>FRDC01000452.1_pt1 | contig 641470 bp, 635 predicted proteins | sample 1106171 | NCBI WGS metagenome assembly FRDC01 (sample SAMEA3930566, study PRJEB13176) | freshwater metagenome | biome: Drinking water system; feature: drinking water; material: water | place: Singapore | collected 2014-12-20 | reverse complement strand
ACGGCACGAACAACGAATACGGGTTCGATTATCTGCGCGACAACCTGGTCGTCACCGACTTGAATCAATGCGTCCAACGCGAGTTGAACTTCGCCATCGTGGACGAAGTCGACAGCATCTTGATCGACGAAGCGCGGACGCCGTTGATCATCTCGGGCCCGACCGACCAGACCACCGATCTCTACTACCGGATCAACGCGATCATCCCTCAGCTGAAAGCCGAAACAGACTACACCATCGAAGAAAAGACCAAGACGGCCGCGCTCACCGAGGACGGCAACGCACGCGTGGAAAAACTGCTCGGCGTGGACAACCTTTACGATCCGGCGCACATGGACCTGGTCCACCACGTGGTAAAAGCCTTGCAAGCCTATACCCTCTACAAACGGGACGTGGACTACGTCGTGAAAGACGGCGAGGTCATCATCGTGGACGAGTTTACTGGACGCTTGATGCCGGGCCGCCGGTGGAGCGACGGATTGCATCAGGCCGTCGAGGCCAAAGAGGGCGTGAAAATCGCCAATGAGAATCAGACCCTCGCGTCCGTGACCTTCCAGAATTATTTCCGGATGTACAAGAAGCTCAGCGGCATGACCGGCACCGCGGACACGGAAGCCGCCGAGTTCGCCAAGATCTATAACCTCGACGTCAACGTCGTGCCGACCAACCGCCAAATGATTCGGCAGGACTATGCCGATGTGGTCTATCGAACGGAGAAAGAAAAGTTCGCCGCCATCGTCGAGGAGATCAAGGAGTGCCATGAGCGCGGCCAGCCGGTGCTGGTCGGAACCATCTCGATCGAGAAATCCGAAAAGCTGGCCGGCATGTTGAGCCGAAACGGCATCAAGCATAACGTCCTCAACGCCAAACAGCATGAGCGGGAAGCCGAAATCGTCGCGCAAGCCGGACGCAAAGGCGCCGTCACGATCGCGACGAACATGGCAGGGCGCGGTACCGACATTCTGCTGGGCGGTAACCCGGAATTCATGTACAAGCAGGTGCTCTACCGGGAAGAAAATCTTCCGGAGAGCCGCAAGCTCGAGATCTATGAGGGCATTCGGTCCGATTGCGATAAGAACAAACAGGAAGTCGTCGCGCTGGGCGGTCTCCACATTCTCGGCACGGAGCGACATGAGAGCCGCCGCATCGACAACCAGCTTCGCGGACGGGCCGGCCGCCAAGGCGACCCGGGAACGTCGAGGTTCTACCTGTCGTTGGAAGACGACTTGATGCGGATCTTCGCGTCGGAACGGGTATCGCAACTGATGCTCAAGCTCGGCATGGAAGAAGGCGTCCCCATCGAACACGGCATGGTGACTCGTGCGATTGCGAACGCTCAAAAGAAGGTCGAGGCGCATAACTTTGAAATCCGCAAGCAGCTGCTCGAGTACGACGACGTGATGAACAAGCAGCGCGAAGTGATCTATCGACACCGCCGAGCCGTGTTGAACGGAGACAATTTGACCAACGACCTCCATGACATGATGGCCGACTCGGTGGAATCGACCCTCAATGTCTATTGCCCGCCTGATCAGTACCCGGAAGAGTGGGATGTCAAGGGGTTGACCGAGGTCATGCAGAGTCAATTCGGTTTAGACATCACGCAGGGGAAACATGACGGAGGAGACTCGCTGCGCGATGTCGGGCGGGACGCATTGTTGGAAGATCTTAAAACCCAGGTGCGAGAGGCCTATGCGAAAAAAGAGGCGGAGCTAGGGCCAGAGCTGATGCGCTTTCTTGAGAAGACCTTCATGCTCCAGGTCATCGACCACCATTGGAAGGATCACCTGCTTGGCATGGATCATTTGCGGGACGGCATCGGGCTTCGTGGCTATGGCCAGAAAGACCCGTTGATCGAGTATAAGCGCGAGGGCTTCGATCTGTTCGCCGGCATGATGGAACGGATCAAATCCGACACGCTCGATCGGCTGTTCCACGTGCAGGCGGTCCGCCACGAAGGAGGACAACCGACGCCTCCACCGCAACCGGTCCTCTCGCGTCCGCAGCCGAAACTCACGTTGAACCGAGGCGATGAACCGGTCGCTGCACCGGCTCCAGCGCAACGAGCCGACAACAAGGTCGGCCGCAACGATCCCTGTCCCTGCGGCAGCGGGAAGAAATACAAGAAGTGCCACGGGGCATAGACCAAGTTCGCCACCGTTGATCGATGGAAGTCTTCTTGGTCTCACACATCAGTCAATCGAAGATGCTTCTAAAATTAGCCGCCGTATATTTCCTTCCGCGGCCGTCATGAAAGTTATTCCTCTCACAGCCACAGCATGCTTTGCAGTTGCTTTGTAGAGAATTCGCTCGACGACACGTCCATATTCTTCAAAATGACTTTTTTGATCGCACATGAAAGGCTGGCCACATGGATCCATATAAAGGACCTCAATACTTCCAGTGCCGTCATCCAACATAAACGTGACTCCTGGTCCACGTGAGAAGAACTTTTTCGACTCATCTTCCGTTAGTAATCTCAAGGACGTAATGGCACCGCTCACCTGGACCTGCTGCGCATCGTAGCTTGGCATTTGCGAGAGCATTGCCCGTATTGAGAGCGCCCCGAGTTCGTAGACGCGAATGGTGGAGGCTACTAGGAAATACAATTCGTCCGGCCCATCGGTGCCATACCGCATCAATGTCCCCTGAGCCTTCATAAATTGCCCGATCATAATGTTCTTCTTCTGATAAAGATGCTCTTCGATCTCCGGTTCAGTAAAGACAGTTCGATACGCATCACAGCCCGGGTTCAGATGGCAGGGCTGACGAACTATTATTTCAATTTTGCCCGAAGGATCTTCCAGGGTAAAACCGAATCCCACAAGAAGGTTAGGAAGGCGAGGGGAAAAATCTATCGCCAAGGACGGCTGAACAGCCGTGACCGACCCAACTACAGTCGCCTCGTGGTTTGCATATCGTGATGGATTGGAAAGAACCGTACTGATCTCATCGAATGCGGTTGCCCCTCCAGAGGTGAGCACTGCCTCCAGAACAATCAATCCAACAATGATGCTCCTAGTACACATGGTTCATCTCGTGCATATCGTAGGTGTCATTCCCTGAAGGACCCCCCGATGACAATCTGTAGTGTCATTCATGCAAGTCTACCACTACACTGAAGGACCAAAGTTAAAGAACCATCGTTCTATTTCATTGGCTCACTGCCGTGAGTACCGGCGAGATCTCTCCCTGATAACAAAAAGCGTAGTTACTTTGCCTCGCTCGAACAGTGGCCGAGTCCGCTAAGTTTGGGCGAACGCTGCCTGGCAGATGGATTTTACTAATCACAGCCTCATGGCTGAAGTGGCTCGGCGGAGTATAACCGATGGAAGGGAACCAGTTCCGATGTCAAGCAGCTACGAGAGATCGAACAGTCGAATTGACAGCCGGGAACGAGCAAGGCACAGCGATTCCCCCTGATCCCGCCTTGACTTAAGACACTTCCGAAGGCTACTCTACTTCCCCTTCGTCACCCAGTGATGGGCAGGCGCTGCCCATGAGCTAGGGGTGTCGCTTTTTTCGATCTTGGACGGTGAATTGGAGCTTTTCGTGAGCACAGGGCATCCGGAACTTGTTGCCGCCATCGCTTCGGAGATTGCCGCATCCGGCCCGATTCCGTTTGTTCGTTTCATGGAGTTGGCCCTGTACCACCCGCGATTCGGTTATTACATGCGCGCACCTGAATCCCTGCACGAACGGATCGGTTGGCGAGGAGATTTTTACACCAGTTCGGATGTCCATCCTATCCTCGGGCAAGCGCTGGCCAAACAAGCCGAACAGATGGACCGGCTATTGGGCCAACCTGATCCATTTACCGTTGTGGAAATGGGACCGGGGAAGGGGCTACTGGCGCAGCATTTTCTCTCGGCTTGTCAGCGGCACTTCCGTCCGTTGTTTCATCGTCTTCGGTACGTTCTGATCGATCGAAGCCCGGCTATGCGCGAGTTGCAACGCAGGAATTTGGCTCCTTGGCTGAACCGAGCAGCCCTACTGACATGGGAAATCGATCTCGCGAGTGTGCCCTCTCACGGTGTGATCGGTCTCATCTTCAGCAATGAACTCGTGGACTCCTTTCCGGTCCACCGCATTCAGGTCACGGCAACGGGAATTGACGAACTTGCGGTGGACTACCGAGACGGGCGGTTCGTGGAATGCCTGGTGCCGCTGTCGTCGGATGTCCTGGCCGACCGTCTTCGCCCCATGCACCCCGGTTGGCCGCACGGCTATCGAACCGAATTCAACCTCAGAGCACTAGATTGGGTGGCGCAAGTGGCTCAGGGTCTGAATCGTGGATTCGTGATCACCATCGATTATGGCCACACGGCACAGGACCTCTATCGGCCCGACCGGAAAAACGGCACGTTTCTTTGCTATTCCGGGCAATCCGTCAATGAGGACCCGTTCCTGCGGGTGGGCGACCAAGACATGACCGCCCATGTGGATTTTTCGAACCTAGCGGCGACCGGTGAAACGCACGGGATCCGGACGACCGGTTTCACCAATCAGATGAGCTTCCTCATGGGACTCGGCGTCGAACAGATGCTCGCCGAGCTGGAACAGGACAGTCCGGCGTTCAAAGCGGCGATTCACCTCTTGAGACCGAACGGGATGGGTACGACGTTCAAGGTCCTCATTCAACACAAGGGAATCGTGCAACCGGAGCTCGACGGCCTGCGATACAAACCGTTCTTTCGGTCGGCGCTCACAACCCAGTCAGCCGCGTAAGGATCTACACATGGGGAATGCTTCCGTCCCGGAGAACTATTTGCCGATCCTCATTTTCATCGGTGTGGGCATTATCCTCGGGACACTGACCCTCATGGTGGGTCGATTTATCCGCCCCAATCAGCCCTATCGGGCGAAGTTGGCACCGTATGAAAGCGGCAGCCCGTTGTTTCAGGATGCCCGTGTGCAGTTCCCGATGCGGTACTACATCATCGCCATGCTGTTTGTGATCTTCGATATCGAAATCGTCTTTATGTTTCCCTGGGCGGTTGCATTCAAAAGTCTTGGGCTGGTTGGATTAGTGGAGATGGTCCTTTTCATCGCCATCCTGGTGGTCGGGTTTTGGTATGCGTGGAAAAAAGGAGCGCTGGAGTGGGATTGAAGGGCGGTGGGCCTATCCTCCTTGCTCGCCCACCGCGCACACAGGATTTATAGATTATGTATACAAGGGCGGTGCTCGGTGGATGCGCGCAGTGAAGGACAAGCCCGCCGCCCTTATCTGAGAAAGGGTGTAGGAATTAAGTGAGTCTTTTAGAGCGGAAATTTGACGCGAATATCATGACGACCAATCTGGATGCGGTCGTCAACTGGGCCAGGAAGTCCGCGCTCTGGCCGATGACGTTCGGGCTCGCTTGCTGCGCGATTGAAATGATCGCCAGCGTCTCTTCCCGGTACGACTTGGATCGTTTCGGTGCCGGCGTCTTTCGCGCGTCGCCCAGGCAGTCCGACCTCATGATCGTCGCAGGGACGGTCTCGCGCAAGATGGCTCCCGTCATCAGGCGGATCTACGATCAAATGCCCGAACCGCGATACGTGATCTGCATGGGCTCTTGCGCGACCTCGGGCAATCATTACAACAGCTACGCCGTCGTGCAGGGCGTGGATCAAATCGTGCCGGTGGACGTCTATGTACCGGGGTGCCCGCCGAGACCGGAGGCGCTCCTGGACGGGTTGTTGAAGTTACAAGAAAAAATCCAGCGCGAGAAAGTATTTGTAAAGTAGTCATTAGTGATTCGTCATTGGCACACGAGATTGGATGGTGTATCACCACAAACCAGTGGCCAATGATCATGGGCCATTGACCGGGCCTTATGCAATCGCTTATCGAAACCTTGCTCAAAAAATTCCCGGAGGCGGTGCTTTCCGTCGACGTCGATACGGCGCGGTCGGAAACGACGGTTCAAGTCGCGGCGTCCCGCATCTTGGAGGTCGCCCGATTTCTCCACGACGATCCCGCGGCGTGCTTTGACCACATCACCGACATCTGTTCGGCGGATTACCCTGCCGATCAGCAGCGGTTTGAAGTCATCTATCTCTTGCTGTCGCTCCCGCACGGCAGGCGAATCCGCCTCAAAGCGCGGCTCACAGAGGAGAATCCGACGCTGGATTCCGTCACCAGTATCTGGCGCGGCGCGACGTTCTTGGAACGAGAAGTCTATGACATGATGGGAATCCGCTTTTCAGGACACCCTGACCTGCGCCGTATCCTGCTGCCGGAAGACTATGCGGAAGGATATCCGCTGCGAAAGGACTTCCCGACCGAAGGCCGAGGGTGGCGGAGTCAGTTCGACTTCATCCCGCGCCTCGATGAACCGCCCGTCGAGCACGTCGAAGGGGAGGTCCCCGAGGCCGAGAAGAAGCTGTTCCTTGCCGAGCCGGACTCGTCCTCGCCGAAACGCCGAGAAGAATTGTTGTTGAACATGGGCCCTCAACATCCCAGTACACATGGCGTGGTGCGGGTGGTCCTCGAATTGGACGGAGAACGGATCGTCAAAGCCACGCCGGATTTGGGGTATCTCCATCGGGGAGTCGAGAAATTGGCCGAGGGTCTCGCGTACATGCAGATTATTCCCCATACCGACCGGCTCGATTATGTCTGCGCGATGGCCAACAATTACGCCTATGTCCGGGCCGTGGAGAAACTCATCGGCATCACCGTGCCTGAACGGGCCGAGTATATCCGCACGATCGTCGCGGAGATGCAGCGCATCTTGGGACATCTGTTTTGGCTGGGTGCCCAGGCCCTGGATATCGGAGCCATGACGGTCTTCTTCTGGACGTTTCGCGAGCGGGAAACCTTGCTCGACATGTTCGAACGGCTCTGCGGAGCCAGGCTGACCTTGAACTATTATCGGATCGGCGGCGTGGACAGCGACTTCACTCCCGAATTGGCGGCTCGCCTCAAGGCATTCTTGGAGACCTTCCCTCAAAAACTGAACGAGTATGATTCCCTGCTCGCGGGGAATCGGATTTGGCTGGGGCGGACGAAACACGTGGCGATCATCTCCGGAGAAGATGCGATCAACTTCGGCATGACCGGCCCTGCGTTGCGGGGATCCGGTGTGTCCTATGACGTGCGCAAGCTCGAACCCTACGGCGTCTACCATAAAGTGGACTGGGAAGTGCCGGTGGGGAAAACCGGCGATACCTATGATCGTTATTGGATTCGTGTCGAAGAGATGCGCCAGAGTGCGCGGATCATCTCACAATGTCTCGATCAGATGCCTCCCGGGCCGATCATCGCCGATATGCCGCAATACATTCCGCCCCCCAAACCGCAAGTGATGCGGGACATGGAGAGCTTGATTCACCATTTCATCATCTTCACCCAAGGGTTCAAGCCGCCGAAGGGGGAAACCTATTGCGCCACCGAAGCCCCGAAGGGGGAATTGGGGTTTTTCATCATCAGCGACGGCAGCCCCCGTCCCTACCGACTGAAGATACGTTCTCCTTCTTTCATTCATATGGGTGCGTTTGATCATATGGCGCGTGGCTACTTGATTTCCGACATCATCACGATTTTTGGAACCTACGATGTGGTCATGGGGGAGTGCGATCGGTGATGAGGACGTAATTCAGCTTGACGAATAGCGCAAGGCGAAGCACCGGCATGACTTTTTTAGAAAAACATAAAGACGAGATCGCGGATATCTTGTCGCGCTACCCAGTGAAGCGTTCCGCTTTGATCCCGCTCCTCTATGTCGCCCAGCGCGATCAAGGCTATGTGACCGAGTCGGCGATGCAGGAGATCGCGCATCTCCTCCGGCTGACGCCTCCGCAAGTCTATGAAACGATCACGTTTTACACGATGTTCAATCTGAAACCGACGGGCAAATTCCATATCCAGGTATGCAAGTCCCTCATGTGTGCGCTTGTCGGTTCGGATACGGTGATCGAATGGATCAAAGCGAAGTTGGGGATCGCCTCGGGGGAATCGACGACCGACGGGTTGTTCAGCCTCTGCGAGGTGGAATGTTTGGCCGCCTGCGGAACCGCTCCCATGATGCAGATCAACGATGACTACTACGAGCGACTCACCGAGGACAAATTGGACCGCATTTTGTCCGATCTTCGCTCGACGGGAACGAGTTCCCTGAAGAGCGGGCCGTTCATGTGGCCTGAGCCTGCCTCCTCGGAGCGGGGGGCGTGAACATGACAGGTATCTCGTCGTTCGTAAATGAGGACGGTGAATCGCTTTTCGCTTCACGAGATTGACATGCCGAAGCACGAACTCATTCTGCTGAAAAACATGATGCAACCCGGATATACCGGGTCGCTGGCGGACTATGAGAAGACCGGGGGCTATCAAGCCTTGCGCAACACGCTTGGGAAAATCGCGCCGGCGGATGTCACGGGGATGGTCCGCAAATCCGGATTACGCGGCCGAGGGGGCGCGGGTTTCCCGACCGGTGTGAAGTGGGGGTTTCTGCCCAAAGACTATCAAGGCCCTCGCTATCTGTGCTGCAACGCCGACGAGAGCGAGCCCGGCACCTTCAAAGACCGGCAACTGATGGAACGGGACCCCCATCAAGTCTTGGAGGGCATCGTGTTGGCTTGTTATGCCATCGGTGCCGAAACCGCCTACATCTATATCCGTGGCGAAATGGTCCTGGGCTCGAAGATCTTGGAACAGGCCATCGATGAGGCGAGAGGCGCCGGGTATATCGGAACAAACATTCTCGGCACCGACATCCATGTCGATGTGTGGGTTCATCGGGGAGCAGGCGCCTATATCTGCGGCGAAGAAACCGCCCTCTTGGAATCTCTGGAAGGCAAACGTGGCCTCCCCCGTATTAAACCGCCGTTCCCCGCCACGCATGGGCTCTATAATAAACCGACCGTGGTGAACAACGTCGAGACATTGGCGAATCTCCCGCACATCATGACCCGAGGTCCCGAATGGTTTGCGGCCATCGGTTCACCGCCAAAAAGCACCGGCACGAGAGTGTTTTGTGTCAGCGGGCATGTGAAACGACCGGGGAATTATGAAGTTCCGATGGGAATCACGGTCCGGGAGTTGGTGTATGAGCATGCCGGTGGCATGCGATCCGACAAGCCGATGAAAGCCTTTATTCCCGGTGGGGCATCGGCGCCGTTTCTGACGCCGGCCCATCTTGACGTGAAGCTGGATTTTGAGCATGTGGCGGCGGCGGGATCGATGTTGGGATCAGGCGGCGTGACGGTGATGGAAGAGGGCACCAGCATGGTGTGGGCTGCGCTGCGCCTGATGGAGTTTTTCTACCATGAGTCTTGCGGGAAATGCAGCCCTTGCCGCGAAGGCAGTTCCTGGCTCGTCCAGACCCTTCGCAGAATCTTGGCGAAACGCGGCCGGATGGAGGATCTTGAAACCTTATTGGATCTATGCAAAAACATCGCAGGACGCACGGTCTGTGCCTTCGGCGATGCGGAAGTCGCTCCGGTCCAAAGCACGCTCAAATATTGGCGTCAAGAGTATGTTGATCTCATCAATCAAGCAGAGGCGGCGAATCTGATCAGGCCGGAGCCGGTAGGACTCAGACATGAATCGTGAACCGTTATTCGCCAGAGTCATGCGTTTAACGGTTCACGTGTAACGAATAACGGAGAGCATGCCCGAGGCCACAACACAGACGGTTCGCATCACGATCGACGGGATGACGGTCAACGTTCCGAAAGGGACCTTGGTCATCGAAGCGGCCCGTCGTGTCGGCGTCATGATTCCTCATTTCTGCTACCATCCGAAACTCAAGCCGGACGCCAATTGCCGCATGTGCTTGGTCGAAATCGAAAAGATGCCCAAGCTCCAAACGGCCTGCAGCACACCAGTCGATGAAGGGATGAACGTGCGGACCGCCACCACGGTGGTCAACGACGCCCATAAATCGGTGCTCGAGTTTATCCTGGCCAACCATCCGCTGGACTGTCCGGTCTGCGATCAAGGAGGTAAATGCGATCTTCAAGACTTTTCTCACCAGTACACCGCGACCAGTCGATTCGTTGAAACTAAGCGCATTTTCCAAAAAGAGTATTTCAGTCCGCTCATTGAAACGCAGATGAATCGCTGCGTGCAGTGTCTCCGTTGCGTCCGATACTGTGACGAAGTGATGGACGTCAAAGCGCTGGCGCCCGTCGGCCGTGGGACCATGACGGAAATCAAGCACTTCGGCGCGCACCCGCTCGATTGTGAATTCTGCGGAGGCTGCGTCCAAATCTGTCCGGTCGGAGCGATTACCAGCCGATTGTCCATGTACGAGTACCGACCGTGGATGCTGAAACGAGCCGAAACCATCTGCGGGTACTGCGGAGACGGGTGCCAAATCACCGTACAGACGAAGGATCAGGAACTCATTGAAGTGAACTCGGCGCATGGAGCGGGACGCAACAACGGCGACCTGTGCGCCCGCGGGTTTTTCGGATTTCATGCGGCCACCAATCCGCAGCGCCTGACACATCCGCTCATTCGGCGCGACGGCGTGCTCGTGCAAACGACCTGGGAAGACGCTTTGGAATACGTCGCCAACCGCGTCGGCGAAATCAAAGCCGCTCACGGGGGACAGAGCTTCGGAGGATTGATCTCGGGCCGGTGCACCAACGAGGAATTGTATCTATTCCAAAAGTTTCTCCGCGTGGCCGTCGGCACCAACCATATCGATAGCAGCGCGCGCTATGGCCATGTGAACGGCCTGCACGCCATGCAACTCGTCCAAGGAACGCATCGGTGGACCGTCACCTTCGGCGATATTTTGGACGCGGATGTGCTGATCCTCGTCGGCACGAACATCACCGAGACAAATCCCATCACGGGCCTCAAAGTCAAAGAGGCGGTGAAGAAACGCCGGGCGACGCTGATGACGATCGAATCGCTGGAGCCGGTCGTCGATACGATGAGCAATATCGCCAATCTTTCGCACCATCATTTCCGTGTTCCGACCGGCGATACACTCCGTGCCATCGTCGGTCTGGTAAAGGCCGTCGTCGAGCAGAACCTGATACAGCCGGACCTCGCGCAACGGCATCCGGGATATCTCGGCGCCATAATGAATGCCTTGCAACAAACTCCATGGCAGGACCTTCAGGCGGCAACGGGAATCGAGGCGGATTCGTTTGTGCGGGCCGCGAAGGTCGCGGCGGGCGCACGTCGGATCGTGATTGTAGCCGGACAGCCTTTGCTGCGGAGCGAACAGGGCTACAACGGGTCTGTGGCCCTCCTCGATTTGCTTCTCCTCCTCGGGAAGTTGGATCAGCCGGGCTGTGGTTTCGCCCCTCTCGCAGAGGAAAACAACGACCAGGGCACGGTCGAAATGGGAACCGTCGCCGGATTTCTGCCCGGTGCGCTCCCGGTCACCAGCGACAAAGATCGCGAGCGGATCGCGAAACAATGGAACGGCGATCTTCCCACGGACAAAGGCGCGTCCCTCGTCGAGATGCTGGAACGAGCCGACACAGGCTCCCTCAAGGCCATGTTTATCGTCGGGGAGAATCCCGTGGGAAGCCTCCCGGCGCCGCTTCATGCCGAGCAATCACTGGGCAAGCTCGATCTCCTGGTGTGCCAGGAACTGTTTTTAACCGAAACGGCGGCCTTGGCCCATGTCGTGCTGCCCGCCGCTTCTTCCATGGAAAAACATGGGACGTTTACCAATACCGAAGGGCATGTGCAGGCCGTTCGTCCGTCGATCGAGCCCGTCGGGGAAAGCCGCCCCGATTGGGAAGTGTTTTCGGCGCTGTCCATCTTGTTGAACTCCCCGATGGAATATGCCGAGAGCAAGGAGATTCTCAAAGAAATTCGCAGTCTCATTCCCGACTATGGCTCGCTGGGCCCCACACCGTTGCCGCCCAAAGTCGATGGCTCAGCCGTGGACCGCTATCTCGCCGGCGGATACCAGCATGGCCTGGCGATGAGATACCATCCTCCCGCCCGAACACCGAGACCGGATGGAACCGTACGGTTGGACCTGGCACAAAGCCTGTTCCATTCCGGAAAGTTGTCCACGCGATCCAAAGGACTGTTGCAGATCGAGAAAAGCGGCCGGCTCCGGATCAGTCCGCCTGACGCCGCACGCTTTGCGTTGAAAGACGGCGATCGAGTCCGCCTCTCCAGCACATCCGGGGAAATGACGACGGAGGTCAAAATCGCGGAACGGGTTCCACAAGGGACGGCATGGTTTCCGTATCACTTCGGTCAAGCCGCCCTCCCGCTGTTTGAATGCGCCGTCGATCCCATCACCCATGTGCCATCATTCCGGACTGCGACTGTATCCATGATGAAGGTGGCCTGATGATCCTCTTCATCGCCGATGACTATGCTAATCGAGGAGTCCGATCGTGACTGAATTCGGGTTGCGTCTCACTATTTCCCTCACTCAAATCGCGGCGGTCATGTCCATCGTGGTCATCACGGTGCTGATCCTCACCCTTGCCGAACGCAAGGTCCTGGGATGGATGCAGGATCGCATGGGACCGATGGAAGTCGGCCCCTACGGAATTCTCCAACCGTTTGCGGACGCCATCAAGCTCTTCTTCAAGGAAGACATTATCCCCGCCGGAGCCAACAAGTTCCTCTTCACCATCGCGCCGATTCTTTGCTTGATTCCCGCGTTTATCGGCTTTGCCGTGATTCCGTGGGGCCCGAACTGGACGTTCGAGATCAACGGCGTCACCGTCAAGCCGTTCGTCATCAGCGACATCAACATCGGCATTCTCTACATCCTGGCATTCGCGTCGCTCGGAGCCTACGGCATCATCCTGGGAGGATGGGCGTCCAACAGCAAATATTCGCTGCTCGGCGGGCTGCGATCGGCGGCACAGATCATCAGCTACGAGCTCAACGTCGGACTGTCAATCGTCGGCGTGCTGATACTGGCCGGTTCGCTCAGCCTCGTGAAAATCACCGACGCCCAAGCCGGAGGTTTTTGGAATTGGTACCTCTTTGCGCTGCCGGCTCCACAGATCTTCGCCTTTGTCGTCTATGTCATCTCATCGGTGGCCGAAACCAACCGAGTCCCGTTCGATCTGCCGGAGGCCGAAAGCGAGCTCGTCGCCGGCTTCTTCACCGAATACAGCGGACTCAGATTTGCGTTCTTCTTCCTCGCCGAGTACGCCAACATGGTATTGGTATCCTGTGTCGCTGCCGCGCTGTTTCTCGGCGGATGGAACGCACCGTACCCCGGAACGATCATGGCTCTCCTCGGTGTGCCGTCCTTGGCATGGATCGAGAACACCATGTGGTTTGCGGTCAAGACATACTCGTTCTTGTTCCTCTTTTTCTGGCTCCGAGCCACGTTACCCAGACTGCGATACGATCAATTGATGAGATTCGGCTGGAAAGTGATGCTGCCCATTGCGTTGGGTAACATCGTCGTGACGTCTATTGCCGTATTCGTCCATCAACAGATGAAGTAACGGACAAGACCGGGATGGCATCTATGGCGACCACCAAGCGTCTGAACCTGTACGAATGGATCAAAACGATCACGTTCTACGAAATCCTCGTCGGCATGAAGGCGACGCTGTCACACTTGCTGAATTACCGTCCGGTCACGCTGCAATATCCTCACGAAAAACGCACGTTGCCCGACAATTATCGAGGCATGCTCGCGCTGCTTCGATACGACGACGGGACCGAGAAGTGCGTGGGATGCGATCTCTGCGAAGCGGCCTGTCCGTCGCGCGTCATCCGTGTCGTCAGCGCCGAAGTGCCGGGCGAACCGACGAAGCGTTACTCGAAAGAATACTACATGGACATGACCCGTTGCTTGTTCTGCGGGATGTGCGTGGATGCCTGCCCTGTCGATGCACTGGGCATGACGAGAGAATTCGAGTGGGCGGTCTACGACAAACGTCAGCTCCACTTGAATAAACAACAATTGCTCGCGATCGGCGACCGCTCATTTCCAGTCCGCGAGAAACGTTTGGAACTGCAACATCCAAACGTCGCGTTCTTCAACGTGGCGTTCAAGCACGTGCCGCCAAAACCTAACTGACCCCATAGGATCACTCATCGAACGACCGATGTCTGCAACACCGTTGCGTTAGTCCTGTCGGATCGGACCCTAACCCAGGAACATTTCATGTCGCTGTTGTTTTTTGGATACTTCGCCGGGATGATCGCCATGACCTCCGTGCTGGTGGTCGCGCTCAGGAACCCCGTCTACAGTGCGCTCTCGCTCTTGGTCATGTTTTTCCATGTCGCGGGACTCTTCGTCACCCTCCACGCCGAGTTTCTGGCAGCCGTGCAGGTCATCGTCTATGCCGGGGCGATTCTTGTCTTGTATCTCTTCGTCGTCATGTTGCTCAATGTCAAGCAAGACGACCGTTATCACAGCCAATGGCGGATCGCCGCATGTGTCTGCGTGCCGTTGCTGATCGAATCCATGGTATTGCTCTCCGGCGGAGCCGGGACGACGACTTCGGAAGGCCGGTCTATCCTGCCGGACGCGCATGACCCCATCGCCGCCGACAATACGCGGGCCATCGGTGAGACGCTTTTTTCCACGTACTTGTTCCCCTTCGAGGTGGCTTCGTTGGTTCTGCTGGTGGCGATGATCGGCGCCATCGTCCTCGCGAAACGGGATATCGGGGAAGGCGAAGCGTGAAGAGTCAATGGTCGATCGTCAATAGTCATTGGAGACGGGACTGACCCATGGCAAATGACCGATGACCGGTGACCAATGACTATTCCCATCTCTTACTACCTTATCTTGAGCGCCGTCGTGTTCCTGACGGGTGTCGTGGGCGTGCTCATCCGGCGCAATATCATCGCCATTCTGCTGTCGGTGGAGCTGATGCTGAACGCGACCAACATCAACTTCGTGGCGTTTTCCGACCACCTGCAGGATCTCGGCGGTCAAGTGTTCGTCTTCTTTGCTTTGACGGTCGCGGCGGCGGAGGTGGCCGTGGGGCTTGCGATCATCATCGCCCTGCACCGATCCAGATCGACCATTAATGTCGAAGAGTTCAATCTGCTCAAATGGTAGAAGAAGTCAATGAGCACTGGTCAACGGTCATGAGTACTGAAACTTGGTTCCAACGTCGTTGTGCGGAGTGACCTATCGACTAATGACCCATGACGATTGACCGCTTATGATCTACGCCCTCATCCCACTCCTGCCGTTGGCCGCCTTTCTCGTCCTAGGATTAGGCGGCTGGCGCATCAAAGACCGCGCCCACCTGGTCGCGGTTCCGGCCGTCCTGCTGTCCCTCGTCTTGTCGGTGGCCGCCTTTGTGGAAGTGGCGTCCGGCTCCGTCATTTCAGTCCCGTTGTATACCTGGCTGACCTCCGGACATTTGGACGTTCACATCGGTCTCCATATCGACCGACTCACCGCTGTCATGCTCCTGCTGGTCACCGGTGTCAGCTCCCTCGTGCACGTCTATACGATCGGCTACATGCACGGCGAGCCGGGCTATGCCCGTTTCTTCAGCTACATCGCGCTGTTCACTTTTTCCATGTTGATGCTGGTGTTGGCCGATAACTTGCTGCAGCTCTTCGTGTTCTGGGAAGCCGTGGGGCTGTGCTCGTATCTGCTGATCGGTCATTGGTACGAGCGCGCTTCCGCCTGTGCCGCGGCGACCAAGGCGTTTCTCGTGAATCGTGTGGGCGACTTCGGGTTCATGCTGGGCCTTCTCCTCGTCTGGTACAGCTTTGGGTCGCTGAATTATCTCGATATCTTCCCCGCCGCGCACGAAGCCGGTGCGTTAACGATGAACATCCTCGGCCCATTCGGAGGCATCTGGGATGTATCCGTCTTTACCCTTATCGCGCTGTTACTCTTCACCGGTGCAGTAGGCAAATCCGCTCAAGTCCCTCTTCACGTGTGGCTACCCGATGCGATGGAGGGCCCCACACCGATTTCGGCTCTGATTCACGCCGCCACGATGGTGACAGCCGGCGTCTTCATGGTGGCGCGGCTCGCCCCCATCTACAACTTGTCCCCAACGGCGATGACTGTCGTTGCGGTGACGGGTGCAGCGACGATGGTTCTCGGAGCCACGATCGCGCTGACGCAGACCGATATCAAGCGAGTGGTCGCCTACTCGACGGTGAGCCAACTCGGCTACATGGTCATGGCTTGCGGGCTCGGCGCCTATGCGTCCGGCATGTACCACCTCTTGACGCACGGCGCGTTCAAAGCCCTGCTGTTTTTAGGCTGTGGCTCCGTGATTATCGCGCTGCACCATGAGCAAGACATGCGACGGATGGGGGGCCTCAAAGACAAGTTGCCGACTACCTACTGGACGTTCGTGGTGGGTTCGTTGGCGCTCGCCGGCTTCCCGCTCACAGCCGGATTCTTCAGCAAGGACGACATCCTTGTCTCGGCGTGGTCCTCCGGCGCGCTTGGCCGAATACTGACGCTTGTCGGTTTGCTGACGGCTCTGCTGACGGCCTTCTACAGCTTCCGGTTGGTGTTCGTGACCTTTTGGGGCCCCTCACGCGTCGATCCGCACCACGCGGACCATGTTCATGAGCCGTCACAGACGATGACGACGCCGCTTATGATCCTCGCGCTGTTCAGCATTCTGACGGGCTATCTCGGCATCCCATCCTTCCTGGAACCGGTGTTTGCGACCGGAAGTGAAGCCGCCGCCCCTCATGGTTCGGATGGGCTGATGATCATGGCTGCGGCGACGGCGATGGGCCTGATCGGCATTGCCGCCGCCTATTATGTGTATGTCCTCAACCCGGATCTCCCGGAGCGCTTGGCCCGCCTGTGGGGCGGCCTATATCGCGGCTCGTTGAACAAGTGGTACGTGGATGAAGCCTACGATCATCTGTTCGTCAGACCGACGTTCGCAGCCGCGTCACAACTCTGGAAGCGAATCGACGTCAATGTCATCGACGGAGCCGTAAACGGCATCGCGCGGGGGGTGGCGTGGGGTGGATGGCTGTTGAGACTGATCCAGAGCGGACAGGTTCAACACTATGCATTGGCCACGGCGGTGGGAATCGTTATTTTGACGGCGTACCTTCTTCTGTAAGGGACAAGAACGCCGTGTTGGACCGATATGAATGATACCGACATGATATCGCTTTCTCGTCACTGTTCGCTGCGGGGCCCCCGATGACAGGCTTTCCTTGGCTCACGGCGCTCATTCTTCTCCCGCTGATCGGAGCCGCGGCGGTCTTTCTCGTGAAGGACGCCACGGCGCGGATCCTTGCCCTCGCCGTCACCGTCGCCGATCTGCTGATTTCCCTCCCCCTGTGGTGGCTGTTCGACGCGTCGTCCGGTCAGATGCAATTCATTGAGTCGGCCGTATGGATTGCGTCGCCCCCGATCCATTATCGGCTTGGTCTCGACGGCATCAGTCTGCCGCTCGTCCTCATGACGACCATCCTGATGCCGCTCTGCATCCTGATTTCTTGGCACTCCATCGAATCGAGAGTCCGGAGTTTCCTGGCCATGCTGCTGATCATGGAAGGTGCCATGATCGGCGTGTTCTCGGCCCTGGATTTCGTGCTGTTCTACGTCTTTTGGGAAGCGATGCTGATCCCGATGTATCTCCTTATCGGAGTCTGGGGCGGGTCGAATCGGCTCTATGCCGCGATCAAGTTCTTTCTCTATACCCTGGCCGGAAGCGTCCTGCTGTTGGTCGCGATTTTGGTGCTGTATTTCCAGGGCGGCCGTACCTTCGATATTCTTCAACTGAGTCAAGGCGCCTATTCCACATCGCTGCAGTTCTGGCTCTTCCTGGCGTTCTTCGCCGCGTTCGCCGTCAAGGTTCCCATGTTCCCCTTCCATACCTGGTTGCCGGACGCGCACGTGGAAGCACCGACGGCGGGCAGCGTGATCCTCGCCAGCGTGTTGCTGAAGATGGGCACCTATGGATTCTTACGTTTCAGTTTACCGATGTTGCCGGATGCCTCTCAGGCGTTCACACCGTTGATGGTGGTTCTCTCGATTATCGCCATCATCTATGGCGCGTACATGGCCTTGGCCCAGGCGGATCTGAAAAAGCTGATCGCCTATTCAAGCGTGAGCCACATGGGATTCGTTACGCTCGGCCTGTTCATGTTCAATATTCAAGGCATCGAAGGCGCCGTCATGCAGATGGTGAACCACGGCATCACGACCGGCGGACTCTTTCTCTGCGTGGGAGTGATTTACGAACGCACCCACAGCCGACAGATCGCCGACAATATCGGACTGACGAAGCCGATGCCGCGATATGCGACGTTCCTGGTCATTTTCGCCTTGTCGTCGTTGGGATTGCCCGGCACCAACAGTTTCGTCGGGGAATTCATGGTTCTGGCCGGCACCTTTCTCTGGAGCAAGATCGCCACGGCCTTCGCGTCATTGGGAATCATCCTCGCCGCCGCCTATTTGCTGTGGATGGTTCAACGCGTCGCCTTCGGCGTGCCGGCCCCACACATGCTCCCGAAACTCCGTGATGTCAACCCGCGCGAGATGGTCACCCTGGTGCCGCTCGTCGTGTTGATCTTTGTGATCGGGGTGTTCCCGAACCCTCTGCTGACCCGCATGCATCTGAGCGTCGAGAAGGTGCTCGCTCGCGTCTTCCCGACGGCTCCTGAGGAGACCGCACCTGTAAGCCTTCGCGGAGTTCCTACGACAGACCTTGCTTTTGATCGAGGAACGAACAACGCTTCGGGCCCGCGCCGAAACCGAGAACTTCGCGGCGAAGCAGACTTCGCGAGCACCAAAACCGAGGAAAGGCAACCATGACCTTCTCTGTCGGGGACCTCTTCCTCATTCTGCCGGAGCTCTTGGTCGTCACCGCCGCCTGTATTGTGCTGGTACTCGACCCGGTCCTGCGTCCATCGAGCAAAGACGGGCTGGTGTGGCTCAGCCTGGGAACGCTCGCCATGTGCATGGGCTTGACCGCCTCACAAATGAACGCTTCTGTCGAGGCGTTCAGTGGTCTGGTGATCATCGACACCTATGGAGCCTTTTGGAAACTGCTGCTCTACTTTGTCACCGGCCTCACGATTCTCCTGTCGCATTCGTACCTCAAGGAAGAGCGGCTGTACTTCGGCGAATACTATGGCTTCGTCTTGCTCGCCCTCTCAGGCATGATGGTAATGGTCTCGGCCGCCGACCTGCTGACGATCTATCTGGGCACCGAGCTCATGTCGCTCTCGCTGTACGTGATGGCAGGCTTGAAGCGATCGGAACCACGTTCGCTCGAAGCGTCCGCGAAATACTTCGTCTTGGGTGCGTTTTCATCCGGCATCCTCCTGTACGGCATCTCACTCCTCTACGGCGCGACGGGAAGCACCAGACTTCCGGCCATTGCCACAGCGATCGCCGGCCGGAGTCTGGACGATCCACTGCTGTTGTTCGCGACAATCCTCTTGGCGGTCGGATTCGGGTTCAAACTCGCGGTCGTGCCGTTTCATATGTGGACGCCGGATGTCTATCAAGGCGCCCCAACGTCGGTCACGGCCTTCATGGCTGTCGCATCCAAAGCCGCCAGTTTCGGCGCGTTTCTCCGGGTGTTTATCGAAGGGCTCGGCGGCTTGAAAGCCAATTGGTCCGCCATCTTCCTTCTGCTCTGCCTCGCGACCTTGGTCTTGGGAAATGTCGTGGCGTTAGTCCAAACGAACATCAAGCGGATGCTCGCCTACTCGAGCATTGCCCATGCCGGGTATGCCTTGATCGGCGTGGTGGCGGCCGGACGACTTGGCAGCTCCTCGGCGGTCGCCAGCGTATTGCTCTACCTCGTGCTCTACACCTTCATGACCTTCGGCGCATTCGCGATCGTCGCCATGCTTCGTAAGGACGAGATCGAGGGAGATGAGATCGAGGACTTCACCGGTCTGTCCAGACGCCATCCGGTGGCGGCGTTGCTCATGCTGATCTTCATGGTCTCCTTGGCCGGTATTCCTCCGACCGCGGGCTTCATCGGAAAATTCTACGTCTTCATGTCCGCAGTGGAAGCCGGCATGACATGGCTGGCGGTCATCGCGCTGATTTTTGCCGCCGTGTCGGCCTATTACTATCTCCGACTGGTGATGGTCATGTACATGCGTGAGCGGAATGAGTCCCTGGACATCGCTCCCCGATTGGTCATGTCGCCGACGCTCTCCATCGTGCTGGCCTGTGCGGTGGCAGGGGTGGTGATCTTTGGCATCTACCCCAATCCGCTCGTGCATCTCGCAACACAGGCGGTGCTGACCTTAAAATAAGGCAGCCCATCCGCATGCCGAGTCCCATGAACGCCCCCCGCTTCCTTCTCGATGTCCTGAAGTCATTTTTGCGGCAAGGCTGCGCCAGTCTCGCCGCTTCCTTGGCTTTTTTCTCGCTGCTTTCCCTGTTTCCACTCGCGTTCCTCCTCCTCTATGGAGTGAGTTTCTTCGTCAGCCAGGATGTCATCGGCGAACAGTTCATGCTGAGCTTCCTCAAGGGATTTTTGCCGTCATTGGGCGAACGGTTGGCCGAAGAACTCCATCGGATCAGTGCGCTGAAGAGTGTCCGGTGGCTCGTCTTTTTGTCGTTTTTCTGGTTCGGGGGGCTCGTCTTTTATGAATTGGACTATACCCTCAACGTGGTCTTTGAAAGTACCCATCGGCGTCATCCGCTGGTTTCAACGGCGATCTCCATTGCGCTGATCGGATCCACCGGACTGCTGCTGCTGATGGCGTATGTCGGCGCGCAAACCGTCACGTTTTTGACCGCTTATGCTCCACGGCTCTGGGGGCTTGATCTTGTCGCCCTGGCCGCGCATGATTTTCATCTCACCTACTCGCTTCCCTTTACCCTGGCATTCCTGACGGTCAGTCTGTTGTACCGCCTTGTTCCTCGTCGCCGCCCCCGGTGGCGCGCCGCCATGGCCGGCGCTCTGACCTTCAGCCTCCTCTGGGTTTCCGCGAAATTGTTGTTCGTCAGTTATAGCGACTATGCCACAGTCTACGCGCGCCTCTACGGATCGTTGTTGGAAGTCGTACTCCTGCTGCTCTGGGTCTATTACTCAGCTGGCCTCCTACTATTCGGCGGCATCATCGCCCACAAGCTGCAACAGCCCGCCCGCCTGTCGCCGACGACGCCGGCCGATGATGCTTAGGAGCCATAGGGACTCAGTATCTTTCCACCTGTTCGACATCTCCCCATCAGCCTGCGATCGACAGTCCATGCAACTTCCGTCCTTTTTCTGGCTGGGCACCTCCTTCCTCGATAAAATGGCTTCCGGCAAGGCTTGGAGCCGCGCGCATGGTTGAAGAATACGGCAAAGAACTCATGATGCTGGGAGGGACGATCGCCGGGTTCATGGCCGCGCTCCTTACCGTCATGGAAAAACTGCTGGACATCCAGCAGCGCATGCATTCCAAGAAAGAAAAGAAGCAGGCATACCAACCAGAGCGCGCCGTTGCGGAACCGGCGCCGAGCGTCGACTTCTTCTCCTCGAAACCACTGCGCGGGTCGTCTTACCTGTTGCTCTACGAAACCGGTGTCATTGTGGCAGCCGGTATTCTTCTCAACTATGTCGGTCTGACGCTCAGTCTGCACTTGGAGAGTATTCTCTTCCTGGACATGACAGGCACCGCCCTGGCGGCGATCCTCCTCGGCCCATGGTGGGGCGCCATCGTGGCGCTGCTTTCGAACTCGGTGGTGAATTGGGTGCTCTTTCCCAAGGCCACAGCCGACGTGATCATCTTCCCCTGGTCGCTGGTCAATATGACGGGGGCGCTGTTTTGGGGGATGTTGGCCCGGCAGCCGAGCTTCCTGAAATACGTAAGCACCGGCAAAAGTTCGGGCTTGGCCCATACGTGGTTTTTATTGAGTTTCGGCGTGGCAGGTGCAGTGGTCATGAGTATTCCCGGCACTTTGGTCCAATCCGCGCTTCACGAGCGTTCGATCTTTGCCCTCAATCCCGAAGTCGCCGAATCCCTCGGCTTGCGGATTGCGCACTGGGAGGCTGTGGTCCGGTCGTACCTGGAAGCCACGCTGGGGTTGAGCTGGAGTGAAAGCATCAGCTGGTACATCGTCAATTGGTTCCAGAACTGCGTGCGGTATATCCCGGACAAGACGATGAGCGCGGCGATCGCCTTGGTGATCATGAAATATGGATATCCGTTGTTCGAGCGAGAACTGGTTCATGGCGGGCCGGAAGGAGAGCGCCCCACTGATGAACGGATTCTGCCACTCGTGCTGGGACTGATTTATGCGCCGTCCTACGCGACGCTCATCAGCCAAGATCATTATGCGGGACACCTGTATTGGCCCCTGTGGTCCCTCCCCTGGTTGTTCATCGTGTATGGCTATTTCCGCATCCGCTATTGGGGGCCGACGGACGAAGCGCTTCAGGAGGCCCGTGTCCAGCGCGCGACGCGATATGCGCGGGCTTTAAAACCGATTGGAAAGGATCCGTCCTATGAATTCTGCCGCCGGCTGACATCTGCGACGTTGATCGCGAGTCTGCTCTTTGCCCTCTGCTTGCCCCTCCTGCTGATGGATTTTTTTCGTGCCACCTTCAAGTTTTTTTGCGTCGTCTATGGATTCCTTCTCGTTGTCCATCTCATTCGTGTCGCCATCGCACAAAATATCTCCGTGGCCCGAGCGGACGGGTGATCGGCCGGTATAAAGGAAAGGGAGTCGCCGGCCATTGGGCATGGCGAAGACCGATGGGATGGCCGGTCATTGCCCAATGACTATGACGAATGTCTTAGGCTTGGCTATCGGTTGGAAGACTGGCGCAACTGCAAAAAATGCACGATGGCCGAATGGGTCACGAGCCCGACGATCTCTCCGTCCTGCATGACGACTAACCGATCCCATCCTTCGCGGGCCATACGCTCCATCGCGTGAATCACGGGAAGGTCCGGTTCAATCACCAACGATTCCGGACGTGGACGCATGACCTGTTCGACTCGGCGCCAAGGCCACAGTGTCGGCGGCACGGTTTGAATGTCCAGCACGGTGATGAGTCCCACCAAACGCCCGTCCTCCAACACGGGAAAGCCGCCGTAACCATATGGCTGGAAATACTGGTTCACCGCCTCGTCCAACGTGCTATGCGATGGAATCGAGGTGACCGTCGTCACCATCAAGTCCCGAATGGGAACCGTCGCCAAAGATTGACGAATGATCGCTTGACGCCGACTCGCCAGGGCCGCGGCAAAGAGAAACATGCCGATGACGAGAATCCACCCACCGTTCGATGCCGTCGAAGGAGGCAATTCGTCGCTTACGGCACCGTACATCACCACAAGGCCTGCCAATCCGAGCATCAATCCGAACGCCAGACCCACGACTGCGGCTTGTCTCGTCGCTCGATAAAAATCGTTTCCCCATGCCCATAATCCCGCTCGTAACACCCGTCCCCCGTCCAGTGGAAAGCCCGGGATCATATTGAAGAGGCCGAGTTGCATATTGACGAACCCGAGCAACGCGCCGAGCATGATCCACCCCTGGAGGCCATGTTCCCGTTGAATTGCCTCGGCTAGCTCCACGAAGACGAAACAGAACCCGCCGATCACAAAACTGACCGCCGGTCCCGCCAATGCGATGAGGAATTCAGCGCGAGGTGTCGGGGCTTCCTTCCGCATGTGAGCCACACCGCCGAAAATAAACAACGTGATCTTCTCGATCGGGATGCGATAGTACAGGGCGACATAGGAATGGCCGAGCTCATGCAAGAGCACGGAGAGAAACAACAGCACCGCTGCGAGGCCGCCCATCCCCCAATAGCGTTCGGGAGGAAGCCCGGGCAAACTTTCCGGCAAGTATCCGGTCGAGAGGGTCCAGGTGACGAGGAGAAAGACGAAGAACCATGAGGCATGGACGCGGATAGGAATGCCCAACGCTCGGCCGATTTCCCAGGACGGTAGAGACATGGACGACACCGTAACAGCCGAATACGCAAAGGGTCAATTCTACCCTTGCTGATTCATGTATACTAGCTTCTATGTCAACGCCACGCGCTGGACGGCTGTTGCTCGGCATCCTACTGGTGGGAACGTCGGAACTGTTTTGTTCAGCCGACGGTACGGCCCAAGTCATCAAGTCGGGCCCACCATCATGCCACGGCGTGGCACTGACGTTCGATCTCTGTCCCGTGCGGAAGGGATCCGGCTACGATCAACCCTTGATGGACTATCTGATCGCACACCGCATCCCCGCCACGTTTTTCCTGTCCGGCAAGTGGATGGAGAAACATGAACCTGAAGTGAACCATCTATTGGGCTTGAGTTTTTTTGAAGTTGGGACGCACGGTGACGTGCATGCCCACCTTCCCATGCACGACGCCGACGAACAACGCACGGAGATCCTTGGTCCCGTCAAAATGCTGCGGGCACGCTATGCCCATGAAGCGACGTTGTTTCGGCCGCCCTACGGCGAATACAACGATGTGACCGTCGCCGTGGTGAACATGCTCGGCTTGCAATTCATCCAATGGAATATCGAATCGGGCGATCCCGATCCCACACTGTCCGCCGAGCAAATCCTCACCAGAGTCGTCCAGCGTGCCAAGCCTGGAAGCATCATCGTCTTCCACGCGAACGGCAAAGGCAAGCACACCCGGCACGTGATCGAACACCTCACGTCGGAGATCCTGCCCAAGAAAGGGCTCCAGCCCATGACCGTGAGCGAGCTGTTGAACTGTACTCCCCCAAACCCATGACGGCGCCGGTTATCAGGCACATGAATCCGGACGACCGTGATCCCGTCGTCCAACTGCTCGGTGAATCCGACCCTTGGAGAACACTCGGTTATTCAACGGACGATTGGAACCGCATCTTTCGCCCGATTCCGCAGGGAAGAGACTGCTACGTCGCACTCCTCAATGGACAGGTGGCCGCTGTCGCCATTGTGAAGCAGAAATTTCTCCTGGGCGACTATCTGGAGCTCTTGGGAGTGGCCGTATGGGCACGTCAGAAGGGAATCGGCGGGCGGCTGTTGCGGCACATCGAGGAACTCGTCTTTGAGAGGACCAAGAATCTCTTTGCCTGTGTATCGGATTTCAACGAACCGGCGAGAGCCTTTTACAAGAAACATGGCTATCAGGAAATCGGCCCCATGCCGAACTTCCTGATCCCTGGCAGTGCAGAATTACTCTTGCGCAAGACGGCGGGGCCAGCCAGAGGAAGAGGTCAGTAATCAGTAGTCATTGGTCATCGGGCAATGGTACATTTCAAACAGCACTCCCTCTTGTTCTAATGAACATTGACTATTGACCAATGACGGGCTTGAGAGTCAAGAAACTGCTTCACACCCGCATGCGGGTCAGTGATTTGGACGAGACGATCCGGTTTTACACGACGGTTTTGGGCCTTGAAGTTATTGAGCGAAAAACGTCGCCTCGCGGATCGCACCTGGCCTTCCTGAAAGTTCCCAACAGCGACGAACTGATTGAATTGACCAGCTTTCCCCCCAGCGGACCGGTCAGGGTTCAGGAAGACCTCGTTCATCTGGCCTTTCAAGTCGAAATCCTCGATGAGACGATCGCTTCGCTCAATGCGCAGGGGATTAAGATCACCGATGGCCCAACCACAACTTCCTCCGGCAGCCGGTTCATCTTCATTGACGCGCCAGACGGCTATGAGATCGAGTTGATTGAACGGCCGGCAAGCGTGAAAATCGTATAACCCACGGATTCGTCAATCGCCATTCGTCAACCGGTCAATGTCTTGCCTACATTGACGGCATGACTCTCCCCGCAGTACCTTCTTTCCTTCGAGTGACGCATGACAATCGACGAAACTGGAGGACTGCAGAAATGAAGAATGGGTTTTTCCGCGGGCACGGTCTCGGCAATGACTACCTGGTTATGGATCCCAAGGAACTGACATTCAAGCTGACGCCGAAGAATATGAGGTCGGTCTGCGACCGCAACTGGGGGGTAGGCAGCGATGGAATTTTGGCCTTGGTCCCCTCCAAGAGAGCTGATTTCGGGCTGCGCATTTTCAATCCGGACGGCAGTGAGGCGGAAAAATCCGGGAACGGACTCCGGATCTTTGCACGCTATCTTCACGCAACCGGTAAAACGAAGAAGAAGCGTTTCACCGTCGAGACAAAGGGTGGGTTGGTCGCTATTGATCTTCATGTAGACCGACATGGCGATGCAGCCGCCGCAACCGTCGAGATGGGGATCGCCACGTTCAAGCCGGACGCCCTCCCCTGTTCTCTTCACGTACCTGAGTTGATTCAGCAGCCGATCGAAGCAGCCGGACGAACCCTGACCTTTACCGGCGTAAGTGTGGGCAATCCCCACTGCGTGGTTTTCAAACCGTTGGGGGAATCATGGTCGCGGGAAGAATTGTTATCACTCGGCCCCGCCTTGGAGAATCATGACCTATTCCCAAAGCGGACCAATGTGCAACTAGCCGTCCCAATCGGCCCGAAGAAAATCTTCATTCTGATTTGGGAACGAGGCGCCGGAGAGACGCAGGCCTCCGGCTCTTCCTCATGCGCGGCAGCCGGCGCAGCCGTGCGCCTGGGGCTCGTGAAGAGCCCGGTCACCGTAACAATGCCGGGAGGAGCGTTGAATATCGACGTGGCGCCTGACTATAGCCTCACCATGAAAGGACCGGTGGCCGAAGTCGCGCGAGGAACACTAAGCCCGTCGTTTGTCCGAGGATTGAAATAGCGCCTCATCGATCGTCATCGGTCATCCGCAGGAAATGTCTGGCCTACTCCTGGTAGTCTACATTAATACATGACGGTTGAGGCATGACGATAGATATTCTCCAATCCAAACTCGCCCATCTACCCGGCAGGCCGGGCGTCTATCTGTTCAAAAACGAGCACGGCGACATCATTTACATCGGAAAAGCCGCGGTGCTCGCCGACCGCGTCCGATCTTATTTTCAGAAGGGCGCCGACCTTTCTCCCAAGACCGGTCTGCTCGTCAGCCAGATCACTGACGTTGAGACGATGGTGACTCGATCCGAACTTGAAGCCCTGATCCTTGAAAGCAACCTAGTCAAGCGCCACAAACCCCGCTTCAACATCGTGTTGCGGGACGACAAGCAGTATCCCTACGTACGGCTGCCCATCAAAGATGACTTCCCCCGACTCTCGATCGTGCGACGCGTACAAAAGGACGGGGCTCTCTACTACGGTCCTTATACGCCGGCGAATGCACTTCGGGAGACGTTGAAAGTCATCAAACACGTCTTCCCGCTCGCCACCTGCACCATCGATATCGACGGAACTGCGGACCGAGCCTGCATCGAATTTGAGATCAAGCGGTGCATGGCGCCCTGCACCGGCAACCAGTCGAGGGAAGACTACCTCCAGATCGTCAAACAGGTCCGCCAATTTCTGGAAGGGCGGGACCGCGAGTTGCTGGACGACCTCCGCACCCGAATGGAGGCAGCGGCGGAGCGCGAAGCGTTCGAGGAAGCAGCCCGACTCCGGGACCGCCTTTTCAAGGTCGAACGAATGCTGGAAAAGCAACGGATCACGCAGACCTCGGCCACCGATCAGGACGTGATCGGCCTGGCCAGACAAGGGTCGGCCGTGGACCTTCAGATTCTGTTCGTGCGCGGCGGCTTGCTGATCGGGCGGAAAGATTTCTTCTGGCCTCACTCGGCCGATGTGTCGGATGAGGAGCTGGTGCATTCCGCCATCGAACAGTTTTACAACAAGGACGGGCAGCCCCCAAGGGAAGTTCTTGTCCCGACTGATCTGGAGGACACTGCACTGATTCAACAATGGCTTTCCGAGAAGCGAGGCGAATCGGTTCGAGTGCGTTCACCGGAGCGAGGCGCCAAGCATCAGCTCGTTCTCTTGGCCGAGGAGAATGCCGCTGCCGCGGTCGCCGATCACCTGCGGGATGAGGAATTGGATCGGCAAGCCGGTGAGGAACTGAAACGGTTGCTGCGGCTGGGCCACGCTCCGCGCCGGATCGAGGGCTTCGACATCTCGAATACGATGGGCAACCAATCAGTCGCCTCGATGGTCGTGTGGGAAGACGGACAAATGAAGAAAGCGGACTATCGGCGGTTCAAAATCCAAACGGTCACGGGGGCCAATGACTTCGCCAGCATGAAAGAAGTCGTGACGCGGCGCTATCGACAAGAGGACAACCTTGCTCAGCCGGATCTGATCCTCATCGACGGCGGGCTAGGCCAACTGGCTGCCGCGCTGGAGGGACTGAAAGAAGTCGGGAAACCGGGTCTGCCGATCCTTGGGTTGGCCAAGGCCCGAGGCGACAAAGAGGAGCGCGTATTTTTAGCGGGCAGGAAAAATCCGATCATGCTCAAGCCGCAATCTCCCTCCACCCATCTCCTCCAACGCATTCGCGATGAAGCCCATCGCTTTGCGATCATGTTCCATCGAAAGCTGCGGGGCAAAGCCGTGGTCAGCTCCAAACTGGATCAGGTCATCGGAATCGGGGAGATTCGGCGCAATCAACTTCTAGAGAAATTCGGCAGCCTCGACCAATTGGCTTCCGCCAGCGACGAAGCGCTACGGGAGGCCGGGCTCAACTCGGAGACCGTTTCGAACCTCCGTCGAACGCTGGGGAAGTAGATCCCCAATGCCCTCGATTCGCAGTCTAAAATAGGTACCTGAAACTGAACGTTCCCAGGTGGACGAACGCGTGATAGGTCCCATCGACGGTGGGATTCACATTACCGATAACGGTACGCGATTCGTAGAACCATTCCTGATAGGCAAGGTCGAGCCCGATCCCTTTCGGCCACAAGGCCGACTCTCCGCTGCAGGGGAGCAGCCCCAGAAATTTCCCCGCTCCTTTACAAACAAAGCCCATACCAAGGGACAGGGTATGAGCGGGCAACGAAATGATGCCCGGGTTAAAGGTCCTATCAGGGACTGGATCTTCCGTGTACGTATAGCCGGACCGAGCTGCGATATCCCATTGCGGCAACCAACGCGGGTGGAGCCACTTATACTCGGTTCCGACGGCAATGACCGGTACGTTCTTCCACTGCTGAGGCTGGGGAATCGTGGAGCCCGTCGACAGGCGAACATCGAGGTTCCTATTCAGACTCCATCCCACATACTCGACATCAAGTTCGACCTTCCATTCTCTGTCGTGGGTGCGCACGGGCCAGACAGCAACGGCTCCCGTAACCATCTGCGGTAATACGAGATCCGTGGAGGCATCGGCTACCTTGGCTCCGTTCACTAATAGCGCCCCATTCAACGGCAAGACCGCTTGACTGCGATAGACCAGTCCGACCGAGAGAATCGGTTTACCAGCGTCGTTCCTCACAGGAGCATAGAGCAGACTAGCAACCACTCCTGCTCCAGTCCCTGTCCCGTTGAGCTCGATCGATCCTCCGGCTGGGATTCCCTGGGTTCCTGAACTGATCTGTTTCTGCTCCACATGTCCTTCACCGAGAAAACCCGCGAACGTATGAATCTCGGCGCTCACACCGATGGAGAGCGCATCGGATATTTTATAGGCAATCGTCGGTTTGATCGTGATCAGCGGCAATTCCGCCGATGTCACAGCCGTGTTGAACGGGCCGTCGATCGGGTACCGTGTCCTCAAACCGAAGGGCGATGTCAGCCCTAGACCGATTGCGATAGCCGAGAGACGTTGTGCGCCGAGCGCGCTAAGGTTGGCGCTCAGATAGGTGTGCCCAGGGGGAGGAAAGGAGACGCTCCCCCCGAAGTCTCCGCGAGTATCAAATCCGGAAACGTTCGTGGTCTTGATGGAACCGCCCAGCAATACGATCCCAAAGGCCGTTTGGATACCTTGAATTTGCGTGAGACCGGCAGGATTATAGTGTATGGCCGAGGCATCATCGGCTTGGGCTGCAAAGGCGTTGCCTTGGCCTGCGGCAATTGCACCCTGCGGTTGAAACCGAAGCGCTTGTGCATGAGCGGTGGACCAGGTCGCGATAATCACAACTTCCACTACGAAACAAAGTGGAATGAGAAAGAAAATAACCATGAAAAGGCACCTGTTAGATCAACAATGAACCATCCTATGTGAATAATGACTATTCTGGTCGGCGAGAAAAAACAGGCATGCTAGCGCTTTTCTTAAATGTCAGGATAGAGCCATATGGACATATTTCGGAGAAGTAGTATCGCTGAACCGAAAGCCAATATTTCTGTATTTCTTAGTTGATCTTCGCTCTGAACGTGAGTAGAGTACTCGGCCAAATCCTAACTATTTGGTTCAATCGGAGGTGCGGCCACCATGGGTGAAGCACTCAAACTGGACAATTCAATCTCCGGTGATCAATTGCACGATGCATTTCCATTCATTCGCCACAATGGAAGGAAAGCTCTTGCGAAGTCTCGTTCGGCTCAACCAGCCGTTGAACCACATCCTGAGGACACCTTTTCGTTTAAGGCGCCATCTCAACCCTTTACCGCCGATATTTTTGACAATCTCACAAAAAGGGAAATGCAGTGTGTATTGGAGATTCTCCACTATGCAATGCAAGCGACCACCGGGACTGATGTGCACCATCTGCTGCAGTTGGTTCAGCGCGTCGTAGCCTCCCCGCTGGTCATCGGTGGGGTCGCCCAATTGAACCCTAAAGGAGCATTCCAGGACTTCAATAGCGTCATCAACGTCAGTTACTCCAACGACTGGCTGTACCATTACGGCACAAGGGGATACGCCACCGTTGATCCCGTCCTTCAGTCGGTCCTTTCTACGTTTCAGACGCAAGTATGGGAGCAGACCTACAAAGGCGCCAGTTCTCCGAAGCAGTTGGAATTCGTGGAAGAGGCTCGATCATACGGCCTCACCCATGGACTGACGACCGGCATGCTGGAACCGGGCCGTAACTTCGCTTCCTTCTTTTCTTTTGCGGGAGGCGAGCCTGGCAACACAATTCGCTACAAGAAATTGCTTGAATACCTCCTTCCTCATCTGCATCGAATCCTCATCGCAAATGTTCACACCCCTTCCGCCAACCGCGTGAAGGGGCTTTCACCCCGCGAGCTGATGGTTCTCGAATGGATGAAGCAAGGAAAGACGAACTGGGAAATATCGCGTATCATCGGCGTCAGCGAGCGAACCGTCCGCTTTCACGTCGAAAGCATCTTCATGAAGCTCGATGTCGGCTCCCGCACACAAGCGGTCGCCTGTGCTATAGAACAAGGTCTTTTCGCCAACACGTAATTCGGCGCCCCGGCCCTACTTTCTGGACCGGCTACGCTGCCGCCAGCCTTGGGGTGGCTTCAACCGACATCGCGCGCGCGCTCACCCCATCGTGATAAGGCTGAGTCATGCTATACCCTTCCTTCGAATCTCTAGCGACAAACCTGCTCCGCTCAAACGACCGAGAGCCATCAAGCACATTCATCCAATCGTAGAAGGACGGTTGCTTCTGGGGGCAGGTTTGATGAAACTGCTCCCAATCCAGCACTGCGGCAATCGAAAGTGCTTGTGCCGGAGGTAGAGAGACGGCGGGACTGATGGCTTCGCATGTGAAGCCCATTCCGCGCAGTACCCTCAGGAATCGCTTTTCAACGACCATGTACAAATAGCGCACGTCATTGTGCATCGACCACTGGTAGACACTTTTAAAGAGAACTTGCATGAGGCGATTGGAAAGCCCCTTGTCGGTCACCGTCGGATCGACCGCCAATCGCGTGATCTCCGCCGCGTCGGGCGATTTTCTGACCTCACACGTCTGGAGCAGACACGCGCGGAATTCACTTTCCAACATGAATGGGAACGAAGAGTTGACCATCCGAAACACTCCACGGAGTTCTCCACCGCCATCAAACAACCCGACGGAGGTCGCAAAAGCATCGTAGGTATCGTATTCCAGCTCGTCCGGATTTCTCGCCACCCATTGTAACCGCTCGGCAAATACGCGATGTCTCAGTCTATAGGCCTTGATCATGTCAGTCTCTCCTTTAAGAGTCCTGACGAGAAGGTCATCTTCATAGAACGCGATCCCTTTTTCCTCTCCGGCTGCTAATACCTGCATCTGTACTCTCCTTTCGGTTGGGCCCGTTCGGGCCGGACATAGAGTCGAATGGCTCGCAAAGGTGGCGAATGGTTCCATTCTCGGGCCCCGGACGTCACCTGGCGTGTCCGCCAGGTGTCTTGCTTGTCCCTTTGGTTTACAAACACGGACTATGGAGTTGTGAGCAGGTTAACTTTCGAAGAAAGCAGTGAAAGGAGGGGCGTGGCGTGACACAAGGCAAGACCAGTTTTCAATTGTTGGACGGTGGACTTCTATCAACGTCCACCTTGTCGACAGCCCAGTCCGCACGACCACCGAAGGAATCTCTCGATCTCTACCAGTTGAAACCTTGCGTAGGGGAGTTAACGAGCGCATTCAAAGCGACCGAAAGTCGCCTGAGCAAGCTCCTGGAAGACCGGAACCGCATCGGCCGGGATCTGCATGACTGCGTGCTGCAATCGTTGTATGCCATCGGCTTGAACATCGAAACCGCTCAACGGACCCGGAGCGACCAAACGGCGGAAGCGAAAGAGGCCGACGAGCGGATGATTCACCAGATCAATCAACTGATTCAAGAGGTCCGCGGAATGATTCGCGAGTTGGAATCGGGAAGCGTTCAGGAGTTCGACTTATCGTCGGAGCTGTCCGCGTTGTGCGCGACCTACGAGCAAACAGGACGGTTATCCGTAAAATTGGAGCTCCAACGCAGCGCGATCGACGTGCTGACGAATGAAGAAGAGCGGGAGATCCTGAATATCGTGCGCGAGGCGCTCAGCAACTGCGCGCGCCACGCCAACGCCACCCGGTCGGTCGTCTCCATTCGCATGCGGGAAGCGAGAATTCGGGTGAGCATCCAGGACGACGGCATCGGATTTTCCACCACGACTGGACGGTCCCGAGGGTACGGACTGGCCAACATGGAGGCTCGAGCCAGGCGACTCGGCGGAGCCTTACGGGTACAGTCCAAGACCGGAGAAGGGACGCACGTCGTCGCGGAGTTTTCTCTGGAACCTCTGCTGACTTCCGTATGAAACAGTCACCGACCAGCATCGTCCTGATCGACGACCACGAGATGGTCCGGAGAGGGTTGCGCGCATTACTTCACCTTGAACCGGACATGGCAATCGTAGGGGAAGCCGGAACCGTGGCGGACGGTGTCGCAACCGTTGAGCGACTCGCCCCGCAGATGGCGTTACTGGACGTGAAGCTTCCCGACGCCTCGGTCACCGAAGCCTGCCGTCGGCTCTTGGCTGTTTCACCCAAGCTTCGAATTCTCGTCCTCACCAGTTACGCCGAAGATTCCACGGTAATGGCCGCCGTCCAGAACGGGGCCCATGGGTACGTACTCAAGGATGTTCGGATGGATGACCTGATCCGTGCCATCCGTACCGTCGCCGGCGGCCAGGGTTATCTCGACCCGCGGGTCACTCAACAGGCCCTGCATTGGATTCGAACCAGTTCACATCTTGGAGCAACGACCCATGGCACCTTCCGACTGTCCCCGCAAGAGCGCTTAATCCTACCTCTTTTAGCAGAAGGAAAAACAAATAAGGAGATCGCCGCTCAACTCCGCTTGAGCGACAAAACCGTGAAAAACTACTTGGCGAACATCTTTGACAAGCTTCACGTCAAGCGTCGTACAGAAGCCGTTGCCTGGTTCATGAAAGAAACCCATGTACCGGGTGCCGCGCGAAGCCAAAAATTATAGTGCTCCCGCCATCAGCTTGCGTCCGCTGTCTTCTTCCCTTCATCTCCCCTTTCTCCGTTTCCCCTCTGGCATTAGAGAAGCCGCTGGTTTTATACTAGTCGAAGAGACCTACCTACGATGAAGACTGGGCCAGCCTTATAGCTTCATCCGATGTGACACCCGAGCTTTTCGCCATGAGCGCACCGCCGGATACCGACAGCTCACTCTCCGCCGAACTTGTCCGTCTACGCCGCCAAGTGTCAGAATTGCAGCAGGCGTTGACTCATGCACAATACAGCCCTGCTCCAGCGAACCACCTATCGGCGCTGGGGGCCGCTCAAATAGGGGCGTGGGAATGGGAAGGCCGCACGGATCGCGTCATCTGGTCGTCGGAAACCGAGCAAATCTTTGGCCTCCTTCCCGGTTCATTTGACGGCACCTATGCGGAGTTCTTCACACGTGTCCATCCGGAGGACCGTCAGAGACTCAGTGCCGCTATCGCGAAGGCTGTGGAAGACCGGACGCCGTACCGGATCGAACACCGAATCATCAGACAGGATGGAGCCGTCCGATGGGTCGCGTGCCGGGGCCGCGCCACATTCAGGGACGACGAACCGGTAACGGGCATGGTGGGCACCATCGAGGATATCACGGGTCGCAAACAGTCCGAGCTGGCCCAGCAAGACATGCAAGGAATCCTCGAAGCGCAAGTCCGTGAACGAACAGCCGGTCTGGAACAGGTGGTCATTGAACTCAAGCGGGAAGTCGAGAGGAGACAACAAGCCGAATCCGCTCTCAAAGCAAGCGAGCAGCGCTACCAGTCGTTATATGAACAGAATCCCTTCATGTATTTCACCCTGTCGGCGGACGGCACCGTATTGTCCGTCAACCGCTTCGGGGCCGATCAACTCGGTTATCGGAAAGAGGACCTTCTTCACCGATCAATCCTGAACGTATTCGATCCGAACGATCGCGCGACGGTGCTGGAACAGCTCACGGCCTGTGCGGCCGATCCATACAAGCTGTTCGAGTGGAAAATCCAAAAAATCCGGAAGGACGGATCCAGGCTGTGGGTCAAAGAACGAGCCCGGGCGATTCATGATGAAACGGGGCGGATACTCGTGCTCGTCTTCTGTGAAGATGTCACGGCGCGGAACGTCACCGAGTCCTTGCTGCGCGAAAGCGAGCATGCCATTCGATCCTTTCAGGAGGCGACCGCCGCGCCGGGCTTGACCTTCGAACAGCGGATGCAGACCATTCTGGAGCTGGGGTGCCGCAGGTTCAAATTGCCCATCGGCATGCTCACTCGCGTGGCGGGCGATCAACTTGAAGTGTGCCAGGTCTGGCCGTCCGTGTCCGGCCTCACCGCCGGCACGCTCCTTCCCCTGTCACAAAGTTACTGCCGAACCACGCTGCAAGCCTCCGGACCGACGAGTGTCGAACATGCCGGCGCATCGGAATGGAGCCGTCATCCGGGCTATGCCGCCCTGGGATTCGAGTGTTATCTCGGCACCAAATTGGCGGGCCGACACAAGCATCACGGAACCATTTGTTTCGTGGGACCGGATCCTTACCCGGAGCAGTTCAGCGACGCGGACAAGGCCTTCCTGCAGTTGATGGCCCGCTGGATCGCCGGCGAATTGGACCGGCAGGATTCGGAACAGGCCCTGCGCGCGTCCGAATTGAAGTTCAGGACGCTTGTGGAAACGACCCGCGACTGGGTCTGGGAGGTCAACGAGCAAGCGGTGTATACCTACGCCAGCCCCCGTATTCGTGAAATCCTGGGCTATGAACCGGAGGAAGTGATCGGGAAAACATTGTTCGACTTGATGCCTCCGGACGAAGCCGCCCGGGTCGCCGACCTGTTCGGTCCTATTGCAGCGGCTTGTCGACCCTTTACTTTGCTTGAACACACGAATCGCCACAAGAACGGACGCCTCATTGTGCTCGAAACCAGCGGCACGCCCATCTTCGACGGCGCGGGCAATTTCCTCGGCTATCACGGCATCGACCGGGACATCACGGACCGTAAACGGACCGAAGAAGCGTTGCGGAAGAGCGAAGAACGATTCGAGATCGCTTTTCGATCAAGTCCCTATCCGGTCATCATGACCGAACTGGAGAGCGGGCGCTGTCTCGAAGTCAATGAGGCATCGTTGAAACTATTCGGTTACACCCGGACGGAGGTCATTGACCGGACCACCCTCGCGCTGGGACTGTGGCCCTCTCCGGACGATCGAGCGCGCTTCTTCCGGCAGCTTGAAGCGGAGGGCGCCATCAAGAACCGCGAGACCCGGCTTTGCACCAAGGATAAGAAGATCCTTACATTGCTCGTCTCAAGCGAAGTGATCGAACTGAACGGCGTGGCCTGTTTGATCACGGTCGGCAACGACATCACCGAACACACGCGTGCCGAGGAGGCATTACGGGCGAGTGAGCTCAGACTTCAGCGCTTCCTGGCCGAAGCCCCGGTGGGGCTCTGCATCCTCGATGACAATTGGCGCGCGATCAGCGCCAACAAGGCTCTGTGCGAGCTGACAGGGTATGAAGAACATGAAATCGTCGGAAGCACGTACGCGCTCTACACCCATCCGGACGATCTTGCGGCCAATATCGCGTTGACCGACGAGTTTTTCCGAGGGGTTCGATCGGACTACACCTACGAAAAGCGATATATCCGCAAGTCCGGGGAAATTATTTGGGTCTGCGTCAAGGCCATCCGCGTCGAGTTATCGGGCCATGCCGGGCCGCTCCTTCTTGCCGCGGTCCAAGACATTACCGAGCGCAAACTGGCGATGGAAGAACGGGAACACTTGAGCCGGGACCTCCACGACAATATTTTACAAGCCCTCTACGCGGTCGGCATGCAGTTGGAAGCCGGCAAATTGTCGATGGGGAAGTCGCTCCGGCGTTCGAAAATCCATATCACCCACGCCGTTGACCAACTCAATAATCTGATGCTCGATGTTCGGCGGTTCATCGCCTTACTGACGCAGCGTGCTACGGCGGAGCTGGACTTCGGACAGGCCTTGCGGCAGCTCATCGCATCGATGTCCGGGGCCGGCCAATCCGCTCCTGAACTGGAGATCGTCAACCCGGTCTTGTCCTTCATCACCCCCAAGGTGGGAGAACAATTGCTCAACATCGCGCGAGAAGCCCTCAGCAACAGCGCGCGCCATGCGCGCGCTTCCCAGCGGTGGGTCCAACTCCGTTTGGCCGATAACGCGATCCGGTTGACCATCGGTGACGATGGGGTCGGATTTTCCACCAAGCGCAAGCGGCGAGCCGGCCATGGGTTGGGCAACATGGCCGCCCGCGCCCAGCAAATCTCCGCCACCTTTACGTTGGAGACCGCACCGGGGAAGGGAACCAGTGTGCTGGTCGACGTTCCGCTGAAGAAGGGAAACGTATATGAATAAGGCCAATCCGATTCGACTGGTCCTGGTGGACGATCATGAAGTCGTGCGTATCGGACTCTGTGCCGTCCTCAATTTGACGCCCGGCATGAAAGTCGTGGCGCAAGGTTCGCGCATGGAAGAAGCGAAGAAACTCTGCGCTCGACTTAAACCGGACCTCGTATTGCTCGACATCCGATTGCCGGACGGCAGCGGGGTCGAGGCCGCGCGCGAGATTCTGACGAAATGCCCCGGCACCCGCGTGTTGTTCTTGACGAGCTTCGCCGACGACCATACCGTGCTCGAGGCTATTCTTTCCGGCGCTCAGGGTTACATTTTGAAGGACATCGCTTCCAGCGCCCTGATCCGCGCCATTCGGACCGTCGCCTCGGGTCAGGCTCTCATCGACCCTCGCTTGACGAAACCCACTCTGGAATGGCTGAGGAACGTGTATAGCGAGCCGGGGCAATCCAAGCGCCCTCTTCTTTCCCCGCAAGAGCAACGCCTTCTGCCGTTGGTGGCCAAGGGCCTCACGAATAAAGAGATCGCCCAGGATCTGCGGTTAAGCGAAAAGACCGTCAAGAACTACCTCGCGAATATCTATTCCAAACTCAATGTCGGGCGACGATCCCAGATAGCCGCCTTTTATGCCGGAAGTTTCAAGGGCTCAGGGGGGCGTTTGCCCATCGAGACCCACTGAGCCGGTCTCACCTGATCCTTCGGAGCGCTTCTTCCTCTCACGCTTGTCGATGCTTGCCGGTGGCCGCCGGGAAAGATCGCGCTCCGTCGCAATCCTATTCCTTCCGTCCGAATACCGATCCCCTCCACACCGCTCGCGCCCACCACGAAGCAGTGAATTGACAGCGCCGAACGCACTGACTAGGATACGCGCCGCCGACTCGCTACTCTTGTCGTCGTTGAACTGTGAGGAGGTCTTGATGCCCGATACCCATTCGCCCGAATTCCGTGAGACCCATCGACCGCCGAAGCTCTCTCACTCGGCCGGCCATCAGGTGGAGGCTGTCTTTGAAGCGGTTGTCTTCGCCAGTCGATGGATTCAAGCGCCGCTCTATGCCGGGCTCATCGTGGCGGAGCTGCTCTACGCGTACAAATTTCTCGTCGAGCTCTGGGAAATGGTGGTTCATATCCATAAAATGGAAGAAACTGTGTTCATGCTGGGAGTCCTGGGGCTGATCGATGTCACGATGGTCGCCAATCTACTGACCATGGTGGTCATCGGGGGATACGCCACGTTCGTCAGCAAACTGGATTTGGAACACCACCCGGACCGTCCGGACTGGTTGACCCATGTCGATCCCGGCACGATCAAAATCAAATTGGCCGCCTCTCTGATCGGCATCTCCAGCATCCACCTCTTGAAGGGCTTCGTGGACGTTGCAAACGAAAACCCGGAGCACTTGAAATGGAAAATCTTCATCCACATGACCTTCTTGGCCTCCGCCATTTTGCTGGCATGGACGGACAAGATCATGCAGAAAGATAAAAAACATTGAGCCATTGAGGGAACGGTTTCCTCATCGGCCGGTCCGACGTTGATTTTGGACACGATCCATCACGACCGCGATGGATGAAATTCTCGGGAAGAGATGGCGGTCTTGCCCATGGCGCAAGACAACATTAACGAGCAGATGATCCTGAAACCACGACCTCCACGGCAGCCTTGATCGCTTCGACGGTCAGCGGTTTGTCAAGATATCCGTCGATGGAGAAGGGCAGGTTCGTCGGCGGCTGACCGACGATCGCCTGATGCCGTAGCCCTAGTACACGCAGCGCGGGGAAACGCTCCTTGAGCGTTTGCACGTGGAGCAAATCCCTTTTGGGGGTAAGCAGGTTGACTTCTGCGATCAGCAGGACCGGCGAAAGGTTCAAGACCATATTGTCCAATTCTTTCGCCATGGCCATGGTACGAACCTTATAGCCCAGTTTCTCCAGTGTTCGGGCAATGACGGCCTGACTCACTGCTTCTTGCACATACACCAGCGCGCAGTCCGGCTCCACCGGTTCCTGCACATCATCCGCACGCGCCAGCGATAGATCGAACCAAAAGCGACTGCCTTTACCGGGTTCGCTTTCGAAGTCGATCGTTCCGCCCATCAGCTCAACCAATTGTTTGGCAAGCGCCAATCCTAGCCCGGTTCCTCCATACCGGCGTCGATTGGATCCGTCCGCTTGCACAAAGGGCTGGAACAATCGGCGGGCATCGGATTTATCGATCCCGATCCCCGTATCCGTCACGGAAAACCGGATCCGGCCGGCGGTGGGCACTGAGCCGGGTATCATCCCGATCGGGTGAGGTGCGGGCTCGATCACGAGACGGATCTGTCCCTGGTCCGTGAATTTCACGGCGTTGCCGAGCAAGATGGACAGAAGGCGGCCAAGACGAACCGCATCGCCCCAGAGCTCAGCCGGCACGATCGCGGCGATGTCGTGGTGGAGCGCGACACCTTTTTCTCGTGCCCGCTCTCGGTACAGGGCCATCGGTTCCTCGATAACCCGGCTCACGAGAAACTTCTCCCTGTTGAGCGTGACACGTCCGGCATCGAGTTTGGAAAAATCCAAGATGTCGTTCACGATTTCAAGCAAGGCCTTGGCCGAAACCTTGATCGTCTCCGCGCAGTCCCGTTGCTCCGGCGTGAGATCCGTATCGAGCAGCAATTCGTCCATCCCGATGATCCCGTTCATCGGCGTGCGAATTTCGTGGCTGATGGTCGCGAGAAACTCGGATTTCAATCGGGCGCCTTCAAGCGCGGCGTCATGTGCCTGCACCAACTTGTCCTGGCTGTCTCGTAGGTCTCGCATGGCCTGTCCGGCACGCAGCATGTAGCGGACCCGATGCCTCAGTAACAGGCCATTGATCGGCTTCACGATGAAGTCGGTGGCCCCGACGTCATAGGCTTGCGTGATCGACTGATAGTCCTCAAGCCCCGTCATGATCAGCACGGGAGTGTGGATGCCTTCCGGCAATTTCCGCAGCTCAGTACAAACCGCAAACCCGTCCATCTCCGGCATCAGGATGTCCAGCAACACAAGATCCGGTGGGCGCTTGATGAATGCCTCGAGTCCTAGCCGGCCGTTTTCAGCTTCCTCGACCGACCAGCCGGACTGTTCAAGCGCCTCGCGGGCCAGCAGGCGTGCGACGGTATCGTCATCGATGATGAGAACCGTGGGGCGCCGTTCGTCGGTCATGCCGCCGTCCTCCCCTTGCCGATTTCCGCTTGGAAGGCGGCACAGGCGTCGGCGTAGTGCCGCTCCAACTTTTTCAACGTCTCTTCCGCCCGCGCCAATTCCTGGCCGGCACCCATCATTTCCAATTCACGACAGTCGGACGCCACCGAGGTCGCGCCCAACTGTGCGCTGCTCGACTTCAAACAATGCGCGGCAGCCCGTAGCGAGGCTCCATCCTTCGACGACACGGCGCTCCGTATCCGATCGACGAGCTCAGGGGACGTCTCCATGTACTGATTCAAGACCCGCGCAACGATATCCGGTTGACCCGGTCGCTGCAGAGCACGGATGGCGGCTAAAGCAGCTTGATCGATGATCGCCGACTCGTTGGTTTGGTCCTTCTGTGTTTCCGTTTCTTGAGAACTTTCCTGCAGTCGGTGATCGTTCTGCCGCGGTGGCGCAGGCGGCTTGTCGACGGCCCCATCTGTCCAGCCGGGTATCTGTCGAGAGGTCCAACGTGCGAGGACTTGTTCAAGCTGAGAACGTGTGAATGGTTTTGTCAGATAATCATCCATCCCTGTGGCAAGGCACAATTCTCGATCTCCCTGCATCGCATGTGCCGTCAGCGCGACGATCGGTACATGCGGGACGGGCCGGTCCCCGTCGGAGTAGGATGGTCGCCCCTTTCTGGCCTCACGCTCCCGGATCAACCGGACCGCGGTGAATCCATCCATCTCGGGCATTTGGCAGTCCATGAAGATGAGCGCATAGTCCGCACGCTCCACCGCGACAAGCGCTTCTCGCCCGTTCTCAGCCGTGTCGATCCGGCAGTTGAACGTGTCCAGCATGCCGCAGGCGACTTCTCGATTCACCGGATTGTCTTCAACCAGCAGAATGCGAACCGGCTCCGGCCCTCTCGCAGGGTTGACAAGCGTTTCGGCGCTCATGCCGCTTTTCTCGATAAAGGACGGCAGCGACCTCTGGACCGGATCGCACCGCTTGAAATATGCGTCAAATCCGAAGGTGGATCCCTTCCCAGGAGTGCTTTGAAGCTCGATATGCCCGCCCATGAGAGTGACGAGTTGCTTGACGATGGCCAGTCCCAAGCCGGTCCCGCCATATTTCCGGGTCGTCGAACCATCGGCTTGGGAAAAAGCATCGAAGATATGAGCCTGAACCTCGGGGGAGATGCCGATACCCGTGTCTCGTACCGTGACCGACAGTCCGTACAGCTCCCCGCTCTGACTCTCCAAGGACACCGTCACTTCGATGACGCCCTGCTCCGTGAACTTGACCGCGTTGCCGACCAGATTGACGATGATTTGTCTCAGCCGCGTCGGATCACCGAGCAGGTAGGTAGGAACAGCGCTGGCAATATGCCACGAGAGCTGCAGTCGCTTCTTCTTCGCTTCAGGCATCGCCAGATCAACCGCTTCATGAATAGTCCGGCGAACCTCAAACGGGATCGCCTCCAACTGCAACTTCCCGGCCTCGATTTTAGAGAAATCCAAAATGTCGTTGATGATGGCAAGCAGAACCGAACCGGACCGATGAATCGATTCGGTCAAACGCCGTTCCTGATCACCGAGCGAACATCTCAAGAGAAGCTCCGCCATGCCCAACACGCCGTTCATCGGAGTGCGGATCTCGTGGCTCATGTTCGCCAAGAACTGGCTCTTGGCTCGACTTGCCGCTTCCGCGGTTTCTTTGGCCTGCCGAATCGCCTCCTCGGCCAGCTTCCGATCCGTCACATCGATATTGATTCCGACCATGCGCGTCGACAATTCGGCTTCGTTCTTCAGCAACGTCCCGCGAGCCAGAAGCCATCGGTACGATCCATCCTTATGGCGAAGACGATGCTCGAGTTCAAACCGGGACGGTTTCACGATCAAGAAGTCTTCGATGGCTCTCAACGCACGGTCATGATCCTCGGGATGCAGGCGGCTTTCCCATTCTTGAAACGTATTGCCGAGCTCCTGATCGTCATACCCCAATTGCCGCTTCCATTCGGGGGAAAAATACACCTCGTTCGAATTCACATCCCAGTCCCAGGTTCCGATGTTGGTGCTCTGTACCGTCGTCATCAGACGTCCTTCACTGGTTCGTAACGCTTGCTCCACCTTCCGGCGGTCCGCCGCCTCAAGAGCCAAGGCCACCGTATTGGCAACGGATGCCGCAAAATGTTGTTCTTCCAGCATCCACCGTCGCGTGGGCCCGACGTGCTCATGACAAATCACCCCGATCATTTTCCCCTCCGAGCGGATGGGAACGTCGAGCATGGAGGCAATCCCAAGAGGCGCCAGATACCCTTCTGTAAATTCGGCGGTCCTCGGATCGGCTTGAGCGTCATCGGCGGCGACAATCCGCTCGAGATCAAGCTCTTGGAAGTATTTCGGATAGTCGGTGGCCGTCAGCGCCATGCCTTGAGAATGTGCCTGGGCGGCGAGCTGATACAAATCGACGCACCGGATGGCGGAACGATCCGCAGTAAAAAACCAGATACTGACCCGCTCGGTGTGGAGGCACTCCGCGGCCACGCGCGTCACCGTTTGAAATGCCTCTTGGAGGTTTCCGCCGTAGACCTGCGGGTTTTTCGCCAGTTCAGACAGCCCCGCTTGGATTCGCCGAAGCACGCCCTCCGTCCGCTGTCGTTCCCGCTCAATCTGTTTTTGTTGGGTGATGTCCCTGAACACGAGTACGGCCCCGATGACCGCCCCATTCGAGAGCATCGGGGTGACGACCAGGGATATGGCCAGCAGCTGACCATCCGGCGTGACTAGTAATCCGTCGTCAGTCCGGTAGGTTTCACCGGAGGCAAGCGGAGGGAGCGTGGCATCGGAAATCAGACAGTCGTCCCGGTATTCCTCCGGCCCGGGAGAAATCATCCGATAGGCGGGACGGTCGACGAGCGCCGGAGCCGCTTCACCCAGGAGCTGTTCCGCCTGATGGTTGACCATCTGAATGTTCCACTTCGCGTCGACCACGCAGAGGCCGTCTCCCAGCGCATGCAACACCGCCTGGAGCTTGTTGCGCTCGTGCGCCAGTTGAGTCTCGCTGGTCTGCTTGAGTTTCGCGTACAGATCCTGCATCTCTTCCGAGGAGAGCGCGAGCGACCGCTCCAAGAGCGCGTGGCTCTGATCCGCCTCCACATAGCTTTGGCTGATCCGTTCCAGGATCTCACCCCACGCCTCCACGGTGGGTGGACAGTGCCGGGGGTCGAGGCTCAGCCGCTTAAGCTGTCTTGCCAGCAAAGGATGCATATGAATTTCACGCCGCCTCGCTGAGCGTGGTCAAGGTCATCGTCTGGTTGTGAAGATCGCAGGTTCCGGCGGTGTAGGGTGAGATTTCCCCATAGGAATAGAACCCGATCTGCTGCGTCCCTTTGGGCAGCACGTCAAGAGTGGCCTCGGTTTCTTCCTCCGTCCTGCCTCCCAACACCAGTCGACGTCCCACGCAACTGATGGCGATGGCAAGCGGAGCGGAGTCACCATCGACCGCGAACTTCGTGGAGGTTGCCGCTTCCGAGGCCCCTTGAACGAGCCGGTCGAAGTTCGCCTTCATCAGCTGCGCATAGGCTCCTTCCGGAATATCGCCCGCGAACGTGAGGGACTGTTCCCGTTCATTCACGCCGAGAATCGTTCTGACCAAACTCTTGGCATCCGTTTGATTGGAACGCAGTGCGAGCGGGAACAGCAGTCCGGTCGCCGGTAATCCGGAAGCCCGATCTCCCAAATATTCCTTGTACAGTTGAAGCGCGGGACGCCCATCGAGTTCGAAGAGAACATTGCCTGTGGATCTCGTGACGCGCCGCTCGGGGCCGAACCGATCCCATCCCCCTTTCGATCCATGACCGACCCGAATACGATCTCCATAGAACCCGACGGCGGTCACAAAACCGGATTGCGGCCGTCTGTCCTGCAGGACCCAAGTGCGGCGGAATCGGTCACCGTCGCCGGCCAGCCCCCCGGTCACCACGACGGAAGAGGACACATCTGAATTCAATCCCCGCACGAGTTCGCTTCCGTTCACATGAAGCCCGTCCGAGAGCACGAAGATGCCTTTCAACCGGGGATCATTCAGCTGTCGGGCGATGTGCTGCCCGGCGGAGAACGAATCTTCCGCCGACCGAGCGGGAGCGCTGGCCATCCGTAGATCCGTCCCGTCGAATCGCACAATCGCAGCGCTCACACTCTCGTCGAAAATCTGCGTTCCCAAAATCTCACCGGCGGTCGAACAGCCGATCACGATCGATTCGCGGTAGTCGTCGATCAGCTCGCTGAGCGGATCGGGAGATTCCAGGAAACCGGACGATCCGAACAGCAAAACGAGCGTTCGGGGAGAGTCTATTTTCGGCCGACTGTGGGCCGACCAATGTTTCTTGGAATCGTAACCGATCGTATGAACTTCCATTTTTTTGCTCTCCTTTCGATTGAGGGCTAGGCAGCGGCCCGATCTCCCAGACTGTCGCCCGGATTCGAGGAGGCGGCCGTCAAATGAACCGTAAACCAAAACCGCGAACCGTTTCCAAGTCCACCGTCCACCCCGATCGCTCCTTGCATCATTTCCACCAGGCGTTTGGAAATGGCCAAACCCAGCCCGGTTCCGCCGTATTTTCGTGTGGAGGATGCATCGGCCTGGGAAAACTCTTTGAAGAGCACCGCCTGAGCGGCTTCCGATATTCCAATGCCGGTGTCTTGCACCTCGATCTTGAACCCACCCGGTACACCGGGGATGCCTTGCACGGTCACCGTGACACTTCCCGATTCGGTGAACTTGACGGCATTTCCGAGCAAATTCGTCAGGACCTGACGTAACCGGTGCGCATCCCCCACGACCTTGGTTTGGAGGCCCTCTTCCAACGTGCAGAATAGGTTCAGTCCCTTGGCGCGGGCTCCCACCGCGAAGAACTCCACGGTCTCGCCGATCACCGCGGAAAGATCGAACGGGACGCATTCCAGCGCGATTTTACCCGCTTCAATCTTCGAAAAATCCAAGACATCGTTGATGACATGCAGTAACTGGGTGCCAGATCCGTGAATCTGTTCGACATAGTGCCGCTGCTTGTCGGTGAGACTGGTCAATAGAAGTAATTCCGACATGCCTAGTACGCCGTTCATCGGTGTTCGAATCTCATGACTCATGTTGGCGAGAAATTGGGATTTGGCCCGACTGGCGGCCTCAGCTCTCTCCTTTTCTCGGCACAAGTCCACCTGCACGGTTTCATTCACCCGCCAGTACACGAGAAGGGCCGCGCATTCCGCCAAAATGAATGTTCCATGAATGATCGCCCATGCCCAAGGATGATGTTGGGTGCCCGAGTGGTTGTAAACCATGGTCGGAGCCAACGTGCCGATGACCCCGTGATCGACCACGACCGAAATGAGCGCCAATAAGAAAGGCAGCCAATCTTGGTACAGGACGATCACGGCCATCATCACGAAGAAATGAAAGTGTGCCTCGATAAAACCATTGGAGAGATGCACCAGCAACGCCGACGCGAATATCAACCCCGCCGTCGCCAAGGCCGCTCGAAGCCGATTGGCCAAGCGACCGCTCATGGCCAGAATGGCCGACCCCACCAGGATCGACCCTCCGATCAAACCAAGGGACACATGGTGACTCGTCAAGACGCCAAACAGGGGCACCCCTGCCGCATGCGCCCATAGAAGCCGAACAATTCCGCGATGGCGCCGGAGCCATTCTTCTTCCTCCAGGGAATTCCCTCTCGGAAGGGCATGCCAGATCTTTAGGACATGGTTCCGAGCCAATTGCCCCTGAGATAGAGAGGTCGTCATTCCTGGTTTGCAGCGTGCCGTGAGAATTCAAACAAACGAATTCCGTACTTTTTCGGCCCTTTGGTCATAAAACTTGATGGGGGAAGACCGAATCGGAGGAAGGTATCTTACAATCACGATACCAGGCATCTGCGGCTGAAATTCCTTGACGGACGGGCAATACCTAGCCCCTTACCGGCTGGCGAGAGAGCCGCGCGGAAGAACAGCGGCTGTGTCCTAGTCAACAAAGCAGGGCGTCGACCCGTGGAAGAAACTCTCCGGCACTGATGGGCTTGGCCAAGGCATCGTGGGCGCCGAGCACAATCGCGGTTTGCGTCAGGTCATATCCTGATGATGTGCCCGGAGATCGCCAATATTTTGATGGATTGAACAGTGGACACAGTGGACCATGTTGGGCATGAAAAGATCCAACACGATGAGAGCGGGCTTGACACGTTCCAGATAGGCAAGCGCTTCCTTGCCGTCCCCGACTCCCCGGACCTGGTATCCCCGGTCTTCCAGAACGCGGTGCAACCAGGTCCGAACTGCGGTCGTCATCCACGACAAGAATCGTCGGCATAAGATACTTCGATCTTACGCAGGCATGCGTCCATCCACCGGTGCAAGATGTTGATACGTTTTCATATAATAGAAGGCCGCCGCTTGGGTACGGCGCCTAATCTCCAGCTTGGTAAACATGTTGGCGATATAATTCTTTACCGTCTTTTCGGACAGGGTTAACTTGCCCGCAATCTCCTTGTTTGTATTTCCCTCGGCGATGAGTGAAATGATCCGCTGTTCCTGCGGCGACAGCATGCGCAGTCCAGGACGGACTCCGGTCCGATCGTTCAGCGATTGTGACAACCGACACTCTGAACCGAAGTGTGATGCTCCGCGAGCCACGGTGTGAATTGCCTGGATGAGTTCAACCCGGGAGACACTCTTGGGTAGGACCCCCTGTGCACCGGCCTTGACGGCACGAAAGAATGCGGCATCCTGATCCCCATGGTCCCAAATCGTCATGATGATGCGAACGGAAGGGATGATGGTAAAAAGGGTTCTACAGATATCGGCTTTGCCACCGGACAACGTCGATTCCAACAAGATCACGTCGGGCTTGGTTCGTTTCGACTCAATCAGCACCTGGCGCACATTGGCGACCAGACCGACTACTTGGAAATTTCGCTCACCCTCCAACAGCGCGCACACACCGGCTCTGAACACTTCGTGGCTGTCTGCGATAACGACACGCGTCGGATGCGAGAGAGGAGAAGCGATGCTCAAGAAACCAGAGCAAATCGATGTCTTGCCCCGTTGCGCTCGTCTATGGCCCTGCCTTTTTCGTCCCATACGAGGATGAGCCGCCGCGCCGACTCGATTATTCTTGCGGCTTGCTAATAATTGTCGACATTAGGTATCAAAACAAACACAAATATGGTATCGGTGTTTCCCCTACAGAGAGTCTCAGTGGTCATTGATTCTCTCGTACCAGCCGATGATCGAGGGCGTAGCGGATCAGATCGGCGGTCGTCTCAAGGTGCAGCTTGTCAAGCAATCTGGTTCGATACGTGCTCACGGTTTTACTGCTCAGCTTCAGTCGCTTCGCGACCTGTGAGACGGTGCGGCCTCTCGCAAACAGGGAAAGGACTTCCAGCTCGCGCGCTGAGAGGGATTCGTGCGGCCATATCTTATCGTGAGGCATTGAATGGCGGTCGAGCATTTCACGCATCGGTTCCATCACCACTTGCCCCCCAGACAGAATGGTTCGTATGGCATCGTGCAGTTCTCCTGGGGTCGCCCCTTTGGTGAGATAACCGGATGCCCCATGGACCATGGCCAGACGCACATACTGAGGATGGTCGTGCATGGTCAGCATCAAACACTTGAGGGAAGGGCGCAGTTGTTTGATTCGTTTCAATACCGTCAGACCGCTGGAATCCGGAAGACTGATATCCAGAATCGCCAGATCGACGCGTTCCGTTCGTACGACCCGAATCGCTTCCTCTCCGGTAGAAGCCTCACGCACCACCGTCGAAGGGAAATGACTTTCCATGACTTCTCGAAGTGCTCGGCGAAAGAGAGGATGATCGTCGATGATCAGGACAAGCATGACACAGCCTCCGCTGAACCGTTTGTTGCACTTGAACGTCAGCGGCTGGAAAGATATACCAGACAAGGACTAATGGGGATGTCGGTACTCGTCCTACAAAGAACAGGAGCAGGGATGAGCGGGGTAGTGAGATGAGCTGCAACCCAACATGCAGTGGAGTTCGCAATTGGGCAGGAATGCGAAAGACAGATAAGATCCACGAGCATTTTCAAGTTTGATGTCAGTTTCTCAAATAGACACGCATACCCCTCTTCCTCGCTCCTATTAGCCTCGTTGATATACTTTAGTTGAGCGCGATCACTTTAACCACTAAGGATGCCCCTAGACTGGCGGAAATTCTCGGGATGCCACTACCCTAAAGAGTAGAGCGCTCCGGCTTTATCTTACTCTGTAGCAGACGACTGCAGAGGACGGCAGCCGTCACTTCCTTCCTAAGCGGGTGAAGTTACGTCCAGCCAGGTGTGAGCCTGCCTTCAGCATCCCGCCAGTGCGGCGTCCAGGCGAGGGCCACGAGTTTCACGGCGATGTTGGACTTGGTGGGCTTGATGGAAATCGTTTCAAGCTTTTCGTTCAAGGGATCGGTCGCGGCGGCCAGCGCGTCGCTTTCCGATTTAAATTGCGCTTCGAGTTCGGCCAATTGCTGTTGAAGCGCGGCGACGTTCTCTTCTGCCGCTCCCACATCTTTCGACTCTTTCATGACCCGGCCGGCACTGCGGACCGCGGTCGTGGCCCGGCCGATGTTCGAGGCACTGATCGTCTTCCGTCCAAGAAAAGCCCCAAGAATGGAGGCGCCGACGGAAATCGCCGCCTGCACTTGGCTGGAACGCGCTTCGGCCTGTTGCTTCTCCTTCGCCAGCTCCGCCCGCCTGATTCGGTCTTGAAGCGTCGCCATCTTCGAGGCATATCTTTGGCGCAGCGATTCCGTTACCTTATCGCGCTGCTCACGTCCGGTTTGCTGCAATCGCACCCGGAAATCCCGCTCGGACTCGCCTGGGTGAGACACCTCTTTGGTGCTGGGGCTCTTGAACAACTCGACTTTTTGAGTGCGAAAGAGCCAGCCGGCGAAATCCTTGTTCCAATCGGCATAACTCTTCGCTTTGCCCGCACCGGCGGGAAGGGCAAGAAACTGGGCATCAGCTTCTGGCTCTCTTTCAAGATCCGCCACAGTCAACTCTGCTGCGATCGCCTTATCCCAATCGATGGCCACAGGCCCGTCGGCCATGGGTACCAGGACCGTCATGCCTTGCGTGGTATCGATCCCGCTCTTTGAGTCGGAAAAACGGACCTGCGATGAGCCGAGCAGCATCGGCGCATAGACCAATTCACTTCCCTCCGGCTTGGTTCCACGGAGCGGCACGAAATGCTGCGGGACATCGGGAGGCAGCATGGGACGAGATGTCAGTGCTGAGGACTGAGTGCTGAGTGCTGAGTGTCGAGCCCCGGACGTTTCACGTTTCACGTTTGACGTTTCACGCCTTACCGGCTCCATGAGCGTCTTGATCTGCGTCCTGGTCAGAGGTCCCCGGAGGTAGGACAGACACCAGCGAGTCTCAAACACGACCGGTTCGTCCTCATGCACGTTATTCATGAGGAAGATCCGATTGCCGAGCCCGGCCAGCGTTTGCTCCATCCGACCGCGATCGAACTTCTTCCCGGCGCTGCTGGAAGCCCCTTCCAATCCTTCCAGCACCCGCGCCTTGTCCCGCTCCGTCTGCAATCGTCCGATGAACCAGGTGCCGGTGTTGGCCAAGCCCTTGTAATCGAGATCGACCGGATTTTGTGTCGCCAACACGACCCCGAGGCCGAATGCGCGCGCCTGTTTGAGTAGCGTCATCAACGGCAGCTTGGATGGCGGATTCGAGACAGGTGGAAAGTAGCCGAAGATCTCATCCATATAGAGCAAGGCGCGCAGGCTGGTAGTGCCGGATTGCGCCCGCATCCATCCGACCATTTGACTCAGCAATAACGTGACGAAGAACATGCGCTCCGCATCGTTCAGATGCGCGATAGAAAAGATCGCCAGCCTCGGTTTCCCGGCAGGGGTATACATGATCGACTGAATATCCAGCGCCTCGCCTTCCAGCCAGGTCTGGAACCCCGGCGCGGCCAGGAGATTATTGAGCTTCATCGCGAGGGCGAAGCGCTCTTTCGACGGAAAGAAGGAATCGACATCCATCACGCCGATCTTGGCGACAGGCGGCGATTGAATCGCCTGAATCAACGAGGCCAAATCCAGATCTTCTTCTTTCTTCCAAGTCTGATCGAGAATCGTGGACAGGAGAATGTGCTCGCGGCTCTGGATCGGATCGGCTTCGATACCGAGCAAGCCGAGCAAGCTCGTCACCGTCGTGCTGATGCGTTCGCGCAGCAACTCCGCATCCTCACGCACATCGGCGGCCGGCGCCGCGAACGATTTGAGGATGGAGACCGGCAATCCGGCATTGCTGCCCGGCGTGTAGATCACCACATCGGCGGAATCGCGGAGCCGTTGGATGCGCGCGCCGTCCTGTTGCCAACCGGCCAGGCCTTTTGTCCACAGCTCAGCCTGTGCCTTGGCGTAGTCGGCCGGCGACAAACCCTTGTTGCGCGCATCGTCTTCGTTGATCCAAGGCTGGAAGTCTTCGCCCTTCAGGCTTGGGAACGTTAGCATTAAATTGCCAAGGTCGCCTTTGGGATCGATGATGATCGCGGGAATATTATCGATGGCCGCTTCTTCGAGGAGGGCCAGGCACAGACCCGTCTTGCCACTGCCCGTCATGCCGACGCAGACGGCGTGCGTCACCAGATCTTTTGAATCGTAGAGAAGCCATCCCGGCTTGGCCTGTTTGGCCGCCAGATCGTACGGCCGTCCCATGTAAAAGACGCCGAGCCTTTCGAAATCCTCTGCCGTGGATGACGTCGGCGCGGATGATGGCGCAGAGTTCTTCACGGCACCGTCGGCCTTCGCACTCGAGTCGGTCTTCTTCGCTTTCGGCATACCGATATCCCCCTTCGCTCGCCAATCGGGAAAAATTCGCGGTATTGTAGTGATCTAACAGAAGAGCTGCAAGCGGAAGAGGAACGTCAGCTCAATGGAAAGGGTGCCATGAAAGACAGGAAGTCGCCGTAACCTGACGGTCATCACTCTTTGAAGATGACAAAGACCGCCACCACTATCAGGGCGAATCCCACCACATAGTTCCACTTCATCGCTTCCTTCAGATACACGACCGAGAAAATCGAAAACACGACCAGCGTAATAACTTCCTGGATCGTCTTCAGTTGCGCCGCGCTGAACTGCCCATGACCGATCCGATTGGCCGGTACTTGGAAGCAATATTCGATAAAGGCAATCCCCCAACTCGCCAGAATCACTGTGAACAAGGGGGAGTCCTTGAACTTCAGATGGCCGTACCAAGCGAGCGTCATGAACACGTTCGAAATCGTCAGCAACGCAACAGTCTGCATGGACACCGTCCTCCTTCTTGGAAAATTGTTGGGGTATTGTCGCTTGAATTCAAACGGCAGGAAAGGAAATGAGCAAATAAAAGAAGGGCTATCAACTCACCCTAACGAGCATAGGATTTTGGAGAGGGACAACGAAAACATATGGGATAGACAACCTATCAGGATATCCTCAAAGTTGGTACTTCTTGGCTCGTGACATCTTTGCTTCTACTTCCGCCTTACTTGATCAGCCCATACCACACTTGTAAACCACTACATGCTTAGACCGAAGGTCTATGAGCATCAAAGTAGGCGAGCAACTGGGTATAGCGGAACGCGAGCTTGCTGTTCTGAAGCCTTTGGTGTTCCTGTACCTGTTGAACAATAAACATACGGGCCTTTTGATACAAGTCACCATGATGCACATTAGTTACTGCGTGTCGAAAACTATTTCCGAGATAGTGAATTATCCTATAGCCGTCATCATCTTGGTAGGCTCAAGCACTGTAGCGCATAAGCCCGATTGACTGTGCTGACTACGCCATCTTCGGGATTGCTACTATGGGCTTCTAAGAACTCTACAACTTCGTGGCCAATTACGATCCTCGGATATTGAGCCACTTCGCTTTCGAGTTCGTACGCCCTAACAATTGCAGGCCCGTATAATTCACCTGGTCGGACTTCTGATCCCCAAGCAAGGCCAATAGCACCCCGGACAGGACGGTTTCGAACCAAGCCTAGCAGACAGAAATATCCTGATGTGCAAAAGAGCTCAAATACTCCTTTTGCTGGATACTTGCTCTCTTGATTTCCTAAGCATACAAATTTGACGAAGCCGTCTGACCAATACTGGGTCCTTACAGATTCAGATTGGATCTCGTCCCATGTAGTTTTCTCCTCATCACTCAAATATTGACGAAATGGCGAATTGGGATCCGGAGACAAGGCCCTCTTTAACTCCTCTACATCCCGTTGAAGCTGGAGGATGCCTCCAATGTTCTTCGATATGACTTTCTGAAAAGCCTTGTCTTCTGCTTCCGAACTAATTTTCGGTAACAGGCCTTGACCTTGAGCAGCATTTCGCTGACCCAATAGATCAATAAAACACACACAGTAATTAAACGCTGTGTATTTTGGCTCATCATTCGACATGGTTGTGGGGATGGCTGCCACCCAGGCCTCAGCTTATGTACACATCAGCGGCTGACCACTTTCTCGCCCCCCGCCGTCATCCCCTTCGCCTAGCTGGGTTGGAAGGGATGGAGCTTTCGGCGTCGCCATAGCGGGTGCGGCAAGATGTAGCTGAAAAAGGTGTCGCGGGCGACGGCATGCGATTCTTATCGCGCCTTACAGTCGCCCGCGGCCAAGAGTAGCGATTCAGTTGTCGTCAGAACTCATCGCATTATGGCGACGCACGAAAGATTCGCCCTTACAGCCCTGCTTCCCTCAACACCTGCCCCGTATACGACCGCTTCGACTTGGCGATTTCTTTGGGCGGTCCCTCTGCCACGATCTCGCCGCCGCGATCGCCGCCCTCCGGACCCAGGTCGATGATCCAGTCGGCATTCTTGATGACATCCAAGTTGTGTTCGATCACCAGCACTGTGTTGCCGGCTTCTACGAGTCGATCCAGCACATCGAGCAACCGCTGCACATCGGCGAAATGCAGGCCGGTCGTCGGTTCATCGAGGATGTACATGGTCCGCCCGGTCGCGCGTTTGGAAAGCTCCCGCGACAGCTTTACCCGCTGGGCTTCGCCGCCGGAGAGCGTCGTCGCCGACTGGCCGAGCTTCACATAATGCAGGCCGACATCGTGCAGGGTCTGAAGTTTTGCCTTGATTAGTGGGATATGTTCGAAAAACTCCAATGCGTCGTCCACCGTCATATTCAGCACATCGGCGATGCTCTTCCCTTTGTGGAGGATTTCGAGCGTTTCGCGGTTGTAGCGTTGCCCCTTGCATACCTCGCAGGTCACATAGACATCGGGCAGGAAATGCATTTCGATCTTGATGAGCCCATCACCTTGGCAGGCTTCGCAGCGGCCGCCTTTCACGTTGAAGCTGTACCGCCCCGGCTTATAGCCGCGGACGCGAGACTCCGGCAGGTTGGAGTAAAGATCGCGGATGTAGCCGAACAGGCCCGTGTAGGTGGCTGGGTTCGAGCGGGGAGTTCGGCCGATCGGCGATTGATCGATATCGATGACCTTATCGAGCGCATCGACGCCTTTTAATTCTTTACAGCCATCGATCTTGGGCTTCTTGTGGTACAGCATCTGCGAGAGGGAATGGAACAAGACTTCCAGGACCAGTGTGCTCTTGCCCGATCCGGACACCCCCGTAACACAGGTCAACAGTCCAAGAGAAATGCGTGCCGTAACATTCTTGAGATTATGCTTCTGCGCCCCGACCACGGACAGCATGCCCTTGGCTTTCCGCTCCCGCCGCGGCACCGACACCGCCTGCGCCCCACGCAAATACTGGCCGGTCAATGAGCTTGGATCACCCATGATCTGCTGAGGCGTCCCTTGCGCCACGACATGCCCACCGTGTGAACCGGCGCCCGGGCCCATATCGAGAATATGATCAGCTGCGATCATGGTCTCCGTATCGTGCTCGACCACGACGACGGTATTCCCAAGGTCCCGTAATCTCAGCAATGTCTGTAACAATCGGCGATTGTCGCGCTGGTGCAATCCGATGGATGGCTCATCAAGGATGTACAACACGCCGACCAGGCCGGACCCGATTTGCGTCGCTAACCGAATCCGTTGCCCTTCGCCGCCGGACAAGGTCGCTGCCGCCCGATCGAGGGTCAGATAGTCCAGGCCCACATTGACGAGGAAGCCCAACCGCTCACGAATTTCCTTCAGGATTCGATGCGCGATCACCAGCTCCCGATCGGAAAACTTCAGCGACACGAAGAAGTCAGCGGCGGCACGGACCGAGAGGCTGGTGACTTCGGCAATCGACTTCTTAGCCAGTTTAATAGACAGACTTTCAGGCCTCAGCCTTGCGCCATGGCAGACGGAGCAGGGTTCCAGCAGGGTGAGGTCCTCTTCTTCCGGGCAACCGGGTGTCACGGCATAACCGATACCGTCACAAGCCGGACAGGCGCCATGTGGGCTATTGAAGGAAAAGACCCGGGGTGTGACTTCCGGGTAACTGACCCCGCATTTGATGCAAGCCAGCCGGTCGCTGTAGAGCCTGCTTTGGCCGTCTTCGGTCAGCACTCCGACCAGTCCGCCGGCCAACCTCACCGCTATTTCGACGGAATCGGCCAGCCGGCGCATGAGGGCATCGCCGGGTTTCATCACCAATCGATCGACGATGATCTCGATCGTGTGCTTTTTCTGCTTATCGAGTGTGATGTCCTCGCCCAGATCGACAAGCTTGCCATCGACGCGGGCGCGGACATAGCCGGCCTTTCGCATCTCCAGCAGTTCCTTGCGATATTCTCCCTTCCGCCCGCGGACGATCGGCGCCAGAATCTGAAACTTCTCGCCTTCCGGCAGAGCGGCGATCGCATCGACCATCTGCTGGACAGTCTGTGCGGTAATCTCATCTCCGCATTGAAAACAATAGGGCCGTCCGACACGGGCAAAGAGCAGTCGAAGATAATCGTAGATTTCCGTGACCGTGCCGACTGTGGACCGTGGATTGTGGCTGGTACTCTTTTGCTCGATGGAAATCGCGGGAGACAGGCCTTCGATCGAATCCACGTCCGGCTTGCCCATCTGTTCGAGGAACTGTCGCGCATAGGCCGACAGCGATTCGACGTACCGGCGCTGACCTTCCGCATAAATCGTATCGAAGGCCAGCGACGACTTGCCCGACCCGCTCAAGCCGGTGATCACGACCAGCTTGTCGCGTGGAATCTCCACGTCGATATTCTTGAGATTGTGTTCCCGCGCGCCTTTGATGACGATCGAGTTGCCCATAGGGGCAGGATTATACCATTTTGCTCCGCCCTGCGATCACACGAGCCGGCGGCGACATTCATGCGAAGCTGAGATTAGGAATACTTCGAACATCATGGACGGAGACATACCGGAGCTTTCGCTTCCTCGTACTGTGCATTGAGACGATATCCATCTCACGTAAACTCTGGCACCTCACCTTGACAAAGCTTGAAACGGGGTGCTACCACCGTCAAATGGTGGGAACCGATCATCCTCCATTGACCCAAGATTCCAAGGCTCCGGCCAAGGTCGTCTCGACATGGTCCGGCCGGGCCCGTGAAGACGCCGTGCAGCGGATGTTCACCTCCATTGCAGGCGTCTACGACCTGAACAACACGCTGCTGAGTTTCGGCCTCCATTACCATTGGAAGAAAATTACCGCGTCCTTCATTACTCCCGTCGGACGCGGAACAGCGCTGGATGTGGGTTCCGGGACAGCCGATCTTGCCCTCCTTCTGGAATCGCGCATGGGCCCCAAGGGACGCGTTATCGCATCCGACCTGAACCATGCAATGCTGGCCGAGGGCCTCAAAAAGATCGGCGGCAAGGGACTCAGCGACAAAATCACCTGCCTGCAGGCCAGCGCGGAACAGTTGGGATTCGGGGACAACACCTTCGATGCCGTCACCACCGGTTTCTGCATGCGGAACGTCGGGGATCTCCCACAAGCCGTGCGAGAGATCCGCCGTGTCATGAAGCCCGGCGGCCGCTTCGTGTGCCTGGAGTTTTCGCGGCCGGTCTTCGGATGGTTGCGCAGGCTCTACGATTGGTATTCGTTCAAACTGCTGCCCTGGATCGGCACGATCGTCGCCCGCGACCGCACCGGCGTCTACGAATACCTCCCCGCGTCGATACGGACATTTCCCGATCAAGAACGGCTCTGCCAGATCCTACGTGATGCCGGATTTCGTCAGGTATCGTACAAGAACCTTAGCGGTGGCATTGTCGCCGTTCATGTCGCCACGAAATAGGAAAGGTTAAGGTTTAGGTCTAGGCTGAGAGCCGAACTAATGAAGCGTGCTTAACTTCAGCCTCACTCTGGTTGTATGAACTCCATTCTCTATATCTTTCTTCCCTGCAAAAAGGTGTATCCCATCGGGATCACCTACTTGGCGGACTTTATTCATCGACGGAAGCCGGACGTCCGCCAGCGCATTCTCGATCTGTCGCTGTTTCCCGTTGCGCAGCGCAGTCAGGCCATTCGGGATGCCGCGTCGGAGTTCCAACCGGATCTGGTCTGCTTCTCGTGGCGCGACATTCAGATTTTTTCGCCGCATGAAGGCGATTCCTCGCTGGAGCATGCGTTTAATTTTTATTTTGCCAGCAACCCCTTCAAGCGAATCGCCGCCTCGGTTGAGGGCGTCAAGCAGCTCTACCGCTACTACAGCCATATCTACACGATCCTGTCATATCCCTGGTTGATCAACAAGGAGTTTCCCAAGGCCCAGATCATGATCGGAGGAGGCGCGTTCACGGCCTTTGCCGATCAACTCATCGAAAAACTGCCGGAAGGCACGATCGGGATTCTGGGCGAGGGCGAGGATGCGATCCTGAAACTCCTCGAAGGCCGCTCGATCGATGACGAACGCTACATCATCAAGGACGGCAAGCAGATCAGGAAGGGAACCCAGGGCTCGCCCCCACTGTTGGATGCGCCGGCCGTCGATCTGCCGTATTTGACCTCCATCTTCCCACAGTGGCGGGAGTACGTCGGCGAGTCCATCGGCGTGCAATCCAAACGGGGCTGCCCTTACGACTGTGCTTTCTGTCTCTATCCCTATATCGAAGGCAAACGGGTGCGCTATCGACCACCCGAGATGGTCGTGAAGGATATCGCCCAACATTACCACCAGTGGGGCGCCCGTCGCTTTTGGTTCACCGACGCGCAATTCATCACGGGCAAGGAAGCCTATCCGCAATGTACGGAGATCATGGAACGCATCATCAGCGAGAAGTTGGAGATCGAGTGGTCCGGCTATATCCGCACGTCGTTGATCACTCCCGAATTCGCCAAACTGATGGTCCGTTCGGGAGTCGGCGACTTGGAAGTGGCCATCACCTCCGGTTCACAAGAAGTGTTGAACAACTTGCACATGGGCTTCAAGCTGGAACGACTCTACGATGGATGCCGCTATCTCGCGGAAGCCGGTTTCAAAGGCAAGGTCATCCTGAACTACTCGCTCAACAGTCCAAAGGAAACGGAGGAGAGCCTCCTGCAAAGCGTGGAATCCTACAAGGTGGTCGCCTCGATCCTCGGCGAAGAGCGTGTCTTTCCATTGATGTTCTTCCTGGGCATTCAGCCGAATACCGACCTGGAACAGCGACTGTTGGAAGAGGGTTACCTGTCAGCCGGCTATAACCCCTTGATGCTGACCCCGACCAGCATCAGAAAGCTGCTCTATAATCCTGCTCCTCTCAACAAGATCATCGCCAAAGCCTGTCTCCGAGCTTGGGAACGAAAGCAAGGAAGCCGCGATCCTCGTCGGTGGACCGGATCTCTGTCCCAGACGTCAGAATCTCCCACCTATGCCGACCAGAATCTCAGTCGAGGGATCGAAGGCAATTCCGGGCGGGATGCGCTCCTCTCACTCGAGGAAATCATCCGCTCACGCCGACCGATTTCATCACCTTCGCAGACCCCTGAACCACGAGCCAGTTCAGCGGGGTGATTTCTCCTCAGAAGACAGTGAAATCACCGTATCAAATCCACACCGCCCGCTTCTGCGGCACCTTGCATTCCGCTTTGAGGCGGTGCTATCATCCTTTTTCTTTAGAGGTAGGGCTGACCCGTCAACCATTTGGTATTTCAGGCACATATACTCCCTCCCTCTCCCTAACTCGCGCCTTAAGGAGGCGCTTCAATGTATAAGACCATTTATGTTCCGGTCGATAACTCCGACCATTCCAATACCGCGGTGGATATCGGCGTCCACTTGGCCAAAACCTTCGGCTCAAAAATCGTGGGAAGCCACGTCTATGCGGCGAAGATGCATGACAAGCGCTTCAAGCAAATGGAAGCGGGTCTGCCGGAGGAATACCATGATGAGAAAGAGCTCGACCGTCAGCGTCAGATCCATGATTCGCTGATCACCCGCGGGCTTCAAATCATCACCGATTCCTACCTCGACTACGTCGACAAGAAATGTCACGAAGCGAACCTCCAGATCGAACGACGATCGCTTGAGGGGCGAAATTGGAAGGTGCTGGCCGAGGACATCAACACCAACGGCTATGATCTCGTCATCATGGGGGCCTTGGGAGTCGGTGCAGTCAAGGACAGCGTCATCGGCAGCAACACCGAGCGCGTGGTCCGCCGCGTCCGCAACTCCGACATGCTGATCATCAAGAACGTTCAGCCGATCACGGGAGGCAAGATCGTCGTCGCCGTCGACGGCAGCCCCTATTCCTTCGGCGGGCTGATGACCGGCCTCGCGCTCGGCAAGGCACTCAACATGCCGGTCGAAGCCATCTCCGCCTTTGACCCCTATTTCCACTACGCGGCCTTCCACAGCATTTCCGGGGTCCTGAACGAAGAAGCCGGCAAAGTGTTTCGTTTCAAGGAGCAAGAGAAGCTGCACGAGGAGATCATCGACAGCGGCTTGGCCAAGATCTATCAGTCTCATTTGGACATTTCCCGTGAAATCGCCCAGGCCGAACAGACGGACTTGAAAACCACGTTGCTGGACGGCAAGGCCTTCGAAAAAATCATTCAGTATGTCCGCAAAGATGTGCCGGCCTTGCTCATCGTCGGACGCATCGGCGTCCACAGCGACGACGACATGGATGTCGGCAGCAACACGGAAAACCTGCTCCGGAGCGCGCCGTGCAACGTGCTGATCTCCAACCGCAAATATGTTCCCCCGATCGACACGCAAGCCGAGTACACGATCGCCTGGACGGAAGAAGCCTTGCGACGGATGGAAAAGATCCCGGTCTTTGCGCGAGGCGTGGCCAAGACCGCCATTCATCGGTATGCCATCGAAAAGGGCCATACCATCATCAGTAATACCGTTGTGGACGCCGCGGTCGGGCATATTCTTCCTAAAGGCGCCATGGACGCGATGCGCGCGCTTGGTGGGAGTCTGGACGCCGCCGGTATCGACCGCGATAAGATGCAGGCAGACGAAGCCGTGACGAAGGATCTCATGGGTCCGACCTTGAGCGGAATCATGACTCAGATCGTTGAAGAAAGGCCGAAAGAGGTCAATGCGTCCACGCAGGCCTATCTGGATCGCATGGGCCAAACCTATTTCGTCTGCGACGGCTGCGGTTACATCGGAAAGGGCGACACCCCCGTCAGATGTCCCGTGTGCAGTGCGGACGGAACGAAATTTAAGCAAGTCGACAAAAAGATTTTCGAAGTGGCCGCGACGGCTGAAGGCGAGCTGGAAACGGACGTGGCCTACGACGACGTGCCGATGCAATGGACCAAGGATGCGAAAGAAGCGATCCGCGCGGTACCGGCCGGCTTTCAGCGAAGGCGGGCGAAGGCCAGGATCGAAAAGAGCGCGCGGAAGTTGGGGATGACGACCATCACACTGGAATATGCTGCGCCGATGATCAAGGAAGCGGCTTCCGAAGACTATACACCCATTTTCTCCAACAAGGGCACCGGCACATCGGCGGCGGCGGAAGCGACACTTGAAGCGGCACATGGGACGAGCGGGAACGGTACGAACGGCCATGCCGAACCGGCCTCGCCGTACACCTGGACGAGTGATGCGCAGGCCAGATTGGATCGGGCTCCGGAAGGGTTCATGCGCGATTGCACCAAGGCGCTGATTCTCAAGCATGCCGAGAAAATCGGGGCGACCGTGATCACGCTCGAAGTCGCGAACGAAGGCATCGAACAGGCGAAGGGGTACATGGCGGAAGCCATGAAGACCGGCAATCTCAAGGATATGATCGCCGACCTGACCGGCAAGTCTTCGACTTGAGTCTTGAGTTGTAAATGTTGAGTTGTGAGTTGCATCAGCCCTCCTAGCTAGAATTAAATTACTAAAACTCATCATTCGGCACTCTTATGCCAAAGCCTCTCCCTATCTTCAACGGCCCTTCAACCACTCTGGGGTCGTTGCAGCAGCAAATTTCCCAGTTCTTCACTCCCACTCCGAAAGGTGATGGTCCGTCCGACGGCCGGACGGTGGACGACTTCAAACCTTACCTCGTCGCGCTAAACCTCACGAAGCGTTGCAACCTCAAATGCGATCACTGTTATCTGGATGCCACGACCAAAGCGGCGGGCGGTGACGATGAACTCACGACAGAAGAATGTTACCGGCTCATCGAGCAAATCGCGGAGGTGAACAAGGGATGCCTCCTTGTGATCACCGGTGGCGAGCCCCTTGTTCGGCCTGACATCCTCGACATCGCTCGTTACGCGGTGAAACTCGGCTTTATGGTGGTCTTCGGGACAAATGGGATGCTGATCGATGATCGAATGGCCAAGACCCTTGTCGAGATCGGGGTGATGGGCGTCGGGATCAGTATCGATTCGTTACAGGCTGCCAAGCACGATGCCTTTCGAGGAGTACCTGGCGCGTGGGAAGCGGCGGTCGCGGGGATTGAGGCCAGCAAGCGGAATGGTCTCCAATTCCAAGTGCATTTCAGCGCGCAGCCGATGAACTATCAGGAATTACCCGAGGTCATCGCCTGGGCACATCAGCTCGGTGCCCGTGTGCTCAACGTCTTTTTCATGGTCTGTACCGGACGGGGCGAAGAATTGACGGACATTACTCCGGCTCAATACGAAGAAGTGCTCGGCTACCTAATTGATTGTCAGGATAATTACAAAGGCATGTTGGTTCGCGCCCGCTGTGCCCCACACTTCAAGCGGTTGGCGTACGAGAAAGATCCCAACTCCCCGATCACGAAGGCGACCGGGTATATGGGAGGTGGATGCCTGGCCGGGACGAACTATGCTCGAGTGACGCCCAACGGCGAGCTGACTCCCTGTCCCTATATGCCGCTGTCGGCAGGGAATATTCGCCAACAGAGCTTCGTTGATCTCTGGGAACGCTCCGATGTCTTCAATTCATTCCGCTATCCTCAGCTGAAGGGGAAATGCGGCGACTGCGAGTACAGCGACATCTGTGGAGGCTGCCGTGCCCGTCCCTATGTGGACCATGGCGACTGGCTGGATGAAGATCAGTGGTGCCTCTACACCCCGAAAGGCGGCGAAAAGATCAAAGTGGCGTTCAATGTTTCGGAAGAGGCGGACGTGACATGGGACGAGGCCTCAGCGCTCCGACTGAGCCGGATCCCCTACTTCCTCCGCGCCATGGTAAAGAAAGGCGTGGAGAAGCACGCCCGCGAAAACAATGTCCCGCTCATCACCGTCGAACTCATGGAAGAACTGCGCAAGAAGCGATTCGGTAATGACGCGCCTGTGTTTAAATTTTAGCATCGAACCCAACCGAATGGATGGTTGATGTCGTCCTTGCCCGTTGCTCTCCACGCCGCCTTCAACCCTCGGCATTAACGTCATGGATGCCCTGAACAGCATTACGACGGATCTCAATATCCTCATTCCGATCATCAACCACTGGTTTCATCTGCTCTCGGCCATCATTTGGATCGGCGGCTTGGCGTTTCTCGTCATGGCGGTGACACCCGGACTGCAGAAAGCCGTTCCGAAAGACCAGATCAAGCCCATCACGGATATTTTTTATCGGTACTACAAGAAAGTCGCCGGCATTCTCCTGGTCGTTCTCCTGTTTACGGGCGGGGTGAATCTCCACTACGTCAATCAGGTCATCATTTCGCAAACGGGAAACGGAGTCCAGCACCATTCCAAATACCTCATGGTCTTCATGATCAAGCTTCTGCTCGTGCTGGGACTTCTTACCCTCTTCCTCTACACGGTCATCTTCAAATCCGACGACGAGGCCGATGAGGGGGAGGACTATGAAGCCATTCCCTTCCAACGCGCCGCCCTCTGGATGGGATTCTTCATCATCCTCTGTGCCGCGGCCATGAAACACCTGCATCAATAGTTTTTCACGTGTCTCGCGAACAGGCGCTGAGACAGCTCCCTGTCTCAAGCGACACAGTTGCTGTATCGGCTCGATACAGTCCTGCACGTCAAGAAATCGTAGACTCACATATACCTGATATGAATCCACCACTTCTGGATCGCCCATTGGGGAGCTTTCTGGAATGGAGGTTGCTTAAGACAGTGGCAACCCATCAAACCTTGTAGGTTATCGTGGGGAATATTCGGCAATATGGAGCACGGTATGGAGCCGACAGTGATTCAAGGGGGAAAGAGGCCTCACTTTTCCTCGCCGCCTGATGCCTCCTTTGGATCATGCTCATCCAGCGCTGCACTATCGCTGTTGTCCGTTGCCCCCCTCGCTGAGCCTATCCTTGGAAAAGGCTCAACCGGGCCGGACGATGCGTATGTCCTCGCCGAGAAATCGGGTGGGCAAGTTTCGGCAACTCCCTTCTCTCTCGACTCTCAGACGAATCGCCCACAGCGGGCGTCACAGCAAACTCATACGTTGAATCCGCATGCAAACGCCAAGGTCGAACCGAGAGCGATGCATTCCATATTGGTGGTCGAGGACGACCCTGATATCGCGATGGCATTACAAGACTTGCTCGAATTCGAAGGATTCCATGTCGACTGTGTACAGACCTGTCGCCAAGCCTTTTCATCCATCGAGCAGAATATCTACGATGCCATTCTTCTCGATCTCGGGCTCCCCGATGGAGACGGCTCCTTGATTGTGGAGCGGCTTCAGAATTCTCATCCCTCACTTCCCGTGATCGTCCTCACGGCTTCGAATCGTGACCTTGCGCCTCTGCGCGCCTATGCCCATTTGACCAAACCGTGGGAGCGAAAAGAGTTATGCGGGATACTTCACCGTGCGGTCGGCACGGGATCGCCCTGGAGGGTGGGATAAATCAGCGCCAAGCCGGAGAAGACCGTCCATCATTTGGATCGGTTGAGCCCCAGTGCCCGCTTGAAGACCGTGGCGAATCCGAAATAGCCGAAGGAATCTTTAAGGTTGGAGTATAAGCGTTTGACGGCACCCATCTCCGGATTGGTGACATACTCCATCGTCAGTGCAATCCGCTCTTCACCTTCTCCAAGCGGCGTGACCGCATGCCAGAGCTTGTCCCCGTTGAAAATCACCATGTCTCCCGGTTCGGTCACCAACTCGAGATGGCGCGGCTGCTTGGTGGGGTGGTCCTTGAAGAGTTCGCACACCAACTTGCACTGGGTTGACCGATCGACAAGCCCCATCAAGATCGTGTATCGAGCGCCCTTATAGTACGACGTATCATAATGGAACCCGATGTGGTCGCCCGGTTCCGTGTAGTAGTAGAGGGCGCAGGAATGAGGATCGTCGTCCGGGCAGAACATGAGTTTGGCCTCAACGAGCCGATTCAGGAATGTCCGAAACGATTCGGACCGCTAGAGGTCGAGAAAGCGGGGCGCTTTTTCCTGCACGGTATAGTAGCTGACACTCCCGCCTTTCTTGTGGCCGGGAATGTAGTTTCGATTGAGCTGGGCTTTGACCCCCTGCGCCTGAGGAACGAATACCTCTTCCACGAACGCACGAGGCAAGAATTGTTTGATCACCAGAAATTCATTTTGCTCCCAAAATTCCCGGTGCAGCCGAGTGACATCCAATTTTCCCACCGCCTGATCGATTGCATCGACCACGGTGCCCGTCTCAACTGTCATGTCTCACACCACTCCTTGGGTCTCGTGTGACGCGGTGGTTTAGGATTAAGGCCCGTTTAATACCGGAGCCCTGACGATTTCTGCATCCGGCGGTGCCTTGAAGTCGAACACTTCATTACCCAATCCCACGTTTGGTTTCAAGTTGGAAAATTCAAAGACGGCCACGTTGCCGCTGACCTCATGGAGTGAGACCGTGCGGATAAAATAGGTTTTGGGAAAAACTTCGACGACGATCCTCTGAAGATTCTGAGTGGATTCCTGCTCTTTGGCTTTTGGTATCAGGGTGATGAGCGGCAGACCGCCCACCCCTCGGTCCTTTCCCGGAGTGGGTTCAATCTCAAACGATTCATCCAATTTGGCGGCTCCCTGCAACAATTCCAATGGCGCTTTGGAAGCAGCCATCTGTGTCAGCTTTCCGACCAAGACCTGCTTGTGTTCGGGGACGTACATCTTTACATCGTCCTGATTCACATAGATCTGCTCGGTGGCCGGATCCACATAGTCCCACCGTAATCGGCCGGGCTTTTTGATATACACTTTGCCGGCCGATGTCACAGATCGATCAAACCCTTCAATCTTGGTTTTCTGGGAAAAGTCGGCCTGAAGATCCTTCATCTTCTCGTATCGTGCTTGCAATTGTTTGACGACGTCACGCACTTCCTGCAGCGCCTTTTCCTCCATCGGCCCGCCGGCCGCCCATGCCGGCCAGAGGACCGCGATACTCAATGACGCTGCCAGCCACCCTCGCATCATGCTTCCGCCGCACCGACCGGACCGCGCCGACCCAGCACCTCCCGACGCCCATCCCGACCCGCCGCTCCCACAATACCTTCCGATTCCATCTGTTCAATCATGCGCGCCGCTCGAGGATAGCCCACGCGCAGTCGGCGCTGAATCAACGAGGCCGATGCCTGTCCCGTCGACAGCACCAGTTCCTTGGCCTGCTCGTACACCTCATCTTTCGCTTCTTCCTCCGCCGCCTCGTCCAACTTGAGTGACTGCAGTTCTTGGTTATAGATGGGGATCGCTTGTTGTTTAACGAACTCCACCACCGAACGAACGTCGTCGTCCGACACAAAGGACCCGTGCAACCGGGCGAGGCGGCCGGTGCCGGAGGCCAAGTACAGCATATCGCCGCGTCCAAGCAACGCTTCCGCGCCGTTCGCGTCGAGAATGGTACGTGAGTCGGTCTTCGAGGAGACTTGGAACGCGATCCGTGCCGGGAAGTTCGCCTTGATCAATCCCGTCAGCACATCGACGGACGGTCGCTGAGTGGCCAGCACCAGATGAATGCCGGAGGCCCGTGCCATCTGTGCCAGACGGGCGATCTTGTCTTCCACATCCTTCGGTGCCACCATCATCAGATCCGCCAATTCGTCGATCATGACGACGATAAACGGCAGCGGCTCTGGCGGGGTCGGCTTGGGCTGCATGCAGCCCCGTTCGCCTTCTGGAATCGACGTCTCACCGGCAGAGAGGCGCTCCTCCTCCGAGAGGAACTTCGTCGGAAGCTCAGTCCGTTCGGTGCTTGGCGCATTGTTTTCAGCAAACACCTCCTGCAAACCCGCGACCTTTCGATTGTACGCATCGATATTTCGCACGCCGGCTTCGGCCAACAACTTGTATCGCCGTTCCATTTCGGCAACGACCCATCCGAGTCCCCTCGCCGCCGATTTGGGGTCCGTAATGACCGGCCGCAACAGATGAGGGATGCCCTCATACGATTGGAATTCGAGCATCTTGGGATCGATCAGCAGCAGTTTGACCTCACTGGGCTTGGCGGAAAAGAGGATGCTGAGCAACATCGTGTTCAGACTGACACTCTTCCCGGCCCCCGTCGCACCGGCCACCAAAAGATGAGGCATCGTCTTCAGATCCGCGGTGACGGGCGCACCGAAGATATCCTTACCCAACGCAAGGGTGAGCCTGGATTTTGCCCGCCGAAAGGCCTCACTCATGATGACTTCTTTCAGCGACACCGTTTCTCGAGACCGGTTCGGCACCTCGATCCCCACCACGGACTTGCCCGGCAAGGGCGCCACGATCCGCAAACTCGCGGCCTTGAGCGCCAACGCGAGGTCATCGGCCAGATTCACAATACGGGACACCTTTGTGCCGGGCGCCGGTTCAAACTCATACATGGTCACGACGGGACCGGGCCTCACTTCCGTCACGATACCGTCGATGCCGAAACTCATCAGCGCCCGTGACAAGACCTCGGACTGCGCTTTCAATTCTTCGTCCGACATCCGATCCATCGGTCCGGAGGGATCACCTAACAGCGCTTCCGGGTCAGGCAATTGATAGTTCCCGGACTCAGCTGTTGGAACGCCTACTTCCAGCTCATCGGTCGGCCCGTCCACCGTTGAAGTCGCGACAGGGAATGGCTGGATGATCGGAAGGGGAGGAGTCAGAGCTAGTTCCGGCTCCTCGCTCCTTTCTGCGGTGGACTCCTCCTCCAACGCGGCAGTCGATGGCCGGAGAGACTTAATCCGTGACCGTCGATTGCCGCCTTCCTTCTGGACTTCAGAGGACCGGTCAGGCATCACGGCGGATACCCCTTCACGGAGAGTGGCCCACCGTGCCGGTATGCGACGCACAGCTTCGGCCAGCGACAGCGGCGTTGTCAGGAGGAACGACACAAGAAGTCCCGCAATAATAAGAATATGGGCCCCGGTTCCGGCAAAGACGGCTCGAAGTCCCTCGGCGATCGTTTCACCCACCACACCTCCGCCCATCCCGCGCGAAATCATTCCGCTGGTCACCGTCGGGACGCCGGTGGTTTCCAGATGCAAAAACGCACTCAAGAAAACCACGACGGCCAGGGAACTGGCGGCCGTCCGCAGTCTGAGACTCACCGGAGCCTGGGAGAAACAGCGAAATCCCAACCGTCCCAGCAGCACGGGGAAAAGATAGGCAGCCCCCCCGATACCGTAAAAAAACCCGCCGGCCAACAGGGCTCCGAACGAACCGATGAGGTTGCGTGGGGGATCGGCGTTCAGTACACCGGTCGCCACGATCTTTGCTTCCCCGGGCACGAATGATAGGAGGCTCAAGAGCATGAGCAAGCTCAGCGCGATCAAGATCACGCCGATCACTTCCCGCTGAATATGAGAAGGGGGAGAGGGGGCGCGACGGGACTCGCCCCGCTTAGCCGAGGTGGTGGCACCCATGTCGCGGATGCTAACACAGGGGGAGGGTCATTTCAAACGAACACGCATACGAGTCATACTCCACCGCACATGCGCAGAAGCGCATATCCCGCGGTGTTCAAGATGCCACCGGCGGTGACGTGTGGCGGATGATCTTGCCTTCCACCAGATAGACCACCAATTCCGCAATATTGGTGGCGTGGTCGGCCATTCGCTCCAAATACTTGGCGATGAAACTGAGACGAATGGCACGGGAAATCGTGTGGGGATTTTCGATCATGAACGAGAGCAGCTCACGGAACAGCTGCTCCATCAGATCATCGACCACATCATCATCCCCGAGCACTTTCCTGGCCAGGACGGCATCCTCCTTGATGAAGGCATCGATACTTTCCTTCACCATGATTCGCGTCCAGTTGCCCATCCTCGGAATATCGATGTAGGGTTTCAGCTGCGGCTCTTCGTTCAGCTCGATGGCACGCTCGCAGACGTTCTCCGACAGATCGCTGATGCGCTCGAGTTCGGTCGAGATCTTCATGGCCGTCGTCACCAATCTCAAGTCCCGCGCGGCAGGCTGGTGGAGTGCCAACAGCTCGATGCATGCTTCGTCGATCTCCACGTCCATCGCATTGACTTTGTGATCCCGCTCGATCACCTGGCAAGCCAAGGCCGAGTCGCGTGTTACCAGCGCGGTCAAGGCCTTGTCGATTTGGTCTTCGGCAAGACCGGCCATCCGCGCCAGTTTCGTCTTGAGTTCCGCCAGCTCTTCATCGAAATGCCGTTGGATCATGTGCTCACCCGAATCGTCCGGTAATATAGTCTTCGGTCTGCTTCTTTGAAGGGTTCGTGAACAGTTGCTTCGTGCGACCGAACTCGATCAATTGGCCGAGGTACATGAATGCGGTTTTATCCGACACCCGCGCGGCTTGCTGCATGTTGTGGGTGACGATGACAACGGTCAATTCCTTCTTCAGCGAAAACAACAATTCCTCGATGACCCCGGTGGCGATCGGGTCAAGCGCAGAACAAGGTTCATCCATCAGAAGGACGTCCGGCTTGACGGCAAGCGCCCGCGCGATGCAGAGCCGTTGCTGCTGACCGCCGGACAATCCAAGAGCGCTCTTATGGAGCCGATCCTTCACTTCTTCCCATAAGCCGGCTCCTCGGAGACTTCGCTCGATGATCTCTTCCAGCACCGTCCGATTCTTCAAGCCTTGCAACCGGGGGCCATAGGCGACATTTTCATGGATCGATTTGGGGAAGGGATTGGATTTTTGGAACACCATCCCTACACGTTTTCGCAGGTCCGTGATATCGATCAGCGGATCAAAAATATCGATCTCATCCAAGAGAATATTGCCTTCGTGCCGAGCGCCTTCGATAAGGTCGTTGAGTCGATTCATGCACCGCAGCAATGTGGACTTTCCGCAGCCGGATGGCCCGATGAACGCGGTCACTTGATGTTCGGGAATCTCCAGATCGATTTTGAACAGCGCTTGAACCGGACCGTAGAAGAAGTTGAAGCCCTGCACCCGAAGTTTGGAGTTCTCTTGCACACAGTGTTGAGACGATACCTTTGAAACACTCGTTTCCATGCGCTCCGCTTTCACCGAGGAAGAGATGGGTGCCGGGGGAGGCACTCGAGGCTTCATTTCATACTGTTGATCCAGCATATTTCCTCCTCATGCGATTTCGCAAGACAATTCCAGTCAGATTCAGCGTCACCACCACAAGGATCAACACCAAAGTCGTCACATAGACCATGGGCTTGGCCGCCTCGACATTCGGCGACTGAAACCCCACGTCATAGATATGAAACCCTAAGTGCATGAACTTTCGGTCCAAGTGAATGAAGGGCCATGTCCCGTCGATCGGCATGGCAGGCGCCAGTTTCACGACGCCGGTCAACATCAAGGGAGCGACCTCACCGGCCGCGCGCGCCATGGCCAGAATCAATCCGGTCAAAATACCCGGCAGGGCCGAGGGCAGCACGACTTTCCACATCGTTTCCCATTTCGTCGCGCCCAACCCGATCGACCCTTCACGGTATTCTCGTGGTACCGCCGCCAGGCCCTCCTCTGTCGCAACGATGACGACAGGAACGGTTAAGAGCGCCAATGTCAACGAAGCCCAGAGAATTCCCCCCGTTCCAAACGTCGGAGTCGGCAATCGATCGGAAAACCACAGCGCATCCAGACTACCGCCGACGCCATACACAAAAAACCCCAACCCAAACACGCCGAAGACGATCGAGGGAACCCCGGCGAGATTGTTGACGGCGATACGGACGGTCCGCACGATGACCCCCTGGCGGGCATACTCCCTCAGATACAAGGCTCCGATCACGCCAAAGGGAGTCACGACGAAGCTCATGATCATGACCATCATGACCGTGCCGAAAATGGCCGGGAAAATCCCGCCCTCCGTATTGGCTTCTCGTGGTTCCGTCGTCAAAACCGTCCAAAGATTGCCGAGATACACCCAAACCTTTTCCAAGGTCGACAGGTCATTGGGCCGCAAGACCCGCATGACTTGGCTAAGTGACAAGGACTTTTCTTTCCCATTGGCATCGACGACGAGCAGGCTGTACGCGCTCTCCGCTTCATTCGATTCCGTATGCCGAAGCAGGGACGGTAAGGATCGCCATACCGCGTCGTCGCCTTCTGCCACGATCTGGTCTTCCTTGACGAGGGTCCGCAGCCGTCCATAGAAATTGCCCCACTCACGTCGTTCCACCATTACGAGATCGGCCGGTGTGGTTCGCTCGATGATCTGATCGGTGTTGATCCACCGATAGTCCAACCCGTACAGATCGCGATTGCCGATCTTCATCCTGATTCGTGGGATACCTTTCGGACTCACTTCTTCGCCGGCCAACTGGCCGATCACATGTTTTCCGTCTTTCAGGGTCAATTCGTACAGATCAGCCGGCCAGAAATAGCCGAACCCGTTGAGGAGAATCAACACCAACAGCCCGCCGATCATGAGGAGTGAAATGGACAGCCCTGCTCCGCAGCCCCAAATGAAGAGCTCACCGCTTGCCATGAAATGTTTGACCCACTGTTTCATCGATTCACGCGCCTGCGAACTGTGCCTGACCGGCTTCCAGCGGCCGGCCTCGAAAGTCGTCGTGCGAAACCCATCGCTACTAGAATTGGCTGTATTTCTCCCTCAGCCGTTGTCGTATCAATTCCGCTATCGTATTGAGGACGAACGTGGCCACAAAGAGGAGCAACCCCGCCAAAAAAAGCGTGCGATACAATGTCCCGCCATGCGGCGCCTCAGGAATCTCCACCGCAATATTCGCGGAAAGCGTCCGAAATCCGTTAAACATGCTCCAATCCATGATCGGGGTATTCCCGGTCGCCATCAGGACGATCATGGTTTCTCCAACGGCCCGACCGAGCCCGATCATCAAGGCCGAAAAAATCCCGGGGCTGGCTGAGATCAGGACGAGATGAACGAGGGTTTGCCACCGCGTCGCGCCGAGCGCCAAGGATCCGGCGATGAGATTCTTGGGGACGTTGGACAGGGCCTCTTCTGAAATACTGTAAATGATGGGAATGATGGCAAATCCCATGGCGACGCCCACCACGATGGCGTTCCGCTGGTCATAGTTCAGGCCGAGATACGTCTGCAGCCACGACTTATAATGGCCGCCGAATAAAACGGATTCCCACCATGCGTTGGTCTCAAGACACCCCCAGACAACGGCGATGATGATCGGCATCATGAGCAACGCCTCGACACCGGGCCGCACGCGATGCTTGAGGGAGGCCGGGAGCATAAGAAAGAGCCCGGTCGACAGGGCGATGGCCACGGGCATCATCAAGAGCATCCCCGTCATGGCGGGAAAGTTCCGCTCCAGAACCGGCGCAAACCAGAGACCGGCCAGAAATCCGAGCACCACGGTGGGTAACGCCGCCATGATTTCAATCGTGGGTTTGATCTTCGCCCGCAGATTGGGATGCATGAACATGGCGGTGTAGATTGCCGCCAATACCGCCAACGGCACCGCCAAGAGCACGGCGTAGACGGTCCCTTTGATGGTTCCGAAGATCAGCGGAGTCAGGCTGAACTTCGGCTCAAAGTCGTCAGACCCGCTCGAGGATTGCCAGACGAGTTTCGGTTGCTCATACCCCTCGTACCAGACCGGGGCGAACAAGGTGGCCAAGGTGATTTCCGGATAGGGATTCGTGATGTGATAGTGGACCAGTCGATGATCCTCGGTCAAGCTCACCACACCATCCGCTTTGGGAGCAAAATAGGTATTCCGGAGCCCTCCCCCTTGCGGCGTGAGCGTCAGCAACGTTTGTTCAGACGTCGAATGGTGGAGGCGGATTTCTCTCCCGGCGTCGGTGGTGATGAACCCCTTATCGCGTTGGGAAATCGTGATGTCGGTCACCGAACTTTTATGAGGGGCAAACCGATGAATGGCCGTCATATGGGTCGCATTGGTGCCCGGATGTTCCCGCACAGGCATCCACACGGCCACATGTCCCGCTGCCCCACCAACAACAAGACTCCGGTCGCCCATCAAGTAGGCAAGTGCTGTTACCGCTTCACCGGGCACGGAGGTCTGTGTCGTCTCGACCAGCACAGGCCTCCCCGGCTCCCGTAAGTCCATGTGGTACAGATTGCCCTCTTCCGTCCCGACGGCGAGAATTTCCGCACGACTCCCCAATGTCAGCGCTGTCACACGACCAGAGATGCTCGGCGTGAGATCGACCTGCGTGATCGACGTAACGGTGGTTCCATCGGCGCGGGAGGTGTTCCGGCTCGTGGTGAGCCAGAGATGGTGGTCTTGGAGCAACGCGGCGATCCGCACCTCGGATTCCGTGCTCTGATACGCCATCTTCACGACGGGTTGTGGCGTCGGTGCGACGGCGATCGGAGACCCGACCGTGACCGATGGAGAAATCGAACGTTCGTTATCTTGAAAGTCTTGTGTGAATTCGATGTTCACAGGAATGACACGTCCGTCTTCCGTGCCGATGGCCAGAGAATGACCCTTCCCCAACGCTCGCGCCAACGCGGTAACCGAGCCGTTCTGCACCAAGGAGCGCGAGGGAATTCCCGATACCGTGGACGTTGCTCCTCCTAAGAAGACGAACTCCAAGGAGTCACCGCGCAGCACATAGGCGAGCTCTTGATGTTCATCAATGCCGACGAGCGCGGCAGTCGATGGACGTTCAGGTGGAGAGAGGGCGATGGGTTCGGCCGAGGTCGCGTGGGGAGGCAGAAAGAGCGGAATGACTTCTTTGACCAAAAAAATGCACATTCCAAGAATGCAAAGGATGATGCTGATTCCGCCCGTCTTGATGATGAAACGTGCGGACCCATCGGTGATGGATCTGACTTGACGTCGGTTGGACAGTCCGCCGACAAGGGCCGTGGTCTGCATGGAACCTCGGCTCGGGGAAGGCTCTCCCTGAAGAACCGGTGTCGGCGTGAACGGCGGATCTGTCATACTGCGACCATGGCTTCCTTTCCCGACATTTCCGCTTTGTTATCCGACTTGCATGTTTCACTGGATCGTGAGCGACCATGAGCATGTCACGGTTGATCCGTTCCGGACAGTTGACTGAGGCCTACTCGATTTTTGCCAATTCTCTTTCAATCACGGATTGCGGAAGAGGGAAGAACCCGTCCTTGATGACGATCGCCTGCCCTTCTTTGCTGTACACAAACTTGATGAACTCCTTCACGAGCGGGTCAAGCGGCTTGTTGGGCGCTTTATTGACGTAGATCAACAAATGTCGCCAGAGTGGATAGGACCCGTTCAGGGCATTGGCCTGCGACGGCTCCACGAAAGGCGCACCCTCTTTTTCAGCTAATGGGATGGCCCGCACTCCTGATGTCAAATAGCCGATCCCACTGTACCCGATACCGGCTTGATCCTCCGTGATACCTTGCACCACGGATGCCGAGCCAGGCTGTTCTTTCACTTCATCCTTAAAGTCGCCGTTTTTCAGCGCATATTCCTTGAAAAATCCGTAGGTACCGGAGGCTGAGTTACGGCCATAGATACTGATCGGCAAATCCGCCACTTCGCCCTTCACTCCTACCTGACCCCACCGTTCGAGGTTTGCCGGAGCGCCAAATCGACGGGTCTTCGAAAAAATCGCGTCGACTTGGGCCATCGTGAATCCTCGGACAGAGTTGTCCTTGTTGACATAGACGGCCAGCGCGTCGATAGCGACCGGAAACGCGGTCGGTTTATATCTGAATTTTCGTTCAAAGGCATCGATCTCGGTATTTTTCATCGCGCGAGACATTGGCCCCAATTGCGCAGTCCCCTCGATCAGGGCCGGAGGTGCAGTGCTCGATCCCTTCCCTTCGATTTGAATCTTGACGCTGGGATATTGCTTACGAAACCCTTCGGCCCAGAGCGTCATCAGATTGTTGAGCGTATCTGAACCGATGCTATTGACATTACCGGATACACCGGTGACTTTGACGTAGCCTTTTAAAGCCGGATCCAACACAATTGCATCATCGGCATAGACCGATGAAAGCCCTGATGCAAGCGTCGCGAGGAGGGCTAGTGCCCCCAGGCTGCTCTTCATAGATGATCTTTCCATAGGTATTCCTTTCCTCATCCTGGTCCTTTTATGTAGATCCTATGCCCATGGCATCACGCAGGTGTTACCGCGATGTTACAACGGTGTTACATCTCCCAATTCTGTTGTTCATACGGACACTTTGAAGAAGCCGACTTACGGCTTCTTTAAGGTCGCCAGCGTTAGAAGTTATATTGCAATTGAGTCCGGACAATATCCCCCTCACGGATAAGGTAAGGCGCCGTCTGCGTATCAGTGCGTCTGCTTCTGGCATAGGCGATCGTGAACTCCAGAGCCTTGGTGAATTGCCACTCCATCCCGATTTCCCATTCGCGGACCACGTTGAACGGTGTATTGGTCCGGTGCTTCTTTCCGCCGCTGTATTCTTGATACCGTACATAAGGGATGATGGTATTCCAATCATTAACAACCCATCTATACATCCCTTGGACATAGCCGCCCTGAATGGAACCTTCCTCAATGGCTGTTCGGGTAGCATTCAACTGAGGACCATGGCCCCAATTCCATTCCGCTTGAAAACCAATCGGTTGAGGAAACAATACAAAATGCACGCCGACTCGCTCATCGAGAATGTTTCCGTTATTGACAAGTGCGGGAGTCCCTGGAAGACCGGTGCCTGAAGGAGCTCCCACATTGAACGTTCCACGGTATGCATCCGCGCCGAACTGGATAATTTGTCCATAGGGTAATTCCATGGGATAGGTGGCATGTACGACGACGTGCTTGTTGTCATTTCGTTCCGAGACATTGAGGGTTTGGCCGTTGTAGACCCCAATGCCTAAGAGGCCGTAGTCTCCAGACCCCTTGAGACCCGAATCGATCAGTCTTCGGAATAGTTTTCTGGTCTCATTCGGTGTGTAATAGAGGAACAATCCGAGGTCGCGCTCGCCATTTGCCGCGCTGTTGATTCCGTCGCTTCGGTCGAAGGCAAGCCGCTGTTGACTGGACTGGAGATTTTCGAACCCAAATGGAACCTTCGATTGCCCCGCTCGAATCCGTAATTCCTTTTTGTCTAAAAAGAGGAAGGGTACGGGCAGAAATATATCGGTATAGGCGTCGCGAAGTTGGACAAAGTTATTACTCTGATCCCCGGTCGTGCCCGGCACAGTGCCGGCAAATTCCGGTTGAATATAGAATGAGAGCCAATCCGTGATATCGCCTGAAAAGACGATGCGGACGCGGCGGAAGGCAAAGCCTGTATTATCGCGAATGGTGTTGTCGTACTCGCTCCGTATCGATTTATCTCCAGGAAGATAGCTATAGCGAGCTTGCACATAGCCTCGTATGCTGATCTTGTCGAACCAGTGTTTGATCGCTGACTGTTGTTGAACGATCGCCTCTTCTTTTTCATGCTCGGCTTTGAGCTTGAGCCATTCTTCTTTCGTGATCTGTCCTTTCTCGTAGAGAAGATCCTCCACTCTGGCTTGAGCCACATCGGCCTTCACGAATAACCCAAGACCAATCACACACAGGATCGCTGCAAGAACCCATCTCTTCATTCGATTACCTCCGTTTAGTCGGTCCTGTTCCAATAGCGTCGAAAGGAGTATCGGATGAGCGTTAACGCGTTTTTACAGACTTGTAACAAGTTTGTTAAATCATCTCCGATTCTGTTAAAAATGGATCATCGCGATCGTTTATACTTTAAACAGTACAAAGTTGGAGACTTGCAAGCGGATTTACAGCACCGTAATATTATTGATGCCTTATTCCCATAACTGTAGATAGGCAGCATAGCCCCCCTGGGCGCTAAAGGATGGATCGCGTAAGAAACTCTGGTGTGATTCTTCTCTCTGGCGTCGCTCTGCTGCTTTCCCTTATCGCCTGCCAGCATCGATCTTTTCCAACCATGACCATATTCGACGATCCATCACGTTTTGTCCGGCTAGAAGTAAATCGTACAGTGGGAGGAGGGCATGCTCACCCGGCCGACATCACGACAGATGAGATGATTGCGGTCCTGTCCGGTGTGATGATCGAAGAGCCGCCCGGCTTCCTGAGGTCGTTGTCCCTTTCGACTAAAGGTGACGAACCGCGGCAGCACCCGGCGTTCAATGAAGCAGAAATCAGCTTCTTTGCTCCGTTCTTGGCCGAAGGTTTAAAGACGGCGAAATCCGATCAGATCGTCACTTTCGGTCAAACCAGTCAAAAGGCCGCTTTCCTTGAAATAGCTTCAGGGGGAATGCTTGTAACCTCAGGCGGGCTGTTCATTAACGGCGACGAGCTGCATCTCATATTAGGGAACTATCGCTCGCCGGCAAACTATGCGCCGGATCCAGGAATCGGAGCTACGCTCGATGGTCGCTCAGCTCCGCTGCAACCCATTGCCCCACAGCGAACAACGCTGTATTTCGAACCGACCACGGCAGTGGCTCCATCACGGAAAAGCTTTTTGAGCCGTTTACTCGGACCAGATCGACACGAGATAGTCGTCCTATTCAAACAGCTGGCGGCCGGAACCGTAAAATCGGTCAAGTGATGGAAGAGGACGAATCTACAGCTGATGAGTCAAGCTGCGCCTGAAAAACTGCAGTACGGACGTGTTGTCAATTCCAGATCAAACCCATACCGAACCGCCGCTTTGGTCGATCGGCCTGGCGGCATTGATTGTTCTGCTTGCTCCTCTTGTCTTGTATTCGTTCGCTCCGACAGGTCCCATTCGAGAAGGCGATACGGTCTTCTCGCAGGGACAGCAGCAAGTCACAATCCAGCATATGGCTTCTGGTCATGAGCCTGCAGACAACACGTGTTTACTCGATCCGAACAGTCCTCTCATTGTCATCCATATCTCAGATACCGACGCCGACAGCTCAATCATTGCCCAAGTCCAAGGCAATCCGTCCGGCGAATGGCCTTTTTGTCCTGTGCATACCGAAGTGATGATCCAACCTCATCAGGTATTTCAGAAACCGGCGGTCTTTGGGAAGGTACGGGAGGTTTTGGTCGGACTATTCGATGAGTGAGTGCGGTTATGATTTGAGGCGGTGGGCAAACTGTTTTCTAAACTTGGCTACTTTTGGACCTACCACAAACTGACAGTACCCTTGGAAGGGATTTCGAGCAAAATATTCCTGATGATAGGGCTCCGCTTCATACCATTGTCCGGCGGGCACGACCTGAGTGACGATTGGAGCATTGTACAGTTTCTCGTCAGTTAGTGTTTTGATCAAGGTCTCGGTCGTCTGGAGTTGTAGTGGATCGCAGTAGAAAATGGCCGAACGATATTGGGTTCCCGTATCGTTGCCTTGTCGATTGAGCGTCGTGGGATCATGAATGACGAAAAAAATTTCGAGAAGCTCCTTATAGGAGACCTCCCGAGGATCAAAGGTGATACGTACGGCTTCAGCATGACCGGTCTGCCCTCCACACACGGCTTCGTATGTGGGGTGGTCCAGATGACCTCCGATGTAGCCGGACTCGACCGATTCCACCCCTTTTACCTGGTCATACACCGCCTCAAGACACCAAAAACAGCCCCCTGCCAGAATAGCGACTTCTTTCTCAGGAGAGATTGATGCTAATTCGTCGCCCATTTGTGTGATTGATCAAGTGACGTGTGGAATGCGTTCAGCGGCTGAAGGCCGACTACTCCTCTTCTTCCTCTTCGATATCCTCAATCCCTTCGTAACTCATTTCCGGAAACGAGGCCGAGGCCTTTTCACAGGCGGTTTCGACCATCTCTTCTGCATCCTCCGCCGAATCGGCATCGACCAAAAACTTCACGGTGATTGCATACCTCTGTTCCACTCCCGACTCCTTTCTTTGTCCTCATGCCGAGACTTTTTAGAATCCGGCATCAGTCTTTCCGTACTTTCTGACAGTTACGGTGGCCATGTCAACCATGTTTCGGCTACGCACGATGCGAATGCACGAGACCACCGAGCGAAGAGTTCGACGGAATCACACTGAGGCAACTTAGGAAGTCCTTAGAAGGCGGATGGTGGGTGCCTGAGAGCGAAAGGGAAAGACTTATTCGTCCTGTTCGAGTTCGGACAGGACCGTCTTGAGCTTCGCAAGTTCTTCTGGAGCGATACGCGAAAACGCAATCCCGAAACTATTGCCGTCAATCCAGCGTACGGTGGCTTCATCGACCCGCAGCGGCCAATCAAGGCCGGGAATGTGGAGTCGGCATTCGAACTTCGCACCTTGCTCCACCTTCATGTCACTTTCGATTTTACAACCGCCGGCGGAAATATCCAAAGTTCGCCCCTGTCCTTCCTGCTTCTGCCCGGAGAAGGTGCTTCGAAACTGCGTCGTGAATCTCGGCTGGATTCGACGGTCCTGCGAGCGAGGTTTAGCGGAAGTTTGATCAAGGGTGTCTGACTTGAAGAGAGACCCGAGCTTTTTCACGGAGGATTCCTCGTTCAGCGTCGCCGGTCTGAAGTGGTGCCGCAGATCGTTAAAAACATTTCTATGCCGCCCGCGGATGGCACTTCATGATGAAGCATCCTACTATTTGGTCGTGAGAAGCATGTGGCCGCGGCGGTTCTGCTGATAACAAGCTTCATCTCGCTCGAAGCAAAAGGGGCGTTCCTTCCCATACGATACGATTGCGACTTGCCTTGGATTCACCCCGATTTCCGCGAGATAGTTCCGAGCCGCCTTGGCGCGCTTATCGCCCAAAATCATGTTGTAGTCGGTAGTGCCTCGATCGTCACAATGCCCTTCGATTTTCAACAGAGATCCTGGATGATCCTTGAGGTACGCCGCATCATGATTGAGCGCTTCCATGCCTGCATCCGACAGGGTCCATTGATCATATCCAAAGAACACATCCTGCAACCCCGCCTCCACCGCCGCCTTCTCTTCTCTTGTCAGTTCGGCACGCTGACGCGCGCTGAACCCTGATGGATTCAGTGCCGCGGAATATCCGCCTTGCGCCAGCCGCTCCTCTGATGGATTACGGGAGAAACCGCTCAGTTCACCGCTTGAACCTCCGCGCGACATATTCGGGATCGATGAACTCCCGCTTCCGGATCCCCCTTGGCCCTCAGACTTGAGCCATTTTGTGTTACAGCCCTGGGTTGCCAACAAAGCGAATCCCAGCACTACCACGGCTCCGCACTTCGTCATTCCTCTATTCATGACTCTCTCCTCCCAGTTCCATCTTGATCAACTGACTCTAGCTATTTTCTGTACATCAATGAAACGAGGACCTTACGCTGAGCCTGCCTTGCCTCCTCTGCACGAACAAATATAGCACTGATGTTTAAAACTACTGTCTTACCGGGAGCTTAGCTGATCGGTGGAAGGATGCCTAATATTTTCCAATATTTGACGAGATGGCTCAGGATGAGGGTTCACTCAATAGGCAGAGCACTGAAGTGTCGAGGAGAAACAAGAAAACCGATGTTGAGAGGGAAGCAGTTAACCACGCTACGAGTATGCGCACTGCCCTTCGTTCGTTCAGCGATAGTTCTTTCGCTCAGACCAACGGGCCGGTTGCAGCACGGCTCCTAAACCAGCCAGCGCACAGATAAACAACAACATGGCTAGTGCGATCACGAGAAAGAATGCTGCTCTCATGTCGTGCAAAACGGGGATCATGGTACCTCCCTCTGCTTGCTCGAATCATTGACTGCGCCATCCACACTCACAGATCCACGGGCTCATTGGGTCCGTCTTTTCAAGTGGTCTCCCACAACAGGGACATTGTCTGGTCCAAGCAAACCGCTTCTTCTGTTCACAGTATACCGCTCCGAACGTCGATTGCTTTCTGTATCGGCGAAACATCTGAGCGGGATAACCTCTTCTCTGCATGAGCGTCATACTAGTGAAGTTCTACTGACAGGTCTATCCGGCTTTAGCGGAATAACCTGCAGAACATGCAATCCTAACATATTGATATAATGTGTTAATTTATCTTACTGCCCATCTAGGGGAATAATCATTGCTCTCCATCTGGTCGAGGCCACGTTCGCTGGATTCGGACAACACAACTGATGGGAAGGCTACACAGGCAGATGACTGAAAATCAAGACAGGAATTCGACAGCTAGTCTCCTGTGCTTGGATCATGGCGGTATACGACACAACGGATATCATTCAACTCTCTCAAGAGGTTTGTTCCTTATCTGTATTAGACCTTGTTCATCCGGTGGTTAGAACAACGGCTTCTTCCCGCCAGCCTTGACAATGGCATGGGTAAAGGCCCTCGAAAGACTTTCCAAAGTTGCAACGTCGCAGACAGGAATATACGCTTCCCCCTTCTTTTCGCCCGGTTTGTCCCTTGGAGGACGATCTTCGTACACAAGCTCCTCAAGACTGGTGACTTCTAATTTACCGGTTTTTAAGTCGTGCCTGGGTTTGCCTGGTATTGCAAGTGACGCCAGCCATTCGGTCACACATGCTCCACGGGCACAGCGTAGCCGAATACCATAGAGATTGACGTTTTCACCCTCTCGCTCCGGGAGCACATCCGGAGACAGTGCATTCAATTCAAACTGCTGAATTCTCTCTACCGGCGATTGGAGTCCGAATATCCCGCTTAATTTCCTTCGTTCATTCAAGCGAGTGACAATCCTCAGAGCTGACGGAGGCATAACCGTCACTTCCACCTTGGCCATCCTGTCCATATGCCAGAGTGATCCATCCTTCGCTATCATCCGTTGCAGACCACTGTGCATCGTTGCACAGGCTTCCCATGTATCCTTGATAAATTCTAACGTTTCCACCACCGTAGGTCCGTCAGTGCCCGATATATCGTTCGATGTCGCCCAGGCACTCGGCAGACTTGACATGAGAAAGAACAAGCAGATACTCAACTCTCTCGTTAGCCACTTCGTCATCATTCCCCTCACCTATTGTGGTTCTCCGGATGCTCGGCCACATGTTCCAACCCCTCCGACTTCTCAGTCTATCTGACTGGGATACGCTTGTGCTTAGCGCTGTGGAGGTCGATCCGGTGGCCAATCTCAGGCCTACGAGCCGTTGGCTCTTTGATGGTTATGGTCACGTGCTCATTCTACTTTATAACGTCCTGTCCCGCACATGGCATAGAACGAAACCGATGATTCGCCGTCAATCGATGAGGTCCATGACCTCATGATGGGGCGGATGTTCACCGAAGAGATCGCTTATCGGTCTATCAGCTCCTCAAGCAGATCTACCTGGCCGGCATAGCGAAGGCTACCTTCAACATCGATTTTTATCGGATCTTGTGCAGACCGGGATGGATCTTAATGGCTTATGAAAATTGCCGCATTACGGGCACCATAACCGGAGAGCCTGGGGGGCGGCGCGGAGGTCCTGGATCGGCTGCGGGCTCGGGTTAGCACAAAATTAGCACAGTCCGAGGGGTCGGCGAGAGGAGCGACGGCGTAAGTCCTTGAATCTATGGTGCGCCCGGCAGGAATTGAACCTGCGACCTACGGGTTCGAAGCCCGGCGCTCTATCCAACTGAGCTACGGGCGCAGATGGGTACATCAATCACGTTCTGGCAAGACTTGTCAAGGTTGAGTCGTTCAGACAGCTACAGTCGTGCCAAAATCTCATCGGTTACTTGCGTGACAGACTTTTCGTCCGTCTCAATGACATAATCCGCAGCGGCTTCATACTTCGGTGTGCGCTCACAAAGAACATCTTCTATTTCATCCACGAAAGATTTGGATCCCGTAAGGGAAGGCCGTTGTGAGTCCTGACCGATACGCTTTGCGATGGTGTTCACCGAGGCGGTCAACCAGAACAACTTTCCGGTTTCCTTCAACACTTCAACATTTCGTGGTCGAAGGATTGCTCCCCCACCCGTATCAATCACCAACCCTATCCGGCCGGACAGTTCTTGGCACACTTTGGTTTCGAGCTCACGGAAGTATTCCCACCCATTTGTTTCGACGATTTCCGGAATGCTTTGACCGACGAACTTCACGATCTCCGCATCGGTCGACACAAGGACACGTCCGAGTCGAGCCGCCAGGATCTTTCCGACCGTGCTCTTTCCCGTACCTCGATAGCCGATCAAGACCACATTCATCGGAAGCGGGATTCCAAGACCATGCGCATCACATCAACCGGAGCCGATTGATTGGTCCAGAGCTCAAATTGAGCGACAGCCTGATTGAGAAACATCTCCAACCCGGCAATCGTCTTACACCCCGCACGTTTTGCATCTTTCAGCAATCTCGTTTCGAGGGGATTATAGACGATATCCATAACGGAGAGATCGGCATGGAGAAGCGAAGCCGGGACACAAGAAACATCGATTTTCGGAGACATGCCGACTGGAGTGCAATGAATGAGCACGTGCGCGTCGGGAAGTACTCGCCGAAGGGTGGTTTCGTCAAGGTGAAAATCCTCGATCGTCAACATTGTCTCAGCGCGGACCTCCTGAGCCAGACTGGTCCGCTCGGAATCATCAATGCCTAGTAATGTCAATTTCTCCGCACCGGATTCCGCTGACAGCACGAAGGCGATCGCTCGAGCGGCCCCTCCGGAGCCAAGGACGACGATGCGTCGGCCCTGTAGCTCGACGCCGCTTTGCCGTAACGCCCTTAGCGCACCCGTCGCATCTGTATTGTACCCGGTCAACGCAGCCTTTTCGGCCACAATGGTGTTGATCGCACCGATTCGCTGTGCCGTCGGATCTACCTGATCAAGAAAGGAAATCGCCGCCACCTTATGAGGAATCGTCACGCTCGCTCCCCGGAAGTTCCCCAGTGCGCGAAGCCCTTTGATGGCATCGCCAATCGCTTCCACCTGCCAGGCAAGGTACACATAGTTGAGCCCTAATTTGCGGAACGCGGCATTGTGAATGGCAGGCGACAGTGAATGACCCACCGGATTGCCGATCACTCCGCAAAACTGTGTGTGCGCGTCAATGTCCATTCTTCACTTACTCTCCACTTGGAACGGGAAGTCGTTCCTGCTGATTGACGCAATATTTACCCTTTATATATGGTCATGCCCCCGTCAATCGGAAACGTCGCCCCGGTAATCCAGGCCGCTTCCTCCGAGGCAAGATACAGGACCATATTTGCCACTTCTTCCGGCGTCCCGGGGCGGCGAATGGCATATTGGGCAAGGATGGGCTGGAGCATATCGGGATTGGCCATCAGGGGAGCTGCCATCGGCGTATCAATCAGTCCCGGATTCACCACATTACAGCGAATCCCTTCCTTCGCATATTCGACCGCCAGTGCGCGTGTCATCGCATCCAGTGCGCCTTTGGATGCGGTATAAGCCGTTAAGCCGGAAAGACCTACTAAACTGGCAACTGACGAAATATTAATGATCGAGCCTCGTCCTTGCTTCTGCATGTGAGGGATGACGGCTCGCGTCATACGAAATACGCCGGTCACGTTGATATCAAACACGCGCGCCCAGGCAGCATCCTCGATCTCGTGAAGCTTCTTTCCAAACTCCCCGATTCCCGCGTTATTGACGAGGACATCGATCCGCCCGAAACTATCAAGCGTTCGACGGACCACGTCCTGCACGTGGACTTCGTCCGTCACCGAACCGGCAACCCCCAATACCTTTCCCTTATTGAGTCGGATGACACTGGCCACCCGATCCAATTCCTGTTGCCGGCGCCCCGTGATGACAACCGAAGCTCCCTCTTCGGCAAACCGTTTTGCAATCGCTTCGCCGATCCCGGCGTTGCCTCCCGTCACCACGGCTACCTTGCTTTCCAACCTACTCATACGCTCCCTTCCTCTTCCGCTTCGTCCGTGTCTTCTTGGCCTCCATCCGCAGATACTTTTCTCTCAGTCGTTGGCCCCAGGAGCCCCGGTTCGACCTTACGAGCCACCGTGATGAACCCAGAATGAGCCACCATGCGATGATCCGGACGCACACTTCTACCCTGCACCGACCAGGTTCTCAACAGGGTCTCAAACGTTTCGATCATCTCGAACACGGCCGTCCGTTCAAGTGCCTCCACCGTTTGCATGACCTGCGGAACGGTAGGGACAAAGCTCAGATAGATCCCGCCGGATCGAAGGGCTTTGGCTGCATGCGGGACGACCTGCCATGGTTCCGGCAAGTCAAGCACGACACGATCGAACGGTACCCCGTCATCTAGCAACTCGATCCCTTCATAGACGTTCCGTTGCAACGGAACAAGATTGGGTGGAGCTCCCAAATAACGTTCAATGTTGGTCAAGGCGGTCCGCGCAAAGTCTTCCCTGGCCTCGTAGGTCACGACCGTTCCTCTCGCCCCAACCGACCGCAGCAAGGCCATGGTCAATGCCCCAGACCCTGTGCCAGCCTCAAACACACGGGCGCCTGGATACACATCGGCCCACATTGGAATCAGTGCCAAATCCTTGGGATAGAGAACCTGAGCCCCTCGGGGCATCTTAAGTACGTAGTCCCCGAACGTGGGTCGGAGCGCCACCATTTTCTTGCCGCCGGACAGAGTGACGATAGATCCGTCGGGACGTCCGATCAGCGCATCATGGGCAATCTTCTGTCCACTGAATTGATACGTCTCGCCGGCTTTCAACGTGAGCGCGTACTGCCGTCTTTTTTGGTCGACCAAATGGATACGTTCACCATTGGCAAAGCAAGACATGCCGCGCATTCTAGGGGGTTCATTCCGTGGTTTGCAACCAGGCCGCTTCCTTGACAGGGTAGCAAGTGGCTCGTAAGATCTTTTCATCATTGATCGTTTCCACAGTGATGGTGAACACAGGACACTTTCACCCATGTATAAGCTCACAACACCGATTGTGGGTCCAGGATTGGTCCTGTGTTTGATGCTGTTAACCTGCCCCGCGCTCGCCGAAGACATCATCGTCGCAAACTACGAAGGGGTCATTAATCCTGTCGCAGCGGAGTATCTGCACGATGCCCTCGCGTTGGCCCAATCATCGAGTGCACAAGCCCTCATCTTAAAACTCGATACTCCCGGAGGACTGGACACGTCCATGCGCTTGATGATCAAAGACATGACAGCCTCGTCTATTCCGGTGATCGTGTTCGTCGCTCCTTCCGGAGGCCGTGCCGCCTCGGCAGGTGTCTTCATCACGATGGCGGCCCATGTGGCCGCCATGGCGCCGGGCACCAACATCGGAGCCGCACATCCGGTGGCGATGGGTGGCGGTGAGATGGACAACACGATGAAGGAGAAGGTGGAAAACGACGCGGTCGCGTACATCAAAAGTATCGCCGAACAGCGTGGACGAAACGTCTCATGGGCCGAAGACGCAGTTCGAAAAAGCGTCTCCGTGACCGAGCAAGAAGCCTTAAAACTCCGTATCATCGACGTGATCGCGGAAGACATCCCCACATTATTGAAATACCTCCAAGGACGAACGATTGCTCTTCCTCACGGATCAATCACGCTCCCGAAAGAGACCGCTACGCTCCGTGAATTCCCGATGGGAACTCGCCTGGAACTGCTCAAGATCTTGAGCGATCCCAATATCGCCTACCTTCTCATGTCCATTGGGACAATCGGGATTATGGCCGAACTCTACAGCCCCGGCGCCATCCTGCCCGGTATCATCGGCGCCATCAGCTTGATCTTGGCGTTCTATTCACTTCAGTCGCTTCCCGTGAACTACGCGGGCGCGCTTCTTGTGGTGCTCGGCGTGGTTTTCCTCCTGCTCGAAATTTCGGTCACCAGCTATGGGTTGCTCGCGCTGGGCGGCGTGGCGGCGATGACGTTGGGCGGTTTGTTGCTTATTAAGAGCGACGCACCGTATTTGCAAGTGTCTCTATCCTTTTTATTGCCGACAGTCATGACGCTCGGATCCTTGATTGGAATCATTGCCTGGACAGCCGTCAAGAGTACCCGCGGCAGACCGGTTACGGGAGCAGAGGGCATGATCGGCTCGATCGGGATCGCCAAGACCGACCTCAATCCTCGCGGTCAGATTACGCTACATGGAGAAATCTGGGAGGCAGTGAGCCATGCCCCGATAAGGCAGGGAGAACCCGCAGAAGTACTGGGGATTGAGGGACTGACCGTAAAGGTGGCCCCGACCAACAGATAAATCGACCGAAGATAAGGAGCCAATATGTCATTGCTCATGCCGTTAGTCCTGCTGGGCGCCGTGCTCTATGCGAGCTTCAAGCGCGTCATGGAATATGAACGGCTTGTGGTATTTGTACTGGGCAAGTTTCAGACGGTGAAAGGTCCGGGCATTCGGCTGGTCGTCCCGGTCCTCCAACAGATGGTGCGGGTCAACCTACAGACCGTGACGATGGAAGTCCCCTCCCAGGATGTCATCACCCGGGACAATATTTCCGTGAAGGTGAATGCCGTCATCTTCCTTCGTGTGGTTGATCCTCAACGGGCCGTCCTCGCCGTCCAGGATTATTTGTATTCCACATCACAAGTGGCACAAACCACCCTGCGCAGCGTGCTCGGTCAGAGTCAGCTCGACGACCTGCTGTCGAAGCGCGATGACATCAACGCCGAACTGCAGCGGATTATCGATCAACAGACCGAACCCTGGGGAGTCAAGGTGGCGGCCGTTGAAGTGAAAAACGTGGATATTCCGCAAGATATGCAACGTGCAATAGCCCGACAAGCTGAGGCGGAACGAGAGCGGCGCGCCAAGATCATCCACGCGGAGGGCGAATTCCAGGCCGCCCAGAAACTTGCGGAAGCCGCCGACGTCATCAGTCAAAACCCTGCCGCGCTTCAGCTGAGGTACCTTCAGACACTCGTCGAGATTGCGGCGGAAAAAAACTCGACGACCATTTTCCCCATTCCAATCGACACCCTGGCCCCTTTCATCAAAGGACTCTTTTCCAATAAATAGTGTGGCATTTCAGCCTGAATTCTGATGCCGATCCTACATACATGCCGCATAAGTGGGACAGTTCTTCCCGTGCTTCCTCATTAGCCCCGTCTAATCTTTCTGATTTTTCGAGCTGATTTCACCCGTCTTTTCTCATCTTGAATCCAGCATCTCTTTTGCTTCGTATCTGAGTACAGATCTGGACTCGGTTGAATCTTTTCCGCTGAATAAGGCTCAAACAAGGTACGATGTTCAACCAGAGCAAAAGGTGACACGATGAAAGATGGACTGCGAGTGTCAGAAGATATAGAGATACAGAAAACTTTCGTCCCGGATGTCGATGCCGATGACGCCAAGGCCAGCGGCATGCTGGGAATGATGAGCCGTGTCGAAGCCGAGGAGTCCGACTCGGACGCCAAACCTCAACCGGCCATGCGCATGAGCCGCGGGGCCAGCCCGTTCCTTTTGGAAGCCTTGTACTTCCGATCGTTCGGCGAACGAGGGCTCCTGACGCGGGAAGAGGAAACTGCCATCGCCAAACGAGTGGACCATGGGACAAGGCGCATTCGGGCGGCTCTTCGTCAGGCCGTACGAGTCTTGTTCAAATCCAAACGTACACCCGTTGTTGCAGAGAGCGTGAAAGTCCTGCAAACAGTCAGACGGTTGAGCGGACTTTCGGCGACCGCGTTGGATAGTGCCGAGAAGGCCTTACACACCACCCTCAATCAGTCGGATTCAGACTTCAAGCCTGTCGCGGGCACCGCCAAGACGCTGAACCTATTGCTCGATGAAATCCGCTCCGCCAGGGTCATCTTGGAGGAGGGCAAAGATGAACTCGTGCGGTGCAATCTTCGTTTGGTGGTGGATGTCGCTAAACATTACACCGGTCGAGGGTTGAGCTTGCTGGATCTCGTGCAGGAAGGCAATATCGGCCTGATGAAAGCGGCCGAACGATACCAGTACCGAAAGGGATTCAAGTTCAGCACCTACGCCACGTGGTGGATCCGGCAGGGCATCACCCGGGCGTTGGCGGACCAATCGAGAACGATTCGCATTCCGGTCCACCAAACGGAAGCCTCGCATCGAATCCTCCGTGTGATGCGGAGACTGGGGCAACAGTTTGGACGACCGGCCCGCTTGGAAGAGATCGCCCATGCGTTGCGCATGAGACCGGAGCGACTCCGCGAGACAGTGCTCGCCTTTCAGGAACCGGTGGCCTTGGAAACTCCAATCGGTGACGGCGATACCCAATTCGGGGATATGATTCCGGACCAGGAAGCTGTTCCACCCGATGCACATGTCCACCGGAGTGAACTGACCGAACAACTGGACCGAATTCTGAGCACTCTCACGCCTCGCGAGCAAACCGTCATTAGGCTCCGCTTCGGAATCGGCTATGATGAAGCCAGCACTCTGGAGCAGGTCGGTCAGAGCTTGTCCGTGACACGCGAACGTATTCGCCAAATCGAGGCGAAGGCGCTCAAGAAGCTGAAGACTCCTGCGATCAAGGAGCTTTTCGCCGCCATCAAGTAGTTACCGAATATACCGGGTTGCGGGGGGAATACCGTTCCTCTCGTAACCCGGCTTTCCTCTGTCGGTGAAGTATGCAACAATATCCAAACCATGCGGGCTTGTGCTTCTCCACGACCGCGACCTTTGGAATTGATCCTGATGGACGTTAGCCATCTTGATGGATGGATCTGTCCCCTTGAGCGTGTAATCCCGTGATCGACGCGAATACCGCGACGTCCCCACACTTGGAATTTCTCCACATTCAGACGGATGCGATTCGTTTCTTTCCAGAACCGGTCCCTTATCTCGTAGCCTGGGAAATACAGTCTCGCTTGCATGGGGAACGTCTCCTCAATCGCCGGCCGGACACGGTTCTGATTCTTGAACATCCACCCGTCTATACGCTCGGACGTCGCACCAAGCCGTCAGATTGGGGAGGTAGTGAATCCGCGTTATGCGAGGATGGAGCCGAACTGCATCACGTCAATCGTGGCGGATCGGTGACCTTTCACGGCCCCGGACAGATTGTCGTCTACCCCGTGCTCAAGCTTGATCGCCATGCTGCCGGGCCCAAGCAATTGGTCTGGTTGCTGGAAGAGGTGATCATTCAGACGCTCGCCCATTGGGACATTGCCGGCTCTCGCATCACGGGCAAGCCAGGTGTGTGGATCCTGCGACCTGAGCTTCAAAAAATCGCCTTCGTGGGAATACGAATCGAGCACGGCGTGACATTGCACGGGTTCGCCTTGAATGTCGATTTGGATCTCACGCCGTTCCAACGGATCCATCCCTGCGGATTTCCTGATTGCCGTGTGACATCCATGGCGGCAGTACGCCAAACAGCAGTTCCGGTTGAGGAGGTCAAACAGTGCCTTGCTCTGGCCTTTGCGGCGGTGTTCACCTGCAACCGATCAACGGCTGCATGACGCGTCAGGGTACGGCGATGGCGGGCGTTTGTTCAGGGGAGCCTTATGCAGGAACTTGACACACCGACTTTCCGCCTAGCAGTGGCTCAGTTCGATCAGGCGGCGGAGGCCATGAACCTCGACCCGAACCTTCGCGAACGGCTGAAACTTCCCCAGCGGTCTCTCGTCGTGAGCGTTCCAGTTCGGATGGACGATGGGCACGTGGAAGTCTTTACCGGCTACCGGGTTCAACATGATTCATCACGCGGCCCCTCCAAGGGAGGCGTGCGTTACCATCCCGACGTGAATCTTGGTGAGGTGGCCGCCCTTGCGATGTGGATGACGTGGAAATGCGCGTTGGCCGGCTTGCCTTATGGAGGCGCGAAAGGCGGAGTCGCAGTAGCGCCGCGGCGGCTGTCACCCGCCGAGTTACAGCGGCTGACACGGCGATACGTCGCCGAGATTTTCCCACTGATCGGTCCGGACAAGGATGTACCGGCCCCGGACGTGGGAACCGACGCCCAGATCATGGCCTGGATGATGGACACGTACAGCCAACAAGTCGGCTTCGCTGTTCCCGGAGTGGTCACCGGCAAACCGATTTCGATCGGGGGGAGCTTAGGCCGAGAAGAAGCGACGGGACGCGGAGTCGTGTATGTGACCCAAGAAGCGCTTCGCCACCTTAGGTTGCCAATGGAAAATGCCACCGTGGCGATCCAAGGATTTGGAAATGTCGGTTCACACACCGCCCGCATCATGCAACAACAGGGGGCACGGGTGATCGCCGTCAGTGATGTCAATGGCGGTCTCTACAACGACAAGGGGTTGGATATCGCACAGCTCCTTCGGCGCACCCCCGGTGAACCGCTGCATGACACCAGGCTTGGGGAGGCGATCACGAATGAAGAATTGCTTCAACTGGACTGCACTGTCCTGGTGCCTGCTGCTCTCTCGGAACAGATCACAAGCAAGAACGCCCATTCCTTACGGTGTCGGATACTATCCGAAGGTGCGAACGGGCCGACAACGCTGGAAGCCGACCGCATCCTCGCCGACAAAGGCATATTCGTCATCCCCGACATCCTTGCGAATTCCGGGGGGGTCATCGTCTCGTACTTCGAATGGGTGCAAGACCTTCAGCGCTTTTTCTGGAGCGCGACAGACATTCAGCATCGTCTGCAAGACATCATCACATCCGCCTTTCAACGGACACTCCATTTTTCGACTGCGCGCGGGGTGTCCATGCGCATGGCGGCGCTCATGAGCGGGATTGACCAAGTGGCCCAGGCGCATCTCCAGCGTGGATTGTATCCCTGACCTGTGACTTCCCACACTGTTCCCTCGGGTCCTCTTGATTGGATACTTGCCCCTCCGCTCTTACGTACGCTAGGGTGCTGGCGTGCCCCATAGAGAAGAGGAGGAGTACTCGTGGATCGAAACATGATCACTACTGCGTGGGAACAGCATTGTGCCGACGGTTGGCCTCGGTTTTCGAGCCCGCACCAGGGACAATTGATGACGATCGATACGGTCATCAGCGGCTGTGTGGTCTACTACCTCGATAGTTCCGATGGCCTCGATGACCAACGGATTGCCATCGTGAAAGACTGTTTAGGCGATCTCGATGAACTGACAGAAGGACTGGACCCTCAGTCCCAGATCTACTTTTACCGACTTCGTGAACTTGGGGCGATGTTGCTGGACGCCAAGCCGCAATCGTGATGCCAAGATAGATATCCATCCAACAAATCCCCTCCAGCGGCCTTTCATGTATCGCGTTCCTTGCAGGTCTAGCGACATGTTGGCTACAATGTCCCCCATGCCTTCCAAAATCCACCAGAACCCTTCTTTATCGAATCCCGGACCCTTAAGAAAGAAACGCTAAACGCCATGACAAATGAACCTGGAGCATGGATGGCCATCATCCTACTGGCGAGTGTCCTGGCAGTGCTCGGTTCAGCCCACGCCGAGCCGTATGAATTAAGCAAGAACGATGTCATGGAGCCGACGGCCTTTTCGAGCGCTGACGTCTCGCTGTTCGGCGTCAAACTTGGCGACTCGGAATCCAAGGCCGTTGAAACGCTCGTGAACGAAAAGATTTCCGGAATCAAGGCCGAACAGGAAGCGACGTTCATCTTCCTGCTCGATCAGCGAAAACCCACCGGTCCAATGGCCGGAGTGCGTATTCAAGACGGCAAGGTCGACCTCCTGTTCATCAATAACCGGTTCGCGTACAAGACCAGAGGTATCTTTCGCAACGTGCTCAATAGCGAGAGTCCGGAGGACATCCGAAAGTTGTTAGGCCGCGAAGAGTATGGAGACGAAAACGTGATGGGCGCCGTCATGGCGTACGACAAGCAAGGCTTCCAGGTAAATTATCTTGGCAAGGACATCAACATCGAGTTTGCCGCTCCACGATAGTCCATCCCAGTCGTGTCACCAATCGGAAGCTGTGCCAAAGAAGGCAGAAACCCACATCTTCAAGTCCGCAGAGCCGAACCGGTCGTTTGATTCGACGCGGAGAAATCTCCTCTCGACTGCCCAGCGATAGTGCTCGCATCCAAATAGCGAACCAGCGACGTCCACAATCGACATGCCAACCAGTTCCGTACGTTATCCTTTACACTATGTGAGGAATAAGAGGAGGCTGCTAGGGGACGGTATTCGTGAGACGGAACCCATAGTCGATCAAGCTCTTTGCGGTATTCCACCGACGGTTCGAGTTCAGGATCACGAGCAGCAAATCGCTCCCGTTTTGGGAGACTTTGGCGATCAAGCAGCGGCCTGCTTTTGAAGTGAATCCGGTTTTCACCCCTTCCACGCCGGGGATGCGTCCGAGCAAACGATTCGTGTTGTGGAGAACATACGCGCGATAGCCGCTGACTGGTGTGATAATCTCGCGTTCCTCTTTCACGAGGTCTCGGAACACCATGTTCCGCATCGCCACTTCACTCAACGTCGCGAGATCTTCAGCCGTCGAGTAATGGTCGGGACCGTCGAAACCGCACCCATTGCTGAAGTGGGTGTCTGACAACCCGAGTGCAACAGCCTTGCTGTTCATCAACATGACGAACTGCTCTTCGTCTCCGCCGACGTGCTCGACTGCCGCCAAGCAGGCGTCATTGGCCGACACCATCATCATCGCCTTGAGTAAATCGCCGAGGCGGAACACTTCCCCTACTTTCAACCTCAGGTGAGTTTTGGGAGCCCTTGCCGCATTCTTGCTCACCGTGACCAAATCATCGAGGCGGCCTTTTTCAAGAACGATCAGCGCCGACATAATCTTGGTGAGACTGGCCGGCGAAAGGCGTTTCTCGACCTCGTGCTCGAACAGGATACGGCCCGATCGCAACTCTTTCAGAAGAATACTGTGCGCCGGGATTCGTTTCCACGGGAAGGGTTGCGGGGCATACCGGACAGGATGGTGAGCCGGGTTCCGGGATTGCTTCTCCATCCCCGAAGCAGGGCCTACGAAAAACACGATCACGAAAAGAGCGATGACTGAAACAAGCGTATAGCGAGGGAAGGTACTGTCCAAGATTTGCCTGTGATCACCGAGGGGATCATGGTCGCATCGTGCCACAAACGGCCGCCTCGTTTAAAAGATGAACGATTCACGCACTTTATCACCTTTCCGCCCACTATCAATCACTTTATGAAAAAACCGGAGGAGGTCGGCCAGATCAATCCAGAACCCGCAATTGAGGCATCGAGCGTATATCCGCCTGTTGACCAGGGTATAGTGGCGTTCCACCAACATGAACCCTTTGCACTTGAGACACTGCATACATGTCCTGTTCTCTCCGGTTACCGAAGGCGATTCATGATTAACGCCACGCACCCAGCGAGCAAGCCACCACCGATGAGGGTCGTGCCAAAATACACGAAAACATTCGTCCCGCCAGAGGGTTGCGTGCCTTCCCACAAGTCGCGGACTCCGCCCTGGACCATGAGGACGGAGAGGGTCAGCAGAGCCCCGATCATGAACCACCATGCAAAGGATCGAAGTGCCATGTCATGCTCAAAATTTGCGCGCAGGCCTAGCCCCTGGCCACTCTAGCGAAGGCCCTCCAGGCTGTCAAGAATGGGCGGCGATTGCCCGCGTCCTATTCTCTTGCCTCCAACTTCGGAATGGGTTTGAGTCCACGGTGGAGGAAGATCGAGACACTGCCGCTTCCGTTGTCCGCGATGGCGAGTCCGGGTTCTTCCAGTCCGGAGGTGGTGACACGAAATGATGAAAGGGCAAACGGGCCGGCTTTCGTGCGGTAATTCCTCGGCGGATAGTGAAAGGTCCCATCACCCTTTCCAAACAAGATCGACAGATCATTCGATTGGAGATTGACGATGGCGACATCCTCTAACCGGTCGCCATTGAAGTCCCGCGCCAACCCAAAGTTGGGACCAGCATCGGCCCCGGAATCCTTACCGGGCCGAAACGTCGCATTGCCGTTTCCGAGAAACGTCGTGAAGCTATCTTTTTCTCCATTGATGACCAATAGATCCCGATGATGATCATTATTAAAGTCCGCAAAGCTCACACCGAGAGGCCGCCGGCCCGTCGAATAGTCTTTGGGATCACGAAAGGTGCCGTCCCCGTTCCCGAGCCAAATCGAAACGGCATTCGACATCGGTCCTCCATTCGTCACCACCAGATCCAATCTTCCATCGCCGTTGAGATCGGACAGGGCCACGGATGTAGGAGTGTCTCCATGTTCGTACTGTGTTCCATGTCGGAATTCGCCGGTCCCGTTCCCCAGAAAGACCTTGATCTTGTCATTCCGTAGCGCGACAACCAGATCGGCATGATGGTCACCGTTGATATCATCGGCGGCCAAACCAATCGGCGCCCGATGGACCGGATAACGCGGCCCCTCTTCAAACTTCCCATCTCCATGTCCAAGCAAAATCATCACCTCGTCGCCACCGGAACATGCCAAAGCCATATCCGCATGCCGATCCTGATTGAAGTGACTCATCACGAGAGAACGCGGTTCCTGGCACACATGGAGTTGAACTTGGTCCCTGAACGTCCCGTCACCATTGCCCAGCAAGATCGAGAGGGTATTGCTGGCAATATTGGTCGTGATGAGATCGGTGAACGAGTCCTGATTAAGGTCTTCGGTGACAATGGTGGTGGGGTTCTTACCCACCTTGTAACTGGCAAAGTAATAAAATGGATCAGGTGGATCATAGGGTTCGCTCTTGGAACAGGCCCACAAACCGTGACCGATCGGAAGAAACAGCCATAGTACGGAAAGGCACAGCCTCGCGGTGCGCGATCTCCGCTCGATACGATTATTCACACAGTCTCCGCTACCGAACCCTGCTGGGACCAATGGCCTATGCCGATAGAATCACAAGCCCCAGTATACAGAGGCAATCTTTCCCCTCGCAATCTACGAGCGGGCCCTCATCAGCCTTTGAATTTTGCCTTCCGCTTACGTTATGATGCGGCGTCGCTTTTAGGAGGAAAGTTATGAGCAAGATTGTGAACGTTGATATTACGATGTACGGGATTGCCGAAGTTCTCACCTGGTGTCATGATCGGAACAAGGGGCGCATCCCCGGCGTTGATACACCGGGCTTCAAAAAAATGCAGGAATTGCTTGCGCAGAAGCCTCAGTCGGGAGACTACTTTACGCTTGATCAATTCTGGAAGAAAAAAGTAACGTTACCATTGACTGAAGACGAAGTTGCGACGATCGATCGTTGCCTCTACGACATTCCGAACTTGGATAACGAACCACTCCCCCAAATCCGACACAAGTTCTGGCCTCAAGCGGTGGAAACACACTAAGTGTAACGCTCCACTGCTTGCACGACGCTCTTGGAAAGCACCTTGAAGAAAACGCAGAAGGGATCTTCGATTGTCAGAGCGTTCCCTCTCCTTTGAGGTACCTGCGAAAACGATCCATGAGCTCGGCTCCCAGGGTCCCGCCTTCCGGCTTCTTTGTCAAAGGGTCGGCAAAGTGCCCGCGAATTTCCTGAAGGCGTTTCTCGGCTTGATCATTGCCCTGCAGGCGCTTGGTTTTCTGAAGGGCGGTATCGAACGCATCGAATGTCAATTCCTGATAACCGAACGAGCGGATGCGCTTGACGGCCTTCATCATGGCCTGATTCCGGAACGTCGTCAAATGGCCTGAATCGATTTCTTTCAATCCCAGCTTTCGGGCTCGCCGTTCGGCTGCTTTTCTGATCCCGCTGCGCACGAAATCCGGAGATGTCTGAAGCCGTTTCCAGGCTTCGTCGGTCCAAGCGATTCGTTCCTGAGGCGCTTCCCATAGATCCTGTAGAACCGCTGCATCAATGCGGGTCAGCCGTTTCGCTCTGGCGAGATCTTCCGTATCGCGTTTCAACATGTCGGTCACGAATTCCAGGGCGATGGGTGGCGATTGTTTCAACTTGTCCTGGAGCAGGGCCGCGGCATCATCGGTCCATTCCATCGGAGGGCCGGTCTCCTCATGGAAGTCACCAAGGGCTTCCACTTTTTCGAACAACTCGACATTCACTTCGAGATGCCCCCGTTCCTTGGCGACTTCCTCTGCGATCTGCTTGATCATCCCGCGCATGAACTCAGGAACCGTCTCCAACCGCTCTTTGGCGGCGGCGGTCCATGGAAGACGGCCCTGGGCCATTTCTTCGGCGGCAGAAGCCATACCGGCTTCACCGCCCAGACGCCCCATCATCTGCCCCTTGAACTGCTCGAGAATTTCCTCGGTGATTTGCTCATACCCCAATTCACGCGCTTTTTTTTCAGCCAAACGCCGGACCATGCCACGCAAAAACATCGGTGCACGTTCCATTCGCCTGAGTGCGCCATCGGTCCAACGGATTTCCATGGCTGCAGACTGTGACGGTTCTGACATGGGATCAAATCCCCTCTTCCAAGACGAGCGGTCTATTGATTGAGCAACTCTTTGAGCTCTTTGCCGGCTTTGAAAAACGGGACCCGCTTGGCCGGAACCGCAACCGTTTCTCCGGTCTTTGGATTCCGCCCTTCCTTCATCCGACGGGCCCGCAATCGAAAACTGCCGAATCCGCGAATCTCCGTTTTATCGCCGTTCTTCAGCGAGTCACGGACACAATCGAAAATCGTATTGACGACGACTTCTGCCTGCCGCTTCGTCAAGGTGGTGACTTGCTCAGAAACCTTTTCGATGATCTGCGCCTTGGTCATATCCACTCTCCCTTCGACCCGGTTATCGCCGCATCTTCAGTGACACAGCTAGAAGGCCATCAGGTACTTCAAGCTCACACCCGGTTGCATATTCAATTTCGGAAACATCATGCTGAGTTTCGAGTCCAGGATTTCGCGAATGGAAAAGCGGCGGCGTGGCTCGACGACCTTCGGTTCTCCTTCGATCCCGGCCACCTCGGCAGCCAGTTGAATGGCATCTTCCAAGTCACCGAGTTCATCGATCAGTTTTGCTTCCTTGGCCTGGCGTCCAGTAAAGATTCGACCGTCGGCGAGGGCTTGGGCGGTCCGAAGTTCGAGTGAACGGCCTTCCGCCACCGCTTCGATAAACTGCTTGTGAACGTCATCCATCACGGCCTGGAGCAACGCCCTTTCTTCTCCGCTCATCTTCCGGAGCGGAGACCCCACATCCTTATACTTTCCGCTCTTGATGACGATCCCTTCCACACCGATTTTCTGGAGTAACCCTTCCACATTGGCCGTTTCCATGATGACTCCGATGCTGCCCGTCAGTGTTCCGGGATTGGCCACGATACGGTCCGTTGCGGCAGCGATATAATACCCTCCGGAAGCAGCGACGCTTCCCATGGATGCGATCACCGCCTTATTGTTCTTGCTCCGGACCCGCTTGACCGCGTCGTAAATCTCTTGCGACGGCACGACGCCGCCCCCGGGACTATCGATCCGTAGCACGATGGCTTTGATCGAGGGATTTTCGCTGAATCGCTTCAACTCTCCGACCGTTGTTTGCGAATCAAGAATGACGCCTTCAACTCGAATCAAGGCAATGCGGTCCTCACTGGACAAGTCGAGGTCGGGGTAGAAGAGATTCATCAGAATCAACACTCCTACCCCCGCCACAAAAAGCCACAAAGCCTTGCGGAACGGACGGCGCTTTCGCGGGCCTTCCGTCTGTGTCACTTCATCCGCCATGACCCACTCCCCGCTCCGCTAGATAAGCAGGCCCACTTAGCCTTGCTCTTCCGATTGCGCCCGTTTCCGGCTCTGTTTGGCCGCCCGCCCCAGACTCTGATCCAGCACACCCTGTGCAGAGTGATACTCATCAACCTGCTTGCGCTCCCAGTCCAGTTGATGGTCGCGAAGGCTGAGGGCGATCTTGCGCTCGTCTCGATCGACTTTGATTATCTTCGCCGCCACGTCGTCCTGCAACTTAAACTTTTCTTCCAGCTTCGCGGACGGTTCAAGACCGGATTCGCTGACATGGATTAAGCCTTCCACCCCACCGTCCAATTCGATGAAGATCCCAAAGTCGGCGACTTTCGACACCTTGCCGGTCACCGAGTCACCGACGCGATACCGCGACGGGATCGCCTCATCCCATGGATCACGAGACAACTGTTTGTACCCCAACGAAAGCCGCTCTTTTTCCTTGTCGATACGCAACACAACCGCTTCCACTTTCTGCCCTTTTTTGAACAACTCGGAGGGATGCTTGATATGTTTCGTCCACGACATATCCGAGATATGGATGAGCCCGTCGATCCCCTCTTCAAGTCCGACAAACGCACCGAAATCGGTCAGGCTCTTCACCTTTCCTTCGATACGGGTTCCGATCGGGTATTTGCCCTCGATCATGTCCCAGGGATTCGGCGCGGTCTGCTTCATGCCCAAAGATATCTTCCGGCTTGCCGGATCGACGTTGAGCACCGCAGCTTCCACTTGATCACCGACCGCCACGACTCTCGATGGATGGCGGACTTCGTGCGTCCACGACATCTCCGAAACATGCACCAATCCCTCCACCCCGGGCTCGAGTTCTACGAACGCGCCGTAATCGGTCAGGCTGACGACACGGCCACGAACTCTGGTCCCAATGGGATACTTGCCGGCGACATTGGTCCAGGGGTCCGCGCTCTTCTGCTTGAGCCCCAGCGAAATCCGACCGGTTTCACGATCATATTTCAACACCGTGACTTCAACCTTATCTCCCACTGTAAACAGTTCGGATGGATGCCCGACTCGCCCCCAGGACATGTCGGTAATGTGCAGCAAGCCGTCGATACCACCGAGGTCGATGAACGATCCGTAGTCGGTGATGTTCTTCACGGTCCCCTGAATGAGCTGGCCTTCTTTGAGATTGGCCAGCGTCGTCTGCCGTTTTTTATCCCTGGTTTCCTCCAACAGCACGCGGCGCGAGACGACCACATTGCCTCGTCGGTGGTTGATCTTGATGATCTTGAGGGGAAAGGTCTTTCCCACGAGGCCGTCCAGATCACGAACCGGATGAAGATCGATCTGAGAGCCGGGCAAGAACGCTTTCACGCCGATATCGACCATCATGCCGCCCTTGATGCGTGAGACAATCTTGCCTTCGATGCTTTTCTCTTCCTTGTAGAGTTTCTCGAGTTCTTCCCAAATTTTCATCTTGTCCGCTTTTTCCTTGGACAAAACGAGATTGCCGTCCGCATCTTCACATTCTTCGATATAGACTTGGAGCCGGTCCCCGATCTTGAGGTTGTGGAGTTCCTCGGTAGAGAACTGATCACCCGGAATCACTCCCTCGGATTTGTACCCGATATCAACGATGACCTTGTCCTTAGCCAAAGCCACGACACGGCCTTCTGTAATCGTGCCTTCTTCGAGATTACGGAAGGTTTCTTCGTACAATGCCGCCAAGGCATTGCGGTCTAACTGAGCGTCACTGCTGTTGGATACCGTACCCATATGAACATCCTACTCTTCCGACTTTCGTCGGGTGCTGATGGTGAAGTCGCCTGGCTCACTCAGCGTTGTGAGCGTCGGCGGTCGGCCGGCTTGGTGTCTCGCGCGCCAGATCATCTTTTCCCTTTGGCAAGGGAACTTGACCCAAGGCCGCAATGTGTTCGATCACCGTACGGCTGACCAGTTGATAAAACTGTTTTGTCGCTGCCCTCTCTTGTTGTTTCTCGGTCTCGAACCGAATGGGATCCCCGAATCGCACGCTCACCCGGCGCCATCTCGGCCATGAAGCACCCGGAGGCAGGACATCGTAGGTCCCCTTTAGATATGCCGGGACGACCGGACATCCTGTCTGCGACACAATGACTCCAATTCCCGCTTTCGGCTCCCGAAGGTGGCCATCGTGACTGCGTCCGCCTTCCGGGAAAATGACCACGACTTTTCCTGCTCGAATCAGGTTGATTGCCTTGCCGAACGCCTCTCGGTCGAGGCGTCCGAGCCTTACCGGTATCCAGCCCAACGCTTGCAGAACCCGGTTCAGCACCGGGATCGGAAACAAATCATTGCGCCCCAAGTACCAGGCCCTTCGGCGCATCCCGCAACCAAGCAACGGAATGTCAAGGTAACTGGCATGATTCGCGGCGATTAACAGACCTCCGGACTGAGGAATCCGGCCTTCGACGCGATACCGAAAGCAAATCAGCGCGACGACTCGTGCCAATACCCACAAGAATCCGTAGACGACTCCGCTCACAACCCGGTCGACACAGCCGCGATTATCTGCTCCACCACTTGATCAGGGCTGAGAGCAGAGGTATCGATTAATCGTGCGTCCTCCGCCGGACGCAGTGGATCCACCGAACGGGTCCGATCCCGCCGATCTCGATCCGACAGATCCCGCGATGTCGCTTCAACCGTTCCACCACGACCCGCGGCGACCAGTTCACGATGCCGCCGCGTGACCCGAACGTCGGCATCCGCCTCCAAGAAGAATTTATACGGTGCCGCAGGAAAAACCTTGGTGCCGATATCACGCCCCTCCGCAACCACCGAGCCTCGTTGGCCGATCTGGCGCTGGATCGGTAGCAACCAGTCACGAACGGCTGGAATAGCGGACACGATCGACGCAGCGGCCGAGACCTCCGGTGTACGGAGTTCATCGCTGACATCTATACCATCGACCAAGACATGCATGGCGCCATTGTGATATTGCATGTGTATTGTGGTGGTCGGTAATAGCTTGGTCACCTGCTCGAGATCAGACGGACGTATTCCCGACTGCAAGGTTTTCCATGCGACAGCTCGATAGAGCGCTCCCGTATCGAGATAGAGATAGCCCAGGCGAGTCGCCAGTAGTTTGGCGACCGTGCTCTTGCCCACTCCGGCTGGTCCATCAATCGCAATAATCAATCAGCGCTTCTCCTTTTTGAACAGACCAATCGGACGCATGCGTTCACACGCGCCGCGTCAACAGATCAGTGAGTACCTTGTCGAAGTTCGGAAATGATGTATCGACACAGCCCGTGTCGGCGATCGTCATGCGTTCCTCCGCCGTCAGTCCGCCAATGGCGAGCGACATCGCCACACGATGATCCCCATGGCTTTCGGCTTGGTCCGATGCTTTGAGTCGGCCGTTCTCTCCCCCTCGGCCTAATCCGCGGATGACCATTCCATCCGGCCGTTCCTCAATGAGCGCCCCCATGGCCTTCAACTCGCGACTCATGGTCGCAATCCGATCGCTTTCTTTGACCCGCAATTCCTCTGCCCCGGAAATCACCGTGTCCCCCTCTGCCACAGCGGCCGCCACGCACAATACCGGAAATTCATCGATTGTTTTTGGAATGAGGTCGTGGCCGATCATCACGCCCTTCAATGGAGATGATTTCACACGAAGATCCCCCACCGGTTCACCGGCTGCTTCTCGCAGCCCAAGAATTTGAATGTCGGCTCCCATCGTTCTCATGACTTCGATGAGACCGGTTCTGGTCGGATTCATCCCGACATTGTAGATGGTGATATCGGATCCTTCCACGATCGACGCTCCCACGATGAAGAACGCGGCGGCCGAGAAATCACCGGGAATGGTCATCTGCACGCCTGGCCATCCGACCGAAGGACGCCCTTGTAAAACCAGGGTATCGCCTTCTCTCGTGAGAGGAATATCAAAGAACTGAAACATCCGTTCCGTATGGTCTCGGGACAAACTGGGTTCCTTATATCGAGTCTGCCCTTGAGCGAAGAGGCCGGCGAGCAGGAGCGACGACTTGATCTGTGCGCTGGCTACGGACGACGCGTACTCGATCCCATGGAGGCCGGCTCCCGTTATCGCCAAGGGAGCGAGTTCTCCGCCTTTACGGCCTCCGATCACCGCACCCATCTCGCGCAGCGGCTTGACGACCCGCCCCATGGGGCGCCGCCTGATCGACTCGTCGCCCGTGAGGATGGAGAAAAAATCTTGCCCTGCCAGGATCCCCGCGAGCAGACGGATACCGGTTCCGGAATTGCCGCAATCGATCGGGGCGCTTGGCTCGGATAATCCCCAAAACCCCTTCCCGTTGACGGTTAACTCGGTGGGACTCTGCATAATGGGGATACCCAGCCCCTGAAAGGCCCTCATCGTGTTCAGACAATCTTCTCCCTGACAGTAACTCCCTATCGTACTCGTGCCTTCTGCCAGTGAAGTAAGAATGATGGCCCGATGGGTGAGAGACTTATCACCGGGAACGGTCGTCGTTCCTCTGAGTGGCCGGCCCGGGGTGATCGTCATTGATGTCATGGGTGGCTCGAAGAAAAACCATTCAACTTTTCACGTTCGCCTTTGGCCCGCTCAAGTAACTTCTCGATGCCGGCTGCATCCCCTGTTTTGATCAGCTGCTTCAATTCTTCCAGAGCGCGCACATATCGGTCGAGATAGGACGCTACATTATCCCGATTCCACAAGAAAATATCCCGCCACATTTCCGGGGAACTTGCCGCAATCCTGGTCGTATCCCGTAAGCCTCCTCCTGAATGACCGGCGAGATCCAACGATGGAATCTGCTGGTCTCGAAGCTCGGCCAAGGCATTCATAAGGGCAAAGGCCGCCACATGGGGCAGATGACTGACAGCGCCTAGAATTTGGTCGTGCAGATGCGGATCCATCGTTAAGACAATGGAACCGGCCTCTTCCCAGAGCTGTCTCACCCGATCCAGTGCCGTCGGGTCCGTTCGTCGTGTCGGTGTCAAAATACAGCGTGCTCCTTTGAACAATTGATCCGACCCCGCCGCAACACCCGTCTTTTCTTTTCCCGCTATAGGATGGGCTCCCACAAAATGCACACCCGCCGGCATGGTTGCTTCCGACCGTTCGACCAAGGTGCCTTTCACACTTCCCACATCACTGACGATCGCGCCGGGAGCAAGACAATGGGCCCACTCGTGCAGATGTCGCTCATAGGTATCGACAGGTGTCGCCAGGACGATCAAGTCCGAACCACGCACTCCCTCTTGAGGATCGGCCACATATCGATCGATCGCCCCCAACGCTACCGACGCCTTGAGATTTTCGACCCGACGGCCGACGCCGACCACGTGATCCGCCAACGCTTTTCGCCGGAGAATCATGCCCAACGATCCACCGATCAGCCCCACACCGATGATCGCGACGTGCTTGAAGTGAACGGCCATATCGTCTCTACAGCTCTCGACCCACGGCTTTCGCGATATTTCTGAGATCGGTCATCAAGGCCTTGAACTTCGAGGGTTTGATGGATTCCTCACCGTCACACAACGCACATTCCGGATTCGAATGAACCTCGATGAGCAGGCCATCGGCGCCGGCGGCGACCGCCGCCTTTGACATCGGAGCGACTAAATCCCACTTACCCGTGGCATGACTGGGATCAACGATGACCGGGAGATGCGAAAGCTCTTTCAAGGTGGGAATGGCCGCGAGATCCAACGTGTTGCGATATTGAGTTTCGAACGTACGAATCCCCCGTTCACACAGCATCACGTTCTGGTTTCCGCGTGACATGATGTACTCGGCCGACAGGAGAAATTCCTTGATGGTCGCGGACAAGCCTCGTTTCAGGAGGACCGGTTTATCATAGGCGCCGACTTCCTTCAGGAGCTCGAAGTTCTGCATGTTCCGTGCGCCGATTTGAATAATGTCCGCTTTTTCGAGAAAGAGCTCGATATCCCGGGTGTCTAGAATTTCGCTGACCACGGGTAATCCCGTCTGTTTCCTCGCTTCAACCAAGTAGTCAAGCCCTTCACGACCCAACCCCTGAAAGGAATAGGGTGATGTTCTGGGTTTATAGGCTCCCCCCCGCAGAATCGTGGCTCCTGCAGCCTTGACTTCATGCGCAATCCCCACGGTGAGTTCGAGCCGTTCGACCGCACAGGGTCCTGCCATGATGGCCAGCTTGTTCGCTCCAATCTTGACGCCTCCGACATCGATGATCGTCGCCTCCTTCTTAAACTCACGGCTGACCAGCTTCCAGGGGGCAAGGATCGGCAGAACGCTTTCAACCCCAGGAAGTGCCGTCAAGGGCTGATTGTGCAGGATGCGATCGTCTCCGATGACACCGATGATGGTGCGTTCCTGGCCCGTGGAGATCTGCGATTTCAAGCCCAGATCGCGCAGTCGGTCGATAATGTGATCCACTTCACTTTCCGAAGCCTCAGGTTTCAACACGATGATCATAATTTCCTCACTATATTCTCACCGACCTCCATTCAAGACTTTCTCGAGAGCCTGGAGGAAGGCAGCATTCTCGTCGGGTTGACCGATGGTGACACGAAGCATGGTTCCCTCAATGTGCCGCACAATAATCCCTTCTCGGAGCAATGCTTCGAACACCCCTCGTCCATCCTGTTTCGCATCAAAATAAAGAAAATTGGTCTCGCTCGGAATAGGAGTCAATCCTAAGGCGCGCAACCCCTGCTCAATGTGCTCCATCCCGGCTGCGTTGACGGCCCGACTCCTGGCCACATGCTCATCATCTCCCAATGCGGCCAGGGCGGCCTTCTGGGCAAGACTGTTGGCATTGAACGGAGGGCGCACTCTATTCAGGTAGTCGATGATCTCCGGAGTACTCATTCCGTATCCGATGCGTAATCCGGCGAGTCCATAGATCTTGGAGAACGTCCTCAGGACAATCGCATTCCGCCCCTGCTTCACATACGCCATCGCATCGGGAAACTGCGGATTGCGGACATATTCAAAGTAGGCTTCGTCGAACACGACGATGACGTCATGGGACACGTTGGCCATGAGTCGATCAACCGCGTCCCGCGACACGATCGTCCCGGTGGGATTATTGGGATTGCAAAGGAAGAGCAATCGCGTGCGTGGCGTTACGACGCGTACCATTGATTCAAGATCGTGAGCCCAGTTGACGAGAGGCACGACCACCGGCTTACCGTGGACCGCCGTGACCTCCATCTTATAGATCACGAACGTGTGATCAGCCATGATGGCTTCATCACCAGGAGTCAAGAATGTCCTGGCCAACAAGCCAAGGATTTCATCGGACCCGTTGCCGAGGATGACCTGATCCCCGGCCACCTTCCAACGATCCGCAATCTTCTGCCGAAGTTGATAGCCGCCTCCGTCCGGATATCGATGCAGCATGTCCTCTGCACCGGCCAATGCGGCCAAGGCCTTCGGCGAGGGCCCCAGCGGATTCTCGTTGGAGGCAAGTTTGATCACGCGTGAGAGCCCAAGCTCCCGTTGCAGTTCGTCGATCGGCTTGCCGGGAACGTACGGACTGAGAGATCGGATATCGGGATGAACCTGTAGTGCCATGGTCAGCTATGGATCGGATAGGAGCCTAAAATCTTCATAAAGAGGCAGCGCGCTTTCACTTCTTCAATCGCCCTATTGACGCGCTCTTCATTCATATGTCCTTCGACATCCACAAAGAAAATGTACTCCCACGCCTTGCGTTGAGAGGGGCGGGATTCGATCTTCGTCATATTGATTCCATGGGAGGCGAAAGGACGGAGCAGGTCATAGAGAGCCCCGACTTTATCCTTCACGGACAGCATCAATGAGGTCTTATCTTTCCCGGTCCGCTCCGACGGTTTTTGAGACAGAATCAGGAAGCGCGTGAAATTATTCAAATTGTCTTCGATACGAGCCTTGATGACTTTCAACCCGTAGAGATGGCCGGCCAGCTCTGATGCAATGGCAGCCGAGGCCGGTTCATCGATACACAGTTCGGCGGCCCGAGCCGTGCTGGCGACTTCAACCGCGGGGACATGCGGCAGATTGGTCTCCAGCCAATTCCGGCATTGCGCAAGGGCATGGGGATGGGAGTAGATTTTCTTCACGTCCTCGATGAGCCCCGTTTTCGACAGCAGATGGTGCGAAACCTCTTGAAGAATTTCTCCATAGATCAACAAGCTGGAATCGATAAACATGTCGAGGGTGTGATTCACGACACCCTCCGTGGTGTTTTCAATCGGCACCACCCCGAAATTGGCCCGACCCCGCTCGACCTCGCTGAACACCTCTTTAATGCTCTGGACCGGGACATACTGGACGGACGAGCCGAATTTCTGCATGCAAGCCATGTGGGTGAAGGTGGCCCGCGGCCCCAAGTACGCTACCTTCTGGGGAGCCTCAAGTGACAAGGAGGCCGACATAATCTCTCGATAGACCGATGGGATGGCTTCGCTGGGGAAAGGGCCTGTGTTGAGTTTCGTGAGCCGTTCGATGATCTCCGCCTCCCGGCCGGCGGTATGGAGGTTGGCATTCGCATCCTTTTCTTTTTTGAGCTTGCCGATTTCGATGACGCATTTCGACCGTTCATTGAGCAGTCGAATAATTTCATCATCGATCCTGTCGATTTCCTTACGATATTCTGACATATCTCTGGACATGCGGAGTCTCGCCTCAGACATCGGATCGCGGGGGGCTTTCCGATCCCCGGGGGGAAAGGAAATCGTAGAGACAAGTGGGGAATTCTACAGGAACGATCGAATCTATTGCAAGGATAGCGCTTGGTAATAGGAGTTGGGAAGAGATAGGATGCCGGTTACTACATGAGTAAGGGAGAAGCCCGCTTAAAGTGATCGTACGCCAAACGAGTCACTTGTCGACCACGACCGGTACGATCAAGGAAACCGGCTTGGATCAAATAGGGCTCATACACATCCTCGATCGTGCCCTTGTCTTCCTGGACGGCGGCCGCCAAGGATTCCACTCCGACGGGTCCCCCATTGAACTTTTCCATGATGGTCATCAGGATCTTGCGGTCCATTTCATCGAACCCAGCTTCATCGATGCCCACCCAGGCCAACCCCTCCTTGGCCACCTGTGCGGTGATATGCCCATCAGCCTTGACTTGGGCATAGTCCCTGATCCGCCGAATCAGTCGGTTGACGATCCGAGGAGTTCCACGCGCGCGGTGTGAGATCTCCGCAGCACCCTCCCGATCGATCCCAATGCCTAAGACTCCGGCCGAACGCGTCACGATGGCCTCCAGCTCAAACGGCTCATAGAATTCCAACCGATAGACCAGGCCGAATCGGTCCCGCAACGGGGATGTCAGTGAACCGGCCCTGGTCGTTGCCCCGACCAGGGTGAACCGAGGCAAATCCAGCTTGACGGTTCTGGCAGCAGGCCCCTGTCCAATCACCAGATCCAGTTGGAAGTCCTCCATGGCTGGATACAGCGCTTCCTCGACGGATGCGGGGAGGCGGTGAATCTCGTCGATAAAGAGCACATCATGCTCCTGAAGATTGGTCAGGATGGCCGCCAAGTCACCGGCATGGGCTAAGACCAACCCGGACGTGGACCGCAAGGTCGCGCCCATCTCTCTGGCGATAATGTGGGCGATGGTCGTCTTGCCTAAACCGGGCGGTCCGTAGAAAATGGCATGATCAAGGGCTTCTCCCCGCTGCTTGGCCGCTTCGATACAAATACGAAGCGACTCTTTCATTTTCTCTTGGCCGACATACTCATCGAGCGTCTGGGGCCGAAGGACATTTTCCTGACCCCGCTCCTCGTCCGTGGCGCGATTAGTCACGAACCGTTCAGTCATAGTGCGACGCTCGTGTCTACTTGTTCTCCGGCAACTGTTGATACTTTGGGGGAGGCGACAGGGCCCCTTGTCCAGGCTGGACCGTACTGCCGCAGTCAGGGGGACATTTTTTATAGCCCTGGGTCGCGTCGGGGAAATTGTGCTCCATTTTCCTCAACTGACATTGTGACAACCGCCCTCCGTCTTGGCTCCCACACCGAGCAGGTACCGAGGAACTTCCTATTTCGGCATAGCCGTCCGGACAAGGTCCGCACACGGCCAGCATGTTTGCCCCGAGGGGCACGCATTGCACGAGGGTCGGATCGCCCTCTTTGCATATTTCCGGGGATTGAGTAACGCCCGTCGTCGCATACCCATCCGGGCACGATCCGCAAGTCATTCTGATGCTCTTCTGATCTTGAACGACTTGAGCCATGCTGACAGGCGGGAATAGCCCCATGAGCACCGCGCCGATAGGAATACTGTACAGGAGTGGCTTGACTACGTTCCTTATACGGATAGGCATCATCCTACCCCCTTGCAAGTTCTTTGAGCCCTTGGCGAATGAGTTCCTTCAGCGCCAGTGGGCCTGTGGCCGTTTTGGTGACTCGCTTTAAGGCCTCTTTGGCATCCTGAGCGCGATAGCCCAAGTTTATCAGGGCCGAGAGCGCGTCCTCGTAGGACACATCAAACCCGGACGTCTCGGTCGCCATAGAACGGGAGGGGACACCGTTGACTTTGCCGATCCTGTCCTTGAGTTCAAGAGCAAGGCGACCGGCCGATTTCTTTCCTATGCCCGGAACCGTCGCGAGTTTGTCGATGTCTTCGGATTGGATGGCGTGAACCAGATCCGTGACTGACAGGCTCGACAGCACGCTGAGGGCGAGCTTCGGACCGATGCCCGATACGCTGGTCAGCAACAGAAACGATTCCTTCTCGCTTTGGGAAATGAAGCCGAACAGCTGAATGGCATCCTCGCGGAGATGCGTATGAATGTTCAGCGCGGTCACCTCGTCGAGATTCGGCAGGGCGTAATAGGTGCTGAGGGGAATGTGCACTTCGTACCCGACCCCCTGCACATCGAGCGTGAGGTGCGTGGGTGCCTTGAAGGCCAACCGCCCCGTGAGAAAGGCGATCATGTCGTATCGTTACCCGAAGGCAAGAACCATGGTGGTGAACTGCGGGTCATCCCGCCGCCGTCGCAGCGACTTTCTCCATCACTTCGTCCGGAATGTCGAAATTGGCATGGACCTTCTGAACGTCATCATGTTCGTCCAGGATTTCCATCAACCTCAGCATTTGCTCGGCGGACTTCTCTTCGAGTCGGATGGTATTCTGCGGTAAGTACGTAATTTCCGCAAGCGTCGTTTCGATCTTGGCATCCGCCAGCGCTTTTTTCACGGCTTCAAACTCATGAGGTCCGGTGATGACCTCGATGGATTTCTCACCGGTTTTGACATCCTCGGCTCCGGCGTCCAATGCCAATGAGAGCAGTGTGTCCTCCTCGACCTTGCCCGGTTCAATCGTCAACAGACCCTTCTTCTGAAACTGCCATGCCACGGCGCCCGCCTCGGCCATATTCCCATGATTCTTCGTGAACAGACTTCGAATCTCCGCCACCGTTCGATTCCGATTGTCGCTTGTGATCTCCAGAAGCAAGGCCGTCCCGCCCGGACCATAGCCTTCAAGAGTGAACTCCTCGTAGGTCACGCCGGGCAACTCCCCCGTCCCGCGCTGAATGGCTTTCTTCATCGTATCGCCAGGCATATTGGCTTCCTTGGCTTTGGCGATGGCCAGACGCAACCGTGGATTTCCATCCGGGTCTCCACCGGAACGTGCCGCGATCGTGAGCTCCCTGATGATTCTGGTGAAAATTTTCCCGCGCTTCGCATCTTGCGCCGACTTATGACGCTTGATGGTCGCCCAATGACTATGTCCACCCATAATGTTTCCTCCTCTATCCGGCCTGACTCTCTCGGCTGGCTAGAGCTGTATCGCGTGTCAAGAATGACAAAGAGCAAGTAGACGTAGCACAGGCCTCCGAAAGGTGTCAAATCATAGTGGCCATGTCACGTCCGTTATTCAAAATACACGAGCAGCTGAAGACCCATGGCGATCACACATGTCGCCCATGCCACTTCCCACCGTTTCATCGTCTGTCCAGAAGTACCGGACGCCCAGGAGACCATGGCATTTGAGACGGCAGCGCCGATCCCGAGGCTGCCGAGCAAGGCATGGTGCAGTTCGATCGTCTGATTCGCGGGATGATTCCCATGGGAATGGAAAAAGAGCAGGAGGGCCCCCACCGAGCCGAGAAAAAATAATGGCGCCGCCCAGGCCGGGTGCCGAGCCCACCCCATACGGCGAAACGTCTCACTCACCGAAGCCGTCGTGCCAAACACTCCATAAAATTTATGCTGGATGATTTCCTGATCTTGCCCAAAAAAAGTTTGCGCAAAGCTGAGCCGCCCAATCGGCCAAGCCTCATGGTCACTCCAGATCAGCAGATAGGGCCCGATGATCGCCAAGGCGCTCGGCAGAACCAGACGGATCCAGAACGGCAGGGGGTATCGCAGCGCATGCCCTAGTTCCGCCAAGCCGACCAGTATTACAAACAAGCCGACAAACCGATGGTTGAACTCGGAGTAGGCTACGCCTTGAGCCGAGCCCTCCCACGCACCACCTCCATGCCCCTTGTGAGCATCGTGGGATACGGCTGCGTCACTCATCACCTCGGGATAAGTAGCCTGCGGCGCCTGCGCCTCAACGGGCCAGATAGAGAAAACGACGGTAAGAACCACCAGAGTGAGCCCGTAAATCAGCCGCATCACGAACCGCTGCAAGAACCTGATAGATAGTAAAAAGGCCCATCCAGCCGGCCGGATGGGCCTTTTCTATGTCCACAATGAATCCCGTCGTTACATGAACTTCATGAACTTCTCTTTGGCCTCATCCATCACTTGCGCTGTGATCGTCGACAATCCGCGCTCCTTGGCCATCCGTTCAACCTCTTTGCGCGCCATGGGGCGGATGAAATCCGGGATATTGTCGAGCCGTTGTTCGGCCTCCCGAGACCATATCATGCCGTTGGGCGAATCATTCTTTGAATCGTCCATGACTTGCAGCGTGATGGTCTTAAAACCCTGCTTGCGCGCATAAGCCTCGACGCTTCCCTGCACCATCGGTTTGACAAAAGCCGGAAGCCGGTCAAGCTTTTCCTTGGCATCGGCCGTCCACGTGAACTCAGACGGGGAAGCCCCCTCGTTGGCTGGCTTACCGGAGCTCGTCAACCCCATCTCAGCTACCATCGCCGAGAACGGACAGCCACTCGCCTTTTCCCCAGCTTTCGCAGGTGAGGCAGTGGTGGCGGATACTGTCGGCCCACTCTGGGTAGGCTTGTTCATAGCAGGAGCGGTTTGGCCGTTTCCCGCGAGAGCCCGCAACCCTTCCATGGACGCCGCCGGCTCAACCTTGGCACCCAGCTTTAACCCCAATGCATTCATCATGTTCGTTTCACCGGCATTGGTCACCATCGAGAACTTGGCACTACAAGAAGGGCATGCGAAAAAGACACCGAGCGAGCCCTCCTCCGGCTTCTCCACCTTCTCAAGACTCATATATGTTTCGCAGTTCAAACAGACGAACTTCATATCAACTCCTCACCACCTTAGGTTAGGTGGTTGTAACATCGTTTCGAACCCATCACAGACACTCTATTCCACCGGAGTCCACCGGCATCCACGAAGAAACTTACGCTATCACAAGGGTTTTCGGGGAGTCAAACCGGCGGAAGGCAGGGAAATGATGTAGCAACAGATCGATTGGCAAGAATATCCCCACCGTATCGCCGAACTCGAAGGTAAAGGTCCCGGCCACTGGCGTCGCGCCCTGAGTAAACGCAAAGGTACTTGTGGTAATCGTGGTCCGATCGACGGGACGAGAGAACGACACGGTCACTGGGGTGTTGCGTGGAAGGTTGATCAGCCCCATGGTGGGGGTGATCGCTCCGATCCGCTGCGGCGCTCCCGCCACATAGGTATAGCCGTTCTGCAGCACGGCGTCGCCGTTCGTATTCGTCACCACCACATCGGCCGGCCCGACCACGGACGCGGGAACTTGCACGATCATGCTCGTCGCGGACACGAGCGTGAGGACCGAGGCCGGCTTGTTGCCGATCTTGACGGTCGTACCAGCGATGAAGCCCGTACCCGTCAACGTCGTCTGCTGGCCGCCCTGCACTGAGCCGACATTCGGTGAAACCGACGTGAGTGCCGGTGGGGGTCCCGCATTGGCAACGGTGAAATTCAGCCCATTCGAAGCCAAGCCTCCCACTGTCACGGTCACAGGCCCAGTCGTAGCACCGCTGGGCACTTGCGTCGTGAGTGTGGTCGAAGTGGCAGAAAGCGTCGTAGCGGTCACCCCATTGAAGGCGATTTGATTCAAGCCCGCCGTGGTGCTGAACCCATTCCCGGTGATCGTGACCAATCGCGTAACGGGCCCGGAGGTCGGCGACAAAGCCGAGAGGACGGGCGCGGAGGCATTCACGGAGAAGCTCGTCGTAGCCGAACCGGTCGTCGTCGTCACGGTGACGGTCGCGGGTCCAGCAGCCGCACTAAAGGCAATTTGGAACGTGGCGGTGATCGAGGTTGGGGTCGTCACGACATTGCGGACGAGAATGCCGGAATTACTCGTGGCGAGCGACGCGCCGGTCAGATTCGTACCGGTCAGCGAAACGTTGACGGAGGTTCCCGCATTGCCCGTGTTCGGCGTAAAGGCCGTGATTGTCGGCGCGCCGATGCCTCCCGTGTTGCGCGTGATGGAGAGGAGATTACCGACGGCATCGTAGGTATACGTCGCGACGTTGCCCTGCCCGTCGATGACCTGCGAGAGTCGGCCGAGATCATCATAGATGTATTGGGTCTGGTCGGCCAAGACCGATACGGGGCTCAAGAGCAGTACGATCACCCATAAAAAGCCAGCCCAAACTCCTGTCTTCCATCGCATCCGTGTCACCTGTACCATATCCGATTCATAAGGTTTTCTTCCCAGCCCGATCTCTTCACTGATCCAATGTGCTATCAAGAAATCATGCTCGACCACTTATTGTGTCCTCAAAGCTCAAAATCTTTCCGCTTCAAGTTATAGTGTTTGCGCTCTTGGAAGGAGACCTTTACTAAGCCGGGTACTTGCTTCAATGGTGTAAGATCACCATCTTCGATGTTTGTGGATTCGTAGAAATGAACCTCCCTCAGTTTTTTCAAACCAGCAAGAGGCTTAAATGATTGAATTTCCCCGTCGTTGGCCACAGTAAGGACTTCAAGCTGCTTCAGAATCGACAAGGGATCAATACTGCGTATTGCACGACATCCCTCAATGACAAGGCGGGTAAGGTTGGGGAAGCCCTCGATGCCTTTCAGTGAGGCAAGTTTTCTGGCATTGGCGATTTCCAACGTCGTGAGCGTTGGAATGACAATCGTACCAATTGATTTAATCGAGGAGTTGTACACCCTGAGCGAAGTTAAACTGGTGAGTTTCTTAAACACGCTAAGACTTTCCGCCTTGAGCCGATTTACGAAGACTTTTCGCAATTGCGAGCACTCAAAAAGCGACTCGGCTCCTTTTCTCCACTCCAGTGCTACTTCCTCCAGTTTAGGAAATTGAGAAAAATCAATTTTTGTTTTGCAGTAAGTCTCAATTTGGAGCGCTTTCAAGTCGTGCAGTACATGGATGGGTGAAATGTCTTCAATGGTGAAGTGTCCAAGATCTAGACACAGGAGATTGGGTAGATGATTCAGAAACTCTAGATTTTGGACTTTCCATCCTTTTGCATAGTTGAGTTCCAGCTCTCGGACATCGTTCTCCATAAAGGGCGCCAGTAGCTCGTCGGTCCACATGGATCTCAGAACCATGCGCATCCCAAATCTCCCTGGCTCAAGCTCATATCTCATCGTTCAACCTACTCACCCGAGAGAAGATGTCTTCTTTTTGGACCTATAGGATTTCGTTGGTTTGCCAAATTGCCACTTCCAATGCCACCTAATTCCCTAATCCGATTTTGTTCGGCGATTTCCCGCGTGGTTTTTCCACCTAGTACTTCGGTCACCTTTACCTCGTTACCTTCAGGTAGCTTCCCCGATCTTCGATGCTGCTCAAGCCTTGCCGGAATGTCACCGCTTTGTCCGACATAGGTTTTCCCATCCCTGGTCTTGAATTCATATGTCCCCTCTTTGACCTTGACCTTAGGAGGCGTACCACTCTTCCCTCCTCCCCCGCACCCCTGAGCCGCATCCGCTAGTGTATCGGGATCAGTCGCTGATTTCCGCTTAGCGAGATCAATACCCGCCGCCTTCAGCATCCCAAGGAGACACTGCTTGATCGGCCCTGGGATTCTGATCTTTTCGCCGAATGGGTCGATGAAGTTCGTCGGGTTGTTGAAGACGTAGGCATACAGGTTGGGATCACCGGCGTCAAACTCCAGCGGATCTTCGCTTAAGAACCGGCTGTGTGAGGAGTTGTAGTACCGAGCGCGGTAATAGTAGAGGCCATTGCCATCGTTTTCCCGGCCCGTGAACTGTATGGGATTCGTGGATAGACCATTCACGGTCGTTGCGCCGAATGGACTATAGGCATAGGTCGTCGTCACCGCCCCGGTGTCATTGGTCAGGGCCAGCGTCGAGCCAAGGTCGTCCGTGTGGTAGTACTCATTACCACCGGGAGTCTGCCGGACAATCGGCTCATCGATATTCAGCGTGCTCAGGTAGCTGGCATTCGCGGCGCCGGATTCAGTGACGACATCCGCGCCGTCATACAGGAAGGTCGAGGTCGCCCCGTTGATGGTCTTGGCAATGCGGCGGTCTAGCGCATCATAGCTAAAGGTGGCGCTGGTGCCTCCGCTGATGACGATCAAGCGATCGCGCGCATCCCAGGTATAGGTGTTGGTGCCGTCGTTGGTCAGATTGCCGTTGTTGTCATAGCCCAGCGTCCCGCTGTTGAATTGAATCTGCGCATTCACGGCGTTATAGGCCGCCGTCACGGCAGGCGGGAGGGCTGTGGCATTCTGAATCAGCTGGGTGACTTGGTTCTTGTTGTCCGCTGGATCAAAGTTGTGTGTGAGCTGCTCCAGCGTGGTGGTGCCTTTGGCGTGTGTGATCCCCAACAGTCGTGAAGCCGGATCATAGTTGTACGTCGTCGTGACCCCGTTGGACCGTTGCAATTGTGTGCGCCGATCCAACGCATCGTGCGTCAAGGTCGCTGAGAGTGGGCCTTGAGTGACTTGGGAGAGCTGCGAATTGGCGTCGTAGGTGTAGGACACCGGTGGCTGGGCATTGGCCCGCATGGTGAGCCGTTGACCGATCGCGTCATAGGTGTAGGTGACGATCCCCTGCGGCGTGACTTCCTGCGTGACCCGATCCAGGACATCGTAGGTCCAGTCGATGGCGCCGGAGGCGCTGTCCGTCAGCTTCATCACGTTGCCCACCGCATCATAGACGGCAGTCACGCTGGTGCCGTCGGCATAGCTGGTGCTCGTTTGGCGATCCAGTGCGTCGTACACAAAGTTCGTCTGCTGGTTCTTGCGATCCGTGAAGCGCGTGAGATTGCCGGCCAGATCATAGTCATAGCTTTCGGCGGGACGGGCCGGCAGGGCATCCTTCCGAGTCTTGAGCCGGTCCATGTTGTCGTAGGTGTAGGTCGTGGTCTGGTTCTTCGCGTCGGTCAGCGTGAGCAGATTGCCGTTGGGATCGTAGGTGAAGCCGGTGACGCCGCTGAGGGCGTCGGTAATGTGAGGCATGTGAGCAGACCTATCTGCAATTTGCTCAGCACCTATCGGTTCTTGTTCAGCTACGGCTCTCATCGGAAATTCAGCTTGTCCCTATTTTCTTTCTCTCTCCACTTATTGGTTTTTCTACTCTTCTTGGTCCAACAACCAATCAGGTTTTGCTTCATCGGAAGCCCATCCCCAGTCAGAAAACATCCTTATGCAGCCGTCTACCCGATAATCAATATCGGAAGAAGGCTCATCCAAAACACTATAACCAAACCCCATTTCAACCAACTCATTTTCTTTCCCGGAGAGATCTGAAATGCTAGTTACTATGATCATTCCCTGCGCTGAGCCAAGTTGGGGTAGGAGTGCCTGGGCCAAAATTGTATGGCCACCAATCAACTCAAGCTTGAAAGGAACAATTATGCGTATCCCAAGCTGCCGACATACATCGCGAAGTCGAGTCTGGAGTTGTGTCATGGCGTATTAGTTACCCCTAATTGGAATATGATCTACGGGCCCGACATGACCATGAGGCGCACGGATCCACGTAGTTGGGGTCAGGTCTTGCAATCATGCACCTCGCCTTCATCCCATCCATCTCTACGATGCTTGCTGGGATTGTACGAGATGACGTTGAGAAGGCAAGCAAAGACCGCCTGTCAACGCCCGCTGCTTGCGACCCTAGCCATGCGGGCGGGGGACGATCTGACAACCGCTCTCACGCTAGGTGACGGAGGCGAGGGACACAGGGATAGGAACCACCTGCGCTACGACGCATACCGGGCTTCAGCCCGCTTGAGCCGCCGGCTCCCCGTGGCCTCATGCACGCCCAGATGGTCGGCGATCTCACGCAGCCGATACCCGTACTGCCGCTAGGCCCGCGCAATCTGTGATTTCCATTGATTTGAGTTCAACTGAGAACAATCGCTCTAGCCCTGGACTTTCGGCGATCGGATGCCTACACTGCTTGCTGGAGCAGGCAAGACGCGTTGTAGATACGAGGCTGATATGAAATATCGAGTCGCTTTGCACAAATCAGAAGAAAGTTATGCCGTCTCCGTCCCCGGGCTTCCAGGTTGCTGGTCACAAGGCACGACCGAACAAGAAGCGATTCAAAACATCCAGGACGCCATCCGCGAATACTTGGCCGCCGTCGACGAGGAAATCAAAGGACAAGAAGTGCGAGAGATAGAAATCGCGGTGTAGTGTTGCCTAAACCTGTGTATTTGAGGGCCCATCGTCGCCGAGCCACTGCTTATACTTCTTGTAGTGCTCGACCTGCGCACTGCGCACCCAGTTTTCGCGCTGGATGCGCCCCCCAAAGTTAGGCAAGAGGAACTCGAATTTGTCGATGTCCGTCTGGCTCCAGGTTGCGACCTGGCTGAACCAGAAGACGCCCCGTTTGTGGAGGAACCGTTCTAATGCCGGACCGACCCCGCGGATCTGTTTCAGATCATCGGGCGACTCTCCAACCGCTTGGCCCTCAACCGACGGCGCAACGGCATCGGCACGATCCAGGTCCCCGACGGTTTCGCTCATCGTTTCAACCGGTACGTCCTCATTCTTTACGACAATCTGCTCAGCGAGAGTCTCAATCCGCTTCTCGCCACTCTTCTCCCCGGCCTGTGAAGACACGGCCCGGAGCTCAGCAATCTGCGCACGAAGATCGGGACTCACACTCGGGGGCTCGCCGTCGCCGAGCCACTGCTTATACTTCTTGTAATGCTCGACTTGGGCGCTGCGCACCCAGTTTTCTCGTTGTATGCGCCCTCCAAAGTTAGGCAAGAGGAACTCGAATTTGTCGATGTCCGTCTGGCTCCAGGTCGCCACTTGGCGGAACCACAAGACGCCCCGCTTGTGGAGAAACCGTTCTAACGCCGGTCCGACTCCGCGGATCTGTTTCAGATCATCGGGCGACGCTCCGACCGCTGGTCCCTCATCCGAGAACTCAACCGCACCGGCATGACGTAGCTCCTCGGCTGGTTTGCTCATCGTTTCAACCGGCACGTCCTCATTCTTTACGACAATCTGCTCAGGGGGAGTCTCGATCCGCTTCTCGACGACCTTCTCCCCGGCCTGTGAGGCCACGGCCCGGAGCTCAGCAATCTGCGCACGAAGATCGGCGATCTCGGCCACCTCGCCTTCCAACGCCTTGATCCGGGCCAGCTGCTCCGGATTGTCGACCGGCACCACCACCCGCCCCTCGCTACGCCTCTCCCCGACCTGTGAAGACAAGGGTTTGAGTTGAGCGATCTGCGTAAACAGCCCAGCGATCACGGCGACCTCGCCTTCCAATGCCTTGATCCGAGCCAACTGCTCCGGATTGTCGAACGGCCGATCGACGACTTTCTCCACCGGTACTTCAACACGTTTCAGCACCACCCGTTCGACCGGTACCTCGACCCGCTTCTCAACCGTTCGAACCTCCGGCGGTTGATTCGCGAGCATGATGACCTTACTCATGAGGCGTTCCACCTCACGACGCTTGTCATCTATCACTGGTCCCAGCACTACGCCCTTGATTCCCCATCCCAGGAGACCAGCTCCCACCACCGTCCAGAGCCAGCATGTCCAGTTCCCAGACATCGCGGCTGCTCTCACCGGCGCAGATACCGACGGCAATGGTGGTGGCGATGGCGGCGGCTCAATGAGTTTTGGTGTCGTTGGAGGAATTTCAGCCGGGGTTTCCAATGCGACCGGAGGAGGTGCCGTAATCGACCCTTTACCACAGAAGAAAAACGTCGTACCAAGGATGAATAAACCGAGGAGTGCGAAGAACGGGTCTTTACCTTGCATGACGGTCACCTTCGCTAAGGAGAGCACGGCAGGACGCCGAAGCAGAATATTGCTGTATAGGGAAATCCGTCAAGGGGTCGGTCTTGAACCATCGCCTACATGGTGGGGAACCAGTCTTAACTCCGCTGCACAAGCGGGACTGCCTGGCCAGCCAGTCCTGTGGGATGGTCAACGTGGTGAATGGTGATATGTTCAGATCGAATACTGAAAGATCGGCTTGGCTCCGACCGCCCCGGCGTCTCAATTCGTCAGGATGCGCGGTCGCTGCGTCGAAATTGGTGGGGCCTGTGAAGCAACATCCCTCAGATCAGCGTTGTGCCTACGACGCCAGTTTACAGTTTACATGAGTATGTATGGCGCCTGCCCGCTACGGGCGTCCAGCCCAGGTTACTTCAAGTAGACCATTGAATGGGCAAATCACAGGGAATACAATTGACTTCATCGTTCTGCTGATGGAACGATGAGGAAGATTTGGGAACAACGCATTGCGGTGGAGCGCAGCATGACTCATCTTCGCAAGCGTTACAGCACGTAAGGTGCGGTCCTTGAATCCCAGACATTGCATCGCCCTCTGGGGCTTTCTCATGGCTTCACCCGTCTACGCAGAGAGCCCCATGGCGACCCAAGTCTGCAGTCTGTTGACCGCTCCGACGCTAACCGCCGTGCAGTCTCGGATGGGCACGGGTGAAGGTTGTGCATGGCAATGGTCCAACGGTCAAGTGCTGTCGGTGTACGTGCATGTCGATCAACAGAGCGAGACGACGGCGGAGGCCAAACAAATGATCGATGTGTATTTGGAGAACTCGGCGTTCAAGCGAACGACATTCCCGATTTGTACGGGGAGCGACATGGTCATCGGTGATTTTCGAAACGGCAAAGGTCCCGGCGGCACTGGGTACACCCAGTGTTCCGGTTTTGTGTTGACCTTCAGTTTTCAAGGTGCCGACGCTCAACGCCATTTAACAACCGTGGCGAAAAAGCTCGCCGGCACAAACTTCGCTCGTTAACATATGACCATTCGGCCATTCGATAGCACCATCGTTCACGTACGCAGTGAAGCGTAAACCCCAAACGGACCACACCAGGTCGGTCTTTTCTACTCGTCGCAACAGAGGTACCGTATCATCATTCGAGTGACGGAAGGATACGAATCATGAAGAATGTCGAGATGACGGTTGAGGGAACCGTGTTGACGATTCGAGTCGATCTCTCGAAAGAGTACGGCCCGTCGTCAACGGGGAAGACGATCATCATAGCTTCAACGGAAGGGAATGTGACCATTCCGAATCGGCAAGAGAAGATCGGGCTCAATGTATACCGAAAAAAGTAGCACCCGGCGCGACTATTTGACCCTACCTTTCCCACCAACGAGTCCGCTTCCTTTTCCGACCGGCTCTTGACAGATTAGAAACAGCGCTCCAGGCCTATCAGTCCGTCTGCGATCCACAGAAAATCCCGGCGGCTGTGGATAACCATGCATCTGGTGATCGAACTAATAATTCCGGTAAGCTTGTTCGTAGAGTGTCCAGCTGTTTTGCTAGGAATGCGCGAAAAACTAAAGACTAGGACATAGACCCCCTATTAGATGTGGTCATTCAGGGACGGGGCGGACGCCTAAAAAGTAGGCAGTTTGATGAATAGATACGTCATTTGCACATCGTTTGGTCCACAAGCCGACTTGTTCACAAGGTTATCCACAGAAGATGGGGACCAAGACTGGGTACCCTACACCTCGAATGTCACCTCTACACGACGAACCCTCAACTGAGGATATTTCTCCGCCGGTTTCTTGACACCCTTCTGACCTTTCTCGGACAATCTGGCGCCCTGGGATCTCTGAACAACTTTGAGGCACGAGTATATGCCGCTCACGAAAGTAGACCGTCGCCTTATTTCATGAGGTCCGTTGGTTCATCAATTCAATTGAGATCTCAGGATTTCTGGGGATGGTCATAAAACGCTTGTACTATGTTGCCCTAGTCGTCGCTTCGATGCTTCTAGCCGCCTGCGCGTCCCCAGCCCACAAGTCGGGAGGAGGATCGGATGGGCCTGGGAGAGTGACGGCAAGTGGGTACACCAAAGAAGGTTGTCTGCTCAATCTCAAGCTCGCAGCCCGCGAGAGAAAGGGGCGACTGGTGCCCGACGACGTACAAATTAAGACGAACTGGCTCATGCTTGTCTTCCCATTCTTGAATCAGGAAGGCTACCACTGTTCGGGGAGTTTCACCGAACGAGAGAAACGGTCCTTGAGCAAAGACCCGCTCTACCCGATGGAGTAGGGCCGGCTACGATGAGGTTCGGCACTGTATCTCATCTGACGAACCGACGCGGCACTCTCCGGCACATGATCGATCACGAGAGCGAACAACTTCATTGCCCGTTGCAAAGTGGATCACGAAGGCGATAGGATCGATTTCTCTCTCTTCCCTCTCATGAAGAGGGGAAAAAACGCCGATGTCGATTTGAAATTGAACTCAAGTGCTTCCTCCTATGCTTCATTAGCGGATTTCATGTCACCCTGGAATGCGTGAAGTCCGTCGGTGTGGCGCGAATCATTTGTGGCCAGTATTTACTTGTGGGTGAGACATGAGCATCAAGTTATCCGCCTCCGCTCTCGTAGTCATCGCCATGATGTGCGGAAACGTACCGGTTTCGATGGCCATCGTTCAGCCGTTGGGGATCAGCCCATCCGTGGAGTTACGACCGGATCGTGCACAACATGCGCGTGCTCCTCTTCCGTTCTTCTATGGCTCGATCAATGAACAACGTGGGCCAAACAGGCTGAACGTTCCCCACGTCTACCAAGTGTACGATGAACGTATCTCTCCAAACACGCCGTCCCCGGCAACGCAACTTTCGAAGGCAGGGGAAGGAAAGAAGCCGCCCCTGGACCAGCTTCAACAGCAGCTCGCGGCAAAGGAGAAAGAGCTGTCCGCGTTGCGCGAGCAGCTTACGACTGCAAGTGAGCTCCTGAACCTGGAAAAACAACACGTCGGTTCGCTAGAAACGCAACTGACCCAAAAAGATCAGGAACTCAACGCCCTGCGCAATCGAGGAGAGTCAGACGGCCCGGCGTCGCAAGATGAATCGAGCGTGGCGAGAAACAATCTCCAGCAGACCTTTCTTGAGAATGCAAAGCGACGGATCGGCGAGCTCGTTCTTCAGCTCCACGCCAAGGAGAATGAGCTCGCAGCCCAGCGAGCCAGCGCCCATGAGAATTCCAAAAAGCTTCGAGAAGATCTTGCGTCACAGACGGACGAGCTCAACCAGGCCAAACGCCGCATCGCGGAAATCGAACAGCAGATGGCGGCGACGGCGAAGGGACAAGAATTGATTCAGGCCAAGCGCCGGATCGCTGAAGCCGAACAGCAACTGGCGAAGAAAGAGCAGGACTTGGCGCTGGCCAAGCGCCGGGCGATTGAAGCCGAACAGCTGACGGCGGGGAAAGACCATGAACTGGCACAGGTCAAGCGTCGCATCGCCGAAGTCGAACAGCAGATGGCAGGAAAAGAGCAGGACTTGGCGCTGGCCAAGCGTCGCGCGACCGAAGCCGAACAGCTGACGGCGGGGAAAGAGCAGGAACTCGCCCAGGCCAAGCGCCGGGCGATCGAAGCCGAACAACAGATGACCAAGAAAGACCAAGAACTGGCGCTGGCCAAGCGTCGCGCGACCGAAGCCGAACAGCTGACGACGGGAAAAGAACAGGAACTCGCGAAGCGTCGTGCCACCGACGCGGACCAGCAGACCGTAGCGGGGAAAGAACAGGAACTACTGCAGGCGAAGCGTCGTGCGACTGAAGCAGAACAGCTGATGGCAAGAAAAGAACAAGAATTGGCGCAGGCCAGAGAGGACCTCAAACAAGTCACGCTAAAGCTGGCGGAGCTCAATCCCCAGCTCATGGCGAGGGACGCGGAACTCGCACGCACAAAGCAATTACTGGCCGACAGTGAACGCAATCTCTCCAGACCAGCCGAACCGGCTCCCGCTCAAGAAGAGAATCCTCCCGCCCTTCCTTTGCAATCTCTCGATCAGAATCTATCCGTCACGAACCTGCTTGGGCCCACCGCCACGGCCGCAGATGACGAAGATTCATTAAGCAGCGATCTCGGCAAAATGAATGAGAGCCTTGCGAGCCTTCTGCAACCCGAACTCAAAAAGGGCAGTGTAACCCTGAGGCAGCGAGGCAATAAATTGACCCTCGCCTTTGCAACCGGTGAGTTATTCTCCACAGGTGACGCCACAGTCACGCTCGGAGGGACCTCCCTGCTCGAGCGAGTCGGAGCCGTCTTGCATGGATTCCGATACCAAAGCGTCGAAGTGGCTGGGCATACCGACAACACACCGCTTCGGAACGACCTCCGGAAAAACTTTCGGGATAACATCGAACTCTCCCGGATGCGCGCTGAACATGCCATTCAGGTACTGGTCACTGGAGGGCTTGAAGCCGACCGGGTCAAAGCCGTGGGATACGCCGATACCAAACCTATCGCGGCCAATGACACCGAAAAAGGTCGGAGCAAGAACCGGCGAATGGAAATCGTGATTACACAGTGGTCAGAATCCGGGAGCACGGCAGGCGACGCAAAGGCGCAAATCGGCAAGAAACTTCAAGGGTTCTCCACTCAGCCGGTGACGAATCACTGACCTGGCGAAAACCACCCTTTACATCATGAGCTTGGACAGAGTTTGGCGCTTTCGACCTCCCAATCTGCTCCCCGCACCCCCTATTCCACCATGACCACTTGTTCCTTCACACATCCATCGCGAGCGGGTAAGCCCTCTGTCATCGATGACTTCGGTTCCAAAGAAATGCCTGCCGAATGAGGCTTGACATAGTATCGCTTCGTACGGATAGTACCCCCAATTTCTTAGCTCGACCGATCGGCGATCAATCTCTGGAGGAGCCGAAGGCTTGGTTCCTTTCGCGTGGCTTGCACATCGTTCACTGCGGAACACAGGACATGGACTATCACGCCGAGATTCCCGCCACACCTGAAACGAGCGAACATTCTCGAGTCAGACTACTCGCCGCCCTACTCGATACCCATCACGTCACCTTTTACACCGTCATCAGCGTGATCCAAGCCACCTGTTTCGGGTTTTTGGCATTGGTCTGCTTTGAGGAAGGGAAGCACTTTACTCCCTCCCACTGGCTGCTCGCCGCCAACACCTTGATCATCTTCGCCCTCGTCTGGAACGGATTCATCAGAGGATTCGTCATCCTGTTATACGTTCCGAAACTCGCAGACGGTGTGATGCCGTTCGCACTTGGAGCCGCACAGTGTTTTGCCGTGTATTTCGTAGCCCATAGCGTGCACGGGTGGTATTGGAGCATGGCGGCTCTGTGTTTCATCGGTTTTCTGGGTTACATCAACGCCGAGGTCAACGCGAAACTGAATCCGTCGGAAAATGCGCACATCATGGTCTTCTACGGCAAGCACCTGCGCATGCTCCAGATCTCCTCCCTGTTTCTGGCGCTTCTGTGCGGGGTAATCGCGTACGTGACCGATTGGTCGGACACGACTCTGGCCTGGCTTTCATTTCCGCTGATCGTCGGATATGCAGTTGGAGAAGAAGTGCTGTGGCTGCGTTTGGAGCGGTTCGCGCGACGAGTCGGCGCATAATACCACCCCATACGAGATGATCTCACGATTCAAGAGGTACAACGATCGCGTGATCAGGGGGCGGCGATGTAAGAACGGTCGTGGAACCTATTGCACGACTAGCGTGCCACGATCCCTAACCGTACGAGGCCGGAGATGTCCTCGATATCGGCAGAATGGGCGACCCGATTGGTCACGCGGTTGTACCCTGCTTCGACCCCCACCTTGGTGGCCCACTCGGCCGACGAATATGCCGTCCAATCCACGACACCTCTCCACCTGAGATTTTCATTGTGGATTAGCCCATCGGAGGAATAAAAACTTGAATAGTTACCCATCGCGCTGAAGTGTAACTGCGGATTCCGCTGGTAACTGAACGCGAGTGAGGCGGTTGGATTGTCGATGCGTACGCCGGACCAGGATTGAAATTCTTGACGATAGGCGAGAACGGGTGAGATGGTCAGCGTACTGATCGGACGGAGAATGGCCGAAAGGGTCTGTACTCTGATGCTGCTATCGGCGTTGCCGCGGAGGAAATCGTTCGCAAGGATATAACTTGACGCGAATCGTATATCCCAACCCGGGCGCTGAAGGACCACGGCGCCTTCAATCGTATGGTTGGAGGACCGTTGCGAAGTCACGCCTATGGGATCGAGGAGGCTGTTCAGAGAGTTCCTCGCATAGGTGATGCTGAATTCCGGCCACAAGGGCTTGTTCAGAATCAATCCAACCCGCCCATAGGTCTGCTCCAATCGGGATCGTGTGATTTCAGCTTCGACATTGTTCCACGTTTGACCAACGGCATTTCGGAACGTCACCCATCCATTTTTCCATTCACCCCAAACCTCCCGCGTCGCCCGGTCTGGGCTCAGGAGGAAACCTCGTCCTGCCTGACGGAACGTCACTCCGTATCGTAGACTTCCCTCTGAGGCGATGAGTCCGATTCTGAACATGCGTGCAGATCCATCGGTTCGGGTCGGCACTATAGGAGACATCGGCCAGGTCATTCCTGTTGGGCTGTATGCAATTTCCGCCTCGGTCGCCAATTTTCCCTCGAACCATGTCGTCATCGCCTGCAGATGTTCGATCTGCGGGCGCACGGCCTCCGGAGTCAGGTCCCGGAAGCGAGGGGACACAACGGAGGGATATTGAACATGCGATGTGAAGGTGGTTCGAACTCGTTCGGCTTGAACGAAAGTGGGATCAACCGTCTGCAGAGTCGAAAAGCCTGCTGACCGATGCGAGGTTGGTGTGTTCCGGAAGATACCATCGCTGCACCAGGCCGGTGAGACGGCGCCGGGAAGCAACGCGACCAGTGTCGATACCAATAGAGGTCGCACCATTTAGGAATCCAACCATTGTCCAGTCACCTTGAAGTGTAGCAGTCGCGATTATGGCCATAAGCTGTTGATGTATTGTCGTAGTTGGCTATCTTGAAGGTCGCGAAAGCCAATTCATGATGCAGCGTTGACTGCTCAGAACGCCCTTGCGTTCAAAACTTTCCTGGTAAGATTGACACCCCAACAGACCGCAGATAGGGTAGCGCCGTGACGCGACATCAGGATGGAAAGAATAGCGAACGAATCGATACATCTGAACCGATGTATCGGCTCGCCGCGACAGGCCGTCGAGAGATTGAAGATGAGCGCCTAGGCCTCCTCGAAAACATCTTCGATCCTATCTCCCGCCAGCGGCGTGCCTGCGTCCAACCAGGCTGGCGCTGTCTCGAAGTGGGCGCCGGCCGCGGATCGATGGCCGTATGGCTTGCCCAGCAAGTCGGGGGCAACGGCCGAGTTGTGGCCACCGACGTCGATACCACCTCCCTCAATCGGCTTGACCTTCCCAATCTCCAGGTCCGCCGGCACGACATTCTCAACGATTCACTGGATGCTTTAGGCCTCGCTTCATTCGATCTCGTCTGTGCGCGCCTTGTATTGTTTTGGCTTGCGGGTAAACAGGAGATCGCCATCCGCCGCATGGTGGAGTGCTTGCGACCGGGCGGATGGCTCATCGATGAAGACGGCGACTGGGGGATGGTGGCGCCGGTCGACCCAGCCCATTCACACTACATCCCATATCAATGCGCCTGGAAAAACGGCGAATGGTGGGCCGAACGTGGATATGATCCGGTTTTTGGACGAACGCTACCGGTACTGTTCGACCGCTGTGGCTTGGTCGATATCCGTCATGAAGTGAGCGCATCGGTAGTCCGTGGCGGCAGTCCCTGGAGCCGGTGGTGGGTACAAAGCTTGGAAGGGATACGCGCCTCTGAACAGGCCGGTGGAAGCCTGACCGAAGTACGAGACCAAGAATACAGTGCGCTCACCGCCCCTTTGACCGACCCGTCTTTTTGGTTTCTCACTGCGCCCATCCATTGCTGCTCGGGACAACGAAGGACCTCCTGAGCCACCTGGCACGACCGACCAACAGTTCGCCAGGCCTCTCCTTTTTCTAAGGGTCAGTCTGATGTTTTCCCACCCGCGCGACTCGAACACGAGTTTAGATCTTCGCGAAACCACCAGACGGTGAGAGCAAGAGAACGTCGCGGTACGGAATGAAAGGGACACCCTGAGGTCGGCCACCGTGATGTTATGGACGGGGGATTGCGGCAGAATGCGGTGCTGACTGGAGCGCGGTGACCATGCCTCTGTCCAGACGTGTGACCTTCCCGTTCCCGTCAGTCGCCGCCAGCCGAGCCAAGCCTTTCACCACCACACGGCCGGTCACCTTCTCGCGCACGACATGCGAAAATGTCAACGCAGCCCCTGTCACCTCGCCGACTTCGGTGTCGATAACCAGAGTTTCTCCATATCGCCCTGGTGAACAGTAGTCCACTTCGGCATGCACGACCACAAAGATGGTGCCCTGTTCCATCAAGGCCGCGACCGAATACCCTCGCCCTTCAAGATATTCGGTCCGGGCTCGCTCAAAGTATTTCAGATAATTGGCATAGTAGACGACCCCGCCGCAGTCGGTGTCCTCGTAGTAGATCCTAATTTCCATACACACTGACGACGGATAGCCAGTTGGGAATTACACGATCGGATTGACTCACGAAGTGAGGTCAGAGTTCAAGAGAGAGGACTTCCATACCAACAAGGTCCTCTCTCCATGATTGATTCCAACTCCTCATGATAGGTCAAGGACAGGAAATTTCGGCAACGACGCCTCATTGACGCCCGACAGTTTGACGACCACATCGTAGAGCTGCTGCACTCGCTCCGCCTTGATGGGCTCGAAGCCGTGGCCCAACACCGCGTGGTTCGCGGCGTCCAGCAATGGCTTCATCTTCGGCCATTCCTTTAAGAACGCCTGACCCAGCTGATCACCCAACCCGGCCAGCACACGAAACTGGGCTTGAAGCGGCAGTTTGTATTTGCCATCGACGTCTTCCAGGTAGCAAGTGCGGCAAGTCTCTTGAAGCGCTTGCGGAAGCTGTCCCGGCGAAACGTCCCAACTCTTGATCTTGTAGGACTTATAGAGCCGGCCTTGCGCGAACGCCTCCAGAGCGCGAACGAGCGCCGTCATAGCCGTTTCGGGATCGTGGCGAACATGGAGTCTCCTATTCACGGCCGCCAGCAGGTCCAGTGCGATGGATTCTTTGACCTCCGCCGGATCCAACACGACTTTTTCAAGGAAGCTCGCGTTGACCTTGAGCGAGGGGAGAATCGCTTTCAGTCCGGGAGGTCCGCCCCATAAGGAAGCCATCTCAAGGGCCTTGATCGCGGTCTTCAATTTGTCCCAAGCCTGGCGGTAATGAAACCGTTCCCATAATTCATAGCCCTCGGCTAAGTCCTTTAAGGCACGATACAGCGGCTTCTGTCCGCCACTCACCAGGAGTTCGATGTCGTGAAACATGTTGGCGGCGGCGTGAAACAAGCCTCGGTTAAACAATTCACATCCGTCTCGGCGCGATACCGCTCCCTGCTCATCCCATGGATTCGTCTGAGTCCAGATAAGCGTTCTCGGACCCAACTCGATACGATCGCCCTCCAAACCTTCGCGCGCCTGAACCAGTTTGATCACCCGCGAAGTCCACGGGAACGCGGCCAAGGTAAGCGCTCCAGCCATCGCCGCGGTTCCTCCACTGAGGTCCACGACCAGCTCTCCCGGCTGAATCTCCCATGTCCTCAAGAGATCCGGTAACGACCGTGCGATCGTCCGATACACGGAGGGAAACTCCGTTGCGTCTGTCACCACGATCCAATCCCATCGTCTCGGCATCTGTTGGATCTTCGGCTGTACCTCCGATTCCACCAAGGCTTTGCTGCCTTCAGGCAACACAAAACACAACGTATCGGGGGTGAGTCGGTTGATCGAATAAACCGCCGAGGCCGTGTCATCGATCAATGCGATCACGAGCGTCTTGACGGATTGGTCTTGTGTCATGGCGCGACGACTATACCATTGGCCATATGTCTGTTCAATTCGACAGGCAGGCACACAAAAGGGATCGGGGACAATGGTTGTCACCTGGAACATTGATTCGGTTCCCTCAGGGGCATGACACTTCTCCAAAAGGAAGCGCTGCGATCGAGCATAATAGAATCTCGTATTTCCCAAATCTATTGCCTTATTCCGTCTAGCTGCGAGCTTGCACTATCTTTGCCGTTATGCAACCTCACCTACCATGGACAGGAGGAGGGTGAATCATGTTTGATGAACGCTGCAAAGAGACAGAACTAACTCGGCAAGCCTTATACGACCTGGTGTGGTCGACACCCCATGACCAAGCTTGCCAAAGAGTACGGAATTTCAGACGTTGCCTTGGCCAAAATCTGCAAAAAGTTGAACGTCCCCTACCCTTGGCGCGGGTACTGGAGACGCAAAGAGACAGGAAAAACAGTCAAACAATCGCCGCTCCCGCCAAACACTGATCCATCCAAGCAGGCAGTGACGATTCACCGTACCATCCGACTCGAATCTGTAGTACCACTCTCAGAATATGCCGAGCAACGGATCACCGCCGAGCAAGCTTCTGAGCAGAAGATCGTTGTGCCAGACCGACTGACCAATCCGCATCGATTACTTGAAGAACACTTAGCTGAATGGCGATCGCCGAAAGTGGATGACTACGGTGCCATTTGGTCAGGGAACATCAGACAGCTCAACATACGCGTAAGCCCGACAAGCCTTGGTCGAGCCCTGCGAATCATGAACACCCTGTTCAAGGAGCTCGAATCCCGCGGCTATCCAGTTGACATTCGGGACGGCTACGACAAGACTCTGGGAGTTCGTATCAATGGCGAATCCATCGAGTTCGGGCTTGAGGAACGATTTCAACGACTCGACCATCCGGATCAGAAGAATTCGCGACTCGAATCGTGGATGCGCCGCCGGTATCAATACATTCCGACAGGCAATCTCTTTTTGAAGATTGGCACTTGGGGAATCGATGGCATCCAAAAGAGCTGGAGCGACCGAAAGACCACTAGACTTGAAACGTGCCTGAATGACTTTATCGTGGGATTAATCAAAATCGCCGAGGCTGCCAAGGTCCGCCGACTCAGACAGGAAGAGGAAGAGCGCTTGCGGCGTGAGGCCCAACTTCGGAGACAAGAAGAGGCGCAGAGGCAAGAAGAAGAACTGGCCAGACGGCGAGCACTAGAGCAAGAGGCCGCCAACTGGGCCAAGGCCCGACAGCTTCGAAACTATCTCGCAGCGCTCAAGGACATGCTGGTTTCCAAACACGGCGAAGTTCAGTCAAAAAGCCCGACGGACCAATGGCTTAGGTGGGCCCATCAACATGCCGATCGGCTTGATCCGTTGATCTGTGAAAACCCAATGAGTGATGAACCTATCTCAAAATAGTTGACGGCAAGAATCCCTCTCTAAGTCCGGTAATGCTTCGCCCGCGCGACGACCAATGGGACGGATTCAGCGCTCAAGAGGAGGACCTGATCGATGTTGCACGATGGTATGAGCGCCGAGCCGAAAGGCCGGTGCCATATGAAAAGGTGCGGCAAAACCTGAAAAAGGCCGGTCGTCTGTGACCTACCGTCTGTCATCAAGCCATCTGCCGGCAAGGAACTGGAACGGCTTGACGATCAGGTATTGCGCCGGATCGATGCGGCGATACTCAGGCTGAAAGAGAATCCTCAACCGCAAGGTGCGAAGAAATTCACCTGGAGTTCCCTTGTATCGAATCCGTGTGGGCACCTATCGAGTGGTGTATGAAATCGACAACGTCCGAAAGCAGATCACCGTGGTAACCATCGGCCACCGCCGTGAGGTCTATCGTCGATGAACCGAGAGCTTCGCCGAAAACTCGACCGGAACACCCATAATTATTTGGGCCGAAGGATCGCCAAGCCGGTTGCTTACATCAACAGTCTGTCTCAGACAATACATCGCGCCTGAGTTTGACACGACGGACCACCTCCCCTAGAATCGCGCTATGCAAACGATTGTTTTGACCGCTTTTGCGGACAGCGCCCGCGTCAAGCAGCAGTTTGCGCGCGATCACGCCGATCGTATCGTGCAGGTCGCGACGCTCATCGCCAAGGCGTTCCACAACGGCAATAAGGTGCTTCTGTTTGGTAATGGGGGAAGCTCGACCGACGCCGCGCATATCGCCGCGGAGTTCGTGGGACGATACAAGCGCGAGCGGGTGCCCTTGCCCGCCATCGCCCTGGCGACGGACATTGCCGCCATCACCTGCATCGCCAACGACTATGGCTATGAGGAATTGTTTGCCCGCCAAGTGCGGGCGCACGGCCGACAAGGCGATATCGCCATCGGCATCAGTACGAGTGGGAATTCTCCCAACGTGCTGAAGGGGATCGAAGCGGCCCGCGACTGTGGCTTGACCACGATCGCCTGGACCGGCGCCAACGGCGGAAAGCTGGCCGGGTTGGTCGAGCATCCATTCATCGTCCCATCGACGGTCACGTCTCGGATTCAAGAAAGCCACATCACGCTCGGCCACGTCCTGTGCGAATTGGTAGAGGATCATCTCCTTGGGAAAGCGTCCTGATCGGACTGCCTCGGCTCGGCCTCCCGCCTTGATCCCTCCGATCAATGCGTCTGACCTCACGACCTATCCGCTGAAAAAACGACACAGCAAAGTCCGGCTTTCGGACTTGGCTGCGCCGTGGAAACGCGGAGGAACCTTCTCGACCTTCTCTTCCCGTCTACCGGACATTTTGGCGGTCAAGACGTTGCGGGCAGTCACCCAAGCCATCGTGAAGGCGCATCGAAGGCGTCGCCCCGTCATCCTGGGAATCGGAGCCCATGTGATCAAAGTCGGACTTTCGCCGATCATCACGGACTTGATGGAACGAGGCATCATCACAGCCGTGGCCATGAACGGGGCCGGAATCATTCACGACTTCGAACTGGCACTCATGGGTCACACGTCCGAAGAAGTCGATGCCGAGATCGATGAGGGGCGGTTCGGCATGGCGGAAGAAACGGGACGGATGCTGAATGAGGCCATCGCACGAGGCGCGAAGGACGGCCATGGGCTGGGTGAAGCCATCGGACGCTACATGAACCAAACAGCGGATCAATTCCCACATCGAGCGGTCAGCATTCTCGCCACGGGAGCGAAACTCGGTATTCCGGTCACCGTGCATGTCGCGGTCGGGACCGATATTATCCACATGCACCCCTCGGCGGACGGCGCAGCCATCGGAGCCACTTCTCTCCTGGACTTCAGGCGTCTGACCGCTGTCGTCGCCGGGATGGAAGGTGGCGTCTATCTGAACGTCGGCTCGGCCGTGATTCTGCCGGAAGTCTTTTTGAAGACACTGTCGCTGGGGAGAAACCTCGGCCATTCGATCGCCGACATTACGACCGTAAACATGGACTTTCTTTCCCATTACCGGCCGCAGACCAACGTCGTGCGTCGCCCCACACAAAAGGGCGGCCAGGGCTATTCCTTGACCGGCCATCACGAAATCATGTTGCCATTACTCGCGGCGGCCGTCTTGGAGGAATTGGGATGAGCCGTACTCCCGCAGCCTCGAGCCTTTCGATACTCTGTTCTTCCGAATGGCTACAGGCTCGTTGGCAACATTTGAACGGACGGTATTTTGCTGGTTCACTCAGGCCGATCGAGATCGTCTGGAGTCAGCGTCTGACCGCCTCGGTCGGGATGTTTGCTAGTCGAGAGGGGCCAAAGACATCGTACCCTTCGGCCATCACGCACCGTCGTCGCGAAATTCGCCTTTCCGTCCCGCTCTTCGAACAACTCGCCGCACGAACACCCTACGCGGAACAGGAGTTGCTCAACACCTTGGCTCATGAAATGATCCATCAATGGCAGTTCGATGTGCTGAAACGTCGACCGGATCATGGCCTGGAGTTTTTGCGGAAAATGACACAGATGAATCGATCTGGAGAAGTAGCCGTGACGACGTACCACTCGTTGGAGAAGGAAGTGATGGCCCTCTCGAAATTCGCCTGGCGATGCCGAGACTGCGGCCATCTCTATCGACGGCAGCGAAGAACGATTCAACCGAAGCGCCATCACTGCGGCGCCTGTCGGGGTCCATTGGAGGAACTCGTATCGCCCGCTCAACTGATCGAGGATCGTTCCTCTCCATCCCCACCCCATGCCGTCGACTCATCATCCCGCTCCGACCGACCGAATCGGCTCAACGACATCCCCGAGCAATTGACGCTTGGATTGTCCTGACGGCTGAATAGGCCTTGAGAGGCAACCGCTTGTTATGCGGCTTCCTGACTAGGATCGATTCGGGAACATTCCTGTTCCCGGTTGACTCGATCCAAAACCCCGGCCAGCGTGTCTATCGAAATAGGTTTGGGGAGATAGTCGTCCATCCCCGCGGCCAGACATCGTTCTCGGTCTCCCTGCATGGCGTTCGCCGTCATGGCGATGATCCGTGCCGGACGGCGGGTTCCGGACGCTTCATGTTTTCGGATCAGGCATGTCGCCTCCAATCCATCCACGTCCGGCATCTGGCAATCCATGAACACCACGTCGTAACGAACGCGAGACACCGCTTCGACCGCTTCGCGCCCGTTGGCCACGACATCAATGCGATATCCTAACCGTTGGAAGAGGCGAACGGCCACTTTTTGATTGATGACGTTGTCCTCGGCCAGGAGGATGCGGAGATCCACTTGAGCTTTGGATTCCGCGAGCGTGTGCCGCGTGACGAGCGGCGGCTCCTTCGCAGCCGACGTACCTGGCGCAACGGGGCGTTGCGTGATGACCGCGACGAGACAATCGTGCAACTGTCGCTCGCGGATCGGCTTGGTCAAGTAGGCTGCCAATCCCGCTTCTTTGGCCGTCTTTGCATCTCCCCGTCGGCCCAACGACGTGAGCAGCACCAGTTTGGCATCGCCTCCTTCCGTCCGTGTCTTTATCGTACGCGCCAATTCGATTCCGTCCGTCGGACTCATGTCGACATCCAACAACGCAAGCGCGAACCGCGGTTGCCCGTCACGGCGGCTCAGGGCGTCCAACGCCTCGGAGCCGCTGCGGACCACCGTCGGGAGCATGCCCCATTTCCTCGTCATCAGCTCCAAGATCCTTCGATTGATGGCCTTGTCGTCCACGATCAAAATGTGAAGATCCGTCAGCACGGGGGCAGAGAGATCGGCGGTCCGGGAATCTTCGGCCTGTTTGCGAAGAGTCACCGTAAACCAAAAACAACTCCCCTCTCCGACTCGGCTCGTCACCCCGATCGTTCCCCCCATCATTTCGACAAGACGTTTGCATATCGCCAAGCCGAGCCCCGTCCCGCCATACTTTCTGGTCGTGGATCCATCGGCTTGGCTGAACGACTGAAACAGCCGTTCGCGTGCTTCTTCTGCGATGCCGATGCCGGTATCCGTGACCGAGACGCGAATCCTCGCCTCCTCTTTGGATTGCGTCTCGACCGTCACCTCCACCACCACATCGCCGCTTTCGGTGAACTTGATGGCATTCGCCGTCAAGTTCATCACGATCTGCCGAAGACGTCCGGGATCACCAAGCAGATACCGCGGGACATCGGCATGGAACAGACAAGCTAGATTGAGCCCTTTGGATGACGCGCGTTCCGCCACAAGATCCAACGACTCGTCGATGGCAAGGCGAAGGTCGAATTCGATCACTTCCAAATCCAGCTTTCCCGCTTCGATCTTGGAAAAATCGAGAATGTCGTTGATGACCGTCAACAGATGATCGCCGCAGGCGCGAACGGTTTCCGCATATTCCCGCTGTTCCTCCGTGAGGGCGGTCTCCATGAGGAGACCGGTCATCCCGATGACACCATTCATGGGTGTGCGGATTTCGTGACTCATCGTCGCCAGGAACGACGACTTGGCGTCGGTCGCAGCCTTGGCTTCCCTCAACGCGGCATCCAGCTGGTGATTGATCTGTTCCAATTGCTGCGCATTGCTCTTCAACACGTGCTCCGATTCTTTCCGACTCGTGATGTCACGGATAAACGCGCTGAAGATCACGGAACCCTCGATCGCCAACGGCGTCATGGCAATCTCGATGGGAAATTCGCTGCCGTCGCGCCGGAACCCGATCATTTCAACCAGCCTGTTGGTCATGGGCGCGTCACGAAATTCTACGAGTCGCTGAACGTACTCGCGATAGCCGGCGCGATGAGACGGCGGGAAAATGGTGTCGGCTACATCACGCCCGATCACCTCATGAGCGGACCAGCCGAAAATCTGCTCGGCCTGCGCGTTCCACTCGGTAATTCGACCCGCACGATCCATCGTCATCACGGCGTCCAGCGCGGTGTCGATGATCAGACTGGTACGGGCTTCGTTCTCGTGCAGCGCCGCTTCCACTTCGGTTCGTTCGACGAAAAGACCGATCTGTCTCCCGATCGTGCCCAAGGTCTTCAGTAGATCCCAATCCACGGCCTGAGGCTCGCCGCTGAAGAGCTCCATGACGCCATAGACATTGGCCCTGAGCCAAACCGGAAACGAGCAGGCTGCGCGCAGCCTGCTCGCCCCTTCGACGGCTCCACGAGTGAACAGAGGGTCTCTTGTAATATCCTGTACCCACACCGGTTCGCCGCGGGCCCAACAGTGCCCCGGGAGATCCTCCCCCGCAACGTGGGCGTCCTGTCGGCTCCTGCTCAAAAACTCCTGCGCCACCGTTCTATCCACCGCCCAGTCCTGCGTGCAGACGATGGTTCGCCGGTCGTCCTGCACCCGCCAAAACAAACCGGCCTGCCAATCGAGATTGAGCACAATGGCCTGGAGGAGGTCAGGGACCGCTTGTTCGACCGTGGAAGTGCCGGCAAGCACTTTGGCCACGGCATGCTGGAGGGCTTGCCGACGATCGGCGCGCCTCTGTTCTGTCACATCCCGGACGACGCTGAGAACCGCGTGCACCGTGCCGTCAGCGGTCGGAAGCGGGACGAACGTGATCTCGGCCCAACGGACCTGACCCGATAGTCCGACGAGCCGCCCCTTTCCGCAGGTTTCTCGGCCTTCCTCGGCCGCCCTATGCATTTCCTCGATCTGCAGACGATCGTTCGCCTGGATATACGTTCGAATATCGGTTCCCACGATCTCTTCTGAAAAACCCGCATCGAAGAGGAGACAACCGGCAGGATTGATTTGAAGCACCCGATAGTCCCGTCCCAGCACCAATATCCCATGGGGTTCCGCTTCCAAAATACTTCTGAGCCTCTGCTCGTTTTCTTGGAACTTGGCTCGTTCAGCTTCCGCGCGGAACTCATCCACCCGCGCCCGCCGGGATGTCTGCATAAGGAAGAAAATCAAGGGAGCGACCAGCAGAACATTGGCCGCCGCAATGATCCAGAACATGCTTATGCCATCGGTCATCATGATCCACGCTTCGGGCACACCCATACCCGGAACCTTCGAGTTCGTTACGTGCTCTATCGGTCCATTGCCTGATGACTTGAGGGTCGCGTCACGACCCCCGTGTAATGTTCTCCCTCCTTCGAAGGTCCTCAGGAACCGGTACCCTACGAGCTTTCCATGTAGCCGACGCCACGGTCTGCGCGGTATGATGGTCTCATGATCACAAAGGTGGTGCCCCGCGATCGACTGCTTTCCATACTTTCCAGTGAACGGGCTCAGGGGAAGCGGATTGTTTTCACCAACGGCTGTTTCGACTTGATGCATATCGGACATACCCGATATCTGCAGGCGGCGAAGGCTCTCGGCGATATTCTGGTCGTCGGTGTGAACAGTGATACCTCGGTCCGCACCCTGGGCAAGGCGCCTGATCGACCGATTGTGCCCGAGGCACAACGGGCGGAAATACTGGCGGCCTTAGGCTGCGTGGATTTCGTGGTCGTTTTCGATGAATCGGACCCCCTCCCACTTATCACGGCCGTTCAACCGGACGTCCTGGTCAAGGGCGGGGATTGGGGGATCGATCGGATCGTCGGCCGTGAAATGGTCGAGGCTCGTGGAGGTGTGGTCAAGACGATCCCGCTGGTTCCCGGCATGTCCACGACGGGGCTTCTTCAACGCATCCGATCAACCACGAAGTAATGCGTGTCTGACACCGATCCCCAAACCTTACCCTGGCTCGCTCCGCTTCGTTCAGCACTCGGCCAAGACCGACCCCGTGTCTGTCTGCTGGGAGCCCACGGCTCCACTGCGGCTTGTGCCTTGGCTCTGTTGAACGACACGCCCAGACATACTCCGAACCACGCCGGGCCGTGGGTGGTCGTCACGGCAAACGACGACGCCGCCGAACGAACGTATAATGACTTGTGTTTTTTCCATGAACTCATGGGTCGTCCGATCGCAAACCTCGCCTGGTTCCCGGAATGGGAAACGCTCCCCTATGAAGCGACGGCACCGCATGTCGGCTTGATCGCGCACCACATGACGACGCTCCATCGCTTGTTGGTCAACCCTCCCGCCATCCTCGTCACCTCCGTCGCCGCGGCGATGCACCGTGTCATTCCACGTTCGACGTTCGAGCAGGCGATCTTCCGCTTCGAAACAGCGGCGGCCTTTGAACGCGAGTCACTCATCACCAACCTCCTTCGCCTCGGATACCGACGCGTGTCCGTCGTGGAAATTCCCGGAGAGTTCAGCATCCGTGGCGGCATCGTGGATATTTTCTCGACCGCCTACGCCAACCCGGTCCGGGTGGAATTTCTGGGCGACCAGGTCGAATCGATTCGGTTGTTCGACCCCTCCACTCAGACCTCCATCACAAAATTGAACGAGGGCTGGGTATTGCCCGCACGGGAATTCCTTCGGCCCCCGCACGCTTCGGACGAGATCGAGTCGATCCCCTCGGATGCCGAATGGCGAAGCCCCGACCTGTACGACTCCATGGATACGCTGTTCGATTACCTTACGGCCGATCCGATCCTCGCTCTGGACCAACCGGATAGGCTGAAACAAGCTTGTGAGGCGGCTTGGGGAAAAATCGACGACGGATATCTCCGTCATGTCGACCGTGATGCCACGCGTCCGTATCCCTCCCCCGAACGACTCTTTCTGACTTGGCAGGGCATTCAGCAGCGGATCGCGTCTTGGCCTCTGTTGGCCCTCGAGCCATTGACGGCACCGGACTCATCCTGGAATCAGATGTTTTCGTTTTCCACACAAACCCCGGGGAGTATCGGACTCGGTATCAGAGGCACGGCCTTCAGCCAGACCCTCGGCCTGTTGGAAGGACTCCGGAACGAACATCGGGTCGTCTTGGTGGCGCGAAGCCGCGGACAGGTCGATCGCTTACTGGCCTTGCTCCGAGAGCACGATTTGCCTGCCGACCCGTGGAAACCGACCTCCTGGTCCGGCCACAGGACCGGTAAACTGCCGTTTCATGTTTTGCACGGCGATCTCTCGTCGGGGTTTCTGTCCGGAGACCTTCGACTCGCCCTTCTGACGGAAGAAGAACTCTTCGCAAAAGGAGCGCGCCACAAACCGCAGCCGAAAAGCAGGACCGCGACCTTCCTCTCCTCCTTGGAAGACCTGAACGTAGGCGACTATGTCGTGCATGTCCAACACGGCATCGCGAAATATCGAGGACTCAAGCGCCTCTCGGTCCAAGATTTCGAGAGCGACTTCCTCATTCTGGAGTTCTCCGGTGGTGACACCCTCTATGTTCCTCTCGATCGGTTGAACCAGGTCCAACGGTACAGCGGAGCCGAAGGCCATGCCCCGCGGCTCGATCGCCTGGGCGGCACCAGTTGGGCCAAGACCACCGCGAGGGTGAAGAAGGATATCGAGGAGATGGCCCAGGAATTGATCGATCTCTACGCAAACCGCGAGCTGGTGAAACGCAATGCCTATGGCACGACCACAACCCTGTACCACGAATTTGAAGCCGCCTTTGAGTACGAAGAAACGGCGGATCAACTGAGAGCCATCGAAGACATCGCCCGCGACATGGAATCGACGAAGCCCATGGACCGGTTGGTCTGCGGGGATGTCGGGTACGGAAAGACGGAAGTGGCCATGCGCGCCGCCTTCAAAGCCGTGGAACATGACCGCCAAGTGGCGGTCCTGGTTCCGACCACGCTCTTGGCCCATCAACATCATGAGAACTTTGCCGAACGATTCGCCCCCTTTCCGATGCGTGTCGCGCTGCTCTCACGGTTTCAGTCGGCCAAAGAGACCAACGCTATTCTAAAGGATGTGGCGGCGGGAACCGTCGATGTCGTGATCGGCACGCACCGGCTGCTGCAGAAAGACGTGTCCTTCCGGCAACTCGGCCTCGTGATCATCGATGAAGAGCAATGGTTCGGCGTCAAACATAAGGAGCGGCTGAAACAACTTCGCACCCAGGTCGATGTCCTGACGTTAACCGCCACCCCCATTCCACGCACCCTCCAAATGGCGATGTCGAGCGTGCGGGACCTCTCGATCATCGATACGCCGCCCGCCGGACGATTGGCGATCAAGACCGAGGTGGTCCGATTCAGCGACAAGGCCGTGCGAGATGCCATCCTCCGAGAGCTTGGGCGCGGGGGACAGGTCTATTTCGTTCACAATCGGGTGGAAACCATGGAGCGGATCGGGGCATGGCTGCACCAGTTGGTTCCCGAAGCCCGCATGGTCATGGCGCACGGTCAGATGGATGCCCGACCGTTGGAAGCCGTGATGCTGAAATTCGTGAAGCGCGAGGCGGACGTCTTGATCGCCTCCGCCATCATCCAGTCCGGGCTCGACGTCCCCAACGCCAACACCATCATCGTCAACCGGGCGGATCTGTTCGGCCTCGCGCAGTTGTATCAGTTGCGCGGGCGGGTCGGACGCGGTGGAGAACAGGCCTACGCCTACTTCCTGATTCCCGATGAGGGCACGCTCACCGGCGATGCGCAAAAACGATTGATCGCGATTCAGCAATTCACCGAACTCGGGTCCGGATTCCGCATCGCGGCGGCGGACTTGGAGATTCGAGGAGCGGGCAATCTTCTGGGCAAACAGCAATCGGGCCATATCGCCGCGATCGGCTTGGACCTGTACATGCAAATGGTGGAACAGGCCGTCCAACGGTTGAAGGGACATGTGATCGAGGAGGAGCCCGACCCCACGCTCCAGTTGCCCGTGTCGGCGTTTATTCCGGAGCAGTACGTGGCGGACCCCCACCACCGTCTGTCCCTCTACAAACGACTGACGGCGTGCGGACAAGTCGGCGAGTTGGCCCTGCTGCATGGGGAGATTCAAGACCGGTACGGCCCTCCCCCGGAACCGGTCGAACGACTGCTCGAAGTGATGCAACTCCGGACCCACGCCAAACGTCTTCGCTTGAACTCGATCGAGGTGCACGGCCAGGCGGTGACGATCGTGTTTCATCCGAAGGCCGTCATCCCTGAAGTCGCCGTCCACCGATTGGTGGACCAGCTCAAAAAGCGGCTGCGGTTTCTGAGTCCGGCCTCATTCGAGATCCACATGCGCCAGAGCGACTGGCCGTCGCTGTTTTCGGAACTCAACGCAATCTTGCAAAGCCTCGATCTCTGTGATACCAAGACCATCCAAAGGGGAACGGCTGCCTCCCAATCGTGATCCACACGTGCCACAACCTATGATGCCCTTCCGGATCCTGTTCTTCTGTAAAACATATTGTCTGTCCGGGCTGCTTATCGGCATGGTAGCCGGTTTAGGACCAATGGTGTCGGGCTGTGCCGAGCGACAGGAAGAACCGGTCGTGGCCCTGGTCAATGGACGGGCCATCACTCAAACGGAATTCGACCTCCGGTGGGGGGAGCTCTCCAAAGCCACGCGGGCCCGCTACGAGAAGGAGGGAGGTAAGCGAAAATTCCTGGACGAACTCATCACCCGAGAGTTGTTGATGCAGGAAGCCCGCCGCCGAGGCCTGGACCAGGATGATGTCATTCGCGACAAGACGCAGCGTTATAAAGAGCAGCTGATTCTCGACGAACTATTGAAAGACAAACTTCAATCCAAGGTCGAGCTCACCCAAGCCGAGCTCGATGCCTACTACGAAAAACATGCCGGCGAACTCTTGGACCCCTTCAAAGCCAATGTCTGGGTGATGCTGCTCCCCAATGTGTATGCCGCCAGAGACCTTGAAGCACAGGTGAATCGAGGCGGGAATTTCGCCAAATTTGCGCAGCGATACTCGATCGACGAAAAGACGAAATCCAAGGGCGGCGAGCTCGGACCCTACCGAAAAGGACTGGTCCTTCCCGAACTCGATGCCGCCATCCATACCCTCAAACTCGGAATGGTCAGCGCGCCGATCAAGGTCGACAACGGGTATTATCTGGTCATGCTGACTCCGCTTGACGAGGCTGTTATCCAGGCTGATTTGGCGAAACAGGAACGGCTGCGGCAGGAATTACTGGCCGATAAGCGCCGCAAACAATTCGAAGAAGTCATCGCCGATATTCGGGCCAATGCCGCGGTGCGCCTCGCCGAAGCGTCCCGTCATATCACCGAGAACACCGGCAAACGCTGACGTCCGGTCGATATCCATAAGCCCGCCGCTTCGTGTAGAATCATGTACCAGAGCGCGCTGCCGTGAGATAAACGCATCATGAAACAGGTATCGTTCGGATCAGATTGGCCGGTTCCCCTCACGCTGTCCCTCGTCCTCTTGATACTCTCGTTCTGGTCCCCACCCTTGTGCGAGGCCCATCTGCAGGATCGCATCGTGGCCATCGTCAATTCCGAGTTGATCATGTTGTCGGACGTGAAGCGCGAGTTTGAAACGGAGCAAGAGCGGCTTTCTCGGGAGCTTCGCGGGAGCGATCTCGCCCAACGATTGAAAACGGCGGAATACATGGCCTTGACGAAGCTCATCGAACGACGATTGCAACTGCAGGAAGCCAAGGCCAAAAGGGTCGAAGTCTCGGACCTTGAAGTGAAACAAGCGCTCGAACAGATGAAGCGGCAAGGCAACCCCCTCGATATCGCGAATCCGGAGCATGTGCGGTCCGTTCGCGATCAGCTCCTCCTCATGAGGGTCGTGGATCAACACATTCGCGGCAACATCACCGTCGGAGACTCGGAGCTCAAACGGTATTATCAGGAACACCGTAACCGGTTCGCCCTTCCCGAAGAGTATCACCTGAGCCAGATCATCATGCAACCGCGCTCCCCGGACGGGTTGGCCGACGCCTTGCTCAAAGCCCGCCGGGCCATGGACGAGTTGAAGCGAGGAGAAAAGTTTGAAGACGTCGCCATGCAGTATTCCGACGGCGCCAATGCCTTGCAAGGCGGACGCCTCGGGTGGGTCCGACAAGGAGAACTGCTTCCCGTCATCGAACAGGCGGTCACTCATCTGGTGCCCGGAGGGATCTCCGATATCATCGAGAGCCCCGAAGGGATCCAGATTATCCGTATGGATGACAGAAAACCGAAACAGTTTCGCCCATACGAGGACGTACGGCGTGAGCTTCAGGAATTGGTCTATCGGCAAAAAAGCGAAGACATGTATCAGTCTTGGTTGGTGGAGCTCAAGAACAAAGCCTATATCGAGATCAAGTTTCAGCACGACGGGGGCACAGCTCGCCGATAGCCGTGGCTCCCTGTCTCTGAATTGAGATCAAGCGGGATCTCTCTGAAGACCGCCGGCCGCGTCGCGTAACGCTCTCCACACCCGATCCCGACCATCTCCGGTCACTGACGAATAGGGAATCAGCAGTTCCCCCTCGCCTAATCCGAGGATCCGATGGGTGTCCCTGAGGGTTCGAACCCGTTCACTCGGCTTCAACTTATCGACCTTGGTCGCCACGACGAGAGGATTCCGACGAATCGAACGGAGCCACGCGATGGTCTGACGGTCCTGGTCGGTCACGACTCGGCTATCCACCAACAGCACGACTCCGAGCAGCGAAGCTCGTCCGACGAGATAGTCTTCCATCAACGGTCCCCAGTCGCTGCGGACGGATTTCGACACCTTGGCGAACCCATAGCCGGGTAGGTCCACGAGATGGAATCGCGACAGGTCTGGATCGGACGTGGAAACGAGAAACACGTTCACGGCTCTCGTCTTTCCCGGCGTCCGGCTGACTTTGGCCAGGTCTCGACGATTGAGCAACGAGTTGATCAGCGATGATTTGCCCACATTGGAGCGCCCCACGAACGCAATCTCGTGGAGGCCGCCCGCAGGAAACTGTTCTGGTGATACACAACTTTTGATAAACTCAGCCGCGAAGATCTTCATATCGCCCGGCGAACCGATGGATTCACAACGGAAAGTGACGTACCGTCCGACCTTTCTGCGTCCCTACACATACGAGCCTCCTTCATCCAAGTCAACCCGCCGCCGCACCGTGGTTCGTCTTTTCATCTGGAGCATTGCCCTCATCGGACTTCCCCTGTGCCTCCTTGCACTAGGCTGGCTCACTACGCTCCCCAACGTCGACATGCTGGCCAAGGCCAACCCGACATCGACGGCGCTCATGGACCATCGGCTGGCACGAGCGACCGAACAGGGACGCAGCGGCAAGCGACAATGGATCTGGACACCCTTGAGCCGCATCGCGCCGGAGTTGCAACGTGCCGTGATCGCGGCGGAGGACGCCTCGTTCTTTGTCCATGAGGGGTTCGATTGGGAGGGCATTCGCGACGCCGCGATGTACAATCTGGAAGCAGGAGAGCTCAAACGAGGCGGGAGCACCATTACGCAGCAGCTGGCAAAAAATCTGTACCTGTCATCCGAACGCTCGCTGTTCCGCAAGGCCCGCGAAGCCCTGATCACGCGTTCGCTCGAACACCGGCTGACCAAGACACGGATCCTGGAGCTGTACCTCAATGTCGCGGAATGGGGACGCGGCGTGTACGGGGCCGAAGCCGCGGCTCGCCATCACTTCGGGAAACCCGCCTCCGAGTTGACCGCGGACGAAGCGGCCTGGCTGGCCGCTATCTTACCGAGCCCCCAGCGATACGACCCCCTCATAAAAACGACTTTCCTGACACGCCGGCACGAACGCATCCTCCGTTGGATGGAGAAGGTGTCAATCCAGCGGGTCCATCGGTAATCATTGCATTGCAGCGATATGCCGATTTGGTTAGGATACCGCCGCATGCGCACCTCCAATCAAGAGCGTGCGAAGCAGTTCCAATTAACCTCAATCCGAAAATAATTCTGGTCCTGCTGGCTTATTCTGCGGGTCCTGTCATGACGAACAGCCCCACCGTGCTCACTTCACCCATCCCCCAGCGGGGCCCTTCCGTTGCGCGCGGTGGGGCGCCCGTTCGCCACGCCACCCACGGTCATTTGCTTCCGTGCCTTGAGGTTATTTTTGGATTGGGCGCTAAAAGAAGGGGAGTTCAAGGCCTTGAGATTCCAACTTGGAATGTCAAAGCTGTCGAGACGACGGCACTGGCATTAGGCATGTCTACGTTCATCAACGATCGTTTGCGCCAGTGAACCGGACACGGACTTTAGCACTTCGCGGGCCTGTGCCGACGTAATACCAGGCAAAAGCGCGTCCTCAAGCCGGTAATCATGCCCATCAGATACTTTGAGACCCAGCCGCGTCAATTGACCACGCGCAGCTATTTTACGGCCGCTTGGCTTCATCGAAGCGGCTCGTGATGAAACTCGTGACATAGCTCATCTCTCTGTCATCAACGATGGGAAAGGGTAATCATCATCAGTCCGTCGATTCACCGCCCGTATCACCCACCTCTGTAAAGTCCTGTTCCCCAAAGATGGCCGATTCGTAGGTGTAGTGTTTGAATTCGAGCAGGTTGTGGGACGGGTCTTCCAGAAAAAATGTGCGGTGCTCGATGCGCGTGTCAGAAAATCGCACTCGCGGCTGTTGATAGAACGTCAGCCCTTTGGCCTTCGCTCGATCCGCCAGCGCCTGCCACTCTTCCTGTGAGAGAAAAATCAGTCCGAAATGACGCGGGTAAATTCCTTTCTGTTTCGAGGATTCATCCGGCACGACATGCGCAACAAGCTGATGACCTGCTAGACCTAGTGTCACCGCCTGCTTCGACCGACGCCCGATGGTACAGCCGAGACCATCCACATAGAACCGAAGCGTGGAATCGACGTCATGAATCGGAAAGGCGAGATGAAAGATGGAGTTGTTCATGGCCTGCTGTTACTCACCGACGAGCATCACTTGGCTTTTGCCTTATCGTTATAAAAACCAATACAAAACATCTCCAGTTTACCAAAGTCTGATGGACACTCTATCGTATAAGGGCCAGTCTCAATATCAGGCCCAAGGGAAGTTAGGTTGCGTTTCAATGTTTCGCTATTTACCTTTCCCTTTTTTATCTGTTTAGCGATCCAAGAATAGAACGGATCATTGTTTTCAGATGGTGTCGCGAAAAGCCAAAACGAGAGAGCCAGAGCAGGATAATTATACTTTATGTTTTCTTGAATTTTTTTGAGGTCTTTCCTCGTTTCAGCAACGCTGCTGGTAGCAGACCAGTTCCCGCACCACTTTATCTCGATCCCGGCAGAAACATTTTGCTGATCCAATGGGAACTTGAAAGGTTTTTCATAGATTACAATGTCAACACCGTTTCTCTCACAACCTATCGAGTAAGTATCTGGCAACTGGCCTTTCAAAACTGACTCTAATTTATATGCCCACTCAAACTGGAACCATCGCTCACATGAGTGCCCATTCCGAAGCCACCACAAAAGCCGATTCGCCACTTCAGGATCATCTGCGAACTTCTTCGTCGTTTCATCAATGATTTCACGATTTATCGGATTCATAAACCTCCTAAGGCCAATTTAAGAACACGCCTACCCCTCAACCATGCACAGGACGCATAGGACTTAAATCCTAGCCATACTTACCAATTATCATTTAAAAAGCCACAGCTCCCTTAGAGGTATCACATCACGCGTTGCTTTTTCAGTTCCCATTCCCCGACGCACAAAATCCAACTGTCTCTCGTTCGTCCATCGATTCCCCTGGCTTCGAAGCCTCTTTGCGTTGTGTACGGAGCATATCCAAGCTTTTGAACAGATGGTCGTCGTTCGGTGGCATGTCGTCATGCGTGCATTCAAGGAGAGCACTCACTACAATCTCCTGAACGTAAGCCATCGAGAACCCTTCGGACCGTCTAGCCGTTGTCTCTAGCGCCGATTCGGAGAAGAATGTTCCTCCTTTCCTGCGGAGAAGTTCAAGACGTTGTTCATACTTAGGCAGGTCAAACCGCCAGACCCGGTCGAACCGGCTCGGGCGGTGAATCAGGGCTGGGTCGAGTTTATCCGGCTCGTTGCAGGTCGCGATCACCAGCACTCCGTTCAGTACCTTGAGTCCGTCTAACAGGTTCAAGAAGTGGGATAGCGAAATCCCCTTGGTCTGCACCATCCGGTCGAGATCCTCCAGCAGGACAACTGCCGGAGTAGACTTCTCGGCCAGATCCATGGCATAGCGAAGCATGCCATCGTCCACATCCGCTCTCCCAACCACTGAAACAAATTTCGCCGGTGTGTTGGAAGCCAGTGTCTTGAGCGTGAGCGTTTTCCCGCAGCCTGGCGGCCCGACGAACAGAAATCCTCGACGATGCGGAATGCCCAGATAGGCATACCGCTCTGGACTGGCAAAAAATCCCTCCACGTTGGTCCGAATATCTAGCGCCATGGGAGCGGGTAACACCAGATCATCCCAGGAGCTTGCAGTCACCGGAATGTTGTCGCCATTGACGACATAAATCTCTTTCTTATCTTTGTGCCGGTCTTTGCCGTACCGGTCCAGAACAAGAAGAAGATCCCGCAAAGCTGCAAGGGACTTGGTTGCAACGAAATAGATCTCGGCGAAGCCGTTGCCTATCACGAGCGAAAACTTGTGACAGTGGATGTCGTGGCCGTTCCAGACTAATTCAATGGTTCCTCGCCAGCTATAAGCGTTCGCCTCATCGGAAGCAGCGTTCCAATTCCGAAATCCTCTTGCTGTAACGAGCGGGAAGGCCATGCGACGTGTTATTGCCGCCGCGTGCCACTCTCGGAGGCAATCCAATAGGTAGTTCAGCGACATCTCGCGACCAGAGTCTCCATCGATTTGATGAACAACCCAGCCTGCTTCGCGCGGGTGCGCGGCAAGAAATCGATCGCTTATTCTCTGGAGATACAGGGACTCACTCATGGTTTCCTCCTTCCCCATGTGCGAGGGCAACCCTAACACGGAGGCGTGACAGAATAGGTCTCTGGATGGTGGAGAGAGCTAGCGGGAGGATCGATACGATTGTGCGGCGGCAGTCAATTGGCTGGATACCTGATCGATAAGCGATTGCGGGCCTAGCACCTTTGCCGCCGGTCCGAATGAGAGCACCCAGGCGGTCAGTTCGTCGAGGCCGCCGCAACGCATGGTCAGAATGACGGAACCGTCTTTCTGGAGCTCGATCCTCTGTGTCGGATGCCAGCTTCGTTCTTTGACGAAATAGGCCCACTCCGGCGCAATCCAGATTTTCACTTCCTGCGGAAGCTCTTCGATCAACCCGAAGGCACGGTCGAGCCGGTCCGCAAGGGATATAGACAGGGGGAGGTCAAACATGTCTTCCGTGACCGTGATGCTCTTGATTCGCTCCAGCGCGAACATTCTCAGCTCTTCCGCTTGATGGGAATACCCGATGAGATACAGACCGTACTGGTACAGGATCAGCCCATAGGGATTCACCTTGTAATCTTGTGGACGTTCTCCCGGCTTCCGATAACCATGCAGAACGACCGTAAGCTGGCGAAGCAGTGCCTTCCGTACGGACTCGATGACTTGCCTTTGAGCCGCATAGGGTCGGACCGGCCGCTGGAGAGGCGCAAACGCCGTGACGATTCGCTCAAGATGATTTCTGACTTTATCGGGAAGGCCTGCTTCGACTTTCCTGATGACCGCCTCCAGGTCCTCAACAAACTGCGTGCCTTTCAAGTACGCAAGATGGCTCTGTGCGAGATGGAGCGACATCAGCTCATACGGCGACACCGCGACTTCGAGCCCCTTGAAGCCGGGAAGAAGTTTCCACCTTCCCTCATCCTGTTCCAGGGGATAACCTGAATCTTCGATCTGTTGCAGATCTCGGTGAACCTGACGCTTTGTGACTTGCAGCTCATCGGCCAATTCTCCCACCGTCGCCCCACCAATGAGCCGGCGAAGCATGACGCTGACACGCGCGACCTGGCTATAGCGTTTGGGTTTCCGTCCTTTGCGACGGGCCACGGCAAGTCCTCTGCTATCGGAAGGAATCTTCGACTATGGGGGTTCCGCGTCCGGCCCAGTACCCCGCCATCATGCGAGGGGTGGAATGATGAACGGTGAATCGCCCGTCAGGAGCAAGGACCAGGCATCCCGCGGATCCGTTTATCCTAGCGACCAACTTTTGCAGGACAAGTCGTGCTGCTATAGCCGGTGTGGTTCTTTTCCCTAGTCGGTCGCAGATTTCCATGGCCACCGCCAAGCGGATGATGCTCTCGCCCCATCCCGTCATCGAGACGGCGCCGGTCTCATTATCCGCATAGACCCCGCAGCCGATGATCGGCGTATCCCCGACGCGGCCCGGCACCATGAAATCGATTCCGCCGGTCGAAGCACCGGCAGCCACCGTCCCGGTTCGATCGAGCGCCACCGCCCCGACCGTGCCATGCCGTTCCCGCTTGTGTGCGGTTTGTCGGAGAGCCGTTTCGTAGTAAAACCGGCGCGGCTTTCCCGTGGACTGCTGGCGCTCCATCTTGAAATACCGGGCGAACTTCGTCGCCATCGGCCCCACGAGCAACACATGATCGGTTTCTTCCATCACGCGCCTGGCGGCGCTGATCGGATGAACGATGCCTTCGATTGATGCCACCGCACCGGCGCGCAGGCTATCCCCTTCCATGAGAGAGGCATCCATCCGCCGCACTCCATCCAGCTGGAGCAGCGCCCCGTTGCCCGCATTGAACAGTCCACTGCGCTCGAGCACGCGAATGGTCTGCTCCACCGCCATAAGCGATGAACTGCCACGATCCAGGAAATGGTACCCGACCTTCAAGGCGGCACGTAGGCACGCCGCCTGTGGCGAGGTCATGGCGCGGGAGCCGGCACCCCCATGTGCGAGGATGATTGGGCGGGTCTCGTTCAATTCAAGAGAAGCTCTCTGGTCCTCTGATAAGCCGGATCCTGCATACGATCCAGATCGGATCGGACAAATCCCAGCCCCGTCACGCAGAGTTCAAAGTTCTCGGACAATTTTTGAAACAGGGGCAAGTTGGTTTCCGCGTCATCACGGCCGATCTGCGCGACGATGCCGTACGACCGCTTGCCTGTCTTCACATAATCCACGAGGAAGTCCTTGTGATAAATGCGTCCGACCGACTTGAGCCGCCGCAGATATTCAGGAAACAACCCGGCCATGAACAACGTAAAGTCGCCGATATGGCGATGGACGTCTCGCTCACGATCCAACGATTGTGCTTCGAGCATGACTTCGGATTCAAAAAGCAATTCCACGACCGAATCAATCGGCTGATTCTCGCGATTTCGGATTTTATAGAGCTGATCCGTGTGGGTAAAATCGACCAGCAGGTCGGTGACGTACGAGGTCACCTTGGCATCGGGCCAGCCGAGATGTTCCGTGAAGCTCTTCTCGGTCAAGGCGCCGAAGAGTTGTCGAAGCGGATGGCGCGGCGGAACTTTGGTGCCCATCTTCACCTCCCGCGAAGTCCGATGAGACTCGTGTTCAGTATACCAGATCTCGCCCGGAAACCGGCTTTCACTCTCATCGATTCTATCGGAGCTGCCCCTCGAAATCTTGAGACTGCCTCACCGTCGTTCCCGACTGTCCACGATGAACGTCACCGGCCCGTCGTTCACCAAAGTCACGTGCATATGCGCGGCAAAGACACCCGTTTCAACCAGCGTGCCCGATGTTCGCAGACGATCCACGACCTGTTCATAGAGATGCTTGGCCGAGTCCGGAGGAGCAGCTTCGTCAAAACTGGGACGGCGACCATTCGTTGTCCGACCGAGAAGCGTGAATTGGGAGACCAACAACACCGCGCCACCTACCTCCGTCAGCGATCGATTCATCTTCCCCTGTTCATCGGCAAAAATGCGGAGGGTCCGGATCTTGTCGATCAGATACTGCATATCGGACTCGCCATCGCCTTTGGCGACACCCAACAAAACCAATACACCCTGTTGGATCCGGCCCACAATCTTTCCATCCACTTCCACCGACGCATTGGTGACACGCTGGATGACCGCTCTCATTGATAGACACTACCCTCGATCAGCCTCGCTGCAATTGCATCAATGTCCCTTCGAGTGACAGCAACTTGCGTTTCATGGATAGCCCTCCCGAGAAACCGCCGAGGGACGCGTCATGAGCGACGATCCTGTGACAAGGAATGACGATCGGCAACGGATTCGCACCGACTGCATTCCCGACGGCTCGGGCATAGTGCCGTCCACCCACGCGAAGCGCGAGCCATTGGTACGAACGCAGCTTGCCGTACGGCACCCGCTGTAAGGTCCGCCAGACCTGCCGTTGGAATGCCGTCCCCTGAGAAAGATCAAGCGGCACATCAAAAGTGTTTCGTTTGCCTTCGAGATAGTCGAGTAGTTGACGCCGGACTGCTTCGAGTCGCGAGGACTCTCCTCTCTGTAATGGACCTGTTGATTGTGCTCTGAGATCAGCTTCCACCTCCCGTTTCGACCGTTTAGGCAAAGCGATCACTTGAATTCCTTTCGAGGACTCCGCAATGCCCATCCAACCCCATGATGATTTGAAGATCATCACCTTGTGCATAAACCGCTCCTTACTATCCTGTTAACCGCCCGAGCTTCCGGCGAACCATGCCCCACACCACTCCGAGCTCCTCGGAGCGGAACAACGCATGGACTCCGAAATATCCACCGGCACCCAATCCAATGGCGATACAAAGCAACGCGGATTTTGTGAGCCATTCGGCGGAGTGAGTCCATACCTCGGCGCCGGCCACCCACCAGCATGCACCTCCCAGTGGAATACATGCGACCAAAACCCGAAAGGCGGACCGCGCAACCGTTCCCCACTCAACTCCGCCCAGTCTTCGGTTCAATACCGCCACCAGAATGACTCCGTTTACCATGGAAGCCAACGCCGTGGCGAGCGCCAACCCTGCCGCACCGAGAACCGACATCAACATCAGCGAGAACAGAATATTTGACGCCAGCGCGACCGCCGCCGAAATGGCCGGCGTCTTGGTATCTTGCAGGGAATAGAACGCCGTGACGATGATGCGTACTCCACCGAAAGCCCACAAGCCGACGGCATAGCAGAGGACCGCCAGGGCCGTCTCCGCCGTATCTTGCGCGGTGAAGGTACCATGCTCGAAAAAGAGGTGCACGATCGGAACGCGTAATAAGATGAGTCCAACCATTGCCGGCACGATGATGAAAAGGATCATACGCAGACCGAACCCAAGTGTGGTGCGCAGTTCGTCGAGCGCACCTCTCGCCGCTTGTGCCGACAAGGTCGGCAGGATCGCTGTCGCCAACGCAACACCGAAGATTCCGAGTGGAAATTGGATCAGCCGCATGCCGTAAAACAAATAGGTCGGTCCGCCGGCGAAGAACGACGCCAACACCGTACTCACCGTCAGGTTGATCTGCGTCACGGAAAGACCGAGCAGCGTGGGCACCATCAGCATGCCGATCCGCCGCAGACCCGGATGACTTGGTTCGAATCGGAAGCCGAACAGCAATCCCCGCAATTTCAGACTCGGAAGCTGCACCGCAAACTGGGCCGCCCCTCCCACCACCACTCCAATCGCCACCCCGATGATCGGTTCTTGCAGATACGGCGCCAAGCAAACCGCACCGACGATGATGAAGATGTTGAGAAAAAGCGGCGAGAAGGCCGGCGCCGCGAAGGCTCGCACCGAGTTCAGGATCCCCATGGCCAACGCCGCCAGGCTGATGAACAGAAGATACGGAAACATGACGCGGGCGAGCAGTGTCGTGAGCGTGAGCTTGTCGGGATTCTCGTGAAACCCCGGTGCGAGCAGCTGCACAAGCCAAGGTGCGGCCAGAATCCCGATCACCGTCACCAGCGTGACGACCGTCAGGAGCGCCGTAAAGACGGCACTGGCCAACTCCCAAGCATCCTGTTTGCCTCGAGTCGCCCGATATTCCGTGTACACGGGGATGAACGCCGAGGACATCGAACCTTCGGCAAACAGTTCCCGGAGAAGACTGGGGATGCGAAACGCGACGAAAAAGGCGTCCGCGGCCGGGGTCGCGCCGAACAATCTGGCCAACACCATGTCACGGACGAAGCCAAGGATGCGGCTGGAAAACGTGGCGACACCGATCACCCCGGCCGCTTTGACGACCGAACGATTCTCGTTCTGAAGCTGAACGGGAGCACCGGCCGAAACGGGAGGCTCTGACATGAACCGGATTCTAGCGGAACGATGATGAGCCGTCTATCGAAGGTTCGATATTGTGGCACTCAACAATGTGCGGAATTCACTAGGCTATTCCGCATCGAGTGCTTGCGGACTATCCATGACGATACCGCGGGAGAGGCCTTCTGACTTCTGTCCGAGGCGTGAAAGACGAACGCGACCGTGTAACGACAATCTCCTCGAAATGTGAGGGCTGAGGGACAGACGCCAGAATCGAGGAGCTAAGATGATTTCCTTGAAAGTCACTCCTGACGCGAGTTTGGAGTTCCGCGCCAGGAGTCCTCAGTACAATGGATCACGCCGCGAGTCGTTGGACCGGTGGCCGGCTGGTGATATTGACGACGTTTGCTCCCGCGTCACGTAATACCTCAGCCTTGGCCTGAGGCTTCATCTCCAACGTTCCATTGAACACGACCCCCTCTTCCATTGAAAGGACCGGCGTGATCAGACTGCCTTGAACGACAGCCGGAGCACAGAGCACAATCTGTTCCTTCGCCTGAATATCACCATGGATGGTTCCCCGACACACCACCGTCCCGGCTGTGACCTTGGCTTTGATCACCGCCTCAGGCCCGACCAGCAAGCCGCCGTCGGTATGAATTTCGCCGTCCAAGGATCCATCAATCCGGACCGTGCCGGAATAGGTGATGACCCCCTTGAATTCAACATCCTTCCCGACGAACGCCACCTCATCCGGAAGTACCAGACCGCTCTTTGATGGGGTGCGTCTCTCCTCAACCCATCGTTCCCGTTCCCGCTCTCGCTCGCCTTCTCCCCCTTCCGCCTCTTCCTGCTTCCACATGATCTGACTCCCTCCTTATCCGAATGGTCCACCTGAGCCGAACGAGTCTCCCCAAGTCTCTTCTCTATCGGTCGTCCGCGGGGTTTTATTGAGGATTCAAGCGAAGGAAGCGCGGTCTTTATGGCTCCAGGACCAATTCATTCGATAATTCATCGGGATTGTCGCCTGAACGGCCAGGACACACCTCGGCCAGAAGAAGGCCGCATGTCTGGATGCTTTGGCATAGCCCACCGACGACATCGCCCGCCTTCAATCGGTCGGCGGCGGCGGCGACAACCGTTGCCCAACGCTCAATCGGAACTCTTTGGAACAGGGGCTGATCCGCCAACACGTATATCTGATGCTCCAACAGAGATACCATGATCAGCACGCCGGTACGTTCGCGAGTCTGAGAGACGGCATGCTGTGTGAAAGCCCGCTCAGCCCTCAGTCGTACTTTATGTCGCATCCGATCCGTCGGTGTGAGCCGACGGATGACCGGATCATAGGTGCCGAGCCATACTCCGGCACCATAGGCCAGGATCGTCGCCAGCACCAACCAGGCTGCATTGGACGCATGCCAGCCCCAAGGAAGCCAAAACATGTCCGTAGTCAACAAAATGGTGAGTACGGACAAGGCAAGAATGAGTCCGAACCGATGTTGCGCGTCGCGGTAGAGCCCGGACCGGCTGACGATCATCGGAACGATTTCCGCATTGGTGTGTTGTTCCGCGGCATGCACAGCCAACCTGATCCGCTCCCGTTCCTCGGCTGTGAGCCTCAGCCCTTCACCAGCTTCCACTGGCCCCTCCGCCGCCGAAATCGCCCCCACCACCACTGAACCCCCCTCCACCACCGAATGAGCCTCCACCCCATCCTCCGCCGCGGCTACTGTACCAAACCCAATCATCCATTCCGCCGTATCGACTTCTCCTCCCCCCGATACCCGAGGCCCCAATCGCCAGCAGGAGAAACAAGGTGATACCGCTCGCAATGAGTGCCGGGATCAACCAGGGCGCCAGTAATGTGGAGATCCCCGCACCGGCGACCGGCCCGATGAATCGATGGATGTTCATGAACAGGAGCCCGACCAGCAAGCCGACGATGACGGCCGCCATGATTTGCCCAATGACATCGCTCTCCTGCCGCGGAACCGGCTTCTCGGAGGTCTGATATGTCCCTTCGATGGTCTGTAATATCGCGTTAATGCCCTGAACCACCCCGCCGGAGATATCACCGCCACGAAACCGAGGGACCATCTCATTTCTGATGATCTGCGCGGAACGAATGTCGGTCAATACCCCCTCTAAGCCGTACCCGACTTCAATCCGGACCTTGCGTTCTCCGATCGCCACCAACAACAGGGCGCCGTTGTCCGTGCCCTTCTGACCGAGTTTCCAAGTCGTCGCGACGCGATGAGAAAACTCTTCGAGCGATTCACCGTCCAGCGAAGGGAGGATCAAGACGGCGACTTGATTGCTCCACTTGGCTTCATGGGCCGCCAGTTGGGTGGTCAGTGACTCAACCGTGGAGTTCGGCAACACATGGGCGTGATCGACGACCCGCCCGGTCAAGGAAGGAACATCGAGGGCAAAAGCAGATGGAACAAGGGAGAACGTTGCGGCTGCCATGTAGCAGCAGAACGCGAGGCGGCTCATGGCGAGAAATGTCACGCGACCCCTGCTCACCCCCGGCTCAAAATTTCACTTCAGGCGGCTTCGCCACGGCGTTCTCATCCGCGACGGTGAAGTTGGGACGCTCCTCCAGATGCAGCAGGAATTTCGCGGTGAGGTTGGTCGGGAAATATCGCACCATCTTGTTGTATTCCGCGACGCGATCAATGTACCGCTTGCGCGCCACGGTGATCCGGTTTTCAGTCCCCTCCAGCTGGCCTTGGAGATCTCTGAAATTTTGATCAGCCTTGAGGTTAGGATAATTCTCGGCAATGGCGATCAGTCTGCCCAACGCGGATGTCAGACCGGCTTGAGCTCTTTGGAACGCTTCGAATGCGGCCGGATCCTTGAGGGCCTCGGGCGTTATTTGTATGCTCGTCGCCTTGGCCCTGGCATTCACTACCCCCTCAAGGGTCTCTTTTTCATGAGCCGCGTATCCTTTGACCGTCGCGACCAGGTTCGGAATGAGATCGGCACGGCGCTGATATTGATTGATCACTTCGCTCCACGCCGCTTTGGTATCCTCGTCCAATCCCTGGAGGTCGTTGTACCCACAACCCGACACGGAACAGGCACTGACCACCGCGATGGTCATCACCGTTTTCACCCACCAAGTACGCCCCATTGTTCCCTCCTTCAGCAGTAGAGCAGGACGCAGTGTTTCGCGTTCACGATCATGCTACCATGGGCATAATCATTAAGATATCTCGGTCAAGAGGTCCTATGTCGCGGGAACAATCGATTCATCAACCCGATGGGTTTCAAGTACGGCACCGCACGCTGGGTATCTATCAAGGCAGTGCGATCGATCTCGCCTTCTGGCACCCGTCCTCAGGCATGCCCGAACACGGGCTCTGCCGGTTTTCGACCAGGGATAAGGCGCAAGCGTTGATCGATGCCCTCTGCTCTTCAGCTTGCACGGAACCGATGAGTCAAAGCGATCTGACCATTGAACCGTACGATGTCGCCGAACATGATCGCTTGATCACCGACTATCCGCTGCCGTCTGCATGGGAGACGCCACTGTAGGCCGGACGAGTGGAGACTAGCCGGTGACGGTCGGTTCGACGGCCTTGGAAAGGACGTTGGAGGTGGAACCAGAATGTGATTGGATGAAGGCCAGAAGGCGCTTGTTCTCTTGGGCCTTGCGGAGAAATTTGAACGCGATGCCGCGCGCACCCACCGTGCGCACCATCGCAGCCACTTCCACGGGAGTTTCATCCTCGGCGATGACGATCTCCAGGTAAAAAATATCATCAACCCGCACGTGGGTTTCGCTCTTGATGATGCATCCACCCAGGGAGAGGTCCAACACAGTCCCCTCACCCCTCACCTTCCCACCGGAAAACGACAGACACAGGCGAACGGGGATACGGAGATGTTCTCGACGCTCGATGGGGTGCGGGGATCCCGTCGTGCTCACACGACGGGCGAGAAAACGATGACAACAGTGCTGGCACTGGAATGGAGCCATCCAAATCAGCGCCGCGATCAGTTCGCGCGGAGTCTGCGGTTGCGTTTGCAGGGCAGCGTCCTTGTGACATCGCGGACAAGCCACTTGGCGACTCATTCGACGTGGATCTCCTCGTACCGCTTTCACCACCGGGCAATGATCGCACTATAAAGGCCTTTCACCCACAGTCAAGCTGATTGCCATCTGGCGCAAATCGGCCGCCGACAGCCTTTGCACCGTGGAATGGCCGGCCCCCCGAGGCAGGGCATCGTATGATGTGACGAATTGAAACGAGGAGCAATCGCGCCGTCGTCCTACCTCTAGGCGGATTCTGCATGAGGAGATTCCGGCTCTGTAAGAAGGCCGGATTCAACGACGCCGGAACGAAGATACTCGCGGTTCAAAGTGGCGATGAAACGGACGCTGATGCGTTTCGGGCAGACGGCTTCACACTCGTACTGATTCCCGCACGCGCCAAACCCTTCTCGATCCATGGCCTCCACCATGGCTCTCACCCGACGGGTACGCTCCGGCTTCCCTTGCGGCAAGATCGCCAGGTGGGACACCTTGGCCGCGACAAACAACATGGCGGAGGCATTCTTACAGGCAGCCACACAGGCCCCACAACCGATACACGATGCCGCATCCATCGCGGTTTCGGCTTGGTCTTTGCCGATCAACAGGACGTTGCCATCCACCGCTCCGCCGGTGTTGACAGAGATATACCCGCCCGCCTGCGTGACGCGATCCAACGCTCGACGATCCACGACCAAGTCTTTGATGATGGGAAAGGCTCGCGCACGCCACGGCTCGATCGTGATCACGGCTCCGTCGCGAAACCGACGCATGTACAACTGACAAGTGGTGATGCCGCGGTCTGGACCGTGCGGAATGCCATTGATGACCAGCGAGCAGCTTCCACAAATACCTTCACGGCAATCCTGCTCAAATGCCACCGGCTCTTCACCCTTGGCGATCAGCCTCTGATTCACGCTGTCCAGCATTTCCAGGAACGACATACCGGCGCTGATGTCGTGCGCGTCATACGTCACGAACCGCCCGATGTCGGCCGGACCGTTCTGCCGCCAAATGTTCAACGTGAATCTCATGGTGCGTGTCTTACTCTCCCTTTCGTCTTCCACTTGTCCGATCACTGATAACTTCTCTTGGTCGGCGGTACGAATTCAAACGCCAACGGCTCCTTGTGCAGGATGGGGACCGTGCCATCCCGGTACTCCCATGCGGCCACGTGCGCGAAACGGCTGTCGTCACGCTGCGGTTCCCCCTCGTCCGTCTGATGCTCTTCCCGGAAATGTGCCCCGCACGACTCCTCTCGATGTAACGCGTCGTGGCAGAGCAGTTCGGCGAATTCGAGATAGTCTGCAACTCGTCCCGCATACTCCAACTCTTGATTGAACCCTTCTCCTACCCCCGGCACCATCACGTCACGCCAAAACTCCTCCCGTAGAACCGGGATCGATTTCAATGCCAGCTTGAGTCCGTCCTCATTGCGCGACATGCCGCAGTGGTTCCATAAGAGTGTCCCAACCTCCCGATGAAATGAGGCAGCCGTTCGCCGTCCCCCGACATTCAATAGGCGATTGATCCGATCCGTCACACGCTGAAGCGCCGCCCGAGATTCTCGATGATCTTCGCCAACAGGAGGCAGCTTCACCGTCGCCAAGTAGTGTCCGATCGTATACGGCAAGATGAAATAGCCATCGGCCAACCCTTGCATGAGAGAGCTGGCTCCGAGCCGGTTGGCGCCGTGATCCGCGAAATTCGCCTCGCCGATCACGAAGAGCCCCGGGATGGTGCTCATGAGATTGTAATCCACCCAGAGCCCTCCCATCGTATAGTGCGGTGCCGGATAAATTCGCATGGGAGTGTGGTAGGCATCTTCCCCCGTAATCCGCTGATACATGTCGAAGAGATTGCCGTAGCGCTCGCGGACCACATCAAGCCCCTGCTGGCCGATCACGTCGGCGAAATCCAGATACACGCCATGACCACCCGGACCGACACCACGGCCCTCATCACACACGGCCTTGACAGCACGGGCTGCGATATCTCGCGGCGCCAGGTTGCCGAAACGCGGGTATCGACGCTCCAGAAAGTAATCGCGCTCCGCCGGAGGAATATTACCCGGGCAGCGTTGATCCTCAGGCATCTTCGGTACCCACAGTCGTCCGTCATTGCGAAGCGATTCCGACATGAGGGTTAGCTTAGTCTGATAGGCATCTCCCGGTGGAATCGCCGTGGGGTGGATCTGCGTAAAGCATGGGTTCGCGAATGCGGCCCCCCGCTTCCACGCTCGGTAGGTAGCGGTCACGTTGCTGCCGCTTGCGTTGGTCGACAGATAGTACACATTGCTATAGCCGCCGGTCGCAAGCACCACGGCATGGGCCGTGTGGATGCTCACACGTCCGGTGACGAGGTCGCGCACCACGATTCCTCGAGCCTGCCCGTCGACCACGACAAGATCGAGCATCTCGGTGCGTGGACGCATCGTGACCTGTCCCCGCTCAATCTGCCAGCAGAGCGCCGAATAGGCACCCAAGAGAAGTTGCTGGCCGGTCTGTCCCCGGCAGTAGAACGTCCGCGAGACTTGAACGCCCCCGAACGATCGATTGGCTAACTGCCCGCCGTATTCCCTGGCAAACGGAATACCCAGCGCCACGCATTGATCGATGATTTGTGTACTGACTTGGGCGAGTCGATACACGTTGGCTTCGCGGGAGCGGAAATCTCCGCCTTTGATCGTGTCATGGAACAGTCGGCCCACACTGTCTCCGTCGTCTTGGTAATTCTTGGCCGCATTGATTCCTCCCTGCGCTGCAATGCTGTGCGCTCGGCGAGGACTGTCCTGAAAACAAAAGCACTCCACCTGATAGCCCAACTGCCCCAACGTCGATGCTGCGCTGGCTCCCGCAAGGCCGGTGCCGACGACAATAATTGTGATTCTTCGCTTATTATTCGGACTTACCAATTGCTCGCTGAACCGGCGTCGATCCCACTTGGTCTCCAGGGGGCCGGGAGGGATTTTAGGATCAAGTCTCATTATCCGCGTACGACCCCCACGAAGATGGCAAGGATGATAGTGACATTACCAAGGACGACCAGTATCGCAACAGCGGGGCCAGCGGCTCTAAAGAGTCGGTTCAATGCGGCATGCTCAAGCCCCAACGTCTGTAAACTGCTGGTGACGGCATGGTTCAGATGCATGCCCAGCCCCAGCTGGCCAGCCAAATAGAGCGCCACGATGAACGGATTCTGAAAAGCCTGGACGACTCTCCCATAGACATCACGATGCCCTTCGGCATCGAGCCGATCGGCCGAAGAGGGATCGATGACGCCGGCTGTTAAATGCAACAAGTGAAATACGATGAAAAGCAGGAGCACAAGGCCGGAGGCGACCATGGTGCGGGACGCAAACGAAGCCTGACGGTACTCATGTACCGCATAGGCAACCTTGCGAGCCCGGCGATTTCGCAAGGTCAACTGAATCGCCAGGGCGATGTGGAGCACGGCAACGCTCAACAACCCAATCCGGGCAGTCCAAAGAAGGATCGGCATATCGCGTAGAAACGCCGCATAGCTATTGAGTGCATAGGCCCCTTCAAACACTTGCAGGTTCCCCAACATGTGAAAAATGGCATAGACGACGAGTCCCAACCCGCTCAGGGCCATGACGATTTTACTGCCAACTGACGATTGGAAATAGTTGGACGGGCGTGTCATCCGCGATTATTATACACTGCTCGATTCATGAAGAATCACGATAATGTGGGAAAGTACCTTGCTATGGACAACGAAACGGCAATGTGTGAATGTGTGATGGTTCGCGCTTGTCGATTGTGATGCACAATAAGGACGTCTTCGGGCAACAGGCTAACGCAACATTATTCGACTAACTTGAAGCTTCAGTTCTTCAACCAGCTCGTCTCCGTGAAATGTTTCACGATATAGTGCCCTGCCGAATGGTGACTTCTACTTCAATAGAAATTTTACTTACATGGACTACACGATGCCTTGGAGTTATGGGACAGGACCTATCGCTTCCATCCGTTTGATGTTGAAGGGAGACCGTTTTCACGCATACCAATTTGGCGCTTTGAGAACAGCGGCACATTCCACTTATCGAATCTCCATGTTCTTGTCGCACCCTTTTTCTGGAAATACACAGTTGTGCTTTTTAAGATACAGTTGCGTTTTTCGTTGTTGTCTATATATTGATTTAATATCAATGTATTACAATAAATTTATATAGGCACACGAATTGCTTAGGTTCATAACGGATGTCTGTGTTTAGGCATTTGTCTGTATAAGGGAGGATTTGTGCGTAATCAACAAACCTTGGCATCGGCAGTAACCTGTTCTGGTGTGGGACTCCATTCCGGCCAGTCGGCATCGATTACATTGCGGCCTGCTCCCCCAAACACCGGTGTGGTTTTTGTCAATCGTAAAACGGACGTTGATACGTATCTTTCCGCCTCCATTGAACATCGTGTTCCCACCGAACTGTGCACGGCCATCAGCGGCAATGGCTTCCAGGTGCAGACTATTGAGCATCTACTATCGGCACTGGCCGGCCTTCATGTCGATAATGTGTTCGTCGATGTGTCGGCAAGCGAAGTTCCCGTCATGGATGGAAGCGCCGCACCATTTGTCCGATTGATTCAATCTGCCGGCGTGGTCCCTCAAGACAGGAAGCAGCCTTTTCTAAAGATCACGGCACCGATCGAAGTGTCCGAAGGATCCAGACGTGTGCGAATTGAACCGTCATCTACTCCTCGGATTACGTATTCCATCCACTATGAGCATCCCCTGATCAAGACACAGACATATGCCTATGATTGTTCCGTCAACACATTCGAGCAGGAGATTGCCGAAGCCAGAACGTTCGGGTTTCTGTATGAAGTGCAGGCATTGTGGGCTCGTGGGCTCGGCAAAGGCGGGACTCTGGACAACACGGTTGTGCTGTCGGATGACGGGGTCGTCAATGAAACCGGCCTCAGGTTTGACGATGAGTTTGTCCGCCACAAAATCCTTGATTTGATTGGCGACTTTTCTCTCTTAGGGATGCCCTTCATCGGTCATATTATGGCAGACCGATCCGGACATGCTCTCCATACTCGGTTAGTCCAGCAGATCCTCACACAACCGGAAAAGTGGGTGCTTCTAAACCTGGAGCCTTCGGGAGAAGGGAAGCGATCAGCTCCGCACTCGCTTCACCTTCAGCCTGCCGTTGCACTTCAGGCCTCTTAATCTGCAAGGTTTTTTGGTATCCAGCTGATTACCGTTCTTTCTGGCGGGATTATTCATTCCAGCGTACCCGGTATGGTACGCCGAGAGTAAGTGGCCTTACTCCCGGCGTATCAACTTACGGCGGAGATTACTTCTTCTTCTTCTTCGCTGCCTTCTTTGTTGCCAAGAGTCTCACCCCCCTTCGCAGTATCAAATTAGACGCTTTACCATGAACTACACAGCTTGAATCAGCACGTCATCAAGGGCTTCGAATGTATTAGGACCGACCTTTCTGAACCGTTTGTCGCGCTTGAGCGACGTCGCGATCGACGTAAGCGGTGTTTTCCCTTTAATCTGCAACCCGCCTTCGATTAAGCGCTGAACGAGCTCTTTGGCATGCATAGCCCGATTGGATTCTCGGAGGATTTCGTACGCCGCCTGCGGGACACTTTTCCCAACATATTTACTTCGTCCAAGTAGAATTTCTCGGGACTGATCGGTGACATCCATAACCGGGACAGGGCGAATACCCTTGGAATCGTCGGTAGTGATGATTTGGTTGGAGAGACTGGCAAGCTTGGCTTTATCGGCTTCGACACGATAGAGAGTTTCAGCGAGCTCAAGGTATTTCTTGATGGTAGCGATTTCGTCATCGAGTCGGCGACGCTTCTTCTCGAGTTCCTGGAACCGACTTTTATACGCGTTGATCCGTTGCTCAAGACCAACGAGAATGTCTGTTAATTCCTCCACAATTTCCTCTCACAAAGCATGCTTGCTTTATAGCATTGCTTGTAAAATCTGTCAATGTATATTATTTGAATCATATATTAGGTTACGAGTATGTTCATATGCGGGCAAGTAATCCTTTTCTAGACTATGTTGCTAAGCCTTGTACTATTACAAGCTTCGTGAATTTCCCAAATATGCCCAGCCGTCATGCTACAATCGAACGTGTCAATTTCCCATGAACCAATCTCGTCTGAGATCCTTCTTGAAGCAGCAGTCGCCGCCAGCCGAGCAGCCGGGACTCTACTGCTGCAATATGCCGAAGCCGGCTTCGACATTGAGTATAAGAATCCGATCAATTTGGTTACGGATGCCGACCGCGCTGCCGAACAATGTGTCATCGACCACCTCAAAGCTCATTTTCCCATCCATCGGTTCTTGGCTGAGGAACAAGGTCGCCTGGAAGAGTCGCCATCGCCTTATTTGTGGATCATCGACCCGCTGGATGGAACAACCAATTTTGCGCATGGCTATCCAACCTACTGCGTTTCCATCGGTCTCGAGCATGAAGGACGCTGTGTGCTTGGCGTAATCTTCGACCCGTCACGAAATGAACTGTTCACGGCCAGTGAACATGGCGGCGCTCTGTTGAACGGTCGCCCCATCCATGTGTCCGATACGATGACCCTGGACAACAGCCTGTTGGTAACAGGCTTTGCCTATGACATCAGAGAAACATCGCGAAACAACCTTGATCACTTTGTGAAATTTGCCCTCAAGGCCCAGGGGCTCAGAAGAACCGGGTCCGCCGCGTTAGACCTCTGCTACGTGGCGGCAGGGCGCTTCGATGGGTTCTGGGAAGTCCGGCTCAACCCATGGGATATGGCGGCCGGGTCGGTGATCGTGCGAGAGGCGGGCGGGAGGTTGACCGATTTCAGCGGGAAAGGTTTGTCGATTTATGGGCAGGAACTCGTCGCCAGCAATGGACGAATCCACGAAGCGATGCTTGCAGTCCTCCACCAAGAGACCTCTTGATATACTCAATGCCCCCGCATACAGTATCGGTAGAAAAGGAACGTACGCTGAGAGCGACGTATGGCACGGGCGATCCCTCCTGAACAACCGAACAAGTTGCCGTCCACCGACGATCCTGCCGATCAGACATGGGATGTGGAACTGCTGCGCGTACTGGTCACCCGAAAGGGAACACACGTCGAAGCCCAATGGGCCATCCATCCGCAGTTAAAGCAGGACCTCCTCCCCAATGAATGGCAAGAAGTGAGGAGTCTCATGGCGAAGGCCACCGACATCGTAGGCGATCGCTTTTCCAAAGCTCTGTCCGAATCCGATCCCATGCCCCCGGGCAATGCCTGATCGTTCCACCATCTCATCTTTGACTTCGCGCCCGATTAATCGAGGAGGTTTGTATGGACTCGTATTACCATTCGCATGATCTCGAAAAGTTTTCTGACATGGGGAAAGGCAACAAGGGCCTATGGGAGAAATTCATGGCTTACTACGAGGCAGTGTTTGCGGAAGGCTTACTGACCGAGCGGGAGAAGGCCCTCATCGCCCTCGCCGTCGCCCATACCGTGCAATGCCCTTACTGCATCGACGCCTACACACAAGCGTCGCTAGAGAAAGGATCGAACATCGAGGAGATGACCGAGGCGGTCCACGTCGCCTGCGCCATTCGGGGCGGCGCATCGCTGGTACATGGCGTGCAGATGCGAAACGTGGCCGAGAAGTTGTCGATGTAAAAAGGACTGGATGAATCAGAGGAACGGATTCTCTGGGATAGCCAGCGTGAAGTACTTGCCGCGTTCTTCGTAGAGGATTCGTGTTGTGGTAAGTTCGTTCAAGACGACTTTAAGTTGCTCATCGCCTGATTCAACTCGGTCTGCTACCGCTGTTCGAATTTGCTCCGCGCTCTTCGCCGACTCATTACAGATCTCGATCACCAACGCGGCTAATCCTTCATATCGTCGACGAGTTGGCGCCTTCGGATTGCGGCCGTCGTAAACGGTCACATAGGTTGGAGCTTTGGAGTAATACAGAAATGGCCGATCGCCGGACTTATGCATTCGCTGCCAGCTTTCGATCGCAGCGACCAGTTCTTGATACAGGTGTGGATCCACCGGCCAATTATCGAGTTCGTACTCGAAATCGTAAGCGATCTTGTTCAAGTCCAGCTGCCGCGCGTCGTAGACATACTCGTAGGCCATCCCTGGCCCGGTGATACGAACCCCATACTCATGCGGCCTGGTGAAGTAGGGACTGAAGCGCTGCAGCCAAAATTTTCCTGTTGCCTCCGGGGGCTGTAAGTGAAGCAGTGACGGAATCAGGTCGAGCTGGCGTTGGTAATCCTCGTTGGTCTCTCCCGGAAAGCCCAGCAAGATATTCCACAGCACCGTGACATGGTAATAGACGCTCCACTTGAGGCAGACAATGTTCTGCATCGGCGTGGCGCCCTTGTCCATCGCGCGCAGCTGATTCGAGCTGAGGCTTTCCAGCCCAGGCTGCATGCATTTCACGCCACCGGCGGCCAAGGTCTTGATTTGACGCTTCTGCAGATTGCTCTTTATTTCAATGAATACATCCAGATCGCAATGGTCCGAGGCAAGTTTGCCGAAGAGGTCGTCGATATAGCCCATATCGATGATGTTATCGACCAATCGAAATCGGACGGCATCGTAGCGCTGGGAGAGGTCGGCGATCTCTCTCAAGATCTGCTCAGGTGCCTTTGCCCGGAACTTCATGCTCTGCGCATTGAGACCACAGAATGTACAGTGATGTTTCTCTCCCCACCAACAGCCGCGTGAACCTTCATACAAGAGAATGCGATCCAGCCCTTGGGCCGTCTGTCCGAGCTCCGCAAGCAGCTGGTAGTAGTCGTCATAATTCGGCGGGCCGGTCTTTGCAAAGTCGGAAAAGAGCGCCGTATTCGGTGTGAACCGGATCTGGCCGTCTTGTCGGTATGCTACGCCGTGAGAAGCGCGCTCTGTGTTGCCTTCCAGAATCTGGCGGACTAACGGGAGAAAGGTTTGTTCGCCTTCCCCGATCACAACGTAATCGATAGAGGGAAAGGCCCTCAGATGTTCCAGCCCCATTTCGCCGTCGAAATTCGCGCCGCCGAAGACGATGGTCACGTCCGGATACAAGTCCTTGATCAGCTTGGCCATCGTGAGACTCGCGACGTTTTGATCGAACGTCGAGGTAAACCCGACGAGCTTGTACTGTCCCCAATTGATGGCCGTGAGGGCCCAGGTGAGGAATTGCGGCGCGATCCGAGTCGCCATCTCTTCGAAGTAGCCGACCGGCTTCCCGCTCTCTTGAGCCACCTGTTCAAAGACCGGCTTGAAGACCCGTGGATACTCAGGACGTTTAGGGTTGTCTCGAAATAAAAGAAAGGAGAACAACCACTCGCCGAAGAGCGCCCGCTTCTCGCAAATGCTCTCGTGTAATTCGACGCCGATCAAGTGGGCGAATTGAACATTCAGATGGTGACAATCGACGGGAATTCCGTGGGACTTCAGAAGCGCGGAGAGCGTGCCGAGTTGAATGGAGGGATACTTGGCGTAGCTGAAGGGCATATTGACGAGCGCGATTTGTGTTCCTTCGCTCATCCTGCCTCGTAACTTTGCCTCTTACAGCTCCCGTTAAAAGCCATGTGCCCCCGAGCCCCTTCGGTGGACTCAGAACAGGCCTGCCCTAGGGCACGCACCTTCAAGGAAACCCGTGCATGGTGCGACAGACTCACCACGAACGACATTCTGTTACACAACGCTAGGCGCCGGCCTTGAATGGCTCAAACTCCCGATCCGCCTTGGCAGCAAGATAAAAGTCGCTCTCGGTCAAGCCGTTGATTTTGTGCGTCCAAATTTCGATCTTGCACTTGCCCCAGGCCAGATACAAATCAGGATGATGCCCCTCCGCTTCGGCAACCGCACCCACCTTATTTACAAACTCCAGCGCTTTGGCGAAATCCGGGAAAGTAAACAGCCGTTCGAGATGCCCTTGCCCGTTCAACGACCACCCGCGGCCCAGTTCCCTGAGCAACGCCTGGGCACGATCACTCGGCACCGGCGGCACGCCGCCGCGACAGGGAATGCATTTGTTGTCTGCAAGACCCATGACATCCTCCTAGCAAGCTGAATCAAAGATCATTGTAAAGTGGCGTTCGGTTGAGAAACAAGCTGAAGGATCGGAAGACGAGGGATTACTCAACCTCGTCCGGCGCACCGCCTGATTTGGCCAGGTCATCCATTTTGATCTTGTCCGGATTGAATTTCTGCGCGGCCTGCATCATCCGATCGAGCGCGTCATCGAACGACAATGCCGGTGCATCCTTGGGCCTGAAACGAATGGGATTCACTCGGGCGACGACGAAGCTCTTGAGATAGGGACTGGTTAACCCTTTTGCCTTGAGAGCCTCGACTTGTTTGACGATGAGATCGTCCAATTCCAGGACGGTTTTTGCGCGTTGCTGACGAACAGGAAGGGCAGCCTGCAGTGGCTTCTGTAAAAACTCGTCGACTCGTTTCATGACTGGGTGGTACGCCCCACCGCTGAACCGAGGCCGCTCTTCATAACAGAGCCCCAGCGTGATCAATGCCGGCTCTTCAAATTCGAGGGCATAGATGTCTTCGTCGACATCGCCGACCTGTGCCAATTCCCTATACATGCGGATCACCTCCAATGCCTTCTCACGGAGGTTATGGGCCTTCTCCGTATTCAGTGCAAGAATCTGATAAGCGGCCGCCGCTTCTGGAACCACGATTGCCATGATGCCCTTCGCCCCCTGTGTCCGCATGGCGGACAGGCGATGGTTGCCGTTCGGTGTCCAATACTTCGCCGCATGGTCCGACTTTGCGATTCGTACGGCAACGATGGGATCCAGAAACCTGCCGATTTTCGCGATGACCGCTTCCAACTTCCTGACATGCGTATCGGAAAGATTTCGTTGATAGGGCGTCGGCTCGACCAGATCGATCGGCAACGCCGCAAAGACCAACCAATGTCCGCCGTAAGGTTCGCGATAGATGGAGAGGACCTTTCCTCCATCCCGTTCGATTGCCTGGTGCAACTCGGCCACGGCGCCAGGCGGCGCAGCCGCTTGGAGTTCCCCGGCTTCCAAGCCGGTTGAAGCGCCGGTTGCTTTTCGGCGTCGCCGCGCTCCCTTAGCCGGTGGGACTCTTTTCGATTTCTTTTCAGCCATGGCGATATGGTAGGACAGAGCCATGCGAAATGAAAGTCCTCCCCGCAGAGTCCTTCGTATCGGCCATCGCGGGGCCTGTGGATATGCCCCTGAAAATACCTTGAACTCTATTGAGCAAGCGATCGTACTCCGATGCGCCTTGACCGAAGTGGACATTCAGCGAACGTCCGACGATGAGCTGATCCTCTTGCATGATGAGCGGGTAGACCGCACGACGAACGGCCGCGGGTGTGTGTCTGCGCTGACCCTGTCAGACATTCGAATGCTGGATGCCGGTAGTGGCCAGAACCCACCGACTTTAGACGATGCACTGAAAATCGCGAACGGTCGGATCGGCCTGATTCTGGAGCTGAAGACAGGGGGATTGGCCTACGATGTCTGCGCGACTGTCCGTGCCAGCGGCTTCAATGGACCGGTGATCTATGCCTCATTCTTGCTTGAAGAACTACAACATGTTCATCAGGCCAATCCGAACGCGCAGACCATGATCCTTTTTACGCGGCTGCCTGCCACTCCAGGAGAGGTGGCCACCGGGCTTCACGCCACCCATGTCGGCCTGCGGCTTGATACTGTGACCAAACCTCTTGTGACTGCCCTACATAACCAAGGTCTGCTCGTGTTCGCTTACACCGCCAATCAACCGGTTGAAGTCATCAAGATGAAGGCGCTCGGTGTGGACGGGATTATCTCGGACTTTCCAGACCTCGTCTGAAAGACCCTGTTTTTGTTCGGGAGCACCCCATTCCGGTGAGGCCGCCGCGAAGTCCGCAGCGTGGAGAATAATGAGGCGCACAGCACGATAAAGAAAGCGGACCACATTTGTGTGCGCCGGCTGGTCGGTGAGCCGACAGTGTCCTCAATCCTCGCACCTATGGACGGGTGCGAGTCGGTAAGCGCCCAGTGTCTTCACGGTCTAGGTACAATCCTTCTTGTCTGCCACCTTGTCTACCCGCCTGCAGCAACTCTGTCCCGGCTCCGTACATCGAGACGCCGAGCAGTACGAGCACACAGGCCATTGAAATTGTTCATCATCCAATAAAACAGCGCGGGCGACCCTGCACTACGGTGGGAGGTCGCCCGCGATTTGGCGCTTAGGACGCCGGATTTCATGTCTTGGATTCTGTTGTCGCGGCCCTCAAGACCCACACGATACTGATGATCAAGGTTTCCAGTCGGGGGAGACCTCGTCAATCCAGGATACTGGTGTTCCTCCTGCTACCGTTCATTCTCCGCTTTCAAGATGGCTTTCACCCTCTGACGAGGGTTCTCCGTACCGATCCGGCACAGCCAGCGAAGAACTGGTTAGCATGGCCGACGAGAAACTCTCTCCCGCATCGGTGGGCCTGATGGGCCAGGTGGCGTCGTGTCGTCCATATCCACCCTCCTCTCGTGATGAAGTCATCGAGAGACCTGGATGGCAGCCGCGCGGTCTACCCGATCTCTCGAACTTCGATTGATAGATGGGCCGCAATGTCCTCCCTACGCCTTTTGGGAAACCTTGTCAAGTATCAACCACCCCGCTTTTCTGGGCACCGAAACGTAAGGCATAGCAGATGCCGACCAGCATCAGGTCTTCAAGAGGAGAATACCATCTCAATGGTTGCGGGAAGAACACGCCGTAACACCCACAGTTCGGAAGGTCGAGGCCGCGAAACAGCGTTACAATGAGCCCCACGGCATAGAGGCCGTTCAGGATCATCGCGAGGAACGCGCCCATCGATAGTTTCCAACCGGAAAGGATCCATGCCGCCAGTATCCACTCAAGCCCGACGATCATGAGCGCCACCGGCCAGAGGGACCAAGGAGGGAAGAGCCGGTAGGTCACCAACACGTCGACGAATCCGTTGAGATCCAGCGATTTCCCCAAAGCAGAGGCCAACAGCACTCCCCCGATGAGCAGGCGACAGCACCATGTCACAACGGTCCAAAACATGGACACCCCATCCGAAATCAAACAAGGAAGGAGGAGCGCGGTGCTCCTGCCGCACTCCTCCTTCCTACGTGCTTCACCCGTAAGCACGGCACTCCGGTCACGGCCGTCCCTGACCACTCGCTACACAATCCTGAGCTTGGTGAAATCCACACCCTCCGCCGCCTGGGGCGTCTTGAGTTTCATGTCCTCCAATGCGTTCACGACACAATCCGCCACCACGAGATTGCGGTACCACTTTCGATTCGCCGGCACGACATACCAAGGCGCGTCCTCGGTGCTGGTTGCCGAGATGACATCCTCGAAGGCCTTCTGATACTCACTCCACAGCTTCCGTTCCTCCAGATCGCCGGAATTCCATTTCCAGCGTTTTTCCGGATCAGCGATGCGGGCCTCCAACCGCTCTTTCTGTTCGTCTTTCGAGATATGGAGGAAAAACTTGATCACGGCCGTCCCGCTTTCGGTCAGTAGCTCCTCAAACTCTTTGATTTGATCGAAGCGGCGTTTAGCGACCTTGTCGGGCACCCACCCATGTACCCGCGTAATCAACACATCTTCATAGTGCGATCGGTTGAAGATCCCGATATATCCCTTAGGAGGCGCTTCGCGATGGACGCGCCACAGAAAATCGTGCGCCAGTTCATCCTTGGACGGAACTTTAAAAGCCGCCACCTTACACCCTTGCGGGTTCACACCCGACATGACGCTCTTAATGGTTCCGTCTTTTCCGCTTGTGTCCATGCCCTGCAGCACGATCAGGAGAGATCGTGCCGCGCCGGCATACAAACGCTCTTGAAGCCCATCGAGCCTGGCGATGAGCTTGGCCGTGTCGGCTTTGGCCTTCGCCTTCCCTTGTTCGCTTTTCTTGTACTCGCCGGTATCGTCCGGATCGAATTTTTTGAGCGACAGTTTAGCGCCACGCCGCACGCGATATTGCTTCACCGGCTCCTCCTTCGGTTCTTGGCGGCGGATCCACCGCCCGTTAAGACAGGACTGACCCTCTGTGATAGTACTCAGACGCCGGTTCGTCGTGACTGGACAGGAGCAGGTGGGAGGTTATGGCTGCTTCGGTGCATCCTGAGCACAGCGGAAGCCCACATTCGGATCTTGCTCGGTCGGATCGCCCTTCGTCCGAAACGAGGATCGCAACCGATACGGAGTATTGATATACGATCCACCGCGCTGGACTTTTGCCGTGCCCTCTCCCGGCCCACGTGGATTGATGGCGGGGCTATTGGAATAAAAGTTGTCGGCGTACCAGTCCATGACCCATTCATAGAGATTCCCCGCCAAATCCTGTACACCGTACGGACTTTGTCCCATATGATGATTGCCGATGACCGACACCGTCTCAGGGCCGCCTTCTTTTAATCCATAGACCGCATGGACTGGCGTGGGTGGATCGTTTCCCCAGGGGTAGGTCCGTTCGTCGGTCCCTCGCGCCGCCTTTTCCCATTCAGCCTCCGTTGGCAACCGCTTTCCCAACCACAGACAATAACCCATGGCATCCATCCAGTTCACCCAGCGGACAGGACGCTCGGCATGGATCATGGGCGTCTCCTTGTCCGTGAATCCCCATGGAGGCTCGCTCTGAATGGCCTCGACATATTTGGCGAATCGTCCGTTGGTCACCTCGAATTTATCGACATAGAACGCATGGAGGTAGACGCGGTGCGCAGGAGCTTCGTCTTCATCTCCTTTATCACTTCCCATCACAAACTCACCGGCCGGAATCAGCACCATCGGTGCACCATCTTTCCCCACTATTTCAGAAAGGCCCGTGGTCAGCACGGTCAGTTGGTGCGCGGAGCCTCCGTTGGTAAGCGACTTGCCCCTCTCTCCAGCCTTGTGATCTCCGATGGAACCGCCTGGTTTCGTTGACACGGAAGGCGGATCAGTTTTCACGGAAGCCGGCGGGCCAGGCTCTGGCTTGGATGTCCGGTTTTCGGTCGCCGCGGCCCACCCTGCCTGAAGAAAAAGGGTGACGGCGCCAGCCATACAAGCGATAACAATTCGTCGGGCATCCATGCGTAGGTCGCTCCCGATCAACAGGAATAAGGTACCGAAAACCCATTGTCAAATCCAGCCTGCTTTTTACTCTACTCTCGCCCAACCCGATGACGGCAGCCAGGTACACCCGGCAGGGGTGATCGGCGGTAGAGTTGCACTTGCCGGTCGTCCGGTGTAGCGTAGGCGGCAGCATGTCGAGCTCGATTTCTTCCACTGTCCAAAAGTTCCTCCCTCTCATCACGGTTCCCCTGCTGGTCTCTCTGGCAATCGGGTTTTCCGGCTGTGGCGGTCCCTGGCGGGATTCCTACTTCAAGCACGGCGTCGGTCGGTTGACTCAGGAGGAGATTCGGGAACGATTAGGCCCTCCCCACACGGCCAAGACCCCGGCGCTTGGCGGGGACAGTCTCTGGACCTATCGGTTCGCGCTGAGCGAACAGGAACTCACGCGATGGAACTCTTCGTTCGTCGCCGATGCTTCCAACTCGGTCACCAGTTTGATGGGGAAGGGAACGGATACCGCCAAACCCACGTTGTATTGCTATCGGTATACCTTGACCTTCTCCGAAAACAAGACCCTGAAGAGCTGGAAACGGGAGGAATGCGTCCCCGGTACCCGTGAAACGCTGACCGCCAAGTAGAGGACGATTGTGCCCCCAAGCGAGTGGTTTTCCATCGACAGCTCGGTCGCGCTGGACGGACTGAAGTCCCTGATCCTGCTGCTGACCTTGGTCGCGGTCCGGTCGCTGGTCGTTCGATGGATCGCCGGTAATCCGACGCTCTCGATGGAATCAAAACGTCGATGGGTGGTCACGACAAGGAACTCCGTCGTCTTCGCGTTCCTCATCGGCCTGGTGATGATTTGGGCACACGAGCTGCAGGCTTTTGCAGTTTCGATTGTCGCGTTGGCAGCCGCCATGGTCCTGGCGACGAAAGAGTTGATCCTCTGTTGGAGCGGCGCGGCACTTCGAGTCGGCGGCAAGGTCTATGCCGTCGGCGATCGCATTCAAATCGCCGGCCACCGCGGCGTGGTGCTGGATCACGATATGTTCGCCACGAAGTTATTGGAGATCGGTCCCGGACAATCCGCTCATCTGTACACCGGTCGCGTGACGGTGTTCCCCAACAGTCTGCTGTTCACCAATCCATTGGTCAAGGAAAATCCTGAGCAGGAGTACGGTCTCTATACGGTGATCGTGCCGATCAAGAACGATGACGATTGGACGCGAGCCGAGCGCGTCCTCTTGGATGCGGCAAAAGCCGAATGCGCGCCGTTCATGAAAGAAGCGGTGCGCCAGATGAAGTTATTGGAACAGACCAATCTGCTCGAGGCGCCTTCGCCGGAGCCGCGCATCACGATTCAACTGCCGGAATCCGGCAAGATACATCTCGTGCTCCGATTCCCGGCCCCGGATCGAGGACGCTCCCGTATCGAACAGGCCATCCTTCGTCGGTATCTCGTCCAGATGAACGGACCGGACGCCTCACCCAGCGCCTAAAAAAAGAGGGTCACCGTACGATGACCCTCCAATGATCCTCATTCTGAATGGTCCGAATTACTTCGGAAACGACTTCGGTGGGGAAACATGCTGCCATCCTTCTCCATTGAGCGATTTGAGCATGGCCACCAAATCTTGTTGCTCCTCATCCGTCAGTTCCAATGTAATGATCGTGTTATCTTGGTGGGGATTCTTGACCCCTCCTTGATTGTAGAACTTCACGACCTCTTCCAAGGTCTTGAATCGTCCGTCATGCATATATGGCGCAGTACGAGCGATTTCCCGTAACGTCGGAGTCTTGAACGCTCCGATATCCTCCGCGTTATTGGTGACCATGTACCGACCGAGATCGACCGTATTCGTGTCCCATCCAATACCGAGATTGTGGAACTTTTCGTCCGTGAAGTTGAAACCTGAATGGCATCGGGTACAGCGGGCTTTTCCGCGAAACAGCTCCAAACCGCGCTTCGCTGAATCGTTCAACGCATTTTCATCTCCTCCGATATCGAACTTGTCCACCGCGCTGTTACCCGACAACACGGTCCGTTGAAAGCTGGCAATGGCCATGCCCACTCTCTCCGTCGTGATGTTCTCATCGCCGAAGACTTGCTTGAAGAGCTTCCGGTAGCCCGGGATTTTCATCATCTTTGCGTTCATCTCATCGTAGCTGGCAAAGCCGTGCTCGATCGGATTCGTAAATGGACCGACCGATTGAGCTTCCAATGTCGCCGCCCGGCCATCCCAAAAATTCAATGTGCTGTAGACCCGATTGAACGATACGGGCGCGCTGCGGCCACCTTTGAGGCCATGGATACCGGTCGACACCGGCATGCCGTCTGCGAATCCTTTTTGAGCCATATGACAACTTGCGCAGGCGATGGTGTTGTTCTTTGACAAACGCTTATCGAAGAACAGAATGCGCCCCAGCTCAATCTTCTCCTTCGTCAGGGGATTGTCAGCAGGCACGAAATTATTCGGATCTTCCAATCCCGGAATGGTCGGCAACGTATAGGACCCTCCAGCAGACTCGGCGGCAGTCGCCTGTTTGCCGATCATCGGTATGAGGGGCATGGCGAGAGCCATCCCCAATACCCATACCCCCGTCAATACTGCCCTCTCAAATATCTTCTTTCGTGTCATCACATCCTCCCTTCTGCAGGCTATATATGTGACTGGTGACTTTCCCTGTTCCCTCACCGCTTCCTTTTCTGGCTCGTCCAGCCACCGATACTCTTGAAGAAAAGAGTGTCCCATGCGTCGATGGCCGTCATCGCCTTTTACACTACTCCAATAGGCTTCGGAGCATCCAGGCCGTCTTCTCGTGCACCTGCATGCGCTGAGTCAGCAGATCGATCGTCACTTGATCGGAAGCTTTCTCAGCCGTCGGAAAGACGGTCCGCAAGGTCCGCACCAACGCTTCCTGCCCCTCGACCAACTGACGAATCATGTCTTCCGCCTTCGGGACACCCGTGGCTTCGGAGATAGAAGAAAGCTTGGAAAATTGCGCATAACTTCCAGGAGCGGAATGGCCCAGCGCTCTGATCCGCTCCGCAACCAGATCGACGGCCAGGGCGAGTTCATTGTATTGCTGCTCAAACATGAGGTGGAGCGTCTGAAACATCGGCCCCGTCACATTCCAGTGGAAGTTGTGCGTCTTAAGATAGAGGGTATAGGTATCAGCCAGCACGTTCGCCAAACCTTCCGCGATCGCTTCTCTGTGCGACGGTGCGATCCCCAGATCAATCTGACGACCACTCCCGCCAACGGCCGATGCTTTCCTGGTTGTTTTGCGCATGGCGCTCTCCTCTCCGGTTTGAAGGCTCGTCGGCCAATGCGCGCCTGTCATATCATGACTCATGCTGCCGACTCAATCCGTAGGTAGTGTGATGGGATGTGTTTCAACCGCGACTCAGACAAGACATCCCTGATGCTTTCTGCTTCGCCTTTATGACCGCACCCCTCCGGTTCGGGGCAGGTCACGACTTCGCTTCTGCCCGTGCACAAGGTAGCGACCTATCGTGAATAAGTCCATTTGATAATACTGATTATCCATATTAATCTTTCTTATGGATGAAAGGAGACCAAGATGACGCTTACGGAATTGCGCTACATCGTAGTGGTGGCCCAGGAACGGCACTTTGGCCGCGCTGCGGAACGGATATTCGTGACTCAGCCGGCATTGAGTCTGGCCATCAAGAAACTGGAAGAGGAGTTAGGAACGACGATTTTCGAGCGGCGCCGGAACCGGATTGAACTGACCTCGCTGGGCGAGCAAATCGTCCATCAGGCTCAACGGGTGGTGGAGGAGGCGGAGCGCATTAAGGTCCTCGCCTCTCAAGGCAAAGATCAACTGAACGGGCGGCTGCGACTCGGCGTCATCGCGACCGTGGGACCGTACATCCTTCCAGACCTGGTCCCGCTTTTGAACAAGCATGCACCGAAGATGCCGTTGGAGTTGGAAGAAAACCTCACGCATAACTTAGTCGGCATGGTGAAGAGCGGAAAACTCGACGTCATCATGATCGCCCTTCCCTTTGAGGAACCCGGACTCCTGACCGCCGCCTTGTATGATGAACCGTTTCTGGCCGTAGTCCCCACCGGACACCCATGGCAAAAAAAGAAACTACTCGATTCCCACCTGTTGGCCACTCAGAAAGTCCTTCTCCCTCATGCGGGCCATTGCTTCCGCCAGCAAGTCCTCGATGCCTGTCCGGAGCTCAGTCGCTCGGATGGGGAAGGCTGGCAAGGAAACTCGTTGGAAACCATCAGACAGATGGTGGTCTCAGGTTTCGGCATCACCGTGCTGCCCTGCAGCGCCCTCACGCCGAAGTACCGGAACAAGCGCCTCGTCGCGATTAAACTGGCGGACCCGGTACCGGGTCGTCGCATCGGCCTTGCTTGGCGGCGTGGGTTCACCAGGCCCCAAGTCATTGAGGTGATCCGAGAGGCCGTCCATGCGCTGAAAGTACCGGGCTTTAAGATGACGACGGCATGATGTACTCGGCTCACCCTCTGAACTGCTTGTTGCTCCGGGCAGGTTTTGTTAGGATGCGCCCACTCTACGGGAGCTCGCGCGGGATGAAAATCGCCACGTTCAACGTCAATTCATTGCGCAAACGTTTGCCGATCGTGCTCGAATGGCTCGAGCGACATCAGCCGGATGTCCTGTGTCTCCAAGAGACCAAGGTCCAGGACAGCGAGTTTCCACTGCTGGCACTGGCACCCAGCGGGTATGAAACGACGTTTCGAGGGATGAAATCCTATAACGGGGTGGCGATCCTCAGTCGGAAGAAGCCGGAAGCCGTGTTCCATGGTTTCGACGATGGAGGAGACCTTGAAGACTCCCGCCTGCTGAGAGTGGTCATCGATGGAATTCCCATCGTCAATACCTACGTGCCGCAAGGGTTCGAAATCGATTCGCCGAAGTATGCTTACAAGCTCGCCTGGTACGAACGGTTACGGAACTACTTCAACGCCCACCTTTCCCCGCGAGTCCCGGCTATTTGGTGCGGCGATATGAATGTGGCTCCACGCCCCATGGACGTCCACAGTCCCGAAAAACATCTGAACCATGTCTGCTACCATGAAGCCGCGCGCAAGGCCTATGAACAGACGGTGTCCTGGGGATTTGAGGATGTGTTTGTGAAACTCTACCCGACACGTCAGCAATACACATTCTGGGACTATCGGGCGCCGAGCTCACTGGAGGCCAATAAAGGGTGGCGCATCGATCACATGATGGCCACGGCACCATTGGCTGAAAGATGTGTGAAGGTGGATGTGGACGTCGAGCCGCGGCGAGCGAAAGAGCCTTCAGACCATACGTTTTTGTGGGCCGAGTTTTCGATCTGACCGCGAACGCGACGTCCACTCCGACCGTAAGTACATTCCACCCCTCTCGATCATACAAAGAACAACTGTCTACTAGGCGGCCTTGGCTCGTAGGTGGTGACTACGATTCTGTTCAATCAACGGATCGATGATCAGGCCGCAATTGAGGCAGCGCAGAATGACCGTACTGGACGACACCGACGGTTGACGCTCGTGGATCATCAATCCTTTGCATTTTACACAGGTCATTGAATATCCTCCTTACTGATATCGACTGAGCAAGGTTTGTAGCATCCGAAGATTAACGAGATGTTAACAGCCAGTTAAAAGTCTCTAATGCCGCACCGCTCATGTGGCCGGCAATACTTTAAGCCCCGCTTCCGCAAACTTGTGTTCGATCGCGAAACGCAATTCGCTCGCAATTTCGTTCGGGTCGACGTCCGGGGAGATCTCATGCCAATAGTTCACCGTAAAGATGCGGGCTTGGGCTCCGAATTCGTCGAGAAGTACTTGAGGCGGCGGTTCTTTCATCACTTTCGGATGCTGGAGGGCGAGAGCTGACAGCAGATCCGTGATCTGTTGCGCAGCCGTGCCGTATGGAGCGCCGACTCGAAGAGAAAACCGTCCGACACGGCTTGAGTAAGTCCAGTTCGTAAGAGCCCGCTCCAGGAAACTGCTGTTCGGTATCAACGTCTCCGTTCCCTTGGCGTCTCTGATGGTGGATGAACGAAGACCGATCGACGTTACCCGACCTCGGACATTGTCGGCCTCGATGAGGTCGCCGACCCGCATCGGCCGTTCGATCAACAGCAGAATGCCGCTGATGATGTTCTTCAAGAGTGTTTGCGCGCCGAATCCCACGCCGATCGCGAAGGCTCCGCCGAGAAACGCAAAAATCGTCAACGGGATCTTGGCCCACGAGAAGCTCAGCACGATCAAGAACGTGATGAGAAAAGCCTGACTCCACTGGCGCACCAGATTGGCGACGTCCGCCGCCATCCCGAACCTTGTCACGCCCAATCGGCCGATCAACCGCGCCAAATGGACACAGACCACATAGCCCACCACGAAGATCGCCAAAGCGGTCAGCGTTTTGCCGACCGTCACACTGCGGTGGCCGGTCAGGGTCTTGCCGTCCACCTCGATCGTATCTTCCGCGGAAAAAAGCTCGTACGTCCACGCATCCGTGATCAGGTTCCCGACACGGCCGAGCCATTCTTCGAGTCGATCGAATAAGGGCAATTCCTTCTGTTGTTGTTTGAATTCGGTCCGCCATCTCTCCATAAACCTCGCCGCTTCATCCATTCGATGCAATGCCCGGGTGTACGTCTCTTCTCGTTCATGAAATGTCCGCATGAGGTTCTGCAGCGTGGCACGTAGCGACGGCGACGACGAATGGCGCATGCGATTCTCCACTTCACTGATCTGGCCGGATATGATTCCGGCCTGCTGGCGCAAGTAGTCTCGGGACGCTCGAAAATTATCGAACAGTGGTGCGAATCGTTCATACGCGTCCCGCGCCTTTCCCGGCTCAGCCGTATGGACGAGGACAAAGCGGTTCTCCCACAAGAGGCGCTCGCCTTCCACGACGTTCATCAATTGCTGTAAAAGGTCACTCTGCGACACCACATTGTCCATGCGCGCTCGGGCCAGCTCGACCTCGGCCTTTGCCCGGGCTAGGACCGGTGTTTCCTCGACCGACCCCTTTCCTCCGGTCTGCTTGTTTCGGAGCAGGTCGAATCGCTGTTCCACCTGCTGAACGGCCTGTGACTGCCGCTGTCGCTCAAGGAGCGATCGTTCCAGTTCTTCCTCCAAACGCAAGCGCTCTTTCGCCAAACGGGTTCGGACTTGAGCGAGGTCTGCTTCGCCGAAAAGGACGTGCGGAGAAACCGCATCCAACCGCCGCTGTTCGAAAGCGAGTTGGGCTTTGATGTTCTCCAGCTCTTCTTCCACCCGTCTTTTCGAGAGTTGCGCCGCTTCCAGCAGGACGGATGCGGCTCGAGCGCGAAGCGCGGCGAGTTCGTGCTCTCGGCGGGTATGGTCGGACACTTCGGCGGCTTCCAACCGTTCCGAGGCCTGCCGCAGCCGCTCTTCGGCCGTCGTCAGCGCTTCGCGCGCTTGCTCGAATCGCAACGTCAGTAATTCACGCTGGGATTGCAGCCCTTCGGCGGCAAGTGTGAGGGAATGCACGGTATCCCACACTTGGTCCGCGAGGAAAATCGAATAGGGCGGAGGCTCAGGAAAGCCTTTCCACTCGCTGTTGACGCTGACGATGTCGGTGTGCCGCTGACGCGCCTCGGTCAGCCGTTGTACATCGCTCAACTGCTCGTCATACCCGCGCACGATCCGCTCCAATAACGCCAGCCGCTCCTGCTGCTCTTCTTGAGCCGCGCCGGTCACGCGCTTGGATGCGAGAGAGTCCCGCACGGCATTCAGGTCCGTTTGTGCTTGCTTGCGTCGTTCGCGAAGCGCCGCCACATCTATTTGACCAGGCTGAGAGACGCCGCCTGACCCGCTATCTGCCTGCGAAGCCGATATCGTGAGAGTCGGCTCGACAGCATGAGCGCAGTGCGGGGACAATGAACCCATTGTGGCCGGGCCGAGCGCGAGGGTCAGGATAAGACGAAACGTGGAGGCGTTGTTGATGGACAACGAACGTCTGCGTACCGGTGAAGGTCGTCGTTGCCGTCTGAAAGAGGGCTGAGAGCGCCAGGTATTCAGCATGCCACTGATTCTGAGGTCGGCGATCAGCAAGGTTCGATTAAGGGTGAATCGCCGAACAATTCCGTGGATCGATAAATACACATGGCGGTGATCGTTGTGGTTACCATGCCAACACGGCTAACAGTCGATTGGCGATTGTCTTAAGGCCGGGATGCAACAAAAGTGGCCCGGCCTTGTCCAGCCAGCGTCCCAGCAGTCTGGCTACGTGCTTTTGTTTGCGCCGTTTTGCCAGCAATGGCGCACACGACGGCTCCACCCGTGACCCCCCCGCACCCCGATAGAGTTCGTACCAGTCGAGAAAGAGCAAACAGTTCAGCCGTTGAAAGCCCGAACGATACGCCCACTCGTACTTCGGGAATTCCAAACCGAGATCCCATGGATCGAGAATGATGCAATGTCGAGCGAGAAACAGACGATGGCCGTCCATCACGTTGTGAGCGATATCGTTGTGATATTGCGGTACCGCATACCCGAGCCGCCGAGCATAATGCGTGGCGAGATGTTGTTCCACCGCCAAGCGAGAGCGGAAGCGACGATCCATGAACGTCGAATGGCCGGCATGAGGCTGTTGCTCGTAGAACCTTGCATCGGCGTCGCTCATGAACGGCACGGACCAATACTGTTGCAGCGTCCGAGTCGAGCCGAATTGAAACCAATCGCTGACGTGGTACGGCATCTGCTCAAACATGAGCGGATCGATGGTAAACAGTGAGGAGGTAAGGATCCGTTGCTCGACGCCGACCTCCCAATAGCGACGGACGGCTTCCAGAAGCGCCGCGTGCTTCAGGGCACAGTCCGTGCGTATCTTGACGACATACGCTGTTTCGATGTCTTGTAGACCTTGTCGCGCAGAAAGAATTTGCCGATTGACATTGTTGTGTTGGCCGGCACCGTCCCGCGATTTGATCCCCGGCAATGGTCCAGGGTCGTCGGAAAACACCACACGGTCCACCGGAAGTCCCGTAACTTTCGAGCCGGTCCAGGTACTGAGTACACAACGGCTGCGAGGCAGTGCCTGGCGCGTGCGTCGAATGCATGTTGCCGTGCCCTGCGGACCATCGATGACCGGTCCCTGGAAAACGAGCGTCATGTCGGACTCGATAAGCGGCATGAAGTTATCGCGTGAGGCGATGGAATGCTCGCTTCACCAGGATCTTGCCATCACGCATCAGGGTTCCGATCGGATGCTTTCGAAACCGCTCCCGCGCTTTCGGATGGTACCGATCGATACGCTGAATCATGCTCGTATCGGCCACATTCACGACCAGCGGCATCCCTTCTCGATAGATTTCGTAACACCACTCAGGGTGATAGATGGGCACCAAACCATTGCGTTGGCAAAGATGGAGAAATAAAATCGTTTCCGGCGATGCCGGTACTTTGCGGGCGAGATACTCGATCACGCATTTGCCGAGATGAGTGAAGCACGGGAGATCCTCCCTGCGGAACAGAAACAGCTGATCATTGAAGTGATGCCGATCCGCTCCCTCGAGAACATCTCCGGTCATCACGTTTTTGTAGTACAGCACGCTGGCATTGCGAAGGTGCTTCCTTCCCCACTCATCAAACCCCTCTCCGGACGGAATATGAAGATGTCCGAACTTGACCTCGGCCTTGATGGGAGAAAAAAACGCCAAATCAGGTCTCGTCAGAATGACAAAGTGGTACCGGACTCGCTGCGTCTTCTCATGCTGGAGCAAGAGGTTGATGGCTCCCTCCATGTTGAAGACCATGGAAAACATGCGTGCCGGGTTGAGACCAAAAATCCACTCCTCGCGAGGAACAATCGCGGCCTGACGCACGAATTCCTCTTGCGCCACATCATGAAAGCGGTATTGGCGAAGGGCAGGCCCATACGCCTCCGCCAGATCATCCTCCGAAACCGCACCGGTCGACCCCATCTGCCCTTTGGGGTTGGCCTTCACGTTGCCGAACAGGTCCAGACGGCCTTTATGCACCAAACTAGGTGCGTCCGACTGCGCCGGTCCGAAATAAAACACGTCGGCGTTGTTCGGCAGCACCACGTGGCGAAGGAAGGATGGGGCTGTAACCCGAAACGTCCTCAACATGCCGTAGAGCAACACGGCAACCTGAGGAGAAGTGCTGCTCGCGTGGTTCACGCTCGTCATTGTGCCCTCGTCCCGACAAAAGTGGCTGGACGCCGTGTGCGTGGCGGTAAGATCGTCAGGCGTCAAGTCGGATATCGTCCGCTTTGCGGTTGGCCCGATCCGCCAACCTCTTCATGACCTCCGCATTAGCCGGATCGGCTTCAGCCGTTGCCAGATCATCCGGCGTCCCGAAACTGATGAACCGTTCCACTTCGGCGCCTCGGACAAGATAGCCATCGGCGATCATCCGGTTGTAGAGCGGTCCAAGGTAGTACTCCCCGTTCACTGTCTGGCCTTTTTCAATCGCAGCCTCGATCAGCTCGAAGAGCTGCACGGTGGAGCTAAAATAGTATGTTCCCGTTGAGGCATGGGGCGAGATCGGCTCTTTCTCCGTTACGCGACTCACCCGGCCTTCCTGATCCATGGCCGCATAGCTCCACTTACTGCCGGTCCCGCGGAACAGCAGCAGCGCACCGTCCGCCGATACCGGGAATTCGGCGAAGCTGCGCATTTCGAAGGCGCTATCGGCATTGTGTACGAGGACAGGAAGATGAAATCCCACATGATGTTTGGCAAAGAGCACCGTTTCGGCCTGTCCTCTTGTCTGGCGATCGACTTCGACAACGATGGGATGATGGTCCTCAAACGTTTCTTCGATGTCGCGACGTAGCATCGGCGCGTAAGGACCTTGCCGAATCAGACACACCAAGGTTTCTGCCTGCTCCAACGGCAGCGAACGAACGGCATGTCGATACATCGGTTGCCCGAACACCGAGATCAGCGGCTTCGGGAGATCATAGCCAGCTCGACTGAAGCGCGATCCCGCCCCTGCCATCGTGATGACCAGATTCATCTTCCGTAGGGCTACCCCTCGACGAAGAAGTTCCTTTTCGCCGAGTGCGTACCAATTGCCCGGGAACGCCATCGCTCGGTCGTCGACATACAAATCCGCGTGCGGTTTCCCGAACCAGAGTTCATCGTATTCGATGCCGTGTCGGTGCAGCCATTCGATCAGGGTCTGCCCTTGTCTGGCGATCACGAGGCCCACGTTCGCACCGCAGGTCTTCATATGGCGTGCGGTGGCCAGAATGATGTAATGACCCTCCGCACGCAGTCGGCGGATGGATTCGGCGGCATGCGGCAGCGGCCGAACTGTGGCGTAATCGTCGTGACAACTCTTCAATTCACAAAGTGTCCCATCGACGTCAAGACAGATCCGCACCGAGTGTCTCCTTCAACAACATCAGTCCCCTCAGATACAACGCCGTTTGGCGCTTGCCGTCGTCGCAGTGAAACGGCAACATAGTAAGAAAAAGCAGCGCCTCCAAGAGCTTTAAGTCGGTTACGTCATAAGCCGTCGTTCCGTCGAGCAAGTCGAACAGCACGGATTCCGCGTCGCAGGCCGATACCGAGCGGAGCAGCGTCATGTCGAAGCAGCTTGTCCCAGACATGGTCAATTGGTACATCTCGTGCAGGATGAAGTCATAGCCGCCATGGAACGAATGGAGCAGTTTGGCCATGTCGTAGCGTGGATCGCCATGGCAGCCCTCTTCGAAGAACTCTCCGCGCGGATCGATGAATTTGATCAAACTCGTGCGGGGATCGTAGAGGATATTTCCGCAACACAAGTCCCCGTGGATGATCGTGGGCGCACAACGATCAGCGATACGGCGAAGACGGGCCTGGAGTAGCGGTTTGTAGGTCATCCAGCCGGGATGTACCGCTCCATTGATGGAGACGGCTTCGGCTTCCAATAACGATCTGATGGCTGCCAGACGATCTCCCTCTTGAAGACGCGCTTCGATCTTGTTCCAATAGAAGTCGTAGACTCTATCGGCGTCTATGAACGGCTGTGCCCGTGCCGAGAACGCTTTATGAATCGACAGGATTTTGATGAGGACCTGCTGCCAGACCGACTTGGGAACCTCGTAAAAGACGAAATACTCGGACAGCGTTTTGTAGCCGTAATATTCGATCGTATACGACACATGTTTCCCAAGCTGCGCTTCCAACATCCGCGGGAAATATACGGTGAGTTCTTTCGGCAATCGATTGTAATAGTTGATTTCTTGAAGGAGCTTTTCTCGGTTTCGTCCTCGCTTCGTGATCAGTCCGCGCATTTCGTCGATATCGAGATGGTTGCATTCCCGCGTTCCGAGCACGTGAGTCCTGATCCGGGCGGAGGTATCCAAATGTCCAAGATCGATCCACGTGGCGACATCTTGTAAGCTCAGATTGTCACCATAGAGGTGAAAGAGAAGACCGCCCACGGTGTTGACGGCAACGCCTCGTTTGATGACTGCTTGGGCCTCAGCTATGGAAGGCAAATAATACAGCCCGATATCGGTACGGCTGGCCCCGGCGGAAGAACAATGGTTCCGCTTAGACTTGTTGCCGGCCCAGGCTTCCTCAAAAAGATATCCGTCCTGCGTCTCATGAATGGATGAATACTTGTCGGAATCGATGTATCCCGACGTGAAGACGATGGGATTCGAACCCGGCTCGAAACGGTCCAAGTCATAGTAGATGTCTCCGTAAGAGATCAGCGCAGATCCGTAGCCGATGCCTCCGAGTGCCATCACGTCGAAGACCGAAGCCAACGACTGGATGGGAGTCGCGCCCGGATGACTGGGAACGCGTACGATGGACAGGGCAAGGCGGCCCCCGAAAGCCGAGCGAAGGAACGCTTCGACTCGTTGCTCTTCTTCCGGAATGGCCACCAACACCTTGCGGCCGCCCAATCGGAGAAAATTCAGGACCGTGATGTAAATGAGCGGGCGCCCCATATAGGGCAACATCGCCGGAGAGGTGACGTCCATGATGTTCACGAAGTCCTGACGCACACGGCCGGCGGCCAGCAACACCAGATGCACATGGGCCATCGACTGTGGAAGAGAAGCGGGGTCGGCCGTTCCTGAGCCGGACGACTTGCCGGCTGGATGCTCAACGATCATCGACTCCATCACTCTGTGCCCCTTTCGGCCGATGGAAACATCATGGCTCCGGCAAATCCCGATCGAAACCGTGCAGCGGCGGCTGCTCCCAGCTCTGTTGAATCCGCCCATGGTCCAAGTGGATGATGCGGGTACACATATCCTTCAGCAACTGCTCCGAGTGGGAGGCCATCACGAGAATTTTCGACCGCGCCAGGAAATTCGCCAGGCGATCCTGCGCCCGCTTCTGAAAATCCACGTCTCCGACCGACAACCATTCATCCATCAATACAATGTCGGCATCCACCGCCGTCGACATCGCAAACCCCAATCGCATCTGCATGCCGGTTGAATAGGTCCGCACGGGCATGGATAAAAACTCGCCCAGCTCGGTAAATTCCGCCACTTCGTTGAGAAGGCGATCCGCTTGGCGACGCGACAAACCCAACAGCACGCCGCGCATTCGAATATTCTCCATACCGCTGGCGTCGCCTTCCATACCGAGATTCAGGTCGATCAATGAGGCAACACGGCCTCTCACTTCTAGACGCCCGGCGATCGGAGGATAGACTCCCGCGATCGCTCGGAGGAGGGTGGTTTTCCCGGAGCCGTTGTGGCCCCATAAACCCAATCGGTCTCCTGATCCAAGTCGGAATGACACCTCGTCCAACGCGCGCACGACCGTCACATCGCCACGGCGGCCGATGCGGCCGCCGGTGGCGGACTGCAGCAGTCGCTGCTTGAATGATTGATGCTCGACACGATACATCGGAAACTCGACGACGATCCGATCTGCATGCACCCAAGCCATACGTTCACAGCCAGTACGCGATACGGTCTCGATGACGCCCGAGTAGCCACACCATCATCGCACCAAAAAAAACAATCGAGCCCGTCGTCCAAAGATAGTGGACGCCGGATGGGATGTGTCCCAGGAGCGGTTGGCGAACCACTTCAATCCAATGGAACAGGGGATTGATCTCCGCCATCCACGCCTTGGATCGGAGCGCGGACGGTTCCCACAGTATGGGGGTCAGGAAAAAGGCGATCTGTAACAAGCTGGCGACCAACGGCGGACAATCGCGGTACCGCGTGCAGGTAATGGCAACCAGCATGGAGAGAAAGACCGAAATCATGGCCACGAGCGCCAGACCGACAAGCGCGAGCCAGGCGACCGGATGCCATCCGATCCCACACAGAAACAGCACGCCGGCCACCACCACGGCATTATGGGCCAAAATTAACGTATTGCGGGTGCCAAGCCGCAATATATACGTCGGATAAGGCAAGCGAGTTTGTTTGATGATGTGCTCGAATTGCGTGAATCCGGTACAGGCATCGTTGATCTGCGTGGACAACCAGGTCCATACCACGAGCCCGATCGCAAAAAACGGCAAATAGGTGGAGATAGGAAGCTGAAAGATTTGAGACCAGAGCAAACCTAGAACCCCGATGGTCACGGCCATACTGGCCGTCAGCCACCAAGGACCCAAGAGAGACCGGCGATAGCGAAGCCGGATATCCTGCCATCCGAAGTATGCCCAGGTGTCCCGCCATCGGAGCGTATCGAGGCATTCCTGGAGACCTTGTCGTAAACAAATGACCGCAGAAAGAGGAGCCCCTGTCGTCATGTTTGCGTCTCCTGCATCACGGTCCGGTATTCTTGGGCGTAAGCTCGAGCCATCGTGTCGGCCGTGAAGAGCTCCAGGTAGCGCCTGCGGCCGTTCCGACCCAATGTTTCACGTTCACGGCGATTTGCCAGCAGACGATTCACGGCACGAGCCAACGCCGGAGCATCATTGGGTTCGACCACAAGGCCTGTTTCCCCTTGGACATTGATGTAGGTCGTGCCGGTACCCAGTTCGCTGGAGACCATGGCCTTTCCGTACATCGCCGCTTCGACGAGCGACAATCCAAAGGCTTCCGAGCGCAAGTGAGAAGGAAACACAAACAGGGTGGAGAGGCGAAAGAGGGCATCTTTGTCGAGGGGGTCCACGGCACCCACGAACGTAACGTTTCTGAGACCTAGGCGCCGGCCAAGCATTCGGTAAGCTTGGTCACAAGGACCCGCACCTGCAACGACGATATGCGTACGAATGTCGGGAGCGGCCTGCAACAGGAGATGAAGACCTTTGTAATAACGCAAGACGCCGATGAACAAAATAAACTCTTCACCGATCCGATGCCTCCAATAGGCGGCTCGTAGCGATACCCCGGAACCCTGTCCTTTGTCTTCGATCCCGATCGGAATTACTCGAGTGGTCGCACCGAGGCGACGTAGCACCGGGCTGGTGCAGACATAATTGTGAGAAGTCGCAATGACCCTGGACGCATGTCTCAGAAACCACCAGCGAAGAGGCGAATACAGACAATTCAGACTCCGTTGGCGCACGACGTCCGAATGATAGGTCACTACAAATGGCTTCTTCACCCGGCTCACCCAATGGACGAAATCTCCATACGGCCAGGGAAAATGGAAGTGAAGAATATCCGCCCATTCGGCAAGTCTCCGATAGGCCACCAACATGGACAGTGAGAATCCCATGGAAGCTATTTGGCCGTCCTGCGGAAAACGATAGGCCGTGATGCCGTCTTGTCGTACGCGGCGCACTCGTTGTGCCGGGGCGAGATACGCAATGCGGCTGTCGATCCCATGCTGCCGAGCCGTCAATGCCAAAGTGGAAAGAAATCCTTCAATGCCGCCATATGCATCGGCAGACCACGATTTATAGACATGCAGCACACGAATGGCAGGTCTCGCCACGTAACCCGCGGCGCTTTCGGAACGGAAACGCAGTGACTTTATTTTCTTCTCTCGTGGAAGCAGCTGTATCATTGATCGTGGGCTCCGGAGGGCACAACACGAATCACCGTACCAACTCAGTTTCCGTACGCCCACTAGGAAAATGACCAGATGTTGAGACTTATGTCTCTAGTCGAGGGCAACCGCACACGAGTCATAAGGAAACACACACCATGGAGGATGGGAGCGAATCACTGAGGCCCACCAGTAGTGGCAATCGGGTAGTTTGAAACGTTCACCGGAGGGTGTTGCGCAGTACCCAGGCACGAAGGGAACGCAGATGAGCCGACCCTCCTTCAACATATAATAGTGACTCGAGGCTGGTTGGAGAAGCCAGCACCACATCCGTGATGACGGCACGCCCGTCACCGGAAAAGACCTCCACGGAAGATCGATCGAGCAGCACGGTCAGTCTGACAAGTCCTGTCGGATCGAGTCCGAGTGAAGTCTCGTGGCGAGCGGGAAAGCTCTGGTTCAGCAAAGAAAATCCTGAGCGTGAGCGATCGACGAAGAGGGTCCCTTGCACGGCATCGTATCCGACTTTGGTCTGTTCCGCCGACCCCCGTCTGACAACGAGTCCTATTTCACGTGCAGTGCCCGGCGCGAACGTCATATCTATTTCGAGGGCGTCGCCGACCAGTTCATCCAGTGGGATACCGGGAGCTTCCATCATGCGATCGGCAAGATCCACTTTCGGAGCTGCCTCCCGCAGATTTTGAAGCTCGATGACGGGACGTTGCGTCAGGAGATACCCACTCTCCTCGGTCCGAATCAATCCTACCTCGCGGGGTACCGTCATCGCTCCGCGCCAGGAACCCGTCGGCAATAGCCTGGCGTACGCCCAGTTATTCATCCAGGCGAGCCAGATGTGACGACGGTCCGTCGTTGGCAAATTCGAAAAGGACTGCGCCGCATAAAAATCAGCCCCGAAATCAACCCACTGGGCCGATGTCAAGGGTGTAAAATGACGACCATCAAAATCGCCGACTAGATACCTGGAGCCCGACCCACCGTACCGCCCGCCGGGGTTATTGTCGATCTTCAGCACCCACCGGGACACGCCCGGTTCATTGGAGACCGGCAATTCGAACATGTCCGGACATTCCAAGAGGTCGCTACCCAACAGCCGGTTCGGACCGATCGTGGACAAATGAGACCAGGCGGTCAGATTCACGGAGCTGTACAGCATCACTCGGTCGCCTGCCGCGAGAACCATGATCCACCGTTCGGTCGCCTTGTGAAAAAACACTTTCGGGTCACGGAAATCGATCAGACCGGGATTAGGGAGGACCGGATTAGATGAATATTGCGTGAACGTACGCGCTCTGTCATGGCTGACCGCGACACTCTGGACCTGAGCCTGGCCATGGTGAGTAAAAACCGCCAGGACACATTCGGCCGTCTTATAACCACAGAGGCCGCTGACTCGTTCGCCATCGACTACCGCGCTGCCAGAGAACGGCATCCCAAGCACCGGATCCGGCACCAGCGCCGCGGGAAGATCGCTCCAATGGATAAGATCAGCGCTGACGGCATGGCCCCAATGAATGGAACCCCAGGCGAGCTGGTTCGGATTATGTTGGTAGAAAAGGTGATATTCTCCGTCCACATAAACGAGACCGTTGGGATCGTTCATCCAGTTCGCTGGCGGCGTGAAGTGATACGCTGGACGCGCCTTGAATTCCACTGACGCATGATCAGACACCGCCATCGAGTCGGACGATGGGCTGGACGAGCTACATCCCGAAAAAACGGCGAACAGTGAGACGGCGATAAGGATTGCCGATCGGCTTGTCAAGGGATTCGTCCCAAGGACTTGAAAACCATGACATTGTGCAATAGTTGTAAGGAAGCCGCAGCAGTCTACATATCGCGGGAGAGAAAGTAAACGGGGTACGACGTCGACCCCCAATATGAAGGACCGGTGATGACCGACGACATGGGAAATGTGGCCATCGTGGGAGCCGGTGCGGCCGGATTGACAGCGGCGATCGTTGCGGCGGAAACTTCTGCCAAAGACGGACTTTCGGGACGCGTTTTCCTGCTTGATGGGGCCAAGCACATAGGGGCCAAGATTCTGGTCTCAGGCGGCGGGCGTTGCAATGTCACGCATGAGATCGTCACTGCAAAGGATTTTTTTGGGAATCGACATATCATCCGCAACATTCTGGCGTCATTTCCGGTCGAACGGACGATTGCTTGGTTTACGTCGTTAGGCGTCGATCTCAAGCGCGAACATACGGGCAAACTATTTCCCACCACCGACGATGCACGGACGGTCCTCGATGCGCTACTCACTCGCGCACGGCATGCAGGCGTCATCGTCCGTTCCGGCCATCGTGTGACCGAGATCGCGAGGGCGGACGCAGGATTTTTACTGCAACACGGCCATGGCACAACGCGCGCGTCTCGAGTCATTCTCGCCACCGGTGGTCGATCGTTACCAAAAACGGGAAGCGATGGATTCGGCTATCAGTTGGCTCGCGCATTCGGTCATCGCGTGGCTCCGACCTCTCCGGCCTTAGTCCCCCTGATCTTGGCCCCTTCCTTTTTTCATGCCGCCCTTTCGGGGCTGTCTCATGGCGTGGAGCTGAGCACCGTGGTGGAGGGCCGAGAAGTCGATCGACGGACCGGGAGCCTGCTTTGGACCCATTTTGGCATCAGCGGCCCTGTAGTCATGGACGCCAGCCGTTTTTGGACCATGGCAACAAATCAAAGCAAGCCGGTTGAACTGTACGGCAACTTCGTTCCAGGCAAGACATTAGATGAATTGAAGGAGTGGATCATCGCCCGAGCCGCTGAGCATCCGAGGCGTTCATTGCTACGGACACTGTCGACACTGGTTCCGGATCGACTTATCGAATCTCTCTGCCGCCATTGTTCATGCGACCCTCAGGAACCGATGGCTCAGGTCTCGCGTCGTGACCGAGAGCGATTACAGATCGCTTTGACGAGGTTCCGATTTCCTATTGAGCGTGACCGCGGATGGAACTTTGCCGAGGTTACAGCCGGCGGGGTGCCATTAGAGGAAATCAATTATCGCACCATGGAGTCGAAGCTCGTTTCAGGACTCTATTTGATCGGAGAGCTGCTTGATTGCGACGGTCGCATCGGAGGGTTCAATTTTCAGTGGGCTTGGACGACGGGCAGGTTGGCTGGTCAGTCAGCGGCGCGGGGCCTTGTGGCGGCAGGAAGTTTACCTCCCAGGGCAGGGTAGATCGTTCCCTTTCGGTGAGGATTCTCCTGACTCGAAATCACCACACACCCGCCTCTGCTTCCGAGCAGGCTTTGGATCGAGGAAGGACTCGATACGATACGCCTGGTTCTTTCACATCCGGCTCATGGGGAGCCACCATCGTCACCTGGAGCTTTTCATCGCCGAAGCCTTCCTCGCTGGTCCGCAACACGCCCTCGCGGTTCAGCATCTTGACTGCATTCGTGCGTGAGACGATCGGAGGGTACTGCCTGAATTGATCCGCCGAGACATACGGAACTTGGATAGTGACAGGACGGCGTTTGACATAGATAAAGTCGCGCAGGTTGTCGTCAATGGGAGTTTTCAAGCTGACTACCACTGAGCTCTCCGCCGGAATGGCCGCGATTGAAATGACATAAAGGGGCCTCACGTCGGGCGGTGCTTCCTTGTTGCCTGTAGCGATCAAACTCGGGGCGGTCAACAGCTGCGTCGTTTGATTGATCGCGGGAGATCTGACACCGACCCGGAGATTCGTGATGTCGCGATCGGATACGTTCTCGAGCAGCAACTTGATCAACACCCAGGCCTGCGGATCGGGCGACCGGACTCGACCGCTCGGGACGGATCGTTCCTCACGACGGATACTGCAGTCGGACACCAGATTGCGTCGCTCGAAGAAATAGAGCGTATTCATTCCCTGCGACTGAACTCCCCGCTCATACGTGTAGAAGGACACTCCGACGTGAATCAGCGTGGGTCTGAACCAGGCCACGATGGTAGGGAGAACAAGCGGCACAAATGCGGCAAAGAGGCCGACAATAACGATCTTGTTGAAGACCGTTTGCCCCCAAAACCAGGTCCAGCACTTTTTCAACCACCCCATGGAAACCTCACAAGAGTTTTACCACCTGGCACATTCCAAAACATAGGTCTTTGCAGACCACATTTCCTCATACAGGACAACTTGTCCGGCCTGGAATGGGTTGAGCTGGATTTCAACGGAAACCGCAGAGAGAACTATGCGGAGATATGAGTGATTGGGATGCTATTGCATCGGTACATGGCTTGCACCAATTTTAGGGCATCCTACTCTAGGAGGTGTGTATGAGATACGCCATTATGCTCCTCTATGCATCAGTTCTCACAGTTGTGGGGTGCAGTCATACCATTCCACCTGCTGCGACAAAACCTCAGCCACCGCCTCAACTGGGAAGCCTCTCTCCGACGATCCCGCCGGTTTCCGCTGGCGTGAAACAGGCTCAGGCTCCTGATTCATCCCTCCCTGTCACTGTCACAGCGGACCTCTCTCCATTGGTACGCCTCATTCAAGCGACGCTTCCTGAACGCTTCACGGAAGAGGATCATCCGCTCGGATACGACTACACGTGGCGCTTTTTGCGAGAGGGCGAACCACAGGTACAAGTCCAGGACGGGATCGTGAAATACCGCGCGACCTATAGAGGCGCAATTGAGTCGCCCGCTGCACGCGCCTGCCGGCTCGATCCGCTCTATCCGGTGATCGAAGGAACCGGACGGCTCTCTTTCAAAGAACACGAGCAAGGATTACTGGTCACACTGGTCGATCCGAGGACGACGATCGACTTGAAGCCTGAAAGCGACAGCAGCTGCAACATGTTTAATATCCCCGTGAAAGATCAGCTCGCCGAAATACTGAATCGAGAGACTATCACTCAGCGAATCAGCCAATCCGTCGATCGAGCCGCCTACATGATCCCGCTGAATCTCGTATGGGAACGACTGCAACAGCCGATTCTAGTCGGTCAAGCCAACACCCAATTTTGCCTCTATGGTCAGGCTCGAGAGTTCATCGTCGGTTCCATGAAAGGCCCTGCACAACAGACCACGCTCACGGGTGCGGCCAAACAAACACCCGTCGCGCTGTACCAGGCTCCTTGCCCACAAGCCAACGACTCTCATCCGATGAAAATTCACATGGATCGATCCGTCGTCGCCGCACAGGAAGGGCAGCCTTACAGAATTTTGCTCACCGTTCCCGTGCCCTACAACCTACTCAGTCAGCAATTGCAGCAGCGATTGTTTCATCAAGAGATCAAGCTGCCCACCATGCTCGGGGATAACCTTTTGATCGAGCAAGTCACGAGCTCCAACGCGAATGGTCAAACGCTCCTGACAGTCAACACCAGCGGAAGCGTGAACGGCACGATGTACTATTGGGGTGCGCCTCGGCTTGAACGAGATGGCAATGTCATCTCAATTTCGGATCTTCAGATGGCTGCCGAGACCAAGACGGAGCTGGACAAGGTAAAACCCGGCTATTGGCAGATGGTGGATCAGGAATTGAAGGCGCGCCTGCGGGAAACAGCCACCATCGACCTATCACAACAGTTGGGTAACGTAAAGCAGGCGCTCAGTGGACGGCACAAAAATGGATGGCTGGAGCTCGATCTCTTTATGGCTCGTCAGCAACCGGCTCAAGTCATATCGACTCAGAATGCTCTGGTGGCCGATGTCGTTCTGGAAGGCACCGCTAGTGCTTCCGGGCAATTGCCTATCGAGCAACGAATGCACGTGTCCCCCACGTTGGGAAATCAGCCACCCCAAGCTACGCGCGTCCCCGACGAGGAACGTTTGGAGAAAGTATCGGAAGTGCCGTAGGAAACTACCTCTTTATCGGCGGCTCCCAGGCCTCGCGGCCTGAAGCCGCCGATGTTCACCTAAACGAATTCCAGCAATTTCCAAGTCCTGAGTTGGCGTAGATCCCTGGCACATCGAATGATCCTTTTCGTACCATCCAAACTCTCAATGGCATGGAGGACTACATATCATCGGAATCATTCATATACGTCCAAACCGACGTGGATCGACGATAGCCAGTTGATCATGGTGCCTTCCTCGTCTCCCCAGTCATCTGAACCAGGGTCGCGAAGGGAGCAGTCGCGTATCGATCTCGCGGGATACCGATAAACCACATATTGACCATTGCCACTTGCCGCGCCATGCTATGCTAAATCGCCGGGTCAGGCTCTATGCAGGCTCTATGGAAGAGATGAATGACGATAGATCCCAGGAGATGTTTCGGCGGATCTCGATCCGCTGGAAGATAATGCTGGTTCTAGGAACAATCCTGATAGCTCTGGGGCTTTTCGTCGATTGGCCGCCACAGGAAGCGGATCTTCCGGACACCGCTTCATTCCTGGTCATCTTGGGCGGGCTCCTCGGTTCTGCAGGACTCCTGGCCGTACTTCGACGGGCATAGGCACGTATCAGCGGAGAAGCATGCGCATCTGCAGATACCGGAGGCGGGCCTTCTTAACGACCTCCCATCTGAAGCTGAACCGCGCTTACGCCATAGGGGCTGAAGAATGCCAGCACCTTGTCGCCTACCTTGAACTGGGCTCCCAGCTGAGTCTGTTGCGTGAGGTTCAAAATGTGGAGTTGTCCTTTATCGTCACGAATGACCATCGTGCCGGGAATCCCGGCTGTCATCGTGACCACTTCGCCTTGAACGGGAGGGAGTGCCGGTGCGGGATTTGGGAGACTGACTCCGACTAGGACCAAGAACATGAGCCAGCCCCTTGCTCTCATCATAATCCGAGACACAACATATTTCCTTTCTCTCAGAAAATGCGGCCGATCGATTACTCCCTGAACATTATGATGATTGGTCATTTTAACAGCTGTCTGACGAATTTGGCACAAGACACTGTAACGAGAAGCATGTGAAAGTTGACCGTTAAGATGCCAAGACGACTCTGATATGACTCGGACCTTGTCCTATCGTGCCTCCCGAATACTGCCTTCGTCCAATCTACGTGGAACAGGTTAGAACGCTCAACGCTTACCCTCCTTTCGAGGTAGATATTTCGAGGAAGGCGTTCCGCTACTCTCCCCGATACGCTTGATTCATCAGCCTGATGGGCAACAAGCGGAAGGAGTTACCATGCTGAATAGGACGTATCCCATGCGGCGCCATAGTCGTTTTCCGGTCAGCTGGCCCATGTTGTATGGGAATGATGCATTTCTTGCAGAAGGGACCGTCTTAGATCTGACTGCTCTCGGTTGGCGAGTTGCGGGGACCATGCCGGTGGTAGCCGGCATGCAAGTGAATCTGCAAGTATCTGTCCCCGAGCGGTCCGCGCCGCTGCGTATCCATCGAGCGACCGTGCTATGGGTGAACGATCACGAATTTGCGATCGAAGCCCACGAGATGGCTTCGATTGATCAGGTCTGGGTCACCCAGTTCCTCAAGCAAAAACTGGGGCTCATGTGGATGTCGCGAACCACTGACCAGGCGACACCTATCCTGACCAAGCCCGAGACACCCAGGGGTGAAACCACTGTTCCACAACCGTTCACTCCTTCCATGAAAGACATCCTGCACCGGTTCAGTGCGATTGACCTCGCTTCGACTGATCTATCGATTGACGTGCGATGGAATAGTGAGACAGAGCCTCAGGAGGACCAGCCTCATCCTCTTGACCACCATGTGCCCGATAGAGTCTTACGCCAGGCACACCACATTGTTCGAAGTATGGTCGCGATCAAAACTCTTCGTGCCCGAACCGGGCGAAATCCGATTCCGGACAATTAGTCCAACGCGAACAAAGCCGCTACCCACTATCGCTCAGTCCAGGACATCGGCTTGATGAGCTTCGAGCGCCTGTAGGCATTGCTGGAGTCTTTTCCTTGGGAATGTCTGGGTTCAACGGTTCCTGAGCGGGCTCCGGTACATCAACCGACTTTCGCCTTTCCCACGTGGCATACTTGTAAAACTCCACATAGGCGTCCAATATTCTGATCAGCATAGCTTCGGTCCCAGCATCGAACCGATCGACGGTGAGGTTCATGACTGCGTGATGCAGCGAGGCCTTCGAGCTCATTGATCTGCGATTTCAAAGCATATGCCTGGAACAATCCAGCCATGATCACCTCCACCTTCTGCCTACTCCCAGGAATAGGACGTACCACGGAACGACGGCTATGGCGGGAAGGGATTACCACCTGGTCCGATTTCCTCAGCGTTTCGTCCGTTCGAGGGATCAGCGCCTGCCGGAAGCTCCTCTATGACCAAGGTATCTCTGAAGCTCAGATACGGTACACACAAAACAATGCCCGGTACTTTGGCCTGGCCCTGCCTCGCCAGGAGCAATGGCGGCTCTATGAATGGCTTCGTGAGCGGGTGGTGTATCTCGATATCGAAACGGATTCGATCGGACAGATCACCATCGTAGGATGCTACGGTCATGGTCGGTTCACGTCATTCGTCCGTGGTGAGTCGCTGGATGCGCGGCACCTTGCGGGCGAATTATCCCAGTACGATCTCCTGGTGACGTTTTGCGGGACGACATTTGATGTGCCCATGTTGCTCGCGCAATACCCCAGTCTCCCCCTAGACCAGCCCCATATTGATCTATGCTTCGTGGGCCGGCAGCTTGGGTATCTAGGCGGACTTAAAGCGATTGAAGCGCAGTTGGACATTACTCGGGCGACACACTTGCAAGGCTTGAATGGGCATGATGCCGTGTTGTTGTGGAATCGCTGGCGGCGCAGCCATGATGAGAATGCCCGAGAACGGCTGCTCGACTACAATGAAGCGGATTGCGTGAATTTGGAGCGCCTGGCGGATATCTTCTACTGCGAGATGGTCCATAAATTAGAGTTCAATTCGTCCGTTCTATAACTCCTCCTGCTCTATTCACGCTCTATTCACATCCAAGCCAGGGCATTGGCTAGTCCCGTTATAGTGATTGCCATGATAAGCTTCAAAATGAATGAATCCTCCGCTGCAGGATCAACACTGGAGGGGCAGCATGAAACACGCCACTGCTCTTTTCATTCCGATCTTATTGATAGGCATGGTCTCCTGCGGTCCGACCACCGACACCATTGTAGTCCCATTCGAACTGACCAGTGACTTTACGTCCAGTACGTCACCTGGCAACAGCGCTCTCACCGGTCCTGCGAAGGCTCGTCAGCGACTAGAACGATTCATGACCTATGCCTATGACAGTGTGAGCAGCGATATTGCGAAGGGTCATGGTGAATATCTGATCTCGCTAACGGTCCTGGCAGGGGTTCCGACCGACGCGCAGGCCGACTTTCGGGCGGAAATGCAGAGCCGGTATGCCGCAATATACGATCCAACCTTATCGCGACAGGAGATCGCTAGGCTGGTTGTGAACCGCGCGTGGTCCGCCGGCTACGGAAGAACAGTGGATAGTCAAAACCCTTTCGAGGCGAGTGGTTCATAAACTGAGTCAATGACGTCGAGCAGATCGATTCTCACGGTACTCGGGTTCTGTCCGATTCTCTCATCCGCTCAAAAACCTGCCGTCATCAGGGCAAACACCACCGCCGCCAGCACCACGAGTCCAACCGCAATCAAGACGATAAGAGGATTGTCGCCTAACATGCCGGGCATGGGCTTCCTCCCCGCTTTGGATGTGTAGTCCACCATAGCCCTTATCGCTGCGGACTGTCCAGCACGACAAGAGTAGACTCGATGTAAGCCTCAAGACCGACCCCATGCAGGCTCTGGGGAAGGAATAAACCTAATGGAGGTAGATAATCCTTTTCCGACCTGGCTTGTCGTCAGAAGGGCTCAAGGAGGGTCTCCGTTGATCCTTGTGATGGAGTTTCCTACAATAGCCGCCGCCAATAGCCGCCGCTACGTCAGGCAGGCCACACGGAAGAGCGCGGGGTCCTTGGAAGGCTGAACGATGACCGGTTGTCCCTGACAGGGGGAACCGCATTATGCTGTTCCGAACGAAATACTTTGAGCTGGAGATTGCCAACTTCTTTTTCCTTCGGGTGCCACTCCTTGGCTCACTGTATGTCGGCCCTAACTCCGGATACGGTTACTTTGTGCGCAATAGCTCCAGAGAGAGTCACGCGGAACGTCGAGCGTACATCGACAGAACCAGAAAAACGTTGCGGGCACAGCGCCGATAGATTCTCTCACTTTATTCGCATGCGTAGTCTCGATGAGAACACAGCATGCCCTCGGCTCCATGCACCTCGGCAGGTCGGCCCTTCAAGCGGCGCCGTCGGCCGCATTTGAGTTGAACATCGGCGCAGGAGGCTTTGAAGGCTGGTGGGGTGGATGACGGGTTTTGAACCCGCGACCTCCGGATCCACAATCCGGCGCTCTAACCAACTGAGCTACATCCACCACGACTGATTCGGGGAAAGATCGATATTAGCAAAGGGTTGATCGCACTGGCAACCGACTTTCCTTAACCGCGCTTATCAAAGGCGGTTTGCATTTCCGAGAGAATGGCGGCCACCGTTGCCGCAGGGTCTGCCGCGTCACGAATCGGTCGGCCGATGACAAGATAGTCCGCGCCGGACGCGATGGTCTGAGTCGGAGTGGTGGCCCTGGCATGATCATCGACTCCCTTGCCGGCAGGGCGAACTCCCGGGGTGACGATCGCGAATTGCGAACCGATTTTCTGCCGGATGGCCGCCGCTTCTTCGCCGGACGCCACCACCCCATCACAGCCCACTTCCGAGGCCAGCGACGCTCGGGCGGTGACGAGGTCTTGAACCGTCCGCTGAATTCCCATTTCCCGCAGATCGTTGCCGTCGAAGTTCGTCAAGACCGTCACGGCCAACAGCTTGAGTGCCGAACCCTCTCGGCCTTGCACGGCGGCCATGAGGGCCTTGCGATTGGCATGAACGGTCAAAAATTCCACCCCCATCGCGGCGACCCGACTTGTAGCCCGACGGACCGTCTCCTCGATATCGAGAAACTTGAGATCGAGAAAGACCCGCATCCCCCGCTCCACGATCCGCCTGACCATCTCCGGACCCGCCGCGGTATAGAGTTCAAGGCCCACCTTCACGAAAGAGAGATGTCCTTGGAGTCTATCCAAGAGCCGATCGGCTTCCGCCGCTGACGGCACATCCAACGCAAAAATAAGTCGATCACGTGCCGAAATGTTCTCCATACCTGACTCCCTCTGCAGACCGATCCTTGACGATCGGCGGCATCCTATGATAGAAGCCTATCTCTTTTCTACAGGAGTATTCGATGCCTCGGATTCACAAATCAACCATTCGACGGGCCCGTCAAGCTGACCGGCGACATGAACGGAATCGAGCCGCCATCAATGCGGTGAGAACGCTCATCAAGAAGGTTCAATCCGCCGTAGCGGAAAAGAAAGGCGACGAGGCCAAGGCGAGCTTGTTGGAAGCGACCTCTGCGATCGGGAAAGCTGTTTCGAAAGGCGTCCTTCATCGCAATACCGCCTCCCGGCGCATTTCACGTTTGGTTCTTCGTGTCAATGGCCTGTCCGGGTCCGGCTCTTAATCGTTCGCACGTTCGACACGACCCGCGTAGGGACTCGCTTCGGTGAGACGGATGGCCGGAGTGGCTGGTCCGCTCGCCGGTTCGCGGTGCCCTCGCAGAGTTTCAGCAACAGATTCTCCAGTATCAATCTTGGACGACTCCCGCTTCCGCCCTTGAGCCTCCCGTCGGTATCCCAAAACAGACGTAGGGCCGTTTGAAGATGCGACGGGGAAAACCGATCGAGAAAGGAACGGACCTTCCACGGTTCCATCCGTAAACTTCTGGCCGCCTCCCCTTCACGGCCGCCATTGGCCAGCAGTTCTTTCACCTTCCAGAGACGACGATATTGCCACGCCAGAGAACCGAGGATCCGAAGCGGAGCCTCTCCCGCTTCCAGGTTGCGAGCCAAGATCGACAGCGCTCTTCCCCGGTGACCCTCCGCGATCGCAAGGGTCAAATCGAACACCGACGCGCCGGGCTCCATGCCACGTAGCAGGTGAACGTCGTCTCCGGTCACCGCACGATCGGGTGGGACGTACGAGGCCAGTTTCTCCAATTCTCGCCGTAACCCATACAGTGACGCGCCGCATGACTCCTGCAGCACCTGGGACGCCGCATCTTCCAGGCGAAGCCCGACCCGCTCTGCTTCACGGCTAATCCAAGGCGGCACCTGCGCCTCCCGGAGAGGTGAACAATCGACCAAGATCGCTTTTCGGGCCAGAGCCTGGGAAAATTTTAGCCGGCCGTCCAGCTTCGGACTCGCAAAGACCAGCGTCGTGGATTCCACCGGATTGTTCACGCAGTCGAGGAGGACCTCGCTTTCCCGAGCGGTGAGTTTTTCCGCCGCCTTCACCACGACCAAGCGGCGCTCGGCAAAGACCGGCACGGCCGCCACACTGTTCCAAATATCGGTTCCACTCACTTCATCTCCATAGAACAGTTCGTAATTGAATTCATCCCCATCCCCGCCAAGAACCGCGTGTTTGATGGCAGCGAGGGCAGAATCCCGTAGAAGGTCTTCTTCCCCGACGAGGAGATAGAGCGACCCCGGCGCCTGCTGTCGTAACACCGACTCCAGCTGCATAGGACTTATCGTGGATGCCATTGGACCCGCCTTCGAAGCTAGCGAGACATGGGAGCAGGAGCGGCAGACGCTTGTTTCGTCAGCGCTCCCGTTTCGAGCTGCAACAGAAAACGTGCCGCCAAATCGGCCGCCACGAAGCGACCCGCCTGCTCGATCGCACGATTCTGCAATGCGCGATTAAACTGGAGATCGGGCGTAATGAAGAACTCCGACGCTCCTTTGACGACTTGACTCCAGACCACATTGCGTGAGCGGGCGTCCTCAACGCGAACCATGACGACCACCTCGGTTCGACTTTCCAACGTGGCCGTCGGGGAAAAGCTGAGCGTCGGTACGATCACGGAGAGGATTTGCCCGGTCAAGACCAGATCCGCCATTGCCGACTCAGGCACGACCTGCGCTCCGCTGCCGGCGGAAAATTCTTCGCGGATATAGTTGGTGTATCGTGCTTCCAGATTCGGCTCAAAACTACCGTTGATCAACGGCCGAATGACAAGGCGTGGCGGCGGTCCTTGAGAAGACGCGGCCACGGCCCCTCCGATAGTCGGACCGGCGCCCTCCACCCGAAACTGGTACCCACAGGCGGCAAGCGTCGAGCCGATGATTGCTGAGACGAGAGTGCTGAGAACAAAAAAGAACGGCCCTCTTCCCTCTTGATTCCTGCTGGCTGTGGACTCAGCACTCAGCACTCAACACTCCTAGATGACAAAGTTGAGCAACTTCTTTTCGACGTAGATCACTTTCTTCGGCTCTTTGCCTTGGAGCCACTCGGCCGCCTCGGTGCGAGCCAGCCGCTCGATCTCCTCGCGCGATGTGTCGACGGCGACATCGAGTTTGGCTCTGAGCTTGCCGTTGACCTGAATGGGAATGGTCATGCGTTCATTCACCGTCAGTGCCGGATCGAAGATGGGCCAGGACTGTTGCGACACGCTGGGCTGGTGCCCCAACACACCCCAGAGCTCCTCGGCTAGATGCGGGGCAAACGGCGCAAGCAACAAGACGAACGGCTCGATCACAGTCCGTGGCCGTTCCTGAGCCTTCGTCATCTCATTGGTGAAAATCATCATCTGTGAGATGGCCGTATTGAATCGGAGGGCTTCGATGTCCTCCGTCACCTTTTTGATCGTGTGATGGAGCAGACGCTGATGATCGACGCTCGGTGCCGTCGACACGATAGCCTTCGACGGTCGGCCCTGCTCATCGACGATCAACCGCCAGACTCGTTCCAAAAACCGGGTCACACCTTCCACCCCCCTGGTGCTCCACGGTTTCATCGCCTCGAGCGGTCCCATGAACATTTCATAGAGCCGGACCGCATCCGCGCCGAACTGATCGATCATCTCATCCGGATTGACCACGTTGCCGCGTGACTTCGACATCTTTTGATTGTCTTCACCCAAAACGATGCCCTGGTGCACCAATTTCCGGAACGGTTCCGGCGTGCTTGCCACGCCGATATCGAACAAGACCTTATGCCAGAACCGGGCATACAGGAGATGCAGGACGGCATGCTCGCTGCCTCCGATGTACAGGTCCACCGGCATCCAATAGCGTTCTTTCGCCGGATCGACGAGCCGGATCGTGTTCTGGGGGTCGATGAATCTCAGGTAGTACCAGCAAGAGCCGGCCCACTGCGGCATGGTGTTGGTTTCGCGCCGAGCCGGTTTGCCGGTGGCGGGATCGGTCGTCGTCAGCCAGGAATCCAGGTTGGCCAATGGACTTTCCCCGGTCCCGGACGGTGTAAAGTTGTTGGTCTCCGGCAACACGAGCGGCAATTGCTCCTCGGGAAGCGGACGTCCTTCTCCATCCACCCACACGATGGGGAACGGTTCGCCCCAATACCGCTGCCGGGCAAAGAGCCAGTCACGCAGCTTATAGTTGACCGCCCTGGTTCCCTTCCCTTGCTTCGCCAGCCATTCGGTGATTTTTGGAATCGCTTCAGACGGCATGAGACCGTTGATCGAAAAACTGCCGTCCCTGGTCACTGAGTTCACGACCTTGCCGCGCTCCGTGTCGGTAAAGGCGGCTTCTCGCACATTCCCCCCGGCGATCACCTCACGAATAGGCAGCTGGTATTGGCGCGCGAACGCCCAATCACGTTCATCATGCGCCGGCACGGCCATGATCGCGCCGGTTCCGTAACTCATCAGCACATAATCGGCGATCCAAATCGGCAACCGTTCGTCGTTGACCGGATTGACGGCGTAGCCGCCGGTGAAGACGCCGGTCTTTTCTTTGTCGAGCTCTTGTCGTTGCAGATCGCTCTTTCGTGCTGCGGCTTCGCGATAGGTCCTGACGGCCTCTTTCTGCCCCTCGCTCGTGACCACATCGACGAGCGGATGTTCCGGCGCCAAGACCATATAGGTCGCGCCGAACAGCGTGTCCGGTCTGGTCGTAAACACCCGAATCACGCCGTTTCGATCGGCCAAGGCAAAATCGACCTCGGCCCCGATCGAACGACCGATCCAATTTTTCTGCATCTCCAACGTGCTGGCGGGCCAGTCGACCAGCTTCAAGTCTTCGAGCAAGCGATCGGCATAGGCGGTGATCTTCAGCACCCATTGCCGCATCGGCTTACGGACCACGTCGAAACCGCCGACTTCGCTCTTGCCGTCGACGATTTCCTCATTCGCCAACACCGTGCCGAGCGCCGGACACCAGTTCACCGGAACTTCCGCCACGTAGGCCAGCCCGCGCTCAAAGAGCCGGAGGAAGATCCATTGCGTCCAGCGGTAGTACTCCGGGTCCGTGGTGCTGAGTTCTCGTTCCCAGTCATACGAGAGCCCGACCCGTTTCATCTGGCGCTTGAAGGTGGCGATATTTTCCGCCGTCGTTTTCGCCGGATGAATGCCGGTTTTCACGGCATACTGTTCGGCTGGCAGGCCGAAGGCGTCCCAGCCCATGGGATGCAGCACGTTGAAGCCGCGCATCCGTTTATAGCGAGAGACAATATCGGTCGCGGAGTACCCTTCCAGATGGCCGACGTGGAGTCCGGATCCGGAGGGATAGGGGAACATGTCGAGGCAGTAGAACTTCGGCTTGCCGGAATCTTCCGTGACGCGAAATGTCCGGTGTTCATCCCAGTACTGTTGCCATTTCGCCTCGATTGCCTGGTGATCGTATCCTTTGCTCATGGTCAATTAGCCGCCAAAAGGACTGAGGACTCTAACATAGCCCTTCTGGGGTCACAAGTTGCGACGTCGACCGGCCGGATCTCTTGTTATACTACCCGCGCGATGGGATTCTACTGCGAACATATCTTCCCCCGCCTCATGGAGTGGGTGATGGCGGGAGAAGAATTTCGTCGTTTGCGTAGGGGCCTACTCGCTTCAGCTCATGGTGAAGTTCTTGAACTCGGGATAGGGACCGGGCTGAATCTGCCGCACTATCCGGAAACCGTCACAGAACTCCACGCGATTGACCCTGCCCAGCTCCTCCCAAAAACAATCTCAGCACGCAGCGCCCGCCTCTCGTTTCCTGTTAGAATTCAACGGGACTCCGCCGAGACTTTACCCTATGCCGATCGACGGTTTGATTATGTCATCAGCACCTGGACACTCTGCACGATTCCCGATCCAGTGCTGGCATTGCAAGAAGTCGGGCGTGTCCTCAAGCCGGGAGGGAAGTTTCTCTTCCTGGAACATGGCCGGAGCGATGATCGAAAGGTTGCTGCCTGGCAGGATCGGCTGAATCCTATTCAGAATGTGATCGGCTGCGGCTGTAACCTGAACCGACAAATCGACCGGCTGATTGCTCAGGCCGGGCTCCAGATCGCCCACCTCGATCGCTTCACCATGACGGCTGTGCCCAGACTGGGTGGTGAAATGTATAGAGGCACCGCCACCGGACCTAGTTAATCTCGTAACTGACCGTTCAACAGCGGCGCAAATCCCGAGATGGAGACAAACTGAGACAGCGGAGCCGGCGGCAATTGCGAACTCGACTTGGCGCTATGAACCAGGTAGGCCACGCCGAACTCCTTCGCGGCCATCAGACATCCTTCATCGTCATCCATGAACAGGGACCGTTTCGGGTCGAAGCCGAGAAGCCGCCGGCAGTTCGGCCAATACTCCGGTCGCATCTTGAGATAGCCGACTTCAAAGGCGTCCACAATCCTATTCACATACCGATCCAGACCGGTCTTGGCGACCTTGACCGACACACCCGTCGAATGGGCGTTCGTCACGATCGTCACGCGCTTCCCAAGCTGTCGGAGATGGCGCAAGAACTCCTCGGCGCCGGGGAGAAAACCGATCATGTGGTCGAGTTCCTTGTGCATCGCCACCACGTCGATGCCGACCCGCTTGGTCCAGTAATCCAGGTCCGTCCACGCGAGTTCCCCTTCGACGGATCGGTACATGGCCATCAAGCGATCGCGGGCCGTTTCAAACGAAAGAACGTGCAGTACCGCATATCGACGCGGCAGCTCCTCCTCGAAAAAGAAATTATCGAAATGGCGGTCGAGCAACGTGCCGTCCATATCGAGCAGCACATCGTCGATCTGGGTCCAGTCCGGGAAGTGCCGAGAACCGAGGACTGAGGACTGCGTCATGGGCAAAAGTATATCGGAGGGCGAACGGGAAGGCGAGACGGTTGTCTTTGAGAAAAACCCTATGTTACGGTCCGATACGTTATGCCGCGCGCAAAGTCTGCTCCCCAACAAGAACCGACGCTGCCGTTACTCCCGACAGAAGGCGGACCGCCGCCGCTCGTGGCCATCATCGGGCGGCCGAACGTGGGGAAATCGACGCTGTTCAACAAAATCTTGGGTGTGAAGATCGCGATCGTGGACGATGTTCCGGGAGTGACCCGCGACCGTAACTATGCCGATGCCGCCTACCGCAATCGAAAGTTTCGGCTGGTCGACACGGGAGGTCTGGATCTGTCTGCTTCCGACAGTATGTTGACGTTGATTCGACGACAGTCGGAACTGGCGATCGCTGAAGCGGACATCCTCATCGTGCTCTTGGACGGTCGCTCGGGATTGACTCCGCCGGATCATGAAGTGGTGCGGCTGCTGCGTGGAGTGACGAAACCACTGTTCTATGCGATCAACAAGATCGACACGCCGAAGTCCGAGCCGTTGCTCGCCGATTTCTACAAGTTGGGTACCGACCAACTCTATCCCGTGTCGGCCGAACATGGCTTGGGGGTCGCCGAATTATTGGATGCGATCTATCCGCTCCTTCCATCGACTGAGGAATCCGACCAGCTGCAACAACTTCCCCGCGTGGCTGTGGTAGGCCGTCCGAACGTCGGAAAATCCACCCTCGTGAACGCCTTGCTTGGAGAGGAACGGGTCGTCGTGAGCGATGTTCCGGGAACCACGCGTGACCCGATCGACTCGCTGGTCACGCACCAGGATCAACGTTATGTTTTTACCGACACAGCCGGCATCAGGCGGCGCGGCAAGGTCGACCGCGGAGTGGAAGGCTACAGCGTCCTCCGATCTCTCCGTGCCATCGGCCGGTCGGACATCGCCATCCTGATTCTGGATGGGGTGGAAGGCGTCACGGAACAAGATACCAAGATTGCCGGAGCCATTCTGAAGCAAGGGCGTGCCTGCATTCTCTTGATCAACAAGTGGGATTTGCGCGCTGCAGATCCGAAGGCACGACAAGCGTATGAACGCGAACTCCGTCGCCGGTTTCCCTTCCTCACCTGGGCGCCGATCCTATACGGCTCAGCCCTCAAACCGGACTCCGTCCATCGCCTGTTTCCTCTTCTCAGGGACGTGCACACCATGTTTACCAAGCGCGTTCCCACCGGAATGCTGAATACTTGGCTCCAGAGGATTCTAGTGACCCACCCCTTGCCGACTCGCAAACACAAGCCGTCCGCCGTCACGAAATCCGCCTTCATCACACAGGTGGCCACCAAACCGCCGGTCTTCGCCTTGTTCGTCGGCCATCCGGAGGACCTCACGCCCTCGTATCTGAAATATTTGGAAAACCAGCTGCGCGAGACGTACCAATTCACCGGTACCCCGCTCCGCATTATGGTGAGAAAAAAGTAGCCGTTTCGTCGCAGACCTAATTCCCAATACCGCATCCGCACTTACCAGTTACTTCGCATGCCAGCAGATTCTTGTATGCAGGAGTGTGCTCGGCTAAGAAGCAGGATGCGCGAATCACCATCTGCTCCTCACGGAAGAGTGACTCTGTTGTATAGAGATCCTCCCTTCGTTGCGCCGTGAACATCGCAGTGCTAGACTGCGTCCATGGTGCAGAATCAACCAGCAGCGCTCTTCCCTGATCCCGTCATTGAACGCTATAAGCACGATGTCGATCGCACACTCTTGCGGGAAAACTTGAAGCTCTCCGTCGAACAACGATTTCGACAGCTGCACGCACTGCAACAATTTGCCGCCGAGCTGAAACGAGCGCCTCGATCGACCGCGCATGACAGACTTTGAAGCGCTCATCAAGCTGCTGGCAACAGCCCACGTGGAATTCATTCTCGTCGGGGGCGCTGCGGCAACGGCTCACGGAGCATCCCGGTTAACAATGGATTTGGACGTGGTGTACGGTCGGTCGGACCAGAACCTCGACGGCTGACCGCCTGCCTGGCTCCCTATCATCCCTATCTGCGCGGTGCGCCGGAAGGCTTGCCGTTTCAGTTCGACACCCCCACACTCCAGCGTGGACTCAATTTCACCCTCATCACCGATGTCGGCGCGCTGGACTTGCTGGGAGAAATTATTGGCGGGGGGCAGTATGAAGACCTGCTGCCCCACACAATCGACATCAAGCTATTCGGCGTTTCTTGCCGCTGCATCACCTTATCGAAATTGATTGAGGTCAAACGTGCCGCCGGCCGCCCCAAAGATCTCGAAGCCCTGGCCGAGCTTGAAGCGCTCCAGGAAGAACAAGCATCCAAGCTGAAGAAGCTCTCTTCCTAATCAGTGTCGAGAGAGCAACTCTAGGCCCCTCGCCCGTACCGACGTTGGCTCTTGAAAGCTCAATTCTAACCCAGACACTATTAGCATCCGAGACGATTGGTTGACCCTGGACGTGCGCAAAACAGGGATCCGGCCATGGCGGAGCGGTGCCTGCGAGGGGGAGAATAGGCGCTGGTTGGATTTCCAATAGTCACCATCGATAGGACATTACCCGCTCCTGCTCATGGTGAGGAAGAAGTACGCATCCTCTTCGAGGATTCTGTTCTGTCACAGGGGGCTCCCAATTCCTAGCTGCCTATGTCCCAAGGTTCTCGGCGGACAAGGGCTAGCAAATCCCGCGCGCCGTGGACCACTCGCAGAATAAAGACTTCGTCGTCTTTCAGGAGATAGACGATTCGGTAATTCCCGAAAATCACTTCTCGCAGGTCTGGACGACTGAATTCGGGAACGATGCGCCCGATGTGCGGATTCTTGAGGAGTGTGTCTGCAGATTCGACGATACGATCGACGAATGTAATCGCATGGAGTACAGAATCGCGGGCGATAAAGTTTTCGATATCCTGAAGATCGTTCCCGGCGGTCAGCGACCAGCGGACTTGCGCCATCGGGCCATTCTTTCTTTCAGCTCTGCGTGGGTGAGGACCCGACCCTCGGCTACATCCTGAAGACCTTTCTCGACTTGTTGTTTGAAGAACAGCTCTTCCATGATTGCGCTGGTGCTCACGTCGTCAGGTAGTTTCTTAATGAGTTCCAACGCTTCGGCCTTGGCTTTCGCCATGTATGCCTCCATTGTTGACTGCTATTCCCTAGGCTAGGCCCAGATACCCCAAAAAGCAAGTCTGTAGCATGGAGCGGTGAAAGGGAAAGTTGCGCACCCAACCATAGGCGTAGAGGACGAAGATGGGTCTGGAGGGCACGCGGCTGCTGAGGGTGTTGGATTGAAAAGTCTCATATGTATTCGGGAATTGTCCATGTAGTGCAATGCCACGAACCGACCCCCGTTTTTTATGTGGCCACGCCAGCCAACTTAAAACAATTACTGATGCAACAATTCCGCGCTCCCCAGCTGTCGCCAGAAATTGCGTTTGCTCAACTGAAGGGGCATCCCATTCTGGACACTTTACCTCAACAAAGCGAAGGGTCTCTCCCCGCAGGTCCCAGATGACCAAGTCCGGACACCCTTTTGGACACCTGCCCGACAATAGAGGTGGGTCAAAGTCTCTGACACAAACTTTGGGAGTTTAACGCGAACCGTTCGCAAGCGCCCGCTGGAATCCGGCTGCAGGTCAATTACACCTAATTTTGTGCTACGGGAATTTGAGCCAAGCACCCTGCTCGGACGACCGTGGTGGAGAGCCAGTGGCTTTTTCCACCACTTAACATTCGCACGATCAAGCAACAGCACATTCCCTCGCAGACACCAAGCGGGACTACCTAGCGCCTAGCCACTCATCCGCCGGCGAAACCGGTCGGTTGCACCGGTTTGTTGGGCGTCTTACGTCTATACATACTGCTGGAGTTCCCCTGCCACGCCATTTGCCACACGGGTGAACACGATACCGCGGTCCTTGCAGATAAGACTGCACACCGAGAAGCCCACCACAGCTGGATGGCGGGATGTAAAGTTACAGAGCCACGTGATGTCGCCAGTGCATAGCCGATGATCATTAGCCTTGAACTCAACTACAGCTGCTGGATCGTTGCTAGGCACACCATTGATCCAAACCGTCTCATTAGGATTATGCCAAATCACTAAGTCCTTGCGCCCAAGCATCTTTGCGCCGGTTCTCGGTAGTTGTTTTACCGCTACCTCGATTCCAATTCTGGATTGGTCAATCTCTTGTGCCAAGAAAGAGTGAGCAAACAAATTCACCAGTTCGTTTTCACGGCCGAACCACTTAGGCTCCTTTAAAAAACCAACCAAGTCGAGAAGTTTCGATTCGATTATTTTGCCAATGTCGCTCACGATGCAGCCTAAGACGCCCAACGCTGCGTATGAGCGATAAGCGAAAGCAGGACGAAGCGCCGACCTAGCATGTCCGACTCCACGCACTTGTTAGGCATCATCTCTCCGCTCGTGCTCCTCAAAACCGTGATATCGCTTTTGACCGCGGCTCTTACGAATACGACCCACTTTCGTGTTATCGATTCGTCGCTGAAGGAACGAAACCAAGTCCTCGAAGCTGCTGGCAGGGATTGTTTGCCACTTTGAGCCATACTCTCGCTGAATGGCGGAGTAGATGACAGTGTACTTTCGGCTGCCTTCCTTCTCTGTATCTTGCTTTTGATAGTCCTGATACTTTCGGATCAGATACTCAATGTATGAGGTCATCGCGGCGACCGCTCCAATTGCGTCACTAGGCGGGTTAAAGCGAACCGATTTCTTTGTGGTCTTGAGATTGACAGTTTGTGCTTGAATGGCTCCCGGGCTTTTGTACGCAACGTTTCCGCCTGAGTTGATGATGACTATACTTTCATACTTCTTAAGTAAGCCTTGGGCAACGGTATCCTGAGCAAGGCTTATCTCAATTGCTCCCTTTCTTTCATGCTCGCGCTTCATTGTCTCCAATGCAAAAAGAGGATACTCATCAACCTCAGTATCTATGATCGTGTGATGCCTGCCGCAAAGCAGCATTAAGTTGCTGAAGCTGTGCCTATCTTCGTTTCCCTGCACGGGATCGTATCTTGGCCCATTGGGTGACGCTGCACGAATATGCGCGATCTCTCCCGTTATTGTTCCTGAGGCTTCCACTAACGGACTTTGACAGTTGGGAAACGCACATTTATTGCCTGATACAGCGAAGAGGCGCTTTACGGTTTTGAGCGTGGGCGCATTCATTTTATTTAGTGCCTAAACGCCGAGGATGAGCGGCGGCCGGCCGCAAATCCACCCACACGAAGCGGCCTGTCGCCTCATCCCAATGTTAGACACCTCGCTACTCGATTAGTTTGCGTGGCAACTGTTGCTTCTTTAGTGAGGCGCCTTCAGTAAGTAACTTGGGAGTTTCCTTCTTCAATCGGCGCTCTTCAAAGTGCACACGCTTCTTTTCAACTGCAGCGCGAATACTGTTTTGAATTGGAGTGAGTCTGCTTTGGCTCGTTTTGAATTCAACGAGAGTGATGTCGGTAACTTCGCCCTGGTAGTAGCCATCAAATATCACGAAGTCGACGGGGTCAAAAATTGGGCGCACATCATATGGATGATGCCCAAATCCTGGAAACATTGGCGCAATTTTCTCTAGTGTTTTCCCGAGCTGTCCTGCTCTTGATTTTGCGACAGCATCCTGACGAATCTCTCTAATACGGGTACCAAGCCGCTTATCGACAGCTCTGTCAACCTTTTCTTACCACTTATCCTCGAGTTCTTTAAGCGCTTCCTCGTGTTCCATTTCCAATGAATCCAACACATCTTCATGCTCGGCTTCAGTTTCTTCAATTTGTGCTTCTAGCTGCTCCCACTCTTCCTTAATGCGGTCGCGATCTCGCTTTAGAAGTGTCAGTAGGTCCCGCGGCGGTTCCTTGCCATAGGTGAGTTTTACCTCGGAGAGCCTGAAGGGTTCATGGCAATGAGGGCAGCGGCCATAAATGTTTTTCTCGTGCTTATAGTAACTGAGCAACGAGCTGATATCCCCTGACATGTTTACGCGGGACATGTATGGCCTCCTTACACTCACTGGAGACGCCTAACGTTTAAACTCAGGCTCCGGCCCGTCGCCCCTGCAGCCAATGGTTATGCGATAGCGCACTAGTTGCACTACCACCAACTACGGATTTGCGGCCAACAACTCTTTGGCCTTCAGCAGCCGCTTAAGTACTGCCTTGTAGCGAGGCCCCTTTCTGACATCTGCGTACCTCTCATGGCCTGGCATGCGGTAGAACCCTTCAACGGCTTGAATGTATCGCTCGCTGTACTCAACTTCCTGGTGGTAATTTTTCTGCTTCCTTGAAAGGATAGCGACACGCTCAAAATAGAAAGGCGCCGCAACAATACCGGCAGTCATCATTGCCCGGAGTTCTGCGTCACAGCAGCGCTTCATGTACTCGATGTCATCTTTATGGGATTCAGCGTATTCCCAGGTTTGCTTGTCCTCAACGAGGTTAGTGCCACCGGTTACCTCGGCAATCAGCTCTCCACTTGTCTTAGCTCCACCATTTGTCTTCTTAAGCAAAGGGTTTGCCTTCTTAAGGAGCAGGCTCATCCATATATCTACATGTTGGAGATCACAGAACATCCTCATGCTGCATAACTATGAAGTCTGCTGCGGCCTACCCGCGCAGCGTCCAAGCGACATCATCTGAATGCTTTGCTTTGGGTAGCAACGGAGAATCATCTCTGCGCGATAGTCTGCCAGGAGCGAAGCTTCCCTCCAAATGATTTCGTGCAGTCTGCCAAGACGGAAACCGGTGGGGATTAGAAGATGTGAGGAACCATTATCCTGAGCGTAGAGAGGGAATTAGCAAACCTAGAGTCAACTCACTTTCAGGACCGATTAAGAGATTCAATTGTCAATCCCTCGATCAGCTCGAAGTGACGACGATTGTTTGTGAGGCCGTCAGGCCATACCGCAAGCCTGTTGCACCAATCAAGAGGTCGAAATCACCAACCGCTTTACCCAACTTCCGTAGGCGTCCTCGCTGCTGACCAAATATTTGCAGGTGTCTTCATCGAAATCCTGGCCAGCTCATGAACAGACATGTCATTGCTCTTCGTCCTCTTCGTCGTACCACTTCTCGCGATAGATCGGGCAGAAGCCTTTCGAGCGGAGAAAGTCGGTCACGTCCTTAATCATGCCGCCGTTTCCGCAGAGATACACGGCAAGGTTGTCCACCGTCTTGACTCGCTCCTGCACCAGCGCGGTGACGCGGCCGGTGGGACCGGTCCATCCAGGATCCGGACGAGACAATGTGATGGTCCTGTGAAACAGAGGATGCCGCGCCGACAGTTCGCGCAGCTCTTCCTGATAGTACAGATCCCGCTGGGCACGAAGACCCCATAGCAAGGACACGACCTGCTGAGTGGTTTTAGGTAACAGGGTATGGAGCATAGACCGGATCGGGGCAATCCCCGTCCCGGTCGCGACAAACAGCAGATTGCGCGGCGCATCGTCGCGCAGCCGAAAGCTTCCGGCCGGCCCTTTGAAATGGACCTGATCTCCCGGTTTGAGACCAAAGAGGAAGGTCGATCCTGGTCCGTGGTCCACGCGGTTGAAGACCACTGTGATAATGCTCCGTTGACTGGGCGGCGAGGCAATTGAATAGGCACGTATCATCGGATAGGGTTTCCCTTCGACGGGAATCTCAAAGGAAATGAATTGTCCCGGCTGAAAGTCCAATGTCGTGGGCGAAATCACTCGCAAATCGAGCTCACGGACATCGTGTGTGAGATCATGCGCTCGGACGACTTCGGCGGCATTCGTCTGCATCCTTGAGTCCTCCTTTTCGTTCGACATAGTCTGATGCGCACTCTTGATATCTTATCCGAGCCCGTGAGCATGAAAATAGGGACGAGCCGGATTCCCAAGCATCACCGTGATGCCAGTAGCCCGATAAGTTACACCTTATGGGAAAAGATCAGACGGTGGTGCGCTTCGAGCGGTCAATCTGTTGCCGCTGCGGGCCGATATATCTACAGCTCCAATCAGCAACGCCGCTTTCGGGTTGACTCCAATTCTGAGCTCATGCTATTCGCATAACTCACCCGTAGGCTATCAGTGGGATGACCGCACGCCTCAGGTGCAAAACGCAAGAAAGTTTCCATTTAGAGAGAAACAACCATATCATCACTTCCGCACGGATCACCCGCTCTATGGATCGATTCACGCACACTCGGCTGCTCTTTCTCGCGGTATTTCTCCTCGGACTCGGTAGCGCGGGATGCGCCTCCGCCGATCCAACGGACGGAGGAAAGACACAGACACCCACCTCCGATCTTCTCCTTCTTACCGCCTTGGAAACTCAACTGGATACCTCTACGACTCAGCAACCCCAGACCGATGATGCAGCCCCCGGTCTACCCGAGATCGATGAAGCTCTACCGAACCCCCAAGATGAGATCCCTGCGGCTGTCCCGCCCCAGGGCAACGAGAGTCCGTCACCGCCGCCATCCGATAGTGCTCCAGCCGCTCAGCCTCAAGTGGACAATCCTCCGGCTGCGCCACAGGAACCCGATCGTCCAACGCCCGTCCTCGGTGAGGTGAACCCCTCCATCAGGCTCACGGGCCGGGTTTGGCGGGCCAAGCCGGGAATCGTTTTCTTGAAAACACCGATCGGGCTCATGTCGCTCAGCTCAAAGACCACGCTCAAAACGCTCCCCGCCTCGCAAGAAGTGTCCTTTTTGATCCACGAAGACCACGTCGTCGTAGATATCGTGAGGCGAACCGATGGGGCTCTCGTCCACCGCTACCTGACCGGACCATTCAAACGAGACCACGAAGACCGCACAAAGTTGATGCGCTGGACTCCAGAAGGCGGTGAAAGGGCTTTCCACATGGGCGCGCAGGAGCGGGCGCTCGCAAGCCGCAAGGACGGCGAGCCCGTGACGGTGGAAGTTGACGGCACGGATACCGTCATCGGTATCCATGACCTTCAGTTCGACCTTCAGATCGGCCAGGCCGCCGCCAATGGGGCCAAGGCACATCTGTTGCTGACCGGAACCATCTCAAAACTGAAGTCCAATTTCATTTTCTTTCGGACGCCGATCGGCATTGTCAACGTCAACGCTAAAATCGGGATCAAGAATGCCAAGGTCGGACAGACTTTGACTTTGCGCATGCATGACCACCATGTGGTGGCGGATCTCTCCTCGTCCAGCGACTCTGCCCCCGTCCGACGTTTCCTCACGGGTCCATTGGAATTCGCCGCTCAGGATCGGGCCAGCGTCCGGCTTTGGACCCCGGAGGGAGAACAGATCTACCCGGCGGATCTCGGCAAATCGGCGCTGAACGGGGCACGGGAAGGGACCCCCATTACGGTGGAACTTGATGGGGAAGGCGACGTCGTCGAATTTCACCGGATCAAGTAAGTTCTTGAACCTCCGCCCTCGTCTTGACTCTCTTTTCCATCCCCTCGTAGACTGCGCGGCGTATGAGCGTATCATCTACGATTCGCCGCTCGACGGCTTCCCCTCCGATCGATTCCCAATCTGCCAAAACTTTTGATACCCTGTATAAGGACCACGTAGATCTCATGTATCGATTCGCCTATCGTTTGTGCGGCGAACCGGAGGCTGCGAAAGACTTGGTCCAGGAAACCTTTCTGAATGCCTATCGGGGTTACGATAGATTTCGCGGTGACGCGCAGGTTTCGACCTGGCTCTATACCATTGCCTCGCGGGCATGTCTGCGCATGCGGCGCAGACGGAAGGGAGCCCCGGAGCGAGAGTTGTCCCTCGAGGAATTCGTGCCCGCGTCCGACGGTGAATTTCGCTTACAGATCCCCATCGATGGACTCAGTCCCGAGGAGGCCCTCCACAACAAGCAATTGCGAGAAGCGCTCGATGCCGCGATCAACCAATTGCCGAAGAAGTACAAAATGGTCCTGGTGCTTCGAGACATGGAAGGCTTAAGCGCCAAGGAGGTCGGGGCCATCATGGGTTTGAACGAACGAGCGGTGAAATCACGCTTGCACCGGGCTCGATTGTTCGTGCGCCGGCAACTCAGCGCCCGGGGTCTCGGGGAAGCCAGCGACCATGAATAGACCTCACCGCGCAGCAGGGAGACACATTTACAATGGGCAAACGTAACGCGTCCAAGCGGCAGGCGAGATCCTCAACGACGCGACACCCCCACCCGCATGGGAAAAGCCGGTGTCTGCGCATTCTCCGCCAGTTGTCCGCCTATATCGATGACGAACTCTCCGCGGACATTTGCCAAGAAATTCGTCGACACCTGGGCGCCTGTCCAAATTGTGAAATCTTCGTGGCGTCGTTGCGCCAAACCGTGTCGCTCTGTCGCCACAGTCCGGCACCGTCGTTATCAACGGCCGATCGAGCGTTGATCCGCGAGAAAATCCTAACGACCGCCTATTCCCGGTAATCGACACCCACAACCCTATCACCATTTCTCATCATGAAGAAGAATCTCTTGTGTGGCATTGTCCTTCTCTCCGGACTGTGGGCAACCATTGAAACAACCCTGCCTGACCTTACGATGGCGGCATCCAAGACTCCTCGGAAGGCGAAAACCGATACCGCGCACCAAGCCGCCGTCGAGACAGCGCTTCGATATGCTGAAGCCATCGCGAAAGGCGACAAGATCACGGCGGGACAACTGGACTTCGCCTGTCAATACAAACTCATGCCGGTGTTGCCTCCAAATCCTCAGAAACCTCCGACGGCTGCGGCCTCGTATGAGAGTTGTTGGCAGGAACTGACCGCCGGCCACAGCTCTGTTTTGAAACGCTCTGATATTGGGATGGACATCCTCTGGCCCAGCACAGGTCCCCTCGCTTTTTATGGAGATGAACTTCCCCGGATTCAGGCCTCCGCCTTCGTGATGGATGCGCTGGGAATTTCGCCGCCTGGAACCGGCCTTCATCTCACTGTGACAAGCAGCCGCCCCATCCCGAACGGATCTTTCCGACTGAAACCGAACGGTAAAGTCCTCGGCGTTCCCACCACGCTGGTTGACTTGACGGTTCATTACCACGACCCTCTCACATCCCCGGTGACGTACGGACCAGGCTCCGTCCAATGGACGAATACGATCAAACGTGAACGTCGAGCCTTAAAATCCATCGTGACTCGGTGGGTGGTCTTTACCGGACTCCGCACCCATGGGTTTCCACACGATCACGCGGTGTTCCATCTCCCCGTAACCTCCAAGCCAGAAGCACCTGGTATGGTCGCTGAACGAATCCCATTCGCGACCGAAACAAGCCGAGCCCTTCCCGAGTCGATTGTCTGGTGGGGTTCTGATGATCAATCCGGCACACTGGCGGCGGCAGCCACCCAAGCCGCGGCGTTTCCCGAACTGCACGATCGCGTCGCCATGCTCAATCGTATCCTGATCATCGACCCGCATCATGCCGATGCGCTCACAATTCTCACAAAACATCTCCATGCCACCTTGCTTCAAGAAGCCGCCAAAGGTCACCGGTTAACCATCACGGATCCGGCGTTATCGCGGGCCGTCAACGAATTCTACTGGAACATCTATGCAGCCGCCGGTCGCCTCGACCTGTCGAACGCGATGGAAATGGGTGGACTCGCGCAGCCGACGCCCGCCGATTTCTTGTATCGGCTGTTACCCGCGCTGGAAACCCTTGCGACCATCCATCCGGACCAGTTGGATACCCGCTTCCGTCTCGGCATGGCCTATCGCTGGAACAATGACCAGGTGCCCATGATCGAGACGTTTGAAACGTTGGTCCACGACATTCCCGCTGACTTAAGGATGCCCAGAGCGTCGGCGCTGGTGCAGCTGGCCTGGTCCCGCATCAACAAGGTGGCATGGAATCGGATTTTGCACGACCCTGATAGTGTCCGCGCCTACGAGGATGCTCAGGCTTCATCGGCCATCGCCGAGCTGCCGCTCGATAAGTTTCTTTCCGAATACACCATGGCCTACAGCATGATTTTCATGCCCAACTACGGCGATAAGCGTCAGATGCTCCGCCATCTGACCGAGGCGAAACGCTGGTTTGACGAGATACCGGGGAAAGACGACGAGGTCTGGCGCTATTTCCTCCATAGCGAATTGCTGAAAGCCGTGCTCGACGCCGACCCGCTGTTTCAGCCCATCCTGGCCTCAGCAGAGGAGATCAAGGAGTAGTCGTCTCATCTCTATTAATTGTCATTCCATCAAACCGACAGCATCAGATAAATTCGGACCTTGAAGGTCCACTCCCGGACAATTTGACACATTCAAATCTCTAAGCTCGCCGCTTTATAATAGCTGTTGCTCAGTTTGAGATCGAATTCAGCTAGGACGAGCGCTCTCTAGGCTCCACTCGTATAACGGGCAAATGGAACAGTAGCTCTGCTGAAAGTGGCCTCCGGCATCTACCGTATCACACTGAGACCACGGGACTGGCGCAAGATGCTGAGCTTGCATGCGGAGTGTGAAATCCTATGCCTCTCAATGAGTCCGCCCTCTCGTTAGCGTGGCTCCTACGCGCTCTTACGCAAGGAGAAAGTACTGGACCGTCACACCAATCTCCTGGCTTTGGCCAGCGTTCAACTGAGGGTGCCGACACGCCGCAGCACCGGTGGCACGCCCTCTCTACGGCGATGCGCGAGCATCAGAATGCGCTGCCTGACAAGGATGCCGAACTGGACTCTGACATCTGGCTATGCAAGTCGCAGACTGTGACGGATGGGATCCTGAGGGCGATTTGGCGACCTCCAGACAACCTTGATGATTTCGCGCCTGGTCCGCTAGGTCAAGCCACGTCGGCAGGTTGGGATGTACGTCCTACGCAATCAGCGCGGCTCGACGCGCTCATCGCCGATCAGCCGTCGTTTCCAGACGAGATGTTGCTGGTCCGCTGTAACAAGGCGGTCGCCTCTTACATGCGACTGTACGAAGCCACTACTCCCCCGTTGGTTCAGCCAGAACTGAAGTCACTTATCATAATGATCAACCAGATCCTTGCATGGCTGAATATTGCGATCGGAGCGTATCTTCGGGGCATCGTCCTGACGCCCTTCAGAACACCTCAGGATCTGGAAACGCTAACCAGCATGGCTGAATTACGCATTGCCGCAGTCGCCGGAAGTGGGGATGACGACCCATTTCTGCAGACTTCTCTCGTTGGCATGTACAACACCACTAGGTTTCAACCGGACCAGCCATCTTCTACAGGACCGACTCACTCCGGGCAGGGCGAAGTCTGGCGGGAGCGCTGGGGTTGGCTGACTCAGGATGCGGCACCTGAGGACGCACGTACCGCCATCATCATTGCAGCCCAGCTGCTTGCTAACGTCGCGATCGTCAGCCCACTCATCAAGACGGCGGGAACCGCCAGCCAAAGAGATTCGACAGCGGCGCTTTGCTATCTTCGCCGCCTGCTTCTGACGCTGCGTGCCATGGCGTGGGCAGAGGAGGCCCTTCAAGTGGAGTGGCGGCTCGTGCGCCCGGCAGACCTGCTTTGTTTCGCCTATAGCGCCTTGAGGCCGAACTGGCCACGTCGCATGATTGCACTCAGTCACAGGTCGAGCACTGTGAAACCGCGGTTGTTTAGTACCCCTTTTTGGGACTCGCCATTCGCAGCCCTTGATGCCACTTATGCTCCGCAGTGGGAGACCAACATCGGGATGATCTGGGGCCTTTTCGCACCGACTCCAACAATCGTGCGCATGCCGTCGCCACCTTATCGTGAGTCAGAGTGGTGTCAGCGCGAATCGGAACTTCTTGACTATCTCGTCAACCGATGTGACTTCATGCGCAACAGGCGTCTGATCGATGCATCGGAATCAGACGCGACAAACCTAAGTAGCCTGCTCAATGAACCGCGCCACGAGCCTGGCTCTTGGCCGCGACCGGTTCGCCTGCTTCATTTTCCCCTTCTGAGCGCTGCCGAAGCCGCTCTGATGAGCGCGGCTGGCGCCGTCCGGTTGATCAGTGTTGCGGCAGCAGGGCGGACCAATGTGGTCGCTCAGGTGATTCGTACATTATGGCAAGGCAGCCACCCGGATCTCCCTTGTCTCACGAACAATGTTGGTGGGTGGCGTGATTACGTAGATATCTTTCGCGCGCTCCCATCCAGTACGGCTCAAGCGATTGACGACGGTCGTCTTATAATTGATGACCACTGGGATTTCGCGGATAGACTGAGATTCCTGGAATTGGCGAAGAACCTACCGGACTTCGGAGACCCTCGTGTCCCAGCACTTCGCGATCACTTGGCCGCGTTTGAATGGATGCTCGTCGAGGAAGAAGCGCTGCTGCGCGACTACGCCTATGCCAATCTTGTCGTTGATTGTCGGCATGTTTCCCGAGAGCATTGGGAGCGCAGCGCAGCATACACCATAGGTCGTGGATTGACGTCCACGGCGACCCGCGTCCCTGTCTGGTTCCTTCAGAGCGCGAACGAGCGCGTGGATCAATGGACAATGGTTGGCGATTATCGACCGATCTTCACCGAACATTTCGAAGGCCAGTTCTCATGGATGAATATCGTTTCTTTACCGGAAGGCTGGTTTGAACGCTATTCGGAAAGGAATGGTCTACGCTGGTAGCGTGTGGCGTCAGACTTCACACCTCGGTCCTGGATCCTGGTCCTGAGATATCCCCATGGACGGCTCGATCGTGGGGAGCAGGACCGCGAGGCCTGTGTGCACTATCCTATCGGAGTTAGCGTAACCCATCACCGCTAATCTTATCGCGTTTAATGTGGCATACTGGCTGTGTGCGTGTGCCGTGCTCAATCGCGAGTGGGCACGCTATATGTGCCTACGCTTTGAGGAAGATCCCATGTTCTAGTGGCGTGGGCAAAAAAACGTTTTTGTCCACCCTCCTAGGATTGATTCGACCACCCTATAGCCGACTGTTGCAAGCTACGGAAACGTGTCGATAGCTGACGCTGACTGCCAAATTGGAGCTGAACTACTACACCTCTTTCATGTTTCTCCCGGCATAGTCTTTTTACCCCGCTTCACGTATCGTAAGTCGCGATGGTTCGTTTACACAGACAAGATCTTCGTTTTCCACCAGTTGAGCAGGCCACTCCTGAAGGCTTGCTTGCCGTTGGCGGAGATCTCCGCCCGGAGCGCCTACTTACAGCCTATCGGCACGGCATCTTCCCTTGGTACAACGACGATCAACCCATTTTGTGGTGGTCGCCTGATCCTCGCGCCGTGTTGTTCCCCGACAAGCTTCATGTCTCACACAGCCTCAAGAGAACCCTTCGCTCGAACATGTTTGCCGTCACGCTCGATACCTGTTTTCGCCACGTCATGGAGCAGTGCGCGGGACCGCGTTCGCAATATCCGGAAGGGGGCACCTGGATCACCGGTGACATGCTGGAGGCCTACACACGCTTGCATGAACTCGGCTATGCTCATTCCGCCGAGGCCTGGCAGGACGGTCGCCTGGTCGGCGGATTGTATGGCGTGGCGATCGGAGGCGCCTTCTTTGCCGAGTCAATGTTTACACGAGTCGACGATGCATCCAAAGTGGCGCTCGTCAGGCTGGTCACACAACTCCAAGCCTGGAATTTTCGACTTATCGATTGCCAGCAATCCTCTCCGCATGTCATGCGGTTCGGCGCGGTAGAAATTCCCCGGCGAGACTTCATCCACCACCTTGCAGTTGCAATCACGCTTCAGGACCGACGCGGACGCTGGCAGTTCGACAAGGCATGAGAACCGGAGAGAGTGGAGAGGTCGGGTCAACCCGGCGGTGAAGCGCAATTGACAGCCTTTTCCTCGGTCGCTTATGATTTAACCCCAGTCACGAGGAGGAGGTCATATGAGCTTCACGATTACACCGAAAGAGCTGAAGGCTCGAATCGATAAAGGGGATAAGCTGGTGCTCTTGGATGTGCGCGAGCCGTGGGAGAACCAGCTTGCCAAGCTTGATAACTCCGTGTTGATCCCTCTAGGCACCTTGCCCCAATCCCTTTCAAAATTGGACCGAAACACGGAGATTATCGCCTATTGTCATCATGGGATGAGAAGCGGAGATGCCACGGGATTTCTGCTCCAACAGGGATTCTCGAATGTGAAGAATTTGATCGGGGGAATCGATGCCTGGTCGGTCCAAGTCGATGGGAGCGTTCCTCGATATTGATCCGTGACGCATGGAGAGACCGGCGGCTACGAGTCAGTCGCTTCGTCTGAAGTTGGCTAGGCTGGTACTTGTGTGACCGACTGCGATGATTGAGGTCGGCAGACTAGCGGCTCTTTCCTTGGAAAAATTCCACCGTCTCCTTCAGCCCCTCGGCAAGTCCCACCTTGACGTCCCATCCCAGTTCCTGCTTGATCCTTGACGGGTCCACCACACTGCGAATCTGCTCGCCTGCCTTGGCCGGGCCATGAACTTCCTTGGCACTGGAACCGGTCAGGCCGGCCAGCATGCGGAACAGCTCATTGACGGATGTCTCGGTGCCGGTTCCTACATTGTAGACGCCGTGGGCGTCCTGGGCCATGGCGGCGAGGTTGGCTTCCGCCACGTCGTCGACGAACACGAAATCTCGGGTTTGCCGGCCGTTTCCGTTGATGATGGGCTGCTCGCTGTTCAACATCTTTTGGATGAAGATGGCGACGACCCCTGCCTCTCCATCGGGATCCTGTCTTGGCCCATACACGTTGGCATAGCGGAGGCTGACGACTGGAATCCCGCTGACCCGTTGGAAGTAGGACAAGTAATGTTCGCCGCACAGCTTACTGATGCCATAGGGTGACAGTGGTTTGGTGGGATGAGACTCAACGGCCGGAAACGCTTCCTGTTCACCATAGATCGCCCCCCCGGACGAGGAGAACACGACCTTTCGGCACCCATACCGAACCGCTTGCTGCAGCACGTTCATCGTTCCCAAAATGTTGACCTGCGCATCGAACACCGGATCATCCACCGAACGACGGACATTGATGTGAGCCGCAAGGTGAAGGACGATGTTGGGCCGTTCATTGCGAAAAACCCGTTCGAGACGCCAACTGGTAATGTCGGTTTTGTAGAGACTCGCCGCGCGGTTCACGTTTTTCCGTTTTCCGGTGGCCAGATTGTCGACGATGACCACTTGATGCCCCTCTTCAACGAGTCGGTCCACCACATGAGACCCGATAAACCCTGCGCCGCCCGTCACGAGTACTTTCATTGGCCCTCCTGAATGAACGCTCAGCCGTTCCGATACTCCTTACATACCATGAAACGGGGTACCGTACTCAAAGATTGCTAATATTTCCTGATTCCCCTTTTTCCCTTTGACCGGGGACTCTACCGTCCTCCTCGTCTGCAACCCCATGTCGGCGGCGAATCGCACGATGCGCTGCACTGCCTCCATCCTTTGCGCATCGTCGCGCACGATACCCCCCCGACCCACTTGGCCCTTTCCCACTTCAAACTGGGGTTTAATCAAGGCGATGACGCGGGCCGCAGGCCGGAGAAATTGCGCGACGGGGGGAAGCACCTTCATCAATGAAATAAACGACACATCGATGACGACCAGATCAACCGGCTCCGGAACAGCCGAAGGAGGCATATAGCGTATGTTGGTCCGCTCAATCAGCACAACGCGCGGGTCCTGTCGAAGCCGCCAGTCGAACTGACCATAACCCACGTCGACCGCGTAGACCCTCGCCGCTCCCCTTTGGAGCAAGCAGTCGGTGAACCCTCCGGTGGAGCATCCGACGTCCAGACAAATCAACCCGTGTGGATCGATCGAACCGAAGTCCAGAGCCGCCTCCAGCTTTTCGCCGCCTCGGCTGACGAACGGTTTACTTTCTCCGACAATCTCGATGTTCGCATCGATGGGAATCACCCTGGACGGCTTGTCGACGATCTGTCCGTTGCTTTTTACCTTGCCGGCGAGAATCATCCGAACGGCGATGTCTCGACTCTGTACCAGTCCGCGACTCGTCATCACATGGTCGCAACGATCCCTACCGCGTTGTGTGTTTGTACCCATGAGAACGAAAATGGGAAGATGAGACAAGAACGATGATCAAAAGACTGATTGACTCTCAGTCCTCGGTGGAGCCCGCTACATCAATGTCATTGGAACTGAAGGCACGTAATTGCTTTTTTCCATTCGTATCCTGGACCAGCACCTCGACTTTCCGTTCAGCCTCTTCCAATACTTTCAGACAGTTCTTTGACAGGCGAATACCCTCCTCGAAAATCTTCAAGGATTCATCAAGCGGCAGATCACCTTTTTCTAATTCTCCCACGATGGCTTCCAATCGGGCCATCGCTTGCTCAAACTTCACACCAGCCACTACGTCTCCTTTTCATACAACAAGCCGTACATCATTAATTATAACGGAGTCTCGGTCTGCTTTTAAACCGACGAATCCGACATGACTTCCTCCACGGCACATCGAATGCGTCCCCTTGCCAGACGCGCCACAATTTTTGCTCCGACGGAAACTTGAGCGGCCTCGCGGATGACCTGTCGCCCAGGCGTCGTCTCCAGGATCCCATATCCCCGCCCCAGAATCGCGAGCGGGCTCAGTCCGTTCAATCTTCCGAGATAGGCATGGGTGTGCTCGGTCCGACACGTGAGACCATGGCTCACCGCGGCAATCAACCGCGATCGCAGCTGCGGAACAATCACCAGATCTCGACGCACTTGGTGGGCCGGGCTCTTCGACATCAGCGCCTGTGTCCAGGCTTGCGAATTCCCCATCGCTTGTTTCAGCTGTGCACGCATCGCTTCTCGCATGTCGGCCACGGCGCCGTCCACTCGCTGAGCTTCCGTGAGAACCCTGAACCGGATATTGTCTAGATGAGCGAGCAGGAGGTCAAGTCTCTGATGCTGCCTCAGACATTGCGAGCTGATGGCTTGTGAACAGCGGGCGGTCAACATGCCCAACCGTTCGACGATCTCGGTCAACACCGGAGCCACCATTTCAGCGGCGGCGGACGGGGTGGGGGCCCGTACGTCCGCGGCAAAGTCCGCTAGCGTCACATCCGTCTCATGCCCGACAGCCGATACAATGGGGATCCGAGATGAGGCGACGGCTCGTACGACCGTTTCGTCGTTGAAGCTCCATAGGTCTTCCAACGAGCCACCGCCCCGGCCGACGATGATGACATCGACAACGTTCAGCCGGTTCAATGCCTGAATGGCCGCGCCGATCCGCTCTGCCGCCTCAGGCCCCTGCACCGGTACCGGCGCGATGATGATGTGCAAGAGAGGACAGCGGCGGTGCAACACCGTGATCAGATCTCGAACCGCCGCTCCGGTCGGCGAAGTCACGATTCCGACCGTCCGAGGGAACACCGGTAGCGGCCGTTTGCGCTTTCGATCGAAGAGCCCTTCGGACTCCAGCCGATGCTTCAGTTGCTCAATGGCCAGTTGGAGGGCGCCCCGCCCTTTGGGTTCGAGATGATCGAGAAGGACCTGGTACTCTCCACGCGGCTCATACACGGAGAGTCGTCCTCGAACGACGACGTGCAGCCCCTCCTCCAGCCCGAACCGCAGACGAACGGCCGTCGAACGGAAAATCACTGCGCGAATCTGACTCGTCCGATCCTTGAGGGTGCAGTAGAGATGTCCGGAGCCTGGGGCCCGCAGGTTTGAGATTTCCCCTTCAAGCCACACCTCCGCAAAGTCAGTTTCGAGGGAAGCCCGAACCTTGGCAGTGAGTTCCGAGACGGTGAGAATGGGTCTCGAGGTCAACTCGGGAGGAGACAGGGACGGGCGAGGATACGTATTCGTGAGTCCTCTCCTTTTAAACGAGCTCGACGCTCATCGATGGCTGCGAGGTTGCCGCGCTACAGCGTAGCGTAACCTCTCACGGCGTCTCCACGAACTAATCGATGACACGAATCCGTTCAAACGCGACGGCCTTACCCAAGCGGGGATCGAGTTCAAGCAGAACCGCACAAAACACGGACGGCCCTGATGCGACTTCGAACCGTCGCGGCATCGCGGTCAAAAATTTTTCGATCGCCAATTCTTTCTTGACTCCGATCACCGAATGGAGCGGACCGGTCATGCCGATATCGGTGATGTACGCGGTGCCTTTCGGAAGGATTTGTTCATCGGCCGTCTGCACATGCGTATGCGTCCCGACGACGGCGACCACCTCCCCGTCTAAAAAATGCCCCATCGCCATTTTTTCAGACGTGGCTTCCGCATGCATGTCGACGACGATCGCGGACGTCTCCCGCTTCAACCGCGACAATTCGCGTTTGGCCGTTTGAAACGGGCAATCGATCGTCGGCATATATACCCGCCCCATCAGCTGCAAGACGGCCAGCCGCTCGCCACCCGCCGTCTCGATGACCACACTTCCATTCCCGGGAACTCCTGCCGGATAATTCGCCGGCCGCAATAAACGGGGCTCGCGTGAAAAATAATCGACGGCCTCTTTCTTGTCCCATGCATGATTTCCGGTGGTGATCACCGAGATGCCCGTCTCGAAGAGCTCTTCGGCCAGCTCCCGAGTGATCCCAAAACCTCCCGCCAGGTTTTCACCATTGGCGATGACCGCATCGATACGGTGTTGTGCGGTCAGCCGAGGAACGGCCCGAGCGACAGCCCGGCGGCCCGGCTCCCCCATGATGTCCCCGATACAGAGGACCTTCATTTGGCGTATTCCACGTATCGGCTTTCCCGAATGACGGTCACCTTGATCTGACCCGGATAGGTCAACTCCTGTTCGATCTTCTTCGCCAGCTCGCGCGAAAGCTGGAACGACTCCGCATCCGAGATGTCCTCTTGCCTCACGATGACCCGAATTTCCCGCCCGGCCTGGATCGCGTACGCTTTTTGGACGGCCTTATGCCCGGTCGCCAGTGATTCCAATTTTTCCAACCGCTTCACGTAGGACTCTAGAGCTTCCCGTCGCGCACCGGGGCGCGCCGCCGACAACGCTTCGGCCGCTGCCACCAATACGCTTTCCGGGCAAATCGGCTCCACCTGCTCATGATGCGCGGCGATCGCGTTGACGATCTTCGGAGATTCACCGTATTTCTTGGCGATCTCGGCTCCCAACATCGCATGCGGTCCCTCTTCTTCATGGCTGACCGCTTTACCGATATCATGGAGCAACGCGCCGCGCCGAGCCAGCCGGACATCAAGACCCAGCTCCGATGCCATGATGCCGCAAATATACGATGCTTCGCGGGCATGGTAGAGATTGTTTTGTCCGTAGCTCGTCCGATACTTGAGACGACCGAGTACCTTGATCAACTCAGGATGAAAATCCGAGAGCCCCAACTCGAAAATAATCTTCTCCGCCTCTTCGTACATCAGCTTATCGATGTCGACTTTTACTTTTTCGACGATCTCTTCGATGCGCGTGGGATGGATACGCCCATCATGCATCAGCCGTTCCAGCGAAACCTTGGCGATCTCGCGCCGCAGCGGGTCAAATCCGGAGATAATCACGGCTTCAGGCGTTTCATCGATGATCAGATCGATGCCCGTCGCCGCTTCAAGCGCCCGGATATTCCGGCCTTCCCGACCGATGATCCGACCCTTCATGGCATCGTTTGGAATGGGGACCACGGAGATCGTGGACTCCGAAACATAGTCGCGAACGACCCGTTGAATCGAGGTGGTAATGATTTCTCGCGCTTCCCGTTCGGCGGTCTCACGGGCCTCTTCGATCGTTCGTTTGGCAATGCCGACGGCATCGAGCCTGGCCTGCGATTCCATTTCAAGGATCAATTGTTTCTTGGCTTCATCAGCCGTCATCCCGGCGACCCGCTCCAACGCTTCGCGATGGTCGCGCTCGGCCTTGGCGCAGGCGGACTCTTTGGCGACCAAGCCCTCTTCTCGTTTTGCGAAATCCGCCTCGCGCTTGCGTGACTCGTTCTCCCGCTTTTCCAGGGCGGCGAGCTTTCCGTCAAGCCCGCCTTCCCGTTGGATCAAACGCTTCTCCATCGCCGAGAGCTCGCCAAGTTTTGTTTTCTGTTCTTGCTCGAATTCTGACTTTGCTTTGAACACCAAATCCTTGGCCTCGAGCCTGGCCTCTTTAAGAATATTCTCCGCTTCCCGCTGTGCGTTCTGCACAACCTGCTTGGCCAGATCGTTCGCCTCAGCCTGTTTGGCGCCCGTCATCCGTCGTCGCACAAGCTCAAAAACACCCGCGCCAACCACGGCGCCGAAAATCACCGACAGAATAATGTACATGACATTTGCGGTAGAAATGGGAGTCACCCCTTTCTTAATGGCAACCAGATCAGATGAGTCTCACTCGGGCACGCACATCGCGTCACGCTGGCGAGTGGACTAGGCACACACGATGTGAGGTGGAAAAAATGGAGGACCTTAGGAGAGGGCAATCCGCCTTGCCTGAAAACGCATGAGATCGTCGGGGTACGACACCACACCCGGTGAACTTCGCTGCCTGACCCTTCCCGGCCGTGGATATCTAGACATCAGCCATTGAAGAGGGCCAGCGATTGAAACAGGTATGGAAGGTAGATGCTCGCTCGATCCGACAGGCATCCGTCGGATCGCTTCAATGTCAAAAACCGGAGGTCGCTTAGCCGATAGCATTCGCAGTCCCAGCACGACCTCTTTCACCTCAAGCATCCACCGAATCAACACTTCGTATCCCATCAGGTAAACGTTCTCTCTGATTCTCTCAGCGTTCGTTTCCAGTAGATTGATTGACGATATCACCCTTCCCACTCACCCCTACCATTTCCGCACTCACATATCTATATGATAACAAAGGGACACTTTGAAAGCAAGGCGAATCACCGTTAACGAAAGAGGGATGTCGGCATCTGTTCGTCGATCGATTCCATCAACGTCACCATCCGTCGTTCGACATCGGCTTCCCCTTGAACTCTCTTTTTTTCGGACTCAAACAGCTGATGGGCAAGATTGATGGCCGTCAGTACCGCCAACTTTGATGGGGTCGTGGTCTTCATCCCCTCCGCCAGATGTTTCATATGGTCGTCGACAAAATGAGCCAGCCGCCGAATGTATGCGTCATCGCCCTCTCCTGTGATCGCGTACCGTTGACCATAAATTTCGACATCAATTGTCTTAGTCAATGGCCACCTCCTTAGGATCCTCGATACATTCCAGCAACTCCATTTCGTTCATGACTTTTTCGATTCGTGTCTTGATGTCGATCCGCTCCTTTTCCCATTTGCGATTCATATCATCCTGTGCAGCCAGTCGTTGGCGAGCCTCTTTGATCTCTTCCTCCAGCAGCGCATTCTTTCGTTTGAGTTCCTGGACGAGCTTCACCAAGTCACGAATTCGAGTTTCCAATGCATCCAATCGGTCCAACGCCATGATCAACCCCTCTTCTTTATTGCCCCAACGGATTGTGGCGCACTATAAAAACTTCACAATATATTGTCAAGAAACGGTTTTTTGAACCCCTGCCAGACGCAGGTATTCCTTGTAGCTACGCAGAACCCGTTTCACGTATTGTCTGGTCTCCTGATATTGGATCAACTCGACAAATTCATCCTCGCTTCGTCCCCGATTGGCCGCCGCCCAGCTAGCCACCACAATGGGACCGGCATTGTATGCGGCGATCGTCTGCACCACATTCCCGGCAAACTGCGCAAACAGTTGCTCAACATATCGGGCGCCGATGCGGATATTCGTTTCTTGATCGAACAAATCTTCTCGGGATAGGCTCGGAAGACGGTGCTGTTGGGCCACGGCATTCGCAGTGGCCGGCATGACCTGCATTAATCCGATCGCCCCGACACGAGAGACGGCTCTCCGATCATACTGACTTTCTTCTCGAATGATCGCTGCAACGAGAAACGGATCCACTCCGTTGGCTCCCGCAAGTTTAATCGTAGGGATCAATCCGGTGGGATAGGCCACGTTCCACAATCCATCTGCAACCGCTCCGCCGGTACGCTCCAACTTTTCGCGGAATCGAGACCGCACCAGACGCAAGGCATGGTGATAGGCACCGACCTCGTTCAACATCATCGACAACGCCGCCAGCACCTCAGGATCGCGACTATACCGATCCGTCAACGCACTGAGCTCCCTAGCGGCATCCTGCTCGAGACCAAGCGCTCTGAGTTCCACCGCCCGCCGGTATGCCGGATGTAGCTCGATTTGTGTCCGACTGATCGCGGGATTATCCTGAGCCGGCGTCTGATCCACCTCGGTAGCAGGCTGAGCGGCCGAGGCGGGAATGACGCTACCTTCCTGCTTGGTCCGGCGCGCTGCCGATAGACCTGTCTGTTCGCGTGCTAACTGACAATAGTAGGTAAATGGAAATCGCTGACAGAGCAGCGCAAAAATTTCCTTTGACTTCTCACCTCCTACATGACCGTACGAACGGGCAATCCAGTAGAGCGCCTGGGGCTCAAAGTCGTTGTCCCTCTGCTCCACAATCTGACGCCACACACTGATCGCCTCCAGATAACGAGCCGATCGGTAAAGCACCCACCCTTCCCGCCATTGGGCTTCCGTTCGTTGAGAAGCCGGTTCTCCGTACTTGGCCACCTGTCGATACCTTGCCATCGCCTCGTCGAAGCGTGCCTCATCCTCGAGCCAGATCCCTGCGAATAAATTGATTTGCCCCTTCTGTTCCGGAGTCAATGTCCGTTTCGGGAGCGTGCGGCAGAGATCCAATAACTTGTCCCCGAGTCCACGCCTGAGATACACCCTCCCGAGCCATACCGTCGCTTCATCCGCCCGAGGCCCTTCCTCAGCGGTCAGCGCATGAAAGATGTCGCGTGCCTGTTCATACTGTTTCAACCGAACTTGAGCGATGCCCAGTTTAAGTTTGGCATCGATGCGGTGCGGAGAAGAGGGATCACGCGCCAAAAATTTTTTCAACTCCTCGATGGCTTCCGCGTGGAGTGACTGCCCGAGAAAAGCCTGGGCACGCTCATAATAGATGTCTGGCCGCGGTGTCCACGGTACTCCCCCAATATTGTTCCCAAGCAGAGTCTCGGCCTCCTTGGCCTCCTTGGTCTGTGGAAACTTCGTCCACAGCTGTTTCAGCGTTTCTCGTGCTTCCGTCAATTGATTCTCTCGAAGATAACAGGAGGCCAACCGCAACCAAGCCTGAGCGATCTGAGGGTCCTTATCGTTGGCGTTGACGGCCTTGCTGAACCAGGACACGGCCTCGGGACAGCTGGATGCCTGATACCAAGCTTCCCCAGCTCGGAGCGCCGCCTGACTGGCAAGGTTAGAATCAGGGACAGCCTGCGGAACTCCTTCAAACATGCCGGCCGCCTCCTTGGCATCACCCAAACGCAGCAACGCTTCTCCGACCCAGAATCGAATATAATCGTCCAGTACGGGAAGGTCCCGTTGGGCCGCCCTCAGGTAAGGCAGAGCGCCGGCAGGAGTTCGATCGATCAACAGCACCCCGGACAACAACCCGGCACGCTTGGCCCACACGGTAGAAGGAAATTCCTCCGTGACCTTTCGGAGGCGTTCCAGCTTGATCGCCACCACTTGATCTTTCGTCAGCGCGTGCCCCAGTCGCTCCTTCGGCCACACCGCCGCCGCAAAGCAGTCTTCCGCCGTCGTACAGCTAATGGTCGTCGATGGTTCGGACATCTCAGCCTGCGCCGCATGCCCATCGCGTGAACAAAAGCCTCCGAGCATGAGTACCAAGCAGGATGCGGCCGCCAACCCGTAGTCATTGATGAAACGATATGTGTCATGGGTCTCCATGGTGCCCCTCATCCGCGTTCATTATATACAGAGCCGCCTGTAATGGAAGAAGTTTCGGGACCCGACGATGCCCGCCCGTATGCGCCACAGCCTCCGCTGTGGTAGGCTCCTAGCTCCCACACAACGATAATCCGATTTGATAACGACTTACCAATGACCTCACCCAGTCCCCTCACAGCGCTCTTGAATCTCACCGAACCCCAGATGGTGAAGTTTGTCCGAGCGCAAGGCTGGCCGACCTATCGCGCAACGCAAATTTTGCGCTGGCTCTATCAACGGCGCCTGCGAACTATTACCGATATGACCGATCTCCCCCTGCGTGATCGCATGACACTGTCTCGATCCGCCACGATCGGACGCTCGACCTCTGTCACGGTCTTGCCGTCCCAGGATGGAACCCGCAAATTGCTGTTGACCCTTGAGGATGGTTTGTCGATTGAAACCGTGTTGATCCCGGATGAGGACCGGCTGACGCTCTGTGTGTCAACGCAGGTCGGTTGCATGTTGGATTGTGGCTTCTGTCTGACCGGACGAATGGGGCTCAAACGTAACCTCAAACTGTACGAAATCATCGATCAAACCCTGACTGCACAAGACCAGTTGGGCTCCCATGAACGCATCACGAATCTCGTGTTCATGGGGATGGGAGAACCCTTGGCCAACATCGACGGTCTCAAAGCCGCCGTGTCGGCTTTGACCAACAAATCTTGGGGACTTGGATGGTCGCCCCGACGCGTAACGGTGTCGACGGCAGGGCTGACGTCCCGTCTGGCGGACGTCGCCCAGCTGGGCGTGAACCTCGCCGTCTCGCTCAATGCCACCACTGAAGAACAGCGGCGAGAGTTGATGCCCGCGGCGAGCGAGATCGCCTCACTAAGGTCACTCCTGGCCGCCTGTCGCCGCTGTCCGCTCGCTTCTCATCAACGCTTGACCTTCGAATACGTGTTGCTCGCCGGCGTAAACGATCATGAGGCTGACGCTCGACGACTGGTCCAATTACTGAAGGCCATGCGATGCAGGGTCAATTTGATCCCGTTCAATGAATTTCCGGGCAGTCCGTTCCGTCGTCCGTCCGAACAGGCGGTGCTTCGTTTTCAATCTATCCTCCGCAACGCCGGCCTTGAGGCATTTGTTCGAAAGAGCCGGGGACGGGACGTGCTCGGCGCCTGCGGCCAACTTGGAGCACTCCCGAGCAACCAAAACTCCCTTGCCTTGACACCCATCGAAACTCGTTGCTAGCATGACCAATCCCATTATTTTATTATGATGATCACGCGCATGATCCAGCATCAGTGGCACGTCCGCTTCTTAACACTTTTCTCGGCGCTTCTCGTTTTTAGCGTCAGCTCGATCTCGCTCGGAGCGGAACCGAACGAGTACATCCTCTCAAACGGGATGAAGGTACTGCTGGTCGAAGTTCCCAAGGCTCCGGTGGCCACCGTGCAGGTGTGGTACAAAGTCGGTTCGCGAAACGAGGTGATGGGACGGGCCGGACTCTCGCACATGCTTGAGCACATGATGTTCAAAGGCACGGCACGGTTTCCGAAAGGATCATTCTCGCGAATCATCAGGAAGAACGGCGGAATCGACAACGCGTTTACCGGACAAGACTTCACGGCCTATTTTGAGAATGTGGCAGCTGACCGTGTCGGGCTCGCTCTCGAACTGGAAGCCGATCGGATGCAGGGTCTCCTTCTCGATCACAACGAATTTCAGACCGAGCGCGACGTCGTGAAAGAGGAACGCCGCCTTCGATCTGAGGATGATCCACAGGGCGCGCTGGTTGAAGCGCTGTTCGCCCACGCGTTCCTCAGCCATCCCTACCATTGGCCCGTCATCGGATGGTTCGCCGATTTGGATGCCATGTCTCTCGAAGACTTGCAGCGTCACTACGACACATTCTACTCTCCCAACAATGCGACCCTCGTCGTGGTGGGCGATATCAAGGCCGAGGCGTTACTTCCGACGATTAAACGGCTGTTTGAGCCGATCCCGAGAGGCCCTTCACCCAGACAAACCTTGCCGCCGGAACCGGACCAGCGAGGCGAGCGCCGATTTTTCCTGAAACGCGAAGCGCAGGTTCCGTTTGTCATGATGGGCTTTCGGGTTCCCAATTATTCCAGCGACGATTCTTATGCGCTCGACATCCTCGAATCGATCCTGTCTCACGGGAAGAGCTCTCGCCTCTATCAAAGCTTGGTGTATGACCAGAAGAATTCGTTGGCCGTCGGCGCCGAATACAGTGTGCTACAGACGGACCCCGGTCTGTTTTATTTCTACTCAGTGGTGCATCCCGGCGCGAAGATCGAAGGAGTCGAAGAAGCGATCCAGCGAGAGATCGCCCGGCTCCAGAATGAACCGCCGTCCGAGGTGGAGCTTCAGCGAGCCAAAAACCAAGTGGAAGCGGCACGGGTCTTCGAGCAGGACTCGAATTTTCGCCATGCCATGTTGATGGGACAGGCGGAATCCGTGGGTGCCGGTTGGCGGCGGATCGATCAATTCGTGGAACGTATCCGCGCGGTCACGGCGAAAGACATCCAGCGTGTCGCAAAGCAATACCTCACCCACGATAATCGGACCGTTGGAATTCTCATTCCCCTGCCGTCTCCCGCTCCTGACTCGGCTCCCGCAGCCGTCCATGAAGGGAAGTTATAGAAGGACCATGGTGATCGATCCGGAAAACCAGAGGCGCCATTTTTCTGTCCCTCGATCCGTTCTCCGATGGGTAACCGGCACACTGTTACTGGTCTTGTGCGGAGTCTTCATTGCAAATTCAGGGCATGCCGCCGACATTTCCCCCGTGCGATTCACCACCCCCAATGGGATGACCGTCCTTGTACTGGAGCAACATTTCCTTCCCATCGTAGAAATCCATGTCCTCGTCAAGGTCGGCTCCGCACAGGATCCACCGGAAAAGGCCGGTCTGGCGAATTTGGTCGCCGGTCTCCTCGATGAAGGCACAACAACCCGATCCTCAAGACAGCTGGCCGAACAGATCGACTTTGTGGGCGGGTCGTTGGGAGTCCGTGCGGACGAGGACTTCACGACCGCGTCGGCGCGCACACTGAAGAAAGACATCGACCTCGGGTTCACGTTGCTCGCCGACATTCTTCAGCGCCCCGCGTTCCCCAAACAGGAGTTCGAACGGGTCCGTTCGCAGATCCTCGGGGAAATCACCAGTGACAATGACGATCCAGGCCATGTCGCCATGAAGGCCTTCAATCAATTGATCTTCCAGAATCATCCCTATCGTTGGCCGGTGAACGGAACGGAAGACACGTTGGGCAAAATCACCTTGGCGGATGTACAGAACTTCTATGCCAAAGAGTATCTTCCCAATCAGTCCATCCTCACGATCGTCGGCGACGTCACAGTTGAACAAGCGACGGCGCTCGTCCAGACACATTTCGGGGCCTGGAAAAAAGGGGTCGTACCGCCCCGACCAGCCAAGAAGCCGGCCGCCATCGATAAAAAGACCGTGCAGCTCATCGAAAAGGATCTTACGCAATCGACCATTGTCATCGGGCATCCCGGCATCAGTCGAACAAACCCGGACTTCTATGCCGTCACCGTCATGAACCACGTCTTAGGGGCTGGAGGGTTCTCGTCCAGACTCATGGATACCATTCGAGACAAACAGGGGCTTGCCTATGGCATCACCAGTCATTACGATGCTCGATTGATGCCGGGTTCTTTTTGGATCAATCTTCAAACTCGCACCGAAACGACCAATCAGGCCATCAACGGCGTCTTGACTGAAATGAAGGCGATTCGCGAGGCCCCCGTCACCGACCAGGAGTTGGCCGACGCCAAAGCATTTTTAATGGGCAGCTTCCCCTTGCGGTTGGATACGACGGCGAAGCTGGCGCAAGTCTTGGCACAGGTGGAGTTTTTTGGGCTGGGGTTCGATTATTTTAATCAGTACCCCAAATGGATCGAACGCGTGACGAAAGAGGATGTGTTGCGCGCGGCAAAACAATATCTCGACCCTCAGCATTACGCGCTCGTCGTGGTCGGCAATATCGCGAAGGCAAAAATTCGTCACTAGACCCACGGACAGCGGGATATTATGCAACCGTCCTCTCTTCACCAGAAGCTCAATCGGCTCCGAACCCTTCTGACGGAAATGGGGTCTGTCGTGGTGGCCTATTCCGGCGGAATCGACAGCACCGTTGTTCTCAAAGTAGCCCACGAGCAGCTCCACGAGAAGGCCATCAGCATCACAGCCGTCTCACCGACTTTTCCGTTGATTGAGTTGGAAGCTGCCGAACGGATCGCTCACGAGATCGGCGCCCGTTATGAAACCGTGCAGACGGATCAGCTCGCCATTGACGACTTCGTCAAGAATGATGCAAGCCGTTGTTTCCACTGTAAGACCGATCTATACCAGCTTCTAGGGCGTCTGCGGAAATCAATGGCGGCTGCCTATGTCGTGGACGGGACCAACCTTGATGATCTCGGGGACGACCGCCCCGGCATCAAAGCCGCCCGAGAATGGGACGTGCGCAGCCCCCTCGTCGAAGCCGAACTGTCGAAGGCCGAGATCCGCATTCTCGCTAAGGAGCTCCGCCTGTCGAATTGGGATAAGCCGGCCGCCGCCTGTCTCTCGTCGAGAATCCCACGTGGAATCCCGATAACACTGGAAAAGCTAAGCCGTGTCGAAGAAGCCGAGGCCGTGCTCCATCGTGAGGGATTCCGTCATTTTCGCGTGCGCAACCACGGCGAGATCGCACGGATCGAATTGGCGCAAGACGAACTACCTCGGCTCGTGGAAGCAGATCGGCGCGCGGAGATCAGCGCCAAGCTAAGAGCGCTGGGATTTAAATTCGTGACGGTGGATTTGGAGGGATATCGGCCAGGCGGAGTCACCTTGAAATGACCCCACCTGCAGATCTCATGAAATTAGCGGAGATGTGATTTCGAAAGCGCCTCAAGCGCTTCGTCTGCGAACTTTTTCTGATCCGCCTCTGTTAAGCTCCGTTGTACCACTTTTTCCGCCACCATAAGAGCGAGTTCCGTCGTCTGGGTTCGAATATCTTGCAGAGCTTTCCGGCGCTCCTGGTCAATTTCACGGGTGGCATCACCTTTGATGCGCTCCGCCTCCGCGGTCAGCCGCTGTTCATTTTCATCAAGCAACCGTTGAGCACGTTCTTTTGCCGCTGAAAGAATGGCCTCGGCTTCCTTTCCCGCCGCATTAAGTTTGGCTTCATATTCTTTGAGTCGCCGCTCAGCCTCGGACCGATGCTGCTCGGCCTGATCGAGACTGTCCTTGATTTTCTTTTCGCGCTCTTCCAAGGCGCTCAAGATGCCGGGGAATGCATACTTATAAAGCACGAACAAGAGGATCCCGAACGAGACGACTTCCCAGAAAATCAAGGATGAAAAAAAATGAGATTCAAACTGTGGCATGGTTCATATCAGAAAGACTGGGTCAGAAAAACGTTCTCGAACTCTACCCAGACTTAGCCTGCTCCTCTAGCCCTTGCGGAAACCCATGATGATGAAGGCGATGACCAAGCCATATAGCGCGATGGCTTCGACCAGCGCGAATCCGATCCACATGTACTTCGTGACGCGCGCTTCGGCTTCAGGCTGACGTGCCACGACTTCGATCATCTTTCCAAATATATAGCCGATTCCCACACCGGCCCCGGCAAACCCCGCCGCGGCACAACCCATACCGATCAACCCTGCTGCTGCTGAATCCATTATGGCTTACTCCTCTCTTGTCTAAACTCGCATGCGCTAATGCGCGTGCTCCTCATGGCCATGTAAATGAAATGCGTCTCCCAAATAGACGCAGGTCAAAATGGTAAAAATATAGGCTTGGATAAAGGCGATACCGAACTCCAGTCCGTATATCGCGACGGTAAACACGAAGGGCAACCACCCAATCAATAATCCCCCGCCGATGGTGAGGCTGAACAGCACCGCGAGCATGACATGGCCCGCCGTCATATTCGCAAAAAGCCGAACCGCCAGGGAAATAGGCCGTGCCAACTGGCTGATGATCTCGATCGGAATCATCAGCGGCAGCAGCCACCCCGGCGTACCGGGCGGGACCAGGATTCCCAGAAACTTGGCCCCATGCAACGAAAAGCCAACGATCAGGCTCAACCCGTACACGAGGCAGGAGAAAACGGCCGTCACGATAATCTGACTCGTCACCGTGTAGGTACCGGGAATCAATCCGATGTAGTTCGAAAACAGAATAAACACAAAGAGCGTGGCAACGAGCGGGAAAAATCGCATCCCGTCTTTCCCCATCGTTTCCATAATCATGTTGCGAATGAAATCCACCATCATCTCCGCCAGGCTCTGCAACTTGCCGGGTACCAGCTTGCGCGATGATCCCGCCATCACCATGATCACTGACGCCAAGGCGATAACCACCCACATGAAGACGACGGCCTTATTGATGGAGATATCCAATCCCCCAATCGAGATTGGGATCCAGTTATGAAGTTCGAACTGATGAAGCGGACTTTCTTCCATGACTATTCCTACTTATTCACGTTGTCCGACGGACCTTGCCACCGCTGTGCAGAGCGATACGCACTCCTCATCCCGGCCGCCAAACCGAGGACTAACCCGATGACGAGCCCCCACGGAGTTGTCCCGAAGAGATACGTATCGACGACCCATCCCAGCCCACCTCCGACGATCAACGCAGCGAGCAGTTCCGTTCCCATTCGAACGGCCTGACCGAGCCCCGCGTATAAAGGATCTTGTGGAGGGGGCATTCCTAACCCACGGAAGGCGAGAGCACGTGAGCAAAACTCTGCCCGATGGGGTTCGCAATTTAAGCAAAACCATGCTTGGAATGTCAAGCTGTTAGACACCTATGCGTGCAGAAATCACTGCGGTATAGTGATCTCTCTTTCACGTGGGACACGAGCATCTATGCCGAGAACCTCACCCTCCTCGATGCCTTTTTTACGCGGTTCTCCTTCGCCTCTCGTTCTGACACGCCCCGCTCCTGCAGCCAGTCCGTTCGACCTGTACAAGAACATCGCCTCAGCTCGACACCCTTCGTTTCTCTTTGAGAGCGGCACCGGCAATGGCACCATGGGGCGATATTCATACTTGGGCGTCGATCCCTATCAAACATTGTATGGGAAGGGGGATACCTTTGACGGTCGATCGATGCAAGGACTTTTGAACTCAGGCACCGCTCCGTTTGATCGTCTAGCTCTCCACTTGAACCGTCAACAGATTGTTCGTCCTCCTGATGTACCTCCATTTTTCGGCGGTGCGGTGGGCTACTTCAGTTATGATCTAGTGCGCCAGTTCGAGAGGTTGCCCTCCGTGGCCCTGGATGACCTTGCCAATCCTGATTTCGAGTTCGCATGTTTTGATCTAGTCGCCGCAATCGACCATGAACTGAATCGTCTGGTGCTTATGTTCTGTCCGCCGCGAGAACGATTCTTGGGCGAGCCGAGGGAAAAGCTGTTCCGCGAGGGACGGGATCGATTGGCCGAATTCGAGGCGCGACTGACCAGCCCCGATACGGTCGACGCACACCAGAGTGATCTCGGCCGTCTCACGTTCACGCCGGAGCAAGAAGAGTCGGCGTATCGGCAACGTGTCCACCGTTGCCAGGAGTACATTGCAGCCGGGGATATTTATCAAGCCAACCTCTCTCACCGTTTCAACGTGACCTGTCCAGCATTCTCCTCTCTTGGAGACTTGCAAACAGATGTGTCCGTCTATGAACGCTTGCGGGCATTGAACCCGTCTCCTTTCTCGGGAATACTCCGGTTTGATACGGTACGGCTCATCAGTTCATCGCCGGAGCGACTGGTTCGCCTTGATGGACGCCGTGCCGACACCAGGCCGATCGCGGGAACCAGACCCCGCGGCAGAAACGCCGCCGATGATCAACGACTGATCAATGAGCTTCGTGGCAATGAAAAAGAACGTGCGGAACATGTCATGTTGGTCGACCTGGAGCGGAACGACCTCGGTCGAGTCTGCCGCTTCGGAAGTGTCCAGGTGGGTGAATTGATGACCTTGGAACAATATTCGCATGTCAATCACCTCGTCTCACAGGTATCGGGCACCCTTAAGGATCATGCGACCGGATTTGATTTGCTGAAAGCCATGTTTCCTGGTGGAACGATCACCGGCGTCCCCAAGATCCGCTGCATGGAGATTATCGAAGAATTGGAACCAGTCCGTCGCGGTCCGTATACCGGTTCGATGGGTTATTTCAGCTGGAGCGGAGACCTCGACTTCAATATCCTGATACGGACGCTCGCCATGAAGAACGCTAGGGGTTATCTCCAGGTTGGGGCAGGAATTGTGGCCGACTCAGACCCGACACGTGAATATGAGGAAACGATTTACAAAGCTCAGGCCTTCTTCAGCGCCTTTTCATAGCCCATGTGGATCTATTTGAATGACAAGTTCGTCAGCGACAAGGAGGCCGTGGTTTCCGTCTTCGACCATGGGTTTCTCTACGGCGATGGAGTCTATGAAACGATCCGTTCGTACGGTCCCCGCATCTTCATGCAAGACGAACATGTATCACGGCTGTTCCGTTCCGCTGAGGCCATCGGCCTGACGATCCCGATTCCGAAAAACAATTGGGGACACATCCTGCGCGAGACGATGATACACAACGGCGTCGGGACGGATCTTCGAGATGCCTATCTGAGGATCACGGTTTCGCGAGGAGCCGGAGACATCGGGCTGGACCCGGCGTTGTGTGCATGGCCGACCGTTGTCGTGATGGCCAAACCTTTGGTTCCTCCGGCGCCCAATTTCTATGAAACGGGCGTCAAGGTGATCATTGCTTCCACCAAGCGGAATTTGCCAAGCGCTTTATCGCCACTGATCAAGACGACAAACTTCTTGAACAATATCCAGGCTAAACGTGAAGCAATCGCAGCCGGCGCATTCGACAGCCTCTTGCTCAATTGGGAACAACACGTGACCGAATGCACCGTCAGCAATGTGTTTTTCGTGACGGAAGGAACGTTGCAAACTCCCGCTCTAGAATGCGGCATACTCGACGGGATCACCAGAATGATCGTCATTCGGTTGGCCAGGGAACTCAACATCCACGTCGAAGAAGGTCATTATTCCGTTGACCAGCTGTACCGTGCCGAGGAATGTTTTTTAACGAACACCAGCATGGAAATCATGCCGGTCACATCTATCGACGGCAGACATGTCGGGAACGGAAACCCCGGTCCAATAACCGCGAAACTCAGAGAACAGTTTATTGTAATGCGTGGTACATGTAGCGACAGTTCTTCCTGTTGATGAATCCCATCATCCTGTTTTTCTTCAAGTCCTTCGAATCGCCCAAGGCATAGGATCTGCATTTTCTTGACAGACCGTGACAGACTGCTATCGTTGGACCATGCCAAATTGGAATAAGCCGCATCGGTCCCCTATCAACCGGCCTGGCATGGCCATCCTCGTCGCATTGATCAGTGTCCTGCTGACGCTTCAAAGTGATACCCACGCAGAGATTTACCAATATATCGATGCCAAAGGGACGATATCGCTCACCAACGTTCCCTCTGATGCTCGGTACCGACGAATCGACCTCCACCCAAATCGGTTGCATCCCGTTTTATCAGAGCAAGAGCTGGAACCGGTGATCAATCGATTCTCACGGCAGCACCAATTACACCCCGCCTTGATCCGCGCCATCATCAAGGCCGAATCGGATTTCGACCCCCGTGCGGTATCGCGAGCCGGAGCAATTGGATTGATGCAACTGATGCCGCAAACGGCAGTGAGGTTGGAAGTCCGAGACCTCTACGATCCGGAGGACAATATAAGGGGAGGAACGAAGTACTTACGCCAGTTGCTCGATCGATTCCGCGGCAACCTACCACTGGCACTCGCGGCCTATAACGCCGGAGAACATGTCGTCGATCGTTACCGCACGCTTCCGCCCATCGACGAAACCCGTCAATATGTCCGCAAGGTCCTGCGGTATTACCGAATCTTCCTTACTCGAGACCTCGCTGTGACCAGCCATGTCATTCCGTCTTCGGAGTACGCCCTGCCACAATCCGCCCCCCTGTCTTCGATTCCCGCCGGCCAGTAGCACGAACCTCGGAATACAGTCGGCTGTGCTGCTTCCATCCCGCTGAAGTGGTTTCCGTGAAGTCTGATCGGTAATGGGCGCCGACGCTGTTTTCTCTCCACAGCGCAGCCTCCGCCACGCAATGCGCCACTTGAACCATATTTTTGACTTCCAAATCGGCTCTCCCGGCAAAGGATCCGGACACCATCTGTTCCCACCGGGTAAGCTGGGCCGTGGCACGAATGAGCGACTCCCGAGAACGGATGAGCCCCACCTGTCCCCACATGGTCCGGCGAAGCGAACTCCGTATTTTTTCGGCATCTTCCAACCGCTCCAACCGACCGGATCTGAGGTGTTCCATATGGGAAGTCACATCGGGCATTGAGCGACGGATGGCCCAAGACACGGCGGCGACGCCGGCCCGCATTCCAAACACCAACCCTTCCAGCAATGAATTGCTGGCCAGACGGTTCGCACCGTGCACACCGCTGCACGCGACCTCGCCAGCCGCAAAAAGGCCCGGCAATGTCGTGGCTCCGTTGATATCAGTTGCCACCCCTCCCATCATGTAGTGGGCGCTCGGAGAGACCGGAATCCATTCTTCCGTGATATCGATATCATGACGCAGACAGGTCGCATAGATCGTCGGGAATCGCCGTTTGATGAAATTGGCTCCCAAGTGAGTTACATCAAGGTAGACATGTCGTGCACGGGTCGCCGCCATCTCCGCCCAGATAGCCCGTGCGACGATATCCCGTGGAGCGAGGGCACCGAGCGGGTGATACCGTGGCATGAACGTCTCTCCCCTATTGTTGCGCAGCTGACCGCCCTCTCCTCGCATGGCTTCCGACAGCAAAAACGGCGGGCTCGACGGCAGATACAGCGACGTCGGGTGAAACTGGACGAATTCCATGTCCTGGAGCTCCGCTCCCGCACGAAAGGCCATCGCCATGCCGTCACCAGTCGCGTTGGGTGGGTTCGTGGTGCGGGCAAAAATCTGTCCCGCCCCCCCTGTCGACAGGACAACGGCCTTGGCTGGAATGATGAAGTGTTCCCCAGAACCTTCATCAAGCACCACGGCCCCGCAGCATCGGCCGTCCTCGACCACGAGATCGACGGTGAAGTGGTAATCCAGTCGGACGATCCGCCTGTGTCGGGCAGCCTGCGTCATGAGAACTCGAACCATTTCGTTTCCGGTCGCATCGCCTCTCGCTCGGAGAATTCGGTTGCGGCTATGGGCGGCTTCACGAGCAAAGGCAAACTTGCCGCCGCTTTTGTCGAATTTCGCGCCCCAGCGGATGAGTTCTTGAATCCGATCCGGTCCTTCCTCGACCAATACGCGCACCGCTTCACGGCGACACAGGCCGTGGCCGGCCTTCACCGTATCCGTCATATGAATGGCGACATCGTCCTCTTCACTCAACGCCACGGCCACTCCCCCTTGCGCGAAGATGGAATTACTCTGTAAAGGATGGCCTTTGGTAAGCACGATGACTCGACCGACCCGGCAGAGTTCCAACGCAGCGCGAAGCCCGGCGACTCCGCTGCCGATGACCAAAAAATCCGCTTCCTGCACTGTCTGCGGCATCGTTATGGTAATGGGGCCGAAGGTGAGAGAGGTTCCGATAACATCAGTCTTGTGTTCATTCCGAAGGGCAGGTCGCCTTGTGCGCTGCGCAAGAGAATCGAGTGCGTCCCCACCCATTGCAACCGTGCGTGGCCCCGTTGCCGAATACCCATGTCACCGGCATCTCGCTTCCATGTCCCTTGCCAATGGATGAAGACATCGACATCATCCTTTTCGATCATGACCCGTTCGATCTTGAACTCGAGGGAAATGATGGAAAAGGCTTCAAAGTCCGCGTCAACCTGTCGCTTCAGTTCGTCCAGCGGCTCTTGCGGCAACAGCATGGAGTGAAACCCGGATCGATCCTTTCTTTGATAGGCACTCCGCAAGGATTCCAACGCTTGATCGATACGGAGGAGTCGCTCGTGTTCGGCCGGGTATCGGATGGTTTTCGACGGGCACCCCGCGACCGCCATAGCGAGCAGGATGGGCCACACGATGGAGGTGAGCAATGAGACACGACCTCTTCGGAGATACATGGCGGTGCAGTATAGCACAAGGGGAAAAGATGCCGTGAGCTTGCATTTTCAGGGGAAAGCTTTTAGACTCGGCCGTCCTTGAGGAGATACAGATATGTCGAGCGTCTTGAAAAAACGACGAAAAAAGATGCGCAAGCACAAGTACAAGAAGCTGCGCCAACGCCAGAAGTTTCTTCGCCGAAAAAGCTAAGCCCGGCCGGCGTGGCGGGAGGAGAGAACCGTGGCCGAGGGGAAGAAAGTCCGCATCCGCGTACGGACGGTCAATTCTACCTACGTGGGAGACTTCTTGGTCCCTCCGATGCGGAATCGTGTCTCCGATGCGATCAATGAAGAGGCACGTCTCTTCATCAGCCTGACCGACGTCGTGATCGACGATAAAGATCGATCGGATTTCGTTGCGATCAATAAGAACTTGATCGAGTCGATCGTTCAACTCTAATCGTTTTATCTCACCCCGTCCGCCTATTCGTTCATCGCCGCCATTACCCGGCATACGATTCCGTGTCTACTTACACGGACTGACCACGATGTTGATCTTCAAACGATTCCGCCCGTTCGTGCGCCCTTATTTGGCTCGCTTGATGTTGGCTGGGCTTTTGGTGAGCGGAGTTGCGCTTATTAACCTCGCGTTGATTCGTCTCGCCGGAACCCTTTGGGACATCGTCACCGTCCAACAGGACGCCGGTCAGATGACTCGGTCGATCGGCCTGTTCTTGAGCCTGGTGATCGTGCAGGGATTGTGCTCCATGGGTCACAGCTATCTGACGGCATGGGTGGCTCAGCACGTGGTCGCCGACTTTCGCAAACATCTCTTCGGCCATCTGCAGACGTTGACGGTCAGGTTTTTCGCGCAGCGCCGAACCGGAGAGTTGCTGTCGCGAGTGATGAATGACGTCACCGTCATTCAATCCATCGTCACGGAAACCCCCATCGACAGCGTCAAGCAACTTGTGACCTTCGTGGGTGGCATTAGCTTTCTACTGATGATGAATTGGCGCCTCTGCTTGCTGATTTTGATCCTGTTGCCACTCTTGGTCTTGGTCGCAAAACTCTTTGGCCGCAGGCTGAAGTCGCTCTCCACCTCCATTCAGGACCATACCGCCACGCTCAGCACCTTGGTCGAAGAAGTGGTGTCAGGCATCCGTATCGTCAAATCCTTCGTGCAAACACAACGGGAAGAAACCCGCTTCGCCACCCAGGTGAACGAGACGCTTCGTCTCACCCTGCATCGGGCCGGCATCATGGCCGTGTTCATACCGGTGATCAGCCTCGTCACCTTCTCCGCGGCCGCAGCGGTACTGTGGTACGGCGGTCGGCAGGTCATCGAAGGGACGGTCACGCCAGGGGAGCTCTTCGCTTTCGTCCTCTTTGCCGGCATCCTCATCGGCCCGTTCAGCTCAGGAGCCCGCATCTTTACGCAGCTTAAAGAGGCCCAGGGAGCCACTCAACGAGTCTTCGAGATTTTGGACGCCCAGTCGGAAATTGCAGATCGACCCGAGGCGCAGAGTCTCTCCACGATCGAAGGGCACGTCCGAGTCGAGGCAATCAGTTTTGGTTACGATCCTCGACATCCGGTATTATCGAACCTCTCCTTTGAAGCGAAGCCCGGTGAACTCATCGCTTTGGTCGGCCCCACCGGCGCCGGAAAGACTACCGTGATCAATCTGCTGCACCGCTTCTACGATCCGACGGATGGCCGTATCACGATCGACGGCAAAGACTTGCGCCATGTGACCGTTGAAAGCTGGTACCGACAGATCGCGTTGGTTCCACAAGAGACGATCCTTTTTGGAGGCACCATCCACGAGAACATTCGCTACGGCGATATGACGGCCAATGAAGCAGCCGTATTGGAGGCGAGCAAGGCCGCGCACGCGCATGACTTCATCACGAGCTTGCCGGCAGGGTATGACACCGTGGTGGGTGAAAAAGGAGTCAACCTCTCAGGAGGACAACGCCAACGGATCGCGATCGCGCGCGCGGTCCTGAAGAATCCTCGCATTCTGTTGCTGGATGAAGCGACTTCATCGCTCGATACCGAATCGGAACGGCTGGTTCAGGAAGCCCTTCAACACCTCATGAAAGGACGGACGACCTTCGTCGTCGCCCACCGGCTGTCGACTATTCAGCGTGCCGACCGAATTCTGGTCCTCGACAAGGGGAAACTGGTGGAGGAAGGCACCCACTCGCAACTGATGGACTGCAAGGGGTTGTACTACTACCTCTATACTCTCCGCCAACATGAATCGGCCTCTTAATTTCACCGCGTAATTATAACGGCAAACTCCACCCGACATCTTCCATATTTAACGAGTCTGTAACACAGGCAGTGTATCGTTATGGACACGAGCCTAAGCACACGGTTGGAGGAATTCTCTTGAACTCACAACGTCCCATGAAAATTCTGATAGTCGAAGACGAAAAAGATATTGCGCAGTTGGTCAAGCATTATCTTGAAAAGGAAGGATTCCATCTCAGCATCGCCAAAACCGGAGTCGAGGCACTGAACCTTGCGGTGTCTGAACATCCTGATCTAATTATCCTTGACCTCATGCTGCCACAGATGGACGGGTTGGAGGTGTGTAGCGCCCTCCGTCACAAGCCCGAGACCGCGCTGCTACCCATCATCATGCTGACGGCCAGGAAGGAAGAGTCTGATACCGCTGTCGGACTTGAACTCGGGACCGACGATTACATTACGAAACCCTTCAGTCCCAAAACATTGGTGGCTCGGATCAAATCCCTCTTCGTCGACTGGAACGGACAAACGATCATACGCCAACGCCCTTGGTATACGGCTCCTTGCAGATGGACCTGACTCGACATGAAGTAACGGTCCGAGGCAAAGAAGTGCTGCTCACTGCTAAAAGTACGGACTGCTGGAGCATTTATTGCGTTACCCTGGCCGGGTACAGACACGGGAGATGCTGCTCAACTCGGTATGGGGTTACGACTATTATGGGACGACGCGAACCGTCGACGTCCATGTCAGGCGGTTGAAAATAAAAATATCGCTCCTCAATGATTCAATTGTCTCGGTCAAAACGCTGGGTTACAAACTAGTGGACCAGCCTGGGGTGTCGTAACTTCGCCCGCTCTGCCTTATCTACCACTATCTATCAGTTCCAACCCCCGTTGCACCAGCGTCCCGAAATCTGATCCGTCAAAAACATCGAATTCATCCGCCTGGCTGATTCTATTTGAACTCATCAGAACGGAGATGAACACTCCGACACTGGCCGCCAACAACCCCCGGGTCATGATTCGTTTGTCGCGTTGTGCCATGATCGCCTTCTTTCATGCTCCGGACTGCGAGCGCCTTCCTAGGCAATGTTCGTTGTTGGAGGTGCTACTCATTTTTGTGTCGTCGGTGATCGGTCTAGAGATTCCTTCAGGTCACGAATGGACGAATCGGTATCGTTGACCTCTCGACAAACGGTTTCACATGTGTGGGTAATCTCTCACCGGGACATTACAAGTGAGTCAGACACCGGTAACAGCTTTGTAAAACCTTGTTCCGGCTCCCATTTGCCCTGGCAGCGTCGCATATCAAGGTGAAACCGTGAAACCCAGGACGCCGGGCGACTTCGATGATTGATACCCCATGAGCATTCAACGACTTGTTGGTCTCCTCTGGGGTCCAGTTTTTGACCATCCGGGAACAGCAGCCCATCATCCGTATATTCGTTGTTTTCGACGATCAATCCGCGCTGCGACCGCAGAATTGGAAAATAGACGATCCCATCGTTATGCATCCCCCACTGACGAGCCTGTTCTGCTTCCGTGTGCTTGCATCCTGTTTGAACGCGGGCCCGTTGGAGACCGGATCGCCCCAGGCAATTAGTACTTAGTACTTCGGCCGTATAGCCTTGGGGGACCACCACCTCGTCGGCAGAAGAGGCCGGCACACTTTCGAACCCGAGCACCGGCCGCCGTCCCCGCGTCCGTCTATCCTCGCATCTGTATCGTCGGCTTCCTCGGTCTCCTGTGCCGCAGCGGGGACGGCCTTTAACAGTGCTTCAACGCCGCCAAGCGACGCAACTGCAGCGGCCGCGAAACCGGTCAAGGAACTGCGTCGCGACAAGCGCATATTCACAATGTCCTGAAAATGTTCGTTGTCAGAAGTGTCACGCACACTCTCATCATCGATCATTAACAGAGACCCTCGTCCCATCAAGGTTCGGATGAATCTCTCGTTACTTACAACAGCAATGGGTTTGCGATCGCGACGGCTCTCGCATCGGACCGTTACAAGGCAGTCAATTACCGGTAACAATCTTGTTAAAAATCAGCCGGTTGGGAATGGTGCAGCCGTCCTTGGCAGGTTGGGCATGTTTCGGTTGTGCAAGCAATCGAACTGTTAGGATAATGATTCTAAAAGAATTCTCATGCATGAACAGATCACCATCTCCAAAGGAACCTGTTTTGCCCTGTTCGCGTACGATATCGGTCTCTCGATCAACATGACGGATGCGGAACGGTGGATTCTTGCCGGCAGCGAACGAGGCCGGTTGCGGCATAAGACGAGGGCTCCCCAATATTTCGAATACCGGCCGGCTCCACTACGGCTGGTGCAGGAAGGGAGCGTCTTCGATATCAGCCAGTATCGGGCCAGCCCCACGGTCGAAGTCATGGTGTACGATTTCGGCGCCGTGACCATTACCTATCGCTTCGCCATTGACGGGCCGTTCACGCAATTGCTGGAACTTAGCGAGTCACTCTACGAGAACGAACGATTGCTGACCGAGTCGCGCGCCCGCGTAGAGCAGCTGGTTCAGGCGTTAGGCCCAGCCATCGAACGGCCGGCTATCGCAGAAGACGTGGAGGACTACATCATGTTCTCGATCGAGTCCTCTGTACCGGAAACACTTCCGTTATGGAGAAACAACGAAACCGACTTGGCTCATCTCTTACGTGCAGAACGCGTACCGTTTTCCGAGGAAGAAGTGGCTGACGCAGTTTCGTGCCGTATTTCATTTGGGCAAGAGGACATAGCGTTTATCGACTGGCATTCCGCCGTCTTGTTCGGGAAGGAAATGGACGACGTCCGTGCGGTCCTCGAATTTGCCAACGTGGAGTTACTGGAGATGCGTATACTCGACGAACAACTCGATCGTGCACTGGACGAGGGTTATGAGGCGCTATCTCGAAAGACACGCCTCCTGTCCCTCCCCGGCTCTCACGATAAAGACCTGACGCACATTGCGCAGCTGCAGGTCGACAGCGCCTTGATTTTCGAACGTGTCACAAATACCTTGAAGCTGCTGGGCGATCAGTACCTCGCGCGCGTCTATCGACTCGTCTCCCAGCGCTTTCACTTGGAGGCGTGGGACGCCAGCATCCTTCGGAAATTGCAGACGTTGGAAAGCATCTACGGCAAGATGTCTGATCGGGCGGGCACGAGACGAATGGAGATGCTTGAGTGGATTATCATCATCTTGATCACGCTCTCCATCGTTATCCCGTTTCTCCCCATTGGGGTAGGTCACTAAACACTTGAGCGTTCGCGTCCAATTTGGACTCAATGTGGCGATCCGGCTCAGCATCCTAGAGGATTCTGGAACGGATACCCCTCTTTCCAAGGACTATGGGTACGACTACGCCCCTTCGCCCATTGTTGCTGTTCTTCCGCACAGCGTGCTTTTTTCTGACGTTGATCGCTTCACCTGTCGTCGTCACGGCAGACTCTCACTCAGAGGTGGCGTTATGGTTCGAATCAGGCATGGCTGTCGCCACGAGCCAATTGAGCGGCCGGAGGGAGATACCGTTGGGTGCACAGGAAGTCGTGATGAGTTCCGGCACAAGCGGAATAAATGGAATCGTGGTGACGTCTCGTCGACTCTTAGGGTTTTCGAGCCGCGCCTTGACCTGGACCAAGAAAGAGCTGGACGTGAATGAAAAAGTCCTCGAACGAAAGATTCTCCCCGCCTTCAGCCTCATCAGGACCGATCGACATCTATATGGCTTTCGAGGCGTCAATGGGCTATGGCTTGAAGAAGCGCTAAGCATGCGAGAAAAAGTTCAACGATTCCACAGCAATGACTATGGAGCCGTCTTTATTACCGATGAACGATTGGTCGGATTCAGCCCACTGCTCGGCGGCTTCGCCTCGAAACCACTCGATGTGCATGAACAGATCGTAGGAGTGGAGAACGACAATGGGCTCATCCTCGTGTCCACCACGAAGCGCACGTTGGTCTTCGGCAGCCGCTTGAGTGGATGGGAAGAATTCGAGTGATGGACTCCATACCGTCACGGCAAGGAGAAATGACTCTACCAACTGTCCCTACTCAGATCGATTCCCTCTCCCGGCCTTTCGGGCATGGCGGCCATCGAAGAACAATCAGCTGGCAACGCGCGTCGGAACGGCGCTCGAATGGGGCGAGCATTGTTGAAACGACTCGATTAAAAAACTACAAGGAACAAGAAACGATTCTACCGTGGCAATTCTCCATCTTTCAGAACCTATTTCTGCCTCGTTTTTTGTCTGAGAATATCACCCGACATATGCGCTTCATCCCGAATAAACTCAAAATCCCTGAAATAGCATGCTTTGCATGCGGATTTAGTTTTGAATAGGTTCTAGTCTTTCGCTGCTCGCCGCCATCGCCTCATTCTTCACACAGAGTTCTCTCAAACGTAACGTAAAGGAAACAGTTACCCCGTAGGCTTGCATCATGTCACTTGCGAAGAAATGTCGGCAGACTGTCCTGGCATTATCACAGCATGAAAGGAGGTGAACAACAATGACCGGATGGATCATTGAAGCGTTTCTATTGAGCGCCATTCTTGGGCTCACGTATACCGTGTTATCTGTGGGTCGTGAGTGAGTAGAGGATAGCAACTCATAAGGGGAGGACACCCGACAGTGGACAGAGGTTCAAACGAGAGTCGGAATGAGGGCTGATTGCCCCACCGACTCTCGTCATGAAAAAGCACCCGTCATCAGCGACCAGCCAAGATCAACAACTGCACCAGATCAGCTCGGTTTTTCCTTTATGAAGGATTCCCGTGCTCGAGATCCGAGTTCCGCATACAGCGCACAGATGTCGATCCGAGACGCATGAGGCGTTTGTAGACGAATGAGTTAAAGCACCTCGTCGTGATTGTGAAAGGGAACAGCTCGGTTTCCGCTGACAGCCGTTTCAATCCAGATCGGTTTCACAGCGTACGGCCTAGTGCCATTGGCTTACAGGGGGAAGGTGTACTTCACCGAGCCGGCCTGTGTCTAACGAACATGCCGCAGGCGCTTACCGTGGTTATGGCCAAGTAAATCAAGAGAGACTTAACGAGCAAGATTCCTACTCGCAACCAAGTAGCCATAATGTCTTCCTTTCTACTTTTTATACTGAGGTGCGAAAACACTTTGCCGCTTCATCAACACCGTATCGACAACTGCCAGAGCCTTCACGTAACGAGCCTATGCAATCACTGACGACCTTCCACTTGCACATCGCGCGGCGGACATGTTGCGACACGTTGATTCATCGCCACAGAGCGGTCACGGCGATCGATTCTCGAGCGTGCACCTAAAGTATCGTGGACAATTTATCTTGCACATGTCACCGGCTCATTGCCGAATAGTTAATATCGCGTGACATTCCTGCTCTCTGCCCCGGACAATTAACCAGCCTGTAATGTTCTTTTCATACTGACGCAATGCGTAGCTGGTAACAGTGAAGCATCAAGGAGAGTCAGATGCGACTTCCTCATTCGAAGCTGGTTTTCTACGTGCTAACGACAACTCTGCTGACAGGATTCACACCTTGCAGTCGGGCGGAGGTCGGTCCCGCAATTGATCCTGATATCCCGTCCTACATCGCTCAAGAGTCGCTGTCCGGCAGACTGTCTATTTCTGTTTCTGCGGCGACGAAGCCCCTCGTTCAGGCCTTGGCAGACGATTTGATTCGCCACTATCCAGAACTACAGATCACCGTGATCTCGAAACGCTCTCACACCGGCCTTGCGGTGCTCCTAGCGCATCGGACCGAGATGATGGCCATGTCCCGACGCATGACTTCAACCGAAGTCGGAAATTGTCTCCTTGAATTGGGATATAAACCCATCGCCGTGCCGGTCGCCCATCACACATCGGCCGTCTTGGTTCGAAACGACGACCCGAATGCCGAAACATTTTCTTCCCAACACGTCCAAACTACCGAATCGACATCGGTCATGCCGCACCGCAACACAAATCAACGTAGCATCGAGGCCATACCGACCAGATACAAATCTCGCACAGTGACGCCGTTGCGGATTAATTCGATGGAGAGCGAAGGATATGCCACACCGATTGTGTCACGCCAGGTGGACCGCTCTTACACCTTGAAACGAAGCCTCTACCTGTACATCGCCAAGCTACCGGGATCGAACGCCCCTGAAGCATCAACAGAATTAATCCGATACGCGCTGAGCCGGCAAGGTCAACAGCGGGCGCTGGATCTAGGATATGTGCCGTTGTCCTTTGAGGAAGTTATGCAGATGACATCCCGGTGGGCAGCGTTGTTACGATGAGCCGATTCACACATCCACCAGTCGGAGATGTCGTCGGAACAGCTGACGGCGATGACAAACGGTATCACCTTCGAGGAACCTTGAGTCAACTGCCGCTGGGTGGCGACCTCAATCACCCATACGCCTTCACCATACAAGCATGTTGGCTTGCTCGACGATTTGCCGGCCTCCTCTCACAAAGTCCCCGCTTTCTTCGCTGCCGGTCAGGTAACAGTCGCCGCGAACGATGCCGTGACATTACTCCAGCCCTAAAAAGCGGCGTTGCCGTAACGTCTCGCGAAGTTCCTCTCAATTGATTTTACCGGCTCGTAATGCTCATCTAACACAGGCGCAATTCCTCCTTGGTAGCTTATGGTCACTACAAAACTAGAAAAAGGAGGATCAGATGGTTACTGTCGGAAACTTGATGAAGAAAGAACTCGTAACGGTAGAAGCGAGTACGTCTGTTGTCGAGGCGGCAAAACTGATGCGGGTTTGCAATGTGGAAAGTGTGCTCATCACCCGCAAGGCACAGGTCATCGGAATTCTGACTGAATCGGATATCGTCAAAAAGTTCGTGGGAGCCGAAAAAGCGTCCTACTTTGTGACTGTGGAAGAGATCATGAGCAGCCCGGTGCCGGGGATCGAAGAACGGCGGCCGCTGACGGAAGCCGCCGACCTCATGGACAAACATCGGACGCTTCATCTCGGTGTAACGAAGGGAGGAGCGCTCATCGGTCTGGTGTCCGTGCGAGATTTTCTCCGGCCCGTCTCCATCGATGACTTTTAACGCCTCGACCTTGCTTGAGCCTGCCGACTATTTGGCGAAGCACACTTGTCTTCTTCCATGCAGTCGGTCGCATGGCCGACCTTCCCTGAATCCTTGACGACCCACCCAGGAGCTCCCACTGCCATGGCTAAGACAAGGGATTCTCCGAGTGGACCTGCCTGGATGACCATCTTATTAGTGTGAATCTTCCTAGGTCTGCTTTAAAGAACTCAAGGAGAAGAGGGCAACACTCATGCGAATGAAAACGGGTGTCATGAATCATCCCATTCTTCACACGATGGCCGTGGCAACTGCGTTATTGGTTCTGGCGAGCATCGCGTCGGCGGAGCCCACCTTCGAGGGTCGGAAGAAATGCTATAACTGCCACAAGAGTCAAGGAGAATCCTGGGATAAGACACTCCATGCGAAGGCCATCGAATCGCTAAAACCGAATACCCGGAAGGAAGCGAAGCTGAAAGCCAAACTCGACCCGAAGAAGGATTACACCAAAGACAAGGATTGTATCGGTTGCCATGTGGACGGTTGGGGCAAAGAAGGCGGGTACGCCATTGAAGAGCCGGACAAGTTTCTGACCGGTGTCGGGTGCGAATCGTGCCATGGGGCCGGGAGCGACTATCGGAAGCTCCATCGCAAAGCAGGGGAGGCTTTTGAAAAGTCCCAGAAAACGATGGAGCGAGAGAGATTGGTTGAAGCGGGACAAGATTTCGAGTTTGCTGAAAAGTGTCACGCGTGCCATCTGAACTACGAAGGATCACCTTGGAAGGGAGTGAAGAAACCCTATACGCCCTTCACTCCGAAGGTCGACAAGAAGTATGCGTTTGACTTCGAAAAAGCCGTTCGCAGCGACAAAGCCTTGCACGAGCACTTCAAGCTGGACGGCGTTTTCACGGGGCAACCCATACCCAAATTCCACGAGGAATTCCAGAAGAAGGCCAAGCCGCCCGTCAAATCCGACAAGGTGGATGAGGAATGATTAATGGGGAAATTACCTTGGAGGTGCTTCCCGTTCAAACGGATACGATTCCGGTCTTTCTCTAAGACAAGGCATGCTGCTTTGAAGTCGCTATGACGGCAGAATTTCAGAAGATGATTGTGAGCAATTGGCGCACGGACACTACAAGCGGTAAATAAATTGATCGCGGGCCGAGCTTGCCGGAGAAAATCGCGACACTTGAGAAACCAAGGCGTTCCGATCGAAAACGTAGTAGTTGGAGAATGACAGCGCTTACTTCACTTTCGAAAAGTCGGCGGGGATTCTGATCTCTTTTCCGTCTTGCAGGTTCACGACGAAGACCGATGAGGCAGTGGGGTCGAACTGTTCGTAGGCGAAGAGTGCCGTGAAGCGGGATCGGAAGACCGGACCATTGCCTTCGTTCTTTCGTCCCCGTTCGGCCTTGCCGATGTCGATCGGCTTAATCCGCTTTGAGCCTTGCTGCAATTCAATCAATGCGCCCTCGGCAAAATACTCATCGTCGCCGCACAGCTGCACTTCCATTTCCATGTTGGGCATGTCCATGACTTTTTGAATGAACTCTTCGGGCATGCGCACGTCCGTCTTGCGTTTCTTTGATTCCGCCGCCTCTTGGCGACCAAAGGCTTCCAGTCGATACCGTTTGGTGCGAAGGACGGCGCTGGCGCCGCAGGGATCTTTTTCCGGATCGGCCCCTACGCGAGTCACCAAGGACGCTTGCTGAAGGACTTTCTTCACGTCTTCCGGTGAATTGGCCTTTTCCATCGGAATTCGCCCGGTCTCGAGTGCCTTGTGCGCTTCGTCTGGCGATAGAGTAACGTCAATCGCCCACATGTCACTGTTCCCGACCGCAAGAACTCCGATCAAGCTCACCAGTGACACCGACAGCTTACGAACAGTCATGCCTTCCTTTTCTTCTATTGCACCGACATGGCGAGATCCAACATGTCTGACACAATCCGATGAATGGTGCATTGTAGGTGAACCGCCATGCCTTTGCAATTAGGCTGTGAACCGATTCCAGTTCGCATATGGCCTACGTCGATATAGGCCTTCGACATTCACCGGAACAGGATAGTCGGCGGATCGCAGAAGTCGGGCGACGAGTCTTAACGGCAATCCCACCACGGTCGTATAATCGCCAACGATTTGCTCCACCAGGTCCCCACCGAGACCTTGGATGGCATAGGCTCCGGCTTTGCCAAACGATTCTTCGGTTGCAAGGTACCGCTCATACGCGTGCTCGAGGTCCGGTTTCATCTGAACTTCGGCGGTGGCAACCTCCACAGATTCGAAATGGTGTTCGCAATGACACAGGGCAACGGCAGTATGGACCTGATGAGAACGGCCCGCCAGGCTGGCCAACATGGCACGAGCATCGACAAGATCTACCGGTTTCCCGAGTAGTTGTCCCTCAAGATCGATCACGGTATCGCTGCCAAGCACGAGGGCCCGAGGCCTCACGAGAGCCACGGATCGTGCTTTTTTCAGGGCGAAGTGCCGGACCTGTTCTATAGGTGACAACCCGACCGTGGGGTGCTCGCGGAACTCCGACGGACAGACTTCGAAGGAAAGCCCCAACAGGGCCAGAAGTTCCTGGCGGCGAGGCGAACTCGACGCGAGTACTAGCTGCATCGTGAAGCCAGCACGCCCGGCTCATCGGGTGATTGGAGCGAAGAGAGGTCCATGGCGGCATCCGGCCGAGCGTGAAACTCGGCGAGGATAGCCTGGAGCTCTTCGACGGAAGAGACCCGCACCATCCGTGCACGAAGCGCGGCGGCATGCGGAAACCCTTTACAATACCAACCGAGATGTTTCCTCATACGATAGAATTGCTTTTGTCCGAGCATTGCCTGAAACTGTTTGGCGTGGTCGACCAACACGGCGAACCGTTCATCCAGCGACACCTCGCCGGGATCTCGCCCGATGTCGATACCATTGATATCCCGGTCTTCCAGACGGGTCTGCTCTTTCTGGCGAAAGAACCACGGGGCCCCAAGCACTCCCCGCCCGACCAACACTCCATCGACTCCGGTTTCCCGAACCCGTCGCGCGACGTCGTCCAGGCTCTGAATATCGCCATTTCCTACGAACAACGTTCCGGTTCCACGCACCAGTGCCGCAGCACGGGCAATCGCGGACCAATCCGCCAAACCTCGATACATCTGTCGAAGCGTTCGCCCATGGAGCGAGATCACGGCCGGTTGTTCCATCAAAAGTTCTTGAATCCATCCCTCGACTGCCACCTCGTCATAACCAAGGCGGGTCTTCACGGACAAGGGCAGTCGGCGTCGGGAGGTTGGGTTGGTCTGACCGCGCTGTCGATTCAGACGTTCGAAGAGGGCAACGCGCGCCGGTTTAAAACCTGCTTGTTCAAGAGTCTGTCCGCCAGCCCAGTCCTCGATGCCGCGTTTGGTCGCCTGCATGATCGTGCGAGCCAGTTCCGGAGTGCGGATCAGCCCGGCGCCTGATCCGGACGACGCCACACTCTTCGATGGGCAACCCATATTGATGTCCAGTCCATCGAAGCCCAATTCACACACCGCCTGGGCCGCCATATAGAAAAGATCCGGGTCTTTCCCATAGAGCTGCGCCACGATGGGACGCTCCTTCTCACTATACAGGAGCGTCTCCAAGTGAATCTCCGACCCATGACAGACGTCATGGACATGGGTAAATTCCGTAAAACTGACGTCCGGCTTGCCTAGTTGTGCGATGACGGATCGAAAGCAGGCATCGGTGACGCCGTCCATCGGGGACAACCCGATGAACGGACGTGGGAGACTTAACCAAAAATTCATATCAGCTCACGTATGCAGAAACATCGGGTTCGTTGGCGAAACGGTAGGCCTGCCGAAGTTCCTCCGCCTCTCGCTCGGCCACGCATTGCAACTCAGGCGCCACCTCCCGGACAAACTCGACAAACCGTTCGACCTTCAGCAAAAAGAAATCGTACGTGTCGGCAAGAGGCCGTGGCTCACGGAACCAGAACGCAACGAATTCATCGAGCGGCACATCTCGCGCGCTGAGCCGGCGGCAGGATTCTACAAACATGTCCTCCAGATTCCCCCCCCAATGAAGAATCTCATAGGGGAGATAGATAATGCGGTAGAGGTCCAACTCTTGGATACCGGCCTTGTCCAGACTCCATTCCAATCCTGTCGGTTCGGTCTTTCCGACCAGGACTCGTGCATAGCGATCGTAGGCCTTTTCGAGAGACTGTGTATTCGATGTCTGCAGCAGATCTTCCAGCCGGGCGCTGGCCTCACGATCCGATGCAGCTTCTTCAGCATTGGTCAGCCGGTCGAACACTCCACTATAGCGTCGGGAGAACTCCGTGAATTCAGCGACAATCAATTCGGCTGGTTTCGTATCCACCTCCAGAGCAAGGCCCTTCAGATTCGTGAGTCGTGAATGGTAGAGAATTTGATCGAGCATCTCGAACAAAACGGGCGGAATGGGGGCGGCATGGGCATCGACCCAGGCCGGGAATGCATCAGTCTCTATACGATTCCACCGTGAAGCCGGAGCCTGGTGTGATTCATGAATGGCCAGACCCGCCACATGGATTTCAACCACGCGATCCATGGGGAACTCGTCGAGAAAGATCTCGGTAAATCGTGTGAGCGACATGGTTCGATGCGCGCCGGAATAGCGAAACACCGTCCAAAGATGGCCCACATCCAAAACCAGTCCACAAGAAGTCTGCTCGCTGATGATCCGGAAAAACGCTGGAATGGACATCGTTCCTGCGACAAAGTACGTGAGTGGCGGCATTTCAAGCAACATCAACGGCGTGCTCCCATTGGTCAGACGACACTGTTGATCGAGCAAATGTTGAATCACTCGTGTATTGTCGGCCACCACGTTAGCGCTTAACGGGGTGTAGAGCGGAGGAAGATAAGTCCCGTAGTGATAGCCGGCGACAGATTTTGTAGCACATTCGTGATTCAGCCAGGCACTTTGCAACAGCAGGAGGTGTTTTGCGGCTTCAGCAACTTCCCGTTCAAACGCCGCATGATTGACCATGTCGGGCTGAGTGACCCACAGCCCCTCTCCATGATAGGTCAATAGTTCGTCGCCGACATCTTTCCTGGTGGATGCCAAAGCCCTCGATGTCGTACGAAACACTTCCAGGAAAGCCGGCGGCACTTGACGTTCTTGTAGACTTCGCCGCAAGCTAGCGAGGTCCGGAGCATGGACATCAACGGAAAGCCCGAGCCCATGCACGGGGATGGTCCCGAGCCGATGAATGAATTCCCTATGGTAAGGCCCACTCGACGCCATCGTTTCTCTCTTGTCGATGGTCAAAATATGTTATTAGTGTATGCCGTCAAACTATTGAATGACAAGGTTTTCAACCTCTCATGGCTCCAGGGAGCCTTCTGCTATACTTGGCATACATTGCGGCCAGGAGGGGGGCAGATTCGTGAAGAAAAGGGACTTCGCTGAGAAATGGCGGACCACGACGATCACCAGCCCAAAGCCCAAGATCCCCAAGCCATACTGGTCGCACACATGATGACGCCCGGCGTAGTCCAGATTCCAGGAGATGTATCGGTCACCGAAGCGGCATCGCTCTTGGAGCGCGAGCGAATGCCTTGTCTTTTGGTCAAGGATACGGAATCACGGTTCGGACTCATGACGCCGACTGACATTGTCAAAAAGGTCGTCGCGCAGGGTCTTGAACCGGATAACATCGAAGTCCGAACCATCATGACTCGACCGGTCCAATTCATCGAATACGACCGAGCGATGGACGAGGCATCGGCACTCATGATGTCCACCGGAACACCGATTCTCATCGTTACGAAACAAGATCAACCAGTCGGCGTCCTGACCGCGAAAGACCTCATTCTTTCTCCAAAGCGATGCGCGACGAATATCTCCGCCATGATCAGTATCATGGAGGAAACGGGCGTGGGAGATGAGCATCAAGTCGCCATTTCACAACTCAGCCATGCCGGCGCCTTAGTGGCGGCTGCCGCACTGTTGCTGCCGGGAACCAAGGTCATATTGAGCTTTTGCCTCTCTGAGACGATGAGCCCGATGACCATTCGAGGGACTGTCTTGAACAACGCGCGAGTTGAACCGGTGTCCCGCGCAATGGATTCCCTCACGGCAACAACTCATGGTGTCGAAATACAATTCGTCGATCTCTCCCCTGCGGATCAGTCAAGAATCAAGGCCTGGGTTCAGACCAATCTGCCTAAACCTTTCGACGCTTCATAGACCGCACGCGATCCCGGTAATCTTTGACCAATACCCGATCCATTGGTACAATTTTTCGTCTTACTCATTGAAAGAGGACAATATGACCACAACCGGGAGATCTCCGCAGATTCGGCAGCGTCCCACCTTGTCACGAGAGGAGATTCTGCAGCAAATTGGGACCCTTCTCGACGGTCGTGAGGACGACCTGCACGCTGCTCTCATGACGGAACTCCTCACGGGGTTGCTGAAACTCCATGATGCCCACCTTGATCTTCTGGATGTGAAAATCGTGAATCGCGCCGTCAAAGAACTTCGCCATGCATTCGGCGTCTTTCATGGGTATCGCGATCGCCAAAAAGTCAGCATTTTCGGCTCTGCACGAACCCTCTCTGACGATCCCAACTATCAACTCGCCTACCGGTTCGCCCACGCCATCGTCCGGGAAGGCTTCATGGTCATCACAGGAGGAGCCGATGGGATCATGCGTGCGGCGCAAGAGGGTGCCGGACGCGAAAACAGCTTCGGCGTCAATATCATGCTTCCGTTCGAGCAAGGTCCTAACTCCACGATCGCCGATGACCCGAAGCTCATTACCTTCAAATACTTTTTCACCCGCAAATTGATGTTTCAAAAGGAAGCCAACGCGATCGCGCTCTTTCCTGGAGGGTTCGGCACACATGATGAAGGTTTTGAGATTCTGACCTTGGCTCAGACCGGTAAGAGCGATCCTCAACCGATCGTTTGTCTACAGGCTCCCGGCTGCGATTACTGGGATGATTGGTCGAGGTTTGTGACGAGGCAACTACTGAATCGGAAACTGATCAATGAAGAGGACATGAGCCTTTTCGTCATCGTGGATTCTGCGGAAGCGGCGGTGAGCCACATCCGTGGATTCTACCGTCGTTACCACTCGATGCGTTTTGTGGGAAGACAGCTGGCGATACGCCTCAAGCAGACCATTACCCCTGAACAACTCGAGCAGGTACGAGACCGATTCGCCGATCTCTTATCCGGGGGCACGTTCGAACTTCGAGGCCCCCTGGCGGAGGAATTAGATGAACCGGCCCTGCGCGCTCTCCCTCGACTCGTGTTTGATTTTAATCGACGCAGCGCCGGGCGGCTTCGCCAGCTGATCAGTCACCTCAATGAGTTGTGAATCACTTTTCGTGGAAGACAGGGACACGACAGACACCTTTTAGTCCTGACTTGGGCATGCTATTCTCTCTCCATTCTTATGGGTAACATATCCTCCGTCCTCCTCTTTCATGGCTCTCCGGACATTGTCCTGTACCATGCCGAATGTTCCGATGGATTCGGAGCAGCCTGGGCACTCTGGAAAAAGTTTCCGAGCGCGAGCTTTTTGCCTGTCAAGCACGGCCATCCACCCCCTCCCGATCTCAAGGATCGTCGTGTCGTTATCGTGGACTTCAGCTACGCCCGCCCAGTCCTGGAAGCCATGGCATCCGAAACCAAGGAGCTGCTCGTTCTGGATCACCATATCACCGCTGAACGGACGTTGGACGGCTTTGCACATGCGTACTTCGACCAAACAAAGTCCGGTGCAGTCCTGGGCTGGGAATGGGCTCACGGCACGACAGCCCCTTGGCTGTTGCAGTATGTTCAGGACAAAGACTTGTGGACTTGGGCTTTGCCGGCAAGCCGTGAAATCAATGCCGCATTAGCCTCCTATCCGTTCGATTTCAACGTGTGGGATCACTTCGTTCAGTCGACGCTCGAGCAAGAAGGTCGAGCCATTTTACGCTACGAGCATGAACTTGTCGGAAAGCTCGCAGCCCAAGCCTCGCTCGTGGAGTTTCAGGGTGTCATCGTTCCTGCTGTGCAAAGTGCCGTCCTGACCAGCCAAATCGGTGAGCGCCTGTCGCCTCATTATCCCTTCTGCTTGATTTGGCATGACCGCGATGGTCGACGCTATTTCAGCATGCGTTCCCGATCCGACGGCACGGATGTGGGGACTATTGCCGCCTCATTCGGAGGCGGCGGCCATACTCATGCCGCTGGGTTTTCCGTTCCACTCGAGGGCGATGGATCACCTCCGACTGACCCCAGATTACCTCGTGCAATCCCCGAACGCCGTCGGATTCCCTAGTTCCGGACTGCCATGATTCCACTCCACGACGATAATCCCACTCAGCGGCCTCCCATCATCACAATGATCTTCATTTTCATCTGTGTCGCGGTATTTCTTTATCAAGTGAATCTTCCTCAGGAGGCTGCCGAGCTGTTCGCATTACAATACGGCGCCATCCCTGTCATTGTTTTTGGCCAGGCTTCATTCCCTGATGGAGTAACTGCTTTCCCGGCCTCTCTCACCCTGGTGACCAGCATGTTTTTGCACGGAAGTTGGATGCATCTCCTCGGAAACATGCTCTATCTTTGGATTTTCGGGAATAACATTGAAGACGCCATGGGTCATGCGAAATTCATCGTCTTCTACATCGTATCCGGTATTCTCGCGGCGCTGAGCCATGCCTTGACGGATCCTTCCTCACAAATCCCGATGGTAGGAGCCAGCGGGGCCATCTCGGCCGTACTCGGTGCTTATCTTCTGTTATTTCCTCGCGCTCACGTGCTGGTTTTGCTGCCGGCGATCGGGATGACTCGAGTGGCGGCGGGCGTAGTCTTAGGCATGTGGTTTATTACGCAGCTGGTCAGTGGAGGCATGAGCGTGGGAGCTGCTGGAGGCGGCGTCGCCTTTTTCGCTCATATCGGCGGATTCATTGCAGGTATGGCACTGATCGGTTTCTTCAAACGGAAAGATGTACGGTTTTTTTCTCCAGGTCGTTCGACATGGTCTCAATAGGCCACCCTATCCGGAACCGGCGGATGATTCACGCAGCGTCCAAAAGCTCTCTGATCCTCTCGACTAATCCGGATTGGCGGTAAGGATGCTGCAAAACATACCGCTGGTTGATCCGGTGGTATTGGATTGTTTCATCATCATAGCTGGAAACAAACAACGCTTTCATCAGCGGATGCTGGTTCAGGAGTCGGCGGGCCAGTTCACGCCCTCCGATTTCATGCATCACCAAAGGACTCACGGTCAGATGAACTACGCCTTTATATTGCCGAGTAAGCATCAACGCTTCGACCGACGAGGCCGCCTCCAAGACTTGATAACGATGGCGCTGTAAGACCGATCGCGCCAGCTTCCGTTCGATTTCGTTTTCCTCCACAAGCAGGATGGTTTCATCTCCTTTGGACAGCATCGCTCTCGGGATCACTTCCTCCCGTATGTCCGGTGCCGTGGCTGCGGGGAAGATGACTCGAACGGAGGTCCCCTGTCCTGATCGACTATCCACCTCCAGCCTCCCTCCGTTTTGTTTGACGATCCCGAACACCGCAGTGAGGCCAAGACCGATGTTCGTTTCTTTCGTTGAAAAGAGCGGTTCGAACATATGGGCTTGGGTATCTAAGCTCATGCCGGTTCCGGTATCACTGATTTGAATCAAGACCTGGGGGCCTGTCATCCTGCCCGACGACGGCCATGACAAGTCCGAGGGATGCTCAATCTTCTTGATCTCCATCGTCAGCATTCCTCTGTTCGACATGGCATCCCGTGCATTGACGATTAACTGGAGCAGGACGGTTTCCAGTCCTTCCCGATCCACTTCGGCGTAGGCCATCTGCTTATCCATGTTGATGGTCAGTCGAATATGATCGGGCAACAGACTTACGATCATTCCGTGCAGATCAGCTATTACCGCTTGGACCGACAAGACGTGTCGCACGGGCTGTTGCTCGATTTCGAGAGCGATGAGTTGGGCCGTGAGCGTGGCGGACTTTTCCCCGGCCTTAAAGATCTCATCGGCCGATGACCTGAGAGGATCGCTTGGTTGCAGATGCGACAGCATGAGACCTGTTTGTTTTCCGATGACGGCGAACAACGCCCCGAACTCACCGGCAATTCTCGCGGCCACTCGTCCGACAGCCTCCATCTTCTGCGCCTGATGAAGTTGTCGCTCCAGCCCCTGCCGGACGACTTGTCCTTCGCGCAATTCGGTATTCGTTTTGGATAGATCTTCTTTCAGTCCCTTGATTCTGGTTTCGAGTTCGGTTTTGGCGGCTTCTAGTTCCACTTCCGTTTTTTTCAGCTGGTCGACATCTTTCTGTAGCGATACCTTTTCTTCCTGGGCGACGGCCGCGCCTTCTAAGGCCACTCCATAGAACACCGCCATGACGAGAAGAACAGGGATCCCCAAAAGCTGTCCTGTGGCTAGAACCCCGGATTCTAAAATACCTTCATACACGACCACAGCGTACCCAGCACTCAAGAGCAGAGAGAGACCGAGCAGATGCCCCAACCGCCGGACCGACGCCGCAATTAGCACCAGCACAAAATAGGTGATGTAGAGATCCGATCGGGCGTTTCCTGAAAGATAGATGACGCCTGTCACGAGGAGTGTATCGAGGGTGACGAGACCGGCACTAAACCAAGGGGCCCTCAGAACGGTCTGGGGCAACATCGCAAGACAGAGGATACCCAACCATAGCCCTATCACTAGGCTATTGCTCATGAATCGGCTGATGACTGATTCGACACTGAAGATCAATTCGTACGATAAAGTGATGGTGACGAGCCCTTGAAGCACGAGGAATCGAGTGCCTGGCTCCGTAAGCCATCGGCAGAGCCTATCCGATGTTTGCTTGGAGCCGGTTTGAGCCAAATTTTGTCTCATGGTTTTGCGCCTCCGATGGCAACAGCTCGTGTGAGCGAGCAAATGTCATACCTTCGTGCGCCAAATCAACCTCATCATTTACGTGGCTTTTTCTTCTCGTCCCGATCTCTTGTGAACCACGTGTTGACAAAATCGAACGTCAGGAACTTGTATGCTGCCAAGGAGGCTTTCTCACCACATGCGTTGCTGTATCGGATGGATTAGGAAGAGCGTCGGATGCGTGCAATGAACTGGCGAGCCGTTTCAGTGGCTGTTTCTACTTGGGAGGCGGTAAATGTCACATGCCCCATCTTTCTACCAGGACGCATGATCCGCTTACCGTATAGGTGCAGTACGGCCCCTGCGGTCGCATGGAGCGCATACAACCCTTCACCGGATGTCACCGCCTGTACTTCCTCGCCGATGAGATTCACCATGACTGCTGGGCTTAAGAGTCTCGTTTCTCCCAACGGCAGGCCGCAGGTCGCTCGTACCTGCTGCTCGAATTGTGAGACCGTACAAACGTTCAATGTATAGTGGCCAGAATTATGGGGGCGAGGCGCAATTTCATTAATTAGGAGGGAGCCATTTGTGGTTTGAAAGAGTTCTACACAGAACACACCAACGCCTTGTAGCGCCGTGACGACCTGCTTTGAAATTTCCGTCGCCGTTTCGGCGACGTCAAGAGGAATGGAGGCCGGCACGAGGGTTTCCCGTAAGATGCCCCGCTCATGCCGATTCTCAACCACCGGATACACACACTGCGCGCCATTCCCGCCTCGCACGACGAGAACCGAAAGTTCTCGGACATACTCGACGAACTGTTCCAGAATCCACCGGCGACCGGCGTTCGCTGTTCTCAAGATGTGTTCAACTTGTTTTACGTCAGAAGCGTCGCGGAGCACCCACTGCCCTTTCCCGTCATATCCACTTCTCGCCGTCTTACAGACGGCGGGAAGGCCGAGGCGATCGACGGCTGACCTAAGTTGCAGGGCTGATTCGACAATCGAGAATGCGGGAACAGAGAGGTGCCGTGACGACAAGAACTGCTTCTGCTCAATTCGGTCCTGGATGACCCGCAGAACAGCTCCGGAAGGTCGCATCGGACATCCCCTTTCCAGCCATTCACAGAGCTCCGCCGGCACATTTTCCCATTCGAGAGTGACGGCATCGGCGATGCGGGCAAATCGGTCGCGGACGTTTACGTCCGAAAAAGGTGCGATGAATGAGTGGGTGGCAATCCGATGAGCCGGCGCGTCGGCATCTGGATCCCAGACTGCCACACCATACCCCATGCGGCGGGCAGCCTCGGTAAACATCATCCCCAATTGCCCTCCGCCCAATACCCCCAGAGTGGAGCCTGGCTTAAGGATTCGTTCCGTCACAGCGGTCGGCTCATCTCATCGGCTCCGGGGTTGCCTAGTCTGGTGGCCTTTGGCCTCCGGAGAGTTGAGAACGCTTTCGGTTTGAGCCGTCCGGTAATGCTTGATACTGACCGCAATTTCAGGATGGCTTCCGGCAAGAATTTGTCCGGCCAAAAGGCCTGCATTCTCGGCGCCCCCTATCGCCACGGTGGCAACGGGTATGCCCTTTGGCATTTGGACAATTGATAAGAGAGAATCAAGGCCACGGAGGTTTTCTGTGGGTATCGGCACACCGATCACCGGAAGGTCGGTCTTGGCCGCCAACATACCGGGGAGGTGAGCCGCTCCTCCAGCTCCCGCAATGATGACCTTGATTCCTCTGCTAGCAGCGCTAGTGGCGTACTCGAAGAGCCGATCCGGTGTTCGATGAGCAGACACGACGAGGAGTTCATAAGGAATACCGAGTTCCTTCAAGATCGCTCCGGATTTCTCTAAAACCGGAAAATCTGATTTGCTGCCCCCCAAGATTCCGACCAGCGGCCGCTGGTTCGTGAGCATTTGGCTCAGGCTTTTCAGAGACTGACTCACTCCCCGCTGTTTTTTGACCATTGTTGATCTCTCCCGCTTCACAAGTGCTTCTGCCGTCAGTCGTGCAATACCGGCACCTTAGCGACTCCTTTGGATAGGGTCAAGGCGATCGGAACTATGACTATCTTCTTGTGTGGGATGACCGATCGCTGATGCTTGCGTGATCGGACCAGGGCAGCAGCGATGTTGCCCACTCGCAATGTCCGAGTCGAAAGAAACCGTAGTGCATGCAATCGTAAGCAGCACACTGGAGAGAACGTTACAATGGGACGCACTGACGAGGAAAGGAACTACACTGCCACCGTTAACGAGTAGATGGCTCAGGGCGAATCCCTGAGCCATCTATACCGAGAAGGAAAACGATGTGCCGCATTCCTTGTGCGGCACGATCAACTATTTGCCACCCGGGGCCGCCACCTTGGGCGCGAACATTTCAAATACACTGGGCTCCCGCTGCAGGTAGTCCGGCGGGAAGAAGTTGAATCGCCGCCACAGTTCGTACCAAAGAGGGACACGATTCATGATCACCCAGCCCAAGACTTTGGTACCCTGTCGCACTTGAGCCTGTTCAGGCCATGGTTGAGGATCATCCGGGTCCGGAACGACCCAAAACCGATAATTTCCTTTCCCATCGTCGATCTGGTCAACAACCTTGATCACGCCCCCACGAGTACCCGCCATCAACCCAGGCCAGGCAGGCAATGGGATGGCCGGCACTCCGAAGAACAAGATGCGCACTTTCCGCCCAGGCTTCAAGAGCGGAGAATCCAACCCCTCCGCCACCATTTCAATTGCAGGATCCGAGGCAAGCGGAGAAATAGTAACCAGATTTTCTCCCTGTTTGACTGTTTCATTGATACCGACTTTCGCCATCTTGACGACGGTCCCATCCATCGGCGCAATGAGTTTCGCGGCCTCGATTCGTTGCTGGACGCCCTGTTGCCGGTAAGAGATATCCGCCAACGATTCCGTAGCCTTCGCCGCTTCCGCCACTGCAGCATCGCGCGATGCTATGGCATCCATGAGCCGTTGCTGCACATCCGCGGTGATTTGGTCACGTCCGAAACTCAAGGCAGACCGAGCCTGCTCGGCAGCCAATAAACTGGCCTGTGCTGCCTGCAAACCTGCTTTTGTGCCAATTTCCGTCTGAATCGTCAACTCGAGTTCTCGTTGTGAGACCAGTCCGTCTCTGACAAGTTGCCGATGCCGGTCGACGTTGAGCTGCGCCGTGTGCACGTCAATCTTGAGCTGCTCGACCTTTTGTTGCGCTTCCCGTACCTTATTATCCGCCTCGACCACTCTCGCTTCCGCCGACGGAACGGCAGCTTGGACTAACTTCCTCATCTCTCCGATTCGCTTATTCAGTTGATCCGCCCTGGCCAACGCCGCCTGACGTGTTTGTTCAAGCGCTACCTTACGTTGTTCGAACAAGGGAAGAATTTCCGGCGCCATGAAGGTCGGGTCGTAATCCTCGAGTTCACCGACGAGGTCGCCCTTCTTGACTTTGACGCCTTCATAAATGTGCCAAGCTTTGACACGACCTGTAATTCGAGATTCAATTTGCTGGGGACGATCATACGGCGTGTAAGCTGACACTTTCCCAGACGCCTGGATGGTCTGTGTCCATGGTACGAATTCAAGGACGATCAGAAAGAGCAAGAGAATCGTCAGAATCGCACGAGAAGCCGTGAACATTCCGCCTGGAATCTGTACAGCCTCCCAGCATGGCAACTTGGCCAATGCCGGTCCTTGTTCGATGGTGATCGCCTCCAAGCCGACCCCTCGCCGGACCAGCGCACGTTCTCCGCTGCCTTCGACACCGCGACCTAGGCTAGCCATGGAGCCTCCATTCATTTACCGGTGTTAATTTGCCATTCCGAACCGTTTACGCATGTGCATGATGCAGCATGATACGACGATCCGCATGATCCGTAAGATTGGGATCCGTCGACACGAAGATCACGGACCAGGCTTCATCCTTCGAGCACAGCCGACGCAGGACCCGCTCGCGCAACGACGGCTCGAGCGAGTGAATCAAGCCGTCAAATATGAGCACTTGCGGACGTCCGAGAATCGCTCGAGCCAACAGGATCTGCACGATATGGGTCGGTGACAGGGATTCACCCAAGGCTGAAATATCTGACTTGACCCCACGCGGCAACCCTTCGACATCTTCTTCAAGCTCAGTGAAGCGAAGCGCCCAATTGAGGTCGTCATAGGTGACATACGAACGTCCCATGACGATATTTTCCTCGATCGTCCCTTTCACCAATGACAGCTGAGAATCGATCATCACGCTGCGGCATTGGTTGATGGCATTGCCGTCGATATACCGGAGATCAACCCCATTGTACTGAACGACTCCGTTCGTTGGGACTTCGAGGCCGCCCAACACTCTGGCCAAAGCTGTTTTGGCCGCCGTGGTCCTGGCGTAGATCCCGAGCTTCTCGCCCGGGGCCACGTCCAAGTTGAAACCATCGAACACCGAGACCCCGCTGTGAACCAAACTGACACCTTTACAGGTCACCCGGACCCCTTGAGTCAAGTGCTTTGGAAGAGCGACAGCCGATTCGGTTGAAACCTGATCCTGCTCTTGACTAAAGACCTCATCAAGGTGGGTCAGCGACGCGAAGAAATAATATACATGTCCCATGTTCTTGATGAGAGAGTCGAAATTGATGACGAGTGCACTCACCACCGCTTGAACAGCGACTAACTGCCCAAGGGTCAACTGCCCCGATGCCATGAGCGAAGCTGCGAGGCCAAGCGCACCGGCTTGCGCGATGGCTTGTCCACCGACTGAACCAATATATTGTCGTACGAGAACGGCAAACCGCGCCTTCCGTGTTTCAACATAGCGACTGACGAGATCGTTCGTCTTGTGCATGAGAAACGGGCGACTGTCAGTGGCCTTCAACTGAAGCGCATTCCGCGAAACCTCTTGAACAAAATTAAAGACATCGTACTTCGCATGGGACATGGCGAGAGTCGTCTTGAGAGCACCACGGGAAAGCACGAAAAACGTGAGCGCGAACCCAGCCATGAGCAGAAGATTGTACATGAGAAAATAGGGATGGTAGACGATCAGCACGACCATGCCGACCGTGCCTCCCACCACGACATTGATCAGATCGATCAGCAACGTGGATAAGGCACGTTGCATGAAGACCGTTTCGATGAAGTAGTTCGCCAGTTCAGGTTTCGCTCCTTTAAAGCGATTCCGAGGAAGCTGCTCAACCATCGCAACTGTGACTCGTGCGAAGATCCGGCGTTGCACGACATCCACCGCGTAGAAATGGAATGTCTTGAAGAGGCCGACAAACAGCAGAACCCCCAGCATGATCCCCGTCAGGGTCCAGATCATGACCGGCTGCACCGCATAGGAGAAGGTACTAACCAACTCCTGTACGGTCAATGGAATGATAAGAGAAAAGAACCCGACTGCCAGGGCGTAAGAAAAAATCAAACTCATGATTTTTTTCTCAGCCCGCATCGCCACGGACAACTGCTTCATCAGTGCTTCGAACAGGCCCCTATAACCTTCGCCCTGAGGTTCTTTCATGAGCACCCCCAGTAATAGGTCTGAATGTGAATCATGCGCCCCTTGCCAAACTTCATCACGGCTGCACTACACCACGTTTGAGAATCGACTTCCAAGCCCATCGAATGAACTATACGGTAGTACCACCCCTTCTTCCTGACATCAGTCGCGTCCCGGTAGTTTACGACCGGACGAACCGGCTACGTGCAGTGGATCCCCATACTTGCTTAACACCTGGTCGGAAACAGGTTTCGACAGCGCCCCTCTTGCCCACAGCATGCCTCCACGCGACACGGCATAGTCAGCTTGGGCGCGGTAGAGCTCGTAAGCCGCTTGGACGACCGCACGCTCTCGTAGGTTGACGAAGAGCACGCTCGTTGCTCCCATATTAAACCGGGCTCGTTCGCCTTCTTCCAAGGTCTTGGCCAAGCGCAGAGCTTCCGTCGCGACCTTCACGCGGTCCCGGGCCCGTACTTGGGCTGACAACCAGTTATCAACGTCGATCTGAACTTGTCGCTCGGTATAGGCTTGCTTCCAAGCCAATCGTTCCTGCTGCGCTTCTGCGTGAAGGACCTTCCCTCTGGCACCCCGATTGAACAGCGGCATACTAAAGAGAGTCGCCATTCGGTAGCCGACCCCTCCAACCCAATAGATAGAACCGATCGACGGACCCCCCTCAACCGTGAGCTTAGGAAGCAGGCTATTCTTCGCCAGTTTGATTTCGATATTGTTCAATTTGGCTTCAATGTAGAGGTCGCGCACTTCCGGACGATCCTCCGCGGCTTCCACCTTGAAGGCCGCCACATCCTCGTCACTTGGCAACGTCGTCTCCCCCTGGAATTCCGGCGCCCACTCCGGTCTCGGTGTTACCGGCTCGCCGTTGTCCCAGAGAAACAGCGCCAGCTTATACTGCTCATACTCCACCTTCCGTTGCGCGGCAATGGCAGCTTCTCGACGCCGCTGAACTTCTTCTCGGGCTTCGACCACGTCTATCGGAGCGACCGCGCCGGCTTTGGCTCTTCCCTCGACCATGCGATAGCGCTCCTCGGCGACGGCCAGCGCACGCTTGACCACATCGGCTTGCTTGACGGCGACCTGCCAATCCCAATATTGCACGGCCCCGGCCAAGTAGAGATCTTGCCGTTTCTGGGCGACCTTCACCTCGGCTTGCGGCCCGGCGAGCTCAGCCTGTTGCAACCCGGCATACTCTTCGTTGACCATGAATCCCCGCAGGAGATTAAATTTCCCGCCGATTAGGGCCAGTTGTTGCGGATAGAAAAGTTGCAAGTCTTGAGGGAGCGCGACCCCGGGACTCTGGACGTTACGGTCGCTTGGGTCTATGGTATTTTGCCCACTGAGCGTCGCATGATCCCCAAAGACGTTCCGGATACCGACGAAGAGTTCCCACCCGATAGGGTGCCCGACCTTGATAAAAGTATCGTTATAGCCAGAACTTAAGTGATTCGGCGCACCACTGACGTTCGTCAGATTGAACGTTTGATACCGGTCGAACTCGACTTCGTTCCGAACCTTCGGCTCCCACGCACCCAAGGCTTTCAAGATTTTCGCCCGAGCCTGCGCTCGCTCCAGTCCGGTTGCCTTAAGCAGCGGATGGGTCAACTCAATTCTGGCCAACACCTCTTCAATGGTCAGGGGAGCGGTGCGAGTAGACTGAGCTCGAACGACGCTCGAGTCGATCACTGTTTCCGCCCCTGCGGTCACCGGCACCATCATCAACGAGAACAGCAAGAGAAGGATCAAGGGAGGATGCTCCTTTGTTGCTGAATTAATCGCGTCCCGGTCGTTTGAAGCCGTTCATGCCTGCCGCCGTCAGCGGGTTCCCGTACTTGCTCAACTCGCTTTCGGGCCACGGCTTCGACAACGCGCCCCTCGCCCACAACATGCCTCCACGCGCTACGGCGTAGTCGGCTTGCGCCCGATACAGCTGGTACGCCGCTTCCACCACGTTACGCTCACGGATGTTCACAAAGAGGACGGTGGTCGCGCCCATGTTGAATCGGGTCCGTTCGCCCTCCTCCAGCGTCTTCGCCATGCGCAGCGCTTCCGTCGCTGCCTTCACCCGGTCTCTGGCCCGCACTTGGGCCGAGAGCCAGTTGTCCACGTCGATGCTGACCTGCTGCTCGGTGTACAGCTGTTTCAGGACCAATTGCTGCTGGTCCGCTTCCGCGAACAGAACTTTCCCACGCCCTTCCCGCTGGAACAGCGGCATCGCAAAGGACGATTCCATCCGATATCCGACCCCCACATTCCAGTCCGCGCCGGCTTCCATTTGTCCCCCCTTAAAATCAAACTTGGGGAGCAGGTAGTTCTTGGCGAGCTTGATGTCGATATTATTCATCTTGGCTGCGATGTAGAGTTCTCTCACTTCCGGCCGATCTTCTTTGGCTTCCACTTTATAGGCCGCAACCTCGTCGTTGGTCGGGAGCGGCGTTTCACCTTGGAATTCCGGCGCCCATTCCGGTCGCGGCGTCACCGGCTCGCCGTTCTCCCACAGAAAGAGGGACAGTTTGTACTGCTCATACTCCACCTTCCGCTGGGCGGCGATGGCGGCTTCTCGCCGACTCTGAACCTCTTTGTTCACCTCGACGACATCGAGCGGCGAGGCCAGCCCACGCTTGGCCTGCCCTTGTACCTGAATGAGGCGCTCTTCCGCGACAGCCAATGTCCGTTTCTGCACTTCAGCCTGCTTCACCGCCACTTGCCAATCCCAGTACTGCACGGCCCCGGCGAGATACAGGTCCTGTCGTTTTTGGGCGACGTGGATCTCTGCCTGCGGACCCGCGAGTTCGGCCTTCTGGAAGTCGGCATACTCCTCGTTCATCATGAAGCCGCGCAGTAGGTGAGCTTCACCACCGACGAGGATTTGCTGGTTCTGCCAGAAGAGCAGTCCATCATTCGCGAGGAGCGCATGGGCGCCTTGGTTGGTGCGATCCCCAAACCCATTGCGGATCCCCCCATGGACCGTGAAGCCCCAGGGATGCCCCATCTGGAGAAGGCTGTCGTTAAATCCCCCCGTCGTCTCATTAATAAATGCCAGGAAATTCCAACTCTGATACCGATCGGCCTCTGTCCTGTTCTTGAACGTCGGTTCCCAGGCTGCGAGCGCCTTCAAGATCTTCGCCCGGGCCTCCATCCGTTCAACCCCGGTCGCCCGAAGCAGCGGATGAGTCAGCTCAATCCGGGCGAGCACTTCGCTGATGGTCAGAGGCTCGGTGCGGGCGGACTGCGCCTTCAACGCGCTTGAATCGTGCACCGGCTCCGCCAGTGCCGCCACGGGAAGCAAGGTCAGAATCACGAGTAATAGAGCGGCCATCGAAGGATGCTCCTTGCGTCGGATTAATCGCGGCCCGGTCGTTTGAAACCGTTCATGCCCGCCGCCGTCAGCGGGTTCCCGTACTTGCTCAACTCGCTTTCGGCCCACGGCTTGGCCAACGCACCCCTCGCCCACAACATGCCTCCACGCGACACGGCGTAGTCGGCCTGCGCCCGATACAGCTGGTATGCCTGTTCCACCACGTTGCGCTCACGGAGGTTGACGAAGAGCACACTGGACGCGCCCATGTTAAACCGAGTCCGCTCGCCCTCTTCCAGCGTCTTGGCCAACCGCAGGGCTTCCGTCGACGCCGTCACCCGGTCTCTGGCCCGCACTTGGGCCGAGAGCCAGTTGTCCACATCGAAACTGACCTGTTGCTCGGTGTACAGCTGTTTCAACGCCAATTGTTGCTGAGCCACTTCCGCAGCCATGACTTTTCCACGCCCTTCCCGTTGGAACACCGGCACCTCAAGGTGCACACCGACCCGATACCCGAGTCCCACGACCCAGTCCGCAGCGCCTTTGGTGGGCCCGCCCTCAAGATCCAACAACGGGAGCAGTTTGTTCTTGGCGAGCTTGATGTCGATGTTGTTGATCTTAGCTTCGATGTAGAGCTCCCGCACTTCCGGCCGCTCTTCTTTGGCCTCCACTTTATAGGCCGCGACCTCGTCGTTATTCGGGAGCGGCGTTTCGCCCTGGAATTCCGGCGCCCATTCCGGTCGCGGCGTCACCGGCTCGCCGTTCTCCCAGAGAAAGAGGGACAGCTTGTACTGCTCATACTCCACCTTCCGCTGGGCGGCGATGGCGGCTTCTTTCCGATTCTGAACCTCTTTGTTCACTTCGACAACATCGAGCGGCGCGACCTTCCCGCCCTTGGCCAATCCTTCGACCTGGACCAAGCGCTCTTCGGCAACCGCTAAGGCGCGCTTCACCACCTCGGCTTGTTTGACGGCGACCTGCCAATCCCAGTACTGCACGGCCCCGGCGAGATAGAGGTCCTGTCGTTTTTGGGCCACCTTGATCTCCGCTTGCGGCCCCGCGAGCTCAGCCTGTTGAAACTGGGCGTTCTCCTCGTTGACCATGAAGCCCCGCAGGAGATGGAACGACCCGCCGTAATAGAAATGCTGCTGTGGATAGGCGGCCAGTAGATCAGGGGGGTACGCAATCCTCGAGGTGGCTTTATCAAAGAAGCCGCTGCGGAGCCCGCCTTCGACCGTGAAGCCCCAGGGATGCCCGACCTGGACCGTGCTATCGGCATAGCCAGTGGTATGTTGACTCGGAATGTCGAAGGCCGTCGTGAGGTTCCAAGTCGTATAACGTTCGGTCTGTGTATAGTTCTTGATCTGCGGTTCCCAAGCCCCAAGCGCCTTCAGGATCATCGCCCTGGCCTTCGTTCGCTCGGCTCCCATCGCCCGAAGCAACGGATGCGTCAACTCGATGCGCGCCAGCACTTCTCCGATGGTGAGGGGTTCGGTGCGCGTCGACTGAGCCTTCAATGCGCTGGAATCATGAATCGGGTCCGCCAGTGCGGTCATTGGCAGGAGAGTCACCAGGGCCAATACCAGAGCGATCATGAGGGATGCTCCTTTCACATCGGGTGGCGGACGGCGCTCACAGTAGCAATCTCCTGCTTATTTTTCAAAATAGATAAAACGGATTGGAGTTATCGGCTAATCCGATGTATAGTGCTTCCCTCATTCAAATCCTAGGGCCATATGGATTGGCTGAACTATCATCATCTCCTGTATTTCTGGTCCGTCGCCCGGCACGGGACCGTGACCAAAGCCTGCGAAGAACTCCGCCTCGCGCAGCCCACCATCAGCGGACAGATCCACCTCTTGGAAAATACCTTGGGAGAAAAGTTATTCATACGGACCGGCCGCCGCCTGGCGCTGACGGAGATGGGCCATCTCGTCTTCAAGTACGCCGAAGACATCTTTTCGACCGGACAAGAGTTGATGAACACGGTCAAAGGGCATGCGAATGGACATCCTGCTCGACTGATCGTCGGCATCGCGGATGCGGTTCCCAAACCACTGGCCACCCAACTCCTCAAGTCCGCTCTGAAACTGCACCGGCCGACCCACTTGATTTGCCAGGAAGACAAATTGCGCCAACTGTTGACCGATTTGACGGCCCATCGATTGGATCTGGTGATCGCCGACACTCCGGCCCCCTCCAGCATCAAGGAGCATACGTACAGCCATCCATTAGGCGAATCAGGAGTGACGCTGTTTGCTACGGCGAAACTGACGACGCAATATCGCCGAGGCTTTCCCCAATCCTTAAGCGGGGCACCCATACTCCTTCCGACATCCAGTGCCATGCTCCGGCGCCTGCTCGACCAGTGGTTCGTTAATCAAGGACTCCATCCGAACATTGTGGGGGAGTTCGACGACAGTGCGACTTTAAAGGCCTTCGGCCAAGATGGATATGGAATCTTCCCCGGTGTGTCGGTGATCGAAAAGGAGATTTGTCGCCAATATCGGGTGCAGGCGGTCGGACAGTTGGAGTCTCTCAAACAACATTTCTACGCCATCACGGCCGAGCGCCGGCTGAAGCATCCGGCCGTCCTCGCTCTTGTCCGCGCCGCCCGGCAAGAACTGCTCGGGTAAGAACCTCCAGCGGCAAGCGCGCCCGTCATGCGCCGTCTCTTCCCACAGCCTGCATGAGTCGTTCTCGCTCCTGACTCGTGAGCTCTCTCCACTCACCCACGCCCAACCCCTTGACCGAAATGTGCATGATCCTCGTCCGGTGCAGCTTGCTCACTCGATAGCCAAGCGCTTGGCACATCCGCCTGATCTGTCGGTTCCGTCCCTCCGTCAGAACAATGCGAAATTGATCACGGGCCACGCGCATCGTGCGACAGGGCTTCGTGGCACTTCCGAGAATAACGACTCCGCGGGACATACGATCCAAGAAGGATTGGTCGAACGGACGGTCCACCTGCACCAGGTACTCCCGCTCATGTCCGAATTCGGCGCGGAGGATTTCGTTCACGATGTCGCCGTCGTTTGTCAGCAAGATAAGCCCGGACGAATCCTTGTCCAGGCGCCCGATCGGGAAAATCCGCTCCGGGTGTCCGATCTCCGCAATGATATTTCGAGGGACATGCGATTCGCTCGTCGTCGTGACCCCGACCGGCTTGTGATACTTGATATAGAGTGTCGCTTTGCCCCAGGGAATCACACGACCCTCGCGGGCGACGACATCCGCGGGCCCGACATGGTCGCCGAGTTTGGCCACCCGGCCGTTGATCGTGACGGCGCCCGATTCAATCAACCGGTCTGCCTCGCGCCGGGAACAGATCCCATGCTCGGTGAAGAACTTGTTGATGCGAATGGTGTGCGCCACGAGACGATGGAGGGACTTGACGGATGATACGGACGGTTAAAGCACGCGCCGGCCGGTCCCGATACGGCCGAGCATACGATAGATCAACCGTGCGATGGAAAATTGCGGCGCCACGAATCCTTCGATCGGTGCGATTTCACTGACATCCATGCCGACGATGCCGGGCCCCTTGGCCAGCGCCGTGATGAGATTGATGGTATCGTACCATCCAAGTCCGCCGGGCTCGGGAGTGCCCAAGGCGGGCATGATGGACGCATCCAGCCCATCGCAGTCAAAGGTGAGGTACACGGGCGTTCGGCAAGCCGCGACCACGTCGGGGATCCAGTTCGACGCTTTACCTTCATACCGGCCGGATGGGTCGAGGATGGTCGCTGCAAAAAACGTCGTGATGCGGTCTGTGGCATGGATACGAGCGACCTCTTCTTCGCTTATCGATCGGATGCCCACCTGCACCAGCGGCAGTCCGCCGTCCACCACTCGCGCCATGACACTGGCATGGCTGAAGGGATTGCCTTGATAGGCGGTGCGAAGATCGCCGTGGGCATCGATCTGCACGACGGTCATCTGCGGGTATTGCTTCGCATGGGCCCGAATCGCGCCCAATGCCCCGGTGTGTTCGCCCGTCAGGGTGATGAGAAACCGGCCGGTTCCCACATGCGGGGACACAAACGCTTCGATGGCCTCGACCGCCGCAAGATCGACCTTCCCCTCAAGGTCCAACGGCGAAGCCGTCGCGATCCCGCCCCATTCGCGATAGGGTTCGCGCCCCAGTTGTTCGTCGTAGAATTCGACTTGACGCGAGGCTTCCAGGATGGCGGACGGGCCCTGGTCCGACCCGCGAATATAACTCGAGGTGTGTTCGTAGGGAGCCGGTAGAACATAGACACCCGCGTGATGCGGATGGCACCAGGGTTCCTCGATCCCCAGAAAATTGCGGTCGGGCCCCTCCCAACCCATGGGAAGCGTCATGGGTGTGCTTCCCTTGGCGAGGCCGACCGAGGCTTCCCATTCCAGGCAAGAACCACGGACCTCTACCTGCGAGGACGGTTGGGCACGTTCTCCGGCGGAATGAAGACCGCCAGCGCGATGACGGTGATCCACTTCCCTTTCTTCCCGACGGCCGACTGGGTGATGTTGAGGGTCTGCACGATCTTCCCGCCCATTTTAAAAACCTGCTCGCGCTCTTTCCACGCGACATTGGGATCGAACTCGACGCCGAGGGTCGTCGCCAGCATCTGCGCCGCCAGATCTTCCGTATACTCTCCCGTTTCTTCGTCCGTCTCCCCGTGCGCATGGTGCTCCGAGAGATAGCCGTATGTGCCGCGGTCGGTGGGTTTCGCCAGTCCGACGGAGGCCGAGATGAGCCGGTTCCGTTCATTCGTCTCCGAACGCGCCATGACGCAAAACGTGATTTCTCCCGGCTTCAGTAGTTTCTCTCCGCGTTTTCGCGGGATGATTTTACAATGGGGAGGAAGGATGGATGAGACGCTGACCAGGTTGCAGTAGGCCACACCGGCGCTGCGCAGCGCTTCTTCGAAGGAGGCCAACTTTTCTTTATGGACTCCCACTCCTCTCGTTAGGAACATATGCGTAGGTACCATCTTCTTCCCTTTCCTCTGCTAATCGACCTGTCTGGTTGTTCGAAGGTTGTTTGGTGACGTGTTCGTAAGCGGCCAGCCAGACAAACAAACCGGACCAGAGCCACGGCGGTATCGGGCGCTTGTTGTAGCAAGATTGAACCGGCTTCGCAATATCTTCTAGACACTTTTTTCGGATGCGCCGGGCGGTTCCTTCAGATTCATGATGAGCATGCGTGGCTCGGTCATGTCTTCGATCGCGGCGCGCACGCCCTCCCGCCCCAACCCGGAATCTTTCACGCCGCCGTAGGGCATATGGTCCGCGCGAAAGGTTGGAATTTCATTGGCCAAGACCGCTCCGACTTCCAGATGCCGAAAGGCGTAAAAGATTTTGTTGATATCCTGCGTGAAGAGACCGGCCTGCAATCCATAGTCGGATTGGTTGAGCATCGCCACGGCTTCGCTGAGCTGACGGTACGGCGTCACGGTCACGACCGGACCGAACACCTCCCGACACGAGACCTTCATGTCGGGCCTCACGTTCGACAGCACCGTCGCTTCAACAAGAGCCCCCATCCGTTTTCCACCCAACAAGACACGGGCGCCCTCCGCCACGGCTTCGCCGATCCAACTCTCCACTCGCTGAGCGGCCGCGAGATCGATCAACGGACCGATGCTCGTCGTCTCGTCGGCGGGATCGCCCACTTTCAATCGAGCGACGTGCATGAGCAACTTGGTCGTAAACGCATCGGCGATCGAGTGATGCACGAACACCCGCTGCACCGAAATGCACGTCTGACCGGCATACCCGAATCCCCCGGCCGCGCAACGCTGGGCCGCCAGCTCAAGATCGGCATCGGGCTCGATCATCACGCCGGCGTTGCCGCCGAGTTCGAGCGTGATTTTTTTCTTGCCGCACTTGGCCTTCAACATCCATCCGACCGACGCGCTGCCCGTGAAGCTCAACAACTTGAATCGCGGATCGACGACCATCCGCTCGGCAAGCACGTTCTCGCACGGCACTATATTCAGCCCGCCGGGAGGAACCCCCGCCTCGAGCGCGACCTCTCCAAGGAGCAGCGCCGTCAACGGCGTTTGAGGGGCCGGTTTGATCAAAATCGGATTGCCGGACGCCAGGGCTGGTGCCACTTTGTGCGCCACCAGATTCAGCGGAAAGTTGAAGGGGGTAATGCCGAGAATCGGACCGATGGGGAAACGGCGGAGCAGGCCGAGGTGAGTATCGAAGCCAGGCGTCCAATCCAATGGGACCACTTCCCCTGCAATCCGCCGCGCTTCCTCGGCCGCCACGGTAAAGGTCTGAATCGCCCGATTGACCTCCCGCTTCGCATCGGTGATCGGCTTGCCGGCCTCGGCCGTGATGGCCCGAGCCACTTCATCTCGACGCCGATAGAGCAACGCGGCGACCTGTTGGAGGATATTGTATCGGGCATGACCCGGCAGCTGCTCCATCGCCGCCGCCGCACTGCATGTGGACGCGATGGCTTCATCGACATCGGATTCGGTCGCGTGGGTGACCTGCGCGATCAATTTGCCGGTGAACGGATCAACCACAGGGGCCGAGAGCGCGCCTGACTTCCACTGGCCATGAACGAGGAACGGACGGGATTCCTGCACGGGAAGACTCGCTGGAGTCCGAGCTGAGGTTGGTGTTAGTCCGCCGCTTCAACCGGCGCGGCGGCTTCGGCGGAGGGTTGAACAATCGTGGCCGCTTCTTGTGCGGCGACGGCCTTGGCGATCAATTCTTCCGTGCCCCAATCACGGATCGCCTCCAAGGTAAAGCCCTCGTAGGTCGATACACCGTGACACGTCGGACAGTCCGGCATCGGCACCTTTCTGTAGAAGACTTCCGTCAAGCACGACATACACACCCAGAAATCGTCATCGCGATGGGAGACGGGCCAGAACGATTGCATCGAAGCCATATGGGTACCCTACCTTTTTATTAAGGGAGAGGACTATCGCACCTGAGTACCGATGTCAACCCTACCGGCACTGTCCTGCCTCATCTCTCCTGCACCACCGCGGTTACTTTTTGTCGCTTGCCAGCAGTCGATCGATTTCTTCCGCGAACATTTCGAATGGAAAGGCGCCGGGGATCGCAACGGCCGGCTCTTTTTCCGTCGGCTCATCGGCCGTTCGCACCAGGATGAATCCCGGGGTTCCATGAAACCCCCACTGGTTGGCTTCCTGGCGATCTTCGAAAATCGCTTTCGTATACCGCCCGTCGTTCAGACACCGTTCAAACGCGGCTTGATCCAAACCCAAGCCCGCAGCCTGTCGGAGATACACCTGCCTGTCCAACCGACCCCCCGCGGCAAACAAGCGGTCATGCATCGCCCAATACTTGCCTTGAGCACCCGCGCATCGTGCCGCTGACGCAGCATCGACTCCAGGACCCTGATCGGCTCGCGGATAATCCTTGTAGAGAAACCGGACCTTTCCGGTATCGACGTAACGAGCCTGAATCCGTGGCCACGTATCCTTGAAAAATTTCAGGCAATAGCCGCATGTGAAATCAGAGTATTCGATCAACGTCAGCGGGGCGTTGGCTTGTCCTCGTACCCGCGCATCGGCATCAAGGGCATTCCCCGCCGACGCCGGAGAAGGCCACCCGAGAGTGCTGCACGCGAAAACCAGCAGCCACCGCTGTCCGATCGGCCAGGTCATGAGCCGCGCACCACACCGGCTTTTTTTCTCTCCAGAAGCCCCATCATCAGCAAGGGCCAGACGACGGTGGCATCGCTCAACACTTCGGCGAATCGTCCCCCGTCCTTCGGCGTCACAAATTTTCCCCAGGAGAGCCCCTCCTGATAGGTGCAGCCGCTGAGTCCTCCCCAGTAGTCCGGCTCCGGACAAATTCTCACGCCATAGTGGAATCGAGGCGGCTTCACGTTCAGGCCCAACCGAAGATTGCCGATTTCAATGTATGGGCCGACCTGCTGCGCCCAGTTTCGCGGCACCCCTCCTCCGATCGTGAAAATGCCGAGCCGTTTCGCGGAAAGGACGTGATCGGCATAGCTGTTCAAGTCCAGGTACGGATTGAAGGACGGGCAGGATTGATGGATCGCCCGGAGAACGTCGAGATCTTTCCCCGGCCCTACCCGAGACTTGGCTCGATCCACCTCCTGAGCCATGGCCCAGGTTCCCATGTCCAGGCCCACTTCCGAATCCGTGAAGGCCGGGATATAGACCGGTACCTTTTTCAAGTAGGCGCTTTTCAGAATCCCGTCGCTGTCCAATTCCTCCGCCAACGTCTTTCCCAGCTCTCTGGTGAGAATTTCCGACGAAAGCGGCTGATCATGGGTCAGACGCTTCAACGTTTGTGCGACGACGTGCTCGACATAATTCAAATTCGCTTCCATCTCGAGCGTGTCATAGACGCGGTTGTACCCTTTTCGAAACAGCTCTTCGTCGCTCATCGACGGGTCGTGCCGATAATGGGTCTTGCCGACCGACTCACTGAGACCATGCGCCATCAAGGCCCCGGTCGAGACGATGCATTGCACCATGCCTTCGTCGATCATCTTCGTGATGATCTTGCCCATCTTGGCAATGGTCATCGCACCGGACAACGTCATCACCACCTGGCAATCGGGATCCTCGATCATCGCCCAAAGCACATCGAACGCGTTGCCGAGATGTCGTCCTCCGAACGCCGTCTTGCCCATGGCCTCCAGCAATTCGCTGAACGAGGTAATCTTGTCGGGATCCAGCGGCTCGAGCGCTTCTAACCCGTCTTTTGCACCGTCATGAAATTCACGTGCGTACATAACGATCCTCTACAATTCTTGCGTGTGCATTTGTTTATACACAACCAAGAATGGAGGCGTCAACGAATGGTTCGCTCGTCTATGCAGTTCCGCGTCCTCGCAAGAGTTGACTGCGCGCGAACAAATCGCTCATGCCGCGTTGCCAAGCACTCACAAGTCGCGTAGGCTCACGATGAGGCCACGAGCTCGCCAGGAATCGGACCACGTCGAAGGTTCGTGCCAAAGTATCTGCTCGTTGCGAATAGCGAGGGAAGGCCAAGGTGCCAAAACCAATTTGCATTCGTGCTCGCTTCCGTTCGATCAGATTGCGTTGGGGGTGTCTCAGCAGTCAAGCCCGCCGCGCCCTCACGAGCAGAGCGATTACTTGTCCTGAAACTGGTGATCCCGATAGGCAGCCAAGGTAGAGGCGAGGCGACCTTTGAGATCCAGCCGTTTGGGCTTGCCTGTCGCGGTGTACGGCATGTCCTGACCGAAGAGAATCACCTTGGGCCGTTTGCAGAACGGCAGCCGTTTCCGGCAATGCTCCAGCAAGCCGGCCTCACTCACAGGACCGGCTTCCTCTCGCGGCACGACATAAGCGGCAATCTCTTCGCCATAGTACCGGTTCTCAAATGGGACGGCCATCGCGAAACGGACGGCAGGATGAGTCCGCAACACCTCGTCGATTTCCAGCGGAGCGATGTTGACACCGCCTCGAATGATCAATTCCTTGAGGCGACCCGAAATGAAGAAAAACGGTCGTCCCCGCTTGTCTCGGACATAGAACCCCTCGTCTCCCGAACGGAACCAGCCCCATTGAAACGCCGCCTCGTTGGCGTCGTCGCGCTTGAAATAGCCGGCACACACGGTCCCGCCGCGGATGCAAATTTCCCCCCTCGCCATTTCCGGCAGCGGGTGTCCATCCCCGCCCAGAATCGCCATTTCGTTATGTCGCAGCGGGACTCCGATCGAGGGAAACTCATAGTCTCCGATCCAGTGTCGATGCTCATGGGACTGGAGATCGTTCGGTAGAAAACAGGAATAGCATGTGGTTTCTGACAACCCATAACCATGGCGGATCGGAAAGCCGAATCGATCTTCGAATCGGACGGCGGTGTCTTTGAGCAGAGGACCTGCCCCGCAGATGAATCCACCGAAACCGTCCAGCTTGTAGGCGGCTACATCTTCATTCGCATCGAGGAGAAACTCGAGCAAAGTCGGGACGACACTGACACAAGTGACGCGCTCTTCGTGCAGCCTCCGCCAGAACGTGGCACTTTTGAATTTGCGATTCAAGACGACGCTGCCTTTGCAGTAAAACGGCGTGATCAGGGTAACGACCGTCCCATTCACATGATGAATCGGGAGCACGCACATCAACCGGTCGTCCGCTCCGAACTGATGCCAATCGGCGATCGCGTCGGCATCGAGGAGCAAATTCTCCACGGTGAGGACGACGCCTTTGGGCGGACCGGTGGTGCCGGAGGTATAGACAATGAGCGCTTCACCATCCAAGCCGAGAGTGTGCGATGCTGTGCTCATGGAAGAAGAGGACGGTGTCGGCTTAAGCCCTGTCCTATGCTTCGGGCCTCTCACGAAGCCGTCATCATTCAACGCCATCACATGCCGTAAAGCAGGAAGGTCTCGCTGAAGGTCGCTTAGTTCATCAAGATAGGTGTGCCAGCAACAGACGGCCGTCGCCTCGGAATGTTCCAGGATATAGCGTTTCTTATCCGCCGATTCTTCAACGTTGATGGGGACGATCGTGACACCCAAAAACCACGCCGCGAAATACAGCACCACGGTGACGTCATGATTGAAGAGGATCGTCGCCAGCCGGTCCCCTCGTCGCAAGCCGACCTCGTCATGGAGAAACGTCGCGACCAGTCGGACCACCGTCCCGAATTCCGCATAGCTGCAGGTATAGCGAACAGCCAGATCATCGTCACAATAGGTTAGAAATGTCCGGTTGACCAATGCGCGATCAGAAACGCGGGATTTGAAGAAGTCGGCGAACGAATTCCATGGGAGCGGAGGGGCAAACCCTTCGATTTTCCGTGCCTGCGCGATGTGCTCCGGTAGCCCCATCAATGGAGACATGTTCACTGTCCCGTGTGGAGGGCACGCGGTCTCATCAACCGCTGCGGCGGTCAAGGGGGACATATTCCCTCCTCGACGGTCCCGTATAGAGAGCGCGCGGCCGCATCAATCGATTGTGGTCCTGTTGTTCGGTGACATGGGCGCTCCATCCGGCGATGCGCGAGCAGATGAACAGGGGGGTATAGAGCGTTCGGGGAATCCCCATCAGGAGATACGCCACCGCCGTGTAAAAATCCAGGTTTGGGCGGAGGCCTTTCTCCCGCTCCATGACATGGTCGATGGTCGTCGCAATCTCGTACCATCGGCGGTCGCCGCAGATTCCGCTCAACGATTCGGCGTGCCGTTGGATGATGGCTGAACGGCTGTCGCCCTTCTTGAGCACGCGATGGCCGAAGCCCATGATGCGCCGTTTCTTCGCGAGAGCCTCCCGCACCCAAGCTTCCGCTCGCTCATGGCTCCCGATATCGAGAAACATCTCGGCCACCGCTTCGTTGGCGCCCCCATGGAGCGGCCCCTTCAACGTCCCGATTGCCGAGGTCACGGCCGAATGCAAGTCGGTCATCGTCGACGCAGTGACCCGGGCGGCAAACGTGGATGCGTTGAACTCGTGTTCGGCATACAGCGTCAGGGAGACATCGAGGACACGAGCCATGGCTTTCGCCTCATCGTTTCCCCTCCGATCGGTGAGAAGGTACAAGAGATTCTCGGCGAAACTCAGATCCTCCTGTGGCCGCACACGCGGTTTGCCGTTCACCAGCCGATAAGAGGTCGCGATCATCGGCGGGATCTGCGCCAACAGCCTGATCGATTTCCGAACGTTGACATCATGCGAGTTATCGTCCGCATCCGGATCGACCATGCCCAGCAAAGACACGCCCGTGCGGACGACGTCCATCGGATGGCAACCGGAAGGCACTGCGCCGAGGAACACGTCGAGGAGATGAGGAAGCACGGCCTGCTCGATGAGTCGTGCCGAAAAGTCTGTCAGCTCCTGCCGAGTCGGCAAGTGACCGAACAAAAGGAGATAGGCCACCTCCTCAAACATGCCGTGCTCCGCCAAATCACGGATCGCATAGCCGCGATAGAGGAGACCGGCTTCTCCTTCATCCACGAGACACAGAGCCGATTCTCCGGCAATCACGCCTTCGAGGCCGGGACTGTAAGCAGGATGGTCTTTCGCCTCACTCTTGAGAGACTCGGTCATGGCCGTGCTCATGGATCTTCCCTTCCCGCTGCTCCTGAACATCCGAGTACCGGAGCAGTCTGTACAGTTCCTGTCGCGTCATCATGTGATGGAGCCAGTCCTTCTGAGACCCGAACAGTTTGAGTTCAGCCAACAACCTATCGACGGCTTGCAAGGCCGTCCGTAAGGCGGTCACGGGAAAGAGCACGCCGCGGTACCCCAATCGTTCAAATTCCGCGACGCTCAACAGAGGCGTTTTTCCGAATTCCGTCATATTAGCGATCAACGGAACGACGACTCCCCTCGTTCTCATGTGACGAGCAAAGATCCGGAATTCTTCGGCCGACTCCAGTGCCTCAGGAAACAGCGCATCCGCGCCCGCCTCTATATAAGCCGCCGCCCGTTGAACCGCAGCTTCCAGCCCCTCCACCGCACGGGCATCGGTGCGGGCCACGATCATGAAATCCCGATCCCGCTTGGCGCGAGCGGCTGCCTCGATTTTGGCCGCCATGTCGCCCACAGGCACCAGATGTTTCCCGGAAAGATGGCCGCATTTCTTGGCCGCTTCCTGATCTTCGATCTGCATGCCGGCAAGACCGGCCTCCTCAAAAACCCTCACCGCTTCCGCGACTTCCGACGGGCCACCGTAGCCCGTATCGGCATCGACGATGACCGGAATCGACACGGCTTTGGCAATCCTGCCCGCTTCCGCCGCCATCTCGCCGAGCGTGATGAGGCCGATGTCGGGCACACCTCGGCAAGCGGAGACCGCCGCCCCCGAGACATACACAACTTCGAAGCCGGCCTTTTCTATCTGCATCGCAACCAGCGCGTTAAAGGCTCCGGGAATGGCGAGGGTCCGTGTACTCAACAATTCACGCAAGCGAGATGCCTTCGTCTGCCCCGTTTGATCCATAGTCATCTTTCCTACTATTCCTGAACTTCAACCTGAGCCTCAACCTTTCACCCTGAGCAGCGGCATGAGGGTGCCGATGTCTCCGACTCGATCGAGCGTCCATATGAATTCAATAAGCCGGTCGATACGGGAGCGACTCAATCGGCCGGCGGCTAACCGCCGAAACTTCGCTTCCAGATCCTGGTCCGACATTGGATTGCCGGGATGGCCCACCGGGAGATCGACCTGACTCACGTAGGTTTTACCCGCGCCAGTCTTGACCGTGATCCTGGTCGGCATGGTCTTAGGGTAGCGTCCCACAAATTCGGGTTGCTGCACGACACGGATCTTCTTCATCAAGTCCCGTAGGACCGGATCTTGTAATCGTTTCGGGCCGAATGATTGCAGCGTCACGTGCCCCTGGAGCAATGCCACTGCGACGCAATAGGGGAAGCTGTGGTCAGCCGTTTCCCTCGTGGCCGGCTGCCATTTCTCCGGATCGCGCCCGATGATTTCGATCGCCACGTCATAACTTCCGATTTCAACATCCATGACATGATCGATCGCACGCGCGCCTTCTGCTTCGATCAGGTCATTGCGAAGCGCGACGGCAGCCTCGACCGCGGTCTGCGCGTGATACTCCACCGGGTAATGCTTGATATAGGTGTCCAGGATCTTGAACGGGCCCATCGCAGGCGCCTGTCCCGTTTCTCCTCCCAACGCCGCCAGGTCGAACGGCCCCGAAACGAGTTTCATGAACCCCTTTTCACCTTCGAAGATAGGCGACGGCCCTGTCATGCCCGACTGCGCCAGCATGGCGGCAAACACGCCGTTGCGCGCGGCGTTCGAGAAGGCGCAAGCTTTCCACATGGACATATCCCCGACCCGCGTTTGCCGCAGTGCCACATTCGAGATACCTGCCAAATTGATGGCTTGTACCGTCTGCGGCTGTGAAAGCTTCATGAGCTTCGCGACCCCGAGGGTGGAAGAGAAGGATCCGTACGTCACATGGTCCCAACCGCGGGGTCGTAGCGCCGCGGCGTCACAGAGACGGCACTGAATTTCGTAGGCGAGGACGATGGCTTCAATGACACGTTTGCCGGACGCGTGGACTGCCTCACCGACCGAAAGAATGGCCGGAATATTATCGGAAGGGTGCGCCGGCTCTTTCGAAAGATAGGTGTCGTTGAAATCGAGATACCGAACCAACCCCCCATTGGCGAAGGTCGCCAGGTCGGGAATCGTCTTGTGACCTATGCCCCACAGCGTGGCGCCCTCGGACACCTTAACCGCCAGGGCAATCCGTCGAGCGACGCGGCAGGGCGCTGCATTCCAAGCCCCGAGCGCACACCCAAGGCTGTCGAGTACACGCCGTTTGACTTCGTGCACCACGGCATCCGCTACATCGCCGTAGCGTAACGTTTGGCAATATCGAGCGAGGCGATCTGCGAGCATCGGCTGCCTCTTTCCGATCTCGTCTTACGAATTCAGGCTTCTGTCTCGGCCCATTTCGGTTGCCGCTTTGCCAAAAATGCCTGCACAGCTTCTTGCTTGCCGGGGGTGACGCACAATCGACCGAATAACTCTGCCTCCCTGGCCAGGCCTTCCGACAGAGGGATGTCGATCCCCCCTCTGATCGCATGGAGTGCAGCTTCGACCGGGGTTTTCCCGTGGGCGATAATGGAAGCCGCGATGCCTTCAACCTGCGTGATCAACTCGTGTGGCGGGACCACTCGACTCAGCAGACCGATTCGTAGCGCTTCTTCCGCGGACAAGCTTTCGCCCGTCAGAATCATCTCTGCCGCCTTGGAAGGCCCTACGATCCGGGGCAACCGTTGGGTGCCTCCAAAGCCGGGAATGAGACCAAGCTTGATTTCGGGCAATCCCAGCATTGTCCCGAAGGCTGCCACTCGGATATGGCACGCCAGAGCCAATTCGAGACCGCCTCCGACACAGGTTCCGTTGATGGCGGCAAGGACCGGTTTGTCCGACCGCTCAATACGGTTGAGGAGGAATTGCCCGCGTGCAGCAAATTCCGATCCGCCATGTACCGTATTGAGATGACCCAGCTCGTTGATGTCGGCACCGGCGCAGAAAAACCGACCCGTCCCCGTCACGATGACCACGCGGACGTACTCGTCTTCCTCCAACTCGTTCAAGACGAGCTCGAGTTCCTTGAGCACGGAAAGATTCAGCACGTTGGCCGGCGGATTATGGACAGTAATCCGTGCGACGTGGTGAGAAATCGTCAATAATTGATGCGGCATAGATCCTCCATACCTCACTTCGTGTGGTCCGCCGGCTCATGGGCACAGCCCACTTTATTGTCACGGCCGGATAATCGCCTTCGACTTTCCTCTTCCATTCCTCACTCCACCCGTGCGGTTCCACCGACGCGGACAGCTCCTTCTGGATGGCTCCTGCCTCGGGATTGTTGATGCACCCCGATTGCAGCAGCGAGCTCTGAAATCCCCTCGCCTGTTGTCGCCACCGTACGTATGACATTCGGGTACCATTCCTGGAGATCTCGTACCGTACGATCCGCTTCAGGAAGGTCCCCCTTGTTGACGACGACAATGTGTGCAACTTCCAATAGTCCAGCCTTCATAGCTTGAACTTCGTCGCCCAGGCCCGGTGCCACCACTGCCACAACGGTGTGGGCGAGGTCCATGATATCGACTTCACCCTGACCAACCCCGATGGTCTCAACCAGGATCACCTGATATCCGGCTGCGTCCAATACCAGCGCTGCATCGCGGATCGTCGGGGCAAGTCCGCCATGATGTCCCCGAGTGGCCATGCTTCTGACATATACCTCGTGATCCAACGCATGATCCTGCATTCGAATACGGTCACCCAGCAGAGCACCGCCCGTGACGGGACTGCTGATATCCACCGCCAACACTCCGACTTTCAAACCGCTCCGCCGATAGTGGTGCACTAAGCGATCGACCACCGTACTCTTTCCAGCTCCGGGGTATCCCGTTACCCCGATGACCCTTGTCTCCCGCGAAGTGTTGTTGAGGAGACGCAGCACTTCTCTGGCGCCCGGATGGTTCTCCAACAAGGAGATCAGCCGTGATACGGCACGGACGTTTCCGGCTCTCACCTGCTCAGCTAAGATCATCAAGCCCTGAATGTCGCACACGAACGGGCGTGGACCGAGCAGACTCATGCCACACCTTCATACGCGGTTTGTTCGGTCTGTACCTGCGAGAGGCGCGACGACAGTCTCCGATTCAGCACCTTCCCGATCTCGCGTGCGGCCGCAATAACCTTCCGCTCATCCACGGCAAGCAAGGCACCGGATGCTTTCAGCGCATAGACGACGTCTTCCGTCGCAACGTTCCCAGACGCCCCTGGCGCATAAGGACACCCGCCGAGCCCCCCGGCAGCCGTGTCAAACGCCTCGATGCCGTACTCTGTCCACGCGGTCAGGACATTGGCCACCGCCATGCCGCAGGTATCATGGACGTGCAACGAGAGCCGGCTCCGATCGATACGTGGCACTATTTCATCCAATAGTCCTCGGATATCTCGAGGAGCGGCCTTTCCAACCGTATCTCCTAGAGAGATTTCGTCGACTCCCAGATCGAGTAGTCGACGCATCACGTCCAGGACCTGGGACGGATGGACAGCGCCCTCAAAGGGACAATGGGTCACGGTAGAAACGTACCCTCGCACGATCATTCGATCGAGTTTGGCACCAAATACCACCGGTCTGAACCGTTCGATCGACTCGTCAATCGTGCAGTTGATATTCCGTCGGGTAAACGTGTCGGAAGCCGCCGTAAAGACCGCAATCTTGTTCACCGCCGCCGCCCGTGCCCGTTCCAATCCTCGTTCATTGGGAACCAGCGCCGAGTAGATGACGCCGGGCTGCCGCTCGATCCTCCGGAACACCTCATCGGAATCCGCAAGCTGCGGGATGGCGCGGGCCGACACGAACGATCCCGCTTCAATCTCCGCTACACCGCTCATGGACAAGGCATTCACAAACGACACTTTGGCGTCCGTCGAGATGACGTCCGATTCGTGCTGGAGCCCGTCTCTCGGACCGACTTCGATGATCCGGATTCCTCGCGAATTCCGGTTCTGGCGGTTGCTCTCTGGCTTGTGGTGGCCTTCCACAGTGTGCCCTCATCCCCTGCCTGACGGCATGGCCCAGTTCGGTGTTCGGCGTTCGTGAAAAGCGCGAAGTCCTTCCCGTGCCTCTGGAGAGAGGCGAGCCCGAACGTTTGCTTCGACACAAACCTTCCAGCGTTCCTCATCGGATAGACGGCGAAGTCGACGTAGCAGTGCCTTCGTGTCTCGTACAGCCTGCGGAGCAAGGAGGGAGATCCGCTCGAGCAATGCCGCGACACGGGCGTCAAGAGCAGCTGGCTCAACCACATCGTGGATAAGACCGCCCTCTCGAGCGAGTGAGGCGGAAAACGGCTCGCCGGTGAAACAGAATCGGCGTACGAACGAGTCGCCGGTCTTCGCGAGGACAAAGGGCGCGATCACCGCCGGCACTAACCCCAAGCGGACTTCGCTGAACGTGAAGGTTGCCTCCGTAGCGGCCACGGCGATGTCACACCCGGCGATCAACCCGATTCCTCCGCCATAGGTGGCTCCCTGGATGCGTCCGATCACGGGACAGGGACATGCATCGATGGTGCGGAACATCTCGAGTAAGCGCTCGGCGTCCTGCTGCGCTTCCGTGGCGGAGACGGTCCGTTCCGGTCCCATCCACCGGATGTCCGCTCCAGCGCAGAATGTGGAACCGGCGCCGGCCAAGGTAATCGTACGCAGCGAGTGATCTTGTCCCAATGTACGAAAGGCCTTGCACAGCTCCTCCACCATGAGCGCGTCGAACGCGTTCCGACGATCGGGCCGATTGAGCGTCACTCGTGCGCAGCCTGTATTCGACTCGACGAGAATAGACGTAAACCGCTCCATCGGCTCCTCACATGCGGAAGACCGGGTAGTGCGACAAGCGGACCGGCGTCGTCAGCGCGACATCCAGACACAGGCCGAGAATCTTCCTCGTCTCCACCGGATCGATGATGCCGTCATCCCAGAGCCGAGCCGTGCTGAAGTAGGGACTGCCCTCCCGCTCATACTGTGCGTGAATGGAGTCCGTGATCTTTCGCTGCTCGTCTTCTGACAGGGCGGCCTTGTCGCGGGCACGCTGTTGCTGTTTCACCGTCAAGAGTACCTGCGCTGCCTGTTGCGCCCCCATCACCGAGGTTCGAGCGTTGGGCCACAGGAACAGAAAACGCGGCCCATAGGCCCGTCCGCACATGGCGTAATTGCCGGCACCATGAGAGGCGCCGATCATGATCGCGAACTTTGGGACATCGGCGGTCGCCACCGCCTGTACCATCTTGGCGCCGTCCTTAATGATCCCGCGTGCCTCATACTCCTTCCCGACCATAAAGCCGGTGATGTTTTGGAGAAACACGAGAGGCAATCGCCGCTGAGCGCAGAGTTGTACGAAATGCGCGCCTTTCAGGGCGGCTTCGGAGAGAAGCACGCCGTTGTTCGCGACGATGCCGACCTGATGCCCCATCCAACGGGCGAAGCCGCATGTGAGCGTTCGGCCGTACCGAGCCTTGAACTCCTGGAATCGACTGCCGTCCACCAGGCGAGCGATGACTTCACGGACATCGAATGTCTGGCGCGGGTTGCTTGGGATGAGTCCATACAGCTCGCCAGACGGGAAACGCGGCTCTTCGATCGCCGCCGGTCTGCGAAGGACCGGCCGTCTAGGCAGTGTGTCGACAATCGACCTGCAGATCTCAAGCGCCTCATGGTCATTGTCCGCCAGGTGATCGCTCACCCCCGAAAGTCTCGTGTGAAGATCTGCCCCGCCGAGTTCTTCGGCGGTGACCTCCTCGCCGGTCGCCGCCTTGACCAGCGGCGGTCCCGCCAGATAAATGGTGCCGGTCCCTTTGACGATCACGTTTTCATCGCACATGGCCGGCACATAGGCGCCACCCGCAGTGCACATCCCCATGACTGCGGCAATTTGAGGAATGCCGAGGGCGGACATGCGCGCCTGGTTATAAAAAATCCGTCCGAAGTGCTCCTTATCGGCGAAGACCTCCGCCTGCATGGGCAGGAACACGCCTCCGGAATCCACGAGATAGAGCGCGGGCAGCCGATTTTCCAGCGCGATCTCCTGGGCCCGAAGATGTTTCTTGATCGTCATGGGAAAATAGGTCCCGCCTTTGACCGTCGCGTCGTTGGCCGCGATGACACAAGGCCGCCCCGACACGTAGCCGATGCCGGTGATCAGGCCGGCGGCGGCGATGAGGTCGTCGTACATGCCGAATGCCGCCAGGGGACTGAGCTCCAGCCAAGGCCTGTCCGGATCGAGTAACTTCGCTATGCGCTCCCGAGCGGTCAGCTTGCCTCGCTGTTGATGAAGCGCGACTGCTTCCGGTGGTCCTCCTGCTCGAGCAAGGCCAAGATGTTTCTGGAGGTCCGCCATCAGCCCCTCATAGTGTGCACGATTCGACGCGAATTCGCTGCTCGTGGCAACGACTGAAGTCGTCAATGTACGCATGGTGCCTCAGCTCAGTTTTTGAGTCCTTTGACGAACTGCACGATTTCCTGGATCGGCGCTCCCGGCCTGAACAGGGCCTTCACACCGGCCGCTGTGAGCGCCGGAACGTCTTCATCGGGAATGATTCCACCGCCGAACAAGGCAATGTCGTCGGCATCCTGTTCTTTAAGGAGTTCGAGGACGCGCCGGAACAGCGTATTGTGCGCGCCGGAAAGAATGCTCAAGCCGATCGCATCCACATCCTCTTGGATCGCCGTACTGACGATCTGTTCCGGCGTCTGGTGCAGACCCGTATAAATGACTTCCATGCCGGCGTCTCGCAATGCGCGCGCGATGAGCTTCACACCCCGGTCATGACCGTCGAGGCCCACTTTGCCGATCAGAATGCGAAGGGGCTTGCTTGCTACTGCCATGCCGCCACCTCCCGAAGCACATACTTGCCTTCCTGATCCTTGTGAACATGCCCGGCCTGGACCACCGGATCATGCTCGAAGAGCAGCAGCCATCGCTCTTCGAACGCGCGATCCAACACCCATCGTTTCGTCTCCAAGGTCTGGATGGGGAAGAGATCGTAGCTCATGATGTAGGGAAGCGGCAGATGGGACACGGTCGGAATCAAGTCTCCGAGGAAGATCGCCACCTGCCCTTCCGATTCGATCTTGACGCTCTGATGGCAGCGCGTATGGCCGGCTGTGACGACGGCGGTCACGCCGGGAACCAGTTCCGTATCGCCGTGCAAGAATTCCCACTGCTTGATGTGATCGATCGGTGTAAAGTTCTCCGGGCGATAGCTTGCTCTGGTCCGTTCGTTGGCGCGGGCCGCATCTTCAAATTCACCACGTTGGATGACGTAGCGTGCCTTGGGAAAGGCGGGCCTGATGCGCCCATCCCCTTCTCGTATGGTGTTTCCTCCGGCATGGTCGAAATGCAGATGCGTATTGATCACTAGATGGATGTCATCCGGTCCCAGTCCTAATCGCTTCAATGATTCGAGGATGGTCGGCGTCCGCTCGACGGCGAACATGCGCTGAAACTTCTCGTCCCCCTTCGGTCCCAGCCCGGTATCGACCAGGATGTTCTTGCCGTTCGCCCTGATCAATAGAGCCGTCAGACTGAGTGAGATCCGGTTCAGGTCATCGGCGGGACAACACTTCTCCCACAACACTTTCGGCACGACCCCGAACATCGCTCCGCCATCCAGCCGAAACCGACCGTCACTCACCGGATATATTTCAAACGCGCCGAGCTTCATAAGATTTGTTATTTGTTATTTGTTATTTGTTATTCGTTACTCGTTACTCGTACTCTTGCTTGCTCTCCTCTCCACTTTAACGGCTCAGCTGAGAGGGATGGGCACCGAGCAGAGCGCCTGCTCCTCTACATCCTCTCCTTCGGCAGCGGATGACCGTGATGCCTCCCACTGCGCGCATGCGACTGGCAATTCCTCCCCCTCCCCTCTAACGGCTCAGCTGGAAGGGATGGGCACCGAGCGCGGAGCCATTGCGTCGAATTTGATTCAGTAGCCAATAGCGGCTCCGGACGCGACGGCTTTGCACCCACAGGGCGCGGCCTTTGAGGAGCGTCCGGCCAACAGGACAGAACGCAATTGGCCGCACGGCTCTGTCGCATAATGGCGCCCGCGAGGCTGCCCGCCCTTCGCCAGCTGAGCCACCCATCACAACACCACTGGCTCCCGATACGTGCCCAGCACCTCTTTCAACGCCGTGCAGATTTCCCCTAACGTCGCCTTGGCCTTCACCGCCTCGATGAGATACGGCATCACGTTCTCGCTGCATGAAGCTGCTTCCTGCAGCGCCTCGACAGCACCGGCCATCTTGAAAGAATCCCGACATTTGCGGAGGTCTGAAAGACGCGCCACCTGTTCGCTCTCGACTTCCTGTCCGATCTTGAGAATAGGGATCGGCCGTTCGTCCGGTTCCACATATTCGTTGACCCCGACGACGATCCGCTCCTTGCGTTCCAACTCGCGCTGATACCGTTGCGAGGCGTCGAGGATTTCACGCTGCGGGAATCCCCGCTCGATCGCCTGGACCATGCCGCCCATGTCATCCAACCGACGGAAGTAATCCAGTGCCGCTTCTTCGAGGCGATTCGTGAGGGTTTCGACATAGTAGGAGCCGCCAAGAGGATCGACGCTGTTGGTGACCCCGCTCTCCTGCGCGATGATCTGCTGTGTGCGCAACGCCAGTTTCACCGCATCTTCGGTCGGCAGCGCGAGCGTTTCGTCCATAGAATTGGTATGGAGGGACTGCGTGCCGCCCAAGACCCCCGCCAGCGCCTGAATCGTCGTCCGCACCACGTTGTTCATCGGCTGTTGCGCCGTCAGAGAACAGCCGGCGGTCTGCGCGTGGCAGCGGAGCTGCATCGAGCGGGGATCGCTCGGCCGATACCGGCGCGCCATTTCGCGTGCCCACAGTCGGCGGGCCGCGCGGAACTTGGCGATCTCCTCGAAAAAGTCGTTGTGGGCATTGAAAAAGAACGAGAGCTGCGGAGCGAACCGGTCCACGGCAAGACCAGATTTCACCGCTGCTTCCACATAGGTCAGGCCGTCATAGAGAGTAAAGGCAAGTTCCTGCACCGCGGTGGAGCCGGCTTCTCGTATATGGTAGCCGCTGACACTGACCGGGTGCCACTTGGGCACATGCTCAGCGCAGTAGGCGATGGTGTCGGTGATCAAGCGGAGGGAAGGTTCCGGCGGAAAGAGCCACTCTTTCTGCGCGATGTATTCCTTCAGAATATCGTTCTGCGAGGTGCCGTCCAGTCGCTCAAGGCTGATGCCGCGCTTCTCCGCGACCGCGAGGTACATCGCGAAGATCACGGCGGCCGGACCATTGATCGTCATCGAGGTGGTGACCTGATCGAGCGGAATGCCGTCGAAGAGTCGGTCCATATCATTGAGCGACGAGATCGCCACGCCGCAGTGGCCGATCTCGCCATGTGCGCGCGGATCATCTGCGTCGATCCCCATCAACGTCGGCATGTCGAACGCGACGCTCAGTCCGTTTTGCCCATGTTGAAGGAGATATTTGAAGCGGCGGTTGGTGTCCTCGGCCGAGCCGAACCCGGCGAATTGCCGCATCGTCCAGAGCCGGCCGCGATACATGGTCGGATACACGCCTCGGGTGTACGGGAATTCGCCCGGTGCTCCTAGCTGCTCCTCCGGCGACCAGTCCTTCAAATCGTGGTGGGTGTACACACGGTCGGTATCGAATCCTGAGAGGGAGGTGAATTTTGTTTTGCGTTCTTGCATCGATCTGCTCCAGATCGTGGTGGTGAGGAATCAGATCAGGACCTACTGTTGATTGCTTCCTGCCGTTCATTCCTCCCTTCATAGACATAAAACCCACGGCCGCTCTTCCGCCCCAACCACCCGGCCTGGACATATTGCCTCAGCATGGAACATGGGCGAAATTTGGGATCTCCCAAGTCTTGGTACAGCACTTCACAGATGGCCAGCATTGTGTCCAAGCCGATGCGATCGGCAAGGGCCAGTGGTCCCACGGGATGATTGGCGCCGGTGGTCATCGCCAGATCGATGTCCTGGACAGATGCCACGCCTTCCTCCAAGGCAAAAATGGCTTCATTGATCATGGGGATCAGGACTCGGTTTACGATGAATCCCGGCACATCCTTGGCCACAACCGGCGTTTTCCCCAAACGCGTTGCCAAGTCGAGCACGAGTCGCACCGTTCGTTCGGATGTCTCCAGTCCACGGACGATTTCCACGAGGCGCATGACTGGAACAGGATTCATGAAATGCAATCCCACGACACGGTCGGGCCGGCCCGAGGCAGCTCCCAACTTCGTGATTGAGATGGATGAAGTGTTGCTTGCCAGCACCGCCTGCGACACGCAGATTCGGTTCAATTCGGCGAAGAGTGCCCGCTTGAGCGGGAGATCTTCAGGGATCGCTTCGATCACGAGCTGGGCATCTCGTAAATGATCAAGCTGTACCAGCGGGTGAATGAGGGCCAGCACCTGACCAGCTTGGCGATCAGTGAGACTGCCCCGTTCAACCGCCCGTTCTAATCCGTCTCGAACCTTGGAAATGGCCTCCGTTACTGATTGCTCGCTCACGTCTACAAGAAGCACTTCAAAGCCTGCGGTGGCGCACACTTGACTGATGCCACGGCCCATCTGGCCGGCTCCCACCACTCCGATCGTCTTGATCTCGTCGAGTGTCATGTTTCACCGGCGGGACGAGCGAGACGTGGGCGAGAAGCGCGAGCCGCGACCGCTCGATGCCTTTCTTCTCGATTCCGCATTGCTCGCACGTCTCGCAATTCTCGCTATTCCCGCTCTACTATGATCGCCAACGCTTCTCCCCCGCCGATGCAAAGGCCGGCTAAGCCCCGTCTCGCCCCACGCGCGGCCATGGCATGAAGCAACGTCGTAAGGATGCGTGCTCCGGTTGCCCCGATAGGATGTCCGAGCGCGACCGCTCCACCGTTCACATTGACCCTCTTCTCGTCGAGTCCCAATTCCCTGTTGATCGCGAGGGACACGGCTGAAAACGCTTCGTTGATTTCGAACACATCGATGTCCCCAATCGTCAGGCCCGTTTTCTTGAGCACCCGTTTAATCGCGTCAATCGGCGCGATCGTAAACCATTCCGGTGCCAGCGCCGCTCCGGCGTAGCCGACAATACGCGCCATCGGGACAAGCCCGAGACGTGCCGCCTCCTCTTCCGCCATGACAACCAACGCCGCCGCACCATCATTACAGGAGGGGGAATTACCCACGGTCAGGACGCCGCCTTCCTGGAATACCGGCTTCAACTCACGCATCTTGCTGAGGTCGACTCGATTCGGCTCCTCGTCCTCCGTTATCGCCACTGCCGGACCTTTGCGTTGCGGTACCTCGACGGGCACAATTTCCTCCTTAAAGATTCCAGTCGCTATCGCCTCGCGCGCGCGCCGATAACTCTCGAATGCAAAGTCATCCAGTTCTTTTCTCGTCAATTGATACTTGGCCGCGCACAGTTCACCGCCGTTTCCCATGTGGAAATTATTGTAGACGTCCCACAACCCGTCCTTGACGAGACTGTCGACCAACTCCGCATGCCCTAACCGATAACCCTGTCGCGCTTTCTCCAGCAAATACGGCGCGCGGGTCATGTTTTCCATCCCACCCGCCACGACGACGCTCGCTTCTCCAAGTGCAATAGCTTGGGACGCCATGATCACCGTCTGGATGCTCGATCCACAGACCTTATTCACCGTCGTGGCACCGATCGAGTGTGGAATTCCGGCTCCGATCGAGGCCTGCCGCGCCGGCGCTTGTCCCAAACCGGCGCTGAGGACGCAACCCATATAGACTTGGTCCACCTGATCCGGCGACACGTGGACCCGCTTCAATGCTTCGGCGATAGCGAGACTACCCAATTTCGTCGCCGGCACCTGGCTAAACGCACCATTGAAACTTCCCATCGGCGTCCGCACGGCGCTCACGATTACGGCTCGTTTCCTCTCGTTCACAACTTTTTCCCTCCACTCCTTACTCACATTACTCACAAGATCTGCTCCCAATGGCTCTGTTCGAGATAGTGTTTGACCTTCCCCATGTATTGATCCGCCGTCGCCCCATCGATGACCCGATGGTCGAACGACAAGCTGAGGTAGCCCATCGGCCGAATGGCAATCGCATCGTCAATGACGACGGCTCGTTTCTGAATCGCGCCGAGGCCCAAAATCGCAATTTGCGGCTGATGGATGATCGGGGTGCTGAACAAGCTGCCGAACCCGCCATGGTTCGTGATCGTGAAGGTTCCGCCTTGTACTTCCTCTGGGCTCAATTTCTTGGACCTAGCCCGTTCCGCAAGGTCCGCGATTTCCTTCGCCAGCTGTGTCAGTCCTTTTCGATCGGCATATCGGATCACCGGCACCAAGAGTCCGTCCTCAAGGGCAGTGGCGATTCCGATATGAATGTCTTTTTTGACCACGATGCCTTGCTCGCCCCACGACGAGTTCACAATCGGGACATCTCGAATGGCTTTTGCAGTGGCACGGACGACAAACGGCAGATAAGTCAGGTTACGGCCTTCACGGAATTTGGCGATATGCGAGAAGTCAGCTTCGAAGAAGGTAGCGACATGGGCCGATGTCTGCTTGCTCTTGACCATTCGATCGGCGATGGTCTTGCGCATCTGCGTGAAGGGGAAAATTTCTTCGCCCATGGAAGGCTCACCAACTGCTGGAGGGACCTTGGCCTGAGTTCCGCTTTGCGCGATAAAGTCGAGGACATCCTTCTTGGTTACCCGGCCACCAACCCCGGTTCCCTTCACCTGCGCAAGATCGATTCCGTGCTCCCTCGCCAGCTGTCGAACAGCGGGAGAATGATGTTGCTCACCTCCTGAGGGTTGTTCCATAGGGCGAACAACGACCCCTCCAACCCGGTTAATGACTTCCGAAGGCGGCGCGCTCTCAATGCGTGCCAGCAGGGTGCCGACGGGAACCGTCTGACCCTCATGGACGATGATCTCATTCAACCGCCCCGTGGCGGGGGACGGAATTTCTAAGGTCACCTTTTCAGTTTCGACTTCCAAGAGCGACTCGTCCTTCTGAATCATCCCTCCGACGGGGACCAGCCACTTCACGACCGTCCCTTCGGCGATACTTTCTCCGAGCTGAGGCATGATGATGTCGGTCGCCATCTTGGGAACCTAGGTTAAGGACAAGGTTGAGGTTCAGCGTGATTGCAAGTCTTAGCTCAGCCTGAGCCTTAACCTCGTTTCCTTTCTAATAAGCCGCCAATCTCCGTGCCGCAGTAATAATGTCGCTCGTTTTCGGGAGAAAAAACTCTTCCAGCGGCGTGCTGAACGGCACCGGCGTATCCGGCGGCGCGATCCGCATAATCGGCCCGTCCAAACAGTCAAAACAGTCTTCCGCAAGTCGCGCAGCGATCTCGGCCCCGATGCCTCCGGTTTTGTTGTCCTCGTGCAGGAGAATGGCTTTGCTGGTTTTGCGGACGGACGCATAAATGGCTTCCTTATCGAACGGGATCAAGGTGCGTAAGTCGACCACTTCCAGATCGATCCCCTCGTCGGCCAATGTCTGTGCGGCTTCGAGCGCCAGATGGACCATCGCCCCGTAGGTAATGACCGAGATGTCGTTGCCAACCCGCTTCACGTCGGCTTTCCCGAGTGGGACGACGAACTCTTCTTTGGGCAAGACGGATTTAATGCGTCGGTAGAGAAATTTGTGCTCAAAGTAGATCACCGGATTGGGGTCGCGAATCGCCGCCTTGAGGAGCCCCTTGGCGTCGTATGGCGTGGACGGGGCGACCAACTTGAGTCCCGGGGAATGGAAGAACCAGCCTTCCGGACATTCAGAATGGAACGGCCCGCCATGCACGCCACCGCCGAACGGTGCGCGGATAACCATGGGCACCGCGGCTCCCCACCGGTAATGATTCTTGGCCGCCACCTCAGTAATCTGGTCGAAGGCGCAGGAGATAAAATCCGCGAACTGCATTTCCACGACCGGACGCAACCCCATGATGGCGGCGCCAATCGCCGCGCCGACAAACCCGGATTCGGCAAGCGGCGTATCGAGCACCCTCCACTCACCATATTTTTGGAGAAAGCCCTCGGTGATCTTGAAGGCGCCTCCGTAAGTACCGATATCTTCGCCCATCAAGAATACCCGCTCATCCCTGGCCATTTCCTCGTCCAAGGCTTGCGAAATCGCCTCCAGGTAAGTGACTTCCCGCTGTTCCTGCATCGTGTCTGTCGTCATGGGATCGCTCCCTTCCGAAGAAGCTCCGCGTCGTCAACTAATGGCTGCCGGCGCTCTCCGCATAGACTCCCTCCAACACTTCCGGCCCTTCAGGCAGAGGACTTTGCTCGGCAAATTCCAGACCGGCCTCGACTTCTTTCTTCACCCGTTCGGCTACTTCCTGGAAATACGACTCCTCGCCATAACCGAGTTGTTTGAGCTGCTGCTCGGCTTTCAGAATCGGATCTTTCTTCTTCCACTCCTCCAACAGCTCGCGCGGGACGTATTTGGCCGGGTCATGTTCGGAATGGCCGTGCATCCGCATCGTCTTGAATTCGAGAAAGGTTGGTCCATCTCCTGCACGGGCTCGCGCGATCGCTCGTTTTGCCGCAAGATAAACCGCGGCCACGTCGTTGCCGTCCACGATTTCACCGGGCATGCCATAGGCTCTTGCCCGATCGACGACGTTGGCGACCGCCATCTGCAAACGAAGCGGCGTCGAGTAAGCATATTGGTTGTTGTTGCAGAAGAAGACGACGGGGAGTTTCCGCACCGCCGCGAAGTTCATCGCTTCGTGGAAATCGCCCCTGCTGGATCCTCCATCACCGGTTCCCGTACAGACCACGCGAGATTCGCCTCGAATCTTGAATGCGAGAGCTGCTCCGGTTGCCACAGGCAGATTGTCGGCCAGATGACTGACGAATCCGAACACGCCCCGCTTGAGGTCTCCCATGTGGACATTCCCGTCTTTTCCTTTGGTCGGCCCGGTCTTCTTTCCAAGATACTGCGCGAGGATCTCGCCGGTTGTGAAGCCTCGAATGAGAAACGCGCCCATGTCCCGGTGAAAAGGAGCGATGATATCGTCACGTTCAAGGGCGGAGGCATACCCGACGGCAATCGCTTCCATGCCGTGGCTGGTGTAGACTCCGCCCACGATACGTCCCTGCCGGTAAAGCGCCGTGATCCTGTCCTCCAGCCCCCTGGTAAGTCGGAGGTAGTAGTACATCTGGCGCAGATCGTCTCGCTTGATCTCCTTGGCGATAACGGCAAGCTCCATGACAACCTCCACGTCGCCGCCCTACAAGGCCGGCATATCCTTCCATGACAATAAGGGTGTGTGTGCTCTGCACAGAGGACAGTGAACCGGCTCCCACTGCGGCATGTCGAGATCCGTGGTGTAGTAGAAGGGATATTGCGCGATCAACTCGCTCATGAATGGGAATTGGCCGCTGTCGCGGCGGGCAAAGACCATCATTCCCGCCAACTGACCTCCATGGTCCGTGACGACGGTGCCGAGTTTGCTCACACAGTTGCCGCGCGTGGTCACATCGTTGAGCGCCACAAATCGTTCACCGGCTTTGACGGCACCGACCGCGATGTCCGTTCCTATCCGCCCCGTCTCACAGCTGTACGGCGTCAACACCATGCTCAGTCCCATCGTGTCACGAAGCTCGGTCACGATCGCTTCAGCGAGCGGTTCCGCGGCCGAACTCGTCGCCACCAGTCCGGTTATTGGATGGTGTTGAAAGGTTTGCCTGATCCAGGCAGCCATATCTCGAGCTACCTTTCGGATCAGCTCCGGAAAACGCGCGATGGATTCGAACCGCAGATAGGTCGCCGTGTGATGTCCGGACACGACCTCCACATGGGTATCGAAGAAGATCGATCGAGAAACCCGCAGGATATGCAGAACCTCCTCTTCCGTCAGATTCGTATGCCGACCGGCGCGGATAACGGCCTTCAACTTTGCATCGATCGCCGGCCCTTCGTAGAGCATGCGATGCCGTTCCACCACCCCTGCGAGAACCTGCTCAACCGTGCTGACCGGCATCTTCACCCCCTTGCGCGGCGCTCACGACCTGAGTCCTGAGCACTCCGATCGGCTGGATTTCCAACTCCACCACATCACCCGGCTTCAGATAACGATCCATTTCCAAGCCACAGCCCCCTCCCACCGTTCCCGAACCGAACACATCTCCCGGATAAATAGTTTCACCTCGCGACACATGCGCGATCATCTGGGGAAAAGACCAGTGGATGCTCCCGAATCTCCCTCGCGACCACTCTTCTCCGTTGACTCTCGCGATCATCGTCAATGCACCGAGGTCAGCAATCTCATCGGGGGTCACGAGACAGGGACCCAGTGCCGTCGCGAAGTCCTTGCCCTTCGCCGGACCGAGCCGGCAGGCCATTTCCTGGAATTGGATGTCGCGTGCGCTGAAGTCGTTCATGATCGTATAGCCGGCGATGTAGTCCACTGCCTCCCGTTCTGAAACATCTTTTCCCTGGCACCCGATCACACAGGCGAGCTCCAGCTCATAGTCCAGCTTCGTCGTGTCGAGCGGCCATGGTAGGGCCTCATCCGGTCCAATAATTGTGCGATGGTTCCCTTTGTAATAAACGGGAGCCTTGTACCATTCCGGTGGAATCGGTTGTCCCCGCTTCTTCGAAGTCGCGGCGATGTGATCTTCAAACGCAATGAAATCCCGGAGCGACGGTGGATTGGGAAGGGGAGCGGCCAGTTGAACATCGGCGGCCGAATACAGGATCGTCTCACCGGAGGGTCCTTTCACTGAAGCGGGAAGCGCGGTCACGTAGTCTTTCGCGCGGCGTGCGGCTGCTATCGTGGAAGACCCTCCTTCGAGAAATTCCAACATGGTGGGCGGAACCTGTGCACCGGCTAAGCGATACGGTTGGGCTTCCTGTTGGTCCGCCAACCAGCGCGCATAGGCCATGTTCAAATCCACGATCTGTTGCCGATGTATCGCACCCACCCTTGTGAAGGTCCCTACAGGAGTTTTGACTCGAAAACTGACGAGTTTCATGGGCGGCTCCAACTCAATGCATAGTCCTTGATCTCCACCGCGTCCATCTCCGGTTGCACCGTGAAGGGAGCTTTGGACTCGACCATTACCGCCACTTCGCTGGTGTGAGTCTTCGTTTTGCCGGCCTGGACCGCTTGTGGTTGCGGTCCATGGTGAATTCCCTGTGGATGCAACGTGAGCATCCCCGGCTGAATCCCCGCGCGGCTGAAGAATTCGCCATCATGATAGAACAGGACTTCATCGTAGTCGGTATTTCGATGGTAAAAGGGGACACGCAACGCCTCCGGATCGCTTTCCAAGGGCCTCGGCACAAACGTGGAGATCAAGCATCCGCCGGCTTGAAACGTTTGATGAACGCTCGGCGGCAGATGATAGCGGGGACTGACGACCGGCCGAAAATCCCGCACATTGAGCTTCGCGACCCAAAGGTCCCCTTTCCACCCGACGACATCCATGGGATAGAAGGGATAGACGACCCGCGTCCAGTCGCCCTGGCGCTTGATGTGGACTTCCCACGCTCGACCATTTGCTTCCACCGGCTCCATTGTTTCCAGATCGGGAGCGACCAGGACGCCTTTATCGAACAGCGCATGTTGCCCTAGCGCTCCTCGCTCCGGCACTACTAATGGAACCGGAGTCTCGACGATGAGGAAAAAAGAGGGCGCTCCATCGCCGTGAGTGCGATAGGTTGTACCCTTGGGGATCACTACATAATCGCCTGCCTCGTAAGACAGAACGCCATAATCGGTCTCAAATAGACCTCGGCCCTGATGGACAAAAAAAACCTCATCCCCATCCGCGTTACGCACGAAATAGGGCATCGTCTCTCGTCGCCGGGAGATGTAGAGACTGACATCCTGGCTTTGCATCATCAGTACTGATCGTGTGGTGAAGGATAATGCGGACTCGGGAAGCTGCGCGCAAGCAAAGGCTCGCGGCTTCAGCTTTCCCTCGATGCTGATCCATGCTGTCGGAGGATGAGTGCGGTAAAGATGGGACACCGACCCCGCAAAACCGTTTCGTCCATGTTCTTCTTCATACAGCCCTTCGGGAATGCCGACATGGGCTTGGTTGGGAACTTTTCCTCTCCTTGTGAGATACATGGCTCGCTCCCAAGAAAGAGTGGACCGCCTGGTTAGGATGCCTTTTTCAGCGGCTTTTTCTGTTTGTGTTCGGACATCGAAGACGAGTCGTAATCGATGATGGTCTTCTCAACCCCGGACACTTGGTCTCGTTCGATATCCTTGTACAGTGACTCCACCGTGCTTCTGACAAACGTCCTCGCCGCTTCTTCACCGTGCTGCCGTTGGGTCAATTCGATGAACAGTCCGCTGTGCGGGAAAAGAGGATAGGTGAAGCGTTGTTTGAGGGGTCCGAACCCGTCTCTCCCTTCTTTCACCGGTCCACTGAACTTCACACCATGTCCCTCCCACTCTCGACATACCGTGTCGATATCGTCGACTTCGAGGGCGACATGTTGAACTCCCTGCCCGTACTTTTCGATAAATTCGTTGATTTGGGACTTCCCCGTCTTGTCTCGACCCTGCATGAGGGCGATCTTGGCGGTTCCACGTTGTACGACGACGGTATCCATCGATGAGGTGCTGCTTCCCACATCTTTCGCTGACCAGATCACCTCAAAACCTAAGATTTTGGCGAACAAGAATTCTGCCGCTTCAAGATTGTCGACACAGAGGGTGACGTGATCAAAGCCGATGGTCTGTTTCATGGTGCCTCCACATCGCCCTATTCTTGTTACAAGACCCCTTGCGATTATTTGTGCTATCACATGATAAGATATTACTATCATACAAGGGCCAATACAAGATATTCTGACGAGAAAGTTTTATCCGCTAGAGATCAATTCGCACATCTATGAGCATACATATTAATGATCTCCCGCCTATTGCCATGGTGATATAAAAGCTATATCATGTACCTATTCGACATCTCCATCGCAAAGATATCCGGAGGTGCCCATGACGTTTCACCAAGAAATGAGACGACTGGTGCTCGAGCATGGTGCCGTCAATAACCCTTACTTGGATCGCTTCCGAGCAGGGAAACTCACCGATTCAGACCTCAAGGAGTTCGCATTCGAGTTCTACAATTTTTCCCGTTTTTTCCCTAAAATCCTGGTGTCTCAGCTTGTCAATACCGAAGACGAGCGGGTGGCCGATGAACTGACCAAGGTCCTGTACTCTGAATTGGGCGACGGACAAACCAGCCGGCGGCACGAACTCCTCTATCGAAACTTTTTACGATCCGTAGGCATCGACATCCATGAAGCCATGGCTCGACCGATGCTCGCTTCGACCCGCGCCTATATAGATGGGATGGAACGACTCTACAGCGACGCCAATCACGCCAAAGCGTTGGGAGCTTCCTTTGGACTCGAGAACATGGCCATCACGATGTGGGATCATTTGATTCCAGGTCTCACCCACCTGAAGCTCACGCGCTATCCCCAAATGGACCTCGCCTATTTCACGTTTCACCGGCAGCTTGAGGGCACTCACGAGGAGGCCATGGAACAGGCGGTCGCGGCTGTACAAGGAACGGATGAGATCGGGATGTCCGAACAGGACGAAGCTGATTTTCGTTCCGGCGTCAACGCGGTGCTCAGCTATCTGGAAGGATTTTGGGTGGGCTTGGATCAACGGAAGACGAGCGCTGATAACACATGGACTGGCTTAGCTCGGCGGCGTGCGAGTTAGCGCCTTGAGTGATATGGCTGGCGGGATAGTGGGCTGGAGGATCATATGCCGAAGACCTGGATCAGCAGATATGATTCCGGGGTGTCCTCAAGCTTCAACTATCCGGAATGGACTGTACCGGATCTCTTGCGACACTCAGCGGACCGTTTCCCGGACTCCCCTGCACTGCTGTTTTATGGCACATGCATTTCGTATAGAGAGCTCGACGATCTCACGACCCGATTTGCGCGTGGGCTGCGTCACCTCGGCGTCAGTCAAGGCGATCGGGTCGCCATCATGCTCCCTAATATCCCGCAGGCGGTTATAGCCTATTACGGAATTTTGAAAGCCGGCGCCGTCGTGGTACCCACCAATCCGCTCTACGTCGAACGAGAAATTCAGACGCAGCTGACCGATGCAGGGGGGAAGACGATGGTGGTCCTTGATCTACTCTATTCTCGCGTCCGGGCTGTGAAGGAGGCCACGACGCTCCCCGAGCGGATTATCGTCACCGGCGTTCAGGACTATCTTCCTTTCTTCAAGAAGCTTTTCTATCCCATCAAAGCTTGGTTCGCCAAACGTTGGGTTTCCGTCGAGAAAGCCCCGTGCGTGTATGATTTCCTCGGGCTCCTGCACATCGACTCAACGGTAAATAGTACGGATCATTTCGCGGATTTGCCTCTCGTGCGACCGATCGACCTCGCACAACTGCAATACACCGGTGGGACGACGGGCACGCCAAAAGGCGTGATGCTGACGCACCATAATGTGGTCGTCAATACACTGCAGGGGCGATACTGGTCCCCGGATTTTCGTGAGGGGCAGGAAATCTTTCTGGGCGCGATTCCATTTTTCCATTGCTACGGTCTGGCCACCTGTCAGAACCTCGCCATCGCGACAGGCTGTCCAATAGTCCTCCTCCCGCGGTTCCATGCGGACGAGGTCATCAAGGTCATCCATGCCCATCGCATTACCATGTTCTCTGGCGTGCCCATGATGTATTCGATGATCGTCGAACATCCTGATGTCAGCCGCTATGACTTACGCTCATTGCGCGTGTGTTTGAGCGGAGCAAGCCCCCTTCCTGCAGATGTTCAAGGGCGGTTCGAAAACCTCACCGGTGCAAGGATTTCAGAAGGCTACGGCCTGACCGAAGCTGGTCCTACGACCCACTGTAATCCACTCCTAGGGGAACACCCGCCGAGCTCGATGGGCCTTCCATTCCCCGACACCGAGGCACGAGTGGTGGACCCGGACACCGGACTGGAAGAGGTACCGGAAGGAGAAACAGGCGAATTGATCGTGCGAGGACCTCAAATCATGCTGGGATACTGGAACAAGGAAGACGAAACGCGCGCCGTGCTGCGCGATGGGTGGCTGTACACCGGCGACCTCGTTCGCCGTGACGATCGCGGATACTTTTATTTTGTCGACCGCAAGAAGGACATCATCAAGTCACGTGGAGAAACAGTATATCCGCGCGAGATCGAAGAAGTCCTGCGTCAACATCCGGCGGTGTCCGACGCCGCCGTGGTTGGAGTGGCGGACCACGACTACGGTGAGATCATCAAAGCCTACGTCGTGGCAAAACCGGAATCGCATGTCACTGAGGAAACATTGATCACCCACTGCGCCGGATTACTGGCGCGATACAAGATTCCGTCGTCTATTGAATTCCGTCATGAACTGCCTCGAACGGTCATTGGCAAGGTGCTGCGTAGGGCGATGCGCGCCGAAGCGGCTCACGCGAATGCTGAGGAACAGCTTCAACGGCAGGCGGTGTGAACGTTCGTATGGAGGACCTTGTGAGAGACCTCGTAATCGTAGCCGGTGTACGGACACCGATCGGCAACTTCGGCGGCGCGTTGAAGGACGTTCCCCCTGAGCGACTCGGGGAACTGGTCGTTCGGGAAGTCATTTCCCGGAGCGGATTTGATCCCAGGCTGATCGAGGAGGTCATCTTCGGTTGCGTCGGACAGCCGAGTGATGCGTTGAACATCGCCCGCGTTATTGCCCTCCAAGCTGGTCTCCCCATTACGACACCGGCGTACACCGTGCAGCGCAACTGCTCCTCGGGACTCCAGCCGTTCGTGAACGCGTTCCAGAACCTTCAAAGTCACGATGCGGACGTGCAGATCGTGGGCGGCGTTGAAAGCATGAGCCGCGCTCCGTTCATCTCTCGCGACATGCGATGGGGCAAGAAGCTTCGACATGCTGAGTTTATCGACAGTATATGGGAAGGATTGACCGACCCCGTTTGCGGCCAGCTTATGGGACGGACAGCGGAAACCTTGGCTGAGGAGCTAGGGATCAGTCGGGAAGAACAGGACCGGTTTGCAGTCGAGAGCCATCACCGTGCCTTCAAAGCGGTTCGCGAGGGTCGGCTGAAAGAGGAAATTCATTCCGTCACGGTATCCAAATCAGTTGGAGGCCGGGCGGTTGCCCCGCTCGTGGTCACGAAAGACGAAGGCCCCAATGTCGCTCTCACCGAACCGCAACTGGCTCTCTACCCACCTCTCTTCAAGGAGGGAGGAACCGTCACAGCGGGGAACAGTTGCCCGCTCAACGATGGGGCAGCGGCAGCACTCGTCATGTCCGCTGAGCGTGCGCGAGACCTCAGCCTGCGGCCGCTCGGCCGTATCCGAAGTTATGCTTTTGTAGGAGTCGATCCGGCGCATATGGGCATCGGACCGGTGCAGGCGCTACCGGCAGCGCTTAAACGGGCTGGTATCCAGCAGGCAGATCTTGGTCTGATCGAGGTGAACGAAGCGTTCGCCGCTCAGTACTTGGCCGTCGAGCGGCAGTTGGGTCTCAAACGCGAGATCGTCAACGTCAACGGCGGTGCCATCGCGTTGGGCCATCCGGTCGGAATGACCGGCACGCGGCTCGTCATCACGATGCTCTGTGAAATGCGCCGGCGCAGCGTGGCACTAGGTGCCGTGACGATGTGCGTAGGCGGCGGGCAAGGCGCAGCGATGGTCTTGGAGCAGTTGTAAAACGGCCTCGGCATTCGATTCCCAACCGATGACTCGATGCCGAAGCCTGAGGAACCAACAGGCGGACCGGAGCAAGCTATGTACATCTATAAAGTCGGCGTCGTCGGGGCCGGCACCATGGGCGCGCAAATTGCGGAAGTGGTGAGTTACGCCGGGGTGCCGGTCGTTCTGGCCGATGTGAACCCCACTTTGGCGCAACGGGGTATCGATGCCGTGCGGGCGATCTATCAGGCTCGGGTGGACAAGGGCAAGATGAGCTCGGAGCAATTGGAAGAGAAAATGTTGCTCGTCATCTCATCGTCCGGCCTGGTAGGGCTCAAGGATGTCGATCTGGTGATCGAAGCGGTTTCGGAAGACATGAAACTCAAGGAACTGGTGTTCCGCGAGTTGGACCAGGTCTGCCCGCGTGGCGCGATCTTGGCAAGCAACACGTCGGCACTGTCTATTTCTGGACTTGGCGCCACGACGAAACGCTCGGACAAGGTACTCGGTCTCCATTTCTTCAATCCGGCTTATGTCATGCGGCTCGTCGAGGTCGTGCCGGGGTTGGCCACCTCCCCGCAAACCGTCGAGGATGTAGTGAGCTTCGTAGAAGGCGTCGGGAAACTGCCGGTTGTCGTGAAGGAGTGTGCCGGATTCCTGGTTAATCGCGTGTTGATGGCTTATGAGAACGAGGCCGTTCGTGCCTTGCAAGAAGGAGCCGCCACGCGACAAGAAATCGATCAGGACATGGTGGCCTTCGGCATGCCGGTTGGTCCCCTCGCTCTGCTCGATGCGGTGGGTCTTGACATCTCATTCGAGGTCGCACGCATCTTGTACCGCAGTTACGGACCTCGCATGACGCCGGCTCCCCTCCTTGAATCCATGCTGAAGGCTGGCCGCCTCGGAGTCAAATCGGGACGTGGCTTCTACGACTATGTCAGCGGAGAGGAAGGCGGTCGCGACCAGGGGATGGAACACCTTCTCCGCGAAGCCCGGCAACGTGGCGAAGGCGGCATGACTCGATGGAGCCGGTCTCGATTGCTACTGGCCATGACCAATGAGGCCGTCATGGCGCTCCAAGAAGGGGTCGCTTCCGCAGCGAACATCGATCTGGCGATGATGGCCGGGATTGGTTATCCCAAGGAAAAGGAAGGTCCGCTGCATTTCGCAGATCGGCTGGGCATTGATCAGGTTCTGCACGAGCTTGAGGATTTCACCGAGACGTTGGGTCCACGCTTTTGGCCCGCGCCGATGTTGCGGAGAATGGTGGATGCCGGATTCACGGGGCAGATGGCCGGACGGGGATTCTTCACATACTGAACGTCGCCGGATCGGCTTCCGAAACGAGCGATGAAGGAGACACGTCATGACCACGATGACGGGAGCTACGCACAGTTGCAAGATTGAAGAAGGCGTTGCCCTCGTGACCCTCAATCACCCACCGGTCAACGCCCTCACACCCGAACTGCTGACTGAGCTGGCCGGCACATTCGACTCGCTCGCCACGGATGATGCCGTGAAGGCTGTGGTGCTCACCGGTGCCGGTCGATTTTTTATCGCTGGAGCGGACATCCGAGTGCTGGCCTCCATTCCGTCGTCAGTTGCGGGCGAAGCGATGGCCCGCCAGGGGCAGATGTTGTTGAACAAGATTGAGGCACTCGAAAAACCGGTCATTGCGGCGATCAACGGCGCTTGTTTGGGAGGAGGTTTGGAATTGGCGATGTGCTGTCACATCCGCCTGGCAGCAGAAGGCGCCAAACTTGGCCAGCCGGAAATCAACCTGGGCATCATGCCGGGTTTCGGGGGTACTCAACGCCTTTCTCGGCTGATCGGCCAATCCAAGGCCATGGAATTGATCCTGACAGGAGAACCGGTCTCAGCTCGTGAAGCCATGCATCTAGGGTTAGTGTCCCAGGTGGTGGCCGTTGATGACCTGCTGCGACAAGCGCAAGGACTGGCGCGCACCTTGGCCATGAAAAGCCAGGTGGCGCTCCGTGCGTCGCTTCGGGCGATCCGTCGGGGCGGAGAGCTGCCGCTTTTCGAAGGCCTCGCCGTGGAAGCCCGTCTGTTCGGCGAATTGTGCGATACCGAAGATCGGAAAGAAGGAACGGCGGCCTTCTTGGAGAAACGGCAGCCTCGGTTCAAGAACCGTTAGTCTCCAAGAAGACAGCGGGGAGATATTATGCAGGCCCGACGTCCGACCAAATTGGCCTTGGCGCTGGCAGGAGGCGGCTTCACGGGCTATCTCTTTGAAGTCGGCGCCTTGACATCGTTGGATGATCTCCTCGGTGAGTCGTGTACCACCAACGATTTCGACATGTATGTCGGCGTGAGCGCGGGGTCGGCAGTCGCTGCCTTGCTTGCACAAGGAGTGAAACCGGAAGAGATACTCGAAACCAATCTCTCCGGAAAGCGTCCCTACTACTTCGACCACCGAGACATCTTCCGACCCGCGATCGGAGAAGGGGTGAAGACGATCTGGCGGGTGATCCAGCAACTGATCCCGTTGTTGAGGCTGTATGTGCGCAACTATGAGGAGATGACGTTCATCGACCTGCTGGACAAGGCTCAGGACGCATTGCCCAGCGGCATTTACCGATTGGAGCCCTTTGCCAGATACCTCGAAAAAACGTTCGCGGCCAAGGGGCTTGGGCTTCGGTTTACAGACCTTCACAAGGACCTCTATATCCCGGCCATTGATTTGGAATCCGGGGAAAGCGTCATCTTCGGAGAGGAAGGTTGGCGCGATGTTTCGATCGCCCAGGCGGTAACGGCGTCCTCCGCCGCACCGATCTATTTCTGCCCCGTGCACATCCAGGGTCGCGATTATATCGATGCCGGCATCGGGCGACCCGCGTTCTTCGACCTGGCCATCGCCAAACAGGTGGATCTCATGGTCATGATCAATCCGATGGTTCGTATTCCCCTGCCCAGTTCGTCATGGCAAGCCTCGACTCCCACGAAGCGCCCCTGTCGCCTGCGGGACAAGGGATTCTTGACGATCGGCGAGCAGGCCGGCCGTATCAATCTCGATGCCCGTATTTCGCAGGCCCTGACCATGTTCCGACAGGACTATCCCGGCAAGGAACTGCTTATGATCACACCGGGTCCCCACGATGCGCTCCTGTTTGAGCGGAGTTTTCTGAGCTATCAAGACAGAGTACACCTCCTGCGAGCCGGATATCAGTCAGTCGTGACATTGGTGTGTAACGCATACAAAAATCTTCAAACGCAGTTCGCTCGCCATGGGATCACTCTTGAACGAACCAGATTTGACGACCGTGCAGCATCACGCATGGCACAACTTGATCAGCTGATGACGGTTTCCACTCCTCCCCCGCGACGGGACAACGATGCGGCAATCGGACTAGGTCCTTCTCGTGCCGCCTTGCATGAAGCAAAGTAGGATGCGATGGCAAAGTCGGATAAGAAGCCGTTCATTCAAGGATCACTCGCCGTGGCAGAAGCCTCACGGGATCAGACTCCCTATTCGGGATTTCTGGCCGGCCTGTTCGAGGGAGTCGTACGCCGCGATCTCTACCGATCACAGCCGATCCCGCCAGTAAGCGACACTGCGAAGGACTTCCTTGAACACTTGCGCCTTCTGCTGATCGCGAAAGTGGACCCGGAGCACATTGACCGAGAGGGAGAACTCGGCGAGGATGTGTTGGCGGCGCTCAAGGACATCGGCGCCTTCGGCCTGAAAATTCCAACAATCTATGGAGGACTCGGCTTTACCCAGTCGGAGTATCACCGTGTGGCGACCTTGCTCGGGAGCCATGACGCCGCAACCACGGTGCTGATTTCAGCGCACAACTCGATCGGCGTCGGGGAACCGGTCAAGCTCATCGGGAACCGCGAGCAACAACAACGATTGTTGCCGCGCCTTGCGCGTGGCGACATTTCCGGCTTTGCGCTCACGGAAAAGGGAGCCGGCTGCGACATATGGGATCTAAGAAGCTATGCCATCCCCGTACGCAAGGACGGTGTCCTGGTGGGTTATCGACTGACCGGAGAAAAATTGTATACGACGAATGCGCCCAGACGAAACAATGAGTTTTTGGCGTCGCTCCTGGTGGTCATGGCTCAAATCGTAAACGCCCCCGATGATGTGATTCGCCCTAAGTCGGAACGCCGGTTCGGGGCCTTCGTCGTCGATACCCAGACACCCGGATGCCACTGCACCAGGCTCCAGTATATGGGTGTGCGCGGCATCTACAACGGCGCAGTCCGGTTTGACAATGTCTTTGTTCCGGTGGCCGACCGGTTAGGAGAAGAGGGGGAGGGGTTGCGGCGGGCATTGGAAAGTTTGACCGTAGGCCGGCTTACCTTGCCCGCCGCATGCTTGGGAAGTATGAAGCAATGCCTGTGGCTGGCCCGAAGCCGGGCGCAACAGCGCGTGCAGTATGACCGACCGATCGGTGAGCATACGGACATCGGGGCCAAGATTGTGCGCATGGCAGCACGGGTCTTTGCGTTGGAATCGTTGGTGACGGTGACCGGAGCCTGGGCCGACGCCAAAGTCGATGTGAGGCTTGAGTCAGCCGCCGCCAAAATCCTTGCGACCGAATGGCTGCTCGAATCGGTGCTCGATCTTTTCCGCATCTATGGCGGACGCGGGTTTGAAACATCGGAATCGCTCCGGCTTCATGGGGACCTGCCTGCACCGATCGAGCGCATGGTTCGCGACTCACTGATTAATGTTATTTGGGAAGGGACGAACGGTATCCTGACCCTCTGGATCGGACGTGAAGGATTGGCGGAGTACGTCTCACAAGGTAGAGCCTTCTTGGAATTCCAGATCAGCGGGATGGTCCAGGCTCTGCCGTTCTTCGCCAAAGTCGCAAGCCGCTCCCTCAATCGCTTGCCTCCGATCGGAGAATGGCCGGCCTCTGCCGCATCCGAATCGGCGTGGGAAAGGTTTGTCACGAAGAAGTCCCGAGAACTCGCGCAGAAGTCGCTGTGGGCCGCAGCCCGTCATCGTCAAGGCCTTGCACGTAAGCAACTCTTGATGACGCGCCTGGTCAAAGCCGGAATGCAACTCTTTGCGATGGAATCGCTATTGTGGTACGCATCGCGACAGCAGCCCTCCCGGAATGATCAGTTGGCCGACGGGCTGGTACAGCACTTCTGTTCACAAGTTGAAGATGAGTTCAATCCGAAGCCCTTGCTCTCTTTTAGACCATCGTTACAGCAGGACGACTCGCGCGTGTTCCGTTTGGCGCAGGATATTCTCGCCGGTAAGGCAGAGTGGTTGGAAGACGGAATCTTGGCCTGGCACCCGGCCGGACACAGTCAGGACGACCAGCTCGGGTCCACGACGAGAGAACAGTTGGCCGGATTTCGCATGCAGCACTGAACGAGAGAAGTTGGAACGGCGTTTCATCCAGATCGCCTCTAGATTATGAAGATCACCCCATGGTGAGGTCGGCATGACGGAAATGGCGGAATACTTCGAATTAGTCAAGGAGCGGTATGGGTTGAGCAGCGATTATGCACTGGCAGAGAAGCTTGGGATCGCCCAGCCGGAAGCCAACCTGATGCGCCGTGGACTTAAAATTCCCAAACCTGAGTTGTGCATCAAGATCGCCAAGCTGCTGAACAAGAACCCGGTCGAACTGCTCCTGATCGCTCAAAAGGACAAAGCCCCGAAACAAGCAAAGGAATACTGGACCCTCGCGCTGACGGCAGTCGATGTGATGCTCCATGTTCCCAAGAGCCCCAAATATATTCCACGTAAAGTGGCGGCCATCGGAAAAGAACTGCGTGAGCTGGAAACGCAGACCTTAACCTATCGAGGAGCCGAGGCGAATGCCGAGGCCGTCCGGTTGGTCCAAACGGCGGAACATTCGATCGATGCGTTGATGGAGCGATGGAATATCTGGAAGAAGGGCGAGGCGCTCTATCCGAATTACCTCTTGGCGAACCAGGAGGCCGTGAAGCGCGGTGTCATCATCCGCCGCTTATTGGTCCTGACGCGAGAACAAATGACCGAGGAGCCGGTCGTGACTGACGCCATACAGGTCATGGACGATCAACAGCGGGCCGGGATCAAGATACTCTATGCGTTTCGAGAGGAGTTGGAACGTGCTCCTGCGTTCAAGCGCTTTGAGGAAGATTACAGACGACAAGGCGCGGCGAGGGATCTCAATGCCGCCATGTTCGACAGGGAGATTCTTATCTTCTCCCAATCCTACGGCCAGGTGCAGTTGGGGGTGGTCGGCCCGCCGACCCCCATCACGATGATCAACCAATTGGAGATCACCTGGAAACCGGACTTGCTGCGCGACCTCGATCCCGCTCCCCTCTTCGACATGACCCGATATGTGTTCGAATATAGCGACGCTCACGCCTTCAGGACGGAATTGGCGCGATTCAAAAGGTCTGTCCGATGAAATTTCCCTCCGAGCCGTTCAAGATCAAGGTCGTGGAACCTATTCGTCGCACGACGCGCGAGGAGCGGGATCGATTGCTCGGCAAGGCAGGGTACAATCTCTTTCAGGTCCCCGCCGAGAGTGTCTACGTTGATCTGCTGACCGATAGCGGGACATCGGCCATGAGCGACCGGCAATGGGCGGGACTGATGATCGGGGATGAGTCTTATGCCGGCAGCAAGAACTACTACCACTTCGAAGAGACTGTTCGGTCCATTTTCGGGTACAAGCATGTCATTCCTACGCACCAGGGGCGCATGGCCGAGAATCTTCTCTTCTCGACGGTCGTCAAGCCGGGCATGTGCGTCCCCAACAACATCCATTTCGACACGACGAGGGCCAACGTCGAACATCAGGGTGCGGAAGCACTCGATGTCGTCATCAAGGAGGCGTACGACCCTCATCGCGAATTGCCGTTCAAGGGCAACATCGATCTGGTTCGATTAGAGGCAACGATCGCTCGAGTGGGCCCGGACACCATTCCGCTCGTGATGATGACCATCACGAATAACAGCGGTGGAGGTCAACCGGTTTCGATGGAAAATATCCGACGAACCAAGGCACTGCTCGATCACTACGAAATCCCCCTCTTCTTCGACGCCTGTCGATTTGCCGAAAACTGCTACTTCATCAAAGAGCGTGAACCAGGATACGCCGACATATCCATCCTCGACATCGCTCGGGAACTCTTCAGCTACGGAGACGGCTGTACAATGTCCGCGAAGAAAGACGGCCTTGTGAACATCGGTGGATTTCTGAGCCTGAACGACGGGCAATGGGCGCAGGACATTACCAACATGCTCATCCTGGTTGAGGGCTTTCCAACCTACGGGGGATTGGCGGGCCGTGATCTTGAAGCGATGGCCAGAGGGTTGCAAGAAGTATTGGACGAGGATTACTTGAGCTTCCGGATCGGGCAAGTGCGCTATTTGGGAGAGTTGCTGGATCAAGCCGGCGTGCCCATCCTCAAACCGATCGGCGGCCACGCCGTCTATCTCAACGCCAAAGCGTTTCTTCCGCAGATTCCGCAAGATCACTTTCCCGCGCAATCGTTGGCCGTCGCTCTCTATCGGGAATATGGGATTCGAGGAGTCGAAATCGGCACGGTGATGTTCGGGAAGAAGGAGCCGACAACCGGCCGCACGATTCATCCCGAACTGGAGATGGTCCGGTTGGCTATTCCGCGCCGAGTCTATACGAACATGCAGATCACGTATGTCGCGGAGTCGATCATCGAACTCTACCGGCAACGTGACCGGATTCATGGCCTGACCTTGACCTATGAAGCGCCGATGCTGCGCCACTTCACGGCGCGATTTGCTGAGATCCAAGAATCATCATCCCCGGAACCGATGACCGTCTGAGGAACCATCATGGCCACCCTATTCAAAGGGTTCGAGCGGATCGAAGAGGTCCGAGAGCGGTTGACAGGCCAGAGTTTTATGGCGGGGCTGTTTGCCGGAATGCCCGACTTTTCACTCCTGCTCATGCCGGAAGAGTCACCGGAAGATGAGGCTGCGTGGGAAGCATTCCGCCCCCGCCTGGAAACGTTTCTCACGACGCATGTCGATCCCGATGAAATCGAACGGACCGTGAGGATCCCCGACTCCGTTCTGAAAGGACTCTTTGCACTCGGTGCCTTCGGCATGAAGATCCCACGAGAGTACGGCGGGCTCGGATTCTCGTACACGAACTACGGACGCGCCCTCATGCTCATGGCGAGCTGGAACAACGCGCTGGCTCTCACCGTCGCCGTGCCGCAATCGATCGGCATCGCGATGCCGATCCTCATGTTCGGCAGCGAGGAGCAGCGGCGCACGTACCTCCCCCTTGTTGCGCGGGAAGCCGTGTCCGCTTTCGCCCTCACGGAACCGATCACCGGGTCTGACGCCGCAAACATCGCGACGGAGGCTATCTTGGATGCCACCGGGACGATGTTCGTCGTAAACGGCGAAAAGCTGTGGTGCACGAACGGCCCCATCGCCCGTTATGTGACGCTGATCGCACGGGTGCCGGCCAAGCGGACACAACAGAACGGGCAGACCGCGTGGGAACCGGTTCCCAACGGCGAAGGAGCCGATGAGCAGGTTCACACCGCCTTCATCCTCGATATGCAGGCATCCGGCGTCCATATTCGACAGCACTGCCAGTTCGAGGGCTGCCGAGGCATCGAAAACGCCCACATGACGTTCACGGACGTTCACATTCCTGCCGGGAATGTCATCGGTGAAGTAGGTCGAGGGCTCAAGTACGCGTTGAGCATCCTCAACGTCGGCCGGGCGGTCAGTATTCCCGCCATTTGCTTGGGCATGGCGAAACAAGCTTGGCAACCCACGCTCGATCGGGCCAACCAACGACTCACCTTCCAGCAACCTCTGGGCACAAGACAGACGCAACGCATGAGGCTGGGCCGCATGGCTGCGAATCTCTTCGCCATGGAGGCGCTCGCATTGACGGCATGGCGGATGGCGGATCAGCACACGTTTGATGTCCGGATCGAGGCCGCCGTCGCCAAACTCTTCTGCTCCGAGAAGACCATTCAGTTTTTAAAAGACGCCCAAGTCCTCTTCGGAGGGATGGGGTACGAAACAGCCCATTCGAAGTGGCTTCGTGGAGAGCCTGCGTTCGGCATCGAACAGCTTGTCCGCGATGCGGAGATGTACCGAATCGGAGAAGGTGCCACGGATATCCTACGACCATTCGTCGCCCGTGAGGGGCTCAACCTGCATCTGGAACGGGCCGGCCATCTCTTCGATGAACACACCACAGGCATTCGTCAATTCATCGAGTTTCGGCGACTCCTGAAATTCTATGCTCCTTGGTACGTGCGCCAATGGAGACGCCGTCGATTACCGCTGCACCCGGCGTTCCGACATCCGATGGTCCGCTCCAACTTGCTTTTCGTCGAACGTACCAGTCGACGACTGGCCAGAACGATATTTTACGCCATGTTGCTTCATCGGCAGGCGCTTCGAGACGATCAAGGACGGCAAAACCGGATCGAGATGATCGGCGAGGATCTTCTGGTGATCGCCGCCACCGCTCTTTACGCCGAAATGCAGGAACGGATCGGTGCACATCCGGAGATTTGGGATCTCGCAGAAGAATATTTTCGAGAAGCCAAAGACCGTCTCGAACAAAACCTCCACGAACTCATTCGCAATCAGGACGCAGGAGTGACGTCCGTCGGAGTCAAAGCCCTCAGCGGTCGATACGCTGCACTGAAGCATGGGATCATACGACGTGGCCTTCAAGACTACCTGAGACGGGAGAGCACCTTGAAGACCGACGAAGAGCATATCCGTAAGGTCGTTTGATTCTGAATGGGACGTTCCAGGAGAGTGCTCGAAATCTGTCATCCATCACAAGATTCCCCAAAGCAAAGATCGGCCTATGCGTGCCTGGTTGATGGATTCCTATAATGGAGTGGAACGGTTGAGGCTCGGCGAGGTGCCGGATCCTCAGCCAGGGCCGACAGAGGTGTTGCTCAACATGAGGTATGCCGCGCTCAATCCCGCCGATGCATTTCTGGCACAAGGACTGTATCCGGCAAGACCCGTCCTGCCACACATCCTCGGACGTGACGGGGTGGGTGACGTGTTACAGATAGGAACTGAGGTAGACGGCATCTGCGTGGGCGAAACAGTCGGGATCCTTCGCTGCTCGGCGGGAGTCGACATGCCAGGCACTCTGGCGGAGAAAGTCGTGACACCCGCCGAAAGTCTCGTTCGAATCCCTGTCGGCTGGTCTCTCGAAGAAATGGCCGGCGCCCCGCTGGTTTTCCTAACCGCCTGGCAGGCCCTCACACAATGGAGCAACCCACCTGCTCCGCCATTGGAAAGATCCATGATCCTCGTCACCGGTGCGTCAGGCGGTGTCGGGGTGGCATCAGTGCTGCTGGCAAAATCGATGAATCTGGCCGTCGTGGGTTTGTCCCGCGATGCGGAGAAACGAGCCAAGCTGAAAACGCTCGGAGCTGATTTCGTGTTTGACTCGGAGGATAGAAATCTAACGAAGTCTGTCTCTGCTGTGATCAGTCCAAGGAAAGCGGATTTGGTTATCGACTGCGTGGGTGGCAGGTTGTTGCCTCGCATGATCGCGCTCCTCGGCTACGGCGGGCGGGTCAGCATCGTCGGTAGGAGCGGAGGGACGGTCTCGGAGTTCAATACGGCGACCTTATTGTTCCGTCGCATTCGTATAGGTGGTGTCGCGGTCGGTGACTATACGGCCCAGGCAGCCCAAGCTGCATGGAAAGAGATTGTCGATCGGCTGGAAACGATCGGACGCCGCCCACTGGTAGACAGCATCGTTTCATTCGCGGAGATCAAGAAGGGATTCGCACGATTGGCACAGGGGCCGATGGGGAAAGTGTTGATACGGATCCCAGCAGATGGTTGCAATCATCCAATTACCAGGCAGGCAGTCATATAGTCCCGCACCAGTGTTCTCTGACCGTGACCTCGCCCAAAGAGCTGCCGTCACTATGGATTCGCCAAGTTTCGGTCTTGCTCCTGTGCTACTGGGCGGCGCCACAACGGCAGCTCTTGGCAGGAACGGAGGGAAGGTGCGTCCAGAGGCTGGCAGCGGGGCACCGGACGGCAGGTGTACCCCACGAAAGGTTTTCGAACCAGGGGAGGCTGATGACCAGCTTAGGAACCAGGTTGCTGAAAATACCTACCGGCGGTGTTTATCCGTGGCGCTAAAAAGCAACCTGGCCATCGGCACGAGCTCTTTCCGGCGCCATCAACTACGATACATAGCTAATTCAGCTCGGGTTTCGCCGATTTTTCACAAGCCGGGAGTCGGTTCTTCATTTTTTAGTCTGGAACTCCACGTTGACGAGTCTTATCTCTGAGAGATCCGCGAGCCGTGGGCACCAACGTGTGCCGGCACGCCACAAGGCCGAGTCCAGTTGGTCATAGATCGTCCCTGGGTGCTCATAGTGAATGCCATAGGCATGTGTGGCCGCACAGCGACACGGGAACACGAAGGATTTCGCCGAGTCGTCGGACTCCACCTCGAATCGTGTCACGGCAAGGTCAAATGTGAGCCGAATCTTGAACCAACAATGCGCATGATGGTCGTCGACTTGCATCGATTGCTGATAGCACTGCAACACATCACGGACGGTCACCATGGCCAACGACGTGTTCCCCGAGAGGACCTCGGCCCGCTTGTCGAGCATCAAGGCCTTGGCCAGGGACAAGGCGTGTCCTACTTGAATCGGGTTCAGGAGGTCGAACGCCGACTCATAAATGGTGATGTTGGGATCGACCTTGAATTCGCGTAGGGAGCCGCGCTTGGCCAACTCGAGGTTCCAATAAAAGTCCACGGCCTGGGACTGGCGGAAGCGAAAGGTCAGGAGGTTCATCATTCACTCCCTTTCACTACGGTTAGCTATGGCTGGAACCTTCAGGCAGGTACTCAGTCATAGCTAGCCTACACCACCTTCTGCCAGATTTTCAGCTCCTTATTTGACGGAGGCGTGAACTTCACCGGCTATCCAGGGAAAGGAATGGGTGGTGGTCCCAACGGGATTCGAACCCGTGTTTAAGCCTTGAGAGGACCGACCAAACTGAAGAAAATCAACAAGATGATATTTCGGAAACATCCGATGAGTAGTACTATTTTACAACGAGTTACAGAATGCGTGTCCTATATAGGACACGCTTCTGAATCCATCTTGCCGTTTCGAGCCATCTACATGAACTTGTGTCCCAGGCCTAAGGCCGTTGAATCATATTCCTTTCCGAGACGTAATCCAAGTGGTGCGCAACGAGATGTACAGGATAGAAGTTCGGAAAGCTTGCGAACACATGATGCGTAACGGATTGCACATCGCCAGTGAGCCCAGCGGCTTCTCGATCCCGGCTGATCTCATTACGCAGACAGTCGCAATCCTCGCTCGTAAGCGCGTCGGGAAGACCTATACGGCGTCAGTGATCGCCGAAGAGTTCTGTAAGGCCAAGCTGCCGTTTGTTGTCCTTGATCCGACCGGCGCTTGGTGGGGCCTTCGTGCCTCTGCGGACGGCAAAGCGCCGGGCTATCCGGTGATCATCATCGGCGGACCGCATGGCGATGTGCCGTTAGAGCCGACCGCCGGCCGGGTGATCGCGGATCTCGTCGTCGAACATCCTGGGCATTACGTGATCGATCTCTCCCTGACAAATTCCAATGCGGAACAAGATCGATTCGCAGCGGACTTCGCGGAGCAACTCTACCGGCGAAAAAGCCGCCAGCCGGATCCGCTGCATCTGTTCATCGACGAGGCCGACAGCTTCGCGCCTCAGCGGCCGTTTCCCGGGCAGCAGCGGATGCTCGGAGCCTTTGAAGCGATCGTGCGCCGGGGCGGAATGCGCGGCATCGGCGTGACGTTGATCTGTCAGCGCGCGTCTATTCTAAACAAGAATGTGTTGACCCAAGCCGAGGTGTTGATCGCACTGCAGACCACCGGCCCACAGGATCAGGATGCCGTGCTCGAATGGGTCAAGCGGCATGGTACCCCAAAGCAGCAAGAACAATTCATGTCGTCTCTCTCCGGTCTGCAAAAGGGCCAAGCCTGGATCTGGTCACCAGCCTGGTTGAATGTTTTTAAGATGATGAAGGTCCGTCAGCGCGATACCTACAATTCCTCCGCTACGCCGGAAATGGGGATGGCACACAAGGCACCCAGCATCCTGGCGCCAGTAGATCTTGACGCGCTGAAGGGAAAAATCGCCGCGACGATCGAAAAGGCCCAAGCGGACGATCCGAAGACGTTGCGGGCGAAGATTGCTCAGCTTGAACGGGATCTGTCCGTAGCACGCTCAATTGCAGAGACTCCGTCCAAGGTCGAGATCGTGGAGGTTCCCCTCATTAACGAGAGCGATGTCAAGCGTCTCGAAACCGCAGCCGCCGCACTCAACGGCGCAGCCTCGACCTTGGCCGATTCGATCAAACACTGTCGAACAATTCAAGGTCGTCCTACCTCGCACGTAATGAACCGCCCGCCGGCTCGCCGAGCAGGCAAAGCGATGCACGGCCAGATGTGTGACCGAGGCGATCAGGAGCTGGGAACGGGCGGCTTACGCCGAATGCTGATCGCGTTGGCGCAGCGCCCACAAGGCCTCAACGATCGGCAGCTGGGAGTGCGTGCCGGTCTGTCGTCCTCCAGTGGATCCTTCGGGACCTATCTAGCTAAGGGGCGGACGAATGGTTGGATTGAGGGGGAGCGCAAATGTCTCACCATTACCGAGGACGGATTAAAGGCGTTGGGAGCATTCGAGCCACTGCCGGCAGGGCATGACTTGTTACAGTATTGGCTGCGCGAGCTCGGCGACAGCGGCGCTTCGCGTATGCTGGAAGCCTTAGCGGCGGTCTATCCGAAAGTCTTGACGAAAGAAGAATTAGGAGCCAGAGCAAATCTCTCGCACTGCAGCGGGTCTTTTGGGACGTATCTCAGTAAGTTGCGGTCACTGGAATTAGTCGAGGGCCGGCAAGATCTACGGGCTACTTCCGAGTTTTTCGTGTGACGGATGTAAGGCACGGCGCCATTTGCAACATGGCAGTACGGCTGGTTTATGGTCCCCAACGGGATTTGATGGAGTTTGCACCCTAGCTTCCAGCGCGTGGTGTATTCCCTTCCAAGGGATAGTTCTATCTGCGTAACAGCCTAGGGGGATGGTGGGTGCTGTCTGCTGGTAAAGAATAGGATCGGGCGGTGAACGATTACACAATCACAGCGGGCAAGGTGCTTAAACATACTTATTCGAAAGGGTTATTGAATCTCATTTGACAGAAGCCTAAACGATAGGGCCCATACGGAGGGCCCTATATGAGGTCTAAAATCATCAACATAGATTTTTTTGAGGTAATCCTTCCTCCCGATTCCGTCATGACATTTAATAAAATACTCGAAACGGTTTCTCAGTCTCCTGACGACGACTCCAGAGTTGTTGACCGAGGCGACGCGCCTCTTAGGCTGCAAGCCGCTAAAAAAGAAGGCCATCATTGGGAAGGTGAAATGATTCGCATCCGTATGAAAGACCTCCCAGTAAAGGCCGCGATCGATGGAACAACAGAACCTATTGAATTAGAAGACAATGAAGGTCTAGGCGAAGAAACTGCCTTTCTTTTCAGTGTGCCCACAAAAACTTTGGCTTTACAACGGAACAGGCACGGCGTTTCCGCCTCATCATTCGCCAGCTACTTCACCAAAAAAGGCGGTGTCGAATTTATCGAACTGCATCCAATCCTCCGTCGCGATGCCTTAAAGGAGCTGGCAAAGATGGACCTGGTACGAAAATTCGATGTCCGAGTTGCTTCAGTTACGAATGGGGCAGCTGCTCGAAGTCAATCGGCCGGTGTGAACGCGATCCTCGACATCCATGATGTATTTAAGGCTCCTAGCGTATCAGTGAGTGTTTCCATGAAAAGGAAGCCAGGATCGCTATCGTTGCCCCAGATCATGCAAACCGTCAAGCAGTTCTGTAAAGGGATAGACAATGCAGTAGTAGAGAAAATACTCATTACTGGACAGGATGAGGACGGTGAGACGGCGTTACTGGACCTGCTAAAGTGGCGGATCGTAGAGACAATAGTTCTTCCCGTCTTAGATGATGACCGGCGGATATCTGCAAAAGATCGCCGCCGGGCCGTTAATCAGGCATGGGAGAATAAGAAGGGCGAGATTACATCCCTAGTACATGCAGAAAAATCGTGAAATCGAATTTCTTCGAACGCTGGTATCCGCAGTGCTTTGGCTCTTTTGTAGCGATGCTGTTTCTTTACATTTATACATCTTGGGAAATGTCCTTTCCGCAATCGACGAAGGACATGTTCCAGGCTGTCATAAACATAAGTGCGATAGCGGTTGGTTTCCTTGCTACGGCATACTCATTTATTCTTGCGCTAGACACAAACCGACCGGTGATTGCATTTTTGAAAGATGCCGACGTTTACGATCTGATGATAAAGTATCTCATGTCCGCAATCCGCTTCTCCTTTTTGACGACAATAGTAGCCGTCATCTGGCTCTTACTTGATGACTTCAAGACTAGTCAGTGGTACCTCTATGGCTTTACTGCTTGGCTATTCTTGGCAATAGCTGCCATTTGTGCTTGCCAACGATCTATATACCTCTTTTCAAGAATAGCCTTAAACAGGTAGCTGACCTGGTGCTTGGCAGTTGTTTTAGGCTTGTTGGGCGTCGCCCTGTATTGCCTTTCTCGATTCATATTTTGAATCGCTGAGCAGGGTGTCTGGCTGTAAGGCTTTTGGATATTTGCGTCGATAAAAATACAGGATAAAGAAAGAGAGCAGAATATAAGCAGAGCCCGCTGCAAGGGCAAACGCTGGTGAAGAGAATACAAAACCTACGTCATGCATTTTAGCCAGAGTCGTCGGAAAAATCCCAACAGCGACCATCAGTATTCCACCGATTAAGTTCGCCCAGGCTATGATGCGGGGATGCATTCTGAAAGACCATGCTTTTCCGCTCATTGACCGAATGTTCCCCAGATCCTCAATGCCTTTTGGCATGCCTCGGATAGTGCCAAGGAACAGCGGAAAACGATCGTCGCTTGTATGCAAAACTTCAATGAGCGCGCCATCTCCGGTATCAAGATATTCAAAGCGCAGGAAGAGGGAATTGCCTGGTTCGGGAATAAGAATGGTCTGAAGTTGGTTCACTGCTCTTGTTTGTTTCAGAACTGTAGCCGAAAGTACCTGTGAACCCTCGGCAAACACTAGTTGTAGCGGATCAGATGACACTATCTGGTCGGCTAGTATTGTGTTCTCTCCAGAGTTCCAAACTAAAACTAGTGTGCGAGTAAGTTTGGTAATCTCCTTGCCTCGAAATTGAAGGGTTATGTCGCGAGGTAGAGCACCAGTAGATCCCAGCAATTGCTGTGCGGTGTATGCAAAGGCAAGTCGTGTGCGTTGTCTTGTGCGGAGATAAATGAAAATTGCTATGGCTATGCCAAGCAAGCCAATAACAGAGCCGACCCACCCAAGACTGAAGATGCCTAGTAGGCTATCAAAGTCACCCATGGAAAGGACTGAATGAGGGCCGTAAGTTGTCTATCTGCTTATAGCGGTTTCGTCTCAAGATGACCTACTTAGATCTTTCCCGGTACTTCTTCAGCAAATCCCGCGCGGCCTCTTCCAGTAGTTCGTTGACATATTTATCTTCATCTGTTGCCAAGTGCTGAAGCTGCACCATTAGGCTGCGGTCCATTCTGACGCCGAACAGCTTTCTCTCAGGTTCTTTACTGATTCTTCCCATTAAGGTCTAACTAGTTATGTCACGTAATATACTCCTACATACAAATGAGGTGATGCCATGGCGATGGTGAAGCTGCTGATCAGCGTGCCGAAGCGGATCAAAATTCAACTGGATGCCTTACGAAAGGAGGGAACCTCGGCCAGTGGGTTTATTCGGAGTCTACTCGAGCGAGAGTTCAAGCATCGAAAGGAAACACATTCATGAAAGGGTCATGTCTATGTCTACTCTGGACGGGCCTGGGTTCCGCCAGGATGGGCCGAGTCTTGGCAGTTTGAAGACGGCTGAAGAGGTGGCGAAGGTGGTACGGCTTTCTCTGGATAGGATTCTTGAACTCAGTCGGGCGGAGGTGCTCCCGCATTTCCGCATTGATGGCGGGGAGCCTCTTTTCAGTGTGCCGACCTTAAAAGCGTATGTACGACGGTATCTGACGGTTGAATGCGAAGGGGCGCCGCTGCCGTTGGATCTCCGGCCGGTGGTGCTCAAGCCAGTGCACACGTCTGCACCACTCGCGCTGACTATGGTGCAGGACCGGCTTTGTGAATGTCCGGCGATCGATGTCCCGCCTTGTGTCTACTTTTTGATCGATCGGGAGACCATTCTCTACGTCGGCCAGAGCTGCAATCTCCCCGCGCGGCTCGTACAACACAGCCAGGCCGGCCGGCAATGGGAACGAGCTCTATTTCTCCCTGTGCCGGAATCGGAGCTCTTACAAGTCGAGGCGCACTGGATTCGAGCCCTCAAACCATCGTGGAACAGATGCAGAACTGCAAAGCCTCAGAGCAATGAACCATAAAAGGATGGTGAATGATGAAAACACGGAGCACCAAAAAGACATCCCGCCAGAGTTCTCCTCGGAACGTGGTGCAGCACGAACACGTCCCGTACCCCAGTGATCTTCTCATTGAACCGATCGAGCGTTTGAAAAGGCTAAAAGGCACGGTAACCCTCCTGGCCGCGTTGGGATCAACCGACCATGAATGTACTGATCCTGAAGCGATACTAAGATTCTCCGAACTCGTTGAAGAGCACTTAGAGGTGAGTTTGGAAGAATTGGCTGCAGTCCAGAAGGCTCTTGCTTAATTTGAATAGGGGATGGCCGTGCTGAGTCGCGCAACATCTAAAATGAGGAGGGCAACCATGGCGAGGAAATCTACCAAGAAATGTGATCCGCTTCTGATGCTTCATGGACGGATTTTACTCCGAGGTCGAGATGGCGAGATTACTGACGTCACTGAGGAGAGCGCTTATGCCCTGAAGAAGTTCGCTGAGGACGGCTCGTTGGTTATCCATATCCTGAACCAGTGCCGGAAGCGGTTGGATCTACTTTCTATGGCTGCGGAGAATCGATCGCAAATGGATGCGAGCCTCGTGCGACTCGCCATTCAAGATGTACAAGCCGATTTGGAAGACGGAAGCGATCTACACGGCTATATTCATCTCACCCAGGAAATGTTCGAGCATTCCGAGGCGCTCCCGCCGATCCCTATGCCTGGCACTTGGAGTGCCGGCCGCTCCTTCACCGTCGTCAAACCAGCATCATGACGGATGAAGGTATATGTTGGTGAACCGGTGCGCTGGGTCTTGGATACTGCGATGAACCTCTGTTGAAGAGAAAGGATGGTGACCGTGGGTCGAAAAAAGATCGTCAAGATACGGTTTGACATGGCCAACGAGCATGACGTCGCAACCTATCAGCGCCTCGCTGAATCAGCACAACGGGCTGATCGCAGAGGACGCGGCAATCAGGCGAACTATCTCGTCTCTCTTATGCTGGGAGTTCGAACCTACAGTGGTTTGAGGCTGGCAGGCTTGACGGAGAGACCTCAATTCCCGCCTGGACTCGATGAGGTGATGAATAACCTGTCAGCAAGGGTTCAAGAACTTTCACGACGCATAGAAGACATGTCGGTACCAAGACAAGATCGCGCACCAGTCCTTCGGCTCGTCCCGACCAATGGCGAGGACCCTCAATAGAGCGCCTGACGCTCGGTAAAGTTAGTTTTGTCACGCTAAGGCAAGGAGGTTCCGATGCTGCTCCAGCACATATATTACGAGATCTGTACCGAGGACCAGGACGGATTTAATCCTCGCGAGGGCTCCTATGATTCGCTGGCAGAGGCTCAAAAAGAACTCGCCCTTTTCCGTCGACGCTGGCCGAGCGAGAACGCCTTTGTAGTACGACTCACAATGACCAGGGTGTCAAAGAGCCGGCACGCGAGGCTGAAAGCTGTGTAGCTGGATCAAGGCTAGAAAGGAATGGTGGATGATGCCACGATCTCAAGTTTTGTATCAGGTGTGTGATGTGAGTCCCGATGGCGACTGGGAACCGTTGGGGCTGCTGTTCAGTGACAGAAACCAAGGGGAACAAGCGTTCAGGCTGTTTAAACGTCGTTGTCCCAGTCCTACAGCGTTCCTCGCTCGTGTGGTGTTCACCCGGGTCGAGGGAACGGCGCCACGGCGCAGGCTGAGGGCTGTCTAGCGGTTGATCTTTCCCGCCTGGCGGGTTAGCGTTCTGCGGGGCAATGGCGGGCCTCATGAACCAGCCGGCGGGCGTCTCCTGCCAGTCGCATGCAGTTGTCATCTGAAATTTTTGAGGATCATGGATAAGTTTACCAAGAGCAATGAGAACCTTCGGAAGGAATTGGCGGCGCTCGGCAGCGATGATTCTTTCGTAGAAGATTTGCGTCAACTAAAAATTAGATATCCGGAACGTTACCTTAAACACTATCTGAAATATCAAGAGGAATGGCGCGAGATAGCCCGTCGGGTTGCGGAAAGATTATGGCGTCATATTAGTTCTTCCTGTGTTACTTTCCTTGAGGAGTGCCAAACCAAACGGCTAATGATCCATGGTCCAACTGTTCGAATACAATTCGAAATAGATGTAATAAAGCTATGCGAGAAGTGGTGTTTACGGTGGCAATTTGATGTAGACAACAGGACGGCCTGTTATTGGGTTTCATCCGTGCTACTTAATTGGAAACAAACTGATGATAGGCCAGATTTGGCCGCAGCCTCATGTCCTCCCCAAGGCCTGGTTGTGCCGATTGTTAAATCAGAATTTAAACCGCTCGGCAATTTGCTCCATCAGCGACGAAGTGCACACGTCTCGGAAGTGCACATAACGGCCAGATCAACAGTTGGAATGAGAGATCTCACTGAAGCTGCGGCACGAGCCTACGCTTCTTTAAGATATCCCTATCCCATGATTTCTAACGTGCCTTTAAAAAAAAGGGGTGGGCGTCCAGGCATTCCAGCCCTAGCAAAAAAGATGATTCTCGACTCGTTTATAGATGAGCTTAGATCCCATACCGGGCTGGACAGGGAACTGATAATGGCAGTGAGTCAACGGCTAGCTCCTCAGATAGGCGGGACGCTATCCATAAAGTCCTATGAAAAACTGCTTGCAGAGGCGAGAGCACAAAGCGGAGCAAGTAGTACACGGAAAAGATATCTGACGGCTAAACTCGACAGAAGAAAGTAATTCCTCCTCCTATAAAACGCCTACGTTTTATAGATTTCGCCTTCTTCCTCCTCCTTCTCTAAATTCTATTGCACCACAGCCTATGGTGAAGGGGGTGCATATGAACATTCACAGGTTGAGATCAATCAGACATGAACGAGGTCTTGCACAGGCCGCGATCGCTGTTCGTTCTGGTGTAGCTGTAGGGACTCTAAATTTAATAGAGGTCCATGGCTATGAGCCTCGTCCACAAACGAAAGAGCGGATTGCCGCAGCTCTCGGCGTCGAGGTAAAGGCGATCTGGCCGGACGCCGGTCAATCCGATTCACCGCCGGCGGCATGATGCTAGTCCGTCATTCCATCATGATGTACGCGACACACGCCATGCGTTGGTTGGGGAGTCACCTTCGGCAACTAAGCCCGGTCGTTGCTGCGGTTCGAGCGTCCATCGACCTGCTCGATGTCATTCTGTTGTCCGCGCTTGCTCTCATCACTATCGGCGCGGCGCTCCTCTGGGGAGCAGGGACCGCGTGCCTTGTTCTGGGGTCACTCTTACTCGGCATGATCGTCTTTGGCGTGCCCAGCGCGGGGAAATCATGAGATCGCCGACGCTTCCATCCGAGAGCGGACACACAACCATGGAGCAGGCAGGTCGGGCCTTCATGAATGAGCTGGAGGCCCATTTTCATCAGGATCGCTACTTCAACCAGGACCATTCATTACAGGAGGAGAGCAATTATGAGAGTTCCGCTCTTTGAGAAGAAAAAAGAGAGTGTACCGCCTCAAGTGAGTCTGCAGCCGATTTCCGCGTTTCCTGAATTTCGGACGCAAGAAGATCTCGTCAATAAGCTGAAGGGCGAGCGCAACCGGCTTTCGAAAGAAAAGACAGACGCGATCGATCGCCTCAATGCATGGCGCCAGCCGCGAGTCGAGGTCATTGCGGAGCAATATATGACCGGAGTCGATTCGGTCGATATCGCCGCGCGCCCGCATCTAGGCAAAGTGCTTGATGACCTGAATCTGAAAATCAATGCGCTGACGTTGGCGATTCAAGAAGCCGAGAAGAGGCTCGAATCAATTCGGTACAAACTTTCGGCGGTCACAGCGGAGGAACAGCGCCCTATTGTGAGGACGGCACGCCGGCGTGTGCTGGCTGCCATGCTGCAACTGCAGGGTGCGAATAGTGATATTGCGGCCATCAATGAAGAGCGCTTCCTGCTCGGCTATAACGTAGCATTCAGTCCCGCAGGACTTTCGCCGTGGCCATACTGGGGGGACCCCAAACAGGAGAACTCAGTGTGGCGGAGGATTCTGAACGAATTCCTCGATGCCGGCGACATCTCCCCTGTGGAGCACCATCGGATCATCAACGGCGTGCCAAGCTTTGACCCTGAAGATTAAAGGAGGTGTGCCGTGAGTAGCGAACGACGAATCCTCGGATCGAAAATGACCTTGCGATCAGCCGGCGGTGCGCCAAAGCTGGTGGGCTATGCCGCCGTCTTCAACCGTGACAGCGAGTTGCTGGATGGCAGCTTCATCGAGCGGATCGCTCCTGGAGCATTTGCAGAATCGATTGCCCGACCAGATGACGTACGCGCCTTGGTGAATCACGAGCCGACACTGATTCTCGGCCGGAATCTCAGCGGCACCTTACAGCTACAAGAGGACAGCCACGGGCTGCTCTCAACCATTACGCCCCCCAAAACCTCGTACGCGCACGATATTTTGGAAAGCACCAGACGCGGCGATATTTCTCAGATGAGCTTCGGGTTTCAGACGATTACGGATCGATGGGAACGCGGGATGCATGGCAGGCCGGATGTCCGCACGCTACTTAAAGTGCGCCTGTTCGATGTCAGCGTGGTGACCTATCCGGCGTATCCGGATACGGATGTCGCGGTGCGGAGCCATCAGAGCTTTCTCAGCGGCCATAGCGAGACCGCTCACGGCGTGTATGAGCCGTCACTCGCGATGCGCCGGCTGCGATTGCTGAATGAGATTGTTGATCTTCCACTGTCTGGAAATTGGCCTGACGGCACGTCAGACCTGATCGCAGGTCGGCGCCGTCTGCTCGACATTATTCAAGAAGACCATGCGCGCGATGAACGGCGGTTTCGACAGTTGGAAATTGATTTACGACGGTTGGAACTGGATCGCTTGTTGTGGGAGCCATCTGAGAGCCAGCGAGCCGGGCGCTGGCTCTATGACTATCTCAATGCCAAGATCGAGGCGGCGTAGCGTTATTCAGCACCATGCCGGAGGAGGTTCATTGTGTGGACGATCAGGAAGGCAAAGCGGTCCGATGGGACAACGCCTCAGCGTGAGGTGCAGAAGCCGCCGAGTGACGCGGTTCCCAGGTTTGCAGCGCGGCAAAGCCTGATGCTCTTGCGGATGACGGTTTTTGCATTCGATCATATGGAGCGTGTGTTTCGCGCTCTACCCCCTGATCAACAGCCCCTCTATGAACATCTGGCCCACATCGAGGTTCGGCCGGCGTTCATTGACGTTATGAAACTGATCGATTTGAGTGAAGAACGCGGCCTATTCACATTTGATGAAGCGTCCTCAATCCGAGCTGGGCGTGTTGGCGGCATCGACAATCCTATCCCGGACTACGAAAGAAATGGCGATGACGTACGCGCGTAGGGTGGAACATGGTCGTGTGGTCTCGACCATCTCGTCGTGTGTTGTTCTATGAGCGTGGAGGCCATGATGTGGGCGTTTAGGCAGCCTGTTCCGGCCGGGCCCAAGGTCGTCCTGTTAGCGGTGGCGAATAATGCAAACAAGAATGGCGAGAATGCCTATCCATCCCTCAAGTTGCTCGAAGAGAATTGCGCTCCTATGGGCAAGCGGATGATTCAGCGTTACCTTCGCTGGCTCGAGCAAGCCAAGCTGGTTTCGATTGTTCCTCGCCATACTGATTCTGGCCGTCAAACGTCGAACTGTTACCTCTTGCACATGACTACTACCTATTGCGGTGAGGGCGTCAGAAACGACGCCCTCCCTCAAAAGGCCAAAAGCAATATGGACCATGTCGGAAATGACATGGGGAGGGTGTCGAGAGTGACACCCTCCAGGGTGACACAGCTATGTCAGGGGGAGGGTGTCATAGCTATGACACCCTCAGATAAGAATCTTGATCCGGTATCTGAACCCAAAGAAAGAATTGCCGGTGACGAGGGGACCTCGCTCCGGCGCCTGGCTAAGAGTGCTGCCACCTGGGAAGGATATCGGAAGGGGTACTACAAGCGATATGGCATCGATCCCGTTCGTGATGCTCGCATGAACGTGGATCTGTGCAGGCTCGTTGATTGCCTCGGATCAGAGGAGGCGCCGGCCGTGGCGGAGTTTTACGTCAGTCTAGAAAAGCCGCTGTATCTGCAAGCCGGACACCCGACGACGCTCCTGCTTCGAGACTACCAAGTCCTTCGTACGCAGTGGAAGACGCGAGTAATTCGGGCGCCGGTGGTGGGACCCAAGGCTTTTCAACCAGCGCCGCCTGTGGAAAAGACACTGGCCGAATGTCCTCCTGAAGCAGCAGCGGCGCTCTCGAAGATTCTGGGCCGAGATGCGTTCAGCTTTTCTACCGATCGCAAAGGATCTGCCTAATGCCGATGCTGCCGAAGCGTCCCTGTCCGGTTGCCGGATGCCCGGTGTTAGGCCCCTGTGCGGTGCATCGTCGGCCTGCCCTGCCGCCGGCGGAGAAGCCACGGCTGTATGACGATCGCCGCGGGAGCTCGGCTCAGAGAGGGTACGATCGGCAATGGAGAAAGAAGCGGGCCGAGTATTTGAAACGCCATCCCTTCTGTCGTTTGTGCCTAAGGAGCAGATCTGTGCTAGTGGATCATATTCGACCAAAGGTCAAGGGTGGGACTGACGACGAGTACAACCTGCAGGCCCTATGCAATCATTGTCACAACATCAAGACTGGATTGGAGAAACGTAGACAATGAGAGGGGGTAGGGGGTCAAAATCTCTACAGGTTTTCAGCGTAGACCGACCGTCTTCCCTCAGCGCATGCGCTGGCAAAATGAAAAAAAGAAAAAGCCCTAGGAGAAGCTATGTCACGAGGTAAGACCTGGCCATTCAAGGAGGGTTGGCCGGACAAACCGGACTCGATCGAAGAAGGGTCGGCCGCCGATGCAGAGTGGACGCGCATCTGCACGACGCTGGCAGCGCGAAACCAGCTCTCGCCCGCCTGGGGTTCAATGATTGGTCTTGCAGCTGGGATATTCGAGACGATGCAGCGATTGAATCAAGAGATGACCCGGCACGGACGCACCGAGGAAATGGCCGAGTCACACGCCGCTTGTGTCGCGCAATATCGTGAGGTGTGCCGCGATCTTTTAGTTGAGCCTCACACGTCCGCAACCGTGCGGCCATCTCGCCAGAACGGAGGCATGTAGGATGCCTGGACGACGTCCTAAACCAAACAATCTGAAAATTTTACAAGGGACGCACCGCCCGGATCGATCGCGTGTCCGAACAAGCGACGCGCCATTTGAAGCTGGGGCCCCATCAAAGCCGAGTTGGTTGGATGCTGAGGCCGCAGCGCAATGGGATGAGCTCGTTCGGGAGCTGGCCGACGAAAGCGGCATTCTTAGCCCTGCCCATTTCGGGATCGTGCTCGTGGCGTGCCAATACTTCGCACAGTACCGGCGGGCACAACAATTCATCGAAAAAAATGGCGAAACGTACGAGACAGTTACCGAGTCGGGTAGCCGCATGATCAGAGAATACCCGCAAATTAGACAGCGTGCCGAGGCCCTGGCCGGCTATCGGAAGTGCCTCAACGATTTGGGCGCGACACCGACGCAGGGTCCTCGGGTACAGCGGTTGCCGGACGGCAATCAAACAGAATTGCCGGGGATTGCTCGGTTCTTAAATAGCTGACGAAAGGAGACAGATGGCCAATAGACTGGCGCTCGAACTCACTGGCGATGCCAACAGGAAGATCTGAGAGGATCAGTAAGCTTTTCGCGTAGGCCATCAAGGAGAGGGATATGAATCGAATTGCTCTGGAGCTAGTTGCAGACAACAATCCACTGCTGAAGGCGCTGAAGGTGGCGGATGACGCAATCAAGAGTTTCATGGGGTCGACAGAATCAGCGAGTCGTCACTTCGATGAGGCGCAATCCGGCCTACGCAATATGGGGATGGGCTTTCTGAAGGTGGGCGGCCAGATTACCGCGACGGCCGCGGCGCTGGGAGCTTTAGGGCTCGCGGCGGCGAAAGAGCTGGGGTCATTTGCCGAGAATATCGAAATCCTCTCCCAACAGACCGGCATCTCCCAAGAGACCATCCAAAAATGGGACTTCGCGCTGAGCCGCGTCAACCTGTCGGTGAATGATCTCATTCCGGGATTCAAAAAACTGTCAACCCTGACGGCGGATGCCTTCGCCAGTGAGAAGGGAGCGCTGGACAACCTGGACAAGATCGGTTTGAGCGTCGATGCGTTGCGCGACAAAAATCCGGAGCAAGTGTTTCTGACACTCGCGGGCGCAATCGCCAAAATCCAAGATCCCCTCCTGAGAAACGCCGCCCTGGTGGATACCTTCGGGCGAGACGGCCTGAGCCTGGTGCCGATTTTGGGTGAGGTGGCGGATGGGTTTCAAAAATCAGGACAACAGGCGGAAGCCCTCGGCTTGGTGCTGGCAAGTGGCGCCCTAGCCTCGGCACAACAGCTTGACGATAGCTTCGGCGACCTCGGGCGGACCATGGCCGGGTTCAGCCGCACGATTGCCTCGACGTTTGCCGGGCCATTGCGCGAGGTCATCGACGTGTTGACGCAAACCCTCGGCGCGTTCAATCGGTGGTGGCAGGGACTCGACGCCGGAACGCAGCAAGCGATCACGATCTTCGCGGTGGCGTTTGCCGCATCAGGGCCGATCATTGCGACCATAGGCGCCTTCATGGTGGCGGTGTCGGCAGGGCTCGGGCCGCTCATGGTCGGCGGGGCGATCGTCACGGGGATCGTAGGGGCTGTCGGCGCCATCGCGGCGAATTTTACCAGGCTCAAGCAATCGGTCATCGAAACTGTCACGGGCATGGTCGAAGCCATAAAGATGTGGCTGTCCGACAAGCTCATGGCGATCGTGGCCCCGGTTCAGAAAGCGGCTGATGCGGTGCTGAACATCTTTAAACGGCTGCGTCATGAAGTGGTCGGCGGATCGGAAGTCCCGGACATGGTCGAGGAGATCGGCGATCACATGCGGATGTTGGATAAACGGATGACAGCGCCGGCCAGGGTGGCCGCGCAAGGGACGTGGGAAGTCTTCCGTGAGCTCGCAACCAATATGGACAGCACGTCACGGCAAGTCGCCAATACCGTCATGAGCGTGTGGACCAGTGCGAGCAGCACGATGTCGAACGCGCTTGCGGCGCAGATCATCAAGGGAAACGACTGGAAGGCCACCATGGAGTCTATTGCCACGACGGCCCTCTCCGCATTCATTCAACTCGGCATCGGGTTGGCCACGCAGAGCGCCCTGCAGCTGGCGATAAACACGACGAAGAATGGCGCGATCGTCGCCGGCGATGCGGCGGCGGCGGGGGCCACGGTGAGCATTTGGGGTGCGGCTGCTGGAGCAATTACCGGTATATTTGGAACCGTGAGCGGGGCCATCATGGGATTCTTCACTGAGACGCTCATCCCCTTTTTCGTTGCCATAGGGAAAGCCCTCATGGCCTTTTTGTCGTCCATTGCAGGCGCTGCTTCATCCACAATTTTCGGCATTCCCTACGCGGTGGCGATTCTCGCCGGCGTGGCCTTGATCGGAGCCGCGATCGGGACGCTGATGGCCTTTGCCTTTGCCGACGGCGGCATCACAACTGGGCCGACCCTGGCAATGATCGGCGAAGGTCAGACTAAAAAAGAGGCGGTGATTCCATTGAACAAGCGCGGCGCGGCGTTCATGCGCGACGCGATGGGCGGTGGGGGTGGCCGAGGAGGACCGGTGACGATCAACGTTGAACTCGACGGACGCACCATTGCGAAGACCGTATTCGACAACATGCAGTCAGTGATGCACATCAGAGGGGTACGGGCTTGACGTTGGGAGTCTGGATTTCTCGTCGTAACTTTATACCATTGAGTTGATTCAACAGACAGCGTGACTGTGCATGAGACCCTTGAATCTTCAAGAAGCCGCACGGTTTCTCCGGATGTCCTGCTCCAACTTGTACCAGCGGAAGGACATTCCGCGGTACCGGCGCCCTGGCTCACGAGTCCTATTGTTCGACCAGGAAGAGCTAGAGGCGTGGATGAAACAAGGCCGCGTAGTTGTTGAGAATCAACCGACACCTCAAGCAAAGATTCCGGATACTTGGGGCGAAAAGTATTCAGGCATCGTGGACATTTCCGTCCCACGCGTTTACCATCGCAGCGCTCGATATCGGTAACCCAAGCTATGGCCTACACCATCACCACTCGGCAGACGAAGAAAGGCTTGGCCTTTGACCTGTACATCCGATGGAAAGGCAAACGGTACCGTCCGCTCCTTGGGTACAACCTGACCAAGGAGCAGGCCGAAGAAGCGGCGATCGCCATGATCGCCAAGATTCAGCGGAACGAGCAGCAGGTTACACCCCGCTCCGTCTCCCTCCTCTTCAAAGATTTTCTTCCCCTGTACTGGCAAACGATGCGTGTGAAGAAACGGTTTGATCTGGCCAGACCGGAATCGGTGATTGAAACTCATCTGCTTCCCCGGTTCGGAGATCGTCCGCTTGATTCCCTCACGGCTGAAGATGGGCTGGCGTACATTACCGCCCGTCTTGCTGCGAAGGCAGCGCCCTGGACGATTAGGCGCGAGTGGAACGTTCTCATGCGGATTCTGAATCTGGCCGTGGACTTCGACAAGCTGGATAAGAACCGACTGAAGCGGGTCGAACTGCCCGACGTGGTAACCCGAGAGCGAGTGGCAACCATCGAAGAACTGAAGGTGATCAGAGCCAAGGCGGACGAGCGCCGGCTGAAGAAGATCGGCGGCCATGAGTATGACCCAGCCGAGTTCTGGCGAATCGCGACAGTTGCTCTCAACACCGGACTTCGAGAAGCCAAGATTCTGGAGATCGATCGGACCTGGATGCGGAAGCGGGATGACGGCTGGTGGCTGATCTTGCCTCCATCACGGAGCCGGCTGAAGCAGACACCCCGTGAAATTCCCCTCACGCCTGCCGCCTACGCAGCCCTACGCGGGGCGATCACCCATGTAGACGGGAGAATATTCAGGCGGTGGACTCCTGCCGCGTTTAGCATTTTCTGGAGGCGGTTGGCGACGGAATCGAAGGTGATCGATCTCCACTTCCATGATCTCCGCCATACTTTCGCCACATGGCTGCAGAACCTCGGCGTGCCACTGGAAGTGAGGGCCACCCTATTAGGGCATCGGCTGCGGGGAATGGGACCCGATCAACTTGGTGGCGAGTCGATGACTGCAGCGTATTCGCACGGCGGCTATGGCTGGAATCAACAGCTACGGGCTGCAGTTTCTCTGCTTCACAACGCCCTTTTGTCCTATGGTTTGTCCTATGGAATTCCGGCCGAGGAGAGAACGGCAGAGACAAAAGTGGCTAACTCGCGGAGAGATGAAGAGAAAGGGTGGTGGTCCCAACGGGATTCGAACCCGTGTTTAAGCCTTGAGAGGGCTCCGTCCTAGGCCAGGCTAGACGATGGGACCACTCCCGAACTGATCGAAAGCTGGACCGTAGCATAAGCGGTTTTCAGTTTGCAATGAAGCCTCTCTCTTGGTGAAGGGCTCTGTGAGGTCGTCCATTCGGGCCTACTCCACATGGCCATAATATATCCCGATCCTCGCGTACGGGTCCTTGACAGGACTCCTCAAACATCATAGCCTTCCTAATATTCGTGTTGACCTGCGAACCTTCGCGGGTCTTGGAACTACCGTGATTTGAGGTTTGTATGAACGATCCGGTGCCGTTCCGCAAGACCGAATCGCTTGGCCATGCGGCAACGGCGGGGGTGCTTTCCAAACCCAGACTTGAACTTCGCATTGGATCCAATATCTTTCGCAGCACCAACGGTGTCGTCACCATTCATGGGAAAGAGCAACTCGTCGTCGAGGTGAGACCGGAGCAAAGGCTGCTTCTCGCGACCCTCGATCTTTACAATGAACACGGAGTCCGTATCGCCCATGTACGAAGAAATGTTCTCACCGTGAACGAGCAGGGGCGATTTACCGTCGACGCTCCTCCCGCCCACAGCCTCTCGTCACAGGATGGTCCCTCTCTACGAGTCATCGATGTGCGGTCAAGCCACGTCGTATTCGAAGCGCGAATGGTATCGGAGCAACGAGTCGATCTGGCTCGTGGAACGCTGTATTCACACAAGGGAATACTGGTGGAGGTCACCCCCCACTATTGCCGGGTCGGTTCAGGCACCGCATTCTTTGGGAACATCGCGGAAGCTCGAGGCGGCCCTGCCATCCTCGGTTGATCTTATTTCGTTTCCCACGACTCGACTTCTCGAGTACACTGCAGACACTCATCATCGCCTTTGCAAAAAAACGAGAACCGTTTTACCGTTATCTCACCTTTTCCTACAATACGAAACATGACTGACCTCCCCACGCCGACGGTCCAAGCCTTTCTCGTGTGCGACCAAGTCATCGAGGACAGCCTCACGAAAAAGAAAAGCTTGATCGGCATCTTTACCCATCTGCAGGCCGCCGCCTTCCCGTTCCAGCATCAGCAGATGGGGCTCTACTTCTGCCTGACCGATGCCGAGGGCCCGTACCATTTTGATATCGACTTGATGTACCTCAACACGGAGCAACTGGTCTGTCGGGCGACGCTTCCGAACATCGAGATCGACGATCGCCTCCAGATATCAGATTTTGGAATCAACATTCCCCTGTTGATTTTCCCCGCGCCGGGGCGGTATGAATTCCGACTGCGCATGGACGGCCATCTCATCGCCCAAAAAGATTTCAATGTCATGTCAACATCGACGTCGACCCCTTCCGCTCCCGAACCATCCGTCTAGCCGTCCCCATTCCTCCTGTCCGCCCGTCTATGGTAGAACTGCAGCCTGGACCCGTCATCCGCATATGATCACGCCAAGACGTTCTCACAAGATTCCATGAACACACCGGAATCCTCAGCCGCGTCGAATTTCATTCGGGATCTCGTGACGGCCGACCGTGCGTCGGGCAAGCATGGAGGACGCGTGGTCACACGATTTCCTCCTGAGCCCAATGGATATCTCCATATCGGCCACGCCAAATCCATCGTGCTCAATTTTGGGATCGCCAACGAGACTCCCGGAGGGATCTGCCACCTGAGATTCGATGATACGAATCCCACCACCGAAGACCTGGAGTATGTTGCCGCCATACAGGAAGATATCCGATGGCTGGGATTCGAGTGGCATGACAAGATGTTCCATGCGTCGGATTATTTCGAGCGGCTCTATGCCTTCGCGGTGGTATTGGTCAAAAAAGGCAAAGCCTACGTCGATAGTCTTACGGCGGATCAAATCCGTGAACACCGGGGCACGCTCACCGAACCTGGCCGGAACAGTCCTTATCGCACGCGCTCCGTCGACGAGAATCTGGAACTCTTCGCGCGCATGCGAGCCGGTGAGTTTGCCGACGGCGCCCATGTCCTGCGCGCGAAAATCGACATGGCTTCCCCCAACATCAATTTGCGGGATCCGATCCTCTATCGCATCCGGCATGCCGCCCACTATCGGACCGGCACCGCGTGGTGCATCTATCCCGCGTATGACTTCGCACACCCCTTGTCCGATGCCATCGAAGGAGTCACGCACTCCATCTGCACGCTGGAATTTGAAGATCACCGTCCGCTCTACGATTGGGTCGTGGCCGAGACCGACGCTCCCCACCGTCCGCAGCAAATCGAGTTCGCCCGATTGAATCTGACCTCCACCGTGATGAGTAAGCGCAAGTTGCTTGAACTGGTCGGCAAGAAACTGGTGGCCGGCTGGGATGATCCGCGTCTTCCCACCTTGAAAGGCCTCCGTCGCCGAGGAGTGACGCCCGAAGCGATTCGGGCTTTTTGCGAACATATCGGCGTCGCGAAGCGCGACGCGACCGTCGAGGCGCAGCTGCTCGAACACTTCATCCGGGAGGATTTGAACAAACGATCACCGCGCGTGATGGCGGTACTCCGACCGTTGAAGGTGATGCTGGACAACTATCCGGAAGGGGTCGTTGAAGAGCTCGAGGCCGTGAACAATCCGGAAGATAGCTCGGCGGGCACAAGAAAAGTTCCCTTCTCGAAGACACTCTATATCGAACAGGATGATTTCCGGGAAGACCCCCCGAAACAGTTCTACCGTCTCGCGCCCGGCCGGGAAGTCCGATTGCGCTACGGGTACATCATCAAGTGTGTGGGCGCGACGAAAGATCCTCAGACCGGTGCGATCGTCGAACTCCATTGCACCTACGATCCGGAGACAAAAAGCGGATCGTCCCAAGAACAACGCAAGGTGAAAGCCACCATCCATTGGGTATCGGCATCCCATGCCGCCGCTGCAGCCATCCGGCTCTATCACCCCCTTCTGCTCAGTGACCAGACCAAACCGCCGGCTGATCAAGACTGGACTCGGTCCTTGAACCCTCAGTCATTGGAGTCCCTCACCGGCTGCGTGGTGGAGCCGAGCCTGCGCTCCGCCGCACCCGGTACCCGCTTCCAATTCGAACGTCAGGGGTACTTTTGTGTCGATCCCGACTCATCCCCCGAGGCGCTCATTTTCAACCGAACGGTGTCGCTTAAAGATGCCTGGGCCAAGGTTGAGAAAGCCCAGCAAACGTCCCGACGCTGACATTCGCTCAGGGGTCACAACCTGAGACCGTCACGTCCGTGTCTCAGATCAAGCTACGTTCCACGGCTGTACTTCACTCGAATCCGGCAGTACACTTATTTCATGATTTGCCCGCTGTGCCATCAGCCCACGACGTGGGAAGTAAACCCCTGGCGTCCATTCTGTTCCGAGCGCTGTCAACTCACGGATCTTGGAACGTGGGCCGCCGAACAATACCGCATCCCAGGCCCGCCGCTCACGGCTGAGATCGTCATCTCCGAATCCTCTCCGGACACGCATCGGAGTGAGGGCTCTACCAAGAGCTAAGGCCGTCACGTCGGCTCCTCGCCCGCTTCCTGCAGCGACAGGATCATGTGCCATCCCGCAACGCTGATGCGCATGGGCTCCGCACTGTGATCGAAGATACTGTCCATGGCAGGGTCCGATTTCTTCACTATTGGCAAGTTGGTGTGAACTTGCTAAGGTCAGATTCTTGCTCACGTCCTACCGAGGGAGTCGAAACTATGTTCGCGACCAAAGGTTATGCGGCGATGGCTTCCAAAGAAAGATTGCAGCCGTTTTCCTTCGAACGGCGCGACGTCGGCCCACACGATGTCTTGATCGCGATCTCGCATTGCGGCATCTGTCATTCCGACATCCATCAGGCCCGGAATGAATGGGGCATCTCTCTATTCCCCATGGTACCCGGCCACGAAATCGTCGGAACCGTCGCACAAGTCGGCACGGCTGTGACAGCCTTCAAGGTCGGTGATCGGGCCGGCGTCGGCTGCTTCGTAGATTCCTGTCGAACCTGTACCGCGTGCCGCGAGGGCCTGGAACAGTATTGCGACGGCGGCACCGTCTGGACCTACAGTGGACAGGATGGGACCGGCCAGATCACGCAGGGCGGCTACTCGTCTCACATCGTCGTGGATCAGAACTATGTGCTCCGGATTCCTTCGGCGCTCTCACTGACGGGAGCGGCACCGCTGCTCTGTGCCGGAATTACGACCTACTCCCCTCTCCGCCAGTGGGGCGTGGGGCGCTATCACAAACTCGCCGTCGTCGGCCTCGGGGGCCTCGGCCACATGGCGGTGAAAATCGCCAAAGCGATGGGAACCGAAGTCACGGTGTTGAGCACCTCGGAGAGTAAACGGGGTGACGCGAAGCGGTTGGGAGCCGCGAACTTTGTCGTGACATCCGACAGTCGGTCCTTTACCAAGCTCCAAGGATACTTCCACTACATCCTCGACACGATCTCCGCACCCCACGATTACAACGCCTATTTGAATCTCCTCAAGACGGACGGCACCATGATCCTCGTGGGGGCGCCCGAAACGCCGACCCCCATTCAGGCGTTCTCGCTCATTTTCAAGCGACGGCGTCTGGCCGGCTCCCTGATCGGGGGGATCAAAGAAACGCAAAAAATGCTCGACTTCTGCGCACAGCATCGAATCGAGTCGGATGTGGAGGTCATTCCAATCCAACAGGTCAACGAAGCCTATGAGCGGGTCCTCCGCGGCGACGTGCGGTACCGGTTCGTCATCGACATGAGCTCATTGAAATAACGAACGGCAGGAACCCAGAGACAGTTTCCCAACTTCTATGCGTCACTTGACCAACAATATAGACGGGTCTACAGTGCTGTTCGAACCATGAAGCATAAGGCCACTACCGTCGATAAGCATTTTGATCCACGCGAAATCCCCTCGTATGGCGTCATGGAAGCCGCGCATTATCTACGCATTCCGCGCACGACAATACGAGACTGGGTCTCTGGCCGTCACTACCGCAGTACAGCTGGTGTTCGCTTCTCAAAACCGATCATCCAAGTTCCCGATCCAACAACCAAGTTGCTTTCGTTCATGAATCTGGTGGAAATTCACGTCCTAGACGCTATTCGTCGCAAGCATGACATCCCATTAGAAAAAGTCCGAACTGCCATGAACTACCTGGCAAAACAATTTCCATCGAGACATCCTTTGGCTGATCAAGAATTCGTGACTGATGGACTGAACCTCTTCATTAAGAAATTCAGCCAATTGATCAATATTTCCCAGGAGGGACAATTGGCCATCCAAGAAATCCTCCAGGCACACCTCCAGCGCATTGAGCGGGACTTCAAGGGTATCCCCATCAGACTATACCCATTCACACGAAAACGGGACCTCCATGGAGAGCCTAGAATCGTCGTCATCGACCCACACATCTCATTCGGCCGGCCTGTGCTTGCAGGCACCGGCATTCCCACGGCGGTGATTGCCGAACGCTACAAGGCCGGTGAGTCTATGGACGACTTAGCAGAAGACTATGGACGACGGCGGCTCGAAATTGAAGAAGCCATCAGGTGTGAGCTCTCCGTCGAAGCCGCCTGAACCACCCATCTTCTTTCTCGACCGTTCTCTGGGAAAGAAGCGCGTTGCTACTGCCCTCCGCCAGGCCGGTGCCACCCTCCATATCCACGACGATCACTTTCCACCCGATGCAAAAGATGAAGCCTGGCTTGCAGAGGTTGGACAACGCGGTTGGATCGTCCTCACCAAAGATCACCGCATCCGATATCGACAAGTGGAACGACTGACGCTCATGAAGGCTGGCGTCGCGGCATTTATTCTGACATCAGGCGATCTGCAGGGCGAAGAAATGGCTCGGATTTTCGTCAAAGCACTCCCAAGAATCACACGGTTCCTAAAAAACACTCGAAACCGTTTATCGCGAAGATCACAAAAGACGGTGTCGTCTCGATGCTCTTTCACTGAGTCCATGCAATGCGAGCCGCATCCTCTCATAGTCACCCATTGCAGGCTTTCTGATCGGCGGCATCAAAGAAACTCAACAGATGCTCGACTTCTGCGCGCTACAGCCAATGAGCTTCTTGAGCGTAAGATTAGTGCCTACGAATAGCATATCGGCAGAGGGATCAACGAAAAACTTCACCTCTCTCCAGGTTGCATACACGATTGCAACGCCAATCACAAAAATCAGCAAAAACCAAAAAAGAAAGAATACCAGTCTGGAAAAGTCACCACGTCTTTCATATTCGCAAGATCGAGAAACGTACTTTCTGCGCTAGTGAGCTTAACACTCATTTACTTAGGACTAATTACCACACCGCTGTTACAATGCCTCGAAGGAGTCGGGATTTGAATTGTGCATACCGATCTCCTTAATTGCCAAGGTATAGGCCAAGGCGTCTCGCATCTCTCAGAACCCTCTATCTATCATGCCATATAGACTAAAAAGATCAGCCACTTCATTTTCTACAGGAATTGTACCCGTCTAATTACCAGATTCAATTCATCTTGAAGATTTTTGACTCGAGCGGGTAACAGTCTCTTTCCACAGCTGCTTCTCAGAAGCTCGCGAATGAGAATGGGAGAAAGGTGGCTGGGGGACTAGGAATCGAACCTAGGTAGCCGGCTCCAAAGGCCGGCGTCCTACCGCTAGACGATCCCCCAGCGCGGTACGAAAAAAACCACTGACGGTAAGGGCTGAGAAAGATAAATTGGCTGGGGGACTAGGAATCGAACCTAGGTAGTCAGATCCAGAGACTGACGTCCTACCGCTAGACGATCCCCCAACCGAGGTTCAACGTAATATAGGACCGCACAATCCGTCAAGCCTGACCGGCTTCAGCGCGGCCAATGCCCATTCGTAACCGATGTAAGGTCCGTTCCCGGCCGAGCACTTCCATGACTTCAAACAGACCGGGGCTTGCAGCGCGACCGGTGAGCGCCACACGAATAGGTTGGGCCAACACGCCCATCTTGATGCCCTCTTCTTCGACCAATTTTTTGAAACTTTCCTCCCAACTCGGTTTGCTAAAACTGGGAAACGCTTCGAAGCGCGACAGGAGCTTGCGCAGCACCGGAGCGACCGCGGGAGTCAGAAATTTCTTGGCTGCCTCCGCTTCCAATTCGGCATCCTGCCCAAAATAAGGCATGACCCAATCCACCATATCGACCAACGTCTTGGCCCGCTCCCTTACCAAGACCACCAGTTGTGCAAGCCATTCGTCCGAAGCCGTGCGTAGGTCGCCTTTCAAACCCGCCTGTTCGAGGTGTGGCCTCAGCGCCCGGGCGACTTGACTCGGTGGACTCGTCTTGATGTATTCGGCATTCATCCAGAGCAACTTGTCCGGATTGAAGACGGCGGCCGACTTTTGTACGTGATCCCAGGAGAACTTTTCGATCAGCTCCTGACGAGTAAAGAGTTCTTGATCTCCGTGCGACCAGCCGAGACGAACCAAATAATTGATCATGGCCTCAGGAAGATACCCCATGTCTTTATACGCCATGATCGAGGTGGCTCCGTGGCGCTTGGAGAGCCGAGTTTTGTCTGACCCCAAAATCATCGGCAGATGTCCGAAGCGCGGGACGGCAAACCCTAGGGCCTCGAAAATCGGAATCTGACGTGGTGTATTCGTCAAATGGTCGTCTCCGCGCACAACGTGTGTGATCCTCATCAAGGCATCATCGACCACGACGGAAAAGTTATAGGTGGGGTAGCCGTTTGATCTGAGAATGATCACATCGTCCACGACGGTGTTGTCGAAAACAACCTTGCCCTTAATCAAGTCATCAATCACGATCTGGCCCTCTTGCGGAGCCTTGAATCGAAGAGCGGCCTCGCTTGGCGGATTTGTGATTTCCAAATTGCGGCAGCGGCCGTCGTAGCGGGGGGAGAGACCTTTGGCTTCCGCTTCTTTTCGCCGAGCTTCCAACTCTTCAGCTTTACAGACGCACCAGTACGCATGTCCCGTCTCGAACAGCTGCATGGCGTGGCGGCGGTAGAGATCCATTCGCTCTGTTTGACGAAACGGGCCTTCATCCCAATCGAGCCCGACCCATTGCATGCCTTGAATGATGGCCTGAATCGATTCATCCGTCGAGCGACTTTGATCGGTATCTTCGATGCGAAGGATAAACACGCCCCGTTGCTGGCGCGCGAAGAGCCAATTGAACAAAGCCGTGCGCACGCCTCCGATGTGGAGAAATCCCGTCGGACTGGGGGCAAACCGGACGCGAACTTGATTCATGACCGTGCCGTTCCTTCCTTACTCACGATCGAATGAGCATCTATACCATGCTGCCCAAATTCTTGTACATCGTCCTGCCCTTCCATCTGCCGACGGCTTCTGCTATGACGATGCGGCGAGTCAATCATGGCGGAGCTCATTCAACCTGCCACGGTGCTTTCAGTCACCGATCTCACACCCCATGTCCGCCAGCTCGTGATTAAACCGAAGACCAGCAGAATCACTTTTCAGCCGGGGCAGTGGGTCTCTCTCAAACTGCCGGTTGGACCAAAGCCGCCGCTCAACCGCGCCTACTCTATGGCCGATCCCTCGTCGCCGTATGGGGAATTGACGCTGGCATTCGATCGGGTTCCCGGCGGACTGGGTTCCAATTATCTGTATGGGCTGAGATCAGGAGATGAGGTCGTCCTGTCAGGGCCCTATGGTAATTTCGTCCTCCCTCAACCACTCGACCGAGAACTGCTGTTGATCGCGCGCTATACCGGTCTTGCTCCGATGCGGTGTCTCCTGAAACAGATGTTTTTTTCAAAAGTTCAAACTCCCGTCCTATTGATTGCCGTCGCACCCAACGAGGACGAGGTCTTGTTCCATCAGGAATGGCTCACCATGGCGATGCAATATTCTTCCTTCCGCTATCTCCCGTTGGTGGCTCAGCACGGGGAATCGGAAGCCGTGGAAAAGACCTTGTCCATGCTCATCCCGTTGTTAAGAGAACAGCCCAAAGTCGTTCCCATGATTTGCGGGACTAAAGCGTTCGTCCGTCCCCTGCGTGGGTACTTCATGGAGGAAGGGTACGACCGCAAGGAAGTAAAGATAGAAACGTACGACTAGAAGCGGATGGGCAGAATCCCTTCAAAATGGCCCATTGATGAGCCCTGCTCAAAGACTCTCCCCGATCAGTGGCCCTCTCGCACGAGATTTTTATTGACGGCTGGAATTTCAACGATGACATCCTTTGTTCCGTTCGGCACACACTGACATCCCAGGCGGGACTGGAGTGTGGTCATGGGAGCCTCATCCAACTGATCATACTCATCGTCTGTCCCTTCATTGCAAGTTTCCAATCCCTGCTTCACGATGACGTGACAAGTCGAACAGGCGCACACCCCGCCGCAGACATGCTCCAAATCGACTCCGTGGCCCATTGCGATATCTAAAATGCTCCCAGGCAGCCCGGTGACGCCATAGGGAATCTTGTCCGGATCAACCGCAACGGTGGTCGAGCTTCCATTTGGCTGAATGAATGTGACGGAATAGGAGACCTTGGGAAGTTCGTAATCGGCTTTTTCAATATAGGGGTTCGTTCCGCCCATGTGCCTGTTCCTTTCTGAAACAAGTTAATTCCTGACCACGTATTGACACGATTCAAATCTCCATGCTAGTCTTAATCCGACCATATTGATCGGAGATCATTATAGTCTCCGATTAAATAGATCGGCAATAGATATGTTGAAGATATCAAAAAAAGCTGACTACGCGTTGATGGCGCTTCAGCACATCGCTTCTGTCCAGTTTGGTGATATCACTCCTGGTCGTGTGGTGAACACGAAGGAGATCGCCGAGGAATACAACATTCCGCTGGAATTGTTGGCGAAGGTCCTTCAGTCCCTCTCAAAGAACGGCCTCATCGAAAGCCACAATGGTCCCAAGGGAGGCTATCTCTTGGCACAAAGCGCCAGACAGATCACGATTGCGCACATCATCGAAAGCATCGAAGGTCCGCTTGCCATCACGGACTGCTCGCACGAAAAAGACGGAGAATTCTGCATGCAACGCGAGCACTGCAACATCCGCACACCGCTGCTGAAAATTCAAGACAGCATCTACCAGCTCCTGAACAACATGACATTGCAGGACATGATGGGCGGCACGCCCCTCATTACGATTCAGTCGCCCTCGGCACAAGGAGTCGAACGATGAAGCTTCCTATTTTCCTCGATAACCATTCCACCACTCCCATGGATCCACGAGTTCTGGAGGCCATGTTGCCCTATTTCGTGGAAAAGTTCGGTAACGCCGCCAGTCGCAATCATGCTTTTGGTTGGGCCGCAGAAGAGGCGGTGGAACAAGCCCGCAAACAGATTGCGAAGCTCATCAAGGCCGATTCAAAAGAAATCGTTTTCACCAGCGGCGCCACGGAATCGGACAACTTGGCGTTGAAGGGCGTCTTGGAGATGTACAAGGAGAAAGGCACCCACATCATCACGTCGTCCACGGAACATCGGGCCGTGCTCGATACCGCCAAATCGCTTGAAGCCAAAGGGCTAGCGACGGTGACCTATCTGCCGGTCGATAAACACGGCATGGTGAATCCCCAAGACGTGCACAATGCCGTCACCGACAAGACGATCCTCATCTCCGTCATGCTGGCCAACAACGAAATCGGCACGATCAATCCCATTCAGGAAATCGGGAAGATCGCAAAAGCAAAAGGCGTTCTGTTTCACTGTGATGCCACACAAGGCGTTGGAAAAATCCCGGTCGATGTCCAAGCCATGGGTATCGATCTCATGTCGTTCTCGGCCCATAAGATCTACGGCCCCAAGGGAGTCGGAGCGCTCTACGTCAGAAAGCGGAATCCTCGCGTTCGGATCGCGGCCCAGATGGACGGAGGGGGCCATGAGCGCGGCATGCGGTCCGGGACCTTACCGGTTCCATTGATCGTCGGATTTGGAAAGGCCTGTGAAATTTGCGAGCAGGAGATGGCGGCCGAAACGGCGCGGCTGACAAAAATGCGTGACCGTCTCCAAGCCGACATCATGGCGGCGTTGGAGGAAAGTTACCTGAACGGCCATCCGACGAACCGGTTGCCGGGCAATCTCAACATTTCATTCGCCTACGTCGAAGGAGAGTCACTGTTGATGGGCATGAAAGACATCGCGCTCTCGTCCGGTTCGGCCTGCACGTCGGCCACACTGGAACCTTCGTATGTGTTGCGGGCGCTCGGTGTCGGAACGGAGCTCGCCCACTCCTCGATCCGTTTTGGGCTGGGTCGTTTCAATACCGATGACGAGATTGACTATACGATCAAGAAGGTTATCGAAGTCGTGACTAAGTTGCGTGAGATGTCCCCCCTCTATGAAATGGCGAAAGAGGGTGTGGACCTAAAATCCGTTCAGTGGGCGGCACACTAACCGAGAAACTATCGTACATTCGGAGGATACCATGGCATACAGCGATAAAGTCGTCGATCATTTCAACAACCCCCGGAACATGGGGAGCTTCAAGAAGGACGAGGAAGGGATCGGTACCGGAATGGTGGGAGCTCCGGAGTGCGGCGACGTGATGAAGCTGCAGATCAAGGTGCAGAACGACACGATCGTCGATGCCAAGTTCAAGACCTTCGGTTGCGGATCGGCGATCGCGAGCTCCAGTCTGGCCACCGAATGGCTCAAGGGGAAAACGATCGAAGAAGCCCAGAAGATCAAGAATACGGACATCGTGCAGGAACTCAATCTTCCTCCGGTCAAGATTCACTGCTCGGTCCTCGCGGAAGATGCCATTAAGGCCGCATTGGCCGATTATCAGAAGAAAACGGAAATCCAACCGGCCGACACCAAGTAGCGGTTACGAAGGGAGCACCACCATGGACACCACGAATGTCGAGACACAAGCTCCGATTATCTCGCTCACTGACGCAGCCTTGAAAGAGGTCAAACGGCTCATCAATGTCCAAGGGATCGAGGAAGGCGGGCTCCGCCTCGGCGTGAAGGGAGGAGGCTGTTCCGGTCTCAGCTACACGATTAACTTCGATGACAAGATCGGACAGTACGATCAAGTCCATGAAATCGATGGTGTGAAAGTGATCATCGATGCGAAGAGCGCCATCTATCTCCAGGGAACCCAATTGGACTACCAAAAGGACCTCATGGGTGGGAACTTCAAGTTCCTCAATCCGAACGCCAACAAGACCTGCGGCTGCGGAGAGTCTTTCTCCGCTTGATTTCAGACGAAGGCCTAAGGATCGCATCTGAGGAAGAGATAAGAAGGGCAGTCGATATGTCTGTTTTTTACTCATGAATCACGATCAACCGTCAACTCATCCGGATACCAGCCGCCAGCTGCGGATGGCCCGCAGCATGTGCTGGCATTGTCAGTCGGAAGTGACGGGGGAATACTTCTGCGAACGGTGCGTGAAAGTTCAGCCGGTTTCAAAAGAGACCGACTATTTCACCTGCCTGGGGTTTCCGCGGCGCCTCACGCTCGACCCGACGAAATTGGAGGCCAAGTTTTACGAACTGAGCCGGACATTCCATCCGGATTTTTATCAGACCAAGAGTCCGGCCGAACAGACGATCAGTCTCAGCAATGCCGCAGTCCTCAACACCGCCTATCGCACGCTCCGCGACCCCATTCAACGAGCAGAATATCTCTTGGCCCTAGAAACCGGCTCGGTGAAAGACATTCGAACCTCCCCGCCGGCCGATCTCTTTGAAGAGATTCTTGAACTGCAGGACATTCTGGAAGAGTACCGGTCATCGGATCGCGGTTCGGATCAGGGCCATCGGCTCCGCGCCAATCTTGAGGCTGAACAGGAGGCGTTGGAGCGACGCAAGGAAAAGATGGAATCTCAACTTCGGCAACTGTTTTTAGAGTGGGATCAACTTCAAGACCGCGGCGATGCCACGAGTCAAGCCCGGGCGGAACGGGACAGAATTCTTAAACAAATGCGCGATCTGCTGTCTCACCGCACCTACATCCACAATATCGTCAACGATTTGGCGGCAACCATCGCCTGACGAACTCTCAGCATCTTTACCATGGCACGGATAGTCGGCATCGATCTCGGCACAACCAATTCGCTCGTTGCGTACATGAAGGACGGTCAGCCCTGTGTCATTCCAGATCGCAACGGTCGCACGATGGTACCTTCCGTCGTCGCGCTGACCGACAATGGACTGATCGTCGGCGATTCGGCGAAAGAGCATTTGACGCGCAATCCCGAGCGAACGGTCTATTCCGTGAAACGCTTCATGGGCAAGGGGCTGGCCGATGTTCAAAGCGAGCTGGCTTATTTCCCGTACCACCTGACTGAAACCGGGGGAGTCATCCGAATCCGGCTGGGTCAAAAGAGTTACTCGCCGCCGCAGATCTCCGCCATGATCCTCAAGGAATTGAAGTTGCGCGCGGAAGCCCATCTGGGCGAAAGCATCACGAAGGCCGTCATTACCGTTCCGGCCTACTTTAACGACAGCCAACGACAGGCCACCAAAGACGCCGGTCTCATCGCCGGATTGGAAGTGTTGCGGATCATCAATGAGCCGACCGCCGCTTCTTTGGCCTACGGGCTCCAGAAAAACACGCAAGGCACGATCGCCGTCTATGACTTCGGTGGTGGAACATTCGATATCTCCATCCTAAAGTTGAAAGACGGCATCTTTGAAGTGCTGGCAACCAACGGCGATACACACCTTGGCGGAGACGATCTCGATCGCTTGCTGGTCGATCTGGTTGTCGCGGACATCCGAGCACGCGAAGGTATCGACATAAGCAGCTATCCCGATCACGCACAAGCCGTCCGACTGGAAGCGGAACGGGCGAAGATCCGCCTTTCCGATGATCTCAAAACCGAGATCGTCATCGAGCTCCCGGAGGACAAGGGACGCTTCACCAGAGAACTCATGCGTGATCAGCTCGAATCCATGGCGATGAGTGTCATCGAACGGACCTTGACTCCCTGTCGTATGGCGTTAAAAGACGCGGGGCTCACCCCAACAGACATCGATGAAGTGGTCTTGGTGGGCGGCTCCACCCGCATGCCGTTGGTTCGGCAGCGCGTCGAAGCCATCTTCGGGAAGCCACCACATTGTCACCTGAACCCGGATGAAGTCGTCGCCCTTGGAGCGGCCGTGCAAGCCGATATTCTCGGCGGCGGGACAACGGATATGCTGTTGTTGGATGTGACGCCCCTGTCTCTCGGCATCGAAACGATGGGCGGCGTCATGAGCAGTCTGATTCGTCGCAATACGACCATTCCGGCAAGCGCCAAGGAAATGTTCACTACCTATGTCGACGGCCAGACCGGCGTTGATATTCATATTCTGCAAGGTGAGCGGGAACTGGTCAAAGACAACCGAAGCCTGGCCCGTTTCCGTCTCAAAGTGCCGCCTCTACCGGCCGGCGTCCCGCGCATCGAAGTAACTTTTTTGATCGACGCCAACGGCATCTTGAATGTCACCGCGACAGACATGCGCATGGGCCAAAGCCAGTCCATCGAGGTCAAACCCTCCTACGGATTGTCCGACACGGAAGTGGAACGGATGATCGAGGATTCGTTCAAGTTTGCGGCGGAGGATATCGGCGCCCGCAAACTGATCGAAGCCCGGTTGGACGCCGAGGCCTTGCTGAAGACGACCGATAAATCGCTTGTGGAGGCGGGACACTTGATCACCAGAGCAGAAGCCGATGCCATTGGTATGGCTTTATCCCAGTTATCCGCCGCGAAGGACGGGACAGACGCCCGTGCCATCCGCGCGCGCATGGCGGAACTCGAACAGGCCGCGAAGCATTTGAACGTCGTGATGTTGGACGACTCTCTCAAGAAGGGCCTGCAAGGGAAGAAAGTATCGGAGGTGTCGTGACGGTGGAGGAACAATGATGGACCTGAAATGGCAAGACGCCGAGGATATCGCCATCCGGCTCGTGGAAGAACATCCTGAGACCGATCCGCTGACCGTTCGCTTTACCGACATGCACGCCTGGATCGTCGCGCTGCCGGATTTCAAGGACGACCCAAAGAAGTCAAACGAGAAGATTTTGGAAACGATTCAGATGGCCTGGCACGAGGAATATCAGGACTCGCAATCGTAGCAGGAGCTGTTACAAACTCCCCTCTCCGACCGGTTGTCCTTCAGGGATCTGGTCCAGCTTGTAGAAATCCGTCGGATCGAGTCGACGCTGCGCCGATTGAGTCGGTTCGCTGCCCTTCGTAAAGAGCTCGACCGTTCCCTTCTGCCCTTCTCCTTCTTGTTCAGATTCCAGCAATCCTGTGGACGCATCCACCTTAACGAACGTCACCCCGTCGGGGATTTCGAACGGCACGACAGGAAGTTGCTTGAGCGCCTCCTTCATGAACGCGATCCAGATCGGCAAGGCGGAACGGGCCCCCGTTTCACTTTCTCCGAGCGAGCGACGGTCGTCGAATCCGACATAGACACCGCACACCAGATTTGGTGTTCCACCGATGAACCAGGCATTGATGTAGTCGTTGGTCGTGCCGGTTTTCCCGGCGATCGGACGCCCCAACGCCTTGGCGGCTTGCCCGGTTCCCCGTTGAACGACATCTTCCATCATGTTGGTAATCAGATACGCGGTTTCTTTGGTGATGGCTTCGTGGGGCTCGGGCTCCGTCACTTCGAGTGTCTTCCCCGTGTTGTCCTTGACCGATTTCACGGCAAAGGGTTCAACTCGAACCCCTTGATTCAGAAAGACGCCGTACACCGAAGTCAACTCCAGCAATCCGACCGACGATGTGCCCAGCCCCAGGGACAGGTCGGCGGGAAGCGGACTCGTCACTCCCACGGTGCGGGAGAAATCGATCACATTCTTCACGCCGACGTTGTCCAACAAGCGAACCGTCGCAAGATTGTGTGACTGCGCCAGCGCATCACGGAGACTCACCATGCCGTGAAATCTCCGACCGTAGTTCTCCGGTTTCCAAATCTTGTCCTCCTGTTCCTGCTCATAGACGACCGGCGCATCGAGGATTTGTGTGGCGGGACTCAATCCCTGGCTCATGGCCGTGGCATAAATGAGCGGCTTGAACGCGGACCCTGGTTGTCGATGCGCCTGAACCGCACGATTGTATTCACTGCGCGAGAAGTCATAGCCGCCCACCATCGCGCGGATCGCCCCCGTTTTCGGATCGAGGGCAATCAATCCGCCCTCGACGATCGGCGTCTGTTCCAGTGTGAGCAACACTCCGTCCTTGGTGAGCTTTTTCACGCCGATTTCGATGACATCTCCCGGCTTGAGGAGTGACTTGAGATTCGGATTCACCACGAAATCCACGGTGGGGTCCGGCCCCTTGAGCATCCGCTTGGCCCAGGCCATGTCCTCGAACGCCAGCTTCGCGGTGAACGCACCGACCTGAACCACATAGTGATCCTTCGCAACCTTTAAGACGACCCCCTCACCCAGATATCCGGGCTTGAGCAGTTGATCCCCCTGTGCCGCAGCTGAGGGCTGGAAAGTCTCCACATCCACGGTTCGCCGAGGTCCTCGCCATCCTTCCCGTTTGTCGAGCTCGCGAACCCCGTTCAAGAACGCGGACTCCGCGGCTTTTTGCATCTCCAAATTCAAGGTCGTGTAAATTTGGAGGCCCCCCTTGTACACCATCGACTCCCCATACTTCGCCACGAGCAATTGGCGGATGTATTCGACGAAGTACGGTGCCAGATGTTCGCTGCCGGACCGACGGAAATTCAGCTTCTCACGGGCGGCCGCTTCCCGTTCCGCCGCGGTGATAAACCCCACCTCCTCCATTCGAGCGAGCACATGCTCTTGACGATTCTTCGCCAAGTCATAGGCGCTGAAAGGGGAAAATCGGCTGGGTGACTTCGGCAGACCGGCCAGGAAGGCGGATTCGGCTAGGTTCAGGGCTCGGATGTCTTTCCCGAAATAAGAATGAGCGGCCGAGCCTACGCCGTAGGCGCCTTGCCCGAAGTAAATTTGATTCAGATAGGTTTCGAGAATCTGTTCTTTTCCCGAGACCACCTCCATCTTGTAGGCCAGGATGAGTTCACGAATCTTCCGTTCATAGGACCGCTCAGACGAAAGAAAGAGCGAACGCGCCAATTGTTGCGTGATCGTGCTGGCGCCTTCGACCTTTTTCCCCCCGTGGCGAATGTTCGTCCAGGCCGCCCGCAGCATCCCGATAAAGTCCAAGCCGGGATGTTCGAAAAACCGCGCGTCCTCCGTCGCAATGATGGCCTGGGTCAGCGTCTTGGGGATCTCGGGCAGCGGCGTCAGAATGCGTCGCTCGATGAAAAACTGGCCGATGGGCTGGCGATCGTCCGAATAGACGGTGGTGACCAAACTCGGCTGATAATTTTGAAGCAGGTCGAGCGAAGGCAGATCCCGGGAAAAATGCCAGATGATTCCCGCGACCGTCGTCGCCCCGACGATACTCACACCCACCACACTGATCAGAGCGATCTGCCACCAGCGCAGGCGACGGCGTGGCCGTTCTAAGCTCATTTCAACGAATCGACTATCTTTTGGCATCGGGGTTGGGGTCCTGTCGACGTGTGTCTGAGGTACGCAAGAACTTACAACGCGCCTTGCGAAAACTCAAGCAAGATGGCGATCAAGCCTTCAGCAGGACTTCCTGCTAATGCGGCGTTTCATATCCCCTAATAGATTCCGCAACCTCTCCTCACACCCAAACGGCACAAAAAACGCTTTTTACTTTCCATCTGACGTTCCTCATTGTACTTAAGGATTCCTGTCCCGACATCGTCGGACATCTGATACAGGGCAATCCGTAATCCTTGACTCGGATCTATCCACGCACCAAGGATGGAAACACGCTATGCAGAGCGCCCCGCTGCCTGAGAACGAACCGTCCCGTCTCGGCGAATTACGACGATACGAGATCCTCGACACGCTGCCGGAGGCAGCGTTCGACGATTTAACCGCGCTTGCCGCCCAGATCTGTGGGACACCAATCGCACTGATTAGCCTCATCGATACCCATCGCCAATGGTTCAAATCCAAGGTGGGAATTGACGCCACGGAAACGCCACGCGACATTGCGTTCTGTGCCCATGCGATCCATCAATCCGACCTCTTCATTGTGCCGGATGCCGCCGCCGATCCGCGCTTTGCCGACAACCCGCTGGTCACGGCAAACCCGAACATTCGATTCTACGCGGGACTTCCACTTGTTACCCACGACGGCCACGCGCTGGGGACCCTCTGCGTCATTGATCGAATCCCCCGTGAACTGACTGCCGAACAACGACAAGCACTCACTACGCTTGGACGTCAGGTCATGAGTCTGCTGGAACTCCACAGGCGTCAGATCCAGCTGGAGGGAGCTGCGGCTGCAGCAGAACAGGCCAGGCTCACTCAAGCCAAACTCGGCTTTGCCCTCGACCATGGTCTCGATGGAATGGCACTGCTCAACCGAGAGGGGCGCTACACCTACATGAACCAGGCCCATGCCAAGATGTATGGGTACGAGCCAGCCGATTTGATCGGGCAGCCATGGACTGTCCTCTATACATTCGAATGGCAGCGCAGAATTCAAGACTCGTATTTTCCGATTCTCCTTGATCAGAGCCATTGGTGCGGCGAGCTCATCGGGAAAAAGAAATCCGGTGAGAGTTTCTCCGTCGAGATTTCCTTGGCCCTTCTTCCTCCACACAATGCCCTGGGTGATTGGTTGCTCTGTACCTGCCGAGATATTACGGAACAGAAGAGAATAGAATCGATCGTCAAAGCAAATGAAGAGCGGCTCAGCCTGGCCGTCAACGCCGCAAACGTTGGCATCTTTGAGCACGATCACCGGAACGACAGGCTCTACTGGTCGCCTATTCTGCGAGACATCTACGGTGTGAACCCCGCTGAGCCGGGCTCCCTGCAGCGCTATCTCAGCCTGATTCACCAAGCTGATCGCGACCGAGTCCTCTCTGCAGTGCGACAGGCCCATGACCCAACCGGAGACGGGGAGTTTCACATCGAGCACCAGATTGTCAGGCCCGATGGAAAGATTCGACACCTGAGCCTGCACTCCCATACATCCTTCGTCGGTGAGGGTATGACACGAGTTCCCACCCGTACGATCGGTACGGTCATGGACATCACCGAGCGGAAGTGGGCGGAAGCGGGCGTGTGGGAGCGGGAGGCGCGGCTGCGCGCCATTGTGGACCATGCCGTCGACGGCATCATCACCATCACTGAACGCGGCGTAATCGAGTCATTCAATCCCGCTGCCGAACGACTCTTCGGCTACAACTCTGAAGAGGTGTGCGGACAAAACGTCAAGATCCTCATGCCCGAACCATATCAGAGCCAGCATGACGGCTATCTGGCCCACTACCAGCAAACAGGACAGGCCAAAATCATAGGAATCGGCCGAGAAGTGCTCGGCCGCCGCAAGAATGGCTCCACCTTCCCACTCGATCTTGCCGTCAGCGAAATACGTCTCGGCGACCGCCGCCTCTTCACCGGCATCACCCGGGACATCACCGAAAGAAAAGCTGCCGAGTCGAAACTGGAGCAAGCAGCCCAAGACATGGAAATCCGCAATCAAGAACTGACAGCAGCGCATGAGCAATCCCTTGCGGCCACACAGGCCAAAAGCGAATTCCTCGCCTTCATGAGCCACGAAATACGCACGCCCTTGAACTCGATGATCGCGATGGCCGACCTGTTGAAGGGTACGTCACTCTCGGTCGAGCAACAGGAATATGTCGGCCGGTTCAGCCGTGCCGCGACCAGTCTGCTTGATTTGCTGAATGACATCCTCGATCTCTCCAAGATCGAGGCCGGCCACTTGGAGCTTGAATCGACAACTTTCGATCTCCGCGATCTCATCGAGAAGACCGCCGAGCTCATGGCCGTCCGTGCCCATGCGAAACGGCTCGAACTTGTGGCGTTCGTGCATCCGGAGATTCCGACTTTCGTCACTGGAGATCCCACGCGTTTGCGCCAAGTGCTCGTCAATCTGATCGGCAATGCCATTAAATTTACGGAACACGGAGAAGTCGTCGTTCGACTCGTACCGGACGAAACCCACCAAAACAGTATCCACTGTTCGGTCTCCGATACCGGTATTGGGATTCCCGAAGACAAGCTGCAGATCATTTTCGACCGCTTCACTCAGGTGGATTCTTCAACAACCAGGCAGTATGGTGGCACCGGACTCGGCCTGAGTATTTCGAAGCGCATCGTGGAATTGATGGGAGGCCGGATACAGGTTGAGAGTCGCCTAGGGGCTGGCACCACATTTACGTTCGTTGTGCCGTTGCCGGAAGCCCTCGGCCGAGACACCCTCTCGCCGCAGCCGAGTCTTGACCTATGTGGGCGACGCATTCTCGTCGTAGACGATATCGAGATCAATCGGGTCGTGATACGAGAGTATCTGTCCCGATGGGGCGCCTCAGTGATCGAGGCCGATGGTGGGACAGCGGCTCTGACGGAACTAGACCGCGCTGAGCGCGAGGGGCAGACCATCGACCTCGCGGTAGTAGACTACCACATGACAGGCATGAACGGATTGGGTCTCGGAGAGGCTATCCGCAAACGACCTCGTTACACGGCATTACCCTTGATCATGCTGGTCTCGGACATGCTTGGAGAGGCCTCACGACAAGCCGCCGCCCTACGAATCGCCAGCTATACCTACAAGCCCATCAGCCGCAAGCAACTCCTCGAAGCACTGGCGTTCGCACTGGGCCTAAGACCGACCGTGCCGGTAGCAGCGGATCATGACCAGACCGGGGAGCAACTGGGCAGCCTTCGTCCGCTTCATATCCTGCTCGTCGAGGATCTTCAAGAAAACCGCGAAGTGATGAAACTCTATCTGAAGGCGACCCCCTATCGAATCGAGATGGCTGAAAACGGCCGGATCGCCCTCGAGAAGTTTCAAGCAAGCACCTATGATTTGGTCTTCATGGATATGCAAATGCCGGTGATGGATGGGATGCAAGCCACGGCGGCCATTCGCCGCTGGGAACGGGCGCAGCAGCGCCGACCGACGCCGATTGTGGCCCTGACCGCCAATGCGTTCAAAGAAGAAGCAACCAAGAGTTTGGCCACCGGCTGCACTGCCCATCTGACGAAACCGATCAAGAAGCAGGTGTTGCTCGACACGATCCACCTCCACACCGGCACCGTCGAACGAGACGCTGCCGATCCCGCCACGGCTACCATCGTCACTAATCGTGCTCCGACGAATGAGACATCGAATGGAGAGACCTGTATCGTATCGATTGACTCCGACCTCAAACCGCTGATGCCCATGTTTCTCGCTGGCCGAAAAAAGGATATCGTAGACATGCGAGAGGCCTTGGCTCGGCATGACTTCCACACGACCGGCCGAATCGCACACGGCATGAAAGGTGCTGGCAGTATCTATGGCTTTGAGCGCGTCGTCACTCTGGCCACATCGATTGAGCAGGCAGCAACGGCGGGATCAGCCGCTTCTATCGAGACCGACCTTGATCTTCTTGTCACCTACCTTGAACACGTTCAGGTTGTGTTTGTCTAGCCAGGCGAGAGCCCCTGGAACGTCCACACAGAACAACTCCCGTTGGGGAAACAAGATCACGATCAAAGGGAATATCCTACCTTGTGAACACGAGATGCTTCGGTTATACTTTGAGTGACGCCTCGGCAGCGGGGCGTCTTTTTTTTGTCACCCGCGGAAACGACTACGACTATGTCAACGATACGTGCCCCTCACGACCGCCGGAACGATATCCGCAACATCGCGATCATCGCCCACGTCGATCACGGCAAGACCACGCTGGTCGATGCGCTGCTGCGCCAAACCCATGTCCACCGCAAGATCGACGATATGGGCGAGCGCATCTTGGATTCGATGGATCAGGAGCGTGAACGCGGGATCACGATCCGAGCCAAAAACGCCAGCGTCATTTACAACGGGGTCAAAATCAATATTGTCGACACTCCGGGCCATGCCGATTTCGGCGGCGAAGTGGAGCGGACGTTGCGCATGGTCGACGGCGTGCTGTTGCTGATCGACGCCAAGGAAGGCCCGATGCCGCAGACGACCTTCGTGTTGCGCAAGGCGCTCGCGCTCGGACACAAGGCCATCGTCGTCATCAACAAGATCGATCGGCCGGACGCCGTCATCGACGACGTGGTCAACCGCACGTTCGACCTCTTCGTCCATCTGGGAGCCACCGACGAACAACTCGATTTTCCCATCGTCTACACCTCGGCGATCAAAGGCACGGCCACGCTGGACATCAACAAGCCCGGCGTCGCCATCGCCCCGTTGCTCGACGTCGTGCTGGAAAAAATTCCGGCCCCGGCCATCCACGCCGACGCGCCGCTTCAGATTCTAGTCCTGGCCCTGGCCCAGGATTCGTATAAAGGCAAGTTGGGCATCGGGAAGATCCAATCGGGATCGATCGCTCGGCGGCAAAACGTGCTGGTACTCGGCAAGGACGGGGCACAGATCCCCGGCAAGGTCTCGGACTTGGCCGTTTACTCCGGCCTCGAACGAACGGATACGGAGCGCGCCGAAGCGGGAGAAATCGTCGCCGTGGCGGGACTTGACGAGGTGAGCATCGGCGACACCATTGCCGATGCCGAGCACCCGCTCGCCCTCCCTCGCGTGACGATCGATGAACCGACCGTGCAGATGACCTTTTCCGTGAATAACAGCCCCTTCGCCGGCCGGGAAGGGAAGTTCCTCACCTCGCGTCATTTACGTGAGCGCCTGTTTAAGGAACTGGAAACCAATGTGTCGCTCCGCGTCAGTGAAACGGACAGCGCCGATCGTTTTCTCGTGGCAGGCCGAGGCGAACTTCATCTCGCGGTGTTGATCGAACAGATGCGCCGCGAAGGATACGAACTCCAAGTCTCGCAACCGGAAGTCATTCTCCATCGGGAAGGCGGCGCCGTCATGGAGCCGTACGAGGAGTTGACCATCCAGGTTCCGGAGACCTATCAAGGCACGGTGATCGAAGAAATAGGGAAGCGCCGGGGTGAAATGCGGCACATGCGGCTCATCCACTCCGATGTCGGGACCAGTGAAATGCACTTGGAGTACCATATCCCGACGCGGGGCATCATGGGCTTAAAGAACGTGCTGCTGGCCAAGACGCGTGGAACCGTCATTATGCACCATGTCTTTGCCGCCTATGAGCCGGCGGAAGAACGGGATCTCATCGTCGCCCCGCATGGGTCGCTCGTGGCGTTTGAAGACGGCGTCAGTACCGGCTATGCCATCTTCATGACCCAGGAACGCGGCGCCATGTTCATCGGACCCGGCGTCGAGGTCTATCGGGGAATGGTCGTCGGCCAAAACAGCCGGGATGAAGACCTCGATGTGAACGTGTGCAAGGAAAAGCACCTCACCAACATGCGAGCCTCCGGTTCCGACGAAGCCTTGGTGCTCACACCTCCGCGTGAAATGACCTTGGAGTTCGCGCTGGAATATATCGGGGCGGATGAGTTGGTGGAGGTCACCCCGCAGAACCTGCGCTTGCGCAAGCGCCTGTTGCACCCGGAAGATCGTCGCAAGGCAAAGAAAGCCGCAAAATGAGGATTCGAAAGAAGTCGCCCAAGCCATCCGCCAAACGACCGCCTCTCTATTTCATCGGCTATCGTGGCACCGCCCCCTCTACCGAAGAGGTGAAGCTCCTGTATGAACGGGAGTATGGCGTTCCTTTGGCCATCCGACATGAAGAGGGATCGACCGAATCCTGGCAGGCGACGCACGGCCCTTGGTCGGCCCACGTCGTGATGCCGCTGCCGATGAGCCATGTCGCCGAGGTCATGAAGCAGTTGGCCTGGGAACATGACCTCATGGGTGCCGTCGCACCGTCCATCGTCTCCCCCCGCGACATGCCGGATACGGTTCTCCTTGCCGCACGCCTGGCCCGCTGCCTGACCCTCTTGTCACAAGGCACGGCCTATGACGTCATTACACAAGCGTACGTGAATCCTACGGACTGGCAGCCTCGGACGCTCACGAGTTTTCTTCTGGATGACCACGTATCCATCGTCCATGACGATACGTCTCAACCGGACCGAGTATGGTCCTACTCCCTCGGCCTCAGCAAATTCGGGCTGGACGAGGTGGAAGTGTTCATGGCGAAAGGACTGCCCGACAGCGCGGCGAAGGAAATGTTGACGGAGTCCGCCGGCGAATTGCTGCGGGCGGGACAGTCCCCGAAAGTCGGAACGGCGCTCGACCTTCCTCAATTGCGTCGCACGATCCGCATCCGGAATTACCGGACCGCCGCACCCGCCGGACGGATGCTGGGATTCCGAGAACTTCAAACCTCCTAAGTCCATCGAAAACTCAATACGTTATCATTCTCTTCCGCATGCTAGGCCTATCGGACCGTTGACATCCTTTGAAACCACAGGGTACAAGTTTATGGTTCAGGGTGGGGTCCTGCCAATCCGAGACCTCAGTACAGCATCACCCATACAGATGTTTTAATTAAGGAGGTTTGCGATGAGCGACGTAGCACCGGAAATCAAGGTGGGCGATACAGCACCGGACTTCAATCTCAAGGATCAAGATCAGAAGGACGTGAAGTTGAGCGACTACAAGGGCAAGAAGAACGTCGTGCTCTGCTTCTATCCTCTGGATTGGAGCCCCGTGTGCCAGGGTGAAAACAAGTGTCTGACCGACGACTTCCCCCAGTTTCAGTCCGCGAACGCAGAATTGTTCGGCATCAGCTGCGACAGCTTCTTCTCGCATAAGGCTTGGGCGGATTCGCTGGACCTGAAGCATCGCCTCTTGTCCGACGTCCATCGGACGACCGCCAAGCAGTATGGCCTCTACTTCGAACCGCTGAACTGTTCCAAGCGCGCGACCGTGATCGTGGATAAGAACGGGAAGGTCGCCTACGTGAAGGTGCAGGAGATCAAGACCGCGCGTGAGGACAAGGAAATCCTCTCCGCGCTCTCGAAGCTGAACTAACGATACAGGACGGAGCACGAGGACTGAGAACTGGGGGCTCCGACCCTCAGTTCTCAGCACTGGTTCTCAGCACCCGTTATGAGCGGAATCGTCGAAGACGTCAGCGACGCCAACTACAAGGAATTCACCGAGAGCGCCGGCGCGATCGTTGCGTACGGCTTGGCCACCTGCGAGCCTTGCATGGCGTACGATCCCATTCTTGAAACGACCGCCGCAAAATTCCCCGGGATCAAGATCGGCAAGGCCAAGATGCATGTGCCGGGGCGTTGTCGTGAAATCAAGAAGACCCATACGTTCGAAACATACCCCACCACCCACTTCTTCGCGCATGGTAAATTACTGCTCGCTCGTGAAGGAGTCGTCGAGCCGGCCGAACTCGCCGCACTCATTTCAGATTACTTACTCAAGTAGCACCGATGCCGCATCGTGAGTGTTGCACTCAAGAGACATCCACGACCGCCGGACCGACAGCAGCGTGGTGCGGTCAATGAGCCAGGAGGTGAGCGGAGCATGAACAAGACCATTGCCGCATTGGTATTCGGCATGACCCTGACCCTGTCGATGCCGGCCGGCGCCCACACGGACGAATATTTCGAGTCAGTCGAGGCGCCTCATGGCGGGCAACTGCGCATGACGGGTCCGTTTCATCTGGAGTTGGTGACCAAGGATGGAGACCTGACCGTCTACGTCACGGACCACGCCGACAACCCCATCAGCGTCGACGGCGGCCTGGCCAAAGCCAACGTCGAAAACGGAGCCACGCGGACACAGGTCAACTTGCACCCCGTCGGAAACAACATCCTCAAGGGATCCGGCACCTTTTTGCTGACCCCCGGTACCGTGGTGGTCGTGTTCATGAAACTGCCGAATCAAGACGGCTATGCCGCCCGCTTTACCCCGTTGAAGCCCAAGGGCGAACCGGGGGCGAAAGCCCCGTCTCATGCTGACGATGCCGGACCTCACCACCATCATCATCCCCCGAAGCATTGATGATCGAGTTCATTATGGAGCCGGCTTTCTAGGAGGATCGATCATGACACATCGGCTGCGGAACGTGGCTCTCTGCGCAACGCTGCTCGGTGCGGTGCCGGCCGGAGCCCATTCGGCGAAGCACTCAGAACCCGTGAAGGCTTTTCACGGAGGGCAATCGCTTGCCGCGGGACCTTATCATCTGGAGCTGGTCGCCAAGGACGGGGAGCTGCTGCTGTATGTGATGGATCATTCGGACAAGGCCATCGCCACCGGTGGAGCAAGGGCCAAGGCCACCATCCAGCACGGGTTCGAGAAAGACACGACTCAGGTGGAGTTGGAACCGTCCGGTGACAACATCTTGAAAGGCACCGGTTCATTCACGATACAACCCGATACCGGAATCATTGTCTTCATGAAGCTACCGGAACGAGAGGCGTACGCCGCCCGCTTCACTCCGCTCAATGCCAAGAGCGGAGCCGCATCAAAAGCCGAGTCCCTTCACAAGGGGAAACAGTAGTCACAGCCGTTTGGGCTCAACCGTGAAGACATCAGGGCAGCAGGTTGGATGAAGGCTTGTCGAGATAGGTCAAGAGCGCGATCAACCCCGCGCCGATCAGCAGCCACACGAAACCGCCTTTCCAATTTCGCTGGCTGAACGCGAAGACACTGATCAGAAACAGGAGCGATCCCACGATACCGATGAACAACGAGCCGTTCGCACTCATGACTCTTGTGTAACATGTCCGGAGGAACGAACTCCAGAGAGGTGGAACAGCGTAATGACACGCCCCTTTGAAACTGCAGTTGATAGAGATACTTCTGAAACCCTACAAAAACCTTCCCAATCCCTTCAGGCTGACCGAGATCGCTACGGCATCGGCGATGGCGTTGCGATACTTGAGCTTAAGCAACGGTGACAGTTTCTCTTGGGCGAGTTCTTCCACTCCCACTTGGACGTATTGAGCGAGAACAAAATCCAGAAAGGCCTGCTGTTTACGATTGAAATGAGCACTGATCTCTGGTTTGGCTCTAGCCGCCCGCTCCTCGCGCGTGAGTGGAACTAGGGCATAGGCTACATGGGCCAGCACGTCGAAGAGGTCGCTATTCTCAGCATCGATGATCCGTTGCATTTGGCGAGCCGATCGAGCCAGAGCCATCTGTCCATCCCATCAGGATCACTGAAGTGGTGGTGCGCCTTCACGAAGTCGTAAATCGTAAACTAGCCCTTTCCGTCATAAAGCCCGGTTCCCCCGCCTTACGCGTTTTTCCCGGAAGAAACCAATGCTACCGAAGGGAAAGAAACTCCACCCTTCGACAAGCTCAGGATGAGGCAAAAGATTCTCGTCACAGACATGTGAAGAGACAGGGCATGGTGAGGAGGTGAGTGGCATCCTAACGTCATGATGCTATAATGCCACAGTCATATATGAAGGAGAGCGTCATGCCATCGGACACCCGCACGACAATCTACTTGAAGCCCAAAATCTATCGAGCCCTCAAGGTCAAAGCCGCCACCACAGACCGGTCCGTATCAGACTTGGTCAATGCCGCCGTGCTGGAATCTCTTCGAGAGGATGCCGTGGATCTGGAAGCATTTGAGCGCCGTGCGAAAGAGCCGTCGCGCTCGTTCGAGAAGGTTCTCGAGGAATTGAAGCGTGACGGAACCTTATAGGATCGTCGTTAAGCGATCCGCCGAGAAAGAGCTGAAGGCAGTACCTTCAGCTGACCTCAAGCGGGTCGTCGACCGCATTCGAGGCTTGGCCCAACAGCCTCGGCCATCGGGATGCGAAAAGCTCTCAGGCGAACCCGAGCGTTATCGCATTCGTCAGGGTGACTATCGCATTGTCTACGGCATCGACGATGTCGCCCATCTTGTTGAGGTCGTGAAGATCGGACATCGGCGCGAGGTCTATCGTTGAACTATGCCCCGTTATCAGGGCGAGTGTGATGATGTCCTTTTGACGACAGCCTGATTCAGGGAAGCCGTCCACTTAGCCCGCGTAGTCGTAGGCCAGATCGCGGGAGGGAACCAATCGGACGTTGGTTAAGGTTCCTTGAGCGAGGCGGGAGGAAAGTTCCTGCCAAATGTCTTGAGCCAAAGCTTCACCTGTCGCAGCCTGGCGATTCAGACCGAGCGACAGATCCTGCTGATCGAATTTCTTAACAACACGGTCCTCCACCAGTCGATCCAAGGCTCCGATATCGGTGACCATGCCGGTCACGGGGTCGATCCTCCCGCGTACCGTCACAAAGCAATCCCAGTCTCGCCCCTGCTGATTGTCCCGGGCCGCATTGAAGGTGTAGCGCCTGGTCACGGCGGCGGCATCCGGAAGGTCGGCGGCGGTGACCTCAGCATAAAGATCTTCGTCCTCGCAGAGTCGAAGGGTGTGGAGAGCCCCGATATCCCGCGGGACAGCCAACTTCGTCCACAGCACGTGCGCGAAATTTTCCGAGGTGGGAATCCGGTCCTTGAAGTAGGGCATGTCCAGGTTGAGGTTCTTGTGATCGAATTCTTCGATCACGTCGAGGAGCACCCGCTTGAGGTCGAACAGATTGACGACCATGCCGGTCTTCGGATCGATTTCGCCGGACACGGTCACTTCAAGCAGATAATTATGCCCGTGCGCCGGAGAGTTGTAGCAACGGCCGAATACAGCCCGGTTCTTCGCGTCATCCCATTCCGGCCGGGCATAGCGATGCGCGGCGGCGAATTCGATACGTTTCGTCAGTAAAACAGGAGGCATGGTGTTGAATCGTCAGCCGTGAGTTTTTGGTTTCAACGCGGCTCGGATATGACGAAGAATGGAACAACAAAACTACCACTTCATTTCAAGTCGGCCAGCCATTCTTCTCTCATGCTGCCGGGCACCTGGACCTCTTCGCGGTAGTCGCCATGGTGTACTCGAATTGTAACCGGCCGTGTCAGGTCCGCAAAGGTCCTTTTCATCGAGGCCGTCGGCCGAAACTTGACGAAATGGACCGCGCTGATCTTGGTTTCGTGGCTTCGGCCGCCTTCGAATTCACCGAAGGCTTCTTCTCCATCGGCGACAATGGCCACCTTGTCTCCGTGATCCAGTCCCATGAACTGATCGAGCCGTTCCTTGATCCTCGCGTCCTCCGTGATCTCGATCAACAGCGTCGCGCTCAACTCCCCCGGCCCCGGAAGAAGCGCATTGTACACATTCAACTCATCCTGAACCTTGGCCGGGTCGAAGATCCGTTCGACGCGGATCATCTCCTGAACCTGGAACCGTACCGTCTCGCGATTCTCGAACACCATGGTGAGACAGGGACCGACCGAAATGCGCCGCCGCTGCTTCAGCGCGATAATCTTCGCTCGAAAGGCTTCGCGCTGCCGTTCATACTCCTCATGAGGAATGACCTCTTCCGACGCGATCGCCTTCACCGATTGCCTCCTGCCTTCTCCTTCGCCCGGCATCAACGCCGACGCTTCCCTTCACTCCGAACTGGGAAGTCCATAGGCATCGCGGACGATCTGGATCGGATGTTGCACGCTTGTTCCTCCCGCGTGAGCCGCCGCGCCGGCCTGATCCAACTGCAATCCCGCGAGAGGGCAATCCGACGCGACGAGATCGGCCGGCCGGGACTCAATGGCGCGTACCGCCTTCCCCGCGATTTTCATCGACAGCGGAAAAAATTCCGTCTTCGCGGACCACGACCCGTCATGCCCGGAACATTGTTCGATCAGCTCGACCTGTGCCCCGGCGCACTCCATGAGTTCCTTGGACTTGAATCCGATGTTCTGGTCGCGGAGATGACAGGGAATCTGGTACGCGACTCGCCCCGGCTTCATCGTGAAATCGGTCGTCAAATGACCGCTTTTCTTCATCGCCATCAGATATTCACAGACATCGAAGGTCCGCTCCGCCACCTGTTTCGTCTGCTCATCACGTTGGAGCTCGGGATACTCCCGTTTCAACATCAAGCTGCAACTGACGGCCGGTACCACCACATCGTAACCTTGCAGCACCCACCGGTGCAATGACGCGATGTTGCTCCGAGCCGCCTCTTGAATCGCCCGGGTATCCCCGATATCGAAACTGGGCATCCCGCAACAGCGCTGCTCGGGTACCACCACTTGGACTCCGTTCTTCTCCAACACCTGCACCGTCGCCTTGCCGACATCCGTGGCCTGATAGTTCACAAGGCAACTGGCAAACAAGGCGACTTTGCGGACAGGCGGATCGGCCATGGTCGCCTTGGCTCGACGGCCGAACCAACGGGGAAAGGTCTCTCGGGAAAAATGCAGGAGCCGGCGGTCCCGATGAATCCCCATGACTCGTTCCAAGAGGATGCGCACGAGCCGATTCCCCAACAAACGGTTCGTGATGGAGGCGGTGGCACTGCCCAGTCTTCCGATCGCATCGGTCATGATCAACAGGCGATCGCGCCATCGAACCCCCCGCTCCGCCGCAAGGCGCTTCTTCCAGGCGACCATCAGGTGCGGAAAGTCGATTTCGTAGTGATGGGGCGGCGTATAGGGACAATGATTGAAACAGAGCTTGCAGTAGTAGCATTCGTCGACGACTCGATGATGGTCGGCCGGAGTGAGCTTCGCGACATCACCCTCGTACCCGTCGATTCGATCCAGCAACGTGTTGAATGAAGGGCACAGATTGAAACAGCGCCGGCAACCGTCGCAGACCTCGTAGATCCGCAGGGTTTCTTTATCCAGCTGCTTGGCGTCGATGGGCGAAATCAGGCTGATGCCCTTCATGATTCGTCTCTTCGGAAAACAATCAGCGGCCAGCCCTCGCCGACGGATCCTCGCCACGTCGCCGAAAACTGACCGCTGAACGTGAGCTGATGCGTGTCGTTAGCTCTTCAGAGTATCCAATCCCTTTTGAAACCGATTGGCATGGGACCGTTCGGCCTTCGCCAAGGTCTCAAACCACTCAGCCAACTCAGGAAACCCTTCGTCCCGCGCGGTCTTGGCCATTCCGGGATACATCTGAGTATATTCGTACGTTTCGCCCTCGATGGCGGACTTGAGATTGGCGTCGGTGTTCCCCATCGGCACACCCGTGGCCGGATCGCCCACCTCTTTCAAAAAGTCCAGGTGGCCGAAGGCATGACCCGTTTCAGCTTCCGAGGTGTCCCGGAAAAGCCCGCCGACGTCCGGATAACCTTCAATATCGGCCCGCCGCGCGAAATACAGATACCGTCGGTTCGCCTGTGATTCCCCTGCAAACGCATGTTTCAGATTGTCGTGACTCTTCGTCCCTTTTAAGCTCTTACCCATGTCATCCTCCTCGTTGTTCGAAGGCCCACCCTTACCCTCGCGAAGATTTTCGCCGTTGGTAAACCGGGCACTAAGATAGCGCAGCCGTCGCCGGAGGTTCAAGGGGATTCGCGACCGCAGGACCGACCGTTATCGGAAGCGGTCGTCGAGAGTGCCCGACAAGCGAGCTGATGTTTGTACGGCCGGGGATATGCTAGACTTCCACGGCTGAGATGGAGGAAAACCTTTATCCTCGAGGACTCATGTGAAGACCACTTTTCGCCACTTCCTCTACCGAACCGCCGGAGTCGTCTCGTTGTTCATCCTCTTTCTATCCGGCTGCGCACAGGACCCCTATCAGCGTCGAGCGGATGTCATGAAAGACCACGTCGAGAACTTCTACACGCACCTCAAAGCCAATCGAGTCGCGGCGGCGGTTCACGAGAACGAACAAATCGAAGCCATGGCGGACCAGATGGCGGACACCGTCAGGAAGCAGGGGCAGGCGCAGGGAACGTCGCAGGTCGAGCGGGAGTTCGCGCTGATGAAAACGGCGCGAGGAACGGCCGCTCAGAACTGGATTGCATTGGGACAATATTTCGCCATCAAGCAGCAGCCGGAGAGAGCCCGTGCTTCCTATCAACGCGTGATCGAGACCTACCTGGAACCGACGGAACGCCCTTACCGGGAACAGGCCGCCCGAGCGTTGAAGGACTTGGAGATCGTGTCGGAGCCCGTTCCCGGCTCGACTCACTGATCGCGCAAATCCGAACCAGGCGGGCGGAACCGCCGCGCCCATCTTTTACGTGCCGATGACCCGCTCGATGCCGTTCAAGATCTTCCTGCTGGCCATATGGGTCGCATGCGCGGGCTGTGTTCATCGTATTCAGATGGCGCCGCTGCACCCAAACGCGCCGTCCCTGACCATCCCGAGAACCGTTCAGGCGGTCATCGGACCCATTTCAATGGAGGGTCCGGACCATCGGCCCGGCATTGCCTTGTTGGAATGGTCACAGCTGGACTTGACTCAGGCGATCCTCAGATATCTGCAACAACGAGGCACCTTCGTTTCAGTGTCGCCCGATCCGGCAGACTTGACCATGGATGTGGCCACGAAGCTGTCGCTGACGTCCCGACAAAATCGTTACCATTACCGCATACTGTTACGAGCGGACATGAGCGAAGCCGCCGACCTGATTAAGTCCTATCGTACCGAACAGACGGCGGTGGGATCATCGGCACGGTGGGTCACGGCTTCGGACCGTGATCCTATCCAACAGGCGTTACAAGCGGCTTTGGACGACCTCATGAGGCAGATCGAGGCGGACGGACCACTCTACACCAGTCGCAAGTCGGACTGAGCCATGCACCGGTCACAAGGACTGTCCCTGTCAACGGTCAGCCGGCGGTAAGTTCGGGGGGTTGGCCCAGGCTCGGAGCTTTGTGCCCATCGGCTTTGTTGCTCGAACCGTCCGCCGGACCTTCCACATACTCCGGACAATCGAGGCGGAATGCCTGATCTCCGAACGCGGCATTATAGAAATCACAGTGATGCGGTTGATCCGATTCCGCATAGGCATGCGGGCGGAAGTGCTCGCACGAGACGCACATGCGCGCCACAGGAATTTCTCCCTGCAATTGAAGCGCGCGAATCAGTTTCACGAGCGCCGTCAGAAGGGCGACCTGCTCTTGCATCGACAAATTCTCGGTCGCGGACGCCAAGATCTCCGGCCATCGATTTTCCACATGACCTGCCTTAGCTCCAAGCGAGGTAAGGTGCACGGTCACGACACGGTTGTCGAGTTCCCGACGACGCCGGCGGACCAAGCGTTTCTGCTCGAGCGTTCGGATGACTTCGGAAGCGGTGGGCAGCTTCACCGAGAGTTCGCGGGCGATCGTCGAGACGGTAGCCGAGTGATTCGGTCGAGATCGGAGAAAGGTCAGCACTTGAATTTGCAAAGGACCGATCCCCTGCCGTCCCTTCCGTCTCCATGCACGGCTCTTCATCGCCAAGCCGATTTTTGAGAGTCCCGTCACCAAACGATCGGGGAGCGAGTCTTGATCGATCTTCGTGAGTGCTGTCATAGTTCCCTCTCCTAATTGTTACCAGGGGAGGGCGGTAGTCTATTGCGCGCTCCTCCTTCCCGTCAAGCGGTTCCGCGAGCCACTGGCCATCCCCTACTTAAGATGATCATCACCGCACCACGAGTACTCCGCAGTGGGCATGCTGCACCACGCGGGACGAGACGCTGCCGAGCAGCACACGGCGGAGGGCGCCCATCCCCTTCGCTCCGGTCACAATCAAGTCCGCCTTGTCCAGTTTAGCCACCGTCAGGATTTCGTCCGCCGGCTTCCCCAGCCGCAGGGCTTCACGGACTTGGAAGCCGGATTTCGCGAGCTTATCTCCATAGCGCTGCACCAGCGTTTTCCCGCTTTCCTTCACTTCGGGATACTTAAAATAAGGGACCGCGTGCGTCACGGTGACCAGAACCGGTTCGCGATCCGGACCGTCGGGGGTCGGATTGACATGGCGCATCAGAAACTTGACCGCCTTGTCCGAAGCCGACGACCCATCGATCGCCAGGACGATATGACGGACGGGACGGGGGCGTTCCTTCACCACCAGGACCGAGCAAGGGGCATGGTGGATGGCATGGGTCGAAATGCTGCCCAGCATGAATCGGTCCAGGGCATCCAAGCCTCGGGATCCGATCGACAGCAGTCCGACACCGCGTTGCGCGTGCTTCATGATCGTGCCCGCCACGCCGCCTTGGTCGGTCGTCACGGTTCCGCCCAAGCCCAGTGTGGACAACAGTTCCTCCGCTTCTTTTTTTGTGGACTTCGCCGCCGTCTCCATCCGCTTGACCTCGGACTGGATGTACCGTTCAGTTCCGACGATCACCGGCTGGATCATGAAGGGGGCCCGAACGCTGGCCACGTCGATAACATGGAGCACACGCACCACGGGTCGGACGGCAAACGGCATCTCTGCCAACCACTCGATCGCCCACTTCCCATACTTCGATCCATCGGTCGCCACAAGAATCTTCATGTCAGATATCCTTTTATTCTGCGAATGCATCCCCGCTGTTCATATTCAGAGGACCGCGCCGAACCGTTCTCGAAACGCTTCGATGGACAAGTTTGCCAAGGCGGCATACCGGCCCGACGCATCCTGATTTTGCAAATCCCCCTCGGTCAGCCGAATCATGTATTGCCGGGCGATTTGATAAGACTGAGATTCGACATCCACCATCCTCACCCTGGTCCGTCCCGTCGAGGAATCCACCATCTGCTCGAACGGAATCGGAGTGAACCGTCCGTTTTGAATCGAGACCATGGCCGAAGTCCCGCCGTCGAGCAGATGTTGCGCGGCGCAATAGCCGAGATCACGCGTGTATTCGATGTCGTATGGAATGGGGTCGGCGCAACGAAGCTCATACCCGACATTTTTCGCCACCACGCTGGCGGAAAGCCCCATCCGGTGAAGCTGTTTCATCACTTCACGTCGCACCATCTCACCGATATCCACATCGTTCATTCGCAAATGGCCGTGTTCATCTCGCTCCACCTGCTCCATCCCGGCAAGATCACGCGGGTCGAGAATTTCGATCAGTCCTTCGGCCAGCACCGCAACCCCGTCGGCTCGGCCGTGATCCAACCGCTTCACCATGGCCCCGATCAAGAGATCGACGACCCGTTGCAGTCTGATCGGGCGCTCCCGAAACTCTTCCGGAATAATCGTCACCGTCGCCCCCGCCGCCTTCCCTATCCCCAAGGCAAGGTGGCCGGCTTTGCGTCCCATGGTCACGACCAGATACCAGTGTGAGGTGGTCCGGGCGTCTACCATGAGGTTTTTCACGATTTCGACACCGACGTGCCGGGCCGTTTGAAACCCGAACGTCGGAATGCCATGAGGCAGATCCAGATCGTTGTCGATCGTCTTGGGAACGTGCACGACTTGTAGTCTGCCGCCGGCCCGTTCCTCCAACGTCATCGCGGAGAACGCGGTATCGTCGCCGCCGATCGTCATCAAGCGCGTGACACCGAGTCGCGACAGGGCACACAACACGTTGTCGAGGGACTCTGCGCTTCTGGTCGGATTCGCGCGGGACGTACCCAAATGGGAACCGCCGCGGAAATGGATGCGGCTCACGTCTTCGATCGAGAGCGGCCGGACCTGTCCCGTCCCCCCGTCCATGAGCCATTTGAACCCATCGATAAGCCCCAGCACGTCCGACCCTCCGAGAAGACTGCGGATCGTGGCGGCGCTGATCACACTATTGATGCCGGGGGCCGGTCCGCCGCCGACGAGAATTCCGACGATTGGACGCTCCGCCGTCATCGGCCTATCTGTTGGGCGATCACCCGGGAGCACTCCGATTCCTCCATCATCTGGGGCATGGTTGTATACTCGATCTCGTCAAGAGGCAAGCGGTGCCGCTCGAACTACTCTGGCAGTTCGTCCAAGCCCACATGGGCGCGGAGTCGATTATAACCGAAGGCCGGTTTCCCTGACCGCCGGCGGCCCGGATCATGCCGTTCCATGTCGTCGATCAGATCACCGACCTTCGCCCGCAACGTCGAAGTCGCAGCCGCGTGCCGAGGCGTTTGGCCACCGAGCGCAAGGTGCGGCTGGTCCGACCACTCCAAGTAGACTTTCTCCAGGAACTGGTTGAGGAGCGTCCGGTCTTCCTCCGGCGTCACGACCACCGTCGGAGGCTCGTCGGACATGAGTTCGGCCACGGAGAGCTGCCGGGCCGGCGGTACCACCGTCTCGCCGCGGAAATGGAGGGAAAATCCCAACGAGGCCGCGAGTCGATGCTTGATCTGGTCCAACCGCGGCGGGCTGTCGCATTCGACGATGAGCTGAAACGCGGTGAGCGTGAGTCGGGCGACAAGCCGACCGTCCTCCCGCTGGACCCAGTGCTGGACCATGGGCGAATCCCCCGCCGCACCCCGCTTGTCATCCGCACCAGGCTTCTCCGTTTGAAATTCGTTCATCTCGGACAAGACTTGGGCGAAGAATCGAGGCTCGTGGTGGTCGTACAGGGCCACCGCATAGAGATAGGGCTGCCCGTCGGGATTGCGATATCCGATATGGACGACGGCTTCCACCAGCGCATCCAGCCGCAGTTGGGCAAAGGCCCAGAGAATCATGTAGCCGTATCGCTTGGCAAACTCCCTCCATTCCCCCAGGGCGAAGGATCCGGTCGTGATCTCCATTTCGCGGCGCCATTCCGATGTGATCGTGAGTAAGGCCTCCGCATCGGCTTGTGTCACTGTCACGCCACAGCCGGCCCATACGGCCTTGCCGGATTCCAGGGGGGTGTTCGGATCATGTATGACCCTTGTCAGCAACGGACGGTCCGCCGCAAGATCCTTCACGAATTCTCCCCAAGGGAAGACCGTCCTCGTTCCATCGGCCAGTGATTGAAGGGTGAGATCGCGACCAGATTGTGGCGGAGAAATCGGCTTGAGGACATCGAAATAGGAATGCTTCAGAGGATCGAGCCACTGCCGCTCTTCTTCGGGAATGTGTTCGGTGATGACATCTCTCAGCTGTTCGATGAGCGTGAGTTGTCCGTCATCCGGATAGTAGTCGCAGAACAGGTAGAGATTCGCCAGCTCGATTTCCTGTTCAAGGGGCGTGACCAGCCGTCCCGCGCCCCCTTCCAAATACGGCTTGAGCGCGCGAGCCTGTGCCAACTCACGTTGCAATCCGAATTCCGGTCTGCGGGACAGACTCTCCAGCCGCGACAGCACGCCGTCCAGGGACGGAGGTCGTGGAGTCCAAAATCCCGCCGCCCGGTCATTCGCGGGCTTCATGGATTTCTTCCATGACGATTTCTTCCGCGTCGAGCCAATCTCGAAGCGCGTTGCCCTCCTGGCGGCCTCGCTGTTCCCAAAGCTCGTATGCTTTCCGCGAGATCCGCTCCCACATTCCGTCCGGCAATGCGATGGGTTTGTCGGCTCGGGCCGGTGCGGAGGCGCGCCGACTCGTTGCTTTCTTGCTTGTGGGCCTGCGTGTTCCCATAACTCGCTCCTGGGTTAAACGTTGGTCGGCATCGAGTGTTCCGAGAGGACACGACGATGGCCTGACGGAAACTTCGGACTCCGGACGGTGAGAACAGGACAGGAAGATCTCCGAAGGACGGACTCCGCGACGCTGCCGAACAACAGATGAGACACGCCGCGGCGGCCATGAGTTCCCATGACGATCATACCCACGGACCGTGTTCTGGCCGCATCAAGAATGGAATCGGCCGGCAGCCCACCGGCCATCAGAGAATCGGCTACGAGACCGACGGAGCCGAGCGCGGAGACGAAATCCGATAACCGCTTCCTGATGGCCGTTTTGCCCGATTCCCGCTCGGCCATATGAGCGAGTGTAAAATCGAGTCCGTACGATACCGGCTCCAAGACGTGAAGAAGTGTCAGGGAGGCGTTCGATCGTCGTGCGATCAACGCGCCATACTCCACGGCATCGACCGAACAGTCTGAAAAATCGATCGGCACGAGCATTCGCTCCAGTGCCGGTTCCGGCTTCTCGATGTTCGAGCCTCCGTCTGCGCGCGGCTTTCCCATGGGAACCGTCAACACGGGACAAGGAGCCAGGCGAATGATTCGCTCAGCCGTGCTGCCCAGCAAGATGTGCTCGAGACCGGTCTTCCCTCTCGTTCCAACCACGATCAAATCGGTCTCTTGGTCACGCGCGACGGCCAACACTTCCTCGCTCGGGATTCCTGTTGCGATCCGTGATTGCGTGGAAATCCCCTGGGAGACCGCCCGCGCCTTCAGATCCGTCAATTTCTCCGTGGCTTCCGTCATCAAGCCATCCAGGTACTGCCGATTGACCGCGTAGTTCGGATCCATCCCCGGAGGAAATTCCAGCACGCTCATCACCGTCAGCGAGGCTCCCCATGACCGGGCCAACGCGCAGGCATAGGCTTCGGCCCTCGCCGACCCTGACGAGCCGTCGGTCGCAAACAGGATCCTTCGCTCCCCTGCCGATGCACTCACACCGCCTCCGCGCTCAACAGAAGCAATTCCCCGCTCATCGTCGGGTGAATGGAACACCGAAAGACATGCCGACCTGGACGCGTCATATCGAATCGTATCGTGGCCTCCCGTTTCGGATCGAGAAAGACGCCCCCCACGCCACGGCCGTACACCACCACGCCTTCTTTTTCAATCTGTGTCGGAATACCCTCGAACATGGTGGAGCTGAAATCATGTCGCTCCCCATCCTCGTTCCGTACCTTGATGACGGTGGGAAACCCCAGACGCAACGGACTCTGCTTCGTCACAAACCGAAAATCCTTGATCGTCACCTCCACCACCTGTTCGGATTGCGCCAAAAGGACGGCGCCATACAACAACGCCAAGCATGCCACGGATGCCATGGCTACCATCAATCCCACGCTCCGCCACCGCGCCCGATATTCTCCCATCGTCATGATGTCCTCCCTCCTGTTCGTCAGCCTGTCGTGTTCCGTTGTCCGGCGGATGTGGCAAGCGGCACGGTCAGTACGGGACACCCCGCGGTGCGAACGACTTTTTCCGCCGTGCTGCCGAAGAAAATTTTGTCCACGCTGCCGGACCGGCCACCATAGCTTCCCATCACGACCAGATCGATACTCCCCGTGCGCGCGACTTTGGCGATCTCGACGAAGGGAGCCCCTTCCACGATCAGGCGTGTGATCTTTACCTGTGCGGCGACTTTCGACTCCAACAACTGCCTTATGTTGAGACGGGCATGATGGCGCAAGCGCCGCCGTTGCGGGGCGGCATCGGACGGAACGGCCAGCAATCCCAATCGATGGAAGGCGGCCAGGGCGCTGATATCGATCACGTGCAGCACGAGCAGCACCGCCCCGCACAGCCGTGCGACCTGACAGGCAACGCGGAATGCTTCATTTGAACAAGGGGAGAAATCCACGGGAACCAGGATGGACTTGAAGAGATCACTATCCTTGTCCATGAACGATCCTCCCGTGGGAATTTGAGCAAGGGCGATGCCATGGACCAGAACTGATGGCTGATAGCTGATGGCTCGAAGACACCACGCATTTGTCACCTTCGCCTTGCCGTCAAGCCATCGACTATACGCTCCTCCTCCGCAAGAAGGGGCTCTCTGCCACAGCGATCTTTCGCTCCCTGTAGCAGAAAGCGCCAGAAGATGTGAGCGGATCGCCGGTGTGGCCAAAGTTTTTCCGCCGCAACACGACTGTTCCCTTTCACTCCTTACGCGTCTCCCTTCTCCGCTGATGATCTTCTTGTAAGCGGCATTGGACTTGCTGAAGATCCACTAGGAGAGCGGCATGACACGCGCACGGTGGCTCCTGCTGGGAGCGATAGGCTTAGGACTCGCAATCGTCATGTACCTTGTTTTCTTCTGCCCCGCAGATTGCCGGTAACGATCGGCTCAGAGGAAATAGGATGGCGACAGCTGCAGACTTGATGACGCTGGACATTCCCCGGAGCGATAGACACCGCACGGTCGGCGAAACAATTGAATCGCTTCGGGGCCGCAGATGGGATGAGGTGGGACATGTTTACCTGGTCGACGATCACGCCGTGCTCGTCGGACAGGTCCCGATTGAACGGCTGCTTCAGGCCGAGGAACAGACTGCGCTGGCCGATCTCGAAGGGCTCCCTCCCATCGAGGTACTGCCGGGCGACCCCGCCGAGACGGTGGCGCTGCGCGCGGTCGAACGCCATGACGCGGATGTCGCCGTCATCGATGGGAGACGGCGGTTGGTGGGCGCTATTCCGATCGGACGACTGTTGGCGCTGCTGCATGAAGAACATGTGGACAACTTTCTGCGCATGGGAGGGCTAAGCAGGATCGACCATCTTGATCTCTCGCTCGCAGGACAACAGACCCTCGCGGCCGTGCGTGCGCGTCTCCCATGGTTGATGGTCGGCCTCGCCGGAGGATTTTTGGCCGGCGGCGTGGCCTCGGCATTCGAAGGTTCGTTGAAACGTGAGGTCGCCCTCTCCTTCTTTCTCCCCTTGGTGGTGTACATGGCCGATGCCGTCGGGACTCAAACGGAGACCGTCTTGGTTCGCCGATTGGCCTATGGAGAAGTCGCGCTCTGGACTCAGCTGATCAGAGAAGCCTCGATCGGGGCGGCCATCGGAACGATTGTCTCGGTGGTCGCTGCGACGGGACTGTGGATGTGGAACGGGCAACCGACCTTGGCGATAGTTGTGGGTGCCTCGCTGGGGATCACGGCCGTCGTCGCCGCCATCATGGCCAGTGTGCTTCCGCTGGGACTGGTGCGCCTTGGCGCGGATCCCGCCTTGGCCAGCGGACCGATCGCCACCGTCGTGCAAGACATTTTGAGCGTGGGAATTTACCTCACGATCGCGACGACCTTGCTGCCCAGGTGATGCGTGGTGAAACGGGACGGAGGATCTATCCTTTGAAGGTGACGCTATGAAAATGTTGCTCACTGTCGACGGATCGGACCATTCGTACGAAGCGGTTCGGTCTCTTAAGTATCTGGCTCGCGCCGAGGCCCTGCACCTCGTGCATGTCCTCGATGTCCCAAGTCCGGCCTATCCTATGATGATGCCGGAAGTCGCACAAGAACTCTACGAGACCGTCGAGCGAAACATGCGCGACGACGGAACCCGTCTGTTGGATCGCATCGTGTCGTTGCTTCCCCTGGATGCCGGCCCGGTCACGAAACATTTGGTCGTCGGGTCCCCCGCGGACCAGATCGTGGCCTTGGCGGAACAACTCAAGGTGGACCTGATCCTGTTGGGAAGCCGAGGCCTTGGACCGATCAAGGAACGGCTCGTCGGAAGCGTCTCTCACCGAGTGTTGACGTTCGGGCCCGGTGCGAAACTGATTCTTCCCGGTCCGTTGAAAACCCTTCGCCATATCTTGCTTCCTTTACAAGGAACCTACGATGCGGACCATGCCTTGGCCTTTCTTCGACGGAAACCCTTTCGTGAACCGCCCATCATCACCTTGTTCACCGTTCTTCCCCATACCAGGCCGCCCTGGCCGGTGGATGCCGTCTCGGCCGAGCACATGGAGACCCATTCCCTCGGCAAAGCCAGAGACTTCCTCGATGAAATGGCGACCACGCTTAAACCCAATGGCTACCAAACCCGCGTGGTGACCACATTGGGTACTCCCGTTGATGGAATTCTCGAGGAAGCCAAGGCCTTGAATCCCGATCTTATCCTGGTAGGGTCCCGGGGGCGCCGCGGCCTCACCCGTATGGTACTCGGCAGTGTGTCCCATGCCCTCCTCCACCAGGGGACCTATCCGCTCATGATTGTTGGCTGATGATCGAAAGGGGGCGCACCATGCCGATGTACGACTATCAATGCCTCGAATGCGGGAAGGAATCGTTGATCGTGGTGACCTTGAAGGAGCATGAAGCGGGCGACGTCCAATGTCCGGCGTGCGGAAGTAAAAAATTGCGGCAGCTCTTCAGCCCGTTCATCGCTCACACGACGAAAAAGAGTTAAGCCCCATGCTCACAGTTTCGCGGCGGTTCACCGGGCATCGATTCGTTGCGGCAGGGCTCTGTGGAGTCCTGCTGGTGAGCGGTCCGTCGATATCCTCCCTCTCCGCCCAAGATTATCCTCCCGACCCTGCACGTGGGAAAGCCGTGTACGAGCAACATTGTGAAAGTTGTCATGGACCAAGCGGCCGTGGCGACGGACCTGCCGCCGCTTCGCTGAAAGTTGCTCCGGCCGATTTTCAGCGCTTTCAATCGTTCCTGAAGTCCGATGAGGAGTTACTGCGGACCATCGAGCACGGCGTCGTCTTCAGCCCGATGCATTCGTGGCGCGGCCAACTCACCGACGGAGAAATGCAGGACGCGGTGGCGTACATTCGCCTGTTGTCACAACGAGGCCGCTGATCGATCTGACGATCGGTGATCTGAAACATGTGGATTCCGGACCGGATCAAGAGATTATTGGATTCCCGGCTTCGCAATCACTACCATGATTTCCCTGACCACATCCGACGCCTTGCTCATTACGGACATCCAACGTGATTTCCTACCGGGCGGCACACTTGCCATCAGCGGAAGTGAGACCGTTCTTCCCATCCTGGATAATTATGTTCGACAATTCCAGGCACGACATCTCCCCATGTTCATGACTCGCGATTGGCACCCACCCGACCATTGCTCGTTCCAGCCGCAGGGCGGGCCATGGCCACCTCATTGTGTCGCCGGATTACCCGGTTCGCTGCCGCCGTCGTCGTTTATGACACCGCCATCGGCCGTCATCATTTACAAGGCCATCGATCGGGACCAGGAGGCCTACTCGGCGTTCCACGGCACCGCGCTGGATCGGCACCTTCGCGCCCTCAAAGTGCGACGTCTGTTCATCGGTGGATTGGCGACGGACTATTGCGTGCTGAACTCCGTCAAGGATGCGCGCATACTAGGCTACGATGTCTGTTTGCTGGCGGATGCCATCAAGGCGGTCAACCTTCGTCCTGACGATGGCCGCCGGGCCGAGGAGGAAATGATCCGCTTGGGAGCAGTGTCGGTTCGGTGGGAGAGGCCTGGAACATGAATCCATCGACGAGCGCTCTGCTGACGGATCTATATGAACTCACGATGGCCCAGGCCTATCTGGAAGAAGGGATGGAGGGGTCGGCCGTGTTCGAGTTCTTTGTCCGCAAGCTGCCCCCCCATCGAAACTTCTTGGTGGCAGCCGGCCTTGAACAGGTGTTGGACTATCTCTCGGAATGGCACTTTACCCGCGAAGAACTGGCCTGGCTGGATCAATCGAAGCAACTCAGCTCGCAGTTTCTGCACTACTTGGAAGCCCTCCGGTTCACGGGGAATGTCGAGGCGATGCTCGAAGGAACCATCTTTTTTCCCCACGAGCCGATCGTCAGGATCGTCGCGCCCCTTCCGCAAGCTCAGCTCGTCGAAAGTCGTGTCATGAACCTGTTGAACTTTCAAACCATGGTGGCCTCCAAGGCCGTCCGGTCGGTGCTGGCCGCAGAAAGAAAGCCGCTCATCGATTTCGGATTGCGCCGTGCGCATGGTGCCGAGGCAGGTCTGCTCGCCGCGCGGGCGTGTTTTTTGATAGGCTTCGCCGGAACGGCAACCGTCCTGGCCGGCATGATGTACGGCATTCCGCAGTACGGCACGATGGCCCATTCATTCGTGCAAGCCCACGAAGATGAACTCATCGCCTTCGAGCACTTTGCCCAAGCCCGACCGGACAACGTGGTTCTCCTGCTCGACACCTACGACACGGAAGCGGCCGCTGATAAAGTCGTCTCGTTGGCCAAGACTCTTCAAGCCCATGGTATGACGATCAAGGGGGTACGGCTGGACAGCGGTGACCTGGCCGACCATGCCCGTAAGGTTCGACGTATCCTCGATGCAGGAGGCTTGCCTGGCGCACAAATTCTGGTCAGCGGCAACCTCGATGAATATCGGGTAAGCGAGCTGGTCCACACCGGGGCGCCGATCGACAGCTTCGCCGTTGGAACGGCTGTGACAACCTCGTCCGATGCTCCCTCGCTCGACTGTGCCTATAAACTCCAGGAATATGCGGGCCGTCCCTCCCGCAAACGGTCGGAAGGCAAAGCCACGTGGCCGGGGCGCAAGCAAGTCTTTCGGTTTTATAGAAGTGACGGCGGGTTCGATTACGACGTCGTGACGACAGACCACGATCAACTGTCCGGCGAACCACTGCTCCACCCTGTCATGACGAATGGTCGCCGCCTTGCGGCATCGCCCGAACTCGCCGAACTGCGGCGCCATGTGGTTGCTCAGTTGGGACGACTTCCTGAACCGCTGCGAGTCCTCGAGGCCGTGCCGGCCTATGACGTTCGGATTTCTCCGGCCTTGCAGACGTTGACCCAGGCAGTAGACCGTATATCGAACATCTTATGAAGGAGACACGAATGAAGAGAGCCTTTGTGTCGATCGTGATCGTAGGAATTGCCATCCTCATCGGATTCGATCTCCCATGGGCTTGGGCGGCAGATCCATCCGCTTCCAACACGGCATCACCTGCGGTCCCCCCTTGCAAAAGTCCGTACAAGAAAAGGCTTGTCCCCGCCAAAACGTTGCAAGCGCTCGTGCAGTCGCATGAACGATGGGTGGAGTATCGAGGCAACCCCAATGCCAAGCGCATGGAGCTCTGCCAGGCGGACCTGACCCGGGCGACACTGGCTGGGACGAATCTTGAACGGGCCGATCTGGAGGGCGCGCTCCTGCGTCAAGCGAACCTGGCTCAGGTCAACCTGGCCCAGGCCAGTCTGGCCGGAGCCGACCTCGCCAAGGCCGTTCTCAAGGACAGTAACCTGTCCGGCGCCGACCTGCGTCGTGCCCGACTGACGGGCGCGGATCTCTCTCGTGCCGTCGGCGATGAAGCCGCTCTGTTCGACGCCGTTCTGGTCAGCGCCAAATTGCGTGAAGCCTCATTCGAGCGGGCGCAGTTGGAGGGAGCCGATCTCACCTCCGCCGACTTGACCGACGGCAACTTCGCCGAGGCGTATTTGTACGGAACGACGCTCAAAAACGCGGTCCTGGTGAATGCTGATCTGACCGGCACCGATCTGCGTCGCACCGTCTTGACCAATGCCAATCTTTCTCGCGCCAATCTGCAGGGCTCATTGCTGGACCGCGCGCAACTGGAGCAGGCCCGACTGATCGAGGCGGACCTGGAAAGCGCCTATCTGGACGAAGCGAATTTGCGCGGGACCAATCTGAAGGACGCGATTCTCCGAGGGGCCGATCTCCGGTATGTCACTCTGAACGGCGCGGATCTGTCCGGGGCCGACCTGGAGGGAGCCAACCTTGAAGAGGCCGCTCTGGTCAAGGCGGATGTGAGCTCGGCGAAACTACGCATGGCCATTCTGTATCACGCCCTCCTCGATGAAACGAACTTCCTGGACGCCCACCTCAACCGGGCGGTCCTGATCGGGGCCAAGGGATGGCACACGAACTTCATGAACGGCGATCTGAGCGAAATTTACGCTCCGAAAGCCTCCTTCCGGCAAGGTCAATTCAATCGAGCCAATCTGGACTCGGCCAATTTCGTGGGCGCGGACCTTCGCGAGGCGAATTTCGGCCACTCCAACCTGACCCGCGCCAATCTTCAGGACACGAATCTGCAAGATGCCACATTTGTTTCAGCCGATTTGAGCGGGGCACGCCTGGACTCCGCGGACGTGCGCCGCGCGAACCTCACGGGCGCCACACTCACGGCGGTCATCGGTCTTACACAGACACAACTCAATACCGCGTGCGTCGACGAGAAGACCAAATTACCGCCGGGGCTCAACCGGCCGGCTCCCTGCGGTCCTGCCAAGAAATAAAACGACCATGACATCCCGGCACGAACAGCCCGTCAGAATCACAAAAGGGGAACTTATCCTGGAAGGCATCCTTGGACTCACGACCGGTTCGCGCGGAGTCATCATCTTTGCGCATGGAAGCGGCAGCGGACGATTGAGTCCTCGTAACAATTTCGTCGCCCGCCATCTACAACAAGATGGACTTGCCACGCTCCTGCTGGATCTTCTGACCGAAGAGGAATCGGATGATCGGCGCAACGTGTTCGATATCGATCTGCTGGCGGATCGGTTGTTGCTGGCGAAGGCCTGGTTGGAAGCCGAGCCGCGAACAAACAATCTGAGCATCGGCTATTTCGGCGCCAGCACCGGCGCCGGAGCCGCTCTGCAAGCTGCCGCGCGAGAACCATCGAACATCAAGGCCGTGGTGTCGCGGGGCGGAAGACCGGACCTGGCTGAACCCTATCTGCCATCGGTCACCGTGCCGACGTTGCTGATCGTCGGAGGCCAGGATGAACCGGTCATTGAGATGAACCAGGCCGCCTACGATTTGCTGACCTGCGAAAAGAAATTGATCATCGTCCCCGGCGCGACGCACCTCTTCGAGGAACCAGGTACGCTGGAACAGGTGGCGGACCATGCGGGGAGATGGTTTAGGCGCTACCTATCGTGACGCGGGGGGAAGTTTAATTCCTTCCAGGCTCTGACAGGAGGAGCGTTCTCAGTTCTTCGTAAACGTTCCGACGTGGTCCCACAAAGACGCGTCGATGCAGGATTCGTCATCATTGAGCCGATAGATAATTCGATACGTCCGAATACGAGAGGCCCGCAACCCCGCTAATCCGAACTGAAGCGCATGTCCGGCTAGTGGAGCTACGAGGAGTTCTTTGATACCTTGTTTGATCTCACGTTTGACTTGAGGATGGAGTTTCCGGATTCGCTCAGCCGCTTCCTTAGAATAGCGTGCCCGATATGCTTTCACTGAGTATCACGGCCAAATACGGCCGCATGCGAGACCCACTGCCCCTTCTCTGCCTGTTTCAACGACCGACGGAGTCCCCGCATCGCCTTTTGATCGCTTAGGATTTCAATTGTCTCCATCAGCCCCTCGAACTGGTCCATGCTCAGCAGCACCGCTGAAGGAACGCCGTCGCGCGTGATCGCAACGATTTCCTGCTTGTGCTTCATGCGTCGGATCAAATCCAACAGCTTATTTTTGGCCTCGCTCACCGAAACGAACTCATCGACCTGCGGCATAATCACCCACCAATAGGCTATATTAGTGGCTATTATAATGGCTTGCCTGAATGCCGACAAGCGCACGTAGGCTTGGAGTCATGAAAGACGTTCACCCAAAGGGTGACCAGACCGGTCGCAAGTTAGTGATCAAGTCCGCTTGCAGCCTACTGACCTGTGACAAGAAACCGGCACTTAGGTGCGGAACATGCGGGGGGGATGATTTGGGCGGTATCTTGTGAGGACTGATGGTTACAGTGAAGGCCGCCAGCTCATCTCTTTAATTCGTGCTGCAGCACCTCCATGATCAGCTCAACCCCTTCGATGGCTTTTACCTTCGTCGTATCGATCCTGACTTCCGGATTAACCGGCGCTTCGTAGGGATCTTGTAACCCCGGCACGGTCGACGATTCGCCGCGCTGTCCACGCTGATAGGTTCCCTTGTAGTCGCGCTGCATCGCTACCGCTAATGGGCATTCCACCGCCACTTCGATAAATCGAGGGATCAGGCTTCGCGCGAAGTCACGGTACGAACGTTTATTGGCCGTCGCATCGAAGATGACCGTGACGCCATACGATACGAGCTTCGCTCCCATGAAAGCCAGGGCACGGTAGAAGAGGTCGCGCTCCGCTGATGAATAGGTCGGAGTCGGCGTGAGCACTCGCCTTGCCGCATCAGACTCTAATACTTCAACCGAGAACCTCAGTGCTTCAAGTTTCCGTTTCAACGCAGCGGCAATGGTACTCTTGCCGGACGCGGGCAAGCCAGTGAGCCAAACGGCAAAGCCATCTGATCGACGAGTGCTGTTAGACATTATCCTCCGCAGTACTCATTCACCCGCTCCGGCTCGAAGCGCGGCACGTCGAGCACGTTTTCAATGAATCGAAAGAGTTTGCGTCGGATGTCCATCGACAAATTGGGATACCAGACCGGGCTCGCCACGACCAAGCCGCGAAAAGCGAAGAACGGCGCCGCTGTGTCCGTCACTTCCTTGTCGCCACTCGCGTCCACATAGGTCTCCCAGAACAAGCGAAAAAGAACCTCGAAGGGCCCCTCGATCCTGCCCCATCGGATCAGGGAATTGAGCAGATAGTTGATCGTCATCGCCGTGATGTCGTCGGCCGGCTCACCCCATTCCCCTCGCGATCGATCCAACACCGCAAAGTCCGTCCCCGTCCGGAACAGCACATTGTAGGGATGGAAGTCGCCGTGAACCTGCGCAAGGCGATGGGTCTTGTCACGAAGACGCCATCGCCATCGATTGCAGGCTTCCTCTACCGTTCGTAAGAAATCCTCGGTGATGAAACCACAGCGCTTCGGATAGCTGTCGGTCAATCCCATGATGCATTCACCGTGACCGATCAACTCCCGCAATCGACGCTTGTAGAGATCCGCGTCGCGCCGTTTCTTGGCGTGGATCTGCGCCAGATAGCGCGCCAGTGTGACCGTTCGTTGCCGATCCAGCTTGCGCAGCGTCCTCCCTTTCACCAATCGTTCAAGATCCGCATGATAGCTTACTCCCTCGGTCCACTCGTTCAGCACGAAGAACTCTTGTGCTTCTGCGAGAGAAAAAAGAGCTTGCTTGGCATCGAACGCACCCACATCGAGCGCCTTCACATGGCGTGGAAGCTTCCCATAGGAGTCGTAGTCCCACAACATCGCCTGAGCGCGATCCGCCATATGTTCATGCCCAAATGGACCGGGCTTCATGGTCTCCAACACAGCTGACCGCACATGCTGCCCGATTTGAAACGTCAATTTGACCGGCGTGCCGTACCCATATCGTTTCTGCCTTCCTTTGGAACTCTCTTTACCGATGATCCTATAGGACAAGAGCCGCGTGTTCGAACCGAAGCGGTCCTGGAGGTACCGTTCCAAGGCTTGCTTGCGTAAGGCGGGCATGCCGAGACACTTCGCAATTCACATTCCCGCCACCCCTCGACAAATGCTTGCGAAGACCACGGGTGAAGATCGAACTGACGCATTGAGCTCCACTTGCGAAGACCTTACTGTGGAAAAAAGCACCACATGAGACCGAATGAGACCGATGTCGAGAATGAAGCAAGATGAGAAACCATCAAAGATCAGACCCGGCTCCCGCTGAAAGATCACGTTTTTGTGTCGTTCCTGGTCGGCATATCGTTTGCGACCTGCGGCATGGAAAGGGTTGGACCACACAGCTATGGAGGATCAATGGAACTGGAAATTGAGAGCCGCAATGTCGCGATGACTCCTCGCTGGAAGGCCGAGATCGAGTTCCGCATGGGTGGCTTAATGCAGAGGCACAAAAACCTGACTCACGGACGGGTGACGTTGATCAAGAACCGACACCATAAGAAACTCGCCAACGTCGCCGAGGCCCTTGTCGTCGTCACCGCCCCGGGACGCCATACGCTGACGGCGAGGAAAGAAGACAAGACCTTCGAGGAGGCGATTCGATCTGCGTTCCAGGCCATCGATATCGAACTCCGCAAGTACAGAGAAAAACGTGCCAAGACCGAAGTACGCCTGCCGCCCGTCCCTCGGGATCGTGGAGTGATTTGCAAACTGTTCCCGAAGGAATGCTACGGCTTCATCTTTCGAGAAGAGGGAGGAGAGGTCTATTTCCATGCGAACGCCCTGCGGGGTCTCACCTTCGAGCAATTGGAGGATGGGACCGTGGTCCTCTTCAATCAGGAACCAGGCGACAAAGGTCCGCAGGCAACCGTCGTGACCCTCCCGCCTCCGATAGCCAAGGCGTTGTAGATGACAATAGAAAAGTTCACAGTTCCTGTCTCGATGCTGGCGCCGGGGATCGATCCAGAACAGCTCGGTTTCCAGAACACCGGTGAGCTCGAACCCCTCACGGAAATCATTGGGCAGGAGCGCGCGGTCGAAGCCCTTGAATTCGGGCTGAATATGCGGAGCACCGGTTTCAACCTCTATGTCTCCGGTCCTGTCGGTACCGGGAAAGGGACGCTCGTTCGGCAGATGGTCAAACGCATGGCCGTCGCCGCTTCCGCTCCATCCGACTGGTGTTACGTCAATAATTTTCAAGATCTCTCCCGGCCGACCTGTCTCGCCCTTCCGGCGGGGAAGGGCGCCTCGTTCAAACGGGACATGGCGGGATTCATCGAGGGATTGCGGCGGGACATTCCCTTGGCGTTTGAGAGCAAGAAATATCTCGATGCCAAGGCCAAGTTGCACGACGACATCGACGCCAAGAAGAAAGCGCTCTTTCACGAACTGACGGAACACAGTCGGACTCGTGGGTTCGGGTTTGAAGAGACATCGGTCGGTTTCGGCATTGTTCCGCTCAAGGAAGGCCATCCCATGACGGATGCCGATATCGAAGCGATGACCGAGGAAGAACAACGGGACTTGAATGAACGACGCAAGACTCTCGAGGGCGAAATCCGTGAGTTCCACGTCCGGATCCATGGCCTCGAGAAGGAAGCCGAGCATCAACAGGGCCATCTCGACCGCCAACTGGTGATGAATGTGCTGGAAGGTCGCTACGAGACCATGCGGGGAGCCTACCAGGACCTGGGAGCGATAACGATATTCCTGGAATGTGTTCGCAAGGACATCGTGCACCACTACAAGGATTTTCTTCCGCGTGAAGGTCCCGCCATTGCCATCCCCGGCTTGGAATTCAAACGACCCGATCTGTCCCGGTTCCTCGTCAACCTCATCGTCCAACACGACCCGACGGAAGGCGCCCCCGTGGTGGATGAACCACACCCGACCTATACGAATCTCATCGGCAAGATCGAGCGGCGGGCTCATATGGGCGTCATGTATACCGACTTTACGGAGATTCGCGCCGGTGCCGTCCTAATGGCCAACGGCGGCTACTTGATCGTGAATGCGATGGACATGCTGCGTCAGCCATTCTCATGGGATGCCTTGAAGCGTGTGATCAAGACCGGCGAGGCGAAGATCGAAGATCCGGGTGAATTTTATGGATTCTCGACGGCGGGCTTGCGGCCGGAACCCATCCCGGTGAACGTGAAAGTCATTATGGTCGGCCCGCCGATCCTCTACCACCTCCTGCAAGCGTACGAGGAAGATTTCAGCAAACTCTTCAAGGTAAAGGCCGACTTCGACACCGAGGTGGTGAGAAGCGGGAGACAGGACCGGCAATATGCCCGGTTCATCGCCAAACTCTGCCGGGAAGAGGGATTGCCGCACTTCTCCGCCGAGGCGGTTGCGGAAATCATCCGGCAAGGGCTTCGGTTCGCCGATCGCCACGATCGGCTCTCGCTGCGGTTCAGTTTGGTGAGCGATCTCATTCGTGAAGCGGGATATTGGGCGAGGAAGGAAGGTCATTCCTTTGTGACCAGGGCGGACGTCGATGCCGCCGTCACACACAAACGCCATCGCTCGAATCTGGCCGAGCACTGGATCCAGGATGAAATCAGAGAAGGGACACTGATGGTCGACCTCGACGGCGACGTGGTCGGCCAGGTCAACGGCCTCTCCGTCCACCAGCTCGGTGACTATGCGTTCGGACGGCCGACGCGAATCACCGCTCGAACCTACGTCGGCACCAAGGGCGTGATCGACATTCAGCGCGAAGCGGAACTGGCCGGCATGATCCATAGCAAGGGCGTTCTGACACTGGCCGGGTATCTCGCCGGGAAATTCGCCGGTGCGCACCCGTTCGCCATGAGTGCCTCCTTGACGTTCGAGCAGACCTACTCGGAGGTGGAAGGCGACAGCGCGGCTGTGGCTGAGCTTGCCGCGATCCTCTCCAGCCTCGCCGATCTGCCCATCCATCAATCGGTGGCGGTCACCGGGTCCGTCAATCAATTGGGTGAGATCCAGCCGATCGGCGGCGTGAACGAAAAGATCGAGGGCTTTTTCGAGTCCTGTTCCCGCAAGGGCTTGACCGGCAGACAAGGGGTCATTATCCCGGCCCGGAACACTAAACATCTCGCCCTCCGCCGTGAGGTGGTGGAAGCCGTCGAATCAGGACATTTTTCCGTCTATGCCGTGAACACCATCGACGAAGCACTGGAACTACTGACCGGTGTCTCTGCGGGCGAGCGTGGGCTTGAAGGAACCTATCCGACCGATACCGTATTCGGCCGGGCCGCGCAGCGACTGGAAGAGATGGCGCAGGCCGTGGCGCAATGGAGTGAAGGGGAAGAGAAACCCGGCGGACCGATGATCGTCACTGAGTCGTAGTTCGCCAAAGCCATGGACGGTGAGACCAGCAGACTATCCTAACGACTTGTTCTGATTTCCTCGCAAGGATGGAAGTCACGGTGGAACACTTGAACGTATCAGTCTGGACTTTGGCGATCGCCATCGGGCTCACTCTCATTGCGAGAGAAGCTCCCGCACAATCGGTTCCCGACTATGGTAAGGCCGAATACGAGTCGAACTGCGCAAGTTGCCACGGTCTTGGCGGGAAAGGCGACGGTCCGCTCTCGGAGGCGTAACGAACGAAAGCGGCGGACTTGACCACTCTCGCCAAGAGCAATGAGGGGCGCTCTTTCCGGCGCAACGCGTGTATGAAATCCTCGACGGGAGCCCTTCCCGCGTATAGAAACAATGGAGGCTCATTCAAACCCTAAACGTACCAGTTTTCCACAGGATTCGCTTACCTCCGACGCTCCCGCGACGCATTCGTCCCCCAACTCAATCTGCACTGAATTCCCTCGGAATCTTTCCCCTCTGAAGGGGGACAAGATCGGCATCACGGAAGAAATACCAGTGGATCCCCTAGTATAGACCACGCTATTCCGATCCTATGATGGACGTGGACAGGAATGGCAGTAAGAGGCCTCGGATCGAGGCATTCGCGAACTCATCGCAGGAAGGGATGAACAGGACGAGATTGCTACAGCATTGGCTCGCATCGACGTTCCTCTGCTTCACGCTGGGCTGCCACAATACCGACGGAGAAGCAGGCGGCAAGGAAACCGTCAAGCCGGACCCGGAGCCGGGACTTGTGCGATTGACCGCGGAAGAAATCGAGACAGGCGATATTGCCGTGCAACCCGTCATCCGAGGCGAATTTTCGACCTTCCGGGACTTTCCGGCGACGGTCGTCCCGAACCACCATGCAACGGCGGAAATCACCGCGTTGGTCCGTGGTCGCGTCGTAGAGGTCTACGCGGACCTTGGACAACAGGTGCGGGCCGGCGAGGTCCTCGCGGTCCTCTACAGCAATGACCTTGTGGATGCCCAATCGGCCTATCTAAAGGCCGTCGCCAGATTGTATGTGGCGGAGCGTTCATATGAGCGGGCCCAGATGCTGCTTAAAGAGAAAGTCATTCCTCTTGCCGAGGCGCAACGGCGGCAAGGCGAGTTGCGGACGGCACGTGCGGAAAGGCGCGAAACCGAGGCCCGTCTACACCTTCTCGGCATGACCGAAGACCAGATTCGGCGGTTGAACCGCGAGCAAAAGGTCCTCTCGCACGTGCCGATCAAGGCGCCGTTCGATAGCCGCGTGATCGCGAGGAACTTGACGAAAGGAGAAGTCGTGGAAGTCACTGAGAAGCTCTTCACCGTGGCCGACCTGTCCGAAGTCTGGGTGCTGGCCAATATCCCTGAAAAGGACATACCGTTCATTCGTCCACACACCGGCTCGTCGGGCGTGAAGCAACGTGTCGAGGTGTTGTTGACGGCCTACCCCGGTGAGGTCTTCCAGGGCGACGTGACCTATATCGGCGATGTCCTCGATATGGCGACCCGCACGATGAGCCTGCGTCTCGAAGTGCCGAACCCCCAGCGCAAATTGAAACCGAACATGTTTGCGACGATCCGGGCCTACTCGCTGCCCGAGCAAAACGTGCTTGTGCTGCCTGAAGACGCGATTCAGCGTGAGCGAGACCGGAAGTTTGTGTTCGTCCAACGTGACGCGACGACGTTTGAAGCGAGGGATGTCTCGCTCGGAGAAAGCAACGGTCGCATGGTGCGTATTCTCGAAGGACTGCGCGAAGGAGAACCGGTCGTGATCAAAGGCGCCTATACCTTGAAGTCGGAACTCTTCGGCGACGAAGTATAACGGACACGTTGACGTGATGCCCGCCGCCCATGTCGTCATTCATTGAACTCTCGATCCGATACCGCATCCTCGTCGTCGCCGTGGCGGCTCTGCTCGTGGCCGGAGGGGTGTACTCCTTCCGCACGATCGCGATCGATGCCTTTCCCGACGTGACGACGGTGTTGGTGCAAGTGGTCACGGAGGTTCCCGGACTCTCGCCCGTCGAGATCGAACGGTTCGTGACGTTTCCGCTGGAGCTGCAATTGACCGGCGCGCCGGGCTTGACCGATATCCGCTCGTTTTCGAAGGTGGGTTTGTCGATGATCACCGTGGTGTTCCGCGACGACATCGACATCTATCTCGCGCGGCAGGTCGTGTTGGAGCGGGTGTTGGAGGTGCAAAAAAGTCTGCCGGCCGGCGCCGTGTCGGAACTGGTGCCGAACTCGACCGGATTGGGAGAGGTGTATCAATTCTACCTGGAAGGCCCGCACGACGACGATCCCGGCTTCGTGATGACGGAGGAAGAGCTCATGGAGCGGCGCACCCTGGAAGACTGGGTCGTTCGCCCGTTGCTCAAGGGTCAACCGGACGTGGTCGACGTCAACTCGATGGGGGGGTTCGTGAAATGGTACCAAGTCATGGTGGACCCCGGCTTGCTCCGCAAGTACAACCTGGCGCTGCACGAGGTGTTCAAGGCGGTCGCCGACAACAACGCCAACGCCGGCGGCAATATCCTGGAGAAGGGGCCGGAGAAATACATCGTCCGCGGCATCGGTCTGATCAAGACGCTGGGCGACATTGAAAACATCGTCGTCAAGGAAGCCCATGGGACCCCCGTGTATGTGCGAGACGTGGCGGAGGTCCGGATCGGCCATGCGGTTCGCCATGGGGCTGCGGTGCTCAACGGCAAGCGCGAAGTCGTCGTCGGGATCGTGCTGATGCTTCGGGGAGGCAACGCCAGGGACGTGGTGCAGTCGGTCAAGGACAAGGTGGAGGAGATCCATGCCAAGAAACTCCTGCCCCATGGCCTTCGCATCGTCCCGTTCTACGATCGGATCGAGTTGATCGTCATGGCGCTGAACACGGTCTACAAGGCGCTTCTGGAGGGCATCGTCCTGGTGATCGTCGTGCTCTTTCTGTTTCTCGGCGACGTGCGCAGTTCGTTGATCGTCACGGCGACGCTCATCGTGGCGCCGCTCTCGACGTTTATCGCGATGCGACAAGGCGGCATGACGGCCAATCTCATGTCGCTCGGCGGTCTCGTCATCGCCATCGGAATGATGGTGGACGGCTCGGTCGTGGTGGTGGAGAACGTCTACCGGCATCTCGCCGAGCGGGCGTCGTCCGCCGAGCCGCGCGCCGCCGTCGTGCTCCATGCCGTGAAGGAAGTGGCTCAACCGGTGGTGTTCGGCATCCTGATCATCATGCTGGTCTTCCTGCCCATCCTGTCGCTCCAGGGCATGGAAGGGAAAATGTTCAAGCCGTTGGCCTACACCATCATCATCGTGTTGTCGTTGTCGCTGGTCTTGTCGCTCAGCCTTTCGCCGGCCCTCTGCACGCTGATGTTGAAGCAGGCCAGGGAGCACGATACCTGGATCCTCCGCTCGGCCAAGCGCTTCTATCGTCCCGCCCTGGGTTGGGCCATGGCGCACCGCTTGATCGTGGTCGGCGGGGCCGTCCTCCTGTTGATAGGAAGCCTTGCACTCTTTCCACTTCTCGGCGGCGAGTTCATCCCCATCTTGAACGAAGTCGCCCTCACGCCTCAAATCATTCGTTTGCCCAGCATTTCACTGGAGGAATCAATCAAGATCGAAAAGGACGTGCACCGGGCGATCCTGGAATTCCCGGAAGTCCGGATGGTGGTCTCGAAGATCGGCCGTTCGGAATTGGGCAATGATCCCCAGGAGCCGAACGCCAGCGACCCGGTCGTGTTGCTGAAGCCGATGGACGAATGGACGACCGCGGACACCAAGCCGGAACTGGACGACGCCATCCGGCGACGCATTGAACGTGTGCCCGGAGCCAACTTCCTCCTCAGCCAGCCGATTCAGCAACGGGTGGACGAGCTCTTGTCCGGCGTGCGCTCGGAGGCGACCGTCAAAGTCATCGGAGATGATCTGGAGACGTTACGCGCCATCGCCGAAGGGATCCGATCGGTCATGAGCGGCGTCGACGGAGTCAAGGACATCCGCATCGAACAACTCTTCGGCCAAACGTACCTGTCGATCGACATCGATCGCGGGAAAATCGCCCGCCACGGCATCAACGTCGCGCATATCCGCGAGATCATCTCGACCGCCATCGGAGCCGAAGCCGCCACGCGGGTGTACGAGGGGCAAAAACGCTTCGATTTGACCCTCCGCTATCCGGAACAGTTCCGGAACAGTGTCGAAACGATCGGCAATATTCTCCTGACGACGACATCGGGCGCGCTCATTCCATTGGGAGAAGTGGCGAACATCGAACTGCGGCAAGGACCCGCTCTCATCAGCCGGGAAGGACTCAACCGCCGGATCTACGTCGGCTTCAACACGTTCGGCCGCGATATCGAAAGCATCGTCAAGGAAGCCCAGGGTCGGATTCAGCGGGAAGTTCGGGTGCCGACTGGCTATCACCTCGTGTGGGGAGGCTCCTTCGAAAACATGGAGCGGGCGATGGCGAGGCTCAAGATCATCGTGCCGATTACCATCGGCTTGATCTTCCTTTTGCTGTACGCCTCCTTCAATTCCGTCCGTTATGCCGCCTTGATCATCCTGAATCTTCCGTTCGCCCTCATCGGCGGCATCGTGGCGCTGTGGCTGACCGGTGAATACCTCAGTGTGCCGGCGTCCGTCGGCTTCATCAATCTCTTCGGTGTGGCGGTCCTCAACGGCATCGTTCTCGTGTCCTATATCAATCAACTGCGCGCCGAAGGCCTGCCGATGGACGACGCCATCGTCCGGGGCTGTCTGCTGCGTCTAAGGCCGGTATTGATGACGGCGTTGGTTGCCATGTTGGGGGTGATTCCGTTGGCCCTTTCGCAGGGGGTCGGCTCGGAAGTCCAACGACCGTTGGCGGTCGTCGTCATCGGAGGCTTGGTGAGTTCGACGGCATTGACACTGATCGTCCTGCCGACGTTGTACACTCTCTTTTCGCCGGCTTCGCCAGAATCAGAAAAGAACCAGTGAGGTTGTCACTGAGAAATTACGATCGTACGGCCTAAGATTTAAACAAGAGTGCTGCGGGTTTGAAATGAGAGGAGAACTGTCTTTCGACTACAAGTCTCTAGCCTGAGGAGGGCTGTACACCCTCCTCAGATCATGACCCTATTTGTCAAAAGGCTCTCTCAATCAGCACCAAATGATTTGTACATGCCTCCGAACATAGCACCCAATGTAATTGCCGAAAGAATAATCATCGTCATGGCAACCCACCTCCTTGTTTCTTTGAACATCAATATGCCGCGGCAGCATGATGAGACGATGAAGGACTTCTACGTTCTTCGTCGTCTCTATACCACTGTCATGCTTTCCCCCAATGCGGCGACAGTATCGGATACGCCCATAACGTTCGGTCTTCCGAGTGGGAAGTTGCTTTCTCAAACGTTCGGCGACGAATTCTCCACCCTCGAATGTCATCTGTCTTATCGACTTTCCTTTCAGGAAGGTTTGTGCTTGCTATGATGGCTTGGCCTAGTCCCATCATGACGTATGGAAAGCAGACCATTGAAAGAGTCACTATGCTAGCCATAAGTGATGCCCTCCTTTCTGTCCTTAGCTCCCAGTGCCATGCCTCAACATACCGACTATGGATGAAGAGAACCTGAATAGCCGGTGAAGATCTTTTCATTTGCCGCTGCCGCATCTGCGAGCCTCTCCGTGTAGGGCAACGGTTGGATCAGATTCGATAGCTGACAAACGGCGGAGCTGAGCCGTTTTGGAATGGAAATGGAGATGATGTAAGGCCGGCAACGTCAGCTTGATGGCGCGAGATGAGAGAAAGGTCTGTTACTCACACAACGTGGTGAATCACATTCACACTGCCGTGGTCTGAGGAGGAAACAATACCCTCCTCAGACCATTCCAGTTTGTCCACCGCTAGCTCATCGGCAAGCCGAAAGAATAACTCGATCCTCCATGTCCAATCCGCTCGATGACATCCACTTTGTTTCTGCCCTCTCCCCTCGTTCGACACCCACCGGCCTGGGCGGACATCGTCTGGCTGGATGAATAGGTTGACCCTCCGGCTCCGATTCGTTCAGCCATGTCCGCCTTCATCCGGCACACACCCGCCCCGTCGGAGTTCGACGAATAGGTCGATCCTCCATGTCCGATACGCTCTGAGGCTGCGATAGAGCCCACATCCGACGCGAAACTGCCAGATGCACTCACTACGCCGGCCACGGCCATCATTGTCATGAATCCGATCGTTACGATGGACTTGCTTCTCATAACTCCCTCCTTGTGGTTTGTGATCTGCTGCAGATCATTCCGCATGCTTGAGCGGAAGATAACTTCCCCTAGTCGATCAGTCCAATTGATAGTTTATTAATATTCGATAAGAGATGCTTATCAATACTTGATTCGACGTCGGACGAAGGCGGCAGCGCTTCAGCAGCGCATGGTCCATGATGCGAAGGCTCGCGTCGCCTGAACAAGATCGGCGCGGGCCTACACGCTGATGCGAGTGACTTGATGGAGATGGACGAGTGACAGAATGTGGGGTCTATCCTCGGAAAGGTGCCTGGAGCTGTGGAGGAGAGAAATACGACGTTCGATGCCCCGTAGATTCCAAAGTAGGTATCACACCACGCGACCAGCGCCCTGTGCGTGACCTGGGACTGCGCTTGGCAGCCGGATCGGTCCTGGATGTCCTGGTTTGTTCTCAGTGATGGGTGAGCTCATCACGTTTGCAACTTTCTTCCGCCAACATTCGTTGACCGGCCGTCGCGTCCGTGGAGATGCGGGCCATGCAGGCATGCATCGAATCACCTTGCGTACCGGCGGAGGCGCGATTGCCGCTTTTGGCGATGGCCGTCCCCACCACGCCTTGATGAATCTTTTCATTGTCCCGACAGCTTTGTTCGGCGACCATCTTCGCCCCATCGCTGGACTCATTCGAGATCTTTGACAAGCATGCCTGCAGGGAATCCGATAGTCCCGCAGACACTACCTTGGTCGCGGTCGGGAACACCGATGGACCTCCCGATGTCGGTTGCATCATGGCCAGTTCCGAAGCGCACCCAGCTCCCAAGAGGCAGGCGAAGCCAAAAAGCCCGATGACTACCGGCATCTTATTCATTAGTATTCCTCCGTGGTGGGGTGGGGGCACTATAACGGAGTTCCCCTAAGTGCGCAAGCACACCCCGGAAGCGAGGCAACGCCTCATCGGCCGCTTGCGGTGGGATGAGCGGCTCTCGGATGCCGCCTCTAACGGCCGATCGAAAAGAATCCTTCGATGTGCGTTCTGATGTGATCCCGTACCGTCCGAAAGGCCTTGCGCCGTTCTTCAGCCGGTTCCACTACGGCAGCAGGGTCCTCGAAACTCCAATGGACGAGCCGTCCCGTGTCGGGCCAACGAGGACAAGACTCCTTGGCACGATCGCACACGGTAATGACATAGTCGAACGCCTGGTCCACAAATTCGTCCATGCGCTTTGACCGCTGTGCGGAAATATCGATGCCCAGCTCCTGCATGGCCGTCACCGCGCCGGCATTGAGCCCGACGGGATGCGTTCCGGCACTCGAGACGTCATATCGATCTCCGGCCAGATGACGCAGCAGGCCTTCCGCCATCTGGCTGCGAGCCGAATTCCCCGTACAGAGGAACAACACGCGCTGTTTCATGGGCAACAGCTCGCCGAGCAGCAGGCCGCCGGACCCGCTTCCGGTTTCGTCGCCCGTACGAACCCGCTGATGAACTTGCCATCGACGGCCGGCGCGACGACGTTGAGGTCGAGATCGGTTCCCTCGAACAAATCACGCGCATCAGCGGCCGTATACACTCGGGTCGGCTCGATCGAGACTCGTTCGAATCCCGCTCGTTCGAGCTTCGCGATGTACTGCTGCTCCTCCAACGCGCCGGCGATACAGCCGGCCCAGAGTTCGATGTTGCGCTGGATGTCTCGAGGAATTTCCCCTCGCACCACGATATCCGACACCGCCAGCCTCCCTCCCGGCTTCAGGACACGGAAGGCTTCGGCCAGCACCTGGTCTTTGTCCGGTGACAGATTGATCACGCAGTTGGAAATGATGAGATCGACGGAATGGTCGGGCAAGGGAATATGCTCGATGTCGCCCTTCAGGAATTCCACATTCGACACCCCGGCCTTGGCCTGATTGGCCCGAGCGATCGCCAGCATTTCGTCGGTCATGTCCAGGCCATACACCTTCCCGGTCGGCCCCACTCGTCGCGCGGAGAGCAACACGTCGATCCCACCACCCGATCCTAAATCCAAGACCGTTTCCCCCGGCGTGATCTGCGCCAACGCCGTGGGATTGCCGCAACCGAGCGAGGCCCGTACCGCGTCCTCGGGAAGCGCAGCGGTCTCTTGGTCCGCGTAAAGATGAGAGGTGATAGGGTCGAGCTTGCCGGCTTCCAAAACAGTTCCCGTCCCACAGCACGACCGCCGCTCCTGGCGTTGGGCCTGCAACGCGGCTTGCCCGTATCTGGTCTTGATCTCCTCTTTGAGCGTCTGTGCGTCACTCATGATCCACCTCCCATCAAGTAATGTTGATCTATAAGCGTCGAAAAAATCAGCAGCAGCGTCGTGATGAACCAGCCGATCGTGCCGCTTTCTTGAGCGAATCCACCAAGTCATCCAGCTCCTCAAGGGCCTGACCACTGAGCGAGTAATACATCCAGCGTCCCTCACGTCGATCCTCGACCAGTCCCGCGTCCTTGAGCACTTTGAGGTGAAACGACAGCCGCGACTGCGCGGCTTTCATCGCGTCCATCAGCTCGCAGACGCATTGTTCTCCATCTTTCAATCGTTCCAGCAACGCCAAGCGTGTCTCATCCGACAGGGCATGAAACAGCGCCACGGCTTTCTTGGTGGAAAGAGCACTGGCAACCATGAGTGAACTATATAACAACATATTTTGATGAGTCAAGATTGCCGAACAGACTCTGTGGGGATCGTTCAGCCGTGACGCCTGCTTCAAGTCAAGTGACTCCAAAGACTCCGCCGAACCCATTTCTTACCGGCTGTCTTACCGCAGTGGGCTTAGGGCCGTCTCGTCGCCTGACCGATGATGTGCACTCTGTATCCCCGGACATGAGAGCGTCTGGTTCGATTCAACCGCACGATGGAAGACAGCATTTGTGAGATGAATTCCCCCTGTGATACCCTAAATACACGATTTCTCTGCCACGACCACAAGGCTAACGGGGGGCCCTCATGAAGATGCTTCACATCGTTTGTGGCAAGAGGTTTGAAGACGAGATCATTGTTCTCCTCAAAAAAATGGGGATTAAAGGATATACCGTGATTCCAGGCGTGGGGGGCAGTGGTGTGACGGGAACCGTTACCGGCGCCAACAGCGCAGGGGAACATAATGATAAAACCAATACGTTGTTCATGATCGCCCTCGGGTACGAATCCACCTTTCTGCCGGAGATCGTGTCGGCGCTGAAGGAACTTCGCGCCAAACATATTCAAGGGCATGATGACCGTGAAATCCCGCTGAAAGTCTTTCTTCAACCCTGCGAAATCATCATTTAGTCATCCATAAGAATTTGTTCCTTTCCGCATCCATCATCCATCCGAGACGCGGCTAGGGTGTCTCCCAGCAAGACCCGATAACACCTCCGAGGTAGGATCGAATAAGTCATAGAAAGGGAGGTGTCATCATGGGCATTCAACCGCTCCACATTGCGCTCGTCGCCACAGTCGCGTTGAACATCACGGCGCTGGGATGCAGCCAAACGGCGGCCGAACGGCGCGCGGCATCACCGACGTTGGGAGAACGGATCAAACAGGATGCGGTCACGGGGCGGGTTCGCGAGATCGGATCCACGTATGTGGCCATCAAGGAGAGCGATGGAGACACCTTGCGCGTCCGGGTCGACGATCATACCAAGATGGACCGCGTGGCGATCGGGGATCAGGTCAAAGCCTACGTGTCCGAAGACGGATATGCCTCGACGATTCAACGGGTCTCCGAGTAACCCCGGCGATCCATTGATCCGTCATCGTGCAAGCCGCTCCACGACTTCGGCGGTGGTGGCGATTTCTCCGAAAATGCCGCCTTCCACGCCGATCATGGCCAAGGCCGCTTCGTGCAAGACGGGATTGCTCGACGCGCAGGCATCACGCACCGTGATACAACGGTACCCGAGATCGATGGCTGTCCGCAACGTCGAGCTCACGCACACCTCGGTGGTGACGCCCGTCAAGACGAGTGTTTCAATGGCGCGCTTCGCCAGCACTTGTTGCAATCCGGTGTGAGCGAATGCGCCATAGCCCGGCTTGTCGATGATGATGTCCTCCTCCCGGGGACGCAAGGCCGACACGAAATCGTGCCCGACTTCGCCTCGCACCAACAGACGACCGAGCGGACCTTTTGAGCCGATTTCCGCACCGGCTTTGCGACTGCGTTGTAGTTTGTACGGTGGACAATCGGACAGGTCCGGAACATGACCTTCGCGGGTATGCACGATCAGGAGTCCGGCTGTTCGCGCCACGGCCAGCAGCTTTTCGATTGGACGGATCGTCGCCGCCAGCGGCGCGATGTCGAGTCCTGCCTGCGCCGCATAGCCCTCCGGAAGGACAAAGTCCCGCTGCATGTCGATCACCAGCAAAGCCGTGCGGGCTGGGACCAAAGAATCGAGGAGGCTCATCGATGATCGGTCCATTCCAGAGGATCTTCCGTGAAGGGCTCCGAGATCACCAAGCAGGGCAGCCATCCCCATACTGACCGCCGCTTTGCTTCCGCGAACCAGGATTTCACGCCGCGAAGAGCCAGCCTCGCTCCAATGTATCTTGGTTCGTGGCGCCTGCATTGGCTCGTTAGTTGCTTCGCCGCTTACGACCAGTACTGCGACGCCTTCATATAGCCGTACAACAGATCCCGCCGAGCCAGAATCCCCACGAGTTTATTGTTCCGCACCACCGGGACACGGGTGAGATAGCGGTCCTGGAAGAGATCGGCCACTTGCGCCAGTGTTTGATCTTCCGTCACGGCGACGGGATGGGCCGACATGATTTCCGTGGCGAAGATCTTACGAAGATCGCGCCCTTCGATCATGGCCTGCAGCAGGTCGTATTCCGTGACGATCCCCACCAACGTTCCGTCCTCTTCCACGACCGGCAGACTCCCGTAGTTCCGATGGGTCATCAGATGGGCGATGGTGGAGGCGTCCGTGCGCGACGTGCATCGCGTGACGGCATCCTGCATCAACTGACCGACGGTCAAGGTCTTCGGATCGGTCGCCTTCATGAAAAATTCGGTTTGTCTCATAGGGCCCTCACGGTTGTCGTTTCCCGCCGGTGGCGAGATAGGTTCGCAATACATCGCGCCTGGCGATGATGCCGATCAGCTTGTCCTTGGCGTCCACGACGGGAACTCGAACGAGATCGCTGGCCCGCAGCACGTGCACCAAGGTACCCAACGTCGTTTCCGGCCGGACGGAGTACGGGTTGGCCGTCATGATGTCCTTCGCCGAGACGGTACCAAGCGGATGCCCGTCATCCACCGCCCCCAGCAAATCATGTTCGCTGACGATGCCGGTCAGCTTCCGGCCGTTCTCCACGACCGGCACGGCTCCGAACCCCTCGATCATCAACGACGCGATCACGTCCCCTTTCGTCTTCAGGCGGACATATTGCACTTCCGTCTCCATGACCTGGTTGACGGTCATGGAATCGAAGTCTTTGACCTTGGGCTTCCCCTTGGCCCTCTTTGTCTTTTTCATTCGTCCCCCTTTCCCAACGGCCCGATGTCCCCGCCTTCCTGTGGATCCTCAGCCACGTGAACGGGGGAATCCTGTTCTTCTTTCCAACGGACATGGATGACTTTCTGTCGACCGGACTCCACCGTGATCCCTTTGAGCCGCTGCACTTGACCGCGAAACGTTGCCGACAGATCATACGGGCCCGGAGGGAGGTCGACGAACAACCAGGGGCCTTCGACTTGCTCAGGTGGAATGATTGTCGCGGCTCCACCCGCAGCCGGCTGAATCGTCACCCCCACGTGTGAAAGAAACGGTTTGTGGCCGGCCGTGAAGATGATCTTGAGCGCGAAGGAGGGATAGCGAGCCGACCGCTCCTCCGCCCCGACGCCGGCGCTGAAATACCGTACGTTCCCACTTCGATAAAGAGGCAGCGAACTGGAGACGGTTCGTCCATCATGTTGCCATTTCAATTCAACTTGCTCATCCGACTCCGCGACCGTGGCGCTGACGGCTCCTTCCTCTAAAGCCGCCTGACTCGCGATGACTATTCCGCTCAGCAGCAACCAAACCAGAGGTCTTCTCATAGGCGCTCTGCTTTCACCGATCCGGTCGTCATGGAAAAGTCCGTGTACCTGCGAAACGAGGGAGAAGCCGACTGACGCCAATCACCACAGTGCCGTCGCCCCATCTGCTGCAAAATGCCGCAACCTGGCAACCGATCAATCCCCGGTTCATGTCATCACTGCCTTGGAAATGGTTCATTCTTCGTCCGTATCCGTGCTTCTCACAGGCACATCAGATGCAGATCTGATACCCGAATCCTTTCTTTAGATTGGAACCGCCACAGGAGGACCTATCATGCGGATCGTGTGTGCGATCGATGGGTCGGAACAGTCCCAATGGGGGATTCAGGCTCTTGAAGCCCTCGCCAGCCGAGAGCCCGAACAGGTGACCTTGCTCCACGTCATTGACAAGCCCGCGCTCCAGGCCCTCACCGGAAAGAATCCCGTGAGGGAACGTCGGGTTCTGGCGGCCATGGAAAAAGCCGGCGGCATGCTGCTTCGGGATGCGGTGCGGTCCGCTCGCGTGGTCCTCGGCCAGGCGGCAACCGCCCCGCGCACCAAGATCCGAACCATCGTGGCCCATGGATCCTCGGCCAAGACCATCGCCAAAGAAGCGGCTCGCCTGAAGGCCGACTTGATCCTGATGGGCTCGCGAGGGCTGAGCGACATTCAAGGGTTCTTGCTGGGGAGCATCTCGCGTCAAGTCGCTTCGCTCGCTTCCTGTTCGGTGTGGGTCGTGAAGCAACCGACCCACAAGCTCCACCATGTCGCCCTCGCGGTCGACGACTCCGCACCATCACGAGCCGCCGCGCGCTTCCTCCGCTCCTCCATTCTTTCGGAGAGCGCCACCGTCACGATTCTCTCGGCAGTGCAAAGCCCCGTCACGGACTTTGCCGCACGCTACCTCTCCGACGCACAACTGGCCGAATTGACGCAGCCGGTGATGGAGCGGGCCACGACGCTCGTCAATGGGCTGAGAAACGACTTCATCAAAGAGGGATTTTCGGTCGTGACGCAGGTGGAGATGGGTCACGTCGTCGAGACCATCGTGAAACACGTCGAGGCCAATCGTGACGAGCTCCTGGTAATCGGATCGCGAGACCTGTCGAAGAGTGAGCGACTCTACCTCGGCAGCGTGTCCGAGAGCGTGCTCCGACACGTTCCCTGCTCGGTCTTGATCGTACGGGGCGCCCGGGGACCGCTTCGGCGGAACATCATGGTTTAAGATACATGCATGGTCTCTTCCTATTCCTACGATGACATCCACCGGCTGTCGGCCGACGAGGCCCTACGACGGCTGGAGAGCGCGGGCGGCGGCCTCCGCACGGACGACGTGCAACGGCGGTTGACTCAATATGGACGAAATATCCTCAGTGAACCGAATCATTTCTCGCTGATTCGCGGACTCGGCCGCCATTTCACCCACTTTCTCGCGGTCCTGCTCTGGATCGCCGCCGCGCTTGCCTTTGTCGCCGACCGAATGCAACCAGGCGAAGGCATGGCGACACTGGGCTGGGCCATCCTCGGCGTCATCCTGATCAATGCCGGCTTTGCGTTCTTCCAGGAATACAAGGCGGAGCGCGCCGTCCAGGCTCTCCACCGTCTCTTGCCGGACAAGGCCTGGGTCAAACGGGGAGGCCAAGCGGTCGAGACGGCCCGCGGCGACATCGTGCCGGGCGACGTCCTGATCCTGGAGGAAGGGGAACGAGTTCCTGCCGATGCACGCCTCATCGAGGCCGTCGGAATGCGAGTCGATAACGCCGCGCTGACCGGCGAATCGAAACCGAAGCGGCGGACGGCCGAGGCTTCGCAGGACGGACCCTGGCTCGACCTGCCGAACCTGGTCTTCGCGGGAGCCACGATTCTGTCCGGACACGGACAGGCCGTCGTGTTCGCCACGGGCATGCGGTCGGAGTTCGGAAAGATCGCCGACCTCACCGCAGCGATCGACGGAAGACTCAGTCCGCTTCAAAAAGAGATCATCACGGTCACCCGTGTCGTCGCCGCGATTTCCCTGGCAATGGGAGTGGTGTTTTTCGCGATCGGTCTTTGGACGGGACTGGGCTTCTGGATCAGCGCCATCTTCGGCATCGGGATCATCGTGGCCAACGTGCCGGAGGGACTCCTGCCGACCGTCACGCTGGCCCTCGCCATGAGCAGCCAACGCATGGCCAAGCGCAACGCGTTGGTCAAACACCTGCCCTCCGTTGAAACCCTCGGATGCACCACCGTGATTTGCACGGATAAGACCGGCACGTTGACCGAGAATCGGATGAAGGTGGACCGCTTCTACGCCGATGGCCTCATCGTCGAATCACGAGACGGGTATTTCTTCTCGAGAGGTCGCATGATCAGCACGGTCGAGGCCGAGCGATGGCGATCCTTGTTCGATGCGCTTTCCCATTGCCATAACGCCAAGCGTGTCAGGAAATCTGATGGCCGTTTCTCGGTTCTCGGCGATCCCACGGAGGTCGCCCTCTATGAATTTGCCGTCGATCATGGACTGGTCCACCGACCTCCCCTGAGGCGCATGGGAGAACTCCCCTTTGATGCCGACAGAAAGCGAATGACCACTCTGCATTGGGCGGAAGGACGACTCGTGGCCTTCACGAAGGGCGCTCCCGAATCGGTCCTGACACAGTGCGCACACATTCGGATCCATGACGCAACCCAACCGATGAGCGCCGCCGAACGGGCGAGCATTCTGAACCAGAGTCGGCTCTTTGCGGAACAGGCCTATCGAGTCCTCGCGGTGGCCGCGCGGGAGGTCGTCCATCGGCCGGAGCACATCGAGGTGGAAACGATTGAGACCGATCTCACGTTTCTCGGGCTGGTAGCCATGATGGATCCGCCGCACCGAGAAGTACCCGAAGCCATCCGAAAATGTCGCAGAGCCGGCGTCCGTGTCGTCATGGTCACCGGCGACCATCCGCTCACGGCGTTGGCCGTCGCCCGGAAGATCGGTCTGCTATCGGATCAGGGCACCGAGCCATCGGAATTCGTGCCGGTCATCGAAGGAGTGCAGCTGGATACCATGAGCGAGGAAGCCCTCCGTCGGATGCTGACGCCCTCACGCCCCGACGAACCGGACCCGGTCTTCGCCCGCATGGCCCCCCGCCACAAGATGCGGATCGTGTCCACCCTGAAAGAGATGGGAGACGTGGTGGCGGTCACCGGCGACGGGGTGAACGACGCCCCCGCGCTCAAGAAAGCCGACATCGGGGTGGCGATGGGGATCGCCGGAACGGACGTGGCCAAAGAAATCGCCGACATCATCCTGCTCGACGACAACTTCGCGACGATCGTGAGCGCCATCGAAGAAGGGCGGGCCGTCTACGACAACATTCGGAAATTCTCTTCCTACATCCTTGCCAGCAACGTCCCGGAGATCGTCCCGTTTCTCGGCTATGGCTTCGCCGGAATGCCGCTGGCGCTGACGATTCCCCAAGTGCTGGCCGTCGACCTCGGAACCGACATGATTCCCGCCTTGGGTCTCGGCACCGAGCGGCCTCCGGCCGATGTCATGGACCTTCCGCCCCGGCCGAGGAGCGAGCGGCTTCTTCATCTTCCGATCTTGCTCCGGGCCTATTTGTTCCTTGGGCTCATTGAGGCGGGGATTGCGATGGGAGGATTCTTCCTCTATCTCTACAGTCAGGGCTGGACGTGGAGTACTCACCTGGATTGGTCTTCTCCGTTATATCGAGAGGCCACGACCGTGACCTTCGCCGGGATCGTCCTCGCCCAGGTCGCGAACGTGTTTGCCTGCCGCTCGGATCGGCTCTCCATCACACGACTCGGATGGCTCACCAATCCGCTGATTCTGTGGGGCATCGTCACTGAACTGGCCATTCTGACGCTCATCACCTATACGCCGGTCGGTAACGATCTCTTCGGAACCAGCCCTTTGCCCCTTTGGATTTACGGTCCGCTCATACTCGGGGCGCTGCTGCTGCTCATGGCCGAGGAAATTCGCAAGGCCTTCATGGAGAAGAACACGTACAACAAACAACGACCGACAGGTGGGTGATGGCGAATGATCGAAAAGAATCACTGCGCCATGCGCCGGTCACGGACATGGTGCAGGATAGCGTTGCGAGAAGTCACCCCCAGGTTCCCGCCACGGTCGCTTTTCCTCAGAAACGGCGCTTCCGATGGCCGATCATGTTGGGCGGCGTAACGGGGCTGATCCTGATCGGGGCGGGGATATGGTACTGGATGAGCCCCGGTTCTCCTCGAGTCCTTTACAAGACATCGTCGGTCGATCGTGGGCCGATCACGGCGATCGTGACCGCCACCGGCACGATCAATCCCGTGGTTTCGGTGCAGGTCGGCAGTCAGGTCTCCGGAAAAGTGGCGCAACTCTTCGCCGATTTCAATTCCCACGTGACGAAGGGACAAGTGCTGGCACAGATCGACCAGAAACCGTTCAAGGCCCGGTTAAGCCAAGCACGCGCCGCCGTCAAGAGCGCGAAGGGAAACCTTGCGAAGGCGAGGGTGCTGGCGACCCATCGCAAGCGGGAATTCGATCGCATGGCGGCGTTGCGCCCACAAGCGTTCGTGTCGCAAGCGGACGTGGACCTCGCGGAAACCAACTATCGCGACGCGGAGGCCAATGCCGAGGTCCTGCAGGCGCAACTCGACCAAGCCCAAGCCGCGCTCGCGTCGGCGGAATTGGACCTCGGCTTTACCACCATCTATTCGCCGGTGGACGGCATCGTCGTCTCCAGAAACGTGGACGTCGGTCAAACCTTGGCGGCGACCTTCCAGACACCGGTTCTCTTCGTGATCGCCCAAGACCTGACTCGGATGCAGGTCAATGCCAACGTCAGTGAATCGGACATCGGCGGGGTCCAGGAAGGGACGGACGCGAACTTCCGCGTGGACGCCTATCCCAAACAACGCTTCGAAGGCGTGGTGACGCAGGTGCGCAACGCCCCCATCAACATTCAGAACGTCGTCACCTATGACGTGGTCATCACCGTGAGCAATCCCGAGCTGAAGTTGAAGCCGGGTATGACGGCGAACGTCACGATCGTGACCGCGCGGAAAGAGCATGTCCTCCGGGTCCCGAACGGGGCGCTGCGATTCCGTATGCCCGACGTCCCCATCGACAAGAAAGCGACCAAGGTGTGGGTGCTTGCTCAAGACGACCGGCCTCATCAGGTGGAGGTCACCACCGGCATTGCCGACTCCCTGTCCACGGAAATCGTGGAGGGCGCGTTGCACGAAGGGGATCGCGTCATCGTCGGGATTGAAACAGAGGAAGAACAGGCCCAAAAGAAACTACCGCCCGGCTTCGAACCAGGTCGGGGGATGAGGTAATGGGCCAAAACCGTCTTTCTCGTCTATTCCGTATGTCGGGTCTTTCTGGTGCGGCATCCAGAAGAACGGGAAGGCCAAGGCAGATCGGGTATACAAGATAGACCAGACGACCGGACAGACAACTATGTCTTTTTTCTGGCTCACCCTCCTGTCCGCCTTTCGTATTCTCCGGCGCAATCCGCTTCGGGCCGGCTTGACGATGTTGGGGATCGTCATCGGGATCGGTGCGGTCGTCGCCATGGTGAGCCTCGGCCAAGGCGCCACGGCATCCGTGCAGGCGGAAATCTCCAGCCTCGGAACGAATGTCTTGATCATCATCCCGGGGGCCACCACGGTCGGAGGTGTACGCGGCGGACTCGGGTCCGTTTCGACATTGACCGTCGACGATGCCGAGGACATCGAGAAGAAAATCCCCGGTGTCACGACCGTGATGTACGGCACCCGGTCGGTCCTCCAAGTCATCCGGGAAAACAAGAATTGGAGCACGATCGTCTTCGGTACGACTCCCGTCTTTCCCGATATTCGGAACTGGCCCATCGCCCAAGGAAATTTCTTCACCCAGTCGGACCTCGATTCATCGGCCAAAGTCGTGGTCTTGGGAAAAACCGTCGTCCAGAATTTGTTCGAGCCGGGGGAGGAAGTCGTCGGAAGCGAGGTCCGCATCAGAAACGTCCCGCTGCGGGTCATCGGTGTCCTGGCCTCGAAGGGGCAATCGATCACGGGGCAGGATCAGGATGACTTCGTCGTGCTCCCTTTTTCGACCGCCGAGCGCAAAGTGACGGGCACGAAATTCTTGGGCACCGTCGGGATCATGCTGGTGGCCGCCGAAACACGGCATGAGATTCCGGCCGTGGTGGATGACATCAAGAACTTGTTGCGCGCCCGCCATCGGCTGCATTCGTCCGAGGAAGACGATTTTACCGTTCGCACGATGGAAGACATCGCCAAGACCATGGCCGGCACCAGCCGCACGATGATGTTCATGTTGATGGGCATCGCATCGATTTCCTTGGTGGTCGGCGGCATCGGCATCATGAACATCCTCTTGGTCTCGGTGACGGAACGGACCAAAGAAATCGGTCTGCGCATGGCGGTCGGCGCGAAACGGATGCATATTCTGCTGCAGTTCCTCATCGAAGCGATCATCATGACGGCCATCGGCGGGGCGTTGGGAGTCGGGTTCGGGGTGGGTAGCGCCCAGTTACTGACGCGACTCATCGGCTGGCCGACGATCATCAACGTGCCCGCCGTTACAGCGGCCTTCCTCTTTTCATTGGTCGTGGGCGTCTTTTTCGGTCTCTATCCGGCCAACAAGGCCTCGAAGCTGAACCCCATCGACGCGTTGCATTACGAATAATCCGGACGAAGCCACAGGAAACGCGAGTCATGCGTTGTGTCTCGACTACTCCGCCTAGGGGGCTGTCTAGGTGACTGGAGACGGCCTAACAGTTAGATAGAGAAGCAAGAAGTTGCCCGCTGAATTGAAGGGTGTCGAGATCGTCGGGCAGACGCGTTGATCAATCAATTCACTGAAGGAGGGAGACATGAACGCGGAGCAGTTCAAGGGCAAATGGAGTCAGTTCAAGGGAGAGGTCAAGCGTCAGTGGGGAAAACTGACCGATGACGATATGACGCAAGCCGAAGGAAACTATGACAAGTTCATCGGCCGAGTCCAAGAGCGATATGGCGATAAGAAGGACGAGGTCATGAAGTGGACGAACGACTGGTTTGAGAAACAGACGACAAAAGAGGCCGGTTCCCCGAGATGAAACAGCTCCCGTTGAGAACTTGCTGATATGAATGTAATAGGTTCTTTACACATACAGGAGATTATCGATGAAAAACATCATGCTTGCAGCGATCATCGTGACATTGGCGAGCTCGCCGGCGTGGGCGATCTTCGAAACGAATAAAGAGTTAGTTTCCACCGCCAAGATCACCCTAGAAGAAGCGGTGAAGAATGCGCTCAAACTCGTGCCGGGCAAGGCCGTGGAAGCCGAGATCGGAACCGAGGGCGGCCGGACGGTCTATGAAGTGGAAATCATCGATCAGAATCGCAAGAGTCAAAATGTCTTGGTCGACGCGCAAACCGGGCAAGCCAGGACGGATAAGTAACCGTAGCAAGGCATCGGCGTGGGAGTGACATCCTCCTCCTACGTCGATGCACGCATCTCATCCCTGTGGTGTGCAGATGGGGGATTGAACCAGGAGGCCTTTATGTTGAGCTGGGCCGTTACATTCTTGGTCATCGCGATTATCGCCGGAGTGCTCGGACTGTCGGGAGTCGCCGGCACAGCCACCAGCATCGCTTACGCGCTGTTCGTGATTTTTATCATCCTGGCGCTGATCGGTTTCTTCACCGGTCGTAAGCCGGCGGCTTGAGAACGATCGCACATTATAGGTTGCGAAGATAGTCTTCGATGGCTTGTGTGGCAAGGCCGAAACATTCGCAACTCAATGCCTGTAACTTTTTAATGTCGATCAATTCCACTTTTCCATAGCTATAGCTGACTAAGCTCCGACGTTGAAACGCGGATAAGACCTCGGTCACGGTCGTGCGTTGAGAGCCCAGTTGGTCGGCCAAAAAATCGTGGGTGAACGGAAAGATGGTGTCTCCGGTCCGCTGATGGTGCGCCAACAGCCATCGAGTCAGCCGTTGTTCCACGGAATGCCACTGGCTGCAACCGACGGAAATCACCGCATGGCGAAACAGCACGGCGTTGAACCGGTGAACCGCCTGCGTAAAGACCGGCAGACGGGACAATGCGGCTACGACGGTGGTCATACTCACACGCCAGGCCGCTCCGCCGATCTGCACGATCGTGTGAGTGGGCGAAGTTGCGGGTCCGACCAGCCCACTGGGACAATAACAGCCTTCTCTTCCCACGACCGCCACTTCGATGACCCGACCACTTGGCTGCATGTCCATGACACTGATGGCGGACTGGAGGGGAAAGTAGAGATAGCGGAGAGGAGTCCCGATATAGTTGAGCACCTGTCTCGTACGCAACTTCACGAGCTCCATATGCTGTTCCAGCTCTTGCTTCTCGGCGATCGGCAGGCTAGCCAGCAGTTGATTCAATTCGAGCTTCACTGTCATGGGATGAGGATACAACTCAGAGCAGCAGCCTGGAACTAGGAATGTCTCCTTGCATGTAACGATCAGCTCGCCGCACGCTTTTTACCGATGCTGTAGCATTCACAGGAGATTTTCGTGAGAGAACTTCGCATGGCCACCCTAATCGAACCTCGTCCACATTGAATCCATCCTTCCGTTTCGAAGCCGCGGAGAGTATGGACGACGCTCTGACGAGACACTCCTAAAATACCGGCCAATATTTCCTGCGTCACGGGGATTGCCTGCCGGTCGCTTTTGTCCATGGCCGTCAATAGCCAGCGCGCGCATCGTTGCGCCAGTGAATGAAGCCGGTTGCACGTCACAGACAGAGCCAGCTCGGTAAACAAACGACTCACATACTGACATAGGCAGCGCGATACCGACAGGCTCGATTCCGCCGCGGCCTTGAGAACATCCGATTTCATTCGAATGACCGTGCCGGGAATCACCGTGATCACTTTCGCCAACGCGCCGTGATCTCGGGCCGTGGAGCCGTCCAGCAGGACGCTCGTATCGGTCAGCCCTTCGCGCCCGACCGTAGCCAGTTCCACGGTCGCTCCGTCCGAGGTCGGCATCAGCATGGACATGAGCGCCGTGAGGGGAAAGAAGATATGCCCGACGGGCTCTCCCGCCTGGTGCAAGACTTCCTTGGCCTCAACTTCAAGCATGTGCATATGGGGAAGGAGTCTGGAGAGATCCACAAAGGGAACATCATGCAAAATCAAATTGCTCCTGGCCTGTTCTTCCAAAGAATCCAACAACTTCCCTTTCTAAGTGCCGCAGGCAGTATGCCTGAGGATCCGATGGGAATTCTGTCGTCTGGACGACATTCACCTATCTTGCTCTAGTAAATTTACTAGTTTGTCGGCTACGTGACAGACGGTACTACCTTGCCTATCGGTAGAATGTTTCACTCATTGGGGAAGGGAATTGGTAAAGAGAGAAGTCATGGCGTCGGCTCCTTGAGGGCGCCGACCGGGACAACGAAACATGCAAACAGCATATTGTCGTCTAAACGACAGACCTCGCATACGAACATGAGTAGCATGGCGAACTTTTCCGATGGACAAGAACCTAAAGTGTACCGCGGCGACATCCCTAAGACCACGGTCGGTCGGCGCAGCAAGGCCAGGCGCACGTGCACTCGATCTGGAGGCGATAATGAACCTTTGGCGAAAAGAGATTCAGGACTTCTCGAAAACGTGCGAGAAACTTCTCTCCCACTGCTTGGCGCCCGGCGAGAAGCCGCTAAGCGAGGAGGAGAGGGAACTGCTCGGCTATTATTTGTATGAGCTCAAACGGCTGGCCATGCCGATCGACACCACTCCACGTTCGTAAGGGGATCGGTCTCGATAGTTACGCGGCCGTTAAGGCGAGGAGGCCACGGTCATCGCCGCGATGCCGCCATTGATATCTCACCTAAGCGTGCAGTAAGACTTCTGAATACTGCCAAGCTCTTCGGGAAGCCATGTCATCTTCATTCAATCCAAATCGTCCGGATGCCGCCCTTGCCCCCTACCGCGCCATCTTCGCCAATGCGACCGACGGCATCGCCGTCATCGATCCCCACGGACGCTATATCGAGCAGAACCTGGCCCATCGGGTGATGCTCGGGTACTCGGACGATGATTTGATCGGTCACACTCCGGCTCTTCATGCCGGGGAAGAGGTCTTCCAGCGAATTGCAAAAGAACTGATCGATACCGGACGTTTCCGCGGGGAGCTGCGATCACGCCGTAAAGATGGGCGATGGATCGATATCGCTCTGTCGGCTTTCGGCATCTACGACGATCATGGCGACGTGCTCTGCTATGTCGGCATGAAACGCGACATCACGGAGCGAAAGAAAGCCGAAGAAGCCGCACGAGAGACGGAAGACGCACTGCGTGCGGCACACGATTCGTTTCGCCGTCTCGTCGAACAATCTCCCTTCGGAGTCTACGCGGTGGACGCCGATTTCCGGTTGGTACAGGTCAGCGTCGGTGCTCAGAAAGTGTTTAAGAATGTCCGACCGCTCCTGGGGCGTGATTTTTCCGACGTGCTGCGTCAGATTTGGCCGGAACCGTTCGCCGGCGAGGCGGTCGCCCGGTTCCGACATACCTTGGAGACCGGTGAGCCGTACCATGCGCCCAGTACCGTTGAGCAGCGAAACGACACCGGCGTAGTGGAAGCGTATGACTGGAAAATCGAACGGTTAACGTTGCCGGATGGTCGCTTCGGTGTCGTCTGTCACTTCTATGATCTCTCGGAACGCCAGCGATACGAGGCGGCGCTGCGTGAGAGTGAAGCGCGTTTCCACCATATGGCGGACAACGCGCCCGTCATGGTGTGGGTCACGGAACCGGATGGAACATGCTCGTTCTTGAGCCGGTCGTGGTACGACTTCACAGGCCAGACGCCGGAGACCGGTTTGGGATTTGGATGGACCAATGCCGTCCATCCCGACGACCGCGCGTCGGCGGAGCGGACATTCGTCGAGGCCAACCACACGCATCGCCCATTTAGACTCGAATATCGCTTGCGAAGGCATGACGGGGAATATCGATGGGCGATCGATGCGGCCACGCCGCGGTTTTCTTCCCGGGGAGACTTCCTCGGCTACATCGGGTCGGTCATCGACATCACCGAGCGCAAGCACGCCGAGCAAGCGCTGGCCTCGAATGAAGAGAGATATCGGCATATCTTTGAAAGCACCGGGGTGTCGTTGTTTGAAGAAGATTGGTCGAGCGTTCGCCGTTGGTTTGACGGCCTGCGCGCGGACGGTGTCACGGACCTGAGCGGGTATCTGGACGCACATCCCGAGAAGGTCGTGAAGACCATTCCGCTGGTTCGCATCACGGACGTGAACGACTATGCGATGAGACTCTTTCAGGCGCCGTCCAAAGCGGCGTTGCTCGGCGCCTTGGATCGCATTTTTGTTCCGGAAACGATCGCCGTATTCAGGGAAGAATTAATCGCGGTTTGGGAAGGGCGGGACTTGCACGAACGCCCTGCTTCCTTGCGCACGATCAATGACGAACCTCTTCCGGTGTTGTTCACCCTCAAGGCGCCCCGTCATGCCGATGATTGGCGCCGCGTGTTGGTGGCCGTGACGGATCTCACGGCGTTGCGTGAAGCGGAATCCGCAGTCCGAGAAAGCGAGGAGCGGTTCCGCACCTTGGCCGACAACATGTCGCAATTCGCCTGGATGGCGGACGCGAAGGGTTGGCTCTTCTGGTACAACCGGCGCTGGTTCGATTACACGGGCACCACATTGGAAGACATGCAAGGATGGGGTTGGCAAAAAGTGCACCATCCGGACCATCTCCATCGTGTGATCGAAAAATGGCAAACAGCCATTGAGGCAGGCGACGCATGGGAGGACACGTTCCCGCTCCGTGGCCGCAATGGAGAGTACCGTTGGTTCCTCTCTCGGGCGGTGCCGATCAGAGACGCCGAGGGAGACATCGTGCATTGGTTCGGCACGAACACCGATATCACGGAATTACGCGAAGCGGAGGAAGCGCAAGCGCGCTTGGCCGCCATCGTGACGTCGTCCGATGATGCCATCATCGGCAATGATTTGAACGGGATCATTACGAGCTGGAACCGCGGGGCGGAACGCCTCTACGGTTACACCGAGCAGGAAGCCGTGGGTCGCTCGATCACCGTCCTTATGCCGCCGGAACGCATCGATGAAGTGCCCGCGATCCTCGCCCGCATCGAGATGGGAGAATCGGTCGAACATTATGAGACCATCCGGCGGCGCAAGGACGGCACGTTGCTGGACATCTCGTTGACCGTATCTCCCATCAGGGACGAGCAGGGTCGCATCATCGGAGCATCGAAGGTGGGGCGCGACATCACCGAACGGAAACGGCACGAAGAGGAATTGCGCCGCTGGAAAGACGAGCTGGAAGTGCGCGTGCGAGAGCGGACGAGTGAATTGCTGGCGACGCAAGGTCGGTTGATGACCCTGACCTCGCAACTCAGTTTGACCGAACAACATGAACGCCGCAAGCTGGCGCGGGACCTGCATGATTACCTGGCGCAGATGCTGGCCGTCGGACAGATGAAAACCGGTATGCTGAAGAAAAAGATTTCATCCCGACAAGACGCCTCGCCGCTGTTGCACGATTTGGATAAAGTGTTCCAAGAGGCCTTAGTATATACGCGCACGTTGATTGCCGAGTTGAGCCCGCCATCGCTGCAAGATTCCGGTTTACCGGCGGCGCTGAAGTGGTTGGCTGAACGATTCGAAAAGGACGGGCTGAAGGTGGATGTACGGTCCGACTGTGAATCCATACCGTTGCAGGAAGAGAATGCGGTCGTGGTGTTTCAAGCGGTGCGCGAGCTCTTGTTCAACGTCATGAAACATGCGGGTGTCGATCGCGCGACGGTGACGGTGACGCGGGACGATGACGACCTCTTGCGGGTGGCCGTCGCCGACCGAGGCAAAGGGTCGTCTCCCGAAGCCTTGCAACGCTCCGCTCAACCCGGCCATCTCGGGCTCGTGAGCGTGCGCGAACGTTTCCGGGCGATGGGGGGACAAGTGGATGTGGTCTCGCTCCCTGGTCAGGGCACGACAGTGGCGCTCCTATTGCCGATCGGCGGGAAAACGGCGCGCCGCGAGGAACCGGGACTCAGTGCCGTGACCTCACGGGCCGATGCGGGGAACGGGATTCGCGAACGCACTCCCCTCCGTGTGTTGCTGGTGGATGATCACCGGCTGATGCGTCAGGCGCTGAGGGATATCTTGGCCGTCGACGATCGGATTCGCGTGGTCGGCGAAGCGGGCACCTGCGAGGAAGCACTCATGCTGGCGGCCAATGTGGCGCCTGACGTGGTGGTTACCGACATCAATTTACCGGCCGTGGACGGCATCGAAACGACCAAGCGTGTCAAAACCCTGTATCCCCACATGGTGGTGATCGGACTGTCCGCCCATACGGTAGATCATTTGAAACAGAGCCTACTTTCCGCCGGCGCGAAGACCTTGTTGTCCAAAGAATGTGCCGCGGAAGAACTTATCCCCACCATTATAGAAAGCTGCTCTGAACATCCGAACAATCGGAAGGCCTGAGCCGCCGCTTCCCGCCCATCAACGTGTCCGGTCTTTTCTCTCTAAGCACAACGAGGTGCTCTACGAGGGGCATGAACCCGAGCAGCAGGCCGAAGACAACTTGAGGAGAGTCGGATTCACATACATCGTTCCGCTGGGGAAAAGCGACCGCAGCCGACAATTGTTCTATGCGTCACATGCCTGAGAAGAGGCCGTCGTCTCGGCTCGGTACGGGCTGTGTGACAATCGAATCGCGCCGCGCGGACTGACATCGAGGCCGATGTCTCTTCTCTTGGCCGCCCGCGATCCGATTCGTCAATGCTCAGACAGCTGCGTCGGTGAAGCGACGGCGTTCCGCTGCGACTCGTCCCAGATCGGCGGCGTACAGGGAGGTGGCCGATCTATATGGTCAGCACGACTTCCGCCTCGCCGACGCGACGGGTCACTCTCAACGCCACCTCATTCTCGTGGCGATCGAGGACGAGATCGAGGCGCGCGGTGCCGACGGAGAGGTTTCGAATCTCCACCCGCTCGAGGAACGGCGGAAGCACGGGACGAACGAAACTCACGAGGCGGCGAGGCGCATCGATCTGTAAGCCCAGACAGGCTTGGAGCAACATGAAGCCGGCGCCGGACGCCCAGGCTTGCGGCGCGCAGGCCGTCGGGTAGAGGGTGGGACTTTCCCCGTGCCGCCGGGAAAATCCGCAAAACAATTCCGGCAGCCGATGAAGTTCGAGGAAGAGGCTCGTGTCGAAAATGCCGGTCAAAATCTTCATCGCTCCTTGCTTATAACCGTAGGCCGCCATGCCGGCCGCGATGAGGGCGTTGTCGTGAGGCCACACCGACCCGTTATGGTAGGACATGGGGTTGTACCGTGCCTCCGAGGACGCGATCGTGCGGACGCCCCATCCGTTGAAAAATTCCTCGCTCAAGAGCGCGCGAGCCGTGCGTATCCCGCGTTTCTCTTCCGCGATGCCGCCATAGAGGCAATGGCCGGCGTTCGACGCGCGTACACGGCAAGGCCGTCCCCGCCCGTCCAACGCCAAAGCATAGGAGTTCAGTTCTTCGCACCAGAACGCCCGTTCGAATCGTTCTCGCAGTGAGTCCGCTTCTTTCAGCAGGCGATCGGCGTGATCATGATCCTCTAGAAGCCGCGCCAAGTCCGCCGCGGCTCGTTTCGCCCGGTACACGTACGCCTGGACCTCACAGAGCGCAATCGGCCCGTCCGCCGCCGTCCCATCGGCATGAAAAACGGCGTCGTAAGAGTCTTTCCACCCCTGATGCACGAGCCCGGTGGCGGAACGGCGGGCATAGGTCACGAAGCCCATCCCGGTGGGATCGCCGTACTCATCGATCCACTGGAGCGCCAGCTGAATATGAGGCCAGAGCACCTTGAGAAAATCGTGATCGCCGCTGCGCTCGTAGTAGGCGCCCGCCAGAACGATGAACAAGGGCGTGGCATCGACGCTCCCGTAGTACTTGCCGAACGGGATTTCCCCCAAGGCGGCCATCTCCCCCTGACGCGTCTCGTGTAAAATTTTGCCGACCTCCGCATCCTGTTCCGGCCGATTCTCCGTCGCCTGGTTCGAAGCCAGAAAGCCCAGCACGCCTCGCGCGAGAGCGGGATTCATCCACAACATCTGCAACGCAGTGATGATGCCGTCCCGTCCGAACGGGACGCTGAACCACGGAACTCCGGCATACGGATAGGGGCCCTGCGGTGTGTCCGAGATCAACATGTGGAGATCGGCGATCGACCGGTTCAGCCAATGATTGAATTGTTCATTCGACGTGTAGACATGGGCGTCGAACGCTTTGGCCTTCTGCAACGCGCGATCGGCCTCACGGTGGGCACGGTCGTAGGATACAAAGGTCCGTTTTTTTCGCGGACTGATTTCACAGGATATCGAGATGTCCCACATCATGTCGGCGAGCGGAGGAACCGCCGTCTTGATCATGAGTCCGTCTGGCGTCACCCGCTTCGGCGTCGGTGAGCATCGAATAGAGGTTCGCCGTATCGTCTCATCGAGTCCTTTGTACCCGAGGATCAGTCCGGTCTTCGACCGAACGGTATCGAGCCGCGACCCCCGATGAGGTCGCTGTCGGCCCCGCGCTTCGAAGAGGTCGGCGAAATCCGAATCCATGGCGATCGTGAGCACGAGGGGAAATGTTCCGGCGCCGTAGTTATGAACCTGGATGCGCTCGTGACAGGTCCCTTGCCAGAGAAACCGGGTACGGCACAGATGGAGCGTGCCGCGCGGAACGGGCAGGTCACCGTCCGCCATCTGGTCCGGGTTGGTGAGATCGATCCGAACGAGCGCATTGTCCTCTTTCACCATGGCGCTGAGCAACATCGGACGCTGGGGGCCCAGCGAAAGCTCGAACCGGGAGAGGAACCGCGTCCCTTCATGATAGAGGCCCTGCGGGCCGGGAAGGACTTGATGAATGTCACCGTATCGATCGAACACTGCGAAGGTCTCGCCCTGTTTCAACACTTCCGTGCGGGCATCCGCCAATGAGGAGGAGGCGAGGATGTAATATTGATCCTTCAATCTGATCACGTCGTTCATGAATGATTCCCTTCAATGTACGGCGCTTGCTCGGCTCATGCGCGCGGCGACCAAACCGGTTATCAGCAACACGAGCCCGATCCCGAGCAGGCCGGTTTCAGGGCCCTGCTGTTCGGTGATCCATCCGAACGCAGAAATTCCCCCGATGGCGGCGGTCATGGCGCCGGTCCCATAGAGTCCCAACACGCGCCCCACCATCTGGCTCGGGACGAGCTCTTGGATGATGCCCCACGCAATCGGAGTAAAGGCGCCCATTCCACAGCCGATCAGCCCCATGAGGAGACCGGCGACATAGGGATCGGGCGTCCTGGTCAACGCGCAAATGGCTATCCCGCTCAGCACACTGGTGCCCATGATCAGACGAATCCGATCCTTGATCAACCAGTCCGTTGCCCACATGAGTGCGATCGATGTGGCGAAGAGTCCGATCCCGACCGCCGACCACAAATAGCCCACCTCGACCGGACCCAGCCCGAGCATCTTCCGAGCGAACACCGGGAAGAGCGCGGTCAAGGCGCTGGTGCCGAACGTATAGAGGGCGGCCATGCCGGTCAAAAGCAAGATCGCCGGTTTGGCCACGACGCTATAGCGAAATCCTTCGACGAGATCTTGCAGGATCGTCGGCTTTACGACAGGGGCAAGGGAAGGATTCTTTGAGACAGGATTCTTGAAATGAACCAACGCGAGGCAAGCCGCGGAAATCATGTAGGTGGCGGCGTTGAGGCACAACACTTCTTGAGACCCATACGCGGCGATGCCCAAGCCGCTCAGCGCCGGCCCGAAAATAATGCCGAGGCTGGTCGTGCTTTGCAGAAGCGCGTTGGCGGCCGTGAACTGCGGTTTGGGGACAAACGCCGGAATGGAGGCGGTAAGGGCCGGACCGAACACCGCCGTCGCGATGGCGTGCAAGAGGACCAACACATAGAGCACCGACACCGTAAAGGACTCGACCGGGATGAGGCACGGAATCAGCCCGATCAACAACGCGCGCAGCACATCGCTGCTGATCAGCAACACTTTTTTCGGAAGGCGATCGACATACACGCCGATGATCGGCCCCAAGAGGATCGGAGGGATCGTCTGCAGCAAGCCGATCACGGAGGTTTTGAGAGGCGACCCGGTGACGGCATAGACGAACCACAGGAGCGCCAGTCTCGAGACGCCGTCGCCGATTTGGGAGATAAGTTGACCGGACCAGACGAGCCCGAAATCGCGGGTCAGGAGCAGCGGACGATCCTGGACCGAGAGACTGGTGTTGTCCACCGTGGAAGGAGAGTACGGCAAGGGGCCGGAGCGGCCTTGCATCAGCTCTCGCCCTCCAACCGTATCTTTTCGGTGTTCACAGCCCGGACACCAGGCACTTGACGGGCGGCTTCGGCCGCTTCAAGCGCGATGACTTGGAAACGAACCGTTCCGTTGAGTTGCACGATGCCGTCCTCCGTCTTCACCTCAAAGTTGGCCGCTTTGAGGGTGGCGCTCTTGGAGAACCGGTCTTTGATCAGCGCGGTCAGGATTTCATCCTGTTTCTTCACCAACGCTTTCGCCAGGTCTTTCTCGACGGCAAGCTTGTTGACCACCGTCTTGACGCCTTGAACGGCTTGCGTGATTTCCGTCGCGGCTGTTTTCTCCTCTTCGGTCGAGACACGCCCGGTGAGCGTCACCGTTTGCTGGTCGTTCTCCGCTTCGATGTCGTAGTGAAAAAGCTTTGGATCGGCCATGAGAGCCAGCTTGACCGAAAGGATCAGCGAGCCCAACGTCTTTCTGGAAGGCTCCTTCTCTTTGACCTCGGACTCCGGCGGTGTATCGCCCTTGGTCGGAGGCGCATCCGCCTTCGTCGCCGGAGCCGGTTGGGATTGCGGCTTCGGCTCCGGGGTCTTGGGATGGGCCGGCTGCCCGTCCGCGGGAGCCGGATGATGTTGGGTTCGCGAAGGAGATTTTTCCGACCCGCTGTCTTTTTCCGGTGGCTTGGACTCCGTCGATGGCTTGGATGGAGCCGGTTGACCGTCGGCGGGAGCCGGATGATGTTGGGTTCGTGAAGGAGATTTTTCCGACCCGCTGTCTTTTTCCGGTGACTTGGACTCCGTCGATGGCTTGGATGGAGCCGGTTGATTATCGCCTGGGTGTTGTTGATGGCGTGACGGGGACTTCTCCGATCCGCCCTCCTTCTCCTGTTGTTCAGAAGAGACGGCAGACAGGGCCATTGATCCCCACAGCAGCATGCCGACACTGGAAACAATCATCGCTTTCGACAATAGAGTCATACAGCACGTTCCTGGTGGATGCCTCTCCTCCGACATCGCATTGTAACCCGTCATTCCTTTCCTGTCATCAACACAGAACGGAGGCGGCCCCGTTCTACGGGACCGTCTCCTGTTCAATGTCGAAGAAGCGTGAGAACAGTGTTGCGCCGGACCGCTCGGTATGGATTTAGGATTGCGCGGTGCTCGGTCGTGAGGCGAAGGTGGCGGCAGTGGACACCACCAAACCGGTCGCGTGGGACTTATAAAAGCTGAAGAGCCACGCGGTGGCGGCCGTCATGAGAAGAATGAGGCTGATTCCACCCAGACTGGCGGCGGGACCGATCGTATCGGCGGCCCATCCAAAACCCGCCATGCCCGCCATGGACGACGCCATGCCTCCCGTGGCGAAGCTCGTGAAGACTCGGCCGAGGAGATGCGAAGGCGTCAATTCTTGGAGCATCGTCCATACCAGCGGAGTAAACATGGCGGTGCTCCCTCCGATCACCGCGATCAGCGCTCCGGCGGCCACCGGCGCGTCCAGGAAACCGAGCGCCGCCACGGCAAGACCGCCGATGGCCAAGGCGCCCGACATGAACCGCAGACGCCAGGGCACGTCTCCCTGTGAGATCGACGTCAAGCCGAGAGAGGCGAGCAACATTCCGACCCCGAGCGCCGACCACAGCCACCCCAGCTGGATGGGGCCCACATTGAGCACGTCTTTCGCGAAAACCGGCAGCAGAAAGACGAAGGCACTGATGCCGACGCTATAGAGCGTGGCCGTCAGCATGAGGAGCGTGACGGTCTTCTGTTCCACGAACACGAAGCGGAACCCCGCCAACAAATCGTTCGCAATACCCTCCGTCAAACCCTTAGTCGCGGCGCCCAAACCGCCGAGCGTTTCATGCATGCGAATGGGGAACAAGCAGAGCGCGGAGATGAAAAATGTCGCGGCGTCGGCATAGAGCACGTTCTGCGCGCCGATCAGCGCGATCCCCAGGCCGCTGACGGCCGGCCCCACAAGCAGCCCGACGTTGGTGGTCGTCTGCAGCAACGCGTTGGCGGCAATGAGCCGCTCTTTCGGCACGATGAGCGGAACCGCCGAGGTCAGCGCCGGCCCAAAGATCGTGGAAAAGATCGCGGTGGCGAACACAAGGACGTAGAGCCGATCAAGCGTCAAGGCCCCCATGGCATAGAGCACCGGGATCAGGAGCACCATCAGGGTTCGGAGCAGATCCACTCCGATCATGACGGGCTTCTTGCGGACGCGATCCAAATAGACTCCGATCAGGGGCCCAAGCAGCAAGGGCGGAAGGGTTTGAAGCAGTCCCACCACCGTCATCTTGAGCGCCGACCCGGTCATTTCGTACACAAACCAGAGCAACGCCACCTTGTTGAGGCTGTCGCCGATCTGCGAGATCGTCTGGCCGGCAAACAAGAAACCGAAGTCTCTGGTCTTGACCAGTTCCCAGCCTCGAGCACGGCTTGGAGCGGATCCGGTCTCTTCCGAACGAGCAGATACGTCAGACATGTCGGCCTCTCCCCAGAATCTTATGTTGCTCGGAGGCGAAGGCATGTGCGCCTTGCACCGCTCCGTCTTCGAGAAGGCGTTCATACAACGCCACGTAGTCGCGCGCCATTCGATCCGCGGTAAACCGTTCGTCGAACGCCGCCCGGCAGCGCCGTCGATCGATGAGAGGGACTTGTCCGACGGCGTCGATCATTTCGGATACCGACTCGCAAATGAAGCCGGTCACCCCGTGATCGATGATTTCCGGAATCGACCCGCGCCGGTACGCCAAGACCGGAGTGCCGCAGGCCAACGCCTCGATCAGCACCAATCCGAAGGGTTCCGGCCAGTCGTAGGGGCATACCAACGCCATCGCGTTGCCGATAAAGTCGTTTTTTTCGGCATCGGAGATTTCTCCGATGAATTCAATCAAGGGATGGGCGAGCAACGGCTCCACTTCGGCTTCATAGTAATTTTGGTCGGCGGGATCGACTTTCGCCGCGATCCGCAACGGCAGGCCCGCCCGTTTGGCGATTTCAATCGCTTGGTCAGGACGTTTTTCAGGAGAAATCCGTCCAAGGAACGCCAGATACCCTTGCGTCTGGGGGTGAAACGAGTAGAGGTCGCGAGGAAGACCATGGTGGATCGTCGCCGCCCAATTGGCCCAAGGCAACGGTTTGCGCTGGGCATCCGAAATGGACACCAACGGCATTTCGGAGAATTCCCGGAACACCGGCTCCAGTTCAGGAAGATCCTGACGACCGTGCAGGGTCGTGACGACAGGGATGGTATTACGCCTGGCCAGGGGGAATCCGATGAAATCCAAGTGCGAATGGATGATGTCGAAACCTGCCGCCGCTCCAAGGGCCCGCTCCTGCAGCATCATCAACGGAGCGTCCCGGTTGAAGATGCCGGTGTTCAATCGGAGGGCCTGCGGGCAGATGGCCTCGAGCCGCGCGGTGGTTTCCGAATCACCGCTGGCAAACAGCGTGACATCGTGCCCTTGGGCGACCAATTCCTCGGTTATGTAGGAAACGATTCGTTCGGTTCCCCCGTAGAGTTTCGGCGGGACACTTTCCCACAACGGGGCCACTTGTGCGATTCTCATAAACCTTCCTTTCTCTTCTTTTGATAGTAGTGTAATGAGACAGTCGGATCAGTCGCCGCTTGTTACTTGTTATCCGTTATGTAGGCCAGCTTAGTAACATGTGCCCGTTCATCGGCAGGAGGCTGATCATCGAGGATCTGTCGCGATCTCCACCCATTCTCATGCTTTCTCCCGCTTCCGCGCTGTTCATGATTGTCATGCTACTAACACACGGCATCGGGCTCAACGGACAAAACTTCGATGAGTGAACCGACATATGTCCAATCGCCGGCGCTTGACTCGACCTGCACCCCATGATTGACCTCCACCGAGAATACGATGCAGCCACTTGACGCGGCGTGAGTCGAACATTCTACTTGCCACGACACCGGCGTCCCCTCCTCCAAAATGAAAAGACACACGAACCTCTGATCACGGGAACTTTACACATCTCGTGTGTGAAGCGACGATACGGGGTAAGCTCTTCTTTCGGAGGTACTCCTACTGTCCGATTCGCGCGGCCTTGACGATCTTGTCCTCTCTGATCTGCTCCAGGAAGCGATCGGGTGGCACCGCCGGAGGAACGATCCGTACTTCTTGCCAACCTTCGTTCAGCGCTCCCTTATGTCCCTTCATCCCGCTGACCCATTGGTCGATGCTCTCCTGGCTCGTTCCTTCGCTGAACGTCACCCAAAATAGAAAGGGCTGCTGTTGGGTGCTCTGCAGGCCCTCGGCCAGTTGCAACGGTTGCCTTCCGGCATCGGCTTGCCGCGCGTGCAACCGTTCGGGGTTCGGATCGACGGCTTTCGATGCGTTTTGCATAGCTGCTTGCAAGGTGGTTTTCAGGGCGTGGTTATTCTCTTCCAATCCGGCGACTTCCTTCGATAACCGATGATTATCCGCGGTGAGGCTGTGAATGGCCGCTTCAAGCTGCCCCTGTTCGACCCGTCCTCTGCTCGCCAAGTGCCGCGTCGTGCGATCCATCTCGCGGCCGACGGCTTCCAGCCGTTTCTCCAGCTCTTCCTTGACTTCTTCCTTGACCGTCACGACGCTGGACGCCACGGATTCCTGGGTCGACGACAGTTTGACCATGGCTTGATGGACCTGCGCCATCCCGTTCTGTTGGGACTCAAGAGCCTCTCCGATCTTGGCCTGCAATTGGGTCAGCTTCTCCAGCCGCTGTTCAAGTTTTTCCATGTCGGCCGCCGAAGCGGCGGGGAGAGCCGCCGTTTGGATCACCGGGGACGGCGTACGCTCCGGAGCCATTCCGGTCGACAACCGGTCGGCGACCAATCCGACGACCGCCACGGCCAACAACGCTTGCGTGAAGGCGACCGTTCGCATTCCATAGGCAAAGCCTACATCCGGGCGCCGGATCGTCAGCCTGTCGGCGATACCGGCCACGCGCTTCCACACCCGACTCCAGAAGGTCGGAGAAGGAATGAACAGCGCGTTGAGCGTCCCCCCTTGGGCCGTGTTGTGAACACAGAGTTCGACCGCGTCGGACGCAAGCCGGACGCGATTCGCGCGAAACCCCTGTTCAGGCGCAACGAGGCCGCCCAGGAGAGTTCCGTCTTCGGCGCGAAGTTGGACCGTTTCGATGCGATCGACATTTTGAACGCGCAGCGCCGCGTCGATCCCCACACCGTCGAGTTCTCCCACGCGCCGCTCATTGACATAGACCTGTATAGGCTCCGACCGGCCACGAATCGATCGGCTGGGCTGGGCGCTCAATGATTCAAGGAGCTGGGATCGATATGTTTCCAAGTCTTTTTCGTGATCCATAATCTATCCTCCTCCACTCTCCTTCATATCTTTGTTCACAAGCATATCTTCACAAGCGTAAGCACCGAATACAAGACTCGCCTCCCCGTCTAGGGACGAACCTGCAACTCCAAACGCGGTTTTTCGCCGACCGCAGATCCATTCGATCCCAGTCCCCAGGCCGTTTGCATACAGTCCAGGCAGAGTGCCAGGTGCCAGATCCGGTAATCACAGCCATAGCCTTGAGTGAACATGTCCCCCCACTGAGACCGTGAGAGACAAGGATAATGGTCCGGCTCGCTTTTTCGGTAATGAGCCTGGGCGACCCGGATGAGTCGTTCAGCCTCACTGTTGAATCGCTGCCGATGGCGCTGCTGCTGATTGCTCAGCTCGGCCAACTCCGCCTTCGTCAGACCGATTTCATCCATCGTGCGCTGCCAACCGCTCTCCCGCCAGCGTCGAAAATTTTTATAGATACGCTGGCTTTCCAGGCCATTGAGCCCGGTGACCGCGATCACTTCGCCCGCGCCCCATCCATAGGAATGGTGATACAGCGCGATCAACGCGTCACGGCTGACGACCGCCCGCGCCACGAGCCCGTCGAGAAACCGACCGAGCGGCCTTAAGAGATCCGGATGATAGCAAAACGGTTCCGGTTTACTGTGTTGCTTGGCCACCAGCGAGTCGAACAGGAACAACGGACGGCAAGGCACTTCGCTCCGTCCACAGACCAGGAACCGTTCGAGATATTCGGAGCCCCAGCGCAGCGCGAATTTTTCATGTTCGATGTCATCGTTCCACTGACCCGTTTCCCGCAAGAACCGTTTCGTGTAGCCCGTCGCCCGGTCCAATAGAATCGGCAAGGCTTGCGACACGACATGATCGAATTCATCGGAGGTCGAGACCACCTCTTCCAGGCGGCTCACCGTTGCCGTGCGATCAGTCATCACATGGCTCTTGCTGAGCGTATTGTGCATTCTCGTCACGGCCATTGTGCCTCCGTTGACCTCGGAGAGCATTGGACAAATATTCCCGCTCGACCGATCATTTTGTCCATTGCTCTGATCGACAGCCTGTTGGTAGCATTAAAAATCTTAATCTTCCGTCCGGTCGGCAAGAAAACGAGATAACGGTAATCCAACCATTCCCCGTTCTGCAATCCCCTCTTCTCAGTCGGGTGGAAAACGAACTTCGGACCCGAGAAGTCTGCCCCTGTCATACGTCTTCTTAAGCAACACGTGTCGGATTCCTTATCGATGTCGGAATCGGACCATCGACGTGATTCGCCGGCCTTCACGCCAGGGCCTCACGCGTCGACTGCATCATCCGGGCCAGGCATCGTAAGACATACTTAGTCCCTGTTTGCTAGTGGGTGTGCGGAGGAGTATCGGACGGTGCGTGGAGAATTGTTTCCGCATGCCTACAATCCTTACGGTGATCAAGAGGACTCGACAGCCGGCAAGACCGACATCGCACATGACCGGAGCGGCGAGGGTTGCCGGTGCGTCGTATGATCCCAAATGGTTCGGCCGGCCGGAGGAACGTGACGAGTTTCAACCGGCCGAAGAAACGGCTGACATGTGCCGCGACATTGACAGAGGTGACGACGATTCGATGTTGTGCCGCCAAGCCTCATCGATACGCGGGGTCTCGTATCGATGAAGACACGATGCGCATGAGATCTACGCTTGTCCCGGAACCGAACAGAGGACTGTCGTTCCATGGCCCGGTCGGCTGATGATCTTGACGGTCCCTCCGACCAACCGTATTCGCTCCCGCATACCGACGATTCCCATGCCTTTTTGCCCCTCCCAGGCACGCGTGGTATCGAACCCGATGCCGTCATCCGCCACGACGAGTTCGACGCCTCCTTGTCCGGTTCCCGCCAAGGTCACCGCGACGTGCGTCGGGTGCGCGTGTTTCACGACGTTGCACAGGCATTCTTGCAACAGACGAAAAATGGTCGTCATGGCGCCCGGCGAAATATTCACCGGAACGTCCCGTTCGGCAAATTCGATCGTGAATCCCGCCTTCCCACTGAATTCCTTGATGAGATCACGTATCGGACCGACGAGCGAGACGTCCCCCAGGTTACGGGGAAGCAAATCGTGTGAAAGGGTTCGGAAATCCTTCAGCAGAGCGCTCAATTTCTCGCTCATCGCCGAAAGTCGCGGGACGAGATCGGGCAATCGTTGTTCGCACGTCTTCGTCAACAACTTGGCTTCCAGGATGAGCGTCGTGACTCGTTGACAATGATCATCATGGAGTTCCCTCGCGATCCTCTTGCGTTCCTCCTCTTGCGCCGTGAACAGCTTATGGGTGAGCGCCTGCAATTCGGCTTGATTGGCTTCCAAATCGATGTGTTGTCGTCGCAGTGTTTCCTCGGCCTCTTTTCGACGCGTGATGTCCTTGAAGGCGACGCGCAGCAGCTCGCCTTTGCCGGTTCCCTTCTGCACCGGGGCCGCCTGCAAGGCGGCGACGAAAGGCCGTCCATCCGGACGTTTCATTTCGAACTCGCCGGTATCGGCCTCCTGTCTTGAAACGATGCGGCGACAGAACAAGACAAATCGGTCGAGATCCTTGTCGGAGAGGAAGACGTTGAAGGTGGAGATCGCGTGAGCGCGAGGGTCCCACTTGAGCAGAGCCGTTCCCGAGGGGTTCATATCATGGATCCGGCCGTCGCGATCTAGCGTGACATATCCGAGGGGGATCGACTCGTACAACTCTCGATACCGATCCCGGCTTTCCTCCAACTCCCCCTGAGCCAGACGAAGTTCATGGTTCTGCATCTCCAACTCGATTTGATGGACTTGCAGCTCATGGAGCAGGGCCGACACGCTTTCGGGTTTGAGGTTCGGGACCGACTGCTCGATCACCCGACTCAGCCGCTGTTCGGCCTGTCGGCGCAACTCTGCGAGCTGAGGCTGAGTGCGGACATCTGCCATGGGTTCATCCTGATGACTTATGCTCGTCCCCGTCCTTCTGCCATCGCTCTTTGATAATGGCTCCCATCCCGATCGTCGCTCCGTCGATGGCACGGACAACGAAAAGGTTCAGATGAACCGGCACCACGGAACCGTCCTTGCGGATCAGCTCCTTATCGAACTCCCGAGACATCCCGCTTTTGAACAGCTCGTCCATCACTCCTTGATTCGCGTGACGGTACTCAGGCGGCGTCATGTCTTGATATCGCATCCGATTGACGACCTCCTCTCGGACATACCCGGTCAGACTCAAAAAAGCCTCGTTCACATCGAGCAGTAGGCCGTCGGTCGTCGCAAAGGCCATGGCGTCCGCGGAAGATTGGAACAGCGCCGCGAGGCGCCCCTCCACCTCGCGACGCCTCGTCACGTCCAGCCCAATGCCCCACTCGATCCAGCCCGGGATCGGGACCTGCGACGCCAGATTCAGCCAGACGACTTGCTTCACCGTACCGTTTTTCGCGGTGAACGACCACTCCCAATCTCCCGAGTCGCTGGTGCGCCTGGTGCTGGCCCGGATCATGCGGGCGCGATCGGCTTCGGCGGGATACAACAGCTTCAACGTATCGGGCCGCCCGATCATCTCATCGGCTCGATAGCCGGTGACCCGTTCACATTCACGGTTCCAGGCGACGATCCGCTTCTGCTCGTCGAACGCGGCGATCATGACCGGCATGCTTTCGAACAGCAGTTGCAGGCGTTGTTCGCTCTCGCGCAGCGATCCCTCCAATTTCTTGACCATCCCGATATTCGTGAAGGTGAGCACCCCGCCGTCGATCATGTTTTCCATCGTGCGATACGGCATGATGCGCAGCAGATACCACTCGCCCCTCTTCGTTTCGACCTGCATCTCCTTATAGACCAACGTGTCGAGAACTTGGCCCAGATCGCCGACCAAACAGTCGTACTTGAGGTTCGTCGCGATATCGCTGAGGGGCCGGCCCACGTCGGTCGGGATCAGATTGATCACCGACGCCGCTTGCGGGGTAAACCGCTGGATACGCATCTCGTTGTCCACGAAGATGGTCGCGATGTCCGTGCTGTTCAGCAGATTCTTCATGTCGTTGTTGGTCCGGGTGACGTCTTCCATCTTCTGCTGCAACTCCGAGTTCACCGTCACCAGTTCTTCGTTGAGGGATTGCAACTCTTCCTTGGACGTCGTCAGCTCCTCGTTGGTGCTCTGCAGTTCTTCGTTCGTCGACTGCAGCTCTTCGTTGGCGGATTTCAACTCTTCCTGCGAGGTTTCCATTTCTTCGATGGTGACTTGCAGTTGCTCCTTCGTGTGTTGAAGTTCTTTGGCCAGAATTTTGACTTCCTTGCTTTGCCTTCCGGCGCCCCCTTTCGGCGGAGTGGGCGGTACCGCTTCGGCGGGATGACGTCCTTCCTCGAACGCCACAAGCACCAGGCCCTGCAAACCCGACCGTCCGGTGACCGGTTTGACGATCACCGACACCGTTTGATAGCCCCCGTTCGTCTGGACCCGGATGCCTTCTCCCTTAACCTCTCTCCGGTGCAAGAGGGCCTTGCGAATCATACTTCCCAGTTCCAACCGCAAACCTTCGCGGGCCATCGTGAAAATGTTCATGGCGGCTTCGCCCGAGGCCGGCTCCAGGTACTTGCCCGTCCGGCCCTGAATATAGAGGATGTCCCCGTTCTCATTGACGAGGACCGAGGGCGGCGCGAACCGTTCCAACAGGATGTGGCGCGACATCTCGGCGAGAGGCACGTCCGTGTGCTCTTCCACCTTGCGGGCGGTGGGGATCTTTCCCACTTCGCGCGGCAAGAGCGTGCTCGGCAAGTCGACGTACGTGGCGGCGCCGGAGCGGTATTCCTTGCGGCGGAAGATTTTCCATTTGTTGTCCACGGCGGCGAAGAGGTCGTGATAGCTGCCGACCGTCTCGCTGGTCCCGAGAAACAGGATGCCGCCTGGATTCAATGTGTAGTGGAACATGGGCAGCAGCTTGCGTTGCAGCTCCGCCGTGAAATAGATCAGCAGATTCCGGCAGCACAGGAGATCCAGCTTGGTAAAGGGCGGATCCATGATGACGTTCTGCGGGGCAAACACCATCATTTCACGGATCGGTTTGGCGACTCGGTACCCATGATCCTCCTTGAGGAAAAACCGCTGCAACCGTTCGGGAGAGACATCGTTGGCGATGGTCGGCAGAAAGACGCCTTGGCGAGCGCGATCCACCGCTTCTTTATCGATGTCCGTGGCGAAGATCTGTACCTTCAACGCTCCGTCGAGTTGCAACTCGGTCAAACATTCCGCCATGACGATCCCGACCGAGTAGGCCTCTTCGCCGGTGGAGCAGCCCGGCACCCACACGCGCACCGTGCCGTCCTTCGGCTTGTTCTTCAAGACTGACGGCAACGCCTGTTTCAGCGCCATGAACGCCTCGGGATCGCGGAAGAAATTCGTCACGCCGATGAGCAACTCCCGAAAAAGCAGATCCAGCTCGCCGGGATTGTCCTGAAGAAGCCTGGCGTATTTACTGAGTTGCCCTATCTGATGGACGTTCATCCGGCGCTCGATCCGCCGGTAGATCGTGTTTTTCTTGTAGAAGGAGAAATCGTGGCCGGTATGGCTGCGCAGCAGCGCGAAGATCTTGACCAACGCGCCGGACACCGTCCGTTCCTGCATCAGCGTTTCCCGCGGCAACTTGGCCGAGTGCTTGACGTAGGCCAGCATCTTCTCTGGCAAGTCTTGCGCGGCGGCGACGTAATCCACCAGCCCGGTCCCGATCGCGCTCTTCGGCATGCTGTCGTACTTGGCCGATTGCGCCTCCTGCACGACCGCCAGACCCAGACGTTCCTTGATCGCCTTGACGCCCAGCGTCCCATCGCTGCCCATGCCGGACAGGATGACGGCGATGGCCCGCTCTTTTTGGTCTTCTGCCAGATGCCTCAAGAACAGGTCGATCGGCGCCCGAGCGCCGCGTGGAGATGTGGGCTCGTGGAGATGGAGGATGCCGTGGAAGATCGACATGTCTCTATTGGGCGGAATGATATGGAGACGGTTGGGGATGACCGGCATGCCGTCTTCCGCTTGCACCACTTTCATGGTCGTGCAACGGCGCAGGAGCTCGGGCATCATGCCCTTATGGGTGGGATCGAGATGCGGGACCAGCACAAATCCGAATCCGCTGTCCGCCGGCATGTGGGTGAAGAACTGCTCGAAGGCTTCAAGGGCCCCGGCGGAACCACCCATGCCGACGATGTAGCTCGGTCGATTTCTTTTGGGGACTCGAACCGTGTTTCCGTTTCGTCTTCCGGCGCCCTTCCGGCTTTCGTCATTCATGCGGCGAGACGTTTTTTTCTTCATTGCCACGACGACGCCCCAATTATGCCGATATGCCGACTATGAACAGCCTGTGACCTGTTTGCGGAAGGGAACAGCATTGTAGGCCCCTCGCATCCCTGCGGCAAGGCTCCGAAACCGGCCGCGATCGTGGTTCTACCGACCGACCGCCATGTCGACGCGCACCTGATCGCCGTAGGCCAAAGAGGTCAAAACTGACGCGGCGTTATCGAGGGACACCAATCCCGCGACTTCATCGAACCGTATGGCGTTGAGCGGCATGTAGGGCATGTACGCTTCTTCGGGGTCCTGCGCCAATGTCAGGCCGCCCGCCTCGGTAATCGCGATCAACCCGCTCACTCCGTCCTCGCCACAGCCTGTGAAGAGCACACCCACGACGCGCAGCCCGTACGATTCCGCCGCCGACCGAAACAACGGATCGACGGCGGGTCTCGTGCTGTGCTCTCGTGGTCCCCGCTGAAGCACGATGGAACTCCGTTGGAAGAGCAGATGGTGGTCGGCCGGCGACAAATAAATCGTCCCTGGTTTCAGCGCCATGGCATGGTTCGGCTCGACGACCGGCAGCGCCGATCGGCGGCCCAATACCTGCGCCAACTGGCTCGGCTGCGAGCCCCGATGGAGCACGACTCCGATCACGGCCGGTATGTCGGCGGGGAAATCGGCGAAGATCTGTTGAAGCGCCGGCACCCCACCCGCCGAAGCGCCGATGACGATGATATCGCGCTTGATGCCGTCCGCATTGACCGTCGCCGGACGCTTTCCGCCGCCGATCGGGCGAGCGTTGGTTCTATTATGGCGCATGGGTGGACTCGATCATCGCCCGGATCGCCAGGCATTGTCGTGCCGCTTCCTGGACGCGACGTTGCAACGATTGTCGATCGGCCTCCGCGGGCATGTCTTTCAACATGTGTCCATAGGCCTCGTCCAACTGTTTCAAGAGCACGACGGCGGACCACAGGACACGCTCCACCTGTTTTTCTTTCGCCTCCAACAGGCTGTTCGGCGTGTATCGATGATCGACTTGGCATCGATACACCACGTGCTTGTGCCGCCCCTCCCGATTCATCCGCAAGACGCCGGAACAGTCGGGACAAGAGAGCGGTACCACGCGTAATTGATCGGTACGCTGAGGCCGCGCCTTGTTCTTCATGAAAAAGCACCTTAAGCCTGGAACCTCGATCCCGGCACCGGAGCCGATGTCGGTCGATGTTCGTCCATTTTTCCCTTGATACGAAAGTGCGATGTGTCACTCACGGCCGGATCCGTCCGCACATCCATCGAGACGGTCGACCTCACATGGAGTTCATGACAGGCCTTGACCTCTGTTTGGACGGCCTTCCGGAAGAAACGCTGATTCTTCCTCGTGGCAAACCTGAACGAGCAAATATTCAGGCGCGAGATCTTCACGATTGCGAATACGAATCTTCTATGGAAGGCCTGACTGTACTGACAGTTCGCGTGGGAATGGCCTAGGGTCTACCCTAGGGCGGAGGGATCGACGGTGTGCATAAAAAAATAGAGGTGGTGTTCCGGACCAAGAACATGAATCCACCGCCGCGTTGAAACCCGGTCGGGCTCATCCCGATGGCCCGGGGCATGGCTTCAGAGAACCGCTTGGTTCGACGGCGCGCCGTCAGCTCGTCAGAACAACGTGTAGATGAACGGCGCAACCGCCGACCCTTGCGTCAACACGATCAGCGTCCCGAGCAGTAACAACACCATGAAGATAGGCAACATCCAAAACTTCTTCCGCTCTTTCATAAACGCCCACAACTCGATTACAAATCCTCCCATAGCCGACTCCTTTTTAACTCTAGAATTGGTTGCGCATATGTTGGCGAGGCCGGGGGACTCGCACGATCCGATAGGTGTCTGTGCCCGGCGTCAGTGTGCGATGCAGGGGATCCTTGCCCATCAGGCGCATGATCACTCCCATCGGGGTTATGAGCAGATAGTAGATCACTCCCAGGATGATCTTCGTGTTGATCGAGCCCAACACATGGCCGATCTTCATCCACCCGCCGTGAACCTGCTTCAAGCTCATCGGCACAAGGGCGCCGAGGGCGATGAGCAGCCCTCCGAGCACCATCGCCCACAGGCGGGGTGACTCGCTTCGAAACACCAGCGGCCACAATCCGATCACGGCAAACACTCCTCCGACGAGGAGACCGAATTGCCGTAACTCCTTCATAGTAGGGGATCGATTCGGCTGATTCATGGTGCCATCCTAATCGAGCTCGAATTCTTTTTGCCAGTTTGTATCTTTTTCCAATGGTTTCTGCCGTGTCTTATACAGGACACAGTTCTCCAAGACGAGCACATCCATCTCCGTCCGCATGAAACACCGATAGGCATCCTCCGGCGTGCACACGATCGGCTCTCCACGCACGTTGAACGACGTATTCACGAGAACCGGACAACCGGTCCGGTCTTCGAACGCACGAAGCAACCGGTAATACCGCGGATTGGTCTCCTCATGAACGGTCTGGATCCTGGCGGAATAATCCAGATGGGTGACGGCGGGAATGTCGGAGCGTGGAACGTTCAACAGATCGATTCCCCAGAGACCGATCTGCTCGGTAGGCAGCGGTAACCGTCGTTTTTCCTGCACCGGCGCTACCAACAGCATGTACGGGCTATCCGCATCGATCTGAAAATACTCCGACACCCGTTCCCGCAACACCGAAGGGGCGAACGGCCGGAAGGATTCACGGTATTTGATCTTGAGGTTCATCACCGACTGCATCGTGGTATTGCGCGCATCTCCCAGGATGCTGCGACCGCCCAACGCTCGCGGACCGAACTCCATCCGGCCTTGCAGCCACCCCACCACTTTGCCTTCCGCCAGGTCCTTCGCCACGCGATCGAAGAGTTGTTCGTCATCGAGCCATTCATAGGGGGCGTCAGCCTGTTTGAGGAATCGTTCGATTTCGGCATTGGAATGTTTCGGTCCCAGATAACTTCCCTTCATCCGGTCGGTACCCGTCGCCGTCCTCGGCTGATCCTCATAGCGATGCCAGGCCGTCAACGCCGCCCCCACCGCGCCACCCGCGTCGCCGGCCGCCGGTTGAATCCAGATCCCTTTAAAGGGCCCTTCCCGTAAAATCCTTCCGTTCCCCACGCAATTCAGCGCCACGCCCCCCGCCATGCAGAGATAATCCACCTCGGTTTCACGGTGCAGGGTCCGAGTCACACGGAGCATGACCTCTTCGGTCACTTCCTGGATGGACCGGGCGAGATCCATCTCCCGCTGCGTCAACTGACTTTCAGGTTTCCTCGGCGGGCCGCCGAACACCTCATCGAACTTGTTGCCCGTCATGGTCAACCCGGTGCAATAGTTGAAATAGTCCATGTTCAAACGGAACGTCCCGTCCGGCTTGAGGTCGAGCAGATGGTCGTAGATCGCCTTGACGTACTTCGGTTCGCCATAGGGAGCCAAGCCCATGACCTTGTACTCGCCCGAATTGACCTTGAAGCCGGTGTAGTACGTGAAGGCGGAATAGAGGAGCCCCAGTGAGTGGGGGAACGGAATCTCCCACAGCGGCGTGAGCGCGTGGCCTTCACCGAGCCACGCCGAGGTCGTGGCCCACTCCCCGACCCCGTCCATGCAGAGGACGACGGCCTTGTCATAGGGCGACGGATAAAAGGCGGACGCGGCATGCGACTCATGGTGCTCGCCGAACAAAAGCTGAGGGAGTTCCGACTGCGTCATCTCCGGAGCGAGCGCGATGAATTCTTTCGCGAGCAGGTTCCGGAGCAACAATTTTTCCTTGAGCCACACCGGCATGGCGGCCACGAAGGACTGGAGTCCCTTCGGCGCGAATGCCAAGTACGTCTCGATGAGCCGCTCGAACTTGACGAGCGGTTTGTCGTAAAAGACGATAAACCGGAGGTCCTTGAGTGAGATACCGCCTTCTTTCAAGCAGTACCGCACAGCCTGGGCCGGAAACCCCGGATCATGTTTTTTTCGTGTGAACCGCTCTTCCTGCGCGGCGGCAATGATCTCGCCGTCGCGAATCAGGCAGGCCGCGCTATCATGATAGAAGGCCGAGATCCCGAGAATATGATTCACGAACCTGCCCTCCACACCTTGTCCGACATCCCGATCCCTTCCGCACCTTCACTCATGGGCCTGAACCATGGTTGCGAGATCCCCACGGCAGGTCCGGTGATCAATTCGATACCTTCACAGTACCTTCTCTCAATATTTGATGTAACGTCTCCGCAATCACACGATGCGCTTCAGCGCTTGGATGATTGTCAAAGGCATCGAATTGGGCGAGCGAAGACGACAAATCGGTGCATGGGACGTTGTTCCTCCTGCAAAGGGACAACATTCTCGTGTGAATATCCGCTATTTCCGGCTGTATAACAGTAGGTGCTCCGTTCGTCAATGCCATATGAGGGTACAGAACCACGACGACCCGAGGTGTCAGTTCCTTCGCCGACATAGCCCAGTCCGAAACGTATCGCTCGAACAATAACCAATCAGGCCTGCCTTCCTTGAAGTGATTCGAAAGGTAGCTTTCATAAGAGGGAGTGCCGGAAGGGAGGAACCTATCGAACACAAGCCGTAAGCAGAGCTCCCCGGTAAGGAAACTGACTGCCAAAACACTCACTCCCAGCGCTACCTTTCCGAACCTTCGTACGACCGTTCGTCGCTTTTGTTCCCAGATAACTGTGGGTGGGGCGCTGGATGTTAGGATTGCAGACATGATCGTGAATAGGACCATGACCACGAAAAATTATCCATAATACTTAAGTAGGCCTGGTTATTCTCGGTTCTGAACCCCAGCGTTGCTACGAGTTGGGCTGAGTCCGTCTTCCAACAGGAGAATGCCGATTTCGCCGACTATAACTGTCCTCTGCATTGCTGGACTGCCGGTTCGCGGAACGAGGGCTGGATGGTCGGAGATGCCGGGGTCATGATAAGTGGAAAGGAATTCCGGCGAAGCGCGTGCTCCGCTAAGTGACGGAGCAGACGCCTACGCATGGAGCGGCAGGCAGGCTATCGGGGCACGCCGAGACCGACCCATCCACCATGGCACACATGTCGGCAGCTAGAACGCGGACAATCGCGGGCGGCGACACCCCTCAACCGGACGTTTTTACGTTGAGAGAAAGTGGCCATTTCTAGTTTGGCTTGCATCGTTCAAACTAAAGTCCGTGCGGCTTGTCGTAAAAGGCGATAGACCGGGAGATCACGAGTGAGATGCCGCCTTCTTTCAACGAATCACGTGTGAGGGCCTTTATCCAAAAGAGAATTGAGGCAGCCCTATCTAAGCATAGGACCTGAGGGATTACCGTAATTTCTCTACCGCCATGAGCATGCCGTCAGACGGTTTACCCAGTGCTTCACGAACCGCGACAGCCAGACAGTTCGCGATCGCCGCATTCCCTTGTGACGTGTAATGGCCCGCCGAGGCAAATCGAAGGGAGGATGGAACCTCCAGCAAACAGGCAGTGGGATCGACGTACGGGAGCCCAGCCTCTTGCAACACTCGCTTGCCCAGCGGCACGTATGAATCCGGTTGGTGAAAATCACTCCGACTGGGAAAATACATGACGAGAGGAATCGAACCAGCCTGCTCGACCGAGCGAACAAACGACTTCAAGATTTCGGCATTGAGCGGCAGAAGTTGTTCATCATGGGTATCGCGGGATCGTGGATGGTACAGACTTATGAACAGCCTGGCGAGGTAGGAGGCATGGTACCAACGTGTCTGCCAATGGCTCCACCTGTAGCCGCTGTCATGGTCCAGGAAGGGAAGTTCGGAAATTGATCGCGGGGAGAAGATCGCTTGAGGGGGGAGCACATGTCGGTTCAGGATCGTCAATCTTCCATTTTCCAGGACGAAGCGAGGTTTGGAGAAAGCCATGTCCCATCCCGTGGACAAAAAGGGATAGACCCATGTCGTGCGGTGGAGGTCCTCAGAAATGAACCCCAAGATCACAATTTTGGGATTCCACCCGCGAGCATCGACTTCATACCGCAGGTACGCCTGACCTAGACCATATCCGGGAACTCCGAAGTTTAAGATCCGAAACTCTTCGCCCAATAATCGATTCAACGCAGCTCCCCAGGTCTCCTCATATCCCACCTCACTGCCGAACGTGAAGGAGTCTCCCAGGATGGCAATATCCGTCTTCCTCTCGACCTTGCCGTACACGAACCCCTCACGTGCGGCCCGGAGCCCCTCCACGCTGGACCAATAGGGACCCTCCCCGTCGGAGGCTTCGCGATACCTGTTCTTTCCAAGGGTCCACCCCAGCCGCTCGTCATAATCGAAAAACGTACGGCCGGCTCGGCTTTTCTCAAGAAAATGAGGGTAGCGCTCTTTAGCCCGCTCCCAATTCTTGGGCTTCAAGACCACGTTCATGAAACTTTCGCCGTCCAAGTGGCTCCGAGAACCGGCTCGAACGACGATCTCGCCCATCGCCAGAATGAACAGCACCGTGACCAGGTTCATCGTCACGATCATCCGGAAGTGGCGGGCGGGCAATCGTTGGCCTGCCACGTATCGGTGAACGATGACCCAGCCGGCAACGAAGAGGGCGACGGCGGCGCAGAGAAAAACCGCGCCTGACGGCCTTGCCAGGAATGCTGCGAAAGGTCTCTCTCCTTTGACGTATATGGCCATCGCCATGACGGCGAGAGACAATTCAAAGATAACCAGCGAGACCAAAAGGACCAGTTCCTCCCTGTGGGAATGAACATGTGATGGCTTTATCGCCTCAGGTGTCGTTTCAACATCATGATGCAGGCCTGACTGTTCCGCTTGTTTATTCATGTGCCTCTTCTTCTCTTCTGTGGAGAACGGACGCACTCACCATACTGACGAACCAATCAGCTCCTCCACTAGGGGGAGCCCTAGACTCCCCACGTCGACTGTGCATAGGTAACGAGCGCTCACGCTCTTACAGTCGATGTCCACAAGCATTGATGACGAATGTTCCGCGACGTGAAAGACGAGTGCTTCCATCACACACACAGAAACTTCACGCTCGTTTTTGTACGATGGACCGTGAACGAAGGGAAGGCGTGGAGCAGCGGAGGAAACAACCACCGGAAGATCAACTCAAGAGAGGTCTTCCGCGTGGAGACGAGAAGGAGGGCAGGTTTATTGAGAGAGAGGAATGACGGCAGTGACTGTCGTGCCTTGCCCGGGACTGCCTTCAATCCACACGTTTCCCCCCAAAGGCCCAACCCGTTCTTGCATGCTGGTCAGACCGATGCCCAGCCTGACTTGACCTGGCTTTTTTCGAATCCGACTCCATCGTCGGAGATCCGCAACTTCACCTCGGTGGGTGTCCCAACCAGTCGGACCGCCACGTGGTGGCGTTCGCATGTTTCTGATTACGGGCAATGCCAAGCTCTCGCGTGATCTCCGACGCAGAACGACTGCCACTCTCTAACAACTGCACCGCCTCACGCGTGAACTCGTTTGCGGGCACCGATCCGACACCTTCTCGGAGATCCTGTCCCCCAATTTCAAAGCCTCTGTCACATCCGGGCCATCTCAACATCACCCGATTTACTCATGAACCGATGTAGACATTCGCGTATTCGCTGCAGCAGCCTGTTATCTCTTGGGCGATGCTAAATGCGCAGCAACAAGTTTGGCGATGGCCGCATGTCCATGTTCGTTTGGGTGTCCGTCATGGGAAACCTGATATGGTTGAACCCCCGTCATGAGTTGTTCTCGCAGCGCTGGCAACGCATCCAGATATTCAATGTCGTTCCGTACGAGAAAGTCCTTTGTGCTTTGCCACACGCGCTCTTCATTCTCTGTAGCCCTGCGATAGCTCATCGTAGAGTTCTCCCAAAGCTGGCGAAACACGGCTTCCTTGGTAGGTATCAGCACCACAATGAAGCGGATATTCCGAGAGGCAGCAAGCTCATGCATTCTCTGCATCGCCCTTAATGAGATCTGCAGTCCTTCTAGAATTCTGGGATCTTCGAGCTCAAGCGCCGAGAGACGATACTCGCTCGTAAAAATAGTTTTGAACTGTCCATTGCTAAACACCTGGCAGTATGTGGGATGCGCTTCTGCAAACGCCTTTGCCGCTTCCCATTGCTCTTGCGGAGTGTTGGTGGGTCTCTGAATCAAGCGCATACTCTCGTACTGCGCCCTGCGCAAAAGGCCGTATAGCCTCAAGTGTTGCGTAAGCACTCTATAAAGAGGGACGGCCGTTTTGTTCTTATCGGTAGCAACAGGTGCCATCGAGTACATTCGTGTCACACGTTTTTCAAGAGGCTCGGACTGCTCAGCTTCCCGCACACTCGCCTGCAACCGGAGGTCGGGACTTCCTAGGTCGGTGAGTTGTCCCTGGTTGTATACGAGGCTGAATGAGTCGAACAGATCATTGCCCACATAAAAAGCCTCAATGACGATCTCCGGCAGTAAGGCCACAGCCTCATCCCACAGAACAAGACTGTGAGCCGGTCCATAGCCGCCATAGGCCATGCTGTACACTGTTTTCCCAAGCGTTGATTCTAATTGTCTGGGCCATGCATACTCCGGTGCCACGCCAGTGCCATACGTTTGGGAATCACCGAGCGCGACGATAGCCGCCTTGGCTGGTACTTCTTGGTTCCTAAAACCGTTGCGATCGTGCCCTGGAACACCTGGTTTTGGCCGATAACCGAGACGTGCATCCGGAATAACACGTTCGAATGAGAGGAGCCAATCAACCCTTGGGGACATGAACGTTAATAGACCCAGTGTTATTTCAAGGAACCCGATAATCAAAAGGATAAAAACAACGACAAAGAAAATCCGTCTTTTCTTCGACTTCATATGCAATCTGTTGCCATGGATATATGGGCCTTGAGCAGTGCAGCTGAACAATGTACAGCCAGTCCACCTGTATGCTGCGGAGCTTGCATTTGCGGCCCATTCTCGCCCTGTTCGTAGGCTAGGGTCAAACGTGCTTGAGAGGCATCGTGATGCAGGCGAGCGTTGTCATAGCGCGATCAACACCGGCACAAACCCCATAAGGCTTACCGGCTTGGATTCAAACATCGCTGGAGGAATCAAGAAGTTTTCCGAAAAAGATGATGCAGTGTTCTCCAGTCGAAGCTTTCACCCCCGCCGTCTCAGCCACTTGACTCCTTCGACGACGGCCAACGGGGAAAGCGCCATCGCCGCCATCAATTCCCAATCTTCAATCGGTAACGGCGCGACCTTGAAGATCGGTTCCATGACCGGGATGGTGAGAATGCCGACTTGCAGGAGAAGCGACGTCGCCACCGCCCAAATGAGGGCATGGTTGGTCGTCACGCCCACTTGGAACAACGACCAGCGATCGCTCCGGCAATTGAACGCGTGCACCAGCTGAGCGGCGACCATCACGGTAAAGGTCACCGTCCGGGCCTGGTCGATCGGCTGTTGCCAGACAAACAGACTGTAGGAAAACGCGATCAGGGCGATGACCGCCAACATCAGCCCTTCCGCGGCGATCGTCCACAGCCGCCCCCCATCCAGTAAACGCGCCTGTGTCTGCCGCGGCGGCCGCCGCATCAGATCCGGCGCTTTCGGATCGACCGCCAGGGCGATGGCGGGAAAACCGTCCGTCACCAGATTCATCCACAGAATGTGGATCGGCAGGAGCGGAAGCGGCAAGCCGAAGAGGGTGGCGAACAGCATGACGAGCACCTCGCTGACGTTGCAGGACAGGAGAAAATGCACCGTCTTTCTGATGTTGTCGAAGATGCCCCGGCCTTCCTCGACCGCGGCGGCGATCGAGGCGAAGTTGTCGTCCGTCACCACCATGTCCGAGGCTTCCTTGGTCACGTCGGTGCCGGCGAGGCCCATCGCCACGCCGATGTCCGCCGCCTTGATCGCGGGGGCATCGTTGACCCCGTCCCCGGTCATGGCGACAATGGCCCCATGGTGCTTCCAGGCCTGGACGACGCGGAGCTTGTGCTCGGCCGACACACGGGCATACACGCTCACGCGCTCGACCCGTTGCCTCAATTGCTCGTCGGTGAACCCGTCGAGCTCGGACCCGGACAAGGCCGTTTCGCCATCGCGGTGCAAGCCCAACTCGCGCGCGATCGCGACCGCCGTCTCCTTGTGATCACCGGTAATCATGGCCGTCCTGATGCCGGCTTGCCGGCACAGACGCACGGCTTCCGCCGCTTCGGGCCGCAAGGGATCCTTCATCGCGAGGAGGCCGAGAAAGATCAACCCGTCCTCCACTTCTTCGTCGGAACTCGCCGGTCGGCCAAGAGGCTTATGCGCGACGCCCAGCACGCGGAGGGCCTGGTGGGCCAATGAGGCATTGGCTTCGCTGATCATCCGCCGATGCTCGTCATCCAAAGCTTCGGTCCGGCCATCCAGCGTGATGCGCGCCGCGCAACGTTCCAGGAGCACATCGGGCGCTCCTTTGCTGTACGCCACGCGGCCTTGTTCCGTTCGGCGAACGATCGTCATCATCTTCCGCTCGGCATCGAACGGAACTTCTCTCTCCAGCGGCGCCCGACGTTCCAATTCATCCTTGGCCAAACCGGCCTTCGCCGCCGCCACGAGCAGCGCCCCTTCCGTGGGATCCCCGATGATCCGCCACGTGCCGTTCTCCTGGTGCAATGTCGCGCCGTTGCAGAGTACGGCTGCCGTCAAGAGCTGACGCAAGCCGGGCTTGAGTGCCTCACACCTCGCGCCTGACGCCTCGCGAATTTCGCCGACCGGCTCATAGCCCTCGCCGGTCACTTCGAAGCGGGAGTCGTCCACGATCACGCATGTGACCGTCATCTCATTCTTCGTCAACGTGCCGGTCTTGTCGGTGCAGATCACGGTGGCCGACCCGAGCGTCTCGACCGCCGGAAGTTTACGGATCAATGCATGCCGCTTCGCCATCCTGGTCACGCCCAACGCCAGCGTGATCGTAACGACGGCAGGCAGCCCTTCCGGCACGGCGGCCACCGCGAGGCTCACCGAGATGAGGAACATCTCGACCAGCGGTTCCCCGCGGAGATACCCGAGCACGAACACGACCGCGACGACACCGAGCGCCAACCACAGCAGCGTATAGCCGAACTGTTCCAGCCGTCGCTGCAGCGGCGTTTCGGCCCGTTCCGCCTCGGCCGCCTTCTGGATCATGGCGGCGATCCGGCCCAGTTCCGTGCCGAGCGCCGTCGCCACCACCACCGCACGGGCCTTACCGGAGACGGCCACGGTGCCCATGAAGACCATGTTGTGCCGATCGGCGAGAGGAACCTCGGTCCTGTCCAGCCGCTCCGCCTGTTTCTGGACGGGTGTCGATTCGCCGGTGAGTGAGGCTTCTTGAGCCTGAAAATTCGTGGCGTAGAACAAGCGTGCGTCCGCGGGAATGCGATCGCCCGCTTCGAGGACGATCACGTCTCCGGTGACCAGATCTCGCGCCGGAATGGACTGCGGCGTGCCCTCGCGAATGACGCGGGCCATCGCGACCGACATCTTGCGCAGTGCCGCCAACGATCGCTCGGCTCGGAACTCCTGCACGAACCCGAGCGCACCATTGAGAAATACGATCGCCAGAATCGCCGCCGCATCGATCCAGTCTTCCAACAGACCGGACACCACCGCCGCCCCGATCAGCACCCACACGATCAGACTGGAGAATTGCGAGAGAAACAGTTTGAGCAGGGACGGTGGCGGAGCTTCGGGTAGTTCATTGGATCCTTCTTGTGCTTGTCGGCCGACCACTTCATCGGCTTTCAGGCCCGCGTCGAGGTCCGTCCGAAGTTCACCAGCCAGGGCTTCTATCGGACGGATATGCCAGGCCGTTGTTTGCTTCGTCTGATTGGGTTTCTTTGTCTTCTCCATCCGCATCGCGTCCCTTTCGCTAGAACAAGGCGCAGCATGGCCCATGCCATGCATGGCATGCGACTATCAGACACTTCAGTTACTGTACGTTGTTCATTGTAGCGTTATGCCACGTCGGCAGGCGGCCACGGTGGTGTATTGCGACACAATGGCGAAGGAAAAGGACGCTGCGAGGTGTGTCTTGTCATCCCCTGAAGAGAAGCCAGAGCCCGAGAATATAGATCACGATCATCAACAAGCTATCCGGTTCGATGAACATGAACCGCCGTTCCGCCCGGTAAATGATTCCCATCAGTCCGATGTTCATCATGATGATCGACCACAAAGCCGTCAGCGCATGCGTTGAACTCACGGCACTCAAGAGCCCTCCCTCCCGATACGCGAGATCGGCGAAGAAGAACGCCGCCATATTGAACGCATTGCTCCCGAACAGATTGCCGACGGCCAAGTCGAATGCGCCCAATCGGACGGCGGAAATGGACACGACCAACTCGGGCAACGACGTGGTGATCGCAACCAGTGACGTTCCGATAAACGTGGCGGTAATGCCGCTTTCCTCCGCGATCCGCTCGGCCGACCAGGCCAACAGCGGCGCCGCCATCAGCAGGACGAGCGCGCCGATTAAGAACCCGATGACCGCACGGCGGAGCTCACCGCGGTGATTGACGTCGGCATGGTGCGCCTCAACGAAGCCCTCCACGACGGCTTTTCGCTCGAGTTGGCGGCGAGCCATGTCCTCTTGCCGGAACACCAGCCTCATACCCAAAACGTACAGCATCAGCAGGATCGCGCTTTCCAGGCCCACGCCGAGATGGACCACATCGATCCGCAACAGCACGAAGAACGCCGCAAGGGCCGTCAACACCATGGCGAGCGCCGCCGTCAACGTATGTCCCAAGGCCGCCTGCCGCCAGACGCGCTTCTGGCGATACAACAGATCGATGAGCCCGAGCGTCAACATATTGCTCAGGCCGGCGCCGAAGAGGTTGCCGGCCGCGAGGTCCGGAGCCTCGATCCAACTCGCGCTCATCGTGGTCAACACTTCCGGCAGGGATGTCGCGGCGGCCATCAACACGACGCCGATCCATAATCGTCCCAAGCCGGTCAGCTCGGCGATCTGGTCACCATGATGCGAGAGCCTCGTCCCGGCGAAGACGATCGCGCCTGCCGAGACGATGAAGAGGAGTGATGGCACGACCATGCTCAGTCCTTTTTGCCGTATCTCCCGATCATCGAAACTTCAAAATAGTGAAAGCGGGTCCCAATGTCCATCGAGGTCTTGGCTGAAAGGTAGGACGCTTTAATCAGATCTCAACCACGACACCGTGCCGGACAGCGTCAGGAAACGGACTCTCTCTTGGACCCGATCAGCCATAGACCGGATCTTTCATGCATTATTCCCCCTCTTGCGGTGCCACCACGCCAGCAGAATGAAAATCAACGGCGGCAGCACCAGCATCTGGGCCAGCGGAACCACCCCGATGTTCAACAGCGGCACGACGGGCATGCGCTGACTGTAGGCCCACCACTGCCCCACATGGATCGTGCTCCACTCGATCACGGTGCTGACGACCGCTCCAGACAGCAGCAGGGCGGCATACCCCCGCGCGCCCGGCTTGAGATACCAGTCAGGCTGCCCGGTCACCAGCTTGCCGATCTGGAAGAGCAGCAGAACGATCAGGCCGTCCGCAACACTCGCCGCCGCGCACATCCACCACCCAACCTCCGCCCCGTTAGGCAGGACATAGAGACGGGACTGAGCCCGTTCCCACGGATAGTTGACCGCCACGGCAAGACCGAAGAGAACGATGAGCCGCTGATCGAGCAAGTGGTTACACATCACCCTATTCCTGCGACCTCCCTACGCACGGGCGTGCATTTCAGATCGCTCTTTCCTCCACCGCCACATTGCGTAAACGGGGGGAATGACGAATAGGGTCAGGATCATGGCCGAGAACACGCCGCCGACTTGCGGCGCGGCGATGCGCTTCATCACATCCGCGCCGGTTCCCGTGGCCCACATGACCGGAATCAACCCGATGACATCGACAAAGCCGATCATCGCCATGGGCCTGATACGTTCGACCGCGCCAAGCTGAACGGTGTCGATCAGGTCTTGCAAGGTGGTAAGTCCGCCTGCTGCCTTGCGTCGCGCGCAAGCTTCATCCAAATAGGCCAGCATGACCGCGCTGGTTTCCGCCGCCGTTCCCACGACCGTGATCAGTCCCACCCACACGGCAATACTCATGTTGTAGTCGAGGATCGAGAGGTACCAGACGGCTCCGACCAATGAAAGCGGCACTCCGACCATCACCATGAAGGTCTTCGCCACCGACTCGAACGAGAAGTAGAACGTGACGAAGATGATGACGAGCGTCAGCGGAACGACCAACTTCAGCCGCTCCTTCACCCGCTGCATGAATTCGTACTGACCGGACCACACGATGGTATAGCCGGCCGGCAGCTGGACCTTTTCCGCCACGGCCTTCTTAAGATCATCCACATAGCTCCCGACATCACGGCCCGTCATATCGAGGAAGACGTAGCCTGCGAGCATGCCGTTTTCATCACGGATCATGGGAGGACCGTTGACGAATCGCAGCGTCGCGAGTTGGGCCAGCGGTACTTGGGCGCCGGTCGGCGTGTCCACGATGACTCGCTGCAGCTTCTGTGGATCGTCCCGCAATTCCCTCAGATAGCGCACATTGATCGGGTAGCGCTCCCGCCCTTCGATCGTCGTCGCGATGTTCTCTCCGCCGATGGCCGATTCGATGATCCTGCCGACGTCCATGAGTTTGAGCCCGTAGCGGGCGATCTCCTCGCGATTGATGTCGAAATCGAGGAAATACCCGCCGGATACCCGTTCCGCATAGGCGCTGCGGGTGCCCGGTACTTCCTTGAGCACCGTCTCCAAATGCACGCCGAGTTGTTCGATTTGCTTCAGGTCCGGTCCGAAGATCTTGATGCCCACCGGGGTGCGGACGCCGGTGGTGAGCATATCGATCCTGGCCTTGATCGGCATGGTCCAGGCGTTCGTCACGCCGGGGAATTGCATGGCCCGGTCCATTTCATCCACCAGGCCTTCATAACTGAGCCCCGGCCGCCATCGGTCTTTCGGTTTCAGTTCGACGACGACTTCCATCATGCTGAAGGGCGCGGGATCGGTGGAAGTTTCCGCCCGTCCGGCTTTGCCGAACACATGGTCCACTTCGGGAAAGGAACGGAGTTTCTGGTCCATGATCTGCAACATGCGTCCGGCTTCCGTGATGGAGAGACCAGGCAAGGTCGTCGGCATGTAGAGGATCGTCCCTTCGTACAACGGGGGCATGAATTCCGAGCCCATCTTTTGATAGAGCGGAACGACGCTGGCCATCAGCGCCAAGGCTCCGACCACGACCGCCTTTCTGTAGCGAAGAGCCAGGCGCAGGGCAGGTGCATAGAGCCGTTGAAGGGAACGACTGACGGGATGTTTTTGTTCCGGAAAGATTTTGCCGCAAATGAACGTCGGAAGACAGGCCGGGACCAAGGTGATGGCCAACACGGCGCACATGGCGATGGCCAGGTTGTTGGTCCAAGCAAGCGGTTTGAACATCCGGCCTTCTTGCGCTTCGAGCACAAAGACCGGGATGAATGAAATCGCGATCACGAGGACCGAGGCAAAGATGGGGGGTCCAACCTCCTTGGCCGAATCGATGAGGACCTGAAGCCGCTCGCCGACTCTCCCATCCCGCTCCCACTCCTCCAGACGCTTATGGGCGTTATCGACCATGACGATGGCCGCGTCCACCATGTCGCCGATGGCGACGATGATGCCGCCGAGCGACATGATGTTGATGCCGATTTCCATGAGGTACATGGGAATGAAGGCCAGCAGCACCGCGATCGGCAGGGTTAAGATCGGGACGATGGCGGAACGGACATGGAGTAAGAACGCAATAATCAACACCCCGGTCACGAGCAATTCTTCCAGGAGACTTTCATTGGCCGTGGCGATCGAGTCGTGGATCAAGTCGCTCCGGTCATAGACCGGGACGACCTTGACGCCCTTCGGCATGGAAGGCTCGATCTCTTTGAGCTTCGCTTTGATTCGTTCGATGACGGTCAGGGCGTTCTCGCCGAACCGCATGATCACGATGCCGCCCGCGACTTCACCCTGGCCGTTCAATTCCACGAGGCCCCGCCGCATATCAGGCCCCAGCCGGACGGTCGCGACGTCGCGTAAGAGAATCGGTGTGCCGTTCTCGTTGACGCCGACGGCGATTTTCTCGATGTCTTCCACCTTCTTTAAGTAGCCACGCCCTCGAACGACGTATTCGATCCCGGAAAATTCCACCACCCGGCCGCCGACATCGTTGTTGCTTTCACGGATGGTTTCGACGATGGCGGGCAGCGACAACCCATAGGCCAACACTTTGGTCGGATCGAGATTCACTTGATACTGCCGCACAAAGCCACCGATGCTGGCGACTTCGGCGACGCCTTCGACGGCCCGCAGCCAATACTGGAGATACCAATCTTGAAAGCTGCGCAGCGAGGCGAGATCTTGCTGTCCCGACTCGTCGACCAAAGCGTATTGAAAAACCCAGCCGACCCCGGTCGCGTCCGGGCCAAGCTGCGGCGTGACTCCTTCCGGCATGCGGCCGGATAGTTGATTCAAACGCTCCAGCACTCGGGAGCGGGCCCAGTAGATGTCCGTCCCGTCTTTGAACAGGATGTAGACGTAGGAATAGCCGAAGTCCGAGAAACCACGGACGACCGTGACGTTGGGGGCCGACAAGAGCGCTGTGACGATGGGATAGGTAATCTGGTCTTCGACGAGATCGGGCGAACGGCCCTGCCAGGTCGTATAGACGATGACTTGTGTGTCGGAAATATCGGGTAGTGCGTCGATCGGCGTCCGCCACATGGCCCAGAGACCCACGGCGGACAACGAGAAGACCAACAAGAAGACAATGAAACGGTTTCTTGCACTGTATTCGATGATCCATTCAACCATGATCGGTCACTCGTTCATCTTCATGCCGGGCATCCCGCCCATGTTCTCGATGACGGATTTCAGCCGGCTTTCGCTGTCGATCAGGAAGTTGGCCGAGGTGACGATGTGCTCCCCTTCATTCAGCCCCGTCAGCACTTCAGACCACTCGCCGGCCTTGACTCCGGTTTTGATCAGGCGAGGCTCGAGCTTCCCGCCGCCCAGATGGAGAAAGACGACTTGCTTTTGGCCCGACTCGATGATGGCTTCTTGTGGGATGGACAGACGAGTGCCCAAATTCACCCGCAACTCCACGTTGGCATACATGTCCGGTTTCAGTTTCTCGTCGGCATTGTCGAGCTCAAACCGCACCTTGGCCGTGCGGGTCTTCGGGTCCAACGTCGGATAAATGAAGCTCACCTGTCCGGTCAGCACGGTGCTTGGATCATAGGAGAGGGTGACGGCCGCTTTTTGTCCGGCCTTCACAAACGAGAGTTCGTATTCATAGATGTCCGCCAAGATCCAGACGCGAGACAGGTCCACGATGGTGTACAGCTCTTGACCCGGCTCCACATGGGCCCCTTGCACGACTTCCTTGCGAATCACGGTTCCGGCAATCGGTGAATGAATCGGCAAGGTCTTCCTCACCTGCCTGGTCCGCTCCAAGTCGCGGATGTGCTCCTCGGAAATATCCCAGAGATGCAAGCGATGCCGCGTGGCTTCGAGCAGCTCCTGGGAGCTACGGGCCACATCCGGGAATTCGCTCTCGCCGAGCTGTTTACGGCCCTGGAGCGCCAACAGGTATTCCTCCTGGGTTGCGACCAGATCGGGGCTGTAGATCGTAAACAGCCGCTGCCCTTTCTTGACATGATCCCCGAGCGCGCTGACGAACAACGCTTCGATCCACCCGTGAAATTTGATGGTGACCTTGGCGAGCCGGCGCTCATCCACGGCCACGCGCCCCACGGTTCGGATGGCCGTCTCTAATGGACGGCGGGTCACTTGCCCGTACTTGACCCCGATCGTTTGCAGCCGTTCCGGCGGGATGGTCACGATGCCGGGAACGCTTTCCCGCTCACGGGCGGACTCGGTTCCGACGGATTGTTTCGCCGGAGCCGGTTTCCTCGCGTCCTTCTTTTTCGTCCCCGGCATTTCCATTCCGCCCATCTCGTCCTGTTTGGACTCCGCCGGCAACAGCATCGCGGGGTGCGATGTCAGCCACGCCAAACCGACTCCCACGAGAAGAAGGAAGGAACCCTTTCGGATAGGACCGCGGCGCCTCATGACTTCGGCTTCCTTTCCGATCCATCCAACGGTCCGCCGGTGGCCGCCTCGAGCTGGGCCAGTGCTTTCTCATGATTGACGATCTCGCTGTGCAATTCGAGTTGGCTGTCCTGTAGCGTCAAGAGACTGTTCAGCAGCGTCAGAAAATCCACTTTCCCCACGGCATAGCCCGCTTGAGCCGCCTGCAAGCCCAGCGTCGCCTGGGGAATGATGGCGTCGCGCAGAATCGTGATCAGCCGCTCGGCTCGCTGGGCTTGAACGAAGGCATCTTTGACTTGAAACAAAAGATCCTGTCTGGCGGCGGCAAAGTCTTCGCGGGCGCCTTCGAGTCCTGCCAAAGCTTCTCGTACGCCTTGCTTCTGTTTCGTTTCATAAAACAGCGGAATCTTGATGCCGACCATCACCTGGTAACCGTTGTCATTGATTTTGTCATTGCGAATCCCCAGAGCAGTCACATCGAAATCAGGATAGTATTGCCGCTTCGCCAGCGAGACAGACCGTTCAGAGCGGTCGACGCTTTTCGCCGTGGCGAGCAGCGCGGGTGAGAATTCGTTCGCCCGCTGGTTGAGCTCATGGAGGGGGATGGTCAGAATCGTGCTGTGCACTTCTTCCGGTGTACCCAAAGGACCGTCCGGCGGGCGATTCAGGAGCCGATTGATCGCTGCGTGAAGGCTCTCCTTCCGCTGGTCAAGGACGGCCAGCCGATCCAGAACGCGTGAAATTTCGACTTGGGCCCGGAACACATCCTGTTGAGCTGCTTGTCCCACGCTGTATCGAGCCTTGGCCGTCTTCTCGAACTGCGTCAGCAGCGCCTTGTTCCTCTCTACAATGTCGATGCTCTTATGGACAAAATGCAGGTCGTAATAGGCCTGCTTGAGCGCGGCAATCAATCTCAGGCGGGTGGCGTTGTATTCCTGCTCCATCCGTTCGGCGTCACGTTGCGCCACTTCCCCCTTCAGCTTGAGTTTGCCCGGAAAGGGGATTTCTTGGCCGATTCCGTACATCACTCCCTCCACGACGGGAGGCACCATCGGCATGCGTTGATATCCCAGTTGAAGTCGCGGATCCGGCAAGGTCTGCGCTTGCGGCACGGCCGCCTGGCCCGCTTCCCAACGTTGACGGGCCGCCTTGATTTCGGGATTGACGGTTTCGAGTTCTCGAATAAGACTGGAAAGTTCCAAGCGCCGTTCGACTAATTCGTCGGCCGCGCCGACCGACCACGGTAAAGACAGTAGCATGAGCGTGATCAGCCACCCAGCCCGCGCTGGGGGGAATGAACAAGGGATAGAAGCGTGCTTCATGACCCACCTCCGACAATAAAAAAAGACATCACCGCCGCTCGGCTTCAGCAGCCAGGCGAGGGACGACGATACTGGAGGTGTAGAATCAGATTCGAAGAACCGAGGAAGAGCTTATGGAGATGGGAACAATGGAATAGGCGTTGCTCCACGATTCAATCAACTCAAAAGAGACGGCGGCGGGAACTTCGGCGCGACCGACCAGAGACAAAACAGGATCAACCACCACGACCAGGCTGTTCTTTATCTGACGCTCAGGAGACGTGGTGAGCGACGGCGGGCACATGATGGTCCCGTCCATCGGACAGGCCGTACTTTCTTTCCCTAAAATGGCTGTTTCATCTGCGTCAGAGAGATCGGGCAAGACACACATCGCCCCCATCACCTGACAGAAGGTGAACACCACCACCATCGCAATGAATTGCAGAGGCGCTCGTCTTCGCATAAAGAGCGTTCACAGTTTCTCGCAACCGAAGTAAGCCTGTCAAGGATCACCATTGATCGCGGAAAAAGAGGAAGTACCCGACGGCGACCGCGATCGCTTGGAACAGAATCAGCCAGCGCATGAGACCCCATGGTGTCTCCGATCGGTTTTCCACCAATCTCATTTTGGATTGCAGAGAGGGCTGCGAGAGGATAAACGCGGCCACCAGCTCCCTCGCATCCTCCGGGCTCATGTTTCTCTCCAGCTGAGTCTGTTCGATGGCTTTGATACGGTCGCCTTCGGCCAGCGCCTCCAGGGCTTTCTTGGGAAGATCGTATTCCACTCGTCAGTCCTCCGTCATGCATTGTGACCGATGAAGTCTACCAGAAAAGACCTCGGCTCGTCTTCCGGATTTCCACGGAGACTCGCGTGCAACGGCACGTAGGCCCGCTCGATTCCCCCGGTCCATTTCAGGCCATGTTTGTCGGCATACAGGCCTATGGTGATGTTCCCGCTACTCGCGAGCACCGCCACAAGCAGGTCATGATGGCGAAACCCTGACTCGCCGCCTCCTTTGTCTCGAGCGGTGTTAGAGAAGATGGACTGCGCCGCTCGAGAGCTGAGCTGAATTGGTGGACCTCAACTCTCGTTGAACCTTCAATCGTTGCATGGTGGCTCGTTACGCAAGACCGTTTGTCGCGCACCCAGAGCTACTATCTTCGATCGTCAGTGCAAATGTCCAGGTGACTGGTCGTAAGAAAGACGTGACGCCCTTGCTGAAGGATGTCCGTTTGCACCAAAGTGAAACAGTCTTCCGACAATTTGCCCATTCAACGAAGAGCCCGTTTCGCCGTTGACGAGGCGTGGGTCACCCAGTAGTCTGCGTGAGAGCGCCTGGAATGGAGAATGAGCCTGAAATGCCACATGACAACGGACTTCCGGTGCATGAAGCCAAGGTCGTTTATTGAGTTTAAGTAAGCAGCATCTCCGGGCGGCTTAGCACTGAACCCGGCATATGCTTTCTACATCATAACTCGACGATCAAGCCCCCTGGAAGCAACGCTGTCGTGCACCAGTTGTCTTGGGAACGCAACTCGCGCGGGCGAATCCAGCGCGCGGCTTGGCCGGGGCAACGCGACCGGCACATTTCAGCTCCGATCGAAGTCTACGAGCAGAAACTCAAGGCCTCAGCAAATCCGTCGAAGTTCACTGGTTCGATGCGGGACATCTGGGTGCAGGTACTGAGGACGACGTCCGAAATTTTGAACTCATGCTGTAATTTGTGTACCGAGTCCTGGAACAGTCACGCATGTGAATCTCGACAAGCTCTGAAGCGATCCCACTCGCCACGCCTCTTCTGGAGGTACAAGGACGATCACTCATGCGGATCCTCCAAGCAGCGGTTCTCTACTTTCTCTTGGTATTCGGTGCGGGGTTCGTGCTGGGCACTGGACGAGTTCTGATCCTGGTTCCACTACTCGGCGAAAGAACGGCCGAATTGCTGGAAATGCCGTTGATGCTCGCCGTCATTGTCGTCGCGGCGCGATGGATGGCCCGTCATCGGCTTGATGGGCGGCAGTCTTCGGCGCTGTCCGTCGGCGTTATCGCGATGGGACTAGTGTTGCTGGCTGACTTGGCCGTGGGAATGTGGCTCAGAGGAATGTCGGTGGCTGAGGTCTTTCTCAACCGCGATCCGGTTTCCGGCACTGCCTACTACACGGCTCTTCTGCTCTTTGCCCTCATGCCGGTCGTCATCATCCGCTTTCAGCACCGCTGACTATTTTTTCGCATGAATCAGAACAGCGGGTGGTGCGGGGCCGATGCGAAGGGAGCCTCAGCCGGCACCTCGCCGGCATTGCCCAGGAACCGCCAGGCGTCACCGTCTTTCACCAGATAGTGGACCTCGCGAAACCAACTGTCGAGCGTGAGCCGATTTCCCGTGCGTGCGTCCGTGCCGTACAGTCCTCCCGTGCAGGTCACTTCCGCACGAAGTTCATCGTTCACCTGCATGATCTTGATGTCGGAAAACAAATGGAGTGATTCCACCGTCCTGTAGTGCTCGAACACCTCCCCCCATACCCGGCGCACGTCGTCGACTTTCAATCCATGATAATCGTAGGACGGGGCATAAAACTGCATGAGCGCATCGATATCTTCTTTCTTCAGCGCCGCTTCCGCGCGTTCGAACGCCGCGAACAACCCTCTCACGACGGGATGGCGCAGCAATCCCTTTTGTCCGGCGACCTTCTTTCCTTCCACCAACAGCGTCGTCTCCGGCAAGACTTGCACCTTGGCCATCACCCCTCTCGGGGCGAAGGCTCCGCCCAACGCAATGCCCAGTATCAAGAACGCGGTTATCTGTTTGCCGTGTTTCATGCTGAACCCCCTGACGTCAATTGCTGGTTCTACGCTTCGTCCCTTCTACGTTCCAAAGTCTCACATCATGAGATAGGCAATTCCGGCTGCGAGCACCAGAAACCCGATCAGCCAACGGATAAATCGCTGCCGCGCCGTTGCGAGCACCTGATCCATCTTTTTCTTGAGGGCCGGCTGGGAGGCGATATAGGCATCCACCACGTCTTTCGCTTCTTTCAGACCGATGTTCCGCTCTTGACGAACGATCCTGATCGCCTCTATCACATTACCCTGCCACAGCGCCTCAATAGCTGCCTTGGGAAGATCTGAAGAACGCCGTAGTCTGTTCGACATGGTAAAGAAATGACAAGTGCTTGGTCTTAGGTACCGTTTATAACCGTCGATCGAGAAGGAGGCAACAATATTACTTCTACGCCCATTGGAGTCAGAAGAATAAAGCTGCCGGATAGTTATCCTCGCAAGAGCGGTTGTATCTCTCCACAGAGAAAGGCATCATGTCTCCGGGTGCATCAACGGTCATGCCTCTGTCCCTCCAAGCTTTTGTCGCTATTTTCGTCATCGGCGCTTTGCTTCGGTCACGTGCATTGCTCACCAAGACTCACGCCGAACGGTTGGCCACGTTTGTCTTTTCCATCAGTCTTCCTGCGACGATCCTCGTGTCATTGGACCGAGTCGCTCTTGCTCCGACGGCCTGGAAACTTCCATTGGCCTCCTGCCTCATCACGCTTCCGATGGTCTTCTTCGCCTGGCTCCTCGCCCGTCTGTTGGAGCTTCCCTCCGAAACACAAGGCGGATTCGTATTGGCCACGGGCTCCATCAATTCAGTGTATTTTGCTTTTCCCGTGGTCCTTTCGACGTTCGGCGAGGAAGGCCTGACTCAGGCCGTGCTGTTCGACCTCGGACAAACCACCTTGACCCTTACGGTGCTGTACGGCCTCGCCGTCTGGCACGGCGCACAAGCCGCCGCTCACAGGTCCGTGGCAATCCGCTTTCTATCATCGCCCCCCTTGTGGGCCCTCACTTGCATCCTTTCCGTGAAGTTTTCAGGGCATCATCTCCCCTTCTGGTTACGCGACCTCCTTACGCCATTGCACTTCACCACCACGCCCCTCGCGAGTTTGGTGCTGGGCCTGTCGATCAGCTTGTCGGCAATTCGAAAGACAATGCGGTTGGCTGCCCTGGGAGTGGCTGTGCGCATGGGAGGTGGGCTGTTGCTGGGGATGGCGACGGTCTGGGTGCTGGATTTGAAAGATATGGAACGAGCTGTCGTCATGCTTGTGGCCGCCATGCCGTCGGCGGTCAGTTCCGTGATCCTTGCCGCCGAAGCACGCCTCGATGAAGAACTGGTCGCTTCGATCGTGGCCCTTTCAATCTGTTCGGGCATCGTGATGCTGCCCTGGCTGCCTCAATTGGCCTCGATGCTCCTTCATTGAGATGCGTTCTCGACCATGAGAGAGCGGGAAGGAATTCTCGTCGGCACAAATATCGGCTGCTATTCTCTCAATCTTCAGTTACACATCATTACCTACAAGTCGCGCCCGACGCTGGCATCCAAGCTAGGGTATCGCCTAGTGTGATTACCGAACAGTAGATTCTATATCCTTCACTTCTTCACCTTTTCATAGGTACATGGGAACCCTCAACGTTATGGGCAACGACAGAGTCCTATTCATAACCCATTACAATTCCATTCAAACCTCCTCATTCATGAGGGACATCGCCTTGCGCCTCGGAATCGATTCACCATGGCATCCAACTTGCTGGATCCATTATTGATTAATACTTAGGCGGTAAATATATGAAACCAACGAGTCCCATCAACCTTCGGATTGAATGGTGTCAAAGGCAATCCGCGCAGGCCAACACGGAATCGGAGGGGGACGGGTGGCGTGCGGAAGCGGACGGACTGCAAGATGCCTTGTTGAATTGTGATCATACCGACAACTACCGGCTGTGTCCTCCCGAGATTCTCAGGCGGTATGTGCTGGGCTTCCGAGATGGAACTGCGTTGCTGCAAGCGACACGCCTGCAGCATGCCACGCATGCCGAAGTCACCGGGACTCCACAAGCGGCTCCCCAGAGGGGAGGAACCTTTCTACAGGGAGATGATTGATGAATTGCTTACGATGCAACGGCCTCGCCGTCAGCGACGACAGTTTCGCGGTACAAACCGGTTCGCCATCGGACTTTCATGGTTGGCGCTGCGTCAACTGTGGAATGATCGTCGACGATGTGATCAATCGAAATCGGAACATCCTCATCTCCCGACAAAAACTCTCTCGCGGCTCTCAGCGCCGCCGGTACGGAAGCGAGGCCGCGTGACCGGCGTTCTGGCATCAGTCAATTCTAAAGCTGATCGCCCTCTTTCACACTAACGAGAAAGCGACCGGCAGGTGGTGTGGCCATCATGTCCCGTGAAATGCACTCTCCGAAGCAAGGATTGCTCGGCTCCGGCTAGCCCGTGATCGTTGATGATAAACGGGGTGGAGTACACAACCGACACTGCTTTTGGCTCAATTCCTGCCATACGCTCGTCGGTCACACTTGGCATCAGAAGCTATTAAGGCTGGCGTGGGCCAATGATGAGGACGCGCCTGAATGTTCACACATTTAAGGAACGCAGAACATGAACTGTAATTCGAGAACACCTGTAGATCGGTATATCGCCGTCAATGAGGCTATTCGAGCTGCATTTAATTTTGGTCAAAAAGACCCACCTGTTTTGGGAATCAGTAGGGTTGCGTCGCTTTTCAATGCGGCACAATATGCAAGAGCGGCGTATGATTTGCGAAGTTCAGGTGGAGTTGTTTCAGACCCTAAGCTCGTAGAAAGCTACTTTTCTGATGTGCCCAAACCGTTTTTTTTAGCCGAGCTAGACGCGAGAAAATTACGTCATCTCGTTGAGCTGTATGGTCCCGACATCATGCGAGCCAATATCATAAGTGCCAATCTTCTAGAGACCGCCGATTATCGGCCTCTTGTCACCGGTGGTGCCTGCATACTCGAAACCTGGGCCACCAGATTATTGGATAAGCCAATCCTGAAAAATAGTCCTGGATTGCGAAGAGAGGTATTACATGCTCTTCTTCACAATGCACCCTATTATTCTCATGTGACTGGAACGATGATAGCGGGGTCTAATGTGGAGTATTCATTGATGTATGATGAGACCTTCCCCTGGTTTTTGGCCGTCTATGACTTGGGCAAAAAGCCTGGGTTAACCCTTAAAGAATGGAATGTGGGCATGGCGGAAGAGATGTGTAAGCAGTTCTATGATGAAATTTATGCCGCGACACAAAGAAGATCAACAATGGTGTCCGATAACGGGGTGCAAATATTGAGATTGCCATTTGCTGATCTGCAGCTCGAGAAAGAGGGGCATTTGAAGTCGTGGTTCCTGGAATACGGTGTTACCTTACCTCCGGAATTTAGAAAGTTTCTCCCAACACATTATGACGGCGATAGTTTTTTAGGTTCTCACGTGCGTTATACCTATGTAGGCCCACAGATTTTGAAAATCGTAAAGGAACGGATTGCTGCTCTCGGTGTAGATTCAGATAAATTCGATTTTCATGTGAGGACCAAACAAGACGACCATTTAACGGAGGGGAAACGAATTAACAGAATATTACTACAAGGGATTCAAAAGGAAGATAAAGGTTTTTTGAGCAAATATTCCAATATATGTGATTTAGCCATCTATTTTTGGCATATGCAAAGTTGGCACAAACATCAAAATGGTTTCATTGGGTTTACAGACTTATCGTTCAAGGGAAACATCGTTCATGACACCATCAATTTAGCCACAGGTAGTAACGGTGGTCCAAAGAATGAGGAGGATTTGTGGGATTTGTTGAACTCACCTTTACGGTTACATAAAGGTAATGTCGATCAACACTTCGGATACCTAGATCGATATATAAGACCGGTATATATATATGAGGAAATTGCCTCTCAAATAATAGGTCTGGAGAAGAGTATTCAGCGGCTTAAAATGAAAATAGAGACTATTTCTTTGCACGCCCAGGAAAGGCAACTCATAAAAACTATATTGGAAGAGTTTGTACGTGAAAAAGTCACTGGAGTGAAAAAAACGATTACTATCCATTCTTCAAGCACTGGAGTGGTGTTTAAGAATAAAAAGGTCGGAGAAGAACTAAAAAAACATTTGCGTAATCTAGAGAAAAGGTACGGCAAGAGAAATGGAGTTGCAAATGTGTCTTGTTCTTTCGAATTTTTCACAAGGCTGAGCGATGAATTAACCGTTGATGTCGATGGTGAAGCTATTCGGATAAGCTTACCGATGGAGGAGAAATATTCTGATTTACTAAAACTCCTGGCAAACGAACTGAATAATGAAGTTATCGAATATGAGCACCAGGCAAACACTGAAAAGGTTACATTGGCTCAATTACAAAAGGAAGATGAGCAAATAATCAAGCACGTGCATGATATTTCAGTTCATGAGATAGATTTGTCGATTACGAAACCGACTCTTTTCCCATTAAGAGACAATATGGTTTTTGGGCATGCCGTACAATTGTCCTTTGATTCCAACATAAGTGACTTCATAGTGGAAGCTCAGAGAATTGAGGAGAGCAATTATCCCTTGGAACAAAAACGAAGGCATTTAGTACAGGCAATGCAGCAAATCTTGCCGATTATAAAAACATATATCCAGATAATGATGGGAATCACTAATCCCGCCCTTCCGCCACACTTTAATAGAAAGACATATCAACCAATATTACATTAGCGGAGCCCTGTTTCAGCCCGGTAGAACGTGGAAGGAGTGAACGACATCGAGCACATGAGTCGGCTGCATCTCTCAGTCTCTTCCGTAAGATCCCGACAGATTGTGTTCTTCCTCCTATGTCGGAATAGTTCTGGCGTCGCTCAGGTAGTTGCTAGAAACGAGACGAGGTCGGGATGAAGTATTCGGTAGAATGACGCGGTGTTGACGAAAATGTTACCGCCGTACAACTGTCCGATTGCTCATCTAGCGGAGGAAGAAGGCATTCGGCTGCGACGTTGTAGCCTTGATGATCACAGGCCCGCGCACAATGTCGGTTATTGCCGAATGGGGCGATGAACCAGTCGGTTGGCGGACTCGTGATAAGTTGCCGCAATAATGCAGATGGCTGGCCGAGCGGGCTAAGTACTGCCGGAAGCGGGGGCTATCCCGATCAGCTCCATGCGCATTAAGGACATGGAGCGCGAGTTGGCCCGCAAGGAAAATGCACTGCCCGAGACGGCCGCCTTGCTGACAAACTCCGGCCGATCTGTGGACTGGTCAGTGCGGCTTAGGAGTTTTATAAGAAATTCAGAACCAGTTAAAAGAAACACAAGTTCAAAACAATCCGGTGTGTCTTGGTCCCCACCAGACTATGGGGAGAAGATAGATGAAAATAGGAGCGGTAACAATTGGGCAGTCTCCCAGAGATGATATCATTCCTGAAATCCGAGATGTTTTGGGACCGGAAGTTGAAATCCTTGAGAGGGGTGCATTGGACGGGCTCAGTCTGAAAGAAGTAAACGATTTTTATCCAGGACCACCTGACCCTATTCTTATAACCAGGATGAAGGATGGAACAGAAGTTAAAATTACTAAAAAGAACATAGTAGCCAAGTTAAAAAACTGCATATTCGAACTTGAGGGCAAAGGAGTAGAGATCGCGATCCTTTTGTGCACGGAAGATTTTCCAGAAATTGAATCCAAGAAGATACTGCTGCGACCGGACAGAGTATTACAGAGCATGGTCAAAGCCACGTTAAAAGAAGGAAAATTGGGTGTAATAATTCCTTCTCCGGATCAAATTCAGGCGACGAAAAAGAAATGGCATGGTACTGGTTTTTCCGTGGTTGTGGAAGCAATTTCTCCCTATACAGGAACAGAGAAGAAGATAATTGAAATAGCAAATAGGTTTAAAAAACTTAAAGTGGATTTGATAATTCTGGACTGTATTGGTTTCACCAGAATGACAAAAGCAATATTCAGAGAAATAACAAAAAAGCCTGTGCTCTTACCAAGGACAGTATTAGGTCGAATTGCGAGAGAAATCGTTGAGATCGAATGATTATGTCTCGTCTGGAAAAGTCAAGCCAAAGTCAGTTGAGATTCTCCGTTGTTTTGATATCAAGCGCAACCTCCAGTCGTTATAAGGTTTGCACAGTGCTTGTTGCAATCGGTATGGTTGCAAACGGCTCTCTTTGGATTCTTTCGAAGCTTTGAAGATTATGGGCTTTACCGTTCATTCACATGACGGCTGTCGATGCCGTAGAGAGAATCGTGATGGGGGGAAACAGGTTTGGATTCGAGGTACCGCACACAGCATCTTGTTTGAGCCACTTGACTTGATTTTCACGTACGCACAGATGCCGTCCTCCTTAAATATTATTGAATCACAAACTATACCTCTACTCCATAAAGTTTAAAAGTTTAATCGGAGGCCACAATGAAGCTTCGTCGGCAGCAACTGAACCATTGGCCGAAACTGTCCTGGTTTGCCAAAGTCACCGACGACACCGTGAGTGTTCTCCACGGGTGTCGGGTCGAGTATTCTGACGAGTGGATCTTCGAAGGAACGTGGGCGGGGGAATTTGGAAAAGGTGATTTTGATCGCGAGGTCCCTGTCATCATCGGAACAGGCGTTCGACTAAGAGATAACACGGTGTCGTTTGTTTGCTCCACGGGTTCGCTTGACCGATTATTCTATGTGAACAAAAAGAAAGAACTGCTGGTCTCCAATTCATTGGCTTGCCTGTTGTCAGCAGCTAAGCTCCGTTTGGACCCCGCCTTTCCCTACGCGACAACATTGTTGCGTTACTTCAATAATCATCGGCATCGACCCAAAAGTTTGCCGACATTAGACGGAGATATCATTCAGTTTTTGACCTATGAAAAACTCGTCTACTCTAAAGAAACGCTGGAAGAACAAACCCACGCTGAGGATACCTTCGCTTCGTTTGAAGAGTATGAGGATTACCTGCGGTCAAGGATGTTCGCCATTCGAGCTAATTTGCAGGATGAGCAGCGTCGGTTCAAGGTGGCTCCGGTTGCAACAATTTCTAGGGGGTATGATTCAGCCGCCTCCGCGGCGATCGCCAAGCCCCTTGACATTCGTTCCGCTCTTACAATCTCGCGCGTCGGCAAACGGGGGCACGATGATTCGGGTGAGGAGATCGCGGACAAGCTCGGCATCCCGGCAAAAAGCGTTATTGAACGTCGATCGGCTTATCGAGACTATGATTTAGTTTTGGCTGGATTAGGGCAATCTGGTGACTTGAACATGACACTATTTGACTATCCGGATGATTTGACTCTTTTGGTTGTGGGAACTGCCGGTGATTTTGTGTGGCAAAATGCGTTGAAGAAAGAATTCAACGATTCGAATCACTTCCTGGATCGACATGACACAACCAGCTGCCAGTTGGCCGAATGGCGATTACACAAAGGAGTGTTTCTTGCCAATATCCCATCCATCGGGGCTTCCAGAATCGATTGTTTGAAGCAAATTAACGAAAGCGCTGCTATGGATCCGTGGCGGATTGGCGGTAACTACGATAGACCTATCCCGCGCAGAATACTCGAACAACAAGGGGTGAGGAGGGATTCATTCGGAATTAAAAAACGAGGAGCACTTTGTGCTTACCAAAGATTTCATTTTAACAATTCCGAGCAACAAAAGGACTTGGAGATGTTTTTTGAACTTCATGGCAAGCGCATGCCGGGCAAAAGATTGGGTAGCCTTATTGATACTGTTCACTACCTCCGCAAGAAGGTAGTAGACTCGTTCGGCAAGAAACAATTCGCCAAATTCACTAGTTTTATTAGCTTGCCGGACCACAGCGATTTGCTCTTCGTTTGGGCCAATGCTCGTTTGGCAAGAAACAACTATTCTATTATGTCTCAAGAATCTGACCCGATACCTAAGGACGATCTGATTAATTCTTCCGTCTGACAAACGCGCTGTCTCTCCGAAGGACGTCCTGTAAGTTTTCATCACGGAGACTTCGAAAAGTCCGTCGGATCCTCCTTTTGGGGAACCAACATCATTCCGCATAATCATCGGGGACCATCCTGCCCTGTCGCCAAGACCAGTCCACATCCGTACAGTTGAATGCCTAGACTGCGAAGAAATTGACCGATGACATCCGGTCGTCCGCGCTTCCCGCCAACTTGCCTTCGGATATCGATGGAGTTGTCTTCGGGGCAACCGGTCATACAGGTCTTGAGGGACCAGCGGCATGGAAGTCTCCCTGTGCTCATACTCCTTTGATGACGTCCTTCAAACGGGCCACAAGGGATCATCCCTCATTCGCCTGCACGCCTGGTTGATAGGTGGCGTATATGTAAACCGGGATGGACAAGTGGCCGAGATGTTTATCGATCAAGGGCTTCACCTCTTTCCAGTCGAGCCCACCGACACCCGTTGCCAAGCGAGGAAGCGCCACACTTCTGACCTTCTCGCTTTCCACCATCTTCGAGAAGGCTTTCAGGCAGTGATTGACGTTCTCGATCGTGGCTTTCCCCGGTTTGGCCCCATGACTTGGAGCAGACTCCTGGGTGAACAGACTCACGATGCGTACCCCTCCGGCGCCCGCCCACGCCCACAGTTCTCCGGTTTTCGGAGTAAACGTCTGACAATAGTGTCGAAAATCTTTGTACATGGCGGGCCACTGTTGGCGCAGGCTCAATGCCAAGCCGTTTGCATAGCCGTCGTTCGGCGCCACGCCATGCGCCACCATTTCGGCCCTGGTCAGTAAGATATCTCCGGTGACTTCTTTCAGCATAACAACTCCCTTGTTTTGTGAGTGGGACGGCATGTCCGCCCCCTTGTCTCTTTACCTCGCTGCATTGACGCTTGCTAAACTCCCATCCGTCGGCTATGAAAATGAGGAATCGTTCCGCCTCATTCTGGAGCCTCATCGTGATTCACGTTCGGCCGGCGACAGAAGTTGATTTTCCCGCTCTTCTTCACGTGCAACAGGTCGCCTTCGGCGAATATGCCGGCGTCTACAACGTCAGCGGGTGGACCACTGAAACTCTCGAGAGCCTCCAAGAAGACGCGAGGGAAAAACATATTTTCGTCGCTGAAGAAGGAGGAACGATCGTCGGTTCCGTACGCTTCTGGACGGTGGCGGGCGTCTGCGTGATACGGTTGCTCTCGGTGAGTCCCACCCACCAGCGTCGAGGAGTAGGGAAAGCCCTGATCCTCCAAATCGAGCAAGCGGCGACCGATACTCACAAGTTTTACGCCTGCACCATGCTTCGCACACCACGGAACATCCAGTTCTTCATGAGCATGGGTTACAAGGCCGAAACGATTCTTCCGAATCACTACGATCACCTTGACCTGATCTGTTTTGCCAAATACCGCTGACTCGCCTAACCGATCCTCTCGTTACCACGCACCCATGAGGCGCCGACTATGGAGTCTTCGCGCAACGGAACCCGTACCCAAAGAGTCGGTTCGTCGGCTGCGCATCGAACCGGTGCGCGGACCGCAGAAACTCAGACACATACAGCCAGGACCCGCCCCGCACTACTTTTCCATCGCCTTTTGCCGGTCCGATAGGGTTTTTTTCGGGGCTCTTCTTGTAATAGTCCAGTTCATACCAATCAAATACCCATTCCCAGGCATTCCCGGCCATGTCATAGATCCCGTAGGGGCTCTTTCCGGCTTCATACGATCCAACCGGAGCTAAGGCGTGATGGTCATCCCACTCCTTTCTTCCGTAATTGGCGTGGAGTCGACTCGGCGCCTCATTGCCCCAGGGATAGATCCGCCCGTCCGTCCCTCGCGCAGCTTTCTCCCACTCCGCCTCGGTCGGCAGGCGCTTACCGGCCCATTTGCAGTAATTCACGGCATCCTCCCAACTCACATTGACGACCGGGCGTCGCTGATGTTGAGGTTGATTCATGGTGCTCCAGTCCGGAGGCTCCTCCATATCAGTGGCCTCCAAGTACCTGGCATACTGCCCGACCGTCACTTCATATTTGTCCATATAGAAAGCATTGAGCGAAATCTGCCGCACGGGCTTTTCATCATCGCCGAGCGTGCTCCCTCTGGTAAACTTCCCCGCCGACACCAGGACCATCTGCATATCGAGCGTCTCGGTCTCTCCCGCTCCTCCTGCTGATCCGGCAGATGACAGATATTTCGATGTGGTGGCTCGCGATCGCGGGAGTTTGGCCTGAAGCTGTTGATAGAGCGTCTGTTGCTCCCCGCTGAGACCAAGCTCCTCGGCGCTGTGCAAAGCGTCCTCTGCTTGCTTCGTTTTTCCACTGGCGATCAGGCCCTTCCCCTCGTTCAGGAGCCGCCAGACCGTCGTCTCCTCCCGCAGCCGCCACACCTTCGCTTTGGATTTGGGCAAGTATGATTTCGCCCCGGATTTGGCATCCAGCTCCAACGCCGCATCGTAATGTTCCTCCGCACAAGCCCAGGCCTCTAAGGCTCGACAGGCTTCGGCCAGATTGAAATGAGCCGGGATATTGGACGGATCTTTCAGGAGACCGACCTCCAGCGCAGCTCTCGCCTCGGCATACTGTTTGTTCTTCAGCAGATTTTCCCCCTTGGAAAAATCCGGTTCACCGGCGCCCGCGGCATACACAACCACGGATTGCGCGCTTACCCCCGAACATACGAAGCACAGCAAGGTCGCCCTCACCAGTATCCCGCTCATGGAAAGATCCTCCCGATTGATTGTGGTCGCTCCCTCTTGGAGTCAGCCTCGTCTCCAAACTAGGATCCCCTGCCATGCCGGCCCGGCAAGCTCACCGAAAATCCATACAAGATTAGTGCCCATGCCCCAGGTGCCTTGCGATCTTCTGACTCACCACGCACTGGAGTAATGGCAGCATGCGATGGCATGGCACTCCTCAGCGCAGCTCCTTTTCCCTTCCCTCTGCGGGGCTGGCTCGATCCCTCACTTCGCGCATCGAGGGAACACTTCTGATGTGAGCCTCGGCGAGCGCAGGGATTGCCCCCTGCAGCCCGCTCGCTTACACCCATTCCGGCGCTTCTTCTTTCCCGACTTCCCGTCCCGCAAATACACTGTAGAGAGCCGGCAGGACCACCAGCGTCAGCGCCGTCGAGGTAAAGAGTCCTCCAATGACGACGCTGGCGAGCGGGCGTTGAACCTCGGCTCCAATTCCTTGCGCCAGCGCCAGCGGTAGAAGGCCGAGCAACGTCGTCATCATGGTCATCACAACCGGGCGCAATCGAAGGCTGCAACCGGCCAGGATCGCCTCGTCGATCTGCCGTCCCTCGTGGCGCAGCTGGTTGATGTAAGAGACCAGGACGATTCCGTTCCCCACCGCCAGCCCGAATAGCTCGATGAAGCCGATGGAGGCCGGTACGCTCAGATACTGTCCGCTCAGCCACAACGACACGACGCCGCCGATCAAGGCGAACGGGAGGTTGAGGATGATCAGGGCCGCATACCGCAGGGAATGGAACGCCCAGAACAAGAGAAAAAAGACGAGGCCCAGCGTGATTGGCACGACAATCATGAGCCGTGCATTGGCTCGCTCCATGTTTTCGAACGCCCCACCCCACACGACGGTGTAGCCTTCCGGCAAGTGAAGCTGGGCCGCGAGCTTCGCACGCCCTTCATCCACGACGCCGCCGATGTCCCGGCCGACGACGTTGAAGCCGATGTAGATGCGGCGCTTCACATGCTCCCGACTGATGCGGGCCGGGCCTTCGTGCATGTCGATCTTGGCCAAGTCGCTCATGGGGATGAGCGCCCCGGAGGCCGACTTCACACGGATCTCTCCAATGGCGGCCACGCTGTTCCGGTACGGTTCCGGGAAGCGCAAGGTGAGTTGAAACCGGCGTTCGCCTTCATAGACCTGCGTCGCCGGTTGGCCGCCGATCGCGGTGGTAATAATCTCCTGCACATCCGCCACGTTGATGCCGAACCGGGCGATCTTGTGCCGATCGATGTCGATAATGAGATAGGGTTGTCCGGCGACCTGTTCGACCTTCATGTCCTTGACACCCTCGATTGGCTGGATGAGGGCGGCTATTTCCTGCGCCTTGTCGCGAAGCACGTCGAGATCGTCTCCGAACAGCTTGATGGCGCACTCGGTCCTGATGCCGGAGATCAGTTCATCCACCCGTTCCTGAATCGGCTGGCTCATGAGGACGGAAATGCCTGGAATGTCGGCGAGTTTCCGACGGATGGCATCGGTCAATCCCGATTGGGTCTTCGCAGTCGTCCACGTACTGCGGTCGTGCAGCGACACAATCGGATCGCTCTCATACAGATCTTCCGGATGGTAAGGAATCTCCGCACGCCCGATCCGGCTCACCGCGGCCTTCACTTCGGGAAATTCCAACATGGCCTTTTGGGTCTCTTTCTCCAGCACGATGGATTCAGCGAGCGAGACGCTCGGCAACTTCACGATTTGCGGAGTCAGCGACCCTTCCTCGAGGAGTGGAATGAACTCCCGCCCCACGAACGGGACGAGGGCCAGGCTGCCCAACACAATCGCGGTGGAACCGGCCAGAATGAGACTTCGGTGCCGGAGCGTCCATTGCAGCACCGGCAGATACCGTTCTTTCATCCACAGCGTCACTCCTGTCTCTTCCGGATGGTCTCCGCGCAAGAAGAGAGACGCAAGCACGGGTGACAGGGTCAGTGTCACCATGACGGAAGCCAAGAGTGCGATCACCAGCGTGTAGGCCAGCGGCGCGAACATCTTGCCTTCCATTCCTTGCAACGTCATGAGCGGCAAGAAGACAACGCTGATGATCAGAATGCCGAACAGGATCGGTCGGCCGACTTCCTTCGTGGCATGGAGAATGACGCTGAGCCGGCTGTCTTCAGATGCGCCGCGATGTCTGGCCAGGTGCCGATAGGCGTTTTCCACGACGACCAGGGACCCATCGGCGATCTCCCCGATGGCGATCGCCAGCCCCCCGAGGGTCATCAAGTTGGCCGAAAGCCCGAACTGCTCCATCGCGATAAAGGTCACGAGCGGCGTGACGATCAACGTCACCGTTACGATGACGGCGCTACGGACATGCCCCAGGAAGAAAAAAAAGACGAAGACCACCAGCACAATCCCTTCAAGCAACGCGTCACGTACCGTATTGATGGCGGCATTCACCAGCTCGATGCGATCGTAGAATGGGATCAGCTTCGTGTCTGCAGGGAGGACATTGCCCTGCTGCAAATCCTCCACTTTCGTCTTGACCGCCTCCACCACCTGACGAGCATTCCCTCCACGAAGCATGAGGACCGTTCCGATCACGACTTCCCGTTCACCATTGAGCACGACTGCCCCATGGCGAACGGCGTGGCCGATACGGACTTCCGCGACATCCCGGACGAAGACCGGCGTGCCGCCGACCTCTTTGACGATGATGGATTCGATGTCACCCACCGTCTTGATCAGCCCAAGCCCTCGCACGATCGCGCGTTCGGCATGACGCTCCAGCACGTTGCCTCCGACATTGGCGTTATTCTTCACCACCGCCTCGTAGATCTGGTGCAGCGTCAAATCGAACTTGCGCAGCTTGACCGGATCGACCAAGACTTGATACTGCTTCACGAACCCTCCCATGCCGTTCACGTCGATCACGCCGGGGATACCCTTCAGCAGCGGTCGCAGGACCCATTCCTGCAGCGTGCGCTGATCCATCAACTCCGTCTCGATGACCTTCGGATCGGTCGCCGTCGCATGGGGCCCTTCCAAGTAATAGTGATACACCTCCCCCAACCCCGTCGTGACAGGCGCCATGATGGGCTCAAGTCCATCCGGCAACCGCTCTTTTGCCGCCATGATCCGTTCGAGCACCAACTGGCGGGCGAAATAGATATCCACATCGTCGTTGAAGACGACCGTGATTTGGGACAGGGCAAACTTCGAGAGCGATCGAATTTCCGCTAAGCCCGGCAGGCCGGTCATCTGAAGTTCCAGCGGATAGGTGATGAACCGTTCAACTTCGACCGGCGAGAGCCCCGGTGCATCGGTCAGCACCTGCACCTGTATATTAGTCACGTCGGGATAGGCGTCGATCGGGATCGACTCAAAGGCCATCACCCCCACGACGGACAACAGACAGGCCAAGCCGATGACCAAGATCCGTTGCCGCAGTGAGAACTCCAGAAGCGAGACGATCATAATGACGGCTCGATCTTGTGTCGCTCCATTTCGGACTTGAGAGCGAAGGAGCCCTTCGTCACCACCAGCTCACCTGCCTTCACCCCCTCCAGCACCCTGACCACATCTCCCTCTTCGGCTCCCAATTTGACGGTCCTGACCTCGAAGACACCGGCCTCCCGTTGAACAAACACCGTCTTGCCGACAGGCCCGTCTTGGACCGCCGTGAGCGGGACGCTCAGCGTGTCCGGACTCGAGGCGGTGTACAGGCTGACGAGCGCGAACATTTCCGGCTTCAACAGTCGTTCGGGATTCGGCACCGTGACACGCAGGCTCATAGTGCGCGTGGCCGGATCGAGCACATCTCCGACGTAGGTGATGGTTCCCTTGAAGATGGCATGAGGATAGGCCGCTAGGACCACGTTGACATGCTGATCCTTGCGGATGAATTGCACGTCCTTCTCCGGCACATTGCCGATGACCCACACGTCGGTGAGATTGGCCACCGTGAAGAGCTTTTGATTCGTTTCGACCACTTCACCTTGCGTGATATTTCGTGTGATGACCCGCCCGTCGAACGGGGCGCGCAACGGTACGTTGGCCTTGATCGTCAATTCCCGATCAAGCCGGTCGATCTCCTCCGGTGGCACACCGAGCAGTTCGAGACGGTTCTTGGCTTCGCGCAGGTCGGCTCGCGCCGTCTTCATGGCCGCCTCGCGTCGTTGCAGTTCCGCCAAACTGATGGCTTTGTTGTCGTACAGATCCTTGGCACGGACATGCGCAAGCTCCGCTTCCTGCAGCCGTGCCCCGGCCTTGAGATAATCGCCTTCCGCCACGCCAAGGTCCACGCTATGGAGCATCGCCAAGAGGGCCCCTTTTCTTACATCCTGTCCGACATCCACATGAACCTTCACGACCCGGCCTCGAATCAGGGTGGTCACTTCGGCCAATTCATTTTGATTGGCTTGGACCGTGGCGGGGAACTCACGATGCGAAAGCATCTGCCCCTGCGCCACCGGCACAAGTTCCAGGGGCATCCGGGATAACTCCTCCGGGGTCAGACGCAGGAATCCCGGCCGTACGGAAGACGAATTCGGTTTGACGGCGGAACTATCCGCCGGCTTGTTCTCGCACGCCACCCCCGCCATGACGAGGGTACAAGCCATCAGGCCACGGATGAGATGAAAGAAATATCTGGTTTTGCTCTGATGCCGACGGTTATGCACCACAAATGATCTCAGCCTCCTCTACGATATCTCCGATCCGCTCGTTCTCGCTCTAGCGCTTCTCGCACGGGGCATGCCTTTCCGAACACATGGTTTTTTTCATGCACAATCCGTCATTCGTGGTCTATTGCCACGGTGCATATATGGAGCTGTAGCGAAATGCGACAGTTTCGCGCTAAACTACGGTCTCTCTGGCGCGATTGATCGTTGATTATGAGATACTGATTCTAAAAGAGATCGACCCTAGATGAATGTCCAAGCTCAGTTCCCAAATGAGCAATCAGCGGCCGGTGAATTTACGCGCCAGCCGGACGCATTTCGAGGATGGATCACAGCCGACGGCAGCTCAGGCTATCCGTCCGCTGCCGGCCGATACCATCTGTATGTGTCATGGGCCTGTCCCTGGGCCCATCGTACGATCATCGTCCGCAAGCTTAAACGGCTGGAATCTGTGATCGGTATGACCGCCGTGGATCCTATCCGTGATGAACGAGGATGGGCGTTTCGCGAAGGCCCCGGCCACTCTCTCGACCCCGTCAACGGGTTCCGGTTTCTTGGCGACGCCTATCGCTCGACCGACCCGAACTATATCGGGCGCTTTACGGTGCCGGTATTGTGGGACTGCACAACTAGGCGTATCGTGACCAATTCCGATGATGACCTGATGAGAATCTTCAACGGCGAGTTCAATCGCTTCACCGAAAGCCCGATCGATTTGTACCCGGATGGATTACGGCAAGAGATCGACGAGCTCAACACGTTTATTTACGAGAATGTGAACGATGGAGTCTATCGAGCAGGTTTCGCCACCTCGCAAACCGCCTATGAACGAGCCGTGCGCCGATTGTTCGCCGCGCTGGATCAGCTTGATGCGCGCCTGGCGACGCGCCGTTATTTATTCGGACCGGAATTCGTGGAAACCGACTGGCGCCTCTTTGTCACGTTGGTTCGGTTCGACGCGGTATACCATGGACATTTCAAATGCAACGTCCGACGAATCGCCGATTACCCGAATCTCTTCGGGTATCTCAAAGATCTCTACCAGACCGACGGGATCGCTGACACCGTGAATTTCGATCATATCAAGCGGCACTACTACATCACGCACGACGATATCAACCCAACCCGCATCGTCCCCATCGGTCCGGAACTGGATTTGTCGAGACCTCACGGGCGTGAACGTTTCGTCTGACCATTTTCCCCAAACCAATGCATGCATCGCTATGTTTTTCCCGCTTAACCTGCTGGGAGCGCTGAAGTGGATTGTCCAATCGGCTAGACAGTCTTGATGACATTCTCCTCATTTCGCTGAACACGCCTGGCCTGCGTGGCGTTGTAGGCGCCTCTTTTTGCGGAGTTTTGGGGCATTCAGATCGAGCACAAGAGTTGCTCCACAACGAATGCATGAGTCCCAATCTTCTTAACTGAAAGGAGCGGTTATGGACATGATGTGGTTGTTTGCGCTTGTGATGGGTGCACTCCTCCTCGGGGGGATCGTCGTCTATAAGAAAAGTGTGTAGCTCGTCGGCTCAGGCATGGGCATCCCCCCTGTGGCAAGGCCTCATCTTCCTGAAAGGTGCCTTTGCGCTGCAGAGTGAGCGTATTGTGAAGAACGGCCTTATTCAGGACAATGGCACGCCCGCTTCGTCGGGTCCCTCCAAGTGACAGCATGGCTCACCCCCAGAGGGGGTGAGCCATGGATTCGTCTTCACCAGTACCTCAATCAGCCGGCTATGACTTATCTGACCACGAGGACGGAAGAAGCGCTCTGTTGTACCAGTTTCGTCGAGACGCTGCCCAAGAGAAATCGGGCGACAGTATTTTTCCCTTTGGCTCCGGTCACGATCAGGTCAGGTTGTTCTCGATTCACCACCTTCATGATTTCCTCGGCGGCCGGTCCCACACATGGAAATTGTCTGACACGATACCCAGCCTTTTCAAGCATTGCCCCCTCCTGCGCAAGCAATTTCTCTCCCGCCTCCTTCACCATCGTGTAGCGCAGAAACGGCATGACATGGACCAACAGAACCAGCGGCGGCTTGGTTTTCGATCTGGCCGTGAACTGTTTGATCAAAAATTGAAGCCCTTTTTGAGATGACGGAGACCCATCTGTCGCGACCAACAGCCGTCGAAGAGGTTGTGGGGGCTCTTTCACGATCAAGACCGAACAGGACGCATGGAGCGTGACCGCCGTGGAAACGCTGCCCAGCACAAACCGGTCGATGGCATCGAGCCCGCGGCTCCCGACCACGATCAACCCCTTACGCCCCGCCTCTTCGATGAGGGCTTGTGCGATCTTGTCTTGCACGACGCGCACCGAACCCTTGAGCCCAAGCTTCGCTAACTGCCGCTTCGTCTCTGCTTCCACCCGCTTGGCTCGAGACTCCACAAGATGAATGGCTTCCCCTTCGTCCGGTTCATACCCGCTGACGGACGGTTGAGTGAGGAACGACGGTCGCACGGATTGAAGATCCATGGCATGAATCGCCGTCACCCGCGGTCTTGCCCGAAACGGCAGCTCGCCCAACCAACCCAATACCCATTCTGAATATTTCGATCCATCCACTCCTATGACAGCTTTCATTGCATCTTCCCTTCTACGCGAGGAGTTCTTTTCCATCCCCTCCTGTAGGTAACACCACAAGATGCCCGGCGTTGCGCGATGCATGAACCACGCGGCACCCCACAGGATGTTCGGAAGCCGGTGGATGAGAGCCTCTTCCGGATAAGAGCCCCTTCCGGTAGGGAGTGAGGGTTCCTCCTTTCTATTATTTGGAAAGCAATACTAATGCCATGTCCGTAAGGGGAGAAGCCATGGCCTAGATCCGATGAATACCTCATAAATAAATGATTGGCGGGTGACTCGACTTTTGGTAGAGTGCGGGCCGCATTGCCGAAGCTCATTTTATTATTAATCTCAAGAGGATAGTCACTAGAATGAGGACAATATCAGTGTGTAGGTCGTCCCGCTTGATGCGAAGAGAATGTGGACTCGTCTTTGCCGTCTCGTTGATCGTACTCTCCGGTTGTGCCGGTCAACAATCCGTAGCTCATCCTCTGCCTTCTTACATCAAGCAGGATGCGCTCCCGATGCTCCTTGCCGATGCCTCTCAGAAGATCACTCCCTCCGCCGTATCGGCGACCGACGTCTCTCCAGACGAGCCACTCGACCCGTTCGCCGAGCCAGGTGAAGAAGCAATTGAGGAGCATGATCCCTGGGAGCCTCTAAATACCAAATTCTTTGAATTCAACCGGCAACTCGATCGATGGATACTGAAACCGGTCGCTAAAGGCTACAACGTTGTCGTACCGAATATCGTCCAGATCGGGATCAGCAATATCTTCTACAATAGCCGTGTGACCCCACGATTCATGAACAATATGTTTCAGGGGAAATTTAGAGGCGCGGGAATCGAGGCCGGCCGGTTTCTCATCAATACGACGGTTGGGATCGGGGGATTCTTTGATGTGGCTCAGCGATGGAATCTCACCACACCGGAGGAAGATACCGGACAGACGCTCGGATTTTACGGCATCAAACCTGGTCCCTATCTTATGGTGCCGCTTCTGGGACCGTATACGGTTCGCGACCTAGTCGGATATGCCGGAGACATCGCCCTGAATCCGATTTACTGGCTCATTCTCCCGACTATGCACGACATCGATGCCATACCGACGGTGATCTCTCCAGATGAACGGGCGGCCATTTACGGCATCACGATCGGCGTGCGTGCGACGGAGATCGTCAACGATCGCTCCCTGAATTTGGAAAAATTCCAGGGCGTTGAAGAATCGACTCTGGACCTCTATGCGGCAGTCCGTAATGCCTATCTTCAAAAACGGGCCAAAGCCATCCGAGAATAGCCGATTCTCTGTCACTAATACCCGGTCTGATTTCATGCTCATCGCTATTACAATCTATTAATAACGGTCTGTTGTGACGACACCCGAGTGGGATAACGACGAAATATGAAGGGAATGAAAGACTAGGAGGATCCACCGGAACAAGGCAGACCCATGATTGTGAGGTCAGCGCACCTGACAGCCACCAATGCGGGCCCACAAGGCACTGAGCCCCTCACAAACGAAGATGCGGGGTAGAGCGCTCGCTACACGCTCTTCTTGTACACGATGATGCCGCCGATGAAAATCACGAGCATCACAACGGCAAACATCAAGAAGGTACTATCCATGGTTCCTCCTTTCGTCCGGACCCGTCACGCAACGAAGTGAAATACCACAGCACACCTCCCAACGATGAGACCGATGGACATCCTTTCCCTGGACAAGCTGCAACGAATGACACCTTCAGGGTCTGATGTCAGACAACAACTCGGCCCTTCGCACCTTGGGAATCTATATGTGGCGCAAATTTAATCCGGAGAAAATCGACTGTCAAGTAGCTTGGACAGGACGTCTCGGACGAATGCAGCCTGGTCAGGATGCGAAGGAATTGGGACAGTTGACATCGGATAACGCATGACGTTTGAACGGGATCTCGTTGAGTGGAGGACTAATATGGGTTAAGACTGATCCGATGATCTAAATGACGTTGTCGTTCGCTTCAGGCGGATACCGCTCGAACGTGCCGCGTGTAGGATCTTTCGTCGAACAGGGGCCGGTAACTCTTCAGGCACATACACACCGACAAGGTCGTGCGGCATATGTTTGACAAACACTGCCACGAGATGCGCGGTACTCCAGGCGATCGGTGAGTACGCGAGTTTTTTGTGGCGCAACTCAAAGAGCGAAGGGAATTTGGCATCCCAGCGGATCCGACAGGGACGTTCTCCTCGAAACCCATAGACCGACACGGCCACGGCAAAACGGGCGTTGTGCAGGATCCCTTTTCGGACCAGTTTGATCATCGCACGAGGAGTCTCCGTCGCTGGGAATTGGACCGCGCTGAGTCCACGCGACCGTTTCAGTTTGCCTTGGCGATACCATCGCCGAAACCGCTCCATGTCGGTCCCGCCGATTTTCGCGTCGACACTCCTCAGGCGAAGAACGCGCGGCAATGTCGTGACTTCATCTTGAGCGGCCAACACGACGCTGACCAACCCAATCGGCGGGGGAAATCGAAACCGTTCACGCTCGCCGAATTTGACCCCGAAACCGAAACGGCCGTTGCGATAGACACGTGGGCGCGATATGGCTTCGTCAAATGATGATTCGGCCGACCACTGCGAGACCGGGTTATCCGATGCCGTATTCTCAAAAATTCGTATCTCTGCTTTCTCCGCCTCGTCAAGACCGGCCGCCGCCTGAGCTGCGAGGAGATTGGTTAATCCGGGCGCCACGCCCGCATGGATGAGTGCCCATCGTTGTTTCTCCCGGAATCGCCGATCGAAGGACAACTGTTCCGGTCGAAATGGGTTGGCTCGGAGATGTGAGGCGGTATCGAGATAATGAGCCTGTACACGAAGAGCCGCCCGCATGATGATATTGTTCAAGACGGGGGGGCATGCATTGATCAGGAGGTGGCATCCTTCGGTTGCTTTGACTACGTTTCGAAGATTTCGGGCATTGACCCGTTGGATCGCAATGTCTGATGTGTCCCCGAGAAAGTCGCGTGCACGGTCCGGATCCCGGTCGCCACAAGACACGTGATGGCCTTGCCGGACAAGTAACCTCACAAGAAGCGATCCAGTAGCCCCGACTCCGAGAACGAAGATCCTCATGAAGCGGCCACTGTACCACAAACCTTCCGCGTGGATTAGAGAACGCAGGGAGTCATGTACGAAGATGATCCGCCGTCGTCAGGAGTCCAACGGATTCATCTCACTCGCTTGTTATCTCGCGAGGTGCGCTGCTGAGGGGCGTCGCCCTTCGATGGCTAAGACATTTCAGGGAACAGAACGGTGGACCGGCAGGGACTACCGTCTTCTTCTCCCTGCAGTCCAGAAAGTCGCGGCAATCTGCATGCACACCAATATCATCTACAAGCTTATATGACGGAGAGTCATCCCCCAGACAAACGTTACGCGAAGCGGAGGTGACGGTAGGCCGTACAGCTCTATTGTCGGGGATGAGGATAGAGCCGATCAGAGGTTAAACGGTACTGTGAAGGTGCCCTTGTCTGGAGGAAAATTGTGATGACTCGCCTCCTGAACCGACCCGGACGGTATACGTTCTGTCTGGATCCAAGGTCACGGAAACCTTTCCTGCTTTGTTTAAGTAATCAATGGCTAGGTACACTTGGTTCCAGGTAAGTTCCGGGCAGAGCCCGACCACCTCTTCCATTGAGCAAGTGGAACCAAACTGTTCCAAGGCTCCATAGACACGATCTATAATCGCTGAAACTTGCATAAGTTCACCACTCAGAGGTCAAACCTCGCAGCGTCTCTAGTCAGATCTCGAATCATCCGATTCGAAGGAGACAAACTAAACATTAACCACGGCTAATAGTAAGTACTGTGGAAGGACTTTGTGAACTAGTAATTTCACTAGAAAGATGTTGGTATATTACTAGCGAAACTGAAAATCCATGGGCGATCGAATCATAATGTTGTGGTGATGATGGCGAGAGATACCATTAGTGGAGACAAGCCGGTTTGAACTCTTACGAGGACACGCTCACAAGACCTTCCGCGATCGCATATTTGATGAGCTCAGCAGTTGAGTGGAGATCGAGTTCTCCCATAATACGAAACTTGTGAAATTCCACGGTCTTGACGGAAATATTTAAAATCGAGGCTATGGCCTTGGTACCCTTTCCCTCGGCGACAAGTTGTAAGACCTCCCGTTGCCGCTGGGTCAGGGAGGTCACCAATGGCTTGCTGGGCTGGCCATCGGGGGATTGTAGCGTCGCCGCCAAAACATCTTTCGTGATGAGCGGAGTCATATAGTGTTGTCCCCGCATGACCGCCTGAATGGCTTGTTTAAGCTCCACCGCAGCAGACCGTTTGATCAAATAGCCGGAGGCCCCTGCCTTAAAAGCTTCGGTCGCATAGGTCGGGGTGGCATGCATCGTCAGGAAGATCAGTTTACTTTCCGGCGTCAGTTTACTGATTTGCCGGGCCGCATCCAATCCATTGAGCAACGGCATCGAGATGTCCAGCAATACAATGTCTGGACGCAGCTGCTGTGCCGCTTCCACCAAGGCTCGCCCATCCTCCACCATACCGACCACCTCACCCTCGGCTTCCACCAACTTCCGAAGCCCAGCAAGGACGATGGCATGATCGTCGGCCATCAGGATACGGGGCCGCTTCATGTGACCTCCATCTCGCAAGGCACCCACGCACAGACCTTTGTGCCGTGGGATGGCTGCGAGTGGATCCGAAAGAACCCGTGCAGCTGTCGCAGTCGTTCCTCCATACTGCTCAATCCCAGTCCCTGTTGGTGAGCACGCAAGTCTTGCAGATCAAATCCCTTTCCATTGTCGATGACGGACAGGCCCACCCCCTTTGATGACCCGCGAAGCTGGACCGCCACGGCCGTCGCTTCCGCATGCTTCACCACATTTTGGACGCTTTCCTGCATGACGCGGAAGAGACAGGTCGCCTGATCGAGCGGCACCGCATTCGGAACATCCAGAATCTTCAGATGGATGGGTAAACCCGTGCGTCGGGATACCTGATGGACATGGTCTTCGACGGCCGGGCGCAATCCCGCGTGCTCCAACAACGAGGGATGAAGCCGGTACGCGAGCGTGTGCACATCGTCAGAAAGCTGCTCCAACTGTTCGCGCAGCGGTCCCAACGCGTGAGCCAGTTCAACGGGCTCGGTGGAAGGATGGCGTTCCAAGGATGCCACTTCCAAGACCAGCGCGGCCAACCGTTGGCTCACGTCGTCGTGCAAATCACGGGCGATTCGTTGCCGCTCATGCTCCTGTGCTTTCAGCAGCTTGGACGTCAGTTCTTCCAGTTGCACCTGCTGCTGATGCAATTCGAGTTGGTTGCGATGCAGAGCCTCCTCCGCCTGCTTGCGTTCGGTGATGTCGACTGCGACACCTCCCAAGAGCACTGGCGTACCCTTATGATCGACGATGGGAAACTTACTGACGAGCGCATGACGGATTTCCCCATCCCGAACGAACGGTGCGACCTCATGCAGCGGTGCCTTGTTCTCCCGCACTTTCTTATCGCTTAATTCGTACTGTTCAGCGATCTCCTCCGGCCACAACTCCCGCGCCGTCTTTTCTTTCCAATCTAATCCTTGGATGAGAGATTCTTCAAACAGCCGATTGATATACAGATATCGGCCTTGAACATCTTTGATCCACGCGAAGCCGTGCAAATTATCCATAAAGGATGCGAATCGGCGCTCGCTCATTTTCAGCGCCTCTTCGGCATGTTTCCGTTTCGTGATATCGATCATCGCCCCCAAGGTTCGAGTGGGGCGACGTTCCGGTCCGTCATGGTCGAATAACGTCCATGACCGAAAACTCACCCACCGGATACCGCCGTCATGTCGCAACACACGATGTTCAACCGAGAAAAGATCGTCACTGGCAGGGTCCTGTGCCTGCTTGATGGCAGCGACAATTGCGTCGCGGTCTTCCGGATGGATCAACCGGATGTATCCTTCCAGAGAAGCCGGTTCATCGGGCCCGACTCCGTAGATTTCTCTCATCGCGGGAGACCAGTACACTTTTCCGGTGCGATGGTCATGATCGAAAATGCCGAAGTTGGCCAACCGAATGACTTGATCGGACCGTTCCTCTCGTTCGTGCAATGCGTTCTTGGCTTCCACGCGGGCCGTCACGTCTTCGGTGACGACGACAATGCCGCCCACGTCACGGCCGCTATACCAGGGACGAACATCCCAGGTGATCCACTGGACGGAGCCATCGTGCCGAACGAACGGGTCTTCGTCCGCGCTCAGTACTTCTCCCGTCAATCCACGACGATGTACCTCCTTCCATCGCACTGGGATCTCGGGAAGTACGTCGTAGTGTGATCGGCCGATGAGGTCGCCGGCAAGCCGGTAATCTTCCATCCAACGACGGCTCGCCGCCAAGTAGCGCATCTCGCGATCAAACATCGCGATCGCAGCCGGGGCGTGCTCGACGAACAAGCGGAATCGTTCCTCACTATCCCGCATCGCCGCATTGATTCGTTCGAGATCGGCCGTTCGTTGCCGAACGCGTTGTTCCAACTCGTCATGCGTGCGGCGCAACGCCTCTTCAATCCTTTTGCGTTCGGTAATGTCATTGCCGATCGTCAGGAGGCAGGGTTTCCCCCTGAGCGTGATCAGGTCTGTCGAGATGAGGAACTGTCGCAATTCACCGTTCTTCATCCGCATCGACACTTCAAGATTGCGGACCGACCCTTCCGTCTTCAATCGATCGATGAGTCTGGCTCGATCATGAGGATCAGGCCAGATTCCCAACATCAACGTCGTTTTCCCGATGACTTCATCCCGGCGGAAACCGTAAATATCCAGGCAAGCGTCGTTGACTTCGAGACACAACCCGGTCTCGAGCTCCGTGATGCCGATGGGATGAGGGCTCAGACGGAAGGCTTCGGCGAAGAAATCGTCTCTTGCCGATTCGACCGCCTTCCCTTGCCAATCCTCTGTGTGAGGAACGTCCGAGAGCAGCCGTGCCTCCATCCAACGCTTCTTTTTGGTTGAGTTCGGTGTCATAGGGTAAAACTATTCTAGGCTTCTTACCTAAAGCTCGCAAGACTGAATTCCTGCACGGGCTATATCGGTAGCCACACTGGTCGGCATTTCATACAATTTCTGAACCCACACGAGTCATGACACAGCCTATGGTAGAAATTGTTCGACTCATGGGAATTTTTAACGACCGATGTTCGTGCAAGCATGCGGTAGGTAAAAAGGCTTTATATCTCTCTCCAAGATGATCGAGACCAGTGCCGAATCACCCACGAACTTCATATGCCATCGTCAAAGAGAGAGACACGCAGCGAAGACCATTCACGGCATCCGGTCGACGCAGAAGAAGAAACATCGGTTCGATGGCAAGGTCGTCTGGCATCGTGTAGACTCAAAGGTGACAGTTGTACTGGAGTGGCGAGTTTAGGAGAGAACACCATCGAATGGTACATCTCTGTGCGAGGAAACGGCGGGTTTCCACGAATGGCTTGCGGACTGTGGCGCTCGTCTTTGTCACTTTGTGGCTTTTCGCTTTTTCAGCTTCTTCGCAAGGGACCGAGGCTCCGACGGAAGCGGTGCGCGAGACGGTCACCAAGATTCTCCGTATCCTCGACGACCCATCCCTGAAAGACCCAACCCGACACGCACAGCGCCGTCGAATGCTGGAAGAGATTGCCGCCGACAGGTTTGACTATGCCGAAATGTCGAAGCGCGTGTTGGGCGGTTATTGGAGACCGCTGACTGAAGTTCAGCGGAAAGAGTTCGTCGAGGTTTATAAGAGTTTCCTCTCCGATAAGTATGCCGGAAGAATCGAGGACTATACGGGACGAAAACAAGAAGTGGGATACTTGGCGGAACGGATCGAAGGTTCGTATGCGGAAGTCCGGACGGAGTTGCGATCGGACAAAACCGCTCTTCCCATGGACTACCGCCTCTTGTTGAAGGATGGCCAATGGTCTGCCTACGACATCATTATTGACGGGGTGAGCCTGGTCAGCAACTATCGGAGCCAGTTTCAGAAGATCATTCGCGAGAGCTCCTACGATCAGCTGGTCACCAAGTTACGCGAGCGAACCGTGGTCGACGAGCCAAAATCAAAACGATAACTCGAGCGCTGCCACTGGGGCGCCCCAACCTGCAGCTTCACGATCCGATCGGGCCTGGCTCGCTTCAATCGTGTCGCCTCTGGCGGCCAGGCGGTCAGCATGTCCAATCATCCGCATCTGCTGAAGTACTGCGCTTGTCTCATGACGCCTCCTATCGGTCAGCGCCAGGATTGAGAATCATGGGGACATTCGTCTTTTCGGGCACGATGATCGTCTTCGCGTTGGGACTTTCATAGAGCTTGAACCGCAAGTAGTCCGGCGTCAGCGTTTTGGTGATGATTTCCTGCGCCTGCGACTGCCCGATGGCGCGGATTCTCATGCTGTCGGCTTCGCCTTCCGCGCGGATCTTCAAGGAATCGCCTTCGCCCTTGGCTTGAATCCTGGCTATCTCGGCATTGCGCTGCGCAATCACCACCTCGAAATCCTTCTGCTCCTTCTCTTGTTCTTTCGCTTGTTTCTGTTCGATGGCCCTCAATACCATCTGGGAGAATTCCATTTCCGAGAGCGCCACGTTGTAAACGTCCAGGTGACGCCCTTTCATCGCTTCGACCACGACAGCCTCGATTTTGCTTCCAATTTCGCTGCTGCGCTCGGGAAGCGTGACCATGGAATAGTTCGCGACGACTCCGCGCACAGCCGACAAGAGTTGCGGGTGCACCAGTTGCCTGTACCAATCAGGCCCCACTTCCTGCGCTAGAAAGTAGATTTCATCGGGAACTGGGCGCATCGTGATCGTGGCGTAGACCGTGACCGGCAGGTCGTCTGCGGTCAATGCATCGACCTTTTCTCGGAAGCTTTTCCATCGGGTGTCATAGATCAAGACGTCATTCCAAGGCGCTCGCCAGAAAATGCCTTCCTTGAGCGGTTCTTTCGTCAGTCCGGTGGTGAGGGGATACCAACGCAACCCCCGACTTCCAGGACTCACCGTACTGATGCAGCCTTGGAGGACCATCATGATCGGGATCAGCAAAAACAGCAGACGTGCCGTCGAAGAATGTGTCATATACTCCTCCTCTTTCGATGAGGTTAATGATTACCGGACGGTCTGTGGCCGCTGCCCGTGGCGACTCACGGCGGCATGAGCCTCGGCTACACGTTCAAGTTCCTGCGCCGTTTGTTCGTAGTAGTGAGCCAGTGACCGCGCACCGGCGACGGCGTCATCTTCGGGCCCGAAGAGCGCCTCGAAACGCGCCGCAGCGGTCGTTTGCGCATGGGCCTTTTCGCGCATCGAAACGGCTTGATCCCGGTAGTAGCCGGCTATGGCTTTCTGATCATGGGCGGGATCGAAGGAGCTCAAATCGAGAGGCGCATCAGCGGCGCAGCCACCGAATCCAAAGAGACACACCACCAGACTAATCCCTAACTTCACCGGTGGTGTGCGAGCCATCTTCACCATCAGCCGCATCTTCCGGTAATGAAGCATTCGCTACCAGCCCAATGATTGTACTACAAGCCGTACTTCACGGAATTTGAGCATGCGTCATAATGTTAGTTATGCGAATAGAGAGAGTGTCTTTTCAGTCTATTTTCCGACAATCTTGGTGGCACGCCGCAACTGCCACGCAAGACTGGTTCGGTTGAAGGCCCAGAACGGTGAAATCGGTAAGCCTGCCTTGCGCAAAGCATGAGCCGCATACTGGTGGCAGGTGTGAAACAGATGATAAGAACTCCTCGCAGGATAAAACGCAGATCGTCCAAACGAGGCGAGCGGAACCTCGTTCAACAGAGTCGATCGCAGATGTTGTCGGAGCCGCTGATGGCCCTCCTCACTCAGGCGGAACACGAACCGCTCAGCGGGTGGTTGTGGCGTACGATCCGCCCACACGCGATCATGATATCCCATTTCGACGACACCCTCAGTCGGCCAGAAGAGCGCGCGAAGAATCCCGACAAGTCCCGTCTTGCCCTCCACATACCACGCGCGCTCGGCATAGCCCCACTCCTCAAACAAGTGCTGAATGCTGAGCGATGAGTGCTGAGGAGAAATTCCTCTCTCCAGACTAAAATCTGACGGCTGATCGCTGTCTGCTTGATAAGTCGGAAACGCGATCATCGCGTGCCAGGTATCGAGCGAAACAATGACGGTCTGAGCCGGCGAGTTTTGCGCAGGCGGCCACAATCCTTCGACCGGCAAGGCACAGCCCGAGAGCGCTAGGATGGCCGAGAGAGCGACCACTATGACGGGACGAGCCGGTTGCAAAGGATTGCGAGCCTGTCTTTGATTGTGATCAGCCTTGGGCTAATGCACTGTCCGGACATCCTCGATGCCTACCGACCAAGCCCAACCCACGGTCGCGGTCTTCATACTAAATGGTTGGGGCGTATGGGGCGGATGGCGGGGAGGACAGCCGGTCGTTGCAAGTAGAACCATGGCGATCAGCCACAACAGCAGATGACGATTCATTTCAAGTCCATACCGTGTGTGTAGGCTCCTAGTAGATGATAGGCGGTCGGTTCTCGTTTATGATGAGCATGAGCCGCCGATGTTTGAGTGGCCGCTCTGGGTCTCGCGTGTAGTGTCCGAGATCCTCGGAAATCTCCGTGAGTCTGAGCGGAATCGAAATCCGCTGCTTCATATGAGGCACCTTGGTCTCAATCGCGAGATCGACTAGTTCCTCGGTAGTCCCAGTCACCTCGGCGTTCAGGTTCTTCTCGTCAAGGAAGTGCACGGTCACGCGTTCTTCCGGATCAATCCACGGGATGATCTGCTTTCGTTTTTCGTGGTTCGTCATCGCTGTCTCTCCGCCCTTATCGATAAAGTTTTCAATCCTAAGACATTCACATCTCACAAGAAGGTCATCGAACCAACGACCGGATATAGAGCAGGACATTTTGTTTATCCTTTTCCGATAAAACCCATTGCCAAGCCCCCATCGCGGTGCCTCGCTCTCCTCCATGGATAATCTGTGTCAGCTCGGCATCGGACTTTTTCTGAACGGCGGAACTGGTGAGGTCGGCCGGAGGAGGAGTCACCTCGTAGGCCTTGCCTTTGCCTTGTTCTCCGTGACAGAAGCGGCAATATTGTTCGTAGAGGCGCTTCCCATCCTGGAGATCGTAATGTTCGCGGAGCGCCTTCTGACTGCTTTTCTCTTCCGCAAAGGCGTTCGTAGCAAGTACGCATGACAGAGCAACTACCAATGACAACACCATGGATCGTGATGACATCACCCTTCCCCTTCTGAGCATTCTATGAGAATACCGGGCAACCATCGTGCCAATCGAAACGAGCCGCAGTTGGGTCGCAGTCGCGCTTGAAGCTATTGAAAGCACGAGTCTTTATCGTGGCGAGATGTTGGCCCATCTTCGAGGTCGGAAAAAAGTCCACGGAAAGAGAGCTGATCACTGTCGCGGAATGCTACAGCTGAAACGGAGTTGTCAGTACTTACTGGGCAGTTTCCTGCATACTTCCTAGTTCAACAAATTCTCGGCAGTTGCTCTCCCGACAACAGATCGAGGATACGATGTGTTCCGACGACGGTCCGCAGAATGACCATGGAAGGATCGCGTTCCGTGACCACGCCGATATTGATCGCCTGGTTCGCGGCCTTGTATCGACGCATCACTGCGAGCGCGGCCTCCGACTGTGAAGCCGGGACCATGGCGACGAAGCGCCCCTCGTTCGCCACATAGAGTGGATCGAGGCCTAAGAGCTCGCAGGCTCCGCGCACCGGCTCACTCACTGGAACAGCCGTCTCCTCCACCGTCATGCCCACCTTTGCTGCAACGGCCAGTTCGTTCAGCACGCTGGCCAACCCGCCACGGGTGAGATCACGCAGGCAATGGATGTCGATTCCGCTGTCGAGCAAATCCACAACGATGCGATGCAACGGGGCGGAATCGCTTTCGACGTTGCCGGCGAACGTCAGTCCTTCCCGCACACTGAGGACCGCCACGCCATGGGAGCCGAGATCGCCGCTTACAAGGATCGCGTCACCCGGCTGGATCAACGTCGGCAATATACGGACGCCCAGAGGCACCAAGCCCACCCCGGCCGTGTTGATGAAGATGCCGTCACCCTTGCCCCGATCCACCACTTTGGTATCGCCGGTCACGATCGGCACACCTGCCGCTCGCGCGGCTTCAGCCATCGAGTGCACGACTCGCTGCAGAACGTCCAGGCTCAGTCCCTCTTCCAGGATGAATCCCGCGCTCAGATAGAGCGGCTTCGCGCCACACATGGCCAGATCGTTGATCGTTCCGTTCACCGCCAAACTCCCGATGTCACCGCCGGGGAAAAACAGCGGATGCACCACATAGGAATCGGTGGTGAACGCAAGCGTCCCCTTGTCCATTGGCCAGGTCGCGCCGTCGTGCAGAGAATCCAGCAAGGGATTATGAAAAGCTCGTACGAATACGTCTTGAATCAACTCCTGCATGAGCCGTCCACCACCGCCATGAGCGAGTTGGATGGTGTTCTTGGCAGAGACAGGTAAGGGGCAGGTTGGCTCAAACGCTTTGTGGCTCACGATCGGCTCCGTCCTTGCCCTCGTCATGTTTCATGTGACTTCGGTATCGATAATAAGCGGCACAGGCTCCTTCACTCGACACCATCGGGGCGCCCAACGGTCGCTCCGGCGTGCATTTCGATCCGAAAGCCGGACAGTCCATCGGTTTGAGCAATCCCTGGAGAACCAACCCGCTCCGGCATTCTGGATCCTCCTTGCCTTCAACGAGCTGGGCAAGTTCTCGCTGAAACTTCAGCTCAGCGTCGTAGACACTGTAAGCAGATTTGAGGCGCAGACCGCTTGCTGGAATTTCGCCAATACCGCGCCATGCGCGAGCAGCTGGTTCAAAAACTTCCTCGACGATGGTCCTCGCCTGTCGGTTTCCCTCTCTGCTGACGGACCGCACGTATTGATTCTCGACTTCCACCCGTCCCTCTTCCAACTGACTCACCAGCATCGCGACGCCTTCGAGCACATCGAGCGGTTCAAAGCCGGTTACGACGATCGGCACGCGATACCGTTGTGCAATGGCCTCGTACTCCTCATAACCCATCACCGTGCAGACGTGGCCTGCGGCGAGAAATCCTTGGATCCGATTCTGCGGCGACGACAGGATCGCCTCCATCGCCGGCGGCACCAACACATGGGCGATCAACAGACTAAAGTTCGTGATCCCCGCCTGCTTCGCCTGCGTCACTGCCATGGCCCAAGCCGGTGCGGTGGTTTCAAATCCCACGGCGAAACAGACGATCTCACGATCCGGATTCTTACCAGCCAGTTCGAGGGCATCCAACGGCGAATAGATAATGCGCACATCTCCGCCTGCCGCCTTTACTCCGAAGAGGTCTCCGCGGGATCCGGGAACGCGCAACATGTCCCCGAACGAGCAGAAGATGACTCCCTGCATTGATGCGAGGCAGACGGCCTGGTCAATCAACGACACCGAGGTCACACAGACCGGACAGCCCGGTCCATGAACCAGCGTAAGGTTTGGTGGCAATAGGCTGTCGAGCCCGAACCGGACGATCGCATGGGTCTGCCCCCCGCAGACCTCCATGATCGTCCAAGGCCGACGCACGATCGTCTTGATCCGCTCCGCCAGCGCCGCCGCGACCGCCCGATCTCGAAACTCATCGACGTACTTCATAACCGTGATCCCTTGTAACGCCGTTGTTCGGCATTCGACCAAGCTCGGTGAGCATGGAAGTACCAGATCGGTAATTCAGGGCCGTACACCAATCTCAACAGTGACGCTTCATATTGTGTCCACGAAAGAATCATGTCCAGCGACGCCTTTGGAGAGTAGTGAGAAGGGAACTACCCTCGAACCGCTGAATAGAACGCTTAACTCGCATACTCTCTCGCTTTGGCCAGCGTAGCGTCGACCAAGTCGTGATCGCCAGCCATGCTTGAAAGTTGTGCTGCCGCAAGCAATGCAAAGGTACCCGCCAGGGTGAGAGCCGAGATTACCTCTTCGGCAGGATAGTTCACGGCACCTGTATATGTCTGTGTGACTCTGCGGACAAGCGCCTGATATCCGGTATGCGTAAAGCTGCAGAAGATCGACCAGTGCTTGGATTTGAGTGTGGATAACGGGCCTTCCGGTAAGCCAACCTGGGCTTCCACTAGATTGAGTAAAGTACCGAAGCCCATATCCAGTTTGTCCTTCTCGTACTTGTCGGCATCCTCGTCCTTGGCAACGTGAGACAGCCACAAGCCTCTTCCGAGCGCCTCGAATTCAACTCTTAAGAGGGCATACATCGGGCCGTACAGCTCGGATGTGCAAAGCAGGTGTATTCCTGCGTGATGTTCGATCGCGAGGTCGAAGCATGCGAGCGCAAGCTGGCGTTTCCGATCCACAGAGAAGGGGCGAGCGAGGTGATCGTTGATCCACCTTGCGATCTCTGCCTGCTTCTTCAGGTGTGAATCAATGGCCATGAGCGTTCTAACGGATCGGCTTTAACCGACGTGGGATTGCGCCGCTGGACTGCACCGAGCCTGAAAAGATTGATACCAAAACGGTACAGCCGCCATTTGAACTCCACCATTTCACGTCCGGTTCAACACCTTGTTAGGGCGCATCGGGCTTGGGCTTCCGAGTTCGCGACGGCCCGAACTGGATGGCCACGTCCTTCAGCTCCTCAGGCTTGACGGGTCCGTTTTCCACACCAAGCCATCCAATCAGTAAACGCGCACATTCCTGTTTGATCAGTACGAATATCCGGTGCATTCCCTCGTACGAGAAGTTGATCTCCTTGTCAGCCTTGAACATGTCACGAAGGAGTCGCAGCGACGCATGTTTGTCGGGACGAAGCACGCTCTTCGAATGCAAAATGACGTTTCGTAGCGTTCTCAGGTCGCCCATGATGTCCGATTGGACTTCGTTTAGTTCCACGCCCTTCGCACGCGCAAGCCGCGGCCGGATCTCGTCCTCCCAGTAAGTGAACAAGAAAATCAGAATCGAGCGAGAGTGCTGCTGCTCGTTCTTCCCTCCTGGTCGATTTGCCTCAAGGTATTCGTCGCTTCGGATAATCTGGTTGTGAATGATGCCGGGCTTGGAAGGGTCTTCGTAGCTGGCCCACACGACCGTTGGCATGCCCGTCTCATCAGGTGGCGTCGTTGAAACCGGGCGGTTAGATCGATGGATCTGGCGGGAAACACGAGCATAATGGCCAGCGAAGCCGGCCAATGCGCTCATGTACGCACCGACTTGCTCGTTGACGAAGTCGATGTACTCGCGCACGACCTCGTCGAACTGTTCCTCGGAAGGCTCGCTCATAGCGGCGACGTCCCGTGATGTAGCCTAACAACGTTTAGGGCCGATCCGCATAAGATCCAGAGCTTCCGATTTCTGTCCGTCTAACACGCCATCGAATGGTCCGAGCATAACGCCATAATCGTTAGCGATTCAATGCGATATGATATGACTGTGAATCTATTTATTGATGACGTCGGAGAGGAGAAGGAAAATCGACGACGAAGAGGATGCCTGGCGAGCCCCCATAAGACTCTCACCAGACGAGGTCTAGGCGGCGTCTTCCCCCGCGCTGGATTTGGCATGCAGAACAGTGACGCCGACCAGTTCGTTTCCGTCGTAATGATAGATGAAGCGCCCTTCCATTTCGCTGTCGCTCGCCCGTTGCGGTTTTCGCAGGCTGATATACAGCACGTCCGCTTCGTCATCGTAATCGAGCCACAGGTGGTTGGAACGCAGGTTCAATGAGTGCGGGACCAGGCTCAGGATGTCTATGACTTCTGCCATTGGATGCCTCTCTTGAGCAGCTTGTCGATCTTTGACGTCATGAACGCCGTGATCACGAACCCATCATGCTCCTGTTCCTTGTAAGCGACCACGACATGCTTCGCGCCAATCGCGGTGTGGTCATAACGCTTGACCGCCAGTCGTTCGCCTTTGACGCCGGTTACGACACAATCCGGATCACCGATTGTCTCTACAACAAGATCGAGATGTCCTGCCAGATAGTCGTGCGACTCGACAATGTGGCTCCACCGTTCATGCGTGAGGCGCACCGGAATGCCACGTTTGGAAATCAGTGTGGCGAGGGGTTCCACGCTCGCTGATCACTCCAGAGTCAAGATTCTGTATCTGCCGGAATCCCGACCACACAGTCGCCAGTGGGTAGTCGTGTTGAGGGCTTCAGTATTGCCCAGGCTGGCTGCTATTGCAAGTTTTGGAGACCTCTGGGTCTATTAGCTATTATTTACGACCTCGCAAGGGCAGCCTCGGGGCGATTGTTTAGGCTGCGTCGGTTCAAACCTTGCCGGGAAGCTTGCTGAGGCTCAGTTTCTGTAATTCGACCTTGTTGGTGGCATTGTCGATATCAATACCTCCAGCCGTCCACTCGAATCGTAATCGAGCACGACACCCTGAGACACTTCGCGACTTTCTACGCTCGGTCTTTCAGAAAGATCGATATACAACGAATCAGTATCCGGATGATAGTTGAGCTTCATGGTTCCGAACGCGTGATTATGCTGCTTCCACTTCGACGTGATCGCTTGTGGAGGCAGGAGTGGGAATCGGTTGACCCTGTTCCTTCAATCCCTCTAAGTGAAGCGCGATCGCTTCGCGAATCAGCGAGAGAGCCTCCTCCCTGGATTCACCGGCCGCGACGCAGCCAGGAAGGTCTGGAACGTATGCCCCATAGGAACTTGGGCCCTTTTCGACGACAACCAGGTAACGCATGCCCTTCACCTCTCTTTCTTAAGCCCGGCTTGCTTGAACGCACTATTCAACGTACCGGGCGGAATGTCAACGTTCGGCTTTCCGGCAATCGGCAGAACGTGCGAATTCACCGGTGCTGCACAGCCTTATCACCGAGCGTCTGGTGGGATGTGGGGTTAGGCATTGTGGCGACACTGGACATTTCCAGCATTCATCTGTACAGTAACGCGTACAGTACAGGAGGTGGCCATGGATACGCTGACCTATACCGCCGTTCGTGCCAATCTCGCTCGCGCCATGGACCGGGTGTGCGACGACCACGAAGCCTTGATCATTACCCGCAACGGCGAACAGTCCGTTGTAATGCTATCGCTGGAAGACTACAAGGCGCTGGAAGAAACCGCCTATCTTCTACGAACGCCGGCCAACGCCAAGAGACTTCTCTCCGCCGTTGCGCAACTGAACGCGGGCAAAGGCGTGGAGCGGAAACTGGCCAAGTGAAGCTGGTGTTCGCAGACGAGGCGTGGGAAGACTACCTGTATTGGCAGAAGCACGACAAACGCATGGTAGAACGAATCAACAAGCTCATCCGCGACACACAACGCGAACCCTTCGGTGGCGTCGGCAAACCGGAACCATTGAAGCATGCGCTCTCGGGGTTTTGGTCACGGCGGATTACCGACGAACATCGCATGGTGTATCGCGTGGTCAATGATACGTTAGAAATTGCGCAGCTCCGATTCCATTACTGATTCAGCCCGCCTCTCACTGTTGAGGCCGATTCGCTTAACGCATAACACGCCATAGCCAGCACTTACTGATCCGTTGTCTCTGACGATCCTGAGGCTGCTAACTCGGCATAGGTCTTCAACGTTCGTCGTGCTGCTTCTTCGTCGAGTTTGCTGATAGCAAAGCCGACATGGACGATGACGTAGTCGCCCACCCCTGCTTCCGGGACCAATGCCAACGAGACGGATTTCGTGACTCCGCCGAACGACACGGTTGCCGTGCGGAGCTGGTCATCTTCGATGTTCAGGACTTGCCCAGGAACTGCGAGACACATTCTGTGTACTATCTTTGTTTATTGACCGTCATTTCGCCGGTGCGCCGCTACCACTGCCTGGCCAAGTGACAGCCCTCCATCGTTGGGTGGAACCAGCGCATGACTATAAACAATGAACCCGGCGTTCTCCAGACGTTGTCTCACAAGTGAAAGAAGCAGTCGATTCTGAAAACAGCCTCCGGTCAGGACAATACGAGGTAAACGAGCCATTTGAGCCACGCGTACAGCTCCATTAACGAGGCTGACATGAAATCTGAGGGCAACCAACTCTGGACGGCAACCTCTAAGAAGGTCGTCCAGCATGGCACTGAGCATGGGACGCCAATCGACCACCCACTTGGCATCTGGATTCTGACTGGGCACCAGATCCATCTGATATCCTTCGACCCTCATTCCGCCTTCATCCTCCAGCTCCGCGGCAAACTGGACCGCCATGGCCGCTTGGCCTTCAAACGAAACTTGGTTGCACAATCCGGTGAGTGATGCGACGGCGTCGAACAGCCGCCCCATGCTCGTCGTCCACGGCGATGCGAGGCCGGACTGGAGCAGACTTGCCCATTGCGCACGCTGATCGTCCATCAGGTTCCAAGAAGGAAGCTGCTGGCTCAGCATCCCCTCTCCCATAATCTCCCACAGGACCGCTGCAGCAGATCGGCTCGGCTGCCGCATAGCCGCTTCACCACCCGGCAAACGAAAGGGCAAGAGATGTGCAAACCGTCTGAACTGCCGATAACTCGCGACCAAAAATTCTCCCCCCCACACTTGCCCGTCCGTTCCATAGCCGGCCCCGTCCCAGGCGATGCCCAACACCTCGCCGTCGAGCTTGTGTTCCGCCATACAAGAGGCCACATGAGCATGGTGATGCTGTACGGGGATCAAGGGTACAGATAGAGCCTCGCTCAGCGCTCGCGCGAAGGCTGTTGATCGATAATCAGGATGCAGATCGCAGGCAATGGCCCGTGGTTCGATATCAAGCAGCCGTTGGAGATCCTCGAGTGCCTGCCGGAAGGCTCTGTCCGCTTCAACAGTGGAAAGATCCCCAAGATGTTGGCTGAGGACAACGCGATTGCAGGTCAATATTGCGACGGTATTTTTGAGATGTCCGCCCACGGCGAGAATCGGGCTTTGCTCTCCATCAGCCAGAACATCACTCCAGCGAATGGCTTGAGGCACATAACCCCGCGCCCGCCTGAGGATCACCATGTCGGCTTTCGGTTTTTCCCCTTGCCCACCGTCTTTCGCCCAGACTCTTCCTGAAACCACCCACATCACCGAATCATCGACCGGCCTTGCGATCGGCCGGTCATGCACAAGGAACGCATCGGCGATCCCGTTCAATCGAACCAGCGCCTCCTGTTCGTCGGTCACGATCGGTTCTTCGGAGCGATTACCGCTCGTGGCCACCATGGGATGCCGGAGCGATGCCATCAAGAGGTGATGGAGCGGCGTCGCGGGCAACATCACACCTAGATAAGGATTGTCCGGCGCCACCGCGTCGGCGAGGCTTGCGTCTCGTCGCTTGCGGCTCAGGACGATCGGTGCTTGAGACGAGCAGAGTAGATGCTCCTCTTCCACAGACAACTGACAATAGCCTCTGACTGCCTCAATCGACGGAAACAGCACGGCGAAGGGCTTGTCCGCTCTCTGTTTTCGACCGCGCAACCGCTGAACAGCTTCCTCCGACGTTGCATCAACCCAAAGTTGGAATCCACCCAGTCCTTTCACTGCAACGATGAGTCCTCGTTCGAGCAGTGCCGATGTCTGCCGTAACGCTGCTTCTCCTCCTGCAACTCCGTGACCCTGTTCATCCCACAAAGATAGGCGCGGGCCGCAGGCTGGACAGGCTATCGGTTCCGCATGAAAGCGCCGATCTGATTCGGTGAAATACTCCGTGCGACAAGCAGAGCAGAGCTTGAACCCTGTCATCGTCGTGTTGGATCGTTCGTAAGGAATCGCCGTGATGAGGCTATAGCGAGGACCGCATTGCGTGCAGGTGAGGAACGGATACCGAAAGCGGCGGTCGCGAGGATCAGCAAGCTCGCGGCGACAGTCTTGGCAGGTCGCAAGATCGGGTGGAATGACAAGGGTTCGTTCACCTGACTCAGCACTCGTGACGATTGCAAAGCTCCTATCGCCATGTGCCGGAATGACGTTCGTGTGTATCGTCTCGATGGAAGAAGAACAAGGCACATCGGCTTGAAGCCGTCCGAGGAATATCTCGATAGCCTGCAAACTCCCTTCAGCCTCGATCATGACACCGTTCGTCGTGTTCCCTACCCAGCCGGTCAGTTCTAATGCATGTGCCAATCGGTAGACAAACGGGCGAAACCCCACACCTTGCACTGTTCCTTCTACGTTGACCCGAACACGCTTCACGAGGACCCTTCTCATTGCTGGACCACCAATTCGTGGAGCACTATTTCGGGCTTCTCCAGTCCCGCAACGACTGGTCCTCCGCAGACCGAACAAGCGTCATCCAATCCTGTGACGGCAGTGCCGCTCTTGCATTCGGGACACCATGCCTCGCTTGGAACAGGGATGATCTCTACTCTCGCGCCTTCGGCTTTCGTGCCGCGAGCGGCCAATCGAAATGTCGTCTGAAGCGTTGCCTGATCATGTGTCAAGAGATGCGAGAGGACGCTGACCTTCAGTCGCACGATTGACAGCCTGGCGCCTTCCGTTCTGTGCAACTCGTCCTCTACGGCTTTCACCACTTGCTCCATGAGGTGAAGTTCATGCACGGAGCACCTCGCACTCTTGGACGATCCGGTCTACGACCTGGTCCAAGGCCTTGGCAACCGGAGGGGACAACGGTCGGCCTGTTTCCGTGTTTCCAACTTCAACTCCGAAAACGATCACCGTAGCTGGAAGGACGCCCATTGCACGGGCCAGCTCCAGCGCATCCACCGTCCCGATGGCATGGCTGGAACGAGGAAAGATCTCGAGACCGATTGGGTCGATCGATGCATCAAGTCGATGGATCGTGCCCGGAACTTGCCCGCTTCGCGCTGCATCGATGAGAATCACGATATGCGCGTCCTTCATCAACTCGATGAGGTCTACTCCCACCATCTCCGCCTCGATCACTTCCGCACGGTGGTTGACTTCTTCTTGAAGTTTGCGGGCCGCCTGAAGACCGACCGCATCGTCCCCTCGCATGGCATTACCAAGGCCGATGATTCGAATGGTTGCCATGGTCTGCCTGATCTGTTGGGTCTATCTCGTCGATGGCATGTTGTCTGCTTCAGCTAATCTGTAAGCCCTCGCCATCCTTATGCACGCTCGATTTCCAATCGCAAAAAATGCGTCGCGCAGGAGATACAAGGATCATAGCAACGGATGACTCGTTCACAGGCCAGCGCCGCCTCCTTGTCGGGAAGATGCAAGAGGCGAGGCATGAAAAGACGCAGATCCCGTTCGATGCGCGATTGGTTCTGCGAGGTCGGAGGGATTATTTTTGCTTCACGAATCACGCCGTCTCCATCTAAGTTGTACCGATGATAGAGGATTCCCCTGGGGGCTTCCGTGCAGGCCATACCGGTACCTGGCCGAACTGCGACCGGCGATGTCGGTAAAGGCGGCGGCTCATACCGCTCAATGATGCGCAAGGATTCTTCCAACGCGTACAGGATTTCGATCGACCGCGCGATGATTCCGTGAAACGGATTGCCCAAGGGCAACGCAAGCCCTGTGTCGTCCAGCACTTGTCTGGCCGTGGGCGTCAGACGATCGTGATTGAGGTTCAAACGCGCCAGCGGGCCGACCAGATAGGGGGCGCCCTGCAATGTACAATGGAGGGCGTTGGAATAGGGCACCTGATGCTCGGCGAAATATTGTTCGAACTCGTTCGCCGAAATCTGCAGCACCGTGGATGCGGCTATCTGCCCTTCATTGAGCGGATACTCATCGGGGTGGCGAAGCGCGACATAATTGTAGTTTGGCTCAAATTCGGGAAACTCGAACGACGCCACCCACCGCACGGTTTCCACCGCCGCATCGCGCGCCCATAACAGTTCATCCTTCAACCCTTCAAGCTCACGCCGCAACGGCACCCGTGAGAAGCCGCCGACCTTCACCGAGACCGGATGCACGGATCGGCCACCGAGCAGCGTCATGACGGCGTTACCGGCCTTCTTGAGCTTCAAGCCTCGAGTCACTAGAGGCGCATGGTCCTTCGCCATCGCAACGGCGCTGCTGTAACCAAGGAAATCCGGTGCCTGGAGCAGATAGACGTGCAGGGCGTGGCTTTCGATCCACTCGCCGCAGTAGATCAGCCTGCGCAGGTCGCGCAATGCGCCTTCGACACGCAGGCCCAAAATTTGTTCGATCGCATGGACGGCGCTCATCTGGTACGCGATCGGGCAGATCCCGCAGATGCGCGCGACGATGTCCGGCACTTCGTCGTAATGCCGCCCTTTCAGGAAGGCCTCGAAAAACCTCGGCGGCTCGAAGATCCTGAGCTCCACATCGTGGACGGTACCGTCCTTTACCGTGACACGGAGCGCGCCTTCGCCTTCCACGCGCGCGACCATATCCACGGCAATGGTTCTGGTTTGCGCCGGTTCTTCAGGCATGAGCTCCTCGGCGCTCGCGAGTAAGATACCCTGTGCGCATCACGTCTTTTTCTCCCAGATCTCGCTCTCCGTCCGAAACGGCGACACGTAGCCGTTGATGCCGCGAAATCGCCGCATGACGTCGACCGGGATCAGGTGCAGGTCACGATGAAAGTGCATCGCGAGTGAAGCGGTGTTGGGGGGATTCCCTGGTCCTTTGCGTGTACCTTCGCTCGGGCCGAAGCAGCCGTAACAGTCGCGACCCATGCTCGGGCAGATCGCTCCACAGCCGATCCGCGTGACCGGCCCAAGACAAGGGATTCCCTTGGCGACCAGCACACAGACATTGCCGCGCCGTTTGCACTCCAGACACACGCTGTCGGCGGGCACCCGAGGCCGCACTCCGGCCACCAAGTCCGTGATGACGCGAAGCAGTTGGTCTTTATTGATCGGACAGCCCCACAATTCGAAGTCCACATGGACATGTTCCGAGATGGGCGTGGAGGTACTCAGACTCTGAATATATTCCGGGCTGGGATAGACCGCCTGCTTGAACGCTTCCACGTCGGCCCAGTTGCGCAACGCCTGAATCCCGCCGGCCGTGGCGCAAGCGCCGATCGTGATCAACACCTTCGTTTGCTGGCGCAGGGACAGAATGCGATGCGCATCCTCCGCAGTGGTGATGGATCCCTCTACCAGCGCAATATCGTATGGACCCGGGCTCATGTCGCTGGAGGCTTCGGGGAAATAGGCGATGTCCAACGCCTGGCCCAACGTCAGCAAGTCTTCTTCCAGATTCAAGATGCTGAGTTGACACCCGTCGCATGAGGCGAACTTGAAGACAGCCAATTTTGGCCGCTGTCCGTCTTGCTTAGACATGGCTTCTCCTCACACCCCAGCCCGTCCCAACCACCGCGCGACTCGGTCATACCGCATGACAGGGCCGTCTTTGCACACAAAGTGGGGGCCCAACTGACAATGGCCGCACAGCCCGATCCCGCACTCCATGTGCCGTTCCAGCGAGACATAGATCGCGGTTGCAGGAATGCCGCTGTTCATTAAGATTGGTACGCCCAGGCGCATCATGATCTCGGGCCCACACATCAGTACCATGCTCTTCGCGGAGTCAACCGACACCCGCTCGAACAGTTCCGTCACCACGCCGATGTGATAACTCCAGGTCTTGTCCGGTTGATCACTGGTCAACCACACTTCCGTATCGGGAACGCGTCGCCATGCGTCGAACCGCTCGCGATAGAGCAGATCGTGCGGCGTCTTGACGCCGTGGAGAATCTTGACCGACCCGTATTGTTCTCGCCGCCGGAAGATGTACTCGATGGCCCCGACCACCGGAGCACATCCCAGTCCGCCCGTGACGATCACCACATTGCGTCCACGCGCTTCGTCCAGCGGCCAACCTTGTCCGAACGGTCCTCGGATGCCCAAGACCTCACCGGGCTGGAGAGCGGCGATCGCCTTCGTGATTCGTCCTACAGTGCGGATGGTATGGTCAAGAAACCGAGGCTCATCCGGATCCGACACGATGGAAATCGCCACCTCACCGACTCCGAACAGGTACACCATATTGAACTGTCCCGCGTTGAATCGGAATTGCCGTCGCACCTGCTCGTCAACAAGCTGCAACCGGTAGGTATGGATGTCTTCGGCCTCCCGGATCTTCTCAATGATCGTGGCTGGATGTATGACATAGGGGTTCGCAGATTCGACGTTCACGACGACGTCCCTTCTTCCTGTCGACTCACGGCAGGCCGCTGACTTGCCGGTGTCAACAACGCCGGCAATTCCTCCGTCAAATCGATCCCGACCGGACACCAGGTGATGCAACGGCCGCAACCGACGCAGCCCGACATGCCGAACTGGTCGATCCACGAGGCAAGCTTATGCGTCAGCCACATCCGGTACCGATCTTTAATAGTTGGACGAATGTTCTTGCCGTGGATGTAGCCGTGCTCCTGCGTGAAACAGGAATCCCACAATCTGGTGTGCGCGGTGCGTTGATGATCGAGGTCCGGTGTCTCCTCGATCGCATGGCAAAAGCACGTCGGGCAGACCATCGTGCAATTCGTGCAGGAGAGGCACCGCCCCGCCACATCGTCCCATCGCGGATGTTCTTGAGCGTCATAGAGGGCTTGAGGCAAGCGAGTGTGATCCAGTCGGCGGACTTGGCTCTGGGCACAGCTTTCAATGAGCCTTGTTGCTTCCGTGATGAGGGCCTCTGATGCGGGAGAGAAGGAGAGATTCATAAGCAGATCAGATCCTGCTTCGCTGCCGGCTTCGATGAGCAGCTGGTCTTCGACTTCTGTCAGCACGAGATCGAATCCGTTCTTGGCGCGGGGGCCCGTGTCCATTGACGCGCAGAAACAGGTGGGCAGTGCCCTGGTGCAGTTCACGGCGATCACGAAGAGCGCGTCACGTCTGACCGCATAGTAGGGATCGCGGTACGCGTCCTTGAGAAAAATGCGATCTTGAATGACGAGGCCGGCGAGATCGCAGGGACGAGCCCCGATGACTGCAACTTTCTCTGATTGAGGAATCGTCGGACGAGCGGTGAATCCACCCTTACTCCGGTCGATTTGTAACAACGGCTCGCGCGGGACAAAGACAAACGGTTTCAACGATTGCGGGCCATGGACGACTCCGAATAGGTTTTGGGCTCCGGTCTGTTCAAGCCGATAACGTGCGGGCTCCTGCTGGTCTTGCCAGCCGATCGGCAGATCCGACACCGATCGGATCGTCTCCCACACCACGGACCCGTCATGCACCGTGGGTCCGATGATTCGATAGCCCTTGGCGCTTAAGGCATCGAACAAGCGTTGCAGGTCGGCTCTCGGTAGGATGCCGCGCATTTCACCAGCCGCTACTACGAAGGGAACCGCTCATTTTTTGATACACGGACCATCGCCATCGTACGGACTCTCTTCCTCCCATGCAAGACGGGAAGCATCGGAAGAGCAGCTGAGTGCTCTGTGCCCTTTGGCTGTTGCGTCATACACAGGGGAATCAACTAGTTGCGCGGTTCGTAGCGTCCCCCTATCATGCAAATGGCGCGAGAGCGCACGACCACGGCAAAGACACCACATGCTCGATCCATTCATCTACTCTGATGACGGATGAATGATGAATAAGTGAGCGACTATGGCAGCATCACGGTTTCATATGAGAGCGTTCGTCCCTTGGTTGATTCTCCTTGTCCTGGCCGCTGGATGCTCTGGCCGAACAGTCGCAACTACGGGGGAAGACCGGGCTTCTACGCCAAGTTCATCTCCGGCCGCTGTCACAGAAACAATAACAGTGAAAGCGGAACCACTGCCCACGGTTACGACTCCGATCGAAGAGGTACGCACGGCGGAACAACCGGTCCCTGTGCCCCCGGAGCCGGCAGCCTCTGCGTCGGCTCAACCGACGCCGGAGCTGTCGGACATTTTTTTCGATTTCGATCAGTACGCTATTCGGAGTGATGCACGACCCAGGCTCAAATCCAATGCCGCGATTCTGAAGGCGCAACCGTTTCAAAACGTTGTGATCGAAGGCCATTGCGACGAGCGGGGAACCAGTGCGTACAACCTCGTTCTTGGGGAGCGGCGCGCACAGGCCGCCAGTCGACATTTGCAGGCTCTCGGCGTGCAGGCATCTCGAATTCAGACGGCGAGCTATGGGAAAGAGCGGCCGTTCTGCATGGAGCGCACCGAAGCCTGCTGGCAATCAAATCGGCGTGCTCACTTCAGGTTGCTGCCTTAACCAGGCCTATGTGTCTTGCGACGAACTGTAAAGGACAGAATGCGATCGTCTCGCCCAACGCCATGATTCACGCCTGGCGTTGATCCTCCTGTCAGGTTAGGAATCTGTGCGTACGCGGAATCGTGGCTCAAGCGCCTTCAGGTTTTCCATGATGCCTGTATATTCCAATTCCCCCATGGGCAGCATGGCGGCACCGAAGAACCCTTGGCGGCGCATGTCGATGGCCTTGTCGGACACGGTGTCGCGTACTCGATTCCAAAACGGATGAGCGAACGGATCCACCGGTTCGGTGAACCGTCCCTCGTGCATGGCGAACGCCGCACAGGTGATCACCGGAGGGCCATCGAAGTAGCTGATACCGGACTGAAGGGGAACCGGCATCAAGGGCATCTGATGGGAGCCACGCATCCCACCTGCCACATAAGGCCCGACTGCATAAGGTGCCAAGATCTCGCCCGTGGCCGGGAAATCCTTCTGTACTCGGACAAGCATCACCGGATCGTCCTTGCCGGTGTACTTCCCGGCGATGTTATGTAGCCGGGAGGTGGAGGCGACCACCGCTTGTTCCCCGCTTGCGGCTGACCAGACCGATTCCACCGCGTACCGTTCGGTGTCCCGCAATAACGCGGCGATTTCGTATAATTGTTTCGGGGCATCCAGCTCGATGATCCGGTCGCCTTCAGTATGATTCACATCCATAATGACGAAGCGGAAGCCTTGTGCCATGTTGGGCGCCAGGATCAACCCCGGTGTGTTCATGGGATCGGCGAAAGCCAGATACAGCGGTAGATTAAAGGCACCCGGATCGGTCTTATCGGCCGCGAAGAACAGAAATGGCTCATTCGGCCGCTCGTTGAACTCCATCTCCGCCACGGCGGGTCCCATCCCGTGCACATTGCCCGAGAAGGCGTCTTTCAACAAATCCTGACCGGCACCGTAGAGCCCCTGTTGTTTGGCAACCTTCGTCCCGGCCAGGAAGGCGTCCCACGCCAGTTTGTGGACCGCCTCGTGTCCGACGCCATGCCGGTGGCTCATCAAGATCGCGATATCATCACCGGTACTGCTGACATACTGGTCGATCAATAACGAAGAGCCATGCTGAGCAACATAGCTCCGAACCGTTTCCAGCAATTGGCGCGAGGGACAGATATGGCCGCCGATCGATCCGATATCGGCTTTGATGATGCTCAGGGTGACCTTCATGGCTGTCTCCTCTTCTGGCGAACGAGAGCACGCCTGCTACCTAAACAAAGATGAGCAATCTCAATGCCACAGCGGTTTCGGAGCTATTTTACGTTCCGTGGTCGGATTCATAGAGATACGTGGCATGGGCAATGATTCAGGCACTTACTTGGGGAATGGGTCTACAGTGAAGTGAGGCGCGATGAGGCGCGATGCAACAGTGGACGAGGCTTAACATGGTCTTGCACCAGGCGCATTCATGAGAGTGCTGTCATTTGTTGCTGAGGCATTCGACACACGCCGCGTGTAACGCTTTCAGCACACTGCATACAGGCCCCTCGTCAGCGCGTTGCAGAAAGCCTTCACACGCGTGAAGGCCAATTGAACTTCTTGCCTAATTTGCGGACGTACGGCCTGCAGCGTCCTCCCGGCTGTCGGAACGACTTCGACGACCACCAATTGCGGTGAAGAAATCGGACGCCCGATCTGGCTAGTGATCCAAACGGTGACCTCTCGCACTCCGTGCACTTTCTTATGGATGTCTTCGGCTAATACCTGCGCCAGTACGTTGTATATTTTTCCGACATGCGTCACCGGATTCTTGCCGGCCGCGGCCTCGGCGCTGGCCGGCCGGCGGAGTGAGATAATCCCACAGACACGATTGCCCCGCCCCACCTCGCCGGAATCACCGGCCTCCGCCGATGTGCCGAGTAGCGTCAGATAGGCACCGGCCTCACCGGCGCCGCGCCGATCCAATGTATTCACGTGTATGTGCGGTGAAACGCCGCGCCCACTGTTTCGTTCCACAAACTCTTTTAGCGCGCGCGTCACCAGCGCCTTGCGTGCGAAATACTCGGACTCGCGACTGATCAACGGAGCGAGAAACGGCATCGCCACCGTCACAGTCAAATCCCTGCCGCGTCGTACGGCCAGTACCTTGACATCTTCGCCGGTGTCCGGAAATTCATTTTTGAATGAACGGCTGTTCAAGAATCGCTCGATCTGGAACACCAGCCGCTCCGTCGGCGTCAAAGGTGCGTATCCGACGGTGGCGGATGTATCATTGGCGACGGCTTCCCGCGGCTGCTCAGACACGGACCGCAGTTCCTCTGATGCCGGCCTCAATTCAACTTGGCATTCCAGTTCTTTGAGCGGCTTGATGCGAGGTAGATGCCGTTTGAGCCACCTGAATGCCGTTTGTTCGGCGATCTCGTTAATCGGCATACGCTTGTTTTTCCATTCGAAGGTGGCCCGGTCGCCCATCACCAACCGCATCGGCGTCAAGATCGACCCTCCGCCAAATCGACAATCGACCTGGCCGGCCACTAACATCCCCTTGTCGGCATTGAAATGGAGGACGCGGCCGCACGTCTTAAGATAGGTTCTGGCCAGTTGGACAGCAACAGCCTCCATCACGGCATCGCAAATGGTGTCGGGATGACCCAACCCTTTTCGTTCCACGATCTCCATCGCTTCCTCTGCGGGTGAGATCCGAGAGGATTCGACGATCATCGGCTCAATGAGACTCATTGTTCACAGGTAGGGTCCGATTAACTCACGTTTGCGCGAAAGGCAATCTGTTTCTGAGCGGATCACCAAGGGCCATCAGCGGTATCCACTGATCCGGTGCGTCATGATGAAGGTTTGCCCGCCTCAGGCCGTCCAACCCGCGTTCGCCCACTCTTCCCGCTTGGCCCTTCGCACGACGGTGCCAGCATCAAGGGCCCAGCTGCACGGGGAATCACCTGCTGCAACAATGTGGAGACAGATTCCGGTCCTTGTACTCACGCTTTCATTGGGCTCGCGCGCTCAGACTTGTTTACAAAGCGCTTTATCTCATCTTAGGTGATTTTTTCGGTTTCACCTTTTCCTCTTCCACATCGATCACCGCACCGCTCTCGGCGTCGATGTGGACCTCCATCACCTTATTCTCGGCCGTAAGGACTTCGACTTCCCAGACGATTTTGTTGTGCTTTTTCTCAAGCTCGGCCTCGATGACTTTCCCTGCCACCTTGTCCGATGCCGTTTTGATCGCCTCGTCGATCGTCACCTTGGCTGCTGCAGCCATCTCCGCCTTGCCTTTCTTTTCTTTGTCGGTGGCGTAGGCTCCTCCGGCGACGGCTAGTGTTCCAGCTGCCAATAACAGGGCCAAGGCACACACGGCGAATGATTGTCGTCTCATGGGCAACCTCCTTCTCTATTGAGTGATCCAAGCAGCGCAACTCCTGTTGGACGTGATTACGCGTTGCATTCGAGCCCGAGGATCTCTCGCTCTGCCTCCAACCAGTCCTCGAGCGCGCGGCCCTGCCGATATCCATGATCCACGTACAACTCATAGGCGCGATTGGTGATGCGGGCTTGGAGATCGTCACAGGGAGAAACCGGCTGGCAATGGACCGGCTCCTTCTCAGCGGCAGCCGACTCCGGTTTCTGGATCGATTCAGTGCCCTTCCGCTTGCGCGCTTCTTTCGCCGTCTGTGGTTGCATGGCTTCACTCCCTCCTTCTCTTCTCTCACGCAGGATGGTTGCACGATGTGGGGTTCGGCCCCGCATAGAGGCCGGTACTTTTCATCGTGAGTCGGACTTGTCCCCCTCGACTCAGGCGGTTCAGCTCACAGAACACCTGATTCCAGATCCAGGTCTGGACACTCAAGAACCACTTCTTCGAGCTGGCTACCTGGGGAACGAAGGATGACTTCCAGGATGTGTTCTCCCTTCTGATCGACGTGCGCACTGCTTTGGTCGTGGAACGGAAGAGCTCCGCTTGCATCTTGAATGCCACTCATGGTCGCCGGTGAGACGACAAGACGGAGCGGCTGAAAATGATGCTACTGCGAGCGGGCGGCGTTAAGGTCAGCCACCGATAAGCTCAGCGTTCCCTGTCATAACGTGTGGTATTGTGCGGCACTACCACTCGGAATCCTGTGGCGGAACACCGCTCTCACCGAGACGCACTCTATGTACGGTTCACGTCACGGCATCTCACGTGGAGAGAGACATCACGGAAGCAAGGCAAAGACTCTACGCTTATCTGGTCACATTACTTCGAACCTTGGTACGGATCGTCGAAGGTGGCCCCACACTCCAGGCATCGAACTTTGCCTGTTCGCTTGCCACCTCTGGTCAGGACCTCGTCGATGAGTCGTCCATGAACGCAGGACGAATTCGCGGTGGCTTCGTCGGATTTCTGCACCGTTTCACGCACTATGGGAGTCTCCATAGACACCTCCGCTCCTTCGAGCAACGAATGCTCGCCTTCGGACCCCTGGAGAGATTTTTCCATGTGCCCTTGCCGTTATCGATCACGATGGCAGAGGCTGTTATTGTAGGCCTCATCACAAAGACTCCACAAGAGCGACATGCTCCCGATCGGCTTGATAAGTGAGGAGTCAATAATATTTGCATGTATGATTAGGACAACCCTAGTGCCGAAACCTAGGAGAATGCTTGAGCGTCTTGCGCCATTTGCGCTGCCTCCGTTGTCCCCAAGAAAAGCCTCGATGCATCGGCCACACACTGGCTCGTCTATGCCCCCTCCGCTACAGTGGTCAAGTGATCGGGGATTGATTATGCGTAAAGCGGGGTTATCTCGTAGTTGAGCGGAGGCTTCGGTGAGAGGAACAGTCAGGGAACCGAGGTCGAGCGCTGGGGTGGTGAGCAAGCCCGCCGGTGTCGAGCGGGAAGCCTAAACCCCTCCAAGACCTCCACTTTTCACGAAGAGCTCTCTAGACCTGCCTCCGCTTTTGCCTTACGTCCAGGTGATGTCCCGGATAAATGGATGCAGGTCATAAAATAGAGTGAAGCCTTTTTAGACTGAGTGGTTGGTGTCGTTGGAGTCTTGGAAACAAGAATTCTCATAGAAGGAACATAAACAACGGCTCGCTCTTGTGTAGAACGACGGGGACCGTCATCTGGCCGGAATCACGCTCGGCAATCCTTCAGTCGCTTAAGGCTGATTGCCCCGCGCCTCAATCTTTATTCTGGCCCGCATTCACGGCCGTGCCTAATGGCACCGATGACCGATAGCGCGTCCCTCGAACTGTGACTCCGCGACGGAAACAGCGCCCGCATCCCTCGCACATTGGCTGCACAGGAGCGAGCCCTCACCTACCACCTTCGCCCTCTCTACATTCACGACACCTCCTTCACTTATCAGATAATCTCGATCTCGCCGGAATCAAGAAAGCCACAGAACCCGGCAGTATAAGGCCCGACGGAAGCAGTAACTAACTGAATCGGGCTTTCCCTTTCCTGGCAAAAAGCCTCTGCGCTTCTTCGTAAGCCATATCCTTCGGACTCTGTGTCTGACGATGGGCGAGAATGACCGCATCGACACGCTCCCCGCAGCAGACACAATGCCAATCGAATGAGCCAAGCTCCAACACTTTCTCCCGAACCATCAACCCGCCGCAGCGATCACAGCGGTGAAGGCGAACTCTTGTGTTTTCTTTCGTGGCAACAGCGCTGGTCATAGACTGTCCTCCTTAGGCCGTGAGAGCCACCGGGATGGAAAAGGATTCGACAATGACCTCGCTCGGCTTTCGTTCAAGACTCACTGCCGTGATGTCGAAAGAGGCAACAGCACCATGGATATCACTGTCCCGTAATGCCACATACTCCTCTCCCGTCGACCATCGCAAAATCAGTATTTCACAGAGATACCGCTTATCTTGGATGACATAGGTTTGCGTCGCGGACGGTGGCACCGTCGATGCACAGTCGTCAGACTAGAGGATCCGACACTCATCACCACACAAGGAGGTCTTAGTCATGAGCGCGTTGACTAGATGGGAACCGACGACGAGATGGAATCCCTTCAAAGAGATCGAGGATATGGAGAAACGACTTTCAGGCTTCTTCGGCCGGGCACCGATTTCCGCCGGTGGGGATAAGAAGGAAGCCATTACGGTTACGGAGTGGTCACCGCTGGTGGATATCTCGGAGGACGAGAAGGAATACCTCATCAAGGCTGAAGTACCGGAAATGAAGAAGGAGGAGATCAAGATCAGCGTTCACGACGATGTCCTGGCCATCAGTGGCGAGCGGAACTACGAGAAAGAAGAAAAGGGCAAGAAATATCACCGCGTCGAGCGCTCATACGGCAGTTTTATGCGAAGCTTTACCCTTCCCGAAGATGCCGACGGTTCCAAGGTCAACGCCGAGTACAAGGATGGCGTGCTTAAAGTGCATCTCCCCAAAGCGGAAAAGGCCAAACCCAAATCGATCGAAGTGAAGATTTCCTGACGGGAACCAGGCTCGGGATGTCTCATCCCGAGCTTCACTGACTGAAGGGAGGGCATCATGTTTCGGCACCCCCGCTACCTGGACATTCCCTGGGAAGTCCATTGGGATCAGAAAGAACACGAGCCTCATCATCATGTGCTCCTCATCCTCGCCATTATTCTCATGGCGATGTTCCTGATCGGGGTCGGTGTGACAAGCGGCTTGATGTAGAGCCGTCCGTCCAATCGGCAGAGAGGAAGACGGTGACGTTCAGGAATCGTGAAGAGGCTGGTCGTCGGCTCGTTGAGCCGCTGCTGCAGTACCGGAACGACTCCACGGCCATTATTTTGGCGCTTCCTCGCGGTGGAGTCGCCGTCGGGTATCAGTTGAGTCTGGGGCTGCGCCTTCCACTGGATGTCTTCATCGCTCGGAAGCTGGGGGCACCGGATAATCCGGAATATGCGCTGGGTGCCGTGGGGGAAACAGGGACGATCTATTTGAACCCTGAAGCCATGGCGGCCTATGGGTTGTCTCAGGCGGACTGCGACGCGTTGGTTCAGATGCAGCAACAAGAGATCAAGCGACGGCAACAGCTCTATCGCCAGGATCGCCATCTCCCCACGCTTGCCGACCGTATTGTCATTCTCGTCGATGACGGCATTGCCACGGGTTCCACGTTCTTTGCGGCGGCCAAGTCCATCAAGCAGCTGAGGCCGCACCGCCTGATCGGAGCCATTCCAGTCGGCCCATCGGAGACGATACGAGAAGCTCGTGAGCAGGTGGACGAGTTGGTGGTGCTTGCCACACCGGATCCGTTTTGGGCCGTCGGAAACCACTATGTCGATTTTACACAGGTCAGCGATCACGATGTGGTGGAGTATTTGAATTTGGCGGAAGAGTCGCTGTTGGGATGGAAGGAACGGACCCACTCTTCAGCTGCTTCACCGCCATGAAAATGGAGCGCGCATGACAGCCAAAATGAAGACACCGGCAGGCTTGGGAGCTCGACATGATCGAACTCTCCAGGAGCATCAGCACGATACCTATAAGCTGCGCGGGAAGCTCAAAGAACCGACCGTCTGTACCGAGTGCGGAGCCCTGTTCCACAAGGGACGGTGGACCTGGGGCGCAAGGCCTGCGCACGCCGATGAGATCGTCTGCCCCGCCTGCATGCGGATTCGCGACACATACCCTAAAGGTGTGGTCACGGTCGTCGGTAGTTTCAAGGACGAACAACGGGAACAGGTCATCGGTCTGGTAAAGAACACCGAACAAGTAGAGAAAAAGGAACACCCGCTGTCTCGAATCATGTCGATTGAGACCAAGCCTGAAGGCCTCGTCATTTCCACGACCGACAGCCATTTGCCCAGACGTATCGGCGAGGGACTGAAGCATGCCTATCATGGAGAGCTGGACCTGCATTACGACCAAGACGAGGATTTCGTGCGCGTCATATGGACGAGGTGACACATCGATGAACCCTTATTCGACCGCTGAGACAAGAAGAAGGCGAGGCGCTCCGATTCGACGCTTGAGCAGACGTGCGGCCGTCACAGCATGTCTCTTTCTCACCTTCCTGATCGGCCATGGAACGGCTGAAGCCAAGATCGTTGTGCCGGCTGGCGCGGTCATCGAAGTGGACGAGGCCACAGCCAAGGCCGTCGTCGCAACCTTTGACCTGGCAGAGCAGGCCGTCAAAGCCCATGATCTCGACAAGGTCATGGCCGTGTATTCTCCTCACTACAACTACCATGGGTTGAAAAAGGACGATCTGCGCAAGATCTGGAAAGACCTGTTTGACGAATATCAGGAGATCGCGAGCACCCATCTCTTCACGAAGATGGCCAAGGTGGGATCGGGTCGCGATGCCGTGCTGGAGGTCACCTGCACCGGCCATCTCTGGGCCAGATCGAAGACCAGCGGTTTGTACGTCCCCATCGACAGTTGGCATGAAGAAGTACACTATCTTGTCCTTGAAGACGGAGCGTGGCGGATACGCGGTAATGTGGGTGAATCACCGCGCGTGCTTCCATTCGGCACCGCGCCACATCCGCTGTTTTGAACCACGGATGGGAAAGGTCAGGGCATGAGAGTCATCATCGGCGTCGATTGGTCCGATCAGGCGTTTGCCGCCGTCACGCAGACGTTCCAACTCTATCGTCCGACCGATGTCACACTCGTCCACGGAGTGGAGTTGGGAATTTTGGAACATCCGTTCGTGGCTCAGGCGGGCAATGTGCAAGGGTATGACGATTTCCGCAAGGCAATGGTCGATTCGGGCCGCCAGGTGCTGGAGCGTGCCGCCGCTCTCATACCGCCCGAGGTGGGGTCGATCAGGACGGTGAACGAAATCGGCAGTCCCGCTCAGCTCATTCTCGACAGCGCCAAAAACCTCTCTGCCGACCTGGTCGTCATGGGCGTGCGCGGACGAAATCGTCTGTCCGAGATGGTCCTCGGCAGTGTGTCTCATCGGGTGCTCCTGCACGGCTCCTCTCCGACGCTGATCGTCAGGGGAGCCGCCCGCAAGGTTCAGCGGGTGCTCGTCGCCATCGAGGATCGAGACGACGCAGACCGGATCGTAAAATGGCTCCTGCGATATCCCTTCGCAAATCCCACCGAGCTCTGTGTGCTTCATGCCCTCGTCCCGATCGGAGTCAGCGACCCCTATGACGCGTTGGGAACCGGAGCATGGTGGGAGGGCGCGGAACGTTACGCCGATGAGCTCGTCACCTCAACAGCCGGCAAACTATTGTGCCCTCACTACAGGGTGAACACGAAAGTCGCCACGGGCGATCCGGCGGAGGTGATTGAACAGGAAGCCAAAGACATGGATCTGGTCGTCGTGACCTCTCATGGGCGTAGAGGCCTGTCTCGCTTTCTCTTGGGAAGCGTCTCCCACGCCGTCGTACATCACGTGACCTGTCCGGTCATTGTCTTGCGGTGAAAGGAACGAACATGAAGACGACGGCGCCTCTCGTACTCCTCATGCTTTGCGTCTCGATCGCTGCCGCCTTCGCTCAAGTGATCCGAGGGGATGCCAAGGCGGGACAAGCAGTCTATGAACGACAGTGTGTGCGTTGTCATGGGGCCAAACTCGATGGGAATGGCCCGGACAGTCAAGATCTCATTGTGCGTCCGGCCGATCTACAATCACACGCGACGCGGGCCAAGACCGACTGGGAGCTGCTGGTCGCGATTTCAAACGGCGTGCTGTTCAGCCCCATGCACAGCTTTCGCGGCAAACTGACGGATCAGCAGATGTTGGATGTGTTGTCGTACATCCGATCCATGGCACCACCCGACATCACCAGCTAGTACGAAACGACGTGGTTTGGACACCAATCATCAAATCCCGCCGAGAGTGGGAGACGGTTCCGCATCTCTACGACTATGGAACCGTCCGTTCGCATTTTTCCTGGGAGCAGGCCAGGCAAGACTTAGATGGGCTTCCCGATGGGCAGGGTCTCAATATCGCGCATGAAGCGATCGATCGTCATGCGACGGGAGTTCGTGCCTCCCACCTGGCGATCCGATGGTTGGGAAAAAACGGAACGGTCGAAGACTATTCCTACGGCCGCCTGAACGAGCTGACCAACCGCTTTGCCAATCTCCTCCAGCAATTAGGTGTGAGACATGGCGATCGTGTGTTCGTATTGGCGGGACGGATCCCTGAACTCTACATTGCCGCCCTCGGAACCTTGAAGAACCGCAGCGTGTTCTGCCCTCTGTTTTCTGCATTCGGCCCTGAACCGATTCGGGCACGGCTCACCATCGGCGAGGCGAAAGTGCTGGTAACCACTAACACGCTGTATCAACGAAAAGTCGCTGCGATCCGCTCGACGGTGCCCAGCCTCGAACATGTCTTACTCATTGGAGAAGACCGCCGACCGACCGCCATCGACGGCACGCAGGACTTGGGCGTCCTTATGCAGCGGGCAAGTCCAGATTTCACGATCGGTCCCACAGACCCGGAGGATATGGCGCTGCTCCATTTTACGAGCGGAACGACTGGCACACCGAAGGGTGCGATGCACGTGCATCAGGCTGTAGTCGCTCACCACATGACCGGCAAATATGCTCTGGATTTCCACGAGGATGACCGGTTCTGGTGCACGGCAGACCCTGGGTGGGTCACGGGAACGTCATATGGCGTCATCGCACCCTTGACGAGCGGCATCACCAGCATCGTCGACGAAGCGGAATTCGATGCCGAACGCTGGTATCGCACCCTGCAAGACCAACAAGTATCGATCTGGTATACCGCCCCGACGGCCATTCGCATGATGATGAAAGGCGGCGCAGATTTGGTTCGTAAGTACGATCTTCGTCGCCTTCGTTTTCTCGCCAGCGTGGGCGAGCCTCTCAACCCCGAGGCTGTCGTCTGGGGACAAGAGGCGTTCGGCCAGCCGTTCCACGACAATTGGTGGCAGACCGAGACGGGCGGCATCATGATCGCCAACTATGCCTCCATGGACATCCGCCCCGGTTCCATGGGTCGCCCGCTGCCCGGCATTGAAGCAGCAGTCGTCCGAAGAACCGACAGCGGTGTGGAGGTCCTGGTGGAACCGAATGCCCAAGGGGAACTGGCATTGAGACCCGGCTGGCCTTCGATGTTCCGTGGGTACTGGAACGAACCGGAACGGTATAAGAAATGTTTCGTTGGGGGCTGGTATCTCACGGGCGATCTCGCGAAACGAGACGGAGACGGCTATTTCTGGTTTGTCGGTCGTGCCGACGACGTGATCAAGACCTCCGGCCACCTCATCGGACCGTTCGAAGTGGAAAGCGTGCTGATCGAACATAAGGCTGTGGCGGAGGCGGGCGTGATCGGCAAACCGGATCCCGTGGCGATGGAAGTCGTCAAAGCCTTCGTGTCTTTGAAAAATGGTTACGCGCCCAGCGAGGAATTGCGTCGTGAGTTGCTGGGCTTCGCGCGGGCACGCCTCGGAGCCGTCGTGGCCCCGAAAGAGATTACGTTTTTGCCGACTTTGCCCAAGACCAGGAGCGGGAAGATCATGCGGAGGCTGCTGAAGGCCAGAGAGCTGGGTTTACCCGAGGGCGATACGTCGACGTTGGAGGCGGGCTCATGACAGCGTCGATAGACCAACACCATGCCCTCGAGCTGCTCCAGCAAATGCTGCGTATCCGACGGTTTGAAGAGAAATGCGCTGAACTCTATAGCCTTGGCAAGATCCGCGGTTTCCTCCATCTCTACATCGGTGAGGAGGCCGTCGCTGTCGGTGCCATGCCTTGCTTCACCTCGGATGACGCAATCGTCGGCACCTATCGCGAACATGGCCACGCCTTGATACGGGGCACGCCGATGGGACCGTTGATGGCGGAGCTTTACGGGAAAGCGAACGGCTGTGCGAGGGGACGCGGAGGCTCTATGCACTTTTTTGACGCCTCGCGGCGGTTCTACGGAGGGCTCGCGATCGTGGGAGGCGGTTTACCTGTCGCGGTCGGATTGGCGTTAGCCGACCAGATGCAGAAGCGTCCCCGAGTGACCGCCTGCTTCTTCGGCGATGGCGCTGTGGCGGAAGGTGAATTTCATGAGTCGCTCAACTTGGCGGCGCTCTGGAAATTGCCGGTGCTCTTTCTCTGCGAGAACAACCTGTACGCGATGGGTACCGCGCTGGCCCGACATCAAGCTCAGACCGACATCGCCAAGAAGGCCGATGCCTATGCCATTCCGGCCGAATCGGTGGACGGAATGGATGTCCTGGCGGTGGAGTCAGCGACTCAACAAGCCGTGAATATCGTACGACAAGGCGGTGGGCCTTACCTCATTGAGTATCGCACATACCGCTTTCGACCCCACTCGATGTACGACGCCGAGCTGTATCGCACCAAAGACGAAGTCGCCCAATGGAAACAGCGCGACCCCATTGCTTCCTTTGAGCAATATCTTCGGGGTAACGGGCTGCTGCACGATGCCGATATCGAGAAGATGGAGACCGCCGTCGCCGTTGAAATTGCCGAAGCAGTGGCGTTTGCCGAGGCCGGAGAGTGGGAACCGATCGAAGATCTTGAGAAAGACGTGTATACGCCGGCGAGCAGTTCAAAGGCTCTGACTGCCGGGGGCTAACCGCCCATATATCTTACATGATCAAGATGACATACAGAGAAGCCGTTCGAGCCGGACTCCGTGAAGCATTGCAGAATGACCCTCGCGTCTTTCTCATGGGCGAAGACGTCGGCAAGTACGGCGGCACCTATGCCTGCAGTAAGGGGTTCCTGGAAGAATTCGGACCGGAACGCATCCGCGACACGCCGTTGTCCGAATCCACCTTCGTCGGTGCCGGTATCGGCGCTGCCCTTGGCGGCATGAGGCCGATCGTGGAAGTGATGACGGTGAACTTCAGTCTTCTGGCCCTCGACCAGATCGTGAATAATGCCGCTACGATTCGACACATGTCCGGCGGACAGTTTAGCATTCCGCTCGTCGTGCGTATGGCCACGGGGGCCGGTCGGCAAGTCGCCGCCCAACATTCCCATAGTCTGGAAGGTTGGTATGCTCACATCCCCGGCATCACAGTCCTCACGCCCGCGACCGTGACCGATGCGAAAGGCATGTTGCTGACAGCGTTGAAGGAACCGGACCCGGTCTTTATTTTTGAACATGCCTATCTGTACCCGATGGAAGGAGAGTTGAACGAAGGTGTATTGCCTGTCGACATTTCGACAGCGGCCTTGCGCCGACAAGGAAAGGACGTGAGTTTGATTACGTTCGGCGGCTCGCTGTGGAAGACACTACAAGCCGCCGAGACGTTGGCCAGTGAGGGAATTGACGCAGAAGTCGTCGATCTCCGCGTGCTACGCCCCCTCGATCAGGCGACGATACTCGCTTCCGTGAAAAAGACGCATATGGCCGTCGTCATCGACGAAGGGTGGCGCACCGGAAGTTTCGCTGCAGAGATCAGCGCGCAGATCATGGAGAGAGGCTTCTATGATCTCGATGGTCCGGTGGCTCGCGTGTGTAGCACCGAAGTACCGATCCCCTACCCGAAACATTTGGAAGACGCGGCGCTTCCGCAGCCGGAGAAGATTGTCAGCGTCGTGCATAGCCTCATGGGTTGATGTATGGTTACTGCTTGCCCCTCCCTCATCACGTATCACCATTCATGCGTCGCGAGGTTTTTGTCATGGCTGAATTCGTGATGCCGACATTGGGCTCGGACATGACCGAAGGGACGTTGGTCGAATGGAAAAAGAAGGTCGGTGATCGAGTGACCAAAGGCGAGATCATCGCGGAAGTAGATACCGAAAAGTCCGCGATCGAAGTCGAGTCCTTCCATACCGGTATCATTGAACAGTTGATAACAAAGCTCGGCGATACGGTTCCAGTCGGCACAGTCATGGCCATCATCAGCGAAGAGGGGAAACCGGCTGAGCGGGTCGAAGCAAAAGTCGCAGCCGAGCCCGCGAAGGAGTCGCCGTCTCCCCAAGTGAGTCAGCCGATGGTTCCCTCACCGCTCGAGCCAGGCCGATTACGCATATCACCCGCCGCCAAACAGCTCGCGGTGGAGCTTCGTGTCGATCCTTCGGCCCTGAAAGGAACTGGGCCTGGTGGTGCCATCACCCTCGACGATGTGCGAGCTGCGGCGGCAGTATCGACGAAGGAACCAGCTGCCACAGCAGTCGACCGCCAGGCCCGGATGCGGGAGACCATCGCCGCCGCGATGGCGCGATCGAAACGGGAGATTCCCCATTATTACCTGAGCACGACGATCGACATGGGCCGGGCCATGGCCTGGCTCACGGAAGAAAATGTCAGTCGATCCGTGACGGATCGACTGCTCTACGGCGTGTTGTTGATCAAGACCGTGGCCTTGGCACTTCGACAGGTGCCGGAATTGAACGCTCTCTGGAAAGGAGGTACCGCCGTTCAGAGCCCCGACATCCACGTCGGTGTCGCCGTGTCGCTTCGGCAAGGTGGTCTTGTCGCCCCGGCCATTCACCATACCGACAAACAAAGTCTTGGGGAATTGATGACCCGCTTTCAGGACGTGGTGAAACGGGCTCGCGCCGGGATGTTACGGAGTTCGGAATTCTCCGATCCGACGATCACGGTCACGAGCCTCGGTGAACAGGGAGTAGAAACGGTATTCGGGGTCATCTATCCGCCACAGGTTGCTTTAGTCGGTTTCGGCAAAGTCGTGGAGCGCCCGTGGGTCATCGAGGGGCACGTGGTCTCAAGGCCGGTTGTGACGGCAAGCCTCTCCGCAGACCATCGCGTGACTGACGGTCACCGCGGCGGAGTCTTTCTTTCGGCCGTCGATCGATTGTTGCAGGAGCCGGCGCAACTATGAACAGGTCTCTCCCACGGGATGAAATTAGACAGACGGTCCTTCGCCTGCTGGGTGAAATTGCCCCGGAAGCAGATCTTGCCGCCGTGAAGCCGAATGTTAGCTTCCGTGATCAGCTGGACATCGACTCGATGGACTTTTTGAATTTTGTGGTCTCGATCCATCGGACCTTTGGCGTGGAGATCCCGGAAGTCGACTATCCTAAATACAGCACCCTCGATGGCTGCGTGGAGCAGTTATCTGATCATCGAGCGAAATGACTGCTCCTTCTTTTCCCGCTGGCGAGCTGTTGTGTTCCACCTCCAACAAGGCATAGGAGACTACGTCGGCACAATCGGCACCTCCATCCTCTTCCTCATGCTCGTTCTAGGGAACGTGGTACAAGTTTCAGCCGACGAGCCAATCCCGGATCTCGAGGTCTTCGTCCGTACCGGCTGTCCTCACTGCGAAGCCGCCAAGGTGTTTCTCGCTGAACTTCAGCATGAACTACCATCATTTCAGATTGCCGTTTATAACATCGCGGAGGACTCAGTTGCACGGCAGCGTCTTGCGTCACTGGCTGCTGAGCGAGGCATACCTGATTTCGGTGTTCCTGCCTTTCTCGTCGACGGAGAACTGATGATTGGGTTCCACTCATCCGGCACAACAGGAGCTGAGATCCGCGCCAGGCTCGAACGGCATGCACAAGGCGCTGCCGCACCGCCCGTACCGAAAAGTATCAAGACCGAGTGGTTCGGTGAGCTTCGAGCGCAGGACCTCGGCCTCCCACTGTTCACCATCGCGATCGGGTTGCTGGATGGATTCAATCCCTGCGCGATGTGGGTCCTGTTGTTCCTGTTGTCGTTGCTCGTCAATCTCCAAGACCGGAGAAAGATGGCCCTCATTGCCGGAACGTTCGTCCTCGTCAGCGGATTGATTTATTTTGCCTTCATGGCGGCCTGGCTGAACGTGTTTCTCTTGATCGGTCTTTCGCGCGGCATTCAAATCACGCTGGGTGTCGTCGCCCTCTTCATGGGAACAATCAACGTCAAAGATTTCTTTACCTTCCACCGTGGGCTCTCGTTGAGCATTCCTGAAGCGGCCAAGCCGGGGTTCTACGCCAGAGTCAGAGGAATCCTCCAAGCTGAACACCTCGCCGGGGCCATGGCGGGAATCGTCGTCCTCGCCGGGCTCGTGAACATGATCGAACTGCTCTGTACCGCCGGGTTCCCGGCACTCTATACACACATCCTTACGATGCAGCAGTTGCCGGCCTGGGAGTACTATGGTTATCTCGGGTTGTATAACCTGGCCTACATTCTGGATGATAGCCTCATGGTGGCGATTGCGGTATTCACATTGAGTCGCAGAAAGTTGCAAGAACATGCCGGTCGCTGGTTGAAACTGACCGCTGGAGCGGTGATGACGAGCCTCGGCATCGTGCTGATCGCGAAACCCGAATGGCTGGCGCTTTAGACGGACGGACGATGAGAACAGTTCGCCCCCTCTACATTCCGCCCCTCAAGACAGACTACAGCGAGTCTGGCTCGCTCATCATGCGAGACGGCTCGACTGCCGCCATCCGACCGGCCGAGCCCGCTGATGCAACAATGCTGCAAGAGTTCGTCAGCCGCTTGTCGCCCGAGTCAAGACGTCACCGGTTCTTTTCTGAAAGCATCCCGCCGACCGAGGCCGTCGCCGTCTTGTGCGATGCTTCCAATCCCCGTTCCCAGTTCACGTTGATCGTGACCCGAACATGGGAGGGGCAGCAACGCATTATTGCTGCCGGCTCCTATTGGGCGAAGGACCGTCACACGGCAGAAGTGGCCATGGCTGTAGACGACCTGTTTCACGGGAAAGGCCTGGGGACGCTGCTGCTGGAACGACTGGCCTTGGTCGCCATCCGACACAATTTTACTCACCTGTGGGCTGTCACTCATCCCGATAATCTGGCCATGCGCGAAGTTTTCCGAGAATCGGGGTTTACGTCCCATGAAGCGTACGAAGGCGACGACATGGAAGTGGAGTTGTCCTTGATCCCCACGGAGAAGACCGTTACTTGCGCCGAGGTCCGAGAACGGCTCGCTACAACTGCCTCACTCCAACCGTTTTTCCACCCACGATCAGTCGCAGTAATCGGAGCGTCACGCGACCCCCTGAGCATCGGCTATCGGCTTCTCGATGCACTCCGCATCAATCGATTTCAGGGTGTCATCTATCCGGTCAATCCACATGCCTTAGAAATCGCTGGCGTCCCGGTGCATCCATCGGTCCACGCGATTCCTGAGTCAGTAGACCTGGCCATCATCGCGGTGCCGCGCCAACAGGTCTTATCCGTCGTCGATGACTGTGCGGGCAAAGGTGTCCGGGCGTTGGTGGTGATTACGGCAGGCTTTGCCGAAGTGGGAGCTGAAGGGTCGGCGCTCCAGAGGCAGCTGGTTGACAAGACCCGTCAGTACGGGATGCGCATGATCGGTCCCAATTGCTTCGGTATCTTGAATACAGACCCCGACGTCCAGTTGAACGCGACCTTCACTACCCTGTTTCCCCCTCGCGGCCGTGCCGCCATGTCGTCCCAAAGCGGCGCCATCGGGATTGCGACCCTTGCCGGCGCGCGCCGGTTCCACTTGGGCATCTCGTCCTTTGTAAGCGTGGGAAACAAGGCCGATGTGTCCACCAACGATCTGTTGCAATATTGGGAAGAAGACCCTTCCACGAATGTCATACTCCTTTACATGGAGTCCTTCGGCAATCCTCGAAAATTCGCTCGCATCGCGCGGCGCGTGAGCCGTCGCAAACCCATCATTGCGGTCAAAGCCGGACGGTCACAGTCGGGACGGCGAGCGGCCAGTTCTCACACGGCGGCGCTCGCAGCCAGCGATGTGGCCGTCGAGGCCTTGTTTCATCAAGCCGGCGTCATTCGCGCAGAATCGCTCGACGAATTGTTGCATTTGGCCGCCGGCCTCTCGAATCAACCCTTCCCACCTGGGCGGCGGGTCGGAATAATCACCAATGCGGGAGGGCCGGCCGTGCTCTGTACCGACGCGTGCGAGCAATGTGAGATGGTCGTTCCGGAACTGTCCGCCCAAACCAAAGCCACGCTCGCTTCTTTTCTTCCGATGGCTGCCGCGCTGGGCAATCCCATCGATTTGATCGCTTCGGCGACTGCGGATCAGTATGCCAAGGCAATCGAAACGCTCCTTTCGGCGAGCGAGATCGATGCATTGATCATTCTCTATACGGCTGTGACCGTCACGGATACAGCCGACATCGCTCGTGGCATCATGGCAGGAATCGAGAATGGTCGAAACGCCGGCGCGAAGACCAAGCCGGTACTCATCGGTTGGATGGCAGAAGGTAATCGGGATCGCACATTCCGTTCCTCAACGGAAACCATCCCCGCTTACCACTTGCCGGAGACCCCCGCCCTCGTGCTCAGCAAAGCGGCAACGTACTCGGATTGGCGACAGCAACCTGCCGGCATGGTGCCCGACTTCGACGATCTAGACCTCTCCGCTGTTCGACATATCTGTACCGACGCCCTGTCGCGTCGCGGATCCGGCTGGTTGACGGTGGAAGAAACTCGAAACGTCCTGAGTACGATCAAACTTCCTGTTCAGCCTGGGGGAGTAGCCAGAACAGCCGACGAAGCAGTAGCCTTGGCAAATCAAGCCGGCTATCCAGTTGCTGTTAAATTGGCCTCGCATCAGATCGTGCACAAGACCGAGATTGGTGGCGTGCAATTGAACCTCAGCGACGAACAGGCGGTGCGCAGGGCGTTCGACTTGATCAGAAATAAACTCGCCGAAGCCGACCAGCTCGACGCCATGGAAGGCGTGCTCATACAATCGATGGTCACCGGTGGTGTGGAAGTCATGATCGGAATGACTGAGGACCCGTTATTCGGTCCGTTGATTGCGTTCGGCCTCGGCGGGATTCACGTCGAGATTCTCGGCGATGTGCAATTCCGGATCACGCCGCTCACCGACCGTGACGCGGCAGAAATGATACAAGAAATTAAAGGCTATCGGCTGCTGACCGGCTATCGAGGTCATCCACCGGCCGATCTAGAAGCGCTGGAAGAAACCCTGCTGCGGATTTCTCGTCTCGTCGAAGAAATTCCGGAAATCAGCGAGCTCGATCTGAATCCAATCTTCGCCCTCCCACCCGGCCAGGGCTGTCGAATCGTGGATGCGAGGATCAGGGTTTCTGGGGAGGGAAGAAATGATATGACTGACAAATTACTAGCGAAGAAATCCGTCTCTTCGGGCATCCTCCACAAACAACCTGGACGTCGATAATAATTCCTCTAGAAGGCGGTCACTCACGCTACCGTACTCTATATTCATGATCTCCCAGTCGCTCGATTTAAAAGGAACGACAAGGGCGATGGCGAACCATGCCAGTTGTTTTCCACGTATCGAATACTGGTAGCGATTCTTAAGCTTGGCATCGATAAACAGTTCATATGTCACATTGTATCCCAGCGAATCGTCATAAAATGGAATTAGCAACTGGACTGAGATTGAAAATACAGCCCACGCTTTCCTCAAACCCGACGCCTCCAATTCCTCAAGCCGCAGTGAACTAAATATGCCGGTTTCGGGAGCACTCTCCATCACTTGAAAAATACCAATCCCATTCTGGGTCTTTATCTTGCTCTTCAATGCGTCAATGATCTTATGAGGTGAGGGCAAGAGAAAGCGCTCAGATGGCAAAGGCCCCTCAGACAAATACTTTGGAATATACAAAGGAAGCGAGGCTAATTCTGGATGTCTTTCGATCGCCGCGTCCTGAAAAGACCCAACGCTAGCCCCTTTCCAGTTCTGTATCTGACAGGCTGTGAGCAGGAGGATCGTGATCATTGCTAGACTGACGCGGGGAAAGACTTGGAGCTTCATCGATCCTCAAATGACAACTATCGCGCCTATGTGGGAGCCATGTGTAAGTGGAGGTGTCCATCTGCTTGGGCATCCCGAAGAAATTGGTAGATCGTTCCTTGGAAAGCCTGACGGTAATCGACCATCAAACCATTCATCCACATGATCGGAAGGAGTGCGATCCACTGCGCTCTTCTTTCCTTAATCTCGTACCGATAGGTCTTTTTCAATTCGCTGTCCACCAGCAGATCATACTGCACCAGAAATCCTCCTCTGGAGCTATAGCAAGGAAGAGCGGTGAGGGTTAGAAGCGACAATGAGCAAAAGAACCTGCTAGCTATGGATTCTTCAATCACTATTTCATAGACATTCAGATGAATACCCTTGAGAGACGCTGGAGTCGAAACGGTAGCCGCGGCAAACCCACCTTTATTCTCTAAAGCCTCTTGGATAAGTCTAAATTCTATGGGCAGGGAGTTTTGTTCTTTTTTTGGATCACCTACCGCACCAGTATAGAAAAAGAATCCTGCAATTCCCGCTTTGGTGGGAGGCGGGGTGGGTTCAACCGCTTCCGGCATGTAGCTGATGATCATGCACCCAGTGACAGTAAAGAAAATACCAACACAAAAGATGCTTCTACAGAACCAACCAATCAGTCTGGAATGCAGCATCCCTATGCCTCAACGAATAAGTTAATGGTATGTAGCATGGTAACGTTTTCATTCTAGACTCGCTTACCCCTCACGCTGCAAACTCAACACGCGTGATGAGCATTTCCAAGCTGAATTTGTCCCACGTTCCACGCACTACGACGCCCATTTCATGTGGAGTTTGCGGTGGTTCACCGCACAGTCTCGAGGGTAAAGATTGATCAGGCTCTGATATGGGATTCCCATTTCTTCCGCGATGGATTTGAAATAGGTAACCGTATCGCGGTCGAGCCTCATCGTGACCGGCTGACTCTTGATATACGGATTCTTGCGCCCTTTCATTTTGGAGAAATCGTAATGGGCTCTCATCATTCTTTGCTCAATAAGAACTCTTAATCATTGATAGCCTCATGCCAAGCTTTGAGCCTACTGCTCCGGGTGGGGATCTTTTCGGATGAGCGCGAGGTAGAGCAACATATCGGTAAGCTCTTGATCGGTCATCGTCGTGTCGGGGAACATGCCGGTCCCAGGATGGCCTTCTCGGATGGCGCGGGCCCTTTCCTTGTCGGTTTTCAAACGCAGCTCCTCGGAATTTCGTAAATCTGAAGGAGGAGGATTCAGTTTGGCGATGAGGGCAGCAGTGTCCGGTGCAAGTCGAGGCGGCCTACCGATATACCCATCAATGCCATGGCAGTAATAACACACGCCTTTTCCGTTGAAGATTTCTCGCCCCCTCAATATATTGCCCTTTAATTTGCCGCTCGGTTCTGACTGACCGGACTCAGCCCAAGCGGAATGGCTTACCGTTACCGTCTCCATTCCCAACCAGCCCGCGAAGAGCAGGCCTAACCACGTGGGCACCCCTAAGCTGACGTGAAAGAGAATGTGTCTCACATTGCTTAATCGTTCTTGTTGATTATCGTCAGTGATCACTGCAACAGGCATTCTACCGGTCTTCCGGAATCCTGTTCATGTTGCTGAAGATGGTGGCACGCTCGTCCCCGTTGGTCACGTTATCGATCGAGGGATAGAGCGCCCGCTCTTCCTTCCGATTATGAGAGCTCAAGAGATTGAACAGCGCCTGCTCGTCCTGATCGGAGTCGAGATTTTGCTGTTCCACCTTTTGATGGATGGATTCGAGCAATTTCTTGATTTGTTCATGCTCAAATCGCATCACGGGGGTCGGGCCGTCCTCGATCATCCCGGTTTTCTCTTCCCACATCGGAAACAGCAGTTCCTCTTCCCACACGATATGCCGCTGAAGGCCAACCTTGAATTTCTTGAACGCCTCCTTCGCCTTCGAAAAGTCCGAGCGTTTCGATGTTTGAAAAGCCTTGAACAGCTCATCAAGCCGATCATGATCCCGTTCATAGTATGCAGTGATGGTTTTCTCCTCGCTCATGCCTACTCCCATGCGTGATCAACCTTCCTCCCCGACTTTGTATTCCACATGACAGGCCACACAGGCCTTCAGGAGATTATTGAACGCCGGTAAGATCTTCTTCAAGTCCTTGGAGGGAATAGTTTCGGCCAACTCCTCCGCTGCTTCGTGATGCGCCATGGCCAGGTCGTGATAAGCCGGAGGAAAGCTTTCTGATTCGCCATAGGCGAGCGCCTGGCGATGCCTGAAGAAGCCGAGATGCGATTCGGTCAACCCTTTTGCCAACTCGTAGTCCTCTTCGACCAGCGCACCGACAATCACCTGCATCGTTTCCAGGTGCTGCAGCATCACGGCCCGATGTTCCTTCCCCGCCGATGATGACAACGGAATAGCCTGCCTCGTATCCGGGGTGAGATAGGGATTGGGTCGCGTCGCTCTCTGTGCTTGCCCGACGTCGGTGCAACCGACGGCTACCGTGGCACAGACCAGTCCTCCACTGACAAGGAGGATAATCCTCTTCCACAATGGAGATGTTACGAATCCGGGAACTGTTCCCGATCCTCCAACGATCAATCTTTGCAAGTCGTCACGCCTTCTGTTCTGTCTGTTTCACCCGTTCCCAGTATGCATCCACTCTGTTTTGAATGTGCGCGATCGCATTCTTCTGTACGGTCGGTTCAAACAGATGACGGAAACGCCCTTGGAGCGTGAGGTATTCTTCGACCGGCCTGCGCTTGGGAAAGTAGGTATGGGTAACCTCCCCGTTGATCGACTCTTTCAAAGGCCAGAGGCCCGTCTCGACCGCCAGCTTAGCAACCTCCGGCGTCTCACCCGGGTCGTACAGCCAGCCGGTGGGACAAGCGGACAGTGCAAGGAACAGTTTCGGTCCGGTGAACGTGGCCGCACGAGCGAATTTTTCCTCCAGATCCAACGGGTAGCGGGGCGAGACGGTTGCAAGATAGGGCGGCTTGTGCGCTCGCCAGATTTCGAAGATGTCCTTCTTCTCTTGGATCGTGCCTGTAGGATGTTGCAGGCTGCACGGTGACGTCGCCGTCCGCGCACCATATGGCGTCGCTGAGGACAGCTGCATGCCGGTATTGCCGTAGGCTTCGTTGTCGTAGCAGAAATAGTAGAAGTCCAACCCCCTTTCGATGGCTCCTGATGTCGAGGAGAGCGCCATGTCGTAGGTCGACCCATCCCCTCCCAACACCACGGCTTTCAGATCCTCGTTTTTCGGCAACCGCCCCTTAGCGATCAGGATATCAAGCGCGTCGCGCACACCTTGCGCGCCGGCCGGCGCTGACCCCATCGTGGCGTAGAGCCAGGAACCTTTAAACGGTGTGTAGGGATAGGCCGCCAGCATGGTAAAGCAGCCGGCTGCGTTCACGTACACTACGTTGTCACCCAACACTTTTGCGGCCAACCGCAGCGCCTCTAATCCCCCGCACCCGGCGCAGAGAGACGTCCCCGCCAAGACGTATTCCTCCCGCGGGATTTGTTTAATTTTCTTATATGTCTCACGTTGCCATGGCATATGAATGCGCCCCGACTATTGACTCTCAGCCACCCATCGGAGGTCCTGTCGCCAGCATTTGAATTTCCAACATGTTCCGATGCTCGGCTTCCGTGTAAAGCAACACTGGCCCGATTCCATTGCCGCGTACTCCGGCTTCGGCCGTCTGTTCGAACATCGCGTGAAACTCACCGTCAGAAATATCCTTTCCACCGAGACCGCCGATGAATGAACAGAGCGCGCGCGGCCGTAACGGTTCGTGGTAGAGACAGGCCGCGATTTCCTGAAAGAGGATGCCTCCCTGCCCTGGAGAGACATTCTGGTCCAGAACTGCGACAGCCCGCCTGCCTTGCAGTGCATGACGGATATCATCGGCCGGCCATGGTCGGATCACGCGCAGCCGGAGTAGACCGACTTTACGGCCTTCATTCCTCGCTGCATCCACTGCCGCCTTGCCCTTGCTCGCGAACGCATTGGTCATGATCAGCACATCCTCCGCGTCATCAAGTCGATACCTCTCCACGAGACCATAGCGACGGCCAAACAACCGTTCGAACTCCACCGCCGCCTCTTCATGGACACGCAGGGCGTTCATCGATGCCAAATGAATCTGATGTCGGAAATAACTGTAGGCCGAACCGCCGAGCACCGCCGTCCCCAGAGCATGGGGAGCTGAAGCTTTAAACCCGAGATGGGTGGGACGGAAGGGCCGCAAAAATTGCTTCACCTTATCCAGATCCGGCACAGCCACCGGCTCGCGGGTAAAGGACAAATAGAAGCCGTCCAGATTCACGATGACGGGCAGCATGACCCGTTCATCCTCTGCAATCCGATAGGCCATGAGAATCGAGTCCAGCACTTCCTGGCAGGTCTCGGCGTGGATCTGCAGAAACCCGGAATCTCGCGCCGCCAATACGTCGTTGTGATCCGGCTCAAGCGTGATAGGAGCGGCCAGCGCCCGCGAGACGTTCACCACTACGAGAGGAACGCGCCAGCCGGAGACCGAATAGAGCAGCTCGAATGCGTACAAGAGTCCTTGGCTGGATGTCGCGCTAAACACACGCGCCCCCGTCGCACCGGCAGCTCCGGCCGCCGTCATCATGGAATGCTCGGAATCCATCGTCACCAACCGCGCTGCCAGTTCTCCGCTCTGGCACCACGCGGCCAGTGCCTCGATGATTTCGGTCTGAGGAGTGATGGGAAAGGCCGGGATATAGTCGACATCGGCAAGACGAGCACCCCAGGCCGCGGCCAGGTTACCGGTCATCATTTCGCCGTCCATGCCGCTTCTCCTTCTTTCTCTCGCTCGGCGACCAATGCGTGAGTCGGGCACTCCTGGACGCAGATCTGACAACCCTTGCAATGATCGTAGTCAATCACGGGTCTGTTATCCTTGGTCATTGAGATCACTCCATCCGGACAATAGACGAAACAAAGCCAGCAGCCGTTACACTTGTCGGGCACCAGCACAGGCCTGAAGGTCCGCCACCCTCCGGTTTCGCGCAAAAGCGAATTTGCGGCAGCGCTGATCCTGGCCGTTCCTCTGGTCGGCGGTTCATAGGTCGGTACTCGAAGTCGCGCCGGACTTGGAGCCTCGCGTGCGCTGGTTTCAAGGGGAACTACCGGAACCGCTGCATAACAGTGCCGCGCGGCTGTTTGATTTTGCTCGATAACCGAGGCGGCCAGCCCGAGAGCCGCCAACTCGCGTGCGATCGCGCCGCGGATCGATTCCTCACGGAGGCCAAGGAGTCGTCCGGCGACGGCGCCGAGTAATGCGCTGATCGCCTCACGCTTACCGAGCTGCTGGAGGGCAATCTCAGTCAGATCCAAGGTCGTCACACGACTGGAATCTGAAGCCTGAATCGCAAACCGCTCGGCCGACAGTGACGAATTGACGAACACGACCGTCTTCTTGCCGACTCCCTCAAGCACCCGAGCTGAGGGATCATGGATGAGCGACGAATCGGCTACAATCACCACATCGGGATGAGTAATGACTCCACGCTCACGGATTGGTTCTCTCGCAATACGGGTAGACGCCGCGACCGGTGCGCCACGCCGCTCAGCTCCGTAAATCGGCGAGTCCTGCGCCACAAATCCTTCCAGGAACGCTGCCGTTCCCAGGATACGACTCGCCGTCTTGGCGCCTTGCCCGCCTCGACCATGGAAGCGAATAGCGAGCATAGAATTACTCAGCTACGGCATGTATCCATCCGCTCTTTCATCGCCTCTCGACCGGCCTTCACCGCCGCTTCGACATCCGCTTTCTTCTCCTCCACAAAATGTTTCCCCCGCTCGATGACTTCATCGAGGGCGGCTCGCGCCTCCTTGGCTTTCTCGATGATTTCTTCTTCCGTCCTGCGCGCATGCTCCTTTATGTCGCGTCGCATTTCTTCACCGGATTTCGGTGCGAGCAGGACACCGGCCATCATTCCTCCAACCGCACCTGCGAGAAATGCGAGGATGACGGTCTCCGGTCTACATTGAGCATCCTGATTTGCCATGGCAGAGCCTCCCTGTGTTAGGAACATCTGTCCTGTCAGAGAGCCAAGTTTGTGCCAACAAAACCTGGTCAGCGCGGCAAAATTGTTACGGGTTGACGCGATCTTACGCCATAGTGCGAGGCCGATAACTGTTGTGGCTGGGGAATTTCAGGGCTGAGAGGTGTGTGGTAACTGTCGCAATTGGCAACAGTCAACTTAAGTTTGTTGGAATCGAATGTTTCAATCAGAACTCTGGATGAACTCTATTCCACGGAGAATAGCGCGATCATGCCCTCACGCGACTTAGGTCGAAGACCCTCCCCAGAACGCGCGGGCTGAACGAGTGAAGACTCTGACGCTTACTTAAGATGCTTATGCTCATGGGCCCCATGGTCGCCCAGGTGCCCATGCTCGTGATCGCCGGACTTTGCATGGGAATGGCCATGCGCATGTTGATGTACATGCCTGTGGGTATGGCTTTCACCGGCATCATGTGTGTGAGCATGACTATGTTCGTGTTTGTGCTGATGAGAACCTTTCATCGTTGGTATCCTCCTCTTGCAAGCCGTTGAACTCCGACGACCTTCAGACTGTCATGCGCGCGTCGGACTACTCCTCTCGTAGCACCCTATATCTCTCAAACAACCCCCCCCTCGTTTCTCTAGCTGATAGGATTAAATGGTGCCAAACTTCGAATGTATCTCACCACATCCCGAATCTCTTGATCGGATAAGCGATCCGCCCATCCGTGCATCGGGCTGAAGAGGACCCCCTGCTTGATCGCGAGGTAGAGTTCCATATCGGTCTTGGTGCGCGATTTCACTGCACGAAAATCAGCCGGAGGAACAATCAGCTCCTTGATCTCGGGCCCCAGCCCATCACCGGTGGCTCCATGGCAGTTCGCACAATGTTGTTGAAAAAGCCTCTCGCCGTTCTTCGTACTTCCTCCCTGGCCCTGTGCCAGCACCCAAGATCCGGTCCAAGCGATCACCGCGATACTCACGACCAGACGTAAAAACATACGAGTCCCCTCCTACCTGCTCAACCGCTTTCTATCGATGATGAATACGTCGCCACAAGCGGATTTCGACGTTCGATATTCAGTGCTGGTGTTGCTGTCCACCGCTGGATCCACCACTCCCATGATCCTTACCGCCCTGTCCATGCCCCCCCATGGCTCCTCCTCCCATTCCGCCCATCATGCCACCCATCATTCCACCATGGCTCATCCCACCCGTTCCACCCCCGTGCTGCCCTCCGGCCTTCATCTGGTCATGCAACGCACGATCTTTCTCTCGCTGTTCAGGAGTCAGCATGGCCATGGCGTTGCGATTGCTTTTGATGGCCGCGACCAAGCAAGCGGCTTCCGCTTTTTTCAGTTGGTCCACTTTGGCTTGGATCGCACTGACGTCGGTTTGCTCGTCTTCCACTAACGCATGCAACTCGAGTTTGGCCACCTTGGCATCTGCTTCCAATCGAGCCTCTGTGCGTTTGAAGTCCAGCTGTAGGGCCTTAAGCTTGCTGATTTGTTCCTGGGTCAGCCCAATTTCTTTGGCATGCTTCAGCAGATGTTTTAGATAGTGTCCACTGTGGTCGTCCAGTTCATCCTGATCGTGACCACCATGCATCATCTCCCCGTAACTCTCCGCGATAAAACCCGGAAACACGGCCATCGCCACGAGCAATGCCACTCCTCCGAATCCAACGGTCCACTGATTGTTCCGCTTCATCATGGCCGATACCTCCGAGGTTTGGTTCTTTCGCGAGACGCTGGCGCACCTACTGCGCCACTTAAGCGTCACGGACTCTCAACACGTGTTACTGCTTCACAATGACTCCGCAGGCGATCCTGGGTCCGCCTGGGGCGTCCTTATTCGGCGGATCCGGTAAATACTTGTCCGGCAGCTCATGGATGATAAACGCGCTCCCGTCCTGATCGAAGAGCGTATTCAATCCGGGCGACAATGTGACGCGGCTCGTGACGGTATAAAGCGCCCCCTTTCGATTCTCATCCACGGAGAGGTTCTGAAGATCACCGAGATGGTACGGATGATTACCAAGACCTGGATTGACCGACGCTTCAGGATTGATGTTTTGATCCACATTGCCGTCGTAATGTCCCTTCGCGGCCGAAAACGGCTCACAACTCCCCACTTCGTGGATGTGAATTCCGTGCAGACCCGGATTCAGCTTGCTCTCCGTGGTGCCCTGAACTTTCAGCTTGATGCGCACACGGCCTTCATACTCTTCGTACAGGTCGGCCTCTCCGGTAATACCAGGCCCCGCAAGCGACGCCTTTGCCTTCAGTTTATTGTCGTGTTTTCCCGTGTGGTAAGAAGAACAGCCACCTACGAGCAGTCCAATGATCAGCCCGGTTCCAACTTTTGTGAGCGCATTCATACCGACCTCCTTCTACTGCTCATGAAAGTAGCTCCCATGACCAGACGGCATATATTCTCTGCTCATTCGCCCATTCCGCCTCTCCGCCCACGATGCCCCATACCTTCTCTTTCACCCATCCCACCGCGGGGCCCCATGCCCTCTTCCATCATGCCCGGTCCGTGGCTCCCGGCGAAGGTGCGCTCGTACTGAATCAGAGCCCATATCTCCTGGTCCGACAAGACCGCCCCGAACGCGATCATGGCCGTCCCGCGTGAGCCATATTTGATGGCCCAAAAGATTTCTCCCTCAGTACGATGCCGCCAGAAACCATGGTGTCGAAAGTTGCGTGGAGCGGGATCCATATTCACCGCCCCAGGCCCCTTGCCGTCTCCTTCTATTCCATGACAGGTGACGCAGCCTCCCTTGCCGTTGTACACCGCTTTGCCTTGCTCGATGACTTCAGGAGCATTTGACAAGGGGTTTTTGAGCGCCCGCGCTTCCGCCAATTTATCGGCTGGCACGATCGGCTGCATCATGTGGCGTTCGGCTTGCGCGTGCGGAGCCATGGCGGTTACCCAGATTGCAAAGCTAGAGACCACGACCAACCGTTTCATGAGGCATTTCTCCTATGAATGGTGACATGATTCCGGTCAGGATCTTCAATCACCGCCATCCTGCAAACCGGTGTGTCGAATACTTCCGTGACGAACACGACCGCTCGCTCTTTCATCCTCTGAACAAAGGCATCCAGGTTGGAGACCTCGAAGGCCACGACCGCTCCCCTAGCCCCCGGAGTGTGACCCATCGCTGTCGTCGTGATGGCAAAGGTCCCGTCACCGAGATCGTACTCTACCCACTCGTCTTGATAGTGCGACGTCGTGTGTAAGCCGAGCACGTGCTCGTAGAACGCCCGTGCCCGTTCCATATTGGAGACGGGATAGACCGTAAACGCGATCGACTTGATCGCCATGGCGGGCTCATTCCTCTCAGAGATCCAGTTCCACCATCTTGCGGTGGAACCGCGTAATCACGTTCGGATCGGGCGTCAATCTGATCTGGGCTTCTTCCTTACCCTTATAGGGCAACAGATTCAACACGTAACGCAGGCTCTCAAGGCGGGCCGCCTGTTTGTCGTTGGCCTTGACGATGATCCACGGGCTGTACGTCGTGTGTGTCTTGCTGAACATCTCTTCTTTGCTGCGCGTGTAGGCATCCCACAACTCCTGTGCTTTTTCATCGACGGGGCTGAGCTTCCACTGTTTCAGGGGATTTTGTCGTCTCGCGTCAAAGCGTTTCGCTTGCTCTTCCTTCGAGATGGAGAACCAGAATTTAATGATGGTCACGCCATCTTCATAGAGCATATGTTCGAATTCGGGAACCTGCTGCAGGAAACGCTGATGCTCTTTCTTAGTGCAGAATCCCATCACCGGTTCGACGACGGCACGGTTGTACCAACTACGGTCGAAGAAGACGATTTCGCCCTTGTTCGGCAGTTGGCGAATGTATCGTTGGAAATACCACTGGCCTCGTTCTTCGTCGCTCGGTTTCGGCAATGCCACGACCCGCATCGCACGAGGGTTCAGATGTTCGGTAAAGCGTCGAATCGTGCCGCCTTTTCCCGCGGCATCCCGTCCTTCGACGAGAATCGCAATGCGCGCTCCCGTATTCTGAACCCACCGTTGGAACTTGACTAATTCCACTTGCAGCTGCCGCAGCTCATGTTCGTACAGTAGCCTCTTGCGCACGTCCTGAATATCGACGCCTCGCTTCTCCAGCAATTGGATGAGACCTTTTCTCGTGTTGATTCTGCGGAGATCATCTTCGGTCAACGTGGCCCCTGAGTCTCCGATTTGTTTCAACACTGTTCCGATGGAGGCACTGGCCGGTGGCGGATATCCGTCTCCCTGCATAGGCACCTTCGTGGGGATCGTCTCCAGTTCATTCGTGTCCATCCGCTTGGGTTCCTTCATAAGGTCGTCGATATCTGGAATCTCCGGCCGCTCTTTGCGGTCTTTTGATTTCCCGGATGATTCACCGCTCGCCATGCGAAGCCTCCATCTCACAAGAATCAGAACATCACGTTCCGGTCGCGTTCAGCCACGGCCTTGATGTAGTCCGGCATCCCCTTGATGGATGCACCGGCGACGAGATCCGAGGCTCCGACCTGTCTCGCCACGGCGCAGGCCCCGCAAACCCAGATCGGCACACCGGCAGCCTGGACGGCAGCCAGTAGTTCCTTCAACGGCGTCAAATTCACACCCGTCACATGATCCGCCACGCCTTTCCGACCCAACGTCACGGCTTCGTTCCACAACCACAGGACCACATCATGCCCTTGATCTTTCGCCGTCTTGGCAGCCATGAAGGGCAACGTCGCCATCGTTGGATCATCGGTCCCTCGACTGCCTGAAATCATGAATGTCGCCATAACGGGCTCCTCCATGGTTTTTCGACTCTTTCGACAATGCGTGACCCGCCCTTCACTTGGCAAGACTCCGGATATAGTGAACCAGCTGCCACACCTGTACATCCGGCAGCGAGGCAAACGACATCATGCCGGTTCCCGGGGAGCCGTTCTTGATGATCCAGAACAGTTGCCCATCAGGAATGTCTTTCATCATCGCGCCACAGGTAAAATTCCTGGGCGGCGGCACGAGGGCCGCACCCATCAATCCCCTGCCGTCGCCTTGCTCGCCATGGCACATCACGCAGGCGACCGGCTGCGCCGCTCTCAGGAACAACTCTTTTCCCGCTTGAACGGAATCGGCCGAGGCGGAAAGCGGATTCGCCTTGGAGAGGAAGCCTTCCGGCGCCTTGGCCGTCTTGCGCGGCTGCACGCAGACCGCGCTCTGGGCACCGCCATCCGATGCGGCAACCTCGGGAATTCCCTTGAACGTCACCCTCAAATAGGCGATCACGTCCGCCACACCCTGCTGCCCGATGGTCAGTCCCCAATACGGCATGTTCGGTGATTTGCCGATCGCAGGACCGCCATGGTTGATCACGTTGTACAGATACTCCATCGGAAGTTTTTCAAAGGGCATGTTGGCGTGAATGGCGGGCTTCGGTTCCAATCCCGAGGCCGCTGGGCCGTCTCCTTTGCCGGTCAACCCATGACACTGGGCGCAGTATTCTCGGTACAAGACTTTGCCGCGCCCGGCGTCGGCCTTGCTGAACTCAGGGCTCGTCCACGGCTCATAGTACTGAAAGTCTGGTACCCCTTGAACCATGAGATACCCGATCACGGCACGCAACTGCGGCTCCGTCGCATCGGCTAGAAACTCGCCGCTGTGCGGAACGAAGTCCTGTGGGTTCAGACCGAAACGAAACAACCAGTCCTTGTCATATCGCTGACCCGACTTCTGCAACGCCGCGCTCTGTTGCCCTCCGATTAATCGGCTGTTCTCTTCGATCGTATGGCACCCCAGACAGGCGTGGGCTTTATAGGCCGCCGCACCGAACTGAACGTCGAACTTCGTCACCTTCGATAGGTCAAAGGCTCCGACCGTGACGCGCGGGTCCTTGTTATGTTCGGCAAAATAGTCGGCAATCGCGGCGGCTTCCGCCTCTGTCACGATCGGATGTTTCGCGGGGACCTCCGTCAGATCCCATCGATAGCCCTTGGCATAGATCGGGGCCTCTTTTCCGGTCAGCCAACGAATGAGCCAGGACCGTTGGTATTTACTGCCGGCCCACATCAAGTCGGGCGCTCGCAGATTGAACCGAGAATCGGCCGTCCCTTCCAGTCGGTGACATTGCATACAGGTTTGCTGGAGAAGCTCCTTTGCGCGGGATTGATCACTTCCAAAGGATGGATCCTGCATGAGGACCAATCCTGCCGCCAGCGACACCGTGGCTACAATCGCTCTCCTCGTTCTTCCCTCCCCCATCTTACGCTCCTTCATTTCATGAAGCCGTGGCCATGATTTCGCATGATCGTATGCGAGTGTTCTCACGACCCGTTGGGTTTCTGATGCGTCGGTGGATTCAACGTGATCCCGATATTCGGCGTCACGGCGATGGATTGGTGAACCGTGCAGCCGTGCGCCACTTTCAGAAGACGCTCCTTTTGTTCCGCCGTGATGCGATGGGGAAGATGGATACCGATGTCGATCCGGCCCACCCGGTGAGGAACTTCCTCCATCGTCCATTCCGCATCGACTGTCAAGCCGTCTCGAGAAATGCCGTGCCGCCCGCAAAATTGCCCCACGAAATACGCGACACAACTCGCGACGGACCCGACAAAGAGTTCAACCGGTCCCATTCCGGCATCCTGTCCCCCGTCTTCCACCGCCTGATCGGTGATGATTCGATGTGTGCCGCTTACGATGTCGTAGCGTGTCCCGCTGTGAAAGGTCGCCGTGAGTTTCATGTCGATCCCGGCATCGGGAGTTTCGCCGCTCCCCACAGGCACAGTCCGCCGAGGGGCAATGCGATGAGGAGTCCATTAATTCCGAACGATCCATGAATCGTCATCGGTCCGAATCCTCCGAAAGAAGCCAAAGATGACTCAAGATTCGGCCAGAGGAAGGCAAACGTCAGCGCACCGACCAGGCCGCCGACAACCGTTATCCACGCGTCGGGCTTCCCTTCGGCAGCGGCGGCAAGAGCCGTCCCCGGGCAGTAGCCCGTGATGGCGAACCCCACTCCAAAAATCAGCCCTGCCACTACGATCCCCGGAAGATAGAGATCTTTGACTTTCATATGAGCTGTACCCAACGCATCCAATGCCTGCACGCCGATCAGCCCCACACCGATGGCGGTCAGGATAACCTTCATGATCGTGAAGTCTTTGAGCCGCAATGTTCCGATGATCTTCGTATGGCTCGACGCACCGCACAGTTGAAGGACCGCGCCGAACGCCGCACCGAGAAATAGTCCCAAAAGTAATTTCATCGCATTTGTCGCTGCGTTTGTCGCTCGGGATACAGCCATCGCGCCGTGAGAATCGCACTTGCAAAGAGAGCCGTCGAAAAAACGAATGAACTGACAGCCAATTGAGAAATTCCGCTGATCATGTGGCCGGAGGTGCAACCGCCCCCGAAGCGGGCTCCGAAGAGAAGGAGAAATCCTCCAATGAACGACCCTAGCAGACGCCTCATCGGAGCCGGCCCGAACCGTTGCGCCCACACAGAAGGCACCGCTCTCATGCTGAATCGGTTCGTCGCCATCGCGGCGAAAAAGGCGCCGATCGGGATCCCGGCCACGAAGACAAACTCATAGGTGGCCAACGTCCACCCTTTGCTGGTTTCTTTCAGGTAAGGACTCCCGTCGGCAGCATCTGGAAGCACGCTGTGTAGTAGTACGCCGTCCAGCACCACGTACTGCGTGGATACTCCGATCGGCTGGACCAGCGCGACCGCGAGCAACAGAATGACTCCGATCCCAAGTCCCCCCGACCACCAAGGCATCACCGGGACCGTCCGATTCATATCGCGCGCTTGCTCGTCAGCCATGGTGTCTCACTCGTTTTCCGATGTTGCTCACCGCATTGCCTCCACGAATACTGCTCGTCGGCTCAATAGGGGACATCCGCCGGCTTGCCTCCTCTCGGCCAATCATGAATCTTGCCGGGAAAATCAGGCCGAGGCTGAGTATTGATATAGGCCGCCACGTCCACCGCCTCATCATCCGTCACCGTCCACCCCCAACCGCGCGGCATATTGGCCTTGATGAACGATGCCGCCACGCTGACCCGCGCCATCCCTGCACCGATGTTGTACGAACGAGGCCCCCACACCGGCGGTGCCGCCATGGTGCCTTGTCCGTCGGAGCCATGGCAAAAGACACACTTTTGCTCGAAGACTTTCTTGCCGACGACAGGATCAGGTTGATGAGTCGTGGTGAGACGGGGAATTCCTCGCCAGGGGACCGCGCTCCCAGGGGGCACGTTCTGCGATAACCACTCGATGTAGGCGACAATGGCCGTGAGCTTCACACTGTCGGGCGGCAGGGGTTTTCCGTTCATGCTGCGTTCGAAACACTCGTTGATTCGGTCGGCCAGAGTCATCTGTCGGCCGGCGCGTTCACGATATTGCGGATAGAGCGTGCTGATGCCGACGAAGGACGCGGAATTCGGATTGAGTCCCGCGTCCAAATGGCAGTTGGTACAGTTCAGCGCGTTCCCCACATATCGTTTCCCATATTCCTGTGTATCGGCGATCATTTTGTATCCCAGTCGAATCTGTTCGCCCCGCAGATCGCCCGGAATCGTTTCAGGGGAAGGCGGGGCAAACAAGGCGTGGATGGTCGCGTCCGTGCTCGGACGCCCGGCTGTTTCCTCACTATCCGTCACCCGTGGAGGCGGCACACAACTGATCGTCACCGACAAGGCACTCACCAGCACGATGCCTGTCCTGATCGGTCGGCTCATGACTGGAACCTCATTGTTTCACGTCGGAGGCCGGAGGGCAGGTATTGACACCGAACAGCATGAACAGCGGACAATACCCCATCGCTCCAGTGAGCAAGAGTATGGCACAGACTGCAATTGCCGCTCCTGAGACGGCCGTTGAAAACCCGGCAAAGAGGCCGATCATGACCGCCAGGAGTCCCGTTCCGATTCGTATCGGTCGCTCACTGCCTCCCACATTGCACTTCATGGCAACACCTCCCTCTTCTTCAAACCCGGGTGCTCGAGATTTGCCTCTCACGGGGTAAGATACAGCGACCGCTCATTGGATTCATCTTTATGGTTGTCCATTGGACTCGACCCTGAGCGTACGCACGTAGCTCAACACATCCCAAATTTCTTCTTCGGAGAGAGCATGTTTCCACGCACCCATGGCGGTATTCGGTTTGCCTTCATGAATGCGTCGAAACAAGGTACCGTCGAGCCGGCTTTGAACGGTAAGAGAGGTGAGATCCGCGGGAGGTGGAACCAGCTTGATTCCCAACGCGCCCTTGCCGTCGATGCCATGACATCGAATGCAGGTGTGTACATAGATTTCTCGCCCACTGACCGGATCCCCTCCTTTTCCTGAGGGAAGAAGGTCATTGATCCCGACATTGCCGAACCCCGCCGCCACCATCCCGGCGAACACTGCGCACCACACCAGCTTCCGTTCCGTCGTCGACATCTTCTCTTCCCCTTCCGATGAGGAAACCTTGCGATCAGCGTGCCATTGATGCGTAGGCCATACGTAAACATTTTCCCTTATCGGTCAATAGGATAGATGGTTTTGCTAGGATAGTGCCGGTTTGAGCGGAGTGAACTGGCGACAAATACCCCGGGGCTCGTCGTCTACTGATGCAGGATGCTACAGCGTTTACTATGGATCGAATCAGTACCCGAATCGAGCATGGTGGTCTGTCAAGCGTTCGAGGTTGGGATCGGTGGGAAAGCGGGAATTTCTTTGCATTGATGGCCAAACATACTAGGTTTGTAGTCGTCGGTAGACAGATCGCTGATCGAGGTTACTCGTAGCGGCGCAGAGGCAGTCTGTGTCTCACCTCCATGTCTAAACTTCCTCCTCGGGCTATTCACAATCTTTCTGATCTCTTCGAGTTCCGATGCCGGCAACAGCCGAATGCACTGGCCTATGCCCTGATTCGTGACAACCTCGACCTTGAGAGTCAGCTGACCTATGCGCAACTCGAACGCACCGTGCTTTCCCTTGCAGGCCGTCTCGCCTCCGAGGTTTCTTCTGGAACAAAAGCCCTTCTGCTCTACCCACAAGGCCTCGACATGGTCTGTGCATTTTGGGCCTGCGTTTGCGCCGGCCTCGTGCCGGTCCCTGCCCCTGCCCCCGATTTGGTCAGACAGAAACACAGCCTGCCGAGGCTGCGTTCCATCATTGACGATGCTCAGGCATCCCGTGTGCTCACAACCTCAAGCATCGAAGCCCAGGCGCGTGAGCTGTCCATCGCGAAGGAGATCGGTCAGATCAAGTGGATGGCCACAGATCAACACTATAAGCAAACCGACATGGATGAGCTGCCACGGTCTACGAACACCGCCCTTGCCTATTTGCAATATACCTCCGGATCGACCGCAATTCCTCGTGGGGTCATGATCAGCCATGGCAACGTGCTCGCTCATTGCAGAGCCATGAGTCAGGCCGGAGGCGTATCGAACGAGACTCGGTCTCTCTGCTGGTTGCCATATTTCCATGATTACGGATTGCTCCATGGTATCCTTGCCCCCTTCTACGTCGGCGCTCCAGCTTATCTGATGTCACCAGTCACGTTTCTCAGGCGACCATTACGTTGGCTCGAGGCAATCTCCAAATTTGCGGTTACCCACAGTGGTGGACCCAACTTTTCCTATGAAGCCTGTCTTCGGGCTGTCCGGCAGCAGAAAGAATGGCAGGGTGATCTGAGCAACTGGACAGTCGCGAGTTGCGGCGCCGAACCTATCCATGCGGAGACGGTTGAGCAGTTTATCGCCACCTTTGGTCCACGGGGCTTTCGGCGCACGTCATTTGCGCCAGCCTATGGGCTCGCCGAAGCCACTCTGGTGGTGACGATGAAGCAGGCTGGGATGGAACCGACTTTCTTGAAACCTGCGACCGACGCGTTGGCTCGGTCGATCGTCAAGGAATCTTCCTCCGCGGATGGAAAAACTCGAACCCTCGTCGGATGCGGAACACCGCTCGAACAGACCACTGTCAAAATCGTCAACCCCACCACGCACACCGAGTGCCCGCCGGACACAGTTGGCGAGGTGTGGCTGGCTGGTGCGGGAGTCGCAGCCGGGTACTGGGGCAAACCGGAATTGAATCGTGTCACATTTGGTGCGACCCTCGCTGATTCTGATGAAGGTCCTTATCTACGGACCGGCGATCTTGGATTCCTTCACGGGGGAGAGCTGTTCCTCACCGGACGGCTTAAGGATCTCATCATCGTCCGAGGACGTAACTACTATCCCCATGACTTGGAGTGGACCGCCGAGCAGGTGCATGCCGGCTTGCGCCGAGGAGGTGGGGCGGCCTTCTCGATTGAAGGCAAAACCGGAGAGCTGGTGGTGCTGGTCAACGAGATCGAACCGCAGTTGAGGGAATCTGACATGCCGGACGTAATGAGTTCGATCCGTCGTGCCTTAGCTGACGAACATGAATTGGAAGTCCATAGTGTAGTGCTTCTCCGACCCGGCACCATCCCACGAACATCTAGTGGAAAAATTCAGCGCCATGCCTGCAAAACTGCATTTGAGTCCGGTGAGCTCGCCGTGATCACATCGAGTACGCTGGACCTCTCGATAGGAGACGATCTCGGCGATGCTTCGACCGAAATGCCAGAGACTCCTGCCGAGAAAAGCCTGGCCGGCATCTGGCAAGAGGTGCTTGGATGCCCTCCTCCGCATCGCCATGAGAACTTCTTCGCACTCGGCGGCAATTCGCTCCTTGCTTCCCAAGTTGTAGCGCGTATCCTTGACGTATTCTCCGTTGAACTTCCCCTCGGTGTGCTGTTCGAAAGTCCGACCTTATCCGCACTGGCCGTTCGGATCGGTGAGCCGAGCAGGAGGCCGGACGCCGGCCAGATGGCACAGCGGCAGAGGGACGCAAGTGAAGGCGACGGAGCACGGGTTCCAACCGTTCCGCTTCCCTCGGCATCCAAGCGGGAAAGCAGGATTCCGCTCAGTTTCTCGCAGCAGCGACTGTGGTTCTTGGAGCAAGTTCATCCTGAGAGCGCGATCAACCACATCTCCATGGCGGTGCGCATCCATGGGCCGGTCAACCCTGAGATCTTGAAACGATCAGTGCGGGAAATCGTCCGCCGTCACGACATTCTTCGAACTCGTTTCGGATCGGAGCGAGGAGATGGATTCGCGGAAATATCCGACGAGATGATAGTGACGATCGGCCGGGAAGATTTTCAGCCATCGGAGCCTACGGAGCAAGACGCTCAAGTGCGGCAATTCCTCCAAACGGACAGGAGCCGACCGTTTGACTTGCGCCAAGGACCTCTCTTCAGGGTGACCTTGCTGGCGCTTGAACATCAAGTGCATGTCTTGGCGTTGACTTTCCACCGCCTTGTCGCCGACGGATGGTCTCTGCGTATCTTCTGGAAGGAACTGGCTCATCTGTGGGAAGCCGGTGGTGATGTACACCAGGCTGGTCTTCCTACGCTGGCCGTACAGTACGCGGACTATGCCGATTGGCAAAGATCCAGGCTTGATCAAGGTCTTCGGGAAATCCATCGAGCTTACTGGATCAAACAGTTGAGTGGCGCCCGTCCACCCGCCGAACTACCGGCCGATCGTCAACGGCCGCGGCCACGCACCTTCGAAGGAGGTGTGAGGTCTCGATCGCTCTCTCCGGAGCTTTCAGCCGGTCTCGATCGTCTATGCCGGCGCCAGAACGTCACGACGTTCATGGTGCTCTATGCCGTCTTTGTCACGTGGCTGCATCGTTACACACAAGAGTCTGACATCGTCATTGGATCGATCGTGACGGGCAGGCGTCGGAGAGAACTCGAAGACGTCATGGGATATTGCGTCAATACGGTGGCGTTGCGGTCCGAGGTATCCGATGGGCTGACAGGAGAGGAATTGTTGAAGCAGATCCGCCGGGTGGTGGCGGAAGCCTATGACCACCAAGACCTTCCGTTCGAAGAAGTGATCGAGGCGCTGTCGTTACAGCGCGAACGGTCGCTGTCTCCACTATTCAACGTGATGATGGTGTGCGAAGACGACCCTTTGTCCGCGCTCAGGATCAGAGATCTTGAGGTCACCCATCTTCCCTGGGAGCCAACGGCATCGGAGTTCGACCTCGTGTTGATGGTCGTGAACAAGGTCAACGGCCTGGAATTGGCGTTTCTTCATGACTCGACGATTTTTGATGACTCCACGATGGACCGAATGCTGGCGCAGCTGGAGATCTTGCTTGATGACTTTCTCAAAAGACCTGATGCCCCTCTTGATCAACTATCATTGCTGACCGCCGAGGAGAGACGGAACATTCCTTTGACGTGGGACAAACCGTTCACTCAGGCCTCCGGCATCCATAGTCTCATCGAGGCACAGGTGGAACGGACTCCCCTTGCAGTCGCCGTCACGTGCGAAGAGCAATCCATCAACTATCAGGAGCTGAACCGGCGAGCGAATCGCGTGGCTCACGCCTTACAGAAATTAGGAGTCCGGGCAGATCTCCCGGTGGGTCTCTGTGTTGAGCGCTCCGTGGACGCGCTCGTGGGCCTCTTAGGCATTCTCAAGGCCGGAGGCGGATACGTTCCCCTGGATCCGTCCTTCCCCGATCACCGCCTCCGACTCATCTTGGAGGATGCGGGGGTGTCCGTCGTCGTCACACAGGCTCATCTCCATAGTCATTTACAAGGCTACCGCGGCCGGATCTATGATGTAGAAGCTCTTTCTATACCCACAGGAAACGGAACGGAAGAAGAGAACCTCGTGCTTTCCGTTTCCCCGGATCAGCTCGCCTACATCATCTACACCTCGGGCTCGACGGGACGACCTAAAGGTGTGGCCGTGACCCATCACAGTTTGGTGACCTCCCTTCGGGCCCGGTTGCAGTACTATCAAGAGTCGGTCTCTCGATTCTTGCTGACCTTCTCGTTCGCCTTCGATGGGTCCGTGACAGGCATCTTTTGGACGTTGCTACAGGGGGGAGAACTGGTCATCCCAGCGGAAACCGCGCATCGCGATCCGGCGGATCTTGCGACGCTCATCGAGCACCATCGCATTTCCCACGTCGTGTGGGTCCCTTCCTTGTATCACGCCGTGCTGGGGGAGGCGTTGGATGCTCAGCTCGAATCGCTTCGTGTCGTCATCACCGCCGGAGAAAGCCTGCCCCTTGAACTCGTGCGGCGACATTATCAGCTCCTGCCCCATGCCACGCTGTACAACGAATATGGCCCGACGGAAGCCACCGTCTGGTGTAGCGTGTATCAAACGACTCGTGAAGAAGCCGGAGCCCGCGTACCGATCGGCAAACCTATCGCTTATATGCAACTCTATGTGCTGGATACGAATTTACAGCCGACGCCCATCGGCGTACCGGGAGAATTGTATATCGCGGGAGAATGCCTGGCCCGTGGCTATGTCAACCAGCCGCAGTTGACCCAAGAGCGATTTCCGGCGAATCCCTACGTGCCGGGCACCAGGCTGTATCGGACCGGTGACCTGGCTCGATACCGGGCCGACGGCAATGTGGAGTATCTCGGCCGGACGGATCAGCAGGTCAAACTGCGTGGCTATCGGATCGAACTGGGGGAAATCGAATATGTCCTGAGCAACTTCCCCGGTGTGCATCATGCGGCGGTGTTGCTTCGGGAAGACAAACGGGATCAGCACCGTTTGGTCGGCTATGTGGCCGGCGAATCGTCGCTCAAGGACAAGCTCGAACAGATTCGCAGTGATCTCGCCGCGCGCATCCCGCATTATATGGTGCCCTCCGTCATTCTGTGGCTCGACACGATGCCCCTCAGTCCCACCGGCAAAATCAATCGACAGGCGCTTCCGGCTCCGGAACAGGCAGCCGGTCACGCGACGCCCAGGATCGCCCCGAGAAATCAGGTCGAGGAATCCTTGGCAACACTATGGAAGTCGGTGCTCGAAGTGCCGGAAGCCGGTATCCATGACCATTTCTTCGAGCAGGGGGGGCATTCCCTTTTGGCGACCCAGCTCGTCTCCCGGATACGCGAGATCTTCGAAGTCGATGTGTCGTTGCCGGCGCTGTTTGAACGGCCGACGATCGCGGCGCTGGCCGAAGAAGTGACGCGGTTGCGCCGGAGGGACCGGAAGAAATCCGTTCTTCCACCGATCACTCCGGTGCCCAGGGATCGGCCGCTCCCCCTTTCCTATTCTCAGCAACGCATGTGGCTGCTGTATCAGCTGGCACCAGAAAGCACGGCGTATAACATGCCGTTTGCGTCGCGACAGATGGGACGTCTGAATAAATCGGCACTCCGAAGTACGATCGATGCCATCTGCACCCGCCATGAGGCATTTCGAACCACATTCACGATGAGGGATGACGGACCGGTTCAAGTGATTCACCCCTTTCGCCCTCCTCATTGGGTGGAAGTGGATCTGGGGCACCTGCCTTCCGAACAGCGACGACAGCAGGCGGCGCGGCTGGTGGAACAGGAAGCGAACCAGCGGTTCGATCTTGAGAACGGTCCGCTGGCACGGTTTCTTTTGATCGAGATTGAACCCGAGGACCATGTGTTGGTGCTCACGATGCACCATATCATCGGAGACCAGTGGTCGTTCGGCGTCATCGGCCATGAGTTTGCCTTCTTCTACAACGCGTTTTGCCGAGGAGACGTTCCCTCGGCAAAGCCTATTTCTCTTCAGTATGCCGACTACGCGGTGTGGCAACGGCGTTGTCTGACCGAGGTTTGGTTCCGCGCGCAATCGGACTATTGGCAGAAGAAATTGGCCGGGCTCTCCAAACTTTCATTGCCGACCGATCATCCGCGGCCCGCGATCCAGACATTTAACGGCTCACATTGCACGCTGGAGTTGCCCGCATCGTTGATCGACCGCCTAAAGCAATTCAGCGCGGAGCACAACGCAACGGTGTTCATGACCCTGTTGGCCTGTTTCCAGATTCTCTTGAGCCGCTATGCCGGCCAAACCGACGTCGCCGTCGGCACTCCGATCGCCAACCGGACTCAATCCGCGGTCGAGTCGATCATCGGCTCGTTCGTCAACACCCTCGTCATGCGGACCGATCTCACCGGCGATCCGGCTTTCACCGAGTTGATGGCTCGGGTGCGTGACACGGCGTTGGAGGCCTACACCAATCAAGACTTTCCCTTCGACAAGTTGGTCGAGACGATGCACTCCGCCCGCGACCATAGCTCGGCCCCGCTGGTGCAGGTCCTCTTCAACGTCCCGAATGCCCCTATCGGGGAGATCAACGTCCAGGGGTTGAGTTGGGTGCCCTTCGAAGTGGAAACCCAAGCCGCGCAATTCGACCTAAGCTTGACGATCGAGACGGAGTTCTCGCGAAGAGCCTACCTGTCTTTCAATACGGATCTCTTCGAACCCCGGACCGCGGAACGGATGTTGGGACAATATCGGGCCCTGCTCCAAGGCGCATTGGCAACCCCCAACCGCAAGCTGTCCGAGCTCCCGACTTTGACGGAGCCCGAGAGGCGACAGATATTGCTGGATTGGAACCGCACGCAACGGGACTACCCTCGGTCCGAGTGTGTTCCTCAGCTGTTTGAAGCCCAGGTCCAGAAGACGCCCGACGCCATGGCTGTATCGATGGGACAGACAGCGCTGCGGTACGGTGAGCTCAACGCCCAAGCCAATAGGCTGGCACGCTATCTCCAGACACTGGGCGTTAAACCCGGTGTGACGGTGGGAATCAGCCTCGAGCGATCCTTGGAGAAGGTCGTTGCGCTGCTGGCCGTGCTGAAAAGCGGCGCGGCCTATGTCCCGCTCGACCCGGATTTTCCGCGGGATCGCCTCCGGTTCATGGCAGAGGATGCTTCGGTCGCCGCCGTACTGACATCGACCGAGTTATCCGATCGGTTTGACGCCCAAGCCTGCCGCTTGCTGTGTCTTGATCGGGAGGGGGAACGCCTCACGCGGGAATCTGACCACAACTTAGGGCCGATCGCGACGCCTCAAGATCTGGCGTATATCCTCTATACGTCGGGATCGACCGGAAAGCCTAAGGGCGTGGAAATTCCGCACCGCGCGCTGGTGAACTTCTTGTGGTCGATGCTGCACGAGCCGGGATGTACCGCTCGAGATATCATGCTATCCGTGACGACCATCTCCTTCGATATCTTTGGATTGGAATTGTATGTGCCATTGCTGGCCGGGGCCCGGATCGAAATCGCCAGCCGAACGGTTGCGATGGACGGGCGACAACTGCGTGATCTTTGCGAGGCCGTACAGCCGACGATCATGCAAGCGACCCCGGCGACGTGGCGCATGTTGGTGGAAGCCGGCTGGCGAGGCAGCGAGAACTTGACGGTCCTCTGCGGAGGGGAGGGCTTGTCTCCCGACCTGGCGGCATCCTTGTTGGACCGAAGCCGCGCCTTGTGGAACATGTATGGGCCGACCGAAACGACAATCTGGTCCACAATCGAGAAGATCGAACGGACCGATCGGGAGATCACTATTGGAAGACCGATCGCCAACACGGACGTGTATATTCTGGATCAATTCCTTCAACCGGTTCCCGTCGGAGTGTCCGGCGAACTCTATATCGGCGGCGATGGAGTGGCCCGTGGCTATCGAGGACGGCCTGAGTTGACAAAGGAGCGGTTCATCCCTCATCCCTTTTCTCCGGAGCCCCTCTCGAGGCTGTATCGGACGGGAGACCTCGCCCGTTACCAGCCGGACGGACGCATCGTGCATCTGGGTCGCCTGGATAACCAGGTCAAGATTCGAGGATTCCGAGTAGAATTGGGTGATATTGAGGCGGCACTGAGTCGTCATTCAGCAGTCCGTCAAGCAGTGGTCACGGCACGGGAAGAGCAGCAAGGTGTCAAGCAATTGGTGGCGTATGTGGTTTGCCAAGATGGCCCTGTTCCAAGCCAGTCGGAACTCCGTGCATTTCTGAGATCCCAGATTCCAGACTATATGATCCCGTCGCTGTTCGTCTTTCTGGATGCCATGCCATTGACAGCCAATAACAAGATCGACAGGAAAGCACTCCCGGCTCCGGCTTCCGCTCTCCCGACTGCCGCTGTCCGTGTCCTCCCGACCGATCGAACGGATGTGCAAATGGCGGTGTTGTGGCAACAGGTGTTCGGCATCAATGACATCGGGATCCACGACAACTTCTTCGATCTGGGCGGCCATTCGCTCAAAGCCGCTCAACTGTTCTATCTTATTGAACAGGTCTATGGCCGACAGCTTCCCCTCTCCACGCTGTTTCAGGCGCCGACGATCGCCACGCTCACGTCGCTCCTTGTGCAGGATCAGCGGACATCGCCGTGGCAGTCACTGATCGCCATGCAGCCAAGCGGTTCGGCCACCCCCGTGTTTTTGGTGTCGGCAGCGGGAGGAGGAATATTGTGGTTCGCGCAGTTCGCACGGCTTCTCGGCCAGGCCCATCCCGTGTACGGCTTACAAGCCCGGGGATACGATGGGAAAGTGGAACCATATGACTCAGTGCCGGAGATGGCAAGACACTACATCGCTGAAATCCGCTCACGCTTTCCCCAAGGGCCCTATATCATCATCGGCGTATGTACCGGCGGGCTTGTCGCCTATGAGATCGCCCAACAATTGGTCGACCAGAAGGAAGCGGTCACGCTGGTTATCTTGAATAGCTGGCATCCAATTTCGTACAGCTCGTATAAGTATAGTTATGATTCCCCAACCGCACTGGCATTCCCGTCGGAACTCCTTTCTATAACTTTGAGCGCCTTCGGCGAACTCCGGCGTACACCTATGAAGGATTGGCTTCAAGTCCTGCAGTATAATAGCAACCTGCTCTTGTCACGGTTCTACAGACCGCGTGAAAGCGACCCGGAACATCGTCAGTACAACCATATGCGGCTTGCGATGTTCCGTGCGGCAGCCCGCTATACGATGCATCCCTATCCCGGGCGCATACTCAACTTCGTGGCCTCTCAACGGGTCATGGAGCATGATACCAGGCGTGTCTGGAGCGAACTGGCGGGCGGAGGGTGCCAGACTATAGAGGTGGCGGTTCGACGAACGACCGACCTGGTTGTTTCGCCGTCTGTTGAGGAAATATCCTCCCACATTCGACGCTATATCGCCGAATGCACGCAGGACACGCCGGTCCCGTCGAATAATCGAGCTGCGTGACTTTCATCACCTTCTTTTGCCGAACAGCAAAAACGGTGGCATCAGGATAACAATATGTTGATGTCGTTCACATCAATTGAGCGTCTCGCCGATACAAGTCAACCGGGTCATCCCCGTCTTGAACAACATGCCGTTCATCTCTGGGGGCTGGAGCTCCACGGAACGTCACAAAGTTTGGAGCGCTGTGCGGGGTGGTTGGATGAGGGAGAGCGGCATCGAGCGGCCCGTCTGGTTCGCGAGGAACATCGGCGGCACTATGTGTTGGCACACGGAGGTCTCAGAGCCGTGCTCGGCAAATACCTCGGAGTCCCACCGGATAAAATCGTGCTGGATCACAGTGCCACAGGCAAGCCCTTCCTGGCGGGGAACCTACGAGATCGATCTGCGATCACGTTCAATTTATCCCATGCCCATGGCCGTGCGCTCATCGCCGTCTCCAAAGGACAGGAAATCGGAGTCGACCTTGAACTCGTCCGTTCGGATGTCGACGTTACGAAACTATCTGAGCGATTTTTCGCGCGCTCCGAACATACGGCAATTGAGGAGTCGCCCCCGGAACGGCGCGCGAGAATATTCTTCCGCTACTGGGTGGCGAAAGAGGCACTGCTCAAGGCACAGGGTATCGGTCTCCAAGGCTTGTCCCATTGCGAGATTCTTCTTGAAGCGGACGGAGTCGACGGGGACGTTCGGGTTCGATTGGGTAGCCTGTTCCCAGATACGCTTAGCGTACTTCTGCTCCCCTGTGAACCGGGATGGGAAGCCGCCGTGGCCGCTCGGAGATTAGAATCGGTTACTCAGTGCGACTTCGAGCAACGGTCACCGCCTTAGTCGACAGAGTCCTCGTCACACAACACCCGCGCTCACAAGTCATAGGATCGGCGGCAAGTCGTCCGCAGGGCGGATAACCGGTTCCACGGTCACGGTGGCTTTCATTGAGTCGGAAATCAGACAATTGCGCTCGGCTTTTTCAATCGGCTCCCTGGCCTTGACCGCGTCACTTCCGGACTTCAAGGCGAGGGAAGGTTTGATGGTGATCGTCGTGAATCGGAATTTCCCCTCCACCAATTCCAGCCGGCCCTCCGCCGTGCTTTCGTAAGCGGAAAAGGCGAGTCCGGCTCGCTCGGCCATGGCCAGAAACATCGTCATCAAACAGACGTTGGCGGATGCCACGAAGAGATCTTCCGGGGACCACATGTCCTCATGGCCTTTGAACTCCGGAGGAGTGGCCACCTGAACATCCGGTTTCCCAGCGCAGGAGATGATTCCCTTTCGCTGTTCCGTCCGCTTCACGGCGGTTTGGTACAGATACACTTTGCTCTTGTGTTCCATTCGTCCTCTTCACTTCTTGCGATCGGCTGTCATCTCGCACTTTCTTCACGGCTTGATATAGATCCAACCCTGTTCTTGTCTCTGCATGAGTCTCACCATCGCCGGTACCGTATCGCCTACCTCATCGATCAAATCCTCTCTTGTCACCTTGAGAGTCTTCATGGTGTTGGAACAGGCGGTGTAGCGCACGCCGGAGGTGCGTTGTAAGTCAGCCAGTTCCTCCGCCAATGGCGTCACTTTCTTGATGAGGAGAGGGAGGGCTGCCCCATGCACGACCAGTTCAACCGTGAGATTCTGGGGCCCGAGTTCCTGATGGAGATTCCTGATGTTGTTCAGCGCGGCGCGCTGAACCTTTTCGTCGCCGGAGTTGAGGTGAATCACAACCCGGTGCGACCGTTCCTCGGTCGATTGCGCCGCCACCGACATCCCAGGACCGGAATAGGAGGAGGTCCAGACAACCACGCAGGCCAACGTCAGTAATGGTCGGATCATCATCGCTCCTTTGGCAATCGAGCGGGATAGCCGGATGCTCCGACACAGTGCCGGCCACGTTCGCACCAGTGTATCAGTTTTTATGCTAGGCGGCATGAGGCGAGACACGGATGAGTCAACGCGAGTCCTTGACGGTCAGCACCGGACTGGTCGCCTGGCGTAACACCGCCTTGGCCACACTCCCAAGGGGCGGACTGGTATGGCGTGCGGCGTGTGTTCCCATCACGATGAGATCACAATGGTGTTGAAGGGCTCCGGCGAGAATCGAGTCTTGCGTGATACCATCCCGAATCTCCTGCTCCGCAGCGAGACCGTACGAGCGTGCCCTGGTCGCTAGCTCGGTTAATCGGCTTAGCCACACCGTGCGGTTCGTTTCCTCGTTCGCGACATGGATCGTATCCTGGGGGTTCTGGCACGGTTGCAGGACATGCATCAACACCAGGCCGGCTTTGAGCCGGTCTGCCAACCACATCGCATACTCCAGAGCATTCAACGAAGATGTGGACTGGTCGATCGGCACCAGAATTCGACGAATCAAGACCGCCGCCGACTCACTTAGGGAACAAGGGCTGGCTTCTTTCTGCGGCAACGGGACGGATAGGACGGGACAGGCGGCGGCACCGATGACCCGTTCAACGGTACTTCCGATCAACCCAAACGGGGTGTGTGTATGACCTTGCATTCCCATGACAACCAAATCGGCGCCCAGTCGCTGTGCCGTACTGACAATTTGGTCACTGGGTCGCCCTCTCACCTGGCTCATGGTGACGGCAATTCCACCGGCGAGCAATTTGCGCTGCTCTTCGAGGAGCCGACTTACTTCGTCCGTTCTCTCAGGATCTGACTCATGGTCGTCTCGTTCTCTCGGCCCTTCGATCACGTGCAGTAGGTCCACGGGGAGGGTGAGGCGGGCGGCGAAATATTCGGCATAGACCCGTGCACAGGCGGAACTTTCTGAAAAATCCGTAGCTAACAGTATTCGAGACCCCATCGTATGAGACATCGGCGCGTCAGTCCATTATCGTGGTTCAACCCACCCTTGCATCCCGCACGTCGTCGTTACCCCCGACACTTCAAGCAGGTACGCCTCTATCCGGAAATCTGCATGCAGTGACGCTGGAGGGAAAAGCTCCTCCTTGATAGGACACGCTTCAGGATGATCGATTCGATCCGAAGTTCCCGTCTGCTCAATGGCACCGTAGAACCATAGAGCCATCCGCGGCGATGTGCCAACTGAATAGGAACACCCCGAAAACGAGCCGCGGCATGTTTGATATGACGCCTCACCACCACCAGGACGGTGATACGTATCTGGTCATACTGACAAGGCATGAGATACTAGGCGAGACACTAGCTCGACCGTCAGCCGAACGTTTTGCTGACAAATCGTCCAAGATAGAATGTGATCACGATGACGGCACAGGCGATGATCAGGTGTTCTCCCACGACGGTCCACGTCGGCAGCTGTTGGGCTCGAGCCATGATCCAACTAAGGAGACAGAGTAAGCTGATTCCCCAAATGAGGCTCGCGATGACGGCCGTTTCCAACGACAGCAGCAGGACCGGAATCGCAAAAGAGACGGCGACCGTGAACTTGGCCGCAAACGTGACGGCGGTCGATTCCCACACATGAGCACTGGGACCGCGTCGGTTGGCTTCTTCCGCGATGTGGATTCCCAACGCGTCAGACAACGCGTCGGCGATGGCGATAGTCAAAATACCCCCGAGAACCGCAGTTCGTGAATGAGTTCCCGAATGAAGACCGACGATGAGCCCCACCGTGGTGATGACCCCCGACGTCAGTCCGAAACCGAGCCCGGTTTTCCAGGAGGCTTTCATACTGGTGCATCGGTTCATCAGCGTGGGAATGTCAGAACATAGGCCAACACGTCTCGGACGGCTTCGTCTGATAGTTTTGACTTCCAGGCATCCATGGCGGTATTCGGTCGCCCATCGTGAATGTTCTTCACAAGGCTGGAATCCGACTTCCGAAGCACATCACTTGATGTCAGATCCGCCATGGGAGGATCAAACTGGACAACTCCGTCCCCTTTTCCCTGCGGGCCGTGACAGGCCACACAATACTTCTCATAGATCGTTTTGCCTCGTGCGAGATTTCGCTCACCGGCTTCAAGATCCGCCGTGGACGCCACGAGCCAACAGGCCGTCGTCAAGGCACACAAGACGTTGAACACATAGCCGCTCTCGACATCCATTTCCATTGGTCCTTGGAGTATCGTTACCGTCGGCATCCCGGTGAACGCTGAACGCAGTCTCGGACCCACGCTGCCACCTGATCCAGCATCACGGCGACGGCCCGGTTGGCGGCCAGCACACCGCCGTACGCATTCTCACTCGATGCAGGTTCGGCTACCTCAAACGTCTGCATGCCCACGATCGACGATTGCTTCATGTCCACGAGCTGCATGCGGGCGGTCAACCTGACCCGGCTGGGCTGTTGGAAAAACTCCTGTTGTAAAGTCAATCCATACGAATCGAGACGATAATCTTCCGGAACCGCACTCGGCAAGGACACGACGTCACGCCAGACGCCGCTCTCGCCCAGAACCTGCACGAGCAACGGCAGGAACATGCGTGCCGGCGCATCGGCCCATTGATTGAGCGCGTAATACTCCAACTCATACGGCCGTTTGACGTACACCATCCGAGGCGTTTCGAACCCCGGCTCGGCCTGCGGTAGGCTGACTAGAAGGACCGGCGCACCGGCATCGGCGGCGCGCGTGTCACTGCGTCGGTTGTCCAAGCTTAATTGATAAGTATGGGTCTTCGGAGCCTCCCCGAAGGGAGACAGACACCCGGCCGTCGCCATCAGCAACAGTGCGTACCCCACATATGCCAATCGATAGGTCATCGTCGCATCAACGCACACTGCTATTCCCCTGGTCCGCGTACCGGTGCCTTTTTTCCGAACACCAGCGAGCTCGGCTCCCGCTCCAATTCCCGCGCCACACGAGTCAACGTACCCGTCAGCTGCCGCAGTTCGGTTACCAACAAGCCGGCCTCGGGCAGAGTCCGGCGGGTGAACTGCTGCAATTCGGGCCTGGCTTCGTTGACGACCGTTCCAACGGTCTTGCTCGTGCGGGACAGTTCCTCCGTCGCCGTGCCGAGTGCCGCGACGCTCTTGTTGATGCCGGCCAGCAAGGTCGGAACCTCGGTATTCAGTGACGCCGTGAGCTTGACGAGATTGTCGGCGCTCTTGGCCGCCCCGTTCAAGCTTTGCTCGATCTGGGCCTTGTGCGCTGCGACGGTCTGGGCCACCTCCGAGAGATCCTTGATCGTTCGCTTCAGCATGGTGCGATTGTCTTCATCCAGGACCTGTGCCGCTCCCTTCGCGGCCGCATCAAGATCGACCAACAGTCGGGCCAGGCCTTCTTCCGAAAGTAAGCGGGAGACGGCTTCATCCAGGCGAACGAAGAGGGAAGGGCCTGTCTTGATGACCGGATACGTTTGTCCCTCCTGAGCCTGCAATGAAGGCGATTCCCGACTTCCTCCAGTCAAGTTGACGGTGGCCAGACCGGTGAGCCCCTGCGTTTCCAGGACGGCAATCGTGTCGATCTTGATCGGCGTCCCCCGCACGATGTCCATGGTCAGCAGCACCTCTTCCGGATTGTTCGGATTCAAGGCAATCGCCTTGACCCGGCCCACGTCGACGCCGCGGTATTTGACGGTGGAATCGACGCTCAATCCGGCCACCGACTCCTTCATATAGGCCTCGTACCGATCGTATGAACCCCGGTAGTCCGTCTTCCCCAGCCATAGAATACCGACCAGGACGGCCGCTCCCAGCAACGCCACGAAGGAGCCGACCAGGATATAGTTGACCTTGGGTTCCATCGTTTGTCCTTCAGTCACTCGGCATTGACGTGCTTCCGAGTTTCGGATGTTTAGTGTTGAGTCGAATGTGAACTCGTTCAACACTCCCAACTAAAAACCCAACGGAACGATGTGTTCGCTTACAGCTCCTTGTTCCAAGCCGCCTGTTCGCTCGCCGCGCGCCCGCGGGGGCCATGGAAATAATCTCGGACGATCGGGTCGTCCGATCGAGACAACTCCTGCATGGTGCCGACTCCCAGGACCGTTCCGCGGCCGAGTACCGCCACCCGATTCGCGATTCGCCACAGTGAGTCCAAGTCATGCGTCACCATCACCACCGTCAATCCCAAGAGGCTTTTCAACGAGAGAACAAGATCATCAAACCCCGCCGCGATGATCGGGTCGAGGCCGGCGGTCGGCTCGTCGAGAAACAAGAGCTCCGGATCCATGACGATCGCTCGGGCGAGCGCGGCCCGTCTCCGCATGCCGCCGCTGAGCTCGTTGGGATATTTCGCGGCACTGTCCGGCGGGAGTCCCACCATCGCGATCTTGGCGGCGACAATGTCGCGTATCAACCCGGCGCTCAGGGTCGTATGCTCGCGCAGCGGCACGGCGACATTCTCCGCCAGCGTGAACGAACTGAACAAAGCGCCGTGCTGGAACATCACGCCGAATCGGCGATGAACCGGGTGGCCGTCCCCCGTCTCCAATTTTCGGCTGTCCATTCCGAACAGCCGAATCGTACCGGCGGAAGGGGTGATCAGGCCGATGATCTCGCGCAGCAACGTGGTCTTGCCGCATCCATTGCCTCCGGCTATCGCAAAAATTTCTCCCCTGTGGATGGCCAGGCTGACGTCCTCGTGCACGACGGCCTGGCCGAATTTCGTGGCGACGTGGCTGACCTCGATCACGGGCGTCTCGATGTTCGCGGTCAACGGCATACAGGGCTACTTTCACACCGGCGTGCGCCGCTATAGATCCCACCAATTCAGCAGGATGCTGCAGAGGGCATCGAACACGATTACGAGAAAAATCCCTTGCACGACGCTGATGGTGGTATGCCGTCCGACGTCGTCCACCCCGCCCCTGATCTGAAATCCCTGATAACACCCGACCAAGGCGATGATCGCCGCGAAGAACGGCGCCTTCCCTAAGCCGATCAATAAGTGTCGCAGCGGGACGGCCTCCTCGAATCGAGCGATAAACTCGACGAAACTCACGTTGAGCTCTCCCAAGGCGATCAACATGCCGCCGAAGACACCGACCACATCCGCATACACCGTCAACAGAGGAAGGGCGATGACCAAGCCCAGCGACCGCGGCAGCACGAGCAGGTTCATGGGTGAGATGCCCAAGGTCCGCACCGCGTCCAATTCTTCCGTGACCTTCATCGTACCGATCTCGGCCGCATAGGCCGATCCGGAACGACCGGCGATGAGGATCGCCACGATCAACGGGGCGATCTCCCGTAACAGCGAGATGCCGACCAGATCTACGATGAAAATGTTCGTCCCGAATTTACGGAGCTGTTCCGCGCCCTGATAGGCGATCACGACACCGACCAGAAACGTCAGCAGGCCGGTGATCGGCAGGGCCCGTACGCCGTCGAGTTCCACGATCCGCAAGAGCGCTCTCCATCGGATGGTACGTGGCCGTATCAGCGCTCGACCGAACGCGATGGTACTTTCTCCGACAAATGCGAGCGCCCGCAAGACGGATGTCTGTCGGGAGCGCACAACTCGCGTGATGCGTTCCACCCACCTCGTACCGCCGACCGCAGCCTTTCGCTCGGACCAGGTCCACTGAGCCTCTACTTTGTGGAGCAGTTCGGCGAACTCAGGTTTCAATCCTTGGAGGGAAGTCTGTTGCCCCTTGCGCCGCACGCCGTCGAGACAGCGCCGCAACATGAGCGCACCGCCCGTATCCATGGCCGTCACGTCGCCGACATCGTAGAACACCGTGGAGGAACTCGGCCACTGAAGCGCTCGGCCTCTCCGCTCCAGTTGGGACAAGTTTGGAAGAGTCCAAGACCCTCGGCAGAGAATCACGTTATCTTGGACAGAGATGGTCGCCTGTTCCACTGTGCTCACTCCGTCGACCGCCTTGGCTCTTCACCATCTCGCATACCATCACCTCGAAAGACCGGCGGACAATCTTCCAGCTGTTGTTCACGTCGCCTCGAGGATGGCCTTGAGCTCAGCTCCGGTAATCACTTCCCGTTCCAACAAAAGCTGGGCTCCTTGTCGCAGCGCGGTTTTCCTCTCCTCCAGCAATCGCCTCACCCGTCCGTACTGCTCGTCAATGATCCGCCGCACTTCACAATCGATTTCACGGGCGGTTTCTTCCGAATAGTCGCCTTTTTCAGACGCGACCGGAAGCTGAAGGAACTGCGGTTGACGCTCACGTTCCAACGTGATGGTGCCCAATTTCTCGCTCATTCCGTACGCCTTCACCATGCTCTTCGCGATGTCCGTGGCCTTGACGAGGTCGTTCTGTGCGCCCGTGGAAGCTTCCCCGAAGATCGTTTCTTCGGCAATCCTCCCCCCGAGCAACACCGCAACTTTATTCTCTAATTCCGATTTCGTCATCAGAAACCGGTCTTCCGTCGGAAGCTGGAGCGTGTAACCGAGCGCCGCCACGCCGCGCGGAATAATGGAGATCTTCTGCACCTGATCGGAGCCCGGGATGGAAAGCGCGACGATGGCATGGCCCGATTCATGGAACGCCACCCGTTCCTTTTCCATCTTATTCAGGACACGATTTTTCTTTTCCAACCCGGCGATGACCCGTTCCACGGCCTCCTGCAATTCGGAAAGGCCCACTTGGTCTTTACCTCGACGGACCGCCAACAAGGCCGACTCGTTGATGACATTGGCCAGATCTGCGCCGGAGAATCCCGGGGTCATCGCGGCGATCTGCTCGAGATCGGCCTCCTGGCTCAACGCCACTTTCTTGGCATGAACTCGAAGCACATCCAGTCGGCCTTTTTTGTCGGGACGGTCTACGGTCACGTGACGATCGAATCGCCCCGCGCGCAGCAGCGCGGGATCGAGAATCTCCGGCCGGTTGGTCGCGGCCATGAGAATTACGCCGACCCGGGGATCGAATCCGTCCATCTCCACCAACAACTGGTTGAGCGTTTGCTCGCGTTCCTCGTGCGCCATGGGTCCCACGCCCCTGGCTTTCCCGAGGGCATCCAACTCATCGATGAAGATGATGCAAGGCGCTTTGCCCTTCGCTTGTTCGAACAGATCGCGAACGCGCGCCGCGCCGACTCCCACGAACATTTCGACGAATTCCGAGCCGCTGATGCTGAAAAACGGCACACCGGCTTCGCCGGCCACGGCGCGAGCGAGCAGCGTTTTGCCCGTCCCCGGCGGCCCGACGAGCAGGATTCCCTTGGGGATTTTTCCACCCAGCTTGGTGAATTTCTCCGGTGTCTTCAGGAACTCGATGACCTCCCGTAATTCATCTTTGGCCTCATCGACACCGGCCACGTCCGCGAACGTCACCTTGACGTCTTTTTCCATATAGATCTTCGCCTTGGACTGGCCGACCTGCATGAAACCGCCCTGCGCCTGCCCCAAACGACGGAAGATGAAGAACCAGATGCCGACGAAGAGGGCGACCGGAATGATCCACGACAGGAGATCCCGCCAAAAAGTGGATTCGATGACCCCGGTAAACATCACGCCATGTTGGTTGAGCTCACGGACGAGATCCGGGTCTTCGACCCGCACGGCCGCAAAGGCTTTCTGTTCTTTGGATTCTCCCTCCGGTTTCAGCTTTCCCGTCAGCACTTGGCTGGTCAGCGAGACTTCCGCCACCTTGCCGTCAGCTACCAGTTTTTTGAATTCACTGTAGGGGAGTTCCTCGACCTTATTGAGGGCATGAATGAAATCATGCACGATCACCACCGCCATGACGGCAAGCAGCACGTACCAGATGGAAAAAGAAACTTTATTGTTCATCGCTCTCCCTCCGTTTACGGGAATACGAGGGTCGCGACCGGAGAGCCGCTAAAACAAGAAATAGGCACCGGCTCCAAACGACTCGGTCTTCTGCGAGTAAAAGAATTGCCCATACGGATTATATCCATGATAGTAGTTGAAGAGAATCCGGAGGCGCTTGAAATATCCGGCCCGGGACATATCGATCCCCATGAGCAAATTGGTGTTGATGTACCAATCCTGCTCCTCGACGGACTTGAAGTCGGCGGTCAGGAGAGGCGTGAAGAGGATCGGATTCGAAAGCAGCCCAAACATATGGGATCGCCCCAAGGGCCTCGACGTCCGCGCTTCGAATCCCCATTGCGCGGTATTGCGGTCGATCCTGGAGGGTTGGCGATTGACCATGTACGCGCCTCCTCCATAGAGGCGCAGCCATCTCCGGACGTCATAGGACACAATCATATCGACTTCTTCAAACTGGAGGCCGATCGACTGAAAGCCGGGATTAGCCCCAAGGAATTCATCTCCGATGTGGCTACTCTGGTGATAAAAGCGTAGGCGCGCGGACCAGTTTCCATGGCGCCAGGTCAGTGGGATGCCCACATTGAAATCGACATTGATGAGCGCGGAATTCGACGTATCCAAGTCGAATTGCGCGAAAATGCCGGTCAGCAGACTGATCTGCCATCCGTTACATCCCCTGCGCCTGGTATAGAAGCCAAAATTCTCTCCAATCCCGACCGATCCGATGTTCGCATTGGTCCGTTCAAGGAGGGACTGGGTCGATTGCCAAAGGGCGAAGAATTGGGGTTGCTTCGGATCCGCCAAGAGGGGACGAAACAGATCGTCCGATGGAAACGTTTCACCGATCGTTTCCCCTTCGGAAAGCACGATCATTTGCTGGTACCGACAATCCAACACCTCCTCTGGAGCCTTCACATCATCATGTTTCTTGTCCGCTGAACCCTGCGCATACGCCCGGCCGCTCAGGAGAAACACGAGAGAAAGTATTCCGATAATCCATCGATCGCAACGCACTCTCCGGCCCATGCCTCTTCTCCCCTCTCACGTTGTAAGTTGTGAACTGAACACTCTTCATGGAGCCCCTTCGATAGCATATTGTGGGAGAAAATTCATAGGTTTTTAGAGACGTTGTCGACTGGATCGCCGTTTTCCGCAGAGCAACCGATCCCCAACGCGAGACCTCGTCCGCCTGCGTGCGTCCTTCACTGGGACGTGTTGTTCCGGTTCCATCTCCATTGCCGGATCTCCGGCATGTCTTCCCCATGCTCGGCGATGTACAGCTTGTGCTGGATGCGTTTATCCCGGAGGGCCTGTTTGGCATAGTCCGCACGAGAACCGCCCAACGGTATGCGATCGATGACATCGGCGACCAAATGAAACCGGTCGATATCGTTCATGACCGCCATGTCGAACGGAGTCGTGGTGGTGCCCTCTTCCTTATAGCCACGCACATGCAGATTCTTGTGGTTGGTCCGTCGGTACGTCAGTCGATGGATCAGCCAAGGATAGCCGTGGAAGGCGAAAATGATCGGTTTGTCGGTCGTAAAGAGGGAATCAAAATCCCGATCCGACAACCCGTTCGGATGCTCGGACGGCGGTTGCAGTTTCATGAGGTCCACCACGTTGACCACGCGCACTCTTACGCCCGGAAGGTACTCATGAATCAACGAGACCGCGGCCAATGTTTCCATCGTGGGGACGTCGCCGCAACAGGCCATCACCACGTCCGGTTCACTGTCCTTGTCGTTGCTGGCCCATTCCCAAATACCGATGCCCGCCGTGCAATGGATGACGGCTTGATCCATCTCGAGCCACTGTGGGGCAGACTGCTTGCCTGCGACGATCACGTTGACATGGTCGCGGCTGCGCAGACAGTGGTCGGTGACCGACAGGAGGGTGTTGGCATCGGGCGGCAGGTAAATCCGAATGACCTCGGCCTTTTTATTCACGACGTGATCGATGAAGCCGGGATCTTGATGGCTGAACCCGTTATGGTCTTGCCTCCAGACATGGGAGGATAAGAGATAATTCAATGACGCAATCGGCCTCCGCCAAGGGATGTGGCGGCAGCTCTTGAGCCACTTGGCATGCTGATTGAACATGGAATCGATGATGTGAATAAAGGCTTCATAGCAGGAGAAGAATCCGTGTCGGCCGGTCAGGAGATAGCCTTCGAGCCAACCCTGACATTGATGCTCGCTGAGCATCTCCATCACACGCCCGTCCGGCGCCAGATGGTCGTCGTACGGACGACGCTCCGCCACCCAGGTCCGGTTCGTCACCTCCAAGACATCCTGCCAGCGGTTGGAGTTGTTCTCGTCAGGACTGAAGAGACGGAAATTCCGGCTCTCCATATTCATCGCCATCGTGTCCCGCAGAAACGACCCCATGACGCGTGTCGCTTCCGCCTCGACGGCGCCCGGTTCCTTGACGGCCACGGCATACCGGCGGAAATCCGGGAGACGGAGCGCTTTGAGCAGAGTCCCCCCGTTCGCGTGAGGATTGGCGCTCATGCGATGGTCTCCCTTGGGGGCCAGTTCCGCAAGCTCGGCTTTGAATCGTCCGGTTTCGTCAAACAGCTCCCCTGGCTTGTAACTCTTCATCCACTGCTCAAGAATTTTGACATGGGCCTCCTTGTCCATGTCCCCCATCGGCACTTGATGGGATCGCCAGTAATCTTCTGTTCGCTTGCCGTCGATCTCGGATGGGCAGGTCCAGCCTTTCGGAGTCCTGAGTACAATCATGGGCCATTGCGGACGTTCCGTGGCCCCATTTCGCTGAGCAGCGTCCTTGATTCGATGGACGTCCTGCACGACAACGTCGAGCGTTGACGCCATGAGCTGATGCATCATGTGAGGGTCGTCCCCCTCAACGAAATAAGGACGATAGCCGTACCCATGGAAGAGCCGTTCCAATTCGTCATGACTGATCCGAGCCAAGACGGTGGGACTGGCAATCTTGTATCCGTTAAGGTGAAGAATGGGCAGGACGACGCCGTCGGTGAGCGGATTGAGAAACTTGTTGGAATGCCAGCTTGTCGCGAGCGGACCGGTTTCCGCCTCACCGTCACCGACGACACAGGCCGCGACCAAGTCCGGATTGTCGAATACGGCTCCGTACGCATGGGAAAGGGAGTATCCCAATTCTCCCCCCTCGTGAATCGAACCGGGTGTCTCCGGCGCCACATGGCTGGGGATTCCACCGGGAAAAGAGAATTGCTTGAACAACCGTTTCATGCCCGGCTCGTCCTGCGAGACGTTCGGATAGATTTCGCTGTAGGTCCCTTCCAGATAAGCACTGGCGACAAGCCCAGGGCCGCCATGACCCGGACCGGCGATATAGATCATATTGAGGTCATGTTGCTTGATGAGTCGGTTCAGATGCACATAGATGAAGTTCAGGCCCGGCGTGGTCCCCCAATGGCCGAGCAGGCGCGGCTTGATATGGGCGCGCGTCAACGGCTTCTTCAACAGCGGATTGTCATAGAGGTAAATCTGACCGACGGAGAGATAATTAGCCGCGCGCCAATAGGCATCCATCCTCCGCAGTGTCTCTTCATTCAACGGTGTGGTGTTCTTCATCATTGTGTTTCCTCAGTGATTCTCCGTTTCCTTGTTTAACAATCCCGTCACGGACTCGGCGATCTCGCGCTCTTCATCCGTGTGCATGACGCGCACGGTCACAGAACATCCCTCTTGGGAAATCACCGGCTCATTCGCTTCATTGCGCGCGTGATCGATCACGACTCCAAGAAAATCCAACTCAGTGCAGATCCGCGATCGAAGCACCGGAGAACGCTCTCCAATTCCCGCACTGAAGACCACCGTGTCCAGTCCGCCCATTGCCGCGGCCAAGGCCCCGATCGCTTTTCGAGCCTGGTAGCAGAACAACTCGATCGCCTGAGCAGCCTGTGGATCACGGGCTTCATGATCGAGTAGATCGCGCATGTCCGAACTGATCTCGGAGACACCGAGCAACCCCGATTCCGTATTGACCATCCGGTGGAACCGCTCCACGGTCATCCCTTCAGCTCGCGCCAGATACGAGATCAGGCCCGGATCAAGGTCTCCGGATCGGCGGCTCATCGGCAGGCCGGAAGCGGGGGTAAAACTCATTGTTGTGTCGATCGCCTGTCCATTCTTGACCGCCGCCATGCTGGCACCGTTTCCAAGATGGGCCAGAATAACGCGGCCTCGATATTCCTGCGGCGCACCGACACGTTCCAACTCCTTCATCAAATAAGCGTACGACAATCCGTGAAACCCGTACCGTTGAACTCCGGCAGAATAATATCGCCTTGGGATGGCCAAGAGACGCGCAACGGCAGGCATTCTCTGATGAAACGCCGTGTCGAAACAGGCGACCTGCGGGAGATGGGGATACCGCCGCGCAAACCCCGTGATCAATTCGATCTCAGCCGGGAGATGTTCCGGATCAGAGGGACTCAGCCGTCGCAGCTCCTCCATGATCATCGGTGTCACCAGTTGCGACTCACGGTACCGCCGACCGCCGTGCACGACGCGATGTCCGATTGCCCGAAGGGGATGATGCACGAGCATGTCTTTCACGCAAGCCATCAGAGGCTCGATGCAGGCGACATGATCCGACACCTCGATCGTCTGACGTTCAACGGTGCCGACTCTCGCATCCCTCCACGTGAACATCCCGTCCGGCGATCCGATGCGGTCGAACGAGCCCGCTACGCCACGAGCGGGGGGGTTACCGGCCTGAAAGAGCGCAAATTTCAGCGTGGAGGATCCTCCGTTGACGGTCAAGATCGATCCGGTACCGGTTACCGAAGTGGCCTCTATCATGATTGTCGAAATTTCAGCTTCGCCATCCGCGCGTCACATCATCTCTGTCGGACATACTCGCCGACCAGTCGATAGGCATTGTGCAGATACTGCGCCATCATCCGATGGGTGTTGAAGAACCCGCCGTTCAAGGCGATCGCATGGCGCATGATCTCGATAAACCGCTCACGATCCCGGTAGAAACAGGGTAACACTTTCTGTTCCAGCTTATCGTACAGCGCGGATGCATCGCGACTATCCACGCCCTCGCTTGATTCAAGGCTCGCCTTGATCCGACCACCGATCGACCAGCCGGTCACGTCTTCCACATGGCCTTCGATCCACCACCCATCGAGAATGCTCAGGCTTGGAACTCCATTGACCGCCGCCTTCATTCCGCTGGTCCCGGATGCCTCCATGGGAGGGAGCGGCGTATTGAGCCACACGTCTACACCGGCACAGAATAGCTTGGCCAGCGTCATATCGTAATTCGAGAGGTACGCGATCCGGACCTTGCCCTGGAGAAGATCGCGGAACTTGTGGATTCCGTGGATCAGTTGTTTCCCCTCTTGGTCGCGCGGATGCGCTTTGCCGCCAAAGACGATTTGAATCGGGCCGAGCTGCCCCGCAATCTTGCTCAGCCGCTCGACGTCGTGAAAAATCAAGGTCCCTCGTTTGTACGCTGTGGCCCGTCTGGCAAATCCGATCGTCAAGACGTCCCGATCAAAGCCCACATTCGTCACACGATTGACATAGTCGACGAGCGCCCGTTTCGCCTCCATATGCGCATCCCAAATTCTTTGACCGGGAATGCTGATGGCGTACCGAAGCGAGAGCTGATCATGTCGCCAGTCCGGAAGATGCCGATCATAGAGCGCCTGAAATGAAGACGCGGCCCATGTCACCGCATGGACGCCGTTCGTGATCGAGTGAATCGGATAGTCCGGGAAGAGACTATGAGACACCTCGCCGTGCTTCATCGCCACCCCGTTGACGAACCGTGAACCTCGCAACGCGAGCTGCGTCATGTTCAAACTACGGTCATGACCGCACGCTTGGAGCCAAGCACAGCGTCGGTCGCCCAGCACGCGATGGGCAAGGTCGGGGGGAAATTGATCGTGGCCCGCCGGCACCGGCGTATGGGTCGTAAACACACATTGTTCGCGAACGGTCTCGATGAGATCTGTGGAAACCCCTTGTTCCGGAGAGCGAGACGCCAGTTTTTCCTCCAGCAGGGCCAGCACGAGCAATGCCGCATGTCCTTCGTTCATATGGAACCGGCGAATATGGCTATAGCCTAGCGTCCGCAATAGGCGGTAGCCTCCGAATCCCAGCACCACCTCCTGGCAGAGCCGATAGTAATCGTCGCCGCCGTAGAGCAGGTCGGTCAGAGTTCGGTCCCAGGGCTGATTCTCGGGAAGGTCTGTATCGAGCAGATAGACAGGCAGTTCGCCACCCGATTCACCACGTACCCGAAACTGCCAAGCCGCGACATGCACGGTACGGCCTTCGATTTCAACAGTGACACGCGGTTCCACCGGTTTGCAAAAATCGTTGATCGGCCAGGCCACTGGCTCTTCATGCTGCCAACCCTGCTCATCCAGCCGTTGATAAAAATAGCCTCGGCGGTGCAACAGCGTCACCGCCACCATAGGGATTTCCAGATCGGCGGCCGATCGGACGGTGTCTCCGGCCAGCACGCCAAGACCGCCGGCATAGGTCGGCATGCCCGGATCCAGGCCGATCTCCATCGAAAAATAGGCCACCAGCGCGTCGTCAGACCGGTCTGTCATGATGACAGTACCACATGCTTGATGAGCTTCCGTTCATCGCGCACCTCCGCGAGGAAAGAAATGTTTACGCATATGCTTCGCCCGGGAAAGGCCGGAGGCACTCCGATGAGTTTTTTAAGTCGTATCACAAATACCCTCGTCACGAGTTTGGAAGGGTATGCGCCAGGTTGGGCAGCAATAACTCAGCCCTCGTGAAGATGACCGCATCATGCTCCTCGATGGACGGGACGCAGAAACTTGCTGATCTCCTTGTCCGAGCCGAACCGTCGATATGACAGCGCCAGATCCATTGGCGTCACACGGGCCGCGTGAATTGCCGAATCGCCGTGGCAGATCTTGACTCCAGCGAGCTCTTTCCCGAGTGCGACGAGTTATTCGTACGACTCATCACTCATCAGCGTACGACAACGCTCGACGTTCGTTTAGATCGTCCTGCAGCAACGCCCGATGCCCTCTTTCGGTAACATCGTCTTCCTTCCGCCATTCAGATATCCTCCTACTCCGAATAGAAGCCCGGATGTTGCGCAACCGACGCACGGAGCAGTCTTGCACTAAGCAACCAAAGATCCATGCCGAAAAATACGAGGACCCATCATCCGGCCGACATGGTATTTCATCGGCGATGATAGGATCCCGATCACAAACTCTCTACCCCGACGATCATGGCAAAGGTGCAAGGAAAGAGCCGTTACCACATCTAGTGGTCGCAACATCTGTCAGACCCAGAAAATTCATGGAGGGGTGATGTGGGATAGGAACTTCAGCGTCCGTTGAGTGGAATCTTGCGACAGAAGTCGGTGTGTGTCTGTCGCAGAAAGCGACAATGAGGATTCGTGGACGACAACTCAATCTCGCGCAGGCTTTTCTCGCCAATCAGCGGCCGCCAACGGATCTCCCTGCTTGGCCAACCCATTATCCGACATCGGCCTCGATAAGGCCGTCCGATAAAGTTCTGAGGCAACCGACTGTTTCAAAAATACCCGTTACTTGCAGTCTTAAATGTGCTCCGAACCCACCTCGGTGCGTGCCTACAGATCAGCTGTGCCATCTGCAACATTGACACGACCGATGGAAACATCGTCTCCTCTGGTTCCCGGAAATCGCGGGAGCGTCTCGAAGAGCTCCTTAAGTGTGACGAGTACTCCCCCGACGATCTGGCGAAGTTCCCCTTCCGTATATTGCAGAGGCACCAATCGCCGCCGCTGCCACCCTCGGAGAAAGAATTTCTGCCCAATCCGAGTATAGGACCGCTCACACCCCAGCACAAATTCCCTTCCTTGGTCATCCTCAAGAATGAATCCCTTGACATGCATTGTGGCTTCCCCTCCCCTTCTCTGAGATACAACTACGCGCCTTGCTTCCCTCGCAATGCCACACCCGTCGCCTGTCCTTAATTCATACAGCATCAGGACAGTGTTGGAATGAACTTGGTTGTGGCGACGATTCACCCTCGACCGAATCCATTCCACTGGTTACAAACCGGCCACTTTAAAAATAGGGCAGCTGCCCCATTCATCTCACACGATTCATATCAAACAGCAGTTGCACATTGACTTACGAGATCCGATGCGCATAGATCAGGAGCGTCTGTCGATTCGGCACACCGATCTTATAAAACATAGTGGTCAGACGATGTCGTTCGGTACGATCAGCGAGACACAGCTGATCAGAGATCTCAACCTCCGTCATAAACAGCTTTTTCAACTCTCAGCCCATCGGGTTCATGGCATCCAGGCTGGCCGGAGTTTCTAGTGGGAGTATAGAGCTCTTCAATCACGGCCAACATGACTTTCGGAGGTTGAACCGTGAGGATGACGCCGTCGACGCCGCAGGCAAAGACGTTGTGCAGACATTGCATGTCTTCGACTCCGCTCAACAAGATAATTTTGCTGGTCGGGGCCGATTTCCGAATCTGTCGGATCATGTCGATGGCGCCTTGATCGGTCTCCAGATCGAGCACGAACAGATCGGGGGGTCGCTCGGTCCGTAACGCCTCAGGGACCAATCGAGGAAGCAGGTGTACGGCCGTTCCTACACCCGCTAGTATGCTCTGGAATCCAACATGGATGAGATAGTGGCGACTGATCACTGCGAGGGTAAGCAATGGCAGCATTGGAGCGGTACCTGTCATAGTATCCCCTTGACCAAGTCCGACGGTCGGATAGCCAACAGGGCTAGGGATCCTGCATCACCTCGGTGCTCCCCGCAGGGGTTCTCAATTACTTGAACCCTCTCGAGATGCTTAGTCCCCATGTGACAGTTGAGAAGGCCGCGCATTAACGGCGGATCCCGCGTCTCTACCACAGGCACTAGGCCCGAACCCAGTACGTTCTGTCGACATCCAGCGTCAAGCGTACCCGACCGGTCTGAGCGAGGTAGTCGACCGCCAGAACGACCTGTTCGTCCGTTAGGTCGTGACAGAGCTGCGTCACCTCTTCCAGGAGACAGCGCTTCCTCTGTCGCTGCAACACAGTCAGAACCCGATCAATCTGCGCCTGCTCAACGGTGATGTCCCTGTTCATGCGTCACACCATGTGGCAATGTGAGTGTCACCCTAGGGCAGCGACCACTCCATGTGTACTCTCGCATAACCCAGGTCATGGAACGAAAATTACCTGAGTACCCAGGCGCTCTCCGGCCAAGGGGCCATGTCCGGCTGTCTGTGGGTCCTGCCAATCAACGAGCATGGATCAACTACGGCTGGTCACAGGTAAAGCCGTGTGCGATTGCATAACGCATCAATTCCGCCGTCGTGTGGATGTCCAATTCCTGCATCAGACAGTTCTTATGGAATTGGACCGTCTTCACCGACACGCCCAGCAGGGTAGCAATCTCCTTGGTGCCTTTCGCTTCCCCTATGAGTTGCAAGATTTCACGTTGGCGGGGCGTCAATTCCGCAACAGCCTTCTTGATGTCCGGTATCGCTTTGGCGTTCAGCGCTTGGTCGATCACCGGCTTGGCGATTGAGGGAGTGAGATAGTATTTCCCCTGTAAGACAGCCTCGATGGCCTGGGGCAGCTCGGACACGGCCGACTGTTTCAGCAGGAACCCGTGCGCGCCCGCCTTGAATGCTTCCGTGGCATAGCGGGGGCTCGCATGCATCGTCAGAAAGAGCAGTTTCGTCCCTGGCAGGGTTTTCTTGAGCTGCCGGGCGGCCTCCAGGCCGTTCAACAGGGGCATGGAGATATCGAGGAGAATGAGCTCCGGTTTGAGCCGACCAGCCGCGTCGAGTAAGGCCCGGCCATCCTCCACGGTTCCCACGACCTCACAGTGGTCTTCTATCAGCTTGCGCACCCCGGCCACGAGGATGGAATGGTCGTCGGCCATCAGCACGCGCGGCTTGCATACCCGATTCATGTACCTGCGCCTCCATTCATTGGGCCCTCACACCGGTCAAGGGGCAGCCAGGCATGGACTTCTGTGCCGTAACCCGGTTTCGCTTTGATACGGAACGTGCCTTGGAGCGCCCCGACTCGTTCTTGGAGGCTGATGAGACCCAGGCCCTTCCGTCCCCGTGACACCTCCTGCATGACGTCAAATCCCCGCCCGTCGTCATAAATACACAACCCCACCCCTCGCCTCGTGCCCAAGAGCCTAACCAGAACATGGCTCGCGTTGGCATGTTTGCGGACGTTCTGAAGACTTTCCTGCAACACCCGATAGAGACAGGTGGCTCGTATGAGGGAAAGGACGGCTGGTAGGTTGCGCACCACGACTTGCGTCTTCAAACGCGTTCTTCCCTCGAATTCCTCCGCGTGCTCCTGGACCGCAGCTTCCAATCCGACATGTTCGAGCAGGGAGGGGTGCAACTGATGCGCCAGACGCTGGAGATCCGTTGCAATCTGCTCGACCATCTTGCCAGCGCGGTGAACGCGAGCGACCAATAAGGCCTCGGACCCTGGCGGAATTGGGCGAACGCTCTGCAGATCAATCGCCACCGCGGCAATCCGCTGCGTCATATCGTCGTGCAGATCCTGCGCAAGTCTCCGCCGTTCGGTTTCTTGAGCCATGAGCAGCTTCGCGGCCAGGTCTTCCTGCCTGGCTCGCTGCCGGCGCAGTTCTTCTTCGTCCCATTTGCGCTGAGTGATGTCCTCCGTAAAAATGACGATGCCGCCTACTTGACCGTCGTTCACTCGCCAAGGTCGCACTTCCCAGTGAAGCCACTGCTCGGCACCGGTCGCTCGCACGAATCGATCCGCTTCTACCCGCACAATGTCGCCGGCCAATCCACGCCGATGCATCTCTTTCCACCGTTCAGGAATTTCGGGGAACACTTCGTAGTACGACCGTCCGATCACATCTCTTGGGGTCCCATAATCGGTCATCCACCGCCGGCTCAGGGCGAGATAGCGCATGTCACGGTCGAACATGGCAAGTGCCACTGGCGCATAGTCGATGAAGAGGCGCAACCGTTCCTCGCTCTCATCCCTGGCCTGTTGCATCACGGCAATCTGTTGTGCCGATCGCTTTTGAATAACCAAGAGGCCAGCGACGACGAGCAGCAATGCCGAAGCAATGGCCCGGTCTGCAGCAGCTGCGATGGTGAACTCACCTGGGGAAATGGCGATCCCCAGCATTGTCAAAAGGAGGGAACAGCCAGTGATCACGGTAGTGATTCTCGAGTCCGGCACTAACCAAGTGAGGAATATCGGGATCACATACAGCATCGGCACTGCGATGCCGACGGGGGTGAACAAATCGAGAACGAAGATCGCTGCTGCTGCAGTTGCTGCAATGATCCAACCGCCTGAGGATGGGTTCACCAATTCAGCCTTTCATCGGGCAGGATGATCCGACCACGGACCACAATGAACTCTTGGCTCACTTAGGACAGGCAGAAGAACCAGTTTCTTTGTGCTGTCTTATCCCAAAAGTCCCTACGTGGTGGTGGAGGTGTTCGATTCTAAATTTCTGTGTACGGACCTAGCAAGGGCGCGGCGACCTCAATCCTTTCGAAAGTGTCCAACCTGGTACGTTATCATAGACAACCTAGTCGAATGCCTAGGTGTTCAATGTGGTCTTCCGGTGCTTGTGGCGGCACCCTCGAACTGCTATGTGACCGCCGCCTGCGACTTGTCGGCCTCTTGCGCCAGCGTTCCAGATTGGTGATGCCAGTCTCTCTCATGACCGTTTCAATCGCTTCCCCTTTTCCACTCATACAAGCACGGACAACTCAATTGTTTTCGCTTCGATTTTTATCTTTTCCGCGGATGTGTTCCGACTCGGCACAGCCATGGCTTAGGCTACCCGGCACACCTTCGAGGAAGATGACCGGTCGGTGCTTTCGTCCCCGTTGGACTTCAGCTGGAAAGAATCGCGCTGTATGAGGACCCAAGGGCATGATTGTCCACAATGTCATGGTTTGCTTGAGGAGGCCTATTCCGATGTGTGGAGAGTCCGGGCGATACGGAACAGGACGTGATCGGATGAGGCTGCGTGAGTTGCAGAGAATATGTGCCGGACCGGATGGTCCTGCTGAATCGCGGGACACGGAAGGGAATTCCTGCCTACGTCGTGCTCTGTCGCTACCTGGGACAGCTTGTCGCACCAACAGAACGATGGATCGCGCCTTCACCTATAGTGAACGGATTAGAGGCCTATTCCTGTCCTGCTTAGGGAGTTACGGATATGCTTGAGACTACCGAGTCTTGTATCGCTCACTCGCCGTTCCGTCGTCCGACCTGCCTGAATCGTGACGCCAAGGTCGTTCCCATCGCCATTCCACAGTGATCATGACAGACCGGTCATCGTCAGTCTCGACGCACCGAGATGCGATGGAGTTAGGGCAAGGGTCCGGGCACGTCCGGCCGGGGGTCCGGAAGGAAACCGTGGCGGTTCGGCATGGAGATGCCGGGCAACGACTGAGCATTGAGAACGAAGTCCTCGGCAATGATGCCGTTTCGGTACAGCACCCAGGCGACGATCGAGTAGATTTCGTTCGGCAAGAGGCTTTGTGGCGCAGGAAACGGCATGGCGCGATGCACATAATCATACAGCGTTGTGGCATAGGGCCAGTAACTGCCGACGGTCTTGATCGGTTGTTGACTCGCCAACGAGCCTACCCCACCGACCAAGCGATCCATCGGGCCTTCCTGCCCCGTCGGTCCATGGCAGGCCGCACAGCGTGCGGCGAAGACGGCGGCACCTTCCTTGGCGGTCCCTCGACCGGGCGGCAAACCCTCGCCGGTCGGTGCCACATCGATGTTCCATGCTTGGATTTCCTGTTCCGTGGCGGGCCGCCCTAATCCGTAGCTGTGCGCCAGTTCCTGTCGCTCGAATTTGTCGCCGGCCCATGGAGTGTCCAGGCCAACGCTCAGGATGGTGGTGAGTGCCACGGTCAGGAGGTTACGGATGCACATTGCTCACCAGCCCGTCCGCGGCAATACGCCAACTTTGGATCGCATTGTAATGGTAGACGGAGTTTACTCCGCGTACTGCTACCAAGGCAGCACGATCAGGCTGCACGTAGCCTGTTTCATCGATACAGCGGCTTTGCAGAATCACGTCCTCTCCATTCCAACGCCAGGGCACATGGAACCTTGTATGGCACTTGGGCAATACAGGATCTTGTAATGCCGCTTGCCGCCACGATCTTCCTCCGTCCATGGACACCTCAACTTCGGTGATGCGGCCCCTGCCGCTCCAGGCCAAGCCGCGAATCTCCAGAAATCCCGGTTGTATTTGTTGTCCGCCCGAGGGAGAAGTGATGACCGATTTCGCCTCCATGACCATGGTGAATTGGCGGGCCTTGCCATCCGGCATCAAGTCCGTATATTGCGAGGTTTCTTCGCGGGTCATAAACGGTGCCCTGCCAAGTTTCAGCCGTCGCAACCATTTGATGCAGGTGTTGCCTTCCCAGCCTGGGATGACAAGGCGCAGCGGGTAGCCCTGTTCCGGTCGCAGCGGTTCGCCGTTCTGGGCATAGCAGAGCATCGCCTCGTCCAGCATGGATGCCAGTGGAAGGCTGCGGGTCATGGCAGCCGCATCGCTCCCTTCGGCCAACATCCAGGAGGCCTGGGGATTCACACCGACTTCCTGCAGCAGGGTCTTCAAGGCTACGCCGGTCCATTCACTGGTGCTCGTCAGGCCATGGGTGTCCTGCACGGTCTTTCCCGTCGGTCCTTTCCATTCGATCGCTGAATTGCCGGAACATTCGATGAAGGCCAGGCGTGAGACGGCAGGGAACCGCTTCAGGTCGTCCAGAGTGAAGGTCCACGGTTGGTCCACTAACCCGTGAACGAGGAGCCGGTGCTGCGCCGGATGGATCGTCGGCACCCCGTTATGATGTCGTTCGAAGTGCAACGCGGAGGGAGTCAGAATCCCATGAGAGTCTTGAAGCGGTGTCAGCGAAGCCCACCAAGCACGAGAAACACGGCCGGCTGTTTCAAAGCTCGATCGTTGTCCGTACGGCGTGGCCGCTTTGCCTGGCACTCTCGTGGGATCGGCCGGGAGACCGTCGGTGGCCGGTTCGGCGGACGATCGCGTCGATCCCATGACCATCGAGCCCACCAGGCCGACCGTTCCCGCCAGGAGGCTTCGCCGATTCAAAAGGGCGGCTCCTTCAGCTTCAGAACGGACACCATCCCCGGTTGTCTCATTCGTTTCGAGGCGATTTGTCATACCGTCCTCCTTCATGAGACGGCTGCAACGTCACACGGTCTCGCGAAGCTGACCGCAGTTCCCGGCTCTTCTCATTCGTTCAGGAAACTATCATGGGACCAACTGGTGGCCGAAATCAAACAGTCGCAATGGCCTGTTCAAACATACTTTCATCCTCGTCACCGGACGCTTACCCGAACTGCTTCCGGAACCGCCACAGGCCGAAACCGAACATGGCCGCCCCAAGCGCCGTCATCGCAAGCACGGAATCCCAGAGAATATTCAGGCCGGCGCCTTTCAGCAGAATGCCGTTCGCGATATCGATGAAATAACGCAGCGGCGACAGCCCCATCAGATAGCGAACCCAGGTCGGCATGGCCTCCATGGGCGCCGTGATACCCGACAGCATCAACATCGGAGCGGCCACCAGCAGCGTCATCATCCCCACCTGACCCTGATTCCGCGCGAGCGTTGCGCCGGCCAGCCCCATGCAGGCCGTGGTGACGACGAACAGAGCCGTGAGGGTAAAAAAAAGCCAGACGCTTCCTTTAATTGGCACTCCGAAAACCGGCTGCATGATGCCGAACAGACCGACCGCCGTCGCGCCGAGAATCACCACCGTCATCGCGAGAGCCTTGGAGGCCATGATCTGAAACGGCGACAACGGTGAGACTAACAGTTGTTCCACCGTACCCCGCTCTTTCTCCCGCACCAGGGCCGCCGCGGGAAGCAGCAGCGCGAAGATCGTAATTTGACGGAGGAGGTGAGAGATGCACTCGAACCAGGCCTCATTCTGGTCCGGGTTGTACCAGACGCGATGATCGCTCACGATGAGCGGCAGGTCTTGCGACGATTCCGCGGAACTCTCTGTCCTTTCGACCGCGATTTTCTGACCGAACCGCGCAACGATCCGTGCGGCATAGCTTGCGGCAGAGAGCCCGTTTGGCGAGTTAGTCGTGTCAACCAGCAGTTGCACGGCTGTGGGTTCCCCCGTGGCGAGTTGCTCGTGAAACCTCGGGGGAATCTCCAAAAACGCAATGGCGGTCCCCCGATCCAGCTGGCGGAGGCCTTCCCCTGAATCGAGGACTTCGCCATGCAGTCGGAAAAAGGGAGCTTGGAACCGATACATGAGCTCACGCGAGGAGACACTGTGATCGGCATCATGAACCAGCAGGCCGGCATCGTGCAGTTGCGATCGGATGCCGTTACCCGTGATGTAGACCGCCAGAGTGAAGGAATAGACGAGGAAGGCAATGATCGGGACGTCGCGAAACAACTGGAGCATCTCCTTTCGAGTCATGACGAACAGACGATGCCACCAAATGACGACGCGTTGCGAGCCGGCTCGGGGGACAGCGGTCACGATCGAGGCCTCTTTGTAAACAGTCGGTACCCCACGAATCGCAGGATGACGGCGTACAGGGCCAGCGCGAGGACATCCGTCCATAACACCTCCGGCCCTATGCCCTTCAGAAAGGTCCCGCGGACGATGTTGGTGTAATACATGCCTGGGAACAAGTGGGCCTGGAACTGCGCGCCGGGACTCAGGGAAGAGACCGGAACGATGAGACCGGAGAATAGGATGGTCGGCACCATTGCAATAATGATCGTGACGATCAGGGCGGCGATCTGCGTGCGGACCAGCAGCGACACGAGCAGGCCGACGCCGGTGCTGCTGAGCACGAACACGAAGGAGGCCATGAGGAAAAACAGGAGATTGCCCTTGAACGGCACGCCGAACCACAGAGTCGCCATGATCCAGAGGACCACGGCATTCATCGAGGAAATCAGCACATAGGGGAGCAGCTTGCCGACGAGAAATTCGACCTTGGTCACCGTCGAGCTGTAAATATTGTAAATGGAGCCGGTCTCTTTCTCTCGGACGATCCCCAGCGCGGTCAACAAAGGACACGAGAGCATCAAGGTAAACATCACGAGCGCCGGCACCATGGACCACGTGCTCCGAACCTCTTCGTTGTAGAGATAGCGCACCTCGAGCGTGATGGGTCGTGCCCGGTGCTCGGCCTGTGCGCGGGAAATTCCGATCCGGCGGGAGAGATGGTCGACAAGCCGCTCTTCGTTGAAGGCGCTGTTGATGGCGATCACATAGCCCTTGGTAATATCCGTGCGGAGCGGGAACGTTCCATCGATCAGCGTTTGCACGCCGACCGTCTGGCCGGCGTTCAGCCGCTCCTGAAACTTCTCGGGAACGATGATCGCAGCGCGGATGCGGCTTGAAGCAAGCAATGGCTCCACCTCTCGTTCGTCCCTCAAGGCCCCCTTGAAATCAAAATACCGCGACTGTTGAAAGCGATAGAGATAGTCCCGGCTGAGCGAACTCTGATCCCGATCCAGAGCTGCATAAGGAATGTTCTCCACGTCGAGCACCAGCCCGTAGCCGAAGACGAGCATCCAGAGGATCGGCAGCAAAAAGGCCAGCGAGAAGAACATTCGGTCCCTGACCGTCTCGCGCCATTCTTTGGACGCCACGGCTGTAATCCGTTTGAGATTCACGCGGACGTTCCCGGCAAGGCTCTGTGCTCCTGCTCTTCCAGAGCCATCACCTTGTAGACAAACACATCCTCGAGGCTTAACGGCCGAGGGGCTATGGATTTCACGGTCACTCCGCTCGACTCCAATGCCTGGCAGGCACATTCCTCGTCCCGTATCGGGTCACGGCAGAAGAAATGGATGCGGGTCCCGAAGAGCGATGCGCCGGCAAAGCCGGCTCGTTGCAATTGCGTTACAGCCAGGCCCGGTTGGTCAGTGATCACTTCAAGAAGCCGTCCTGCTTCTTGCTCGATCTGCTGTTTCATGTATTCGGGCGCGCCCTCCGCCACGAGACGTCCCGCGTACATGAGCGCAAGGTGATCGCAATGCTCCGCTTCGCTCATATAATGGGTGGTGATCAGAATCGCGACGCCCTCCTCGCGAGCCATCCGTGAAAGAATGTCCCAAAAATATCGGCGTCCGATCGGGTCCACGCCGGACGTCGGTTCATCAAGGAACAAGACGCGGGGTTGATGTACCAAGGCACACCCGAGCGCCAATCGCTGGCGGACCCCCATCGGCAACCGGCTGGTCAGACTTGACTCGTATCCTTCCAAACCAGCCATCGCGGTAATCCAGTCCAGTCGCTGGTTGGTCACTCTTCTATCCAGTCCATAGATCCCGGCAAAGAGACGAATATTTTCCACGACGGTCAGATCGAGATAGAGCGAGAAGGCTTGGGACATGTACCCGATTCGTTCCTTGATGATGCTGCCCGCGATCTTCATCTCTGCCCCCGCCACCCACCCTTGTCCGTCGGTGGGCGGCAAGATGCCGTTCAGCATCTTGATGACGGTCGTTTTTCCCGCTCCGTTCGCGCCCAAGAGACCGAAGATCTCGCCTTGCTTGACCTCAAAGCTCACATGATCCACGGCCCGGAACGACCCGAAGTCGCGCACGAGCTCGCGAGCCTCGATCGCAAGCCCGTGGTTCTCCGCCTGTTTCGCCGTCGACGGGATCGTCAGTACCTTTTGACTCTCAGCCTGCCGAAGGAGGAGAGAGACGAACACATCTTCCAATTCGGGATCATCCACGCGTACCTGATCCGGCTTGATATCACCGAGGCTCGCCTCGATGTTCCTGACGGCCCGATCGCGGTCGATCTCTGTTTCGAACACATGGAGTTTGGAACCCAATGCCTCGACTTGCCGGTAGGTCTGTTTGAGTCGAGCAATCGCAGCCAGTTGCGGTTTGGCCTCGAATGTCACGATTGAGCCGGGAACTAATGCCTGCACTTCTGCTGGTGTTCCGGAAATGACCACCTTCCCACCCGACAGGAACGACAGCCGATGAAACCGCGCGGCCTCGTCCATATAAGCCGTTGAGACAAGCGCCGTCATGCCCTTCTCCTGCAGCAGTTCTGCCAGGATGGCCCAGAAGTCGCGGCGCGAGACGGGATCAACACCGGTGGTCGGTTCATCGAGGATCGCCAGTTCCGGTTCATGAATGAGGGTGCAAATTAACCCCAGCTTTTGCTTCATGCCGCCGGACAAATTCTTCATGGCTCGATCGCGGAACTTCTCGAGGCGGGTCATGGCAAGGAGCCGGGCCTTTCGCTCGGACAAGTCAACCTCCGGCACAAGCCTGAGTCGCGCAAAGAAGTCGATGTTCTCCTCGACGGAGAGGTCGGGGTACAAATTCAGCCCCAGACCTTGCGGCAGAAAGCCGATTCGTTGCTTCACCCGCTCCGCGGCTCGTTCCGAATCGACCAACGTCCCGAACACTTCGACCGTGCCTTCGTCATAGGTCAACACACCGGCAATCGCTTTCATCAGACTGCTCTTGCCGGCTCCATCCGGCCCGATCAACCCGTAGATCTCACCCTTGCGGACCGTGAGATCGATACCATCCACCGACGGATGTTTCTTGTAACGTTTGACGAACTGTGAGACGCGCACGACGTTGTCAAAGTGCGGAGATCCGAGGGCTGAGTGCTGAGACGAAGGTTCTATTCCCATTTCTTTCTCTTTCCCCCTAGGGCGAGCGGGAGCCCCTTAACTGCGCGCTCAGCGAGCACAAAGGGCCCTGCTCGCCCTACCCCCTCGGCTTTGCCCACGCCACATCCTCTTTCCATCGAATGATGGCGTCGGCCGGCAATCCCGGCGTGAGCCGATGCTCCGGATTCTCAGCAAGGTACAGCCGCACGGCATAGATGAGTTTCACTCGTTCGTCGCGCGTTTGTACTTCCTTCGGCGTGAACTCAGCTCTTGAGGAGATATACTTCACCGTCGCGTCGTACGGCCGATCCGGGAACGCGTCCGTGTAGATCCGCGCCGGCAAAGCGAGGCGGAGTTTTCCGATCTGGATCTCAGGAACGAACACTTGAAGATAAAGCCGATCGAGATCGACGAGTTCGAGCAGCGGAGTCCCGGCCGACACCACTTCCCCCACATCGACCATGCGGGTGGTGATCGTGCCGTTCGTCGGGGCCGTGATGGTAAGGTCGCTCAGAATACTCGCGACTTCGGCCAAGGCCGCATCGGCTTGGTCGCGCTGTTGCTCCAGAGCGGCGACCTCTTTTTCTTTGGTCTGGATGCGCCTCCCGCCCAATTCCGCCTGGGCGAGTTCCTTGCGAGCCTGGGCCACGGTACCTTTCGCGGAAGCTTGGTCGCCGGCGGCGGCCCTCCATCGGGCTTCGGTCTGCTCGACCAATTGATGCGAGACCGCCTGCTCCGGCAACAGAGCCCGCATGCGCGCAAGATCGCGTCGGGCCTCCTGCTCGACCGCGCTGGTCTTCTCCAACGCGGCGACGGCGCTGTCCACCTTCGCTTGAGCGGCCTCGATCGCCAGGGGAACTTCGAGATTCAGGACGGCCAATGACGCGTGCGCAGCCTGCACCTGGGCCTCGAGCATATCGACCAACCGGCGTGCCTGTTCGACCTTCGCCCTCGTCTGGATATCGTCCAACCGCACCAACCGCTGGTCTTTGACGACGCTGTCGCCTTCGCGGGCCGACAACTCCACCACCCTGCCGGGGAATTTGCTGGCGATTGTCACGTGATCGCCTTCGATGCGGCCGTTCGCTTGAATCAAACCATCCGGCAATCCGCTGTCCAGCACCCATCGGTTGATCGCGACATAGCCGCTGATCACCAGCACCGCCATCAGAGCCATGAGAATCAGGTACCGCCGTGTCATCTTCATAGGCCTGCTTCACCGCAGCTGAGATTGGTCTGCTCATGTCCAGCCTTTCGCACTTCCAAGGTCGCCAGGTCCGATATATCCTTCATGCGAATCGGCTCCTCCCATTGAGATAGCCACCGACGTTCGGCAGGAGGGGCGCCGAGGCTCGCGTTGGCCTGAGCTTGACCGCAGCGATGCGCTCCCTCAGCAATCCACGTTGGCCTCGTTGTCGCCGACGACTTGAATGGCATCATGCAAACCGACCCTCAGCTCAGGAGACCGCCATGCGCTGCTCCGCAGCGGCAACTCCAGTGATGACCTCGCAAAGGAATACGGTGAGTACAAGGAAAGAGAGCGGCCTTCCGACATGGCGGTGTCGGCGTATGACTGGGAGCAATGTCATGGATGTATTCCGCGCTTCCGGGGATCACCCGAGAAGGAAGTGCAAGGAGAAAGCCGACGAGAAGGGAGATTGAGGAGGACAGCTTTTGATGGCAAATTCATGACTTGAACAGCTCCAGCCGGAAAAAGGGCTTCAAGACAGGGGAAAGGTGCGACAGGATGAAATACCGACTGTCGCAGAAGGCGACAGGACTGGAGGAGATTGGTCTGGGCTGGAGTGTTCTATCTCTTGACCCGTTCCGCTACGCGACAGGATCGTTAGTGGACGGGCAAGCCGGCATCCATGCGTTTGCCGACAGCCTGATAGATCGCATGGGGCAAGTGTTTATATGCCGTTCCCTTTTCGAGCAACAGGCAGGCACCGGCATCCAAAAGTGCTTCCCGATTCCCGTTTCCCACATAAAACGAGAGGCCAATGACCGGCAGGTGCGGATGTTTCCGTATGATGGAGCTTGTCGCTTCAATCCCGTTCATTCTCGGCATGTTGATATCCATAACAACGACATCCGGCTTGAGCGAGTCTGTCAGATTTACCGCCTCTTCCCCATTCGTTGCTTCGCCCACCAATTCGATGTCGATATGATGGCTGAGATACTTCCGTAGTCCTTGCCGGACGAGGAAATGATCATCCGCCAGCAACACACGAATGGATTTCATCTTCAATCGGTCGGCGACGGTATTCTGAGCATGGGAGGCTGAGCAAGTCGACATACGGGACTCCAGTTCGCTCGCCAGTCCATGATGCGGCCGCCCATAGATATCGGCGCACTGGTCGTGCTCATGGACTGACGTTTAAGTGGTTATTGACTCCTCGGTTCTCCCCCCTAAACCGTAATGGCGCGGGCACCGGGACAGGAACGGTTCATTCAACCGATTCGGTTATCTCTGACCGTGATATGGATCATCGATCACGGCCCTACATTCGAGACACCGTACCTTGCCTGTACGTTTGCCACCTCTGGTCAAAATATCATCAATCAGACGCTGATGCATGCACGCAGAGTGGAAGGAGGGTTGAGCAGCCGCGCCTTTTTCTTCCTCGGTATTCTGAACGGCGTGGGAAGGCATGGACACCCCAACATTCAAAAACATTGTCGCGTGTCACGGGAGGAGGACACCCTTCGCTTCCCCATCTCGGACCTATGAGCCTGGGTGTTCCGAAATTCACCCGCCGAGGTTCGGCTATGAGACGCTCTGGTCCCCGCCTGGAACCGATGAATCAGGAAGTACGATGGCAGGGCTCGGACCCGTCTGAGAACGGACCTGAACTCTATAGGTCCTGTCCGCTTCCATCGTCACCCGCACTTCCCCTCTCCGGCTCAAATCATCGATCGCAAAAAACATCTGATTCCACGTCAACTCGGGACAGAGGTCCATCATGTGTTCCAGCGGACAGTCCATTCCCGCCCGCTCCAACGTGGTTCTGACCCGATCAATGAGCTTTGTGTCCGTGGTGTCCATGACATCACCTTTTTTTGTCGTTTCAGCATAGAGGAAGGAGGAATCCGAATGAACTAGCAAAGACCCTAGTTCTTACCAAAAACCTTGCTAGGGGAAAGGCTATAGGCTCGGTGATACGCGACTGGTGACCGCGGATCCCCACCATTGCACGGGGGTCCGGCAGATCGTCTCAGGGCGAAGGGGCATGGGAAGCGTCTGCCGGAACGAGGCGGCGGATGTGAAGGTGGTAGAGCTGTTGAGGTAGGCGGCGGAGTTACGGTTGCTCACTTGCAAGGCCCTCGGTGATGGCGTAGCGCATCAATTCCGCCGTCGTGTGAAGATTCAGTTGCTTCATGATGGAGGTCTTATGGAATTCGACGGTCTTCACCGACACATGGAGCAGGAAGGCGATCTCCTTTGTCCCCTTGCCCTCGCCGATCAATTGCAAGACTTCACGCTGCCGGGGAGTGAGATCCGCAGCGGACCCTTTGATCGTCGAAGTCCGCTCATGCCCCAGAGTCGGCGCAAGCATTACCTTGGTGATCGATGGTGTCAGATACTGTTGTCCCTTGAGCACGGCATCAATCGCCAAGGTGAGCTCCATGGGCGCCGACCGTTTCAAGAGATAACCGCTTGCACCGACATCAAAGGCTTCCTTCACATAACTTGGACTCGTGTGCATCGTGAGAAACAGAAGTTTGGCCGACGGTTGGAGCTTCTTGATCTGACGTGCGGCATCGAGGCCGTTGAGCAGCGGCATGCTGATGTCCAAAAGGATCAGATCCGGTTCCAACTGCTGCGCGGCGTCCACCAGCGCCCGCCCGTCCTCGGCGGTGCCGACGACGTCGCAGGTTTCCTCGACCAGCCGGCGCAGACCGGCAAGCATCAGACAATGGTCGTCGGCTATGAGGGCCCGCGGCCTCCGCCTCACCTCATCCATGGTAGGAGCTCACTCCTTGAGTCATCCACGCCGGACTCTGCGCGTCATGGAGCTGCCTGTGGTCCGCCGTCCGCAAGCGGCACCCAGGCATGGACTTCCGTTCCGTCACCCGGACGCGTACGGACACGGAACGTCCCCTCCACTAGGCGAACCCGCTCTTCCATGCTGAGGAGTCCAAGCCCGCGCGTGGGTGCTGCTTGCGTTTCATATCCCTTCCCGTCGTCATGGATGCAGACACCGACTCCATGGGAGATCCCCAGTAACCGGACGAGGACCGTCGAGGCCTCGGCGTGCTTCATCACATTTTGCAGGCTTTCTTGGACGATACGATACAGGCAAATGGCCTTGTCGGTGGGAATCGATTTCGGTACGCCTCGCGAAGCATAGTGAACCATGAGTCCCGTGCGTTGCTCAAACTCGTGGGTATGATCCCGGATCGCCGCTTCCAGCCCCAGATGTTCCAGGCTGGAGGGATGGAGCCGATAGGCGAAGGTATGCACGTCGTCCGCGAGCTGCCCCGCCGCTTCTCGAATACTGCGGCATTGCGGCAACAGCGCGGGCACGGACTGGCACAACCGCTCGAGTGCGCCGGCATCCACCGACAGGCTGGCCAGCCGCTGCGTCACGTCGTCGTGCAAATCACGGGCGATACGTTGCCGTTCGAGTTCTTGTGCCGCGAGCAGTTTGGCCGTCAAACTTTCCAGCTTCACCTGATGCAGACGTAATGCCTCTTCCGCCTGCTTGCGTCTGGTGACATCGATCTGAAAACCGAACAACTCAACAGGCACACCGGCACTGTCACGAAGGAGACGCAATTCGTCGTGCATCCAGCGATACGTTCCGTCCTTATGGCGAAAACGGTACTCGTGCACCTCATACTCCCGTTCAAAAACCCGCGAGAGATCGGCAAGAACCCACGAACGATCGTCGGGATGAAGATGGGCGACCCAAAAATTCGAGTCGTCGATGAAGTCCGAGGGGCTGTAGCCGAGCTGCTCGACGACGTTTTCGCTTATGAAGGTCGTCCCGAACTCGCCGGTGGTTCTGCGCGCATAGAGCACCACGGGAGTCGCTTGCAACAGTAGTTGCAGTCTGGCCTGCACGGTGCATAACGCGGCCGTGCGCTCGGCGACCCGTTGTTCGAGCATCTCGTTGAGCTCGTGGAGTGTTCTCTCCGCTTGTTTACGCTCGGTGATGTCACTGCCGATCGTGAGCAGACATCGCTTTCCCTCGAGCACGATCACGTCGACGGAAATGAGAAAGTGTCGCAGCCCCCCGTGCCTCGTTCGCATCGACACTTCGACATTGCGGACGGAATCTTGGGATCGGAGCCGAGCAATCAACTTGGCTCGTTCTTGATGATCGGGCCAGATCCCCAGCATCAGCGTCGACTTTCCGATGACTTCATCGCGTTGAAACCCAAAAATGTTCAGGCAGGCGTCGTTGATTTCGAGACAGCGCCCGGTATCCAGTTCCGTGATCCCGATTGGATGGGGACTTAATCGAAGGGCCCGGTCGAAGAGATCGTCTCCCAGCCGCATCCTGCTCGATGACGTGCGCTTGCCGGTCCGTCCAGGAACGGTTGGTCGCCGTGACTTGTTCTTAGTGGTTTGGGGACGCATCGATGAGGCTGCAATTCTAGGCTCGGAGGCATTATTGAACAAGACCAAAGAGGGCATCTCGATGAACAACGCACGTTTCTAGTAAGTTTATCCGTCAAACCAAGGTGAACCCCTAGCTCCATGGCACGGCCTACTCGAGTGAGTCGGTCGCTTCCTATTCTCTGACGCGTCATTTTGCCTTGGCGTCAAACGGATTGCTCAGCGGTCGATGGTCGGAATGCCTACGCTGCAGGGCACAGCGGACTGCCTCTCCCCTCTGGGATCAATCCTAAGATGGATCATGCATTCGTGAAACCCAGGAATCTCCGTCTTTTGGTTATACCAGCGTGACAAAACTAGACTGGAACGGCTCCTGAATGCGCACGGTCAGAAGTCACGTCCTCTTTTTCCAGCGGCGCGTCGGCATCGTTCGGCCTCGACCCTAACGGCATTCCCCTCATCTGATAGTACAGGACCGGGATCACGATGAGGGTCAGCAGCGTCGAGGCGCCGACACCGAAGAGCAACGAGACGGCCAACCCTTGGAAAATGGGATCGAGAATGATGACGAAGGCGCCGACCATCAGCGCGGCGGCGGTCAGAAGTATGGGGCGCGTCCGAATCGCTCCCGCTGTGATGACGGCTTCCGACAAGGACACACCCGCTCGTTCTTGGAGCTGTATGAAATCGACCAAGAGAATAGAATTTCTCACGATGATCCCGGCGAGCGCGATAAATCCGATCATGGATGTCGCGGTAAAGTACGATCCGGTCAGCCAGTGCCCGGGCAGAATACCGATCAACGTGAGTGGGATGGGGGCCATGATGATCAGGGGGGTGATGAACGATTGGAACTGCCCGACGATCAGGAGATAGATCAGCAACATGGCCACGGCAAAGGCGAGGCCCATGTCACGGAACGTTTCATACGTGATGTGCCATTCACCATCCCACTTCATGGCGATCTTCTCTTCCGACCAGGGCGGGGACGCGTAATACTGTTCGATCTGATACCCTTCCGCCGGACGAAACGCGTCCAGCTTTTTCCCGACCCCCAGCACGCCATAGACCGGGCTTTCGGCTTTCTCCGCCCCGGAGCCGCCGACATCGGCGACGACATAGACGACCGGCTTTTGATTCTTGTGATAAATCGCATTATCTTGCACGGTCTGTTCGATCTTGAGCAGTTCCGACAACTGGACGATGCCGCCGGTGTTGGTGCGCATCCCGATCTCGCCGAGATGCTCCAGACCCGTCCGTTCGGCGATCGGCAAACGAAGGACGATTTGAACGGGGCTCTTCTCTTGAGGCATATGGACCAGCCCGACCTTCGCCCCCTGGAGCGCCATGCGCAGCGTGCTCACGATTTCTTCTGAAGGAATGCCGGCGAGGGCCGCCTTCGCCCGATCGACCGTGAAGACATATTTCACCTGGTCCGCTTCGATATAGTCGTCCACGTCAACCACTCCGGACGTGGATTCGAACAGGGTTCGCATTTCCCGAGCCACGGCGAGCTGCCTGTTGTAGTCGGGGCCGTAGACCTCCGCCACCAGCACCGATTGCACGGGTGGCCCGGGCGGCACTTCGACGATCTTCACATTGGCTCCGTATTCGCGGGCAATCTCTTGCACCGGTGGACGGATTCGTTGGGCGATCTCATGACTCTGAGCGTCGCGCCGATGCTTCGCGACCAGATTGATCTGGATATCGGCCTCGTGAGGTTGTTCCCTCAGGTAATAGTGGCGAACCAGCCCGCTAAAGTTAAAGGGTGAGGCCGTTCCGACATAGGCCTGATAGTCGCGTACCTCCGGCACGGTCTTCACGTATCGCCCCAACGCTTGCGTGACCCGCGCCGTTTCTTCGAGCGTGGTTCCTTCGGGCATATCAATGACCAGTTGAATTTCGCTTTTGTTGTCGAACGGAAGCATTTTGACGACCACATGGCGCGTATAGAACAACAACGTCGATCCCACGAGCAACAGTCCGACGACACCCAGGAATGCGTACGCGAGAATCGGATGGGCCAGCAATGGGGACAGGACTTTCCGATAGATTCGAGCGGTGAATCCCCTCTCGTCGCCCTCATGGTCCACTCCCGATACGGAGACTCCGGGGCGGTAGCACGTCTGGCAGAACCACGGAATCACGACGAACGCGACCAACAACGAAAAAAACATGGCGATGGAGGCATTGACGGGGATCGGTCTCATGTAGGGCCCCATCAAGCCGGAAACGAACGCCATCGGTAGGAGTGCGGCAATGACGGTGAACGTCGCCAGGATCGTGGGATTTCCGACTTCATCAACCGCCTGGATGGAGGCGTCGTGATGGGCCCTGAGACGCATCTTCAAGTGACGGTACGTGTTTTCGACCACCACGATGGCATCGTCCACGAGAATGCCGATCGAAAAGATGAGTGCAAACAACGTTACCCGGTTGATCGTGTAGCCGATCACCATCGAGGTGAAGAGCGTGAGAGCCAGGGTCAGAGGGATCGCGATCGACACGACGAGAGCCGGTCGCGGCCCCAATGCCACGCCGAGAAAGACCACCACGGCGACGACGGCGATGAGCAAATGCCATAACAATTCATTGGCTTTCTCCTGCGCCGTTTCTCCGTAATCGCGGGTGACGGTCACACGCACGTCCGACGGAATCGTCACGCCCTTCATCTCTTCAACCTTTCGGATCACGTCCGCGGCGACGGTCACGGCGTTCATGCCGGCCTGCTTGGCGACGGCGACGGTTACTGCCGGCTCTTCTTCCGTGAAACGCTCCTCGTGACGCGTATCTCGCGATCCCTTCTGCGCTTCACGATTCACGAACGACGAACGACTCGCTTCCGGGCCCAGCCCGAACCAGACGTAACTCGTGGCTTCCGCCGGTCCGTCGATCACCTCCGCCACTTGGCGGAGATACACCGGCCGCTGCTCGCTGGCGCCCACCACGAGGGACTCGAGATCTTCACGCGATCGTATGAAACGGCCGGTCTCCACGAGAAAACTTTGATTGCGGCTGTCAAATCGGCCCGTCGATAATGCTCGATTTTCACCCCGTATCACATTCGCGACCTGCAACGGGGTCAGTCCGTAGGCTTTCAGCCTTGTCGGGTCGATCTGGATGCGCAGTTCACGCGGCCGGCCGCCGACGATGAACCCGGCCGATGTGCCGGACACCTTCTTGATCTCCTCCAACACCTGTTTGGCGAGGCGATGGAGTTCGAATTCCCCGTAGCGCTCGCTGGAGAGCGTCAACGTGACGATCGGGACGTCATTGACGTCCTTCGGCTTGACAAGAAAGGGTTCCGCGCCGGACGGCAACAGGTCTTGGTTGGACATCAACTTGTCGTAGAGATCGACCAGGCTCTGTTCCATCGGCTGGCCGACGTAGAACCGGACGATGATCAGCGCGCCGCCTGGACGGGAAATCGAGTAGACATATTCGATGCCTTTGATCTCAGAGAGCTTACGCTCGATCGGTTTCGTGAGTTGTTCTTCGACGACCTTGGCGGACGCACCGGGAAACGGCAACCAGACATCGGCCATCGGCACGACGATTTGCGGTTCCTCCTCACGGGGAGTGGCGACAACGGCAAACAGTCCCAGCAGCAACACACCCAATATGATGAGCGGCGTGAGCTTACTGTCGATGAAAAGGGCCGCGATGCGGCCGCTCAATCCGGGCTTGTAAGTCGTCATGCGTCAACCGTCATGTGTCGTTCGAATCTCGTGAAGCGTATCTCGCCATTTGTTCTGCGCATCACGAGGAACCCTTCACGGAATTTTTGCGGGCGGAGAAGCCATCGTCTCGACTATCTGGACTGTGGCTCCATCGACTCCGCGGATGCCGTCGGTCAAGACTCGTTCGCCTTCATTGAGGCCCGAGAGAATCTCGACATGATTGCCGAAGCGCCGCCCGAGTTTGACCCACCGAAGCCGCGCGATCTGATCCGCCCCAACGACGTACAGGCTGCTGAGCTCACCGCGTTCGACCACGGCTGTGGAGGGGAGAAGAATCGTTTCCGTGGCACCTTTGTCGAGCTGAAAGCGACCGAACATGCCGGTCTTCAGTCCGGCTGTGTTCGGCAAATCCAGCTTGACCATGAAGGTATGCGTGTGTGGATCCCCGGCGGGGAGAATCTGGCTGACTGTGCCGACCAACGCTTGCCCTCCTAACGCATCAATGATGACGGGAATCCTATCGCCGCGGGATACCGATTTGAGGTCTCCTTCCGCCACCGTGGCCTCCAACCGAAGACGCTCAGGGTCTTCCATTTTGAGCAATGGCTGGCCGGGCGAGGCTAATTCCCCCGCTTCCACTTTTTTCTCGGTGATGACGCCGGCAAAGGGCGCCCTTACCGCCGTGTAGCTGAGCTGAGCCTCCACCGCCTGATGATTCGCCTCCGCAACTCTGTAACCTCGGGTCGCGTTTTCCATCTCCTGTTTGGAGACCGCATCTTCCACGTACAATTGATTCATACGGTCGAGGTGCGCCTTTGCATTCTCGACTTCCGCGCGAGCGCGGGCCAAGTCTGCCTGAAGATCTCGGCTATCCAGCTGGACCAGGAGTTGCCTCTTGGAGACTTTCGCCCCTTCGCGAACCAGCAACTTGTCGATCGTTCCTTGAATGCGACTGGAGAGTGTGGCTTGGAAGATCGGAGCGACCTGGCCCGTCACCTCCACACGGATCGGCACCCACGTGTGCCGGGCTTCGACGACCGCAGCCTGAATGATTTTCTGGGGAGCGGCCGACACCGACGTGACCGGCTCTTCCTTCGATCCGCAGCCGGCCAGGAGCAGGACCGCGATAAGCATGCATATCACCGACGTGAACATCATCCGTGCGGTGGTCCTTCCGACTCAGAGTTCTCCCATGGCCGCCCGCGCATGGTCCTCGCACCGATCCTCGGGTTGAGCATTCCCACCCTTCTGATCGTCCCATGTCCCACGCCTGGCTCCCAACTGGCGAAGCAGACATTCCGCCGTCGCGAGCAGCTCCTCAAGGCTACGATCCGGTTTCGCGCCGTAATGCCCACGATCGAAAATCGGGATTTGAAGGCAGACTTCCGCGCGATATCGACGCTCCGGGGAATAGACGATGCGATGCATCGGAGGTTCAGGGTATTGGCAGGGTTTCAGAAGCTCCAGCGATTGAAAGAACACGCGGCAGAGGCGATGAAGAACTCTCACCAGCTCTCGCAGCTCAAAATCGTCACCAGTCGGCAGGTGCGCAGGGTCTTGAAAGGCGGCATAGAGATTAAGCTGGAATCCAATTTTGACGACCCGATCCGATCCATCTTTGACATAGAATGGGTCGTGATCGAAACAGACCTTCCGTGTGACAATCATCTCACGCAACGCCTCTTCGCTCGCAAAGGCGCCTTCGAGTGCAAGCGGAATCGTCATGGCTGACTCCTGATCATCGAACATCCCTCCCTCTCTTCTCCCCCACCCGTCCAGACGCACCGAGAGGCCGAGGTTAAGGCTGAGGAAGATTCAATCGCTCAACCTTGACCTCTATAAAGCTGAAGGGCGTTTTCACCATCCTGCTATTCTTGTACGCCGAGTGTGCGCAACAACGCCATCATCGGACACCACCCGGTAAAAGCCGATTGTATGAGGTTCACCGCCACAAATGCGGCAAAGTAGTTCCAATACGGATGGATGGTCGCTCCCAAGATGACGGCGACAAGCACAAACAGGCCGGCGATGAGCCTGAGTTGTTCATTGAGTTTCATAACCTCCTCCTTTCCTCTTGCTCATGTGAGGCACCGACCCAGGAAAGGATTCAGGCTAGAAGCGGCCGCGATCCAGCGATCCCATCTCCTCCCACGCAATGCCGATGACAAGGGGACAACGAACAATTCTCCCAAAAGCCAACGCGGCGACGACTCAAGCCGTCAACAGGGTGCGCTTTGCACGTGGCCTCTCCGTTGATGTCGACTTTTCTGTACTCCTAGAATTCACTTGTTCAGGTTCTCTCCATTTCTTCTCCGCCACCATATGCACAGTCCCGGCGACAAGATGCTGAACCAGATTATAGAAAATGATCGGCACCATGATCCGCGGGTAGGACGACAACAGGAGTGATGCCAGAACCAATCCTGTTCCGTTGTTGTTCATCCCCAGTCCGTACATCAACGAGACACGTTCCGCTCGTTCCAAGTTAAACAAGCAACTCAGCCCATACCCCGTCGCGAAGGCCAAGAGACACAACCCGGTCGTAATGGCCAGCGTCACGGCGAGGAAATCATAATCGCGATCGGCAGCCGCCTGGGGAAGCGACACGGAGCCGTTCGAATAGTTCAGGAGCAACAGAGTGATGGAATTGGCGAACTTCACGTATGGCATGCCGACCGTCATCCATCCCGCCGGAACAAGCGTCCGCACGGCAATCCCAAGCAGGGATGGCGCCACGACCCACAGCCCAAGGAAGGCGCCCGATCCATACGCAGCCAGTCCATGCAGCACCTGTTCGTATTCTTCCGCCGCCATCTCGCCGAATACGCGTAGCGCGATCGGCGTCACAAGCGGACTCAAGACAGTGGAAAACAGGACGAGACCTAAACTCAATGCCAGATTGCCGTTGGTATTTTGCGCCCAGGCCGTTGACGCTCCCGCTATCGGCATGGCCGCGACCAACGCCAATCCGACTAGGATGTGCTGGGCTTCGTCCGGTTCGTACCACAGTCGCATCACAAGGGTCACCGCAAAGATATAGGCCATCGGAATCGCCACATTTGCGGCCAACCCGGCCCCCAATGCGAACTTCCTCTGCAGGACGGTTCGAAGATGTTCGATCTTCAGACCCAAGCCGGCATTGAACATGAGCATGGCCAGCATGATGAGCAGTAACGACACCTGCGCACGCTCCTGAAAGAGAACGATCTCCCCAAGGGAAGTTTTTCTGATCCAGAGACCGAACGCCGGAGAGACAATCGCGATCACATAGGCGCCGATCAGGAACCACAGCAAATGATGGTGCAAAAATTGAGACAGGGCGAGTACCACCGATGAGCGGTTCGTTGCCGGATCGGGGATCGTTATTGTGTGATGGGAGTCTCTGGCCATGCTCAACCCGTCAGGTTATGCAGGAATTCAGACGACCTTCGCCAAATGTTCGACTGCCATGCTCCACCGCAGAGAGAAGCCTCCTGTCTTGACATCACGCGGACTGCTCTCGCTTCCCGATCCCCATCGCATCGAGAATCGCCTTCTCGAAGAACGGTTCACTGACGCCTCGCTTCATTTTCATCAGGAAATACTTTTCCAGGGCGATCTTGGCGAGATGAACCCATTTGCCTTTCTTCGCCCAGGTGACGTTGCGCGGAGCCATCTGGGGCAGGGCCACGAACGCCATCCCGGTATCGCCCATGTCCGCCAGACAGATCGCATTCCACGTCGCGGTTTCCTTCTTGGTATTGTTTTCGATATCGGCCTTGATATTGTGCACGGCCGCCGACACCATGGATTCGATCATGTATCCCGTCTTGGGCGTGCCGGTCGGAACCGGCGTCTGCTCGACAGGCGGAATGGCCACGCAGACGCCGACCGCGTAGATGTTCTTGTATTTGGGATTCGCTTGATAGGCATCGATGTTGACGAATCCTTTGGGATTGCACAGGCCCGGTGTCCCCGCCACGGCCTCGACTCCGGTAAACGGCGGAATCATCATCGAATACCGGAACGGGACTTCCTGGCCGTCTTCCAAGAGCATCTTGCCGGGCCGGACTTCTTTGATCGCCATATTGTGGATCGGCTTGATCGTATGTTCGGCAAACTCATCCTCCATCAGCCGCCGCGATTTCCCCACACCGGCAAGCCCCATGTGGCCGATGTACGGCTCGGGGGTGATGAAATAGATCGGAACTTTCTTCCTGATTTTTTTCTTCCGCAAATCTGCGTCTAGAATAAACGCCATCTCGTAAGCCGGGCCGAAGCACGAAGCGCCTTGCGCCGCACCGATGACGATTGGACCTGGGTCCTTCAGGAAACTCTGGTAAGCGCCCCACGCCTGTTCTGCATGATCCACATTGCAGACCGATTGCGTATGGCCGCTCGGGCCCAAGCCGGGCACAGCGGCAAAGTTGAGCTTGGGCCCCGTGGCGATGATGAGATAGTCGTACGGCACCTCACCCTTCGCCGTGATGACCCGGTTCTGTTCCGGCTCGATGCGATCGGCCGTGGCATGGACGAATTCGATTCCTTTCTTGGCCAGCACCGGCGCCAGATCAAAGCTGATATCTTTCCTTGTGCGCCAGCCGACCGCGACCCAGGGATTCGACGGCACGAAGTGGAATGAACCGACGTTTGAAATGACGGTGACCTGATGCTTCTTGTCCAACAGCGCCCGTGCTTCATAGGCGGCCGGTAAGCCGCCGATCGATGCGCCGATGATCGCCACTCGTGCCATCGTTCACCTCCAAATCCAGTAAAGTTGTGTGCGAGGCCTTGTGCCATCCGGCCATGACAGGAGTTCTCATGGTTGTGTGAGTCGCCACATCGGAAATGGATTCGCTCTCACGTCGATTCCTCACTGCCTGCTGCTAATCGACGACCGTTACTCGTTCGCTCTGAATTTGTACATGTCGTGACACACCGTGCAGCGAGCGGTCATACTCGACAACCGTTGCAAGATTTGTTGCGGCGTCTCGTTCTGCGCGATGGCATCGGCCAGCGCATCCATATCTTTGTGGATCGACATCCCCATCTGTTTGAACGGCAGCGGCAACTTGACCATGATGGCCGGCTCCGTGTCTGCGGCCATCGTCATCCCGGACGCCCTGGCAATTTCTTCCATCTGTTTCAAACCGGGCTGCGGATCCCCAAGCCCTCTGACGACCCCATCCACCGCTTTGAGGAGGAGCCGCATTTCCGCCAGGATTTGGTCGCGCTCAGCCGGCGCCAAGAGGATTTCCGTGCGACCATCGCTTCCTTGTGCGGTCCATCCCTTCACAAAGATCCACCCGCCTATCGTCCACGTCAGGATCAGTAGGCAAACAGCGGTGAAGCAAATGGTCTGTTTCATCCCAACCTCGGTAAGCCGGTGGTTATCAGCCAAGCCGTCTCGGCATGCTTGGATCTGAGGTGCAAAGAAGACACCTGAGCGATGTACACCTAGGCATGCCACCAGTGGCTTCTGCAGGGCGCCAAATTTATGAGTAATGAGTGGGGAGTCGCTGTTTGCTACAACGATTCATGTTCCCCTGTCGCAGAACGCGACAGCCATACCAGTAACCGAGGCGGTTTTTTCACAACATCAGCAGTCATTGGAGGCATATCTATGCGGAACAGATTAGCAGTCATCGCGATGGTGTTCGGTCTCTTGTTGAGCGGTGAGATTCTCGCCGCCGATCAATCAGGTCAGACTCCTGGTGTGGGAGCGGGCGTAGACGGAGCGAAGGGACCGGATGGAGTGATCGGGATTTCACTTCATATCGGGGCGGAACGCGTGGGCGATCCGGCGTCGCTGTACGTCGGGAGAGTCCATCGTGAAGGTCCGGCTCACAAGGCCGGGCTTCGACACGGAGATGAGTTGATCAGCGTCGATGGCACGGGGGTTTCGGGAAAGAGCTATGAGCAAGTGGTGAAAATGATTCGTGGAGAGTCCGGGAGCACCGTGAAGTTGCAGATCAAGCGCGAAGGTGAGGGAAGTCCCCGAGAAATCGCGGTGACACGAGTCGCGGGTGACAGTTTGTCGAGAAAGCCGGTGGAACAGGGTATCTCTAAGGATAAGCCGCAAGCTCAACCATAGGCATCCTATACCTATACCGGGATGCGAGGTCTCCTTCCGCTTCCTGCACAGATCGGCCAAGATTGTTCAGGAGGAATTGATACTGACCGCTCGTGACAAGCCCTTCCTTGTGTGTCTTGTATGTGGCGCCAGCCGGGAATCGAGAGGTGACTTACGGCGGCCTCAGGCTTCGGATCGTCCCGCCGCTTTCTTCAGACTGCCAGGACCAACTGACTGACTGATCGCATCAAGATTCGCTCGTCCACGAGGCTTCTTTTTATGTTATGTTCCCGGGCATGAGAGCCAGTTCACGACGGGGATCGGTACTCCGGACGAGAGGCGAGCCTCCTACATCAAGGTAGTTCCCAATATGGAAGGGAGGTATTCATGAGATGGACCCTTGGGGCCTTGGGTTTTCTCGTATGCTTGAAACTGACCGTGGTCTCCATGGCGGCGTTGGCGGCCGAAAATGCCGATCAGGATTTGGCTACGGGGGAGAGTCTGCTCAAGAATAAACAATATGCGGAAGCGCGCGCCCTGTTGGAAGCCAGCATCGTGAAGAACTCCTCGAATGTGCAGGCTCATTTTAGCTTGGCTGAGGCCTGTCGAGGCTTGAAAGCCTGGACCTGCGCGGAAGAACATTACGAAACCGCGCTGCATTTGGATGCGAAATCGAGGACAGCGGGGACAAGGGAACTACGGTTGCGAAAAATGGAGGTGTGGCGATCGCTGGAGGAAGTCACGGCGTGGCGGTTGCTGGAGGAAGCCAAAAGTCTGATCGCGGACGGACAGCCTCATCCCGATCGGATCAAGCAGGCGGAGGAGGCCCTGGACGGCGCCAATGAGCTGGGGCTCAACCAGGAGCAACAGGCCGTCTATCAACAGTTGGAAGCCAAACTCCCCGGTAGACGTTCAAGCACCTTGCTGGATAATCTGAAACCGGCTGACGCGCCCATGGCGCTGGTGCCGGCGGGGGAGTTCACGATGGGGAGTACCATGAGCCCCGACGAACAGCCAGTGCATCGCGTCTACCTCGATGCCTTCTATATGGACAAGTACCACGTGACGGTGGGGCAGTATGCCAAGTACCTGGAAGCCACGGACAAGGGGGCGCCGCCGGAGTGGAATATCATGAACCAACCTCAACATCAGAAACGCCCCGTCGTCAATGTCAGTTGGTTTGATGCCGCCACGTACTGCAAATGGGCCGGCAAGCGACTGCCGACAGAGGCGGAATGGGAAAAGGCGGCGCGAGGGACGGATGGCCGCCTTTATCCCTGGGGCAACGAGGCTCCCACCAGGCTCCATGCGAATTTCGGCAAGAAGCAATGGGCCAACCACATGGCCTTGGTTCCGGTGGGGATGTTCGAAATGGGCAAGAGCCCCTATGGCATCTATGACATGGCCGGCAATGCCTGGGAATGGGTGAACGACTGGTATGACCATGACTATTACAAGAAGAGCCCGGCCAAAAATCCGCAAGGACCGGCGAAAGGGAAGTCGAAAGTCGTGCGGGGCGGCAACTGGCTCTACATCCAGGAATTTTTGCGTTCGTCCTTCCGATTCAACGCCGAACCATCCAGTCGGCAGTTCGGCTATGGGTTCCGTTGCGCCAAGACTTCGTAGCAGTTGATTAATCGACAGCGAATGATATTACGTCCCTCTTACGGCGTGGATCACTCGAGACCAAAGCCCAGAGAATCAGCACACCTGAATGTTGACGTCAGGGATGTCGTGCCGGTTTTCTGTTTTCGTTTCGGCCTGTCTCAACTCCCACGGTCTTCCGGTAGCATAGTAGTACAGCACCGGGATCACGACGAGAGTCAGCAACGTCGAAGCCCCCGACACCGAAGAGTAACGAGATGGCCAACCCTTGGAAGATGGGATCAAGGATGCGATGACAAAGACGGTCCGCTGTTCCGTCAGGTGCGCAACAACCGTACCGGCGAGCTGGAGCGGCCGCTTAATGCAAATTCGATCTATCGGAATATCGTCAGAAAATATGGGCAGGCGACAGGCTTGAACATCGAGGTCAACGGGCTCTGTGTGCATTCAATGCGGGCTACGGCTGCCACCAATGCTATATCGCACGAGGCAGATATCGCCAGCGCAGCTCTGTCAAGCGTGTTAGAGGCGGTCAGGTAGCGCGGCGGGCCGCCATCTCCGTTAGGGAAGAATCTATCCCGCCACCGTCACTGTCCTACCGCTTCGAGGCCTTCTTGTTCCCTGAAAGCTTATTGATTATCGTTTCTCGGCGCTTCATCACCGCCGTCTCCAGCTTTTCCCAGTTGATCTCGCTCTCATGTGCCTTAGGCAACATTCCCCCAGGACTTTGAACTTCGCTTGAAAGACCTCATCTTTTGGTTTGAGCTTCTTGAGTTCCTTAATCAGGACATGGACAAGATGGTGTTTCTCCACGGCCTCATTCATCATCTCGTCTTCGTCGATTTGCTCTCGAAGAGCCGGGTAGATGAGATTTTCCTCCAAATCGGCATGAACCTCAAGCTCCATGATCGCTGTGGCGGCAATCTTCGCCTGATCTTTCCCTTCGAGCCAACAGCTAATATACTTCATATCGGCAACGTAGGGCGACTCACCACTAGGACCTTCCCTGAACAGGAAGTGGCGGTGAGGCCGCATTCGCGGGATGAGCTGGTTCCTCTCGCTCTAAAGGAATCGCACTGATGTGTCCGGTTTCTTCAAGAATGGCGCTTTTTATTCCTTCCGGGGATGAGTAGCCCAGCTTCCGCAACCCAGCGAGAAGTTCATCATGGGAGAGCCCTTCGCTTTCCAGCGCTTCGTAGTCCACACGGGCATTCTTGATCAGCGGTCGAGGGCAACTGCGCACGATTCGACGAATGCGGGTTGAGCGAGCGCAGACCACCGCAAGGAGCTGGTGTGCACCAAATACCGTAGTGATAAAGACGAGGGCGTTAAGGACTCCGTCACGGAGCGCGGTCGTCTGCAAGACGACACTGATGGTGATGAGTATCACCAAATCGAAGGTCGTGGTCTGCCCCGCCAGCCGTTTTCCAGCGAGCCGCATAATGGTGACAAGAATCGCATAATAGGCGAGCGCCAGCCCCATCTGTAAGAGAATGTCCTGGAGCATGCTTACATCTATCCACGATAGCTGTGACATCCTAGAGCGGTCTGTCGTCTCCAGCTCGATAGGTCAATAAACATGAAGAATAAACACTTTTCAGACAGGGCGGCGACTAGTATTCACCCCAGCTAGGTGGAGGATTTTATGCCCTCATTTGGGTTGCCGCCAGACATTCCACATTCCGCAGGCCGTCGACCTCGCTCCACCGGACTTACCTGAATAGCTATACCGGTATATTCTGCGGCATTTCCCCATGAGGAGACTGAGAAGACCTTTTTCGAGGAGACTGAGAAGACCTTTTTCGAACGTACTCTGCAGACCTCAAGACCAGTGTGCACCATCCTGACGGATACCCCTTGATGCCCATGGTTCTTTTATTCTCGGAATAAAGTGTCCGGGAATTTACTAGTAGCCTCGGTTTCATGACCTATTTATTGTACAAAATATTCTGACTATACATTGGAGGCATAATGATACGCGCAACATCACTCATGATTCTCATTGCATCCCTGCTCCTGACGACGGCATGCTCCACTGTCCTGCCAGGTGAGCGAGGCCTCATGTTGCGTTCATCCGGTCTTGATAAAGAGCCACTTAAGGAGGGGTCTCACTTTAAAGCGCCGTGGAACGATATTTACTTCTATGATGTGCGTTGGCAGAATTACGCCGAGAAAGTTGATGCCTGGAGTGCAGACGACGTACAAGTCGATATCAAAGCGGCCATTGTGCTGAGGCCGATTCCAGAAGAGGTGTATCATTTAGCCCAGACGGTGGGACAGGAGTATTATTCACAAATCGTCCAGCCAGAATTTGTGGCCGCGGTTCGTCAGGTCGTCGCTATGTACCCCGCGCTGGTTCTGGGGGAGAAGAATGCGGAAATCGCCCAGAAGGTGCAGATGGTGGTGCAGGACAGGCTCAAGGACAGTCACTTAGCGATTCGTAGTGTCGCGCTTGCGGATGTCGATTTACCGCAACTCGTCTTAACCGCCCTTGAACAAACGCAGGCCCAAAAACAGCAGAAAGAACAAAAAGAGTTCGAAATGCTGCTCGCCGGAAAGGATGCAGAGATTGCCCGCATTCGTGCGGAAGGTCAGGCCAAAGTCCAGGAAACGATTACTAGGACGCTCACCCCTGAATACCTTCGTTTAAAATTATATGACAGCCAAAACTCCAAAATGGTCCTGGTGCCTGACAATCTTAAGCTTCCGCTCGTCATAAACCCAGGAGAACAGCAATCTGCTCAACCGCGTTAAAAGCGCCTGACGAGAGATACGATCAAGGGCACCCTAATGAGTATCGAAGGGGAGTACGTTGTCGTACAAGAGAAACCTCTTCCCATCGCCCCATAACCAGACAGACTTTAGTGCTGCGGCGACGCGTTCCGACGCTTCGCATTTTCTCTATCCCAGCATCAATTAGATGATGCTTCTTAGCGGCACGTTTCGATGCGCTTCCAAATGGCTTCCTTTCTTGGTACTCTCTGTATCAATAAAAACAAATCTGCTTGTTTCCACAATCTAACTGCTTCTGATTCGTCTTTCTTTACACCTGAACCAGACAAATAGGCATTTCTGAGTAGAGTTTTCGAAGGCGTATACATTGCCAGCAGCCTTTCGCCACAATGCAACGGCTTCTATTTCATCTTGGGGGCCCTTAGCTACGTCAGCTCCTTCCTCTTTTCATGCAGGTCTTTTCTTTATGGATCTATCCTGAGTCCGGCGGTGGTTTTTCGCTACATAAAGTAAAGCCGTCTCTGTCGCGGAAGGCTCAAACATGACGTGTTCATCCAACCATCCGGCGATGCGAAACAACGAAACGGGGTTTCAACATCCTGCTACAGATCGATCCGGAGGCCGCCGAGGATGAGCAGCGGTTGACCCAGAGTTTTGATGCCGCCCGTTTGCGTGGCGATGTATCGGCGATCGGTGAGATTTTCGCCGTCGATGAAGAGTTCGGCCCACGGCGTGATCCGCTTCCTCAGCGACAGGTCAAGGACGATGAAGTCCGCGATCGGCTGCCGATTCAGGTCATCCGCGAACTGACGAGACAAGTATCGAACTTGGAGCGTCGCCTGGGCGACGTCCGGATGACCGACGGTGAGCGCGGCCGTCACTTGGTGCCGGGAGACGTTGGGGATCCGCAAGCCTTCGCGAGACGGATCGCCGGGGAATCTCGTGATGATCGAATCCACGAACGAGTATCCGAGAGCCAAGTACATGAGATCGTCCAGACGGCTCCGCAGTTCGACCTCCGTCCCGACCGACCGGCCTTCCCCGATGTTTCTCCTCACGGCGGACGTCGGCCCTTGGGTCACGAAGAGAATTTGGTCCTTGATCACGTCGTAGTGGCCGGTGGCGCGGAAGCCCAATCGTCCGTGCGGCAGCAGGTCCACTTCGATCTTCATCTCCCCGCCAGTGAGTCGTTCCGGCTCCAGACGATCGTTGCTCAGAAACGCGAACCCGGAAGAACCGAAGTCTCGGTACAGTTCGTTCAAGGTCGGCGCGCGGAAGGCTTGGTACACCGAGCCTCCGATACGCACACGGTCATTGAAACGGTACAGCAGGCTGAATTTCGGGTTCACCATGCTGGCGGTATTGTCCTGTGTCGGGGTGACCGGTCCTGATGCCGCCGTCCTGGCGCCGTCAAAGTTCTTCCACCAATCCCAGCGGGCACCGGCGGTCACCACCAAGGCATCGAGGGGTTCGATGATCCATTCGCCGAACGTGCCGATACCGACTTGCTTGCCGCGCGTCACCGTCGGAGTCTGAGACGGAACGAGCAGCTCTTCCGACTGCGCAAGGATCGCCCGCCCATCGCCGCCGACCACGATTCGAGAGAATGCGAGGAACGGCATGCTCCATTGCGCCATGCCGCCGACATCATTCGAAGGGATGACTTGGAGCCGGTCCGGTTGGTCGAATTGCCGAATGAACGGAGAAGGCAGCACCGAGCCGATTTGATTGCGGAACGTTTGCCATTGCGCGAAGGTCTTCGCTTCCCATACTCCTCCGTTCCCCAGATCTCCCTTGAGTCCGAACGATACGGTGCCGATGGTGCGTGCGCCTTGGCTGAACGGGGTGCCGAATGAGCGATTTTCCGTATAATACGTGCCAGAGAGTGTGGCGATAGTCTGCGGAGTCACCTCGTGAGAAACGTGGCCGGTGAACTGGTGGTGTTCGGATCCAACGGGCGTATCGACAGGGCCTCGTTGGTAGGCCGGCACCGTGAGAAAGCCGGCCGTATCAAAACGGCGGTAACTCAAGATCAATCCCGTCCGATCCTTGCCATACCGAGCCCGAACCGACTGAATGTTGGTCCCGAGCGACCCTCCGCTCACGTCACTGCTGGCCCCGGTCTTCGGCCGTCCCGATTGGGTGATGATGTTGACGATCCCGCCCATCGCCCAGGTGCCGTAGAGGTTCGATCCTCCACCGGGGATCACTTCGACCCGCTCAATTCGGTCCGGGACGAGCCCCCAATTGATCCAACCGCCGAAGCCGTCGTTCAGCGGCACCCCGTCCAGCAACACGAGCGCGCGACGGGTCCCCAAGCCTCGAATACTGACAAATTGCGCGGTCGGATGGTTGTACCGGCTACCGAGGAGACTCGGTTGGACGGTCGGCACATAGCGCAACAGGTCATCGATCTGCGTCCCGCTGTGAAACGGCGTGCGGCGGATATCGTCCTGCGTCAAAACCGTCGCGGCGGCGGCGATCCTCGATGGGGCCATCGGGATCCTGGTCGCCGCCACGACGACTTCTTCCACGACAAGCGTGTCCTTCTCTTCCGCATGAGAAACAGGAGACGTGAAGGAACCGCACAAGACAAGCATCATCGCGATCGCGATGTGCCGAAGGAATCGTCGCTCAGCTCGCACGTTGATGATGAAGAGGGATAAGGCAAGGCATCCGACTCACCCGTGGCGGCGCAACGCCTCTAGATAGGCGATGAGAGCCTTCAACTCAACTTCGTTGATTTCATCCTCGTGAAATGCCGGCATGGCTCCGAATCCCCGTCTGATCTGCGTGCGAACGGCGAAAGCGGGCAACGGCTTGTTATTGAGGGCCGGACCGAGCCCGGCTTCGCCACCGGGGTGGCATTGATGGCAATGGGCCATGAATACCGCCCGGCCTTCGGCGATCGCCGGCGAAGAGATCGTCAGCGGCCCGGCAAGCGGCTCGCTTCGGCGCGCCGAGCAGCTTACTGCTGATGCGGCACAGAGAACAAGACTGATCAGAAGCGCCGTTCGTCTCATAGCGCGTCACGGTTGCCTATTCGTCCTGGTGATTTTCCAAAGCGCGCCGGTGCCGCGCCGAGGCTCCGAGGAAGGTTTCTTCTCGGCCCAGGGTAACCGAACCTTCCCTCCTTGCCCCACCGTCATGACGCCGAAGTCGACGACATACAACGCCGAGCCGTCGGGCGAAAAGCGGGCGGCAATGGGTCGCTCCAAACCGCCGCCGCCGAGCTTGGAGGCGGGTCCGTTGACCCGTCCCCGATTGACCGCGAAGTCTTCCACGATTCCGTTCTCCACGTTCACTCGGACTACTTTGAAGCCGACCGGGGCCAGCACTTTGCCGACCGTCGGCGAGAGATCTCCGAATTGCGCGATAAAGGCTTCCCCGACGTGGCCGAAGAGCGGGCTTCTGGAAAAATCGAACATATTCGAGGAAGAATGCACGCCCAACACCGCAATGGGTTTCGGCGGATGATTGGGATGTTGCGCCAAGAGCAGCGGCGGCTGCGGCTTCCCCGGCGGGATGAAATGATCGTGATGGTCGAGCGCCAACGCGCCATGAAAATCGGGCCATCCGTACCAGGTTCCGGGCTGAACCAACCAGAGAAGATCCCCCGTCCCATGCACCGGGCGGCTCCCACGGTCATCGTAACTGTTGTCGGTGACATACAGCTGTTTGTCAGGCGAGAAGGCCAGGCCGAACGGATTGCGGAATCCCCAGGCCATCAATTGAAGCGGACCGCCGCTCACCGGCGTCTTGAGAATCGCCCCATTGCAGGGAAGTCGTCCGCCAACCACTTGACCAGCTTTGGTGATCGTCCCGAATGGAACGAAAGCTCCCGTCACGGCTTCATCGTCCGCATCGGGAGTAAAGGGATTCATCGAGGTAAAGTTGACCCCGCGCAGCGTCACATCGCGACAGGGGATATCGTGCGCAGCGGGATGGCGCTGCAGCCATCCATACCGATAATTGTCTTCCCCCACGATGCCGCTGTTCGTAAACGTGCCGATCCCAAAATACAGTTGGCTGTCCGGACCGATGACGGGGCCGTTGACATGATGATCGCCGAAACCGGGCAAGTCACTGAGCAAAGGCGTGATCGTGCCGTCCCGCCCCACTCGTAACAGTCGTCCGCCACGATGGGTGCCGCCTTCGGCGATATAGAATGCTCCCTCAAAATACGACAGGCCGGTCCAAGGTCCGTTGTTTTCGCCCTCCGCGATCACCGTGACCTGCCCCTGCGGATCGATGCGCAACAATCGTGGAGTGTCCCACGCTTCGCCGTAGGAATATCCGGACTCGGTGACATAAGGGATGCCGTCGCCGTCAAAGGTCACGCCCGTCGGAAACGTCAGTCCCGTGGCGACAAGGTCTATGCGGTAGGAAGGAGGAAGAGCGATATCGGCGGCGTTGAACGTCCGAGGCCCTTGAAACGTGGCCTGGCTGCCCCCGTCGGAAGGAGACAATTTGAAACATCCGCCGGTCAGCAAGAGAAAGAGAACGAGATACCGCATGGGCAAGGAGAATCCCCCCGAGAGGGCGACCGCGCAGCTGGGAAGTCCCCTAGGGAGACTTCTTGGTTCCTTCTTACGCTTACCACGGATGAGGTCGCTCTTCACCTTGCGCTCATGCACCGGGCGCCGCCCACGATTTCCGGATGCGGCCAACCAGGCGCGTAGGCGCGAGCAAAGAAGAGTGACCGATCACCCAGTCGCTTCTTTCTTCACCGCTTCAAGAATCGCGTCACAGAGTTGTTCCACCGCTGCTTCCTTGGTCATGAGCCGCACCGCCCCGACCGCCCTCATCGCCTCTTCATTTTCTCTCGTCGCGTTCACCGAGATACCGATCACGATGGTGTCCGGATAGCGACGCGTGATCTGTTCCGTCGCCTCGATCCCGTTCATCTTCGGCATGTTGATGTCCATCACCACCACACGTGGCCGGAGCTCCTCGACCAGTTTGACCGCTTCCGCTCCATCCCCAGCCTCCCCGACCACCTGAATATCCGCATAGGCATCCAGCACCGAGCGCAGCCCTTGCCGCACCATCGCATGATCATCCACGAGGATCACCGGCACAATCTTGCGTCCCGTTTGAAGACCCGCATCCTTCTTGTTGCGTGCCGCAGGGGCCGCTTCAAGCTGGAGGGCATCACAGCTTAATCCACTTTCTTCTGCGCTCCGCGCCAGCGGCAAGACCAGCGTCGCCGTTGTCCCCTGCCCCGGAGCGGAGGTAACGGCAAACGTGCCGCCCAGCGCCAGCATCCGCTCCCGGATGCTGTACAAGCCGAACTTAGACGACATCTCGCCGCCAGGCCTGTCCCCAGCAGCAGCAGCAGCAGCAGCAGCAAGATTGAAACCTTTTCCTTCATCCTTCACGGCGATGCAAAGCCGGCCCGCTTGCCGGGTCATGGTGAGCCTAGCCTGCCCCGTCCCGGCATGTTTCGCTGAATTGATCAGCAGCTCACGCACGGACTGAAACAACAGGATCCGTTGGTCTTCCGGCAGGTCCAGCTCCTGATCGTCGGGAACCTCGATCGTCACCCTGTGGTCATGCTTTTTTTCCATGTATTCAGCAAGCCATCTGAGGCTGGCGACCAGGCCATGATCCCGGAGGACCGGGGGACTGAGTTCCGCCACCAGCGTCCGGCTATAGGCCAAGGCGTCGGACAAGATGTCATCGACCTTTTTTAGGATGATTTCACAGGCGGGCACGCCGCTCGCCGCCCGTTTCCCTTGCCCGATGGCCAGCTTGCCGACGACCAGCATCTGTTGCAGATGGTCGTGCAGGTCGGTGGCCAGGCGTTTGCGCTCACGCTGTTCGGCCAAATTCAACTCGCTCGTCAGCGCTCGCAGCCGCTCCTGCGAATGCTGCAGTTCCTGTGTCCGTTCCTTCACCAGTTGTTCCAGCTTGTCGGTCAAGAGCTGCAGTTGCTCCTTGCTGGCTTTCAATTGTTGTTCGGATCGAACGCGATCCGTAATATCGATTCCGATGCCACCGACCAACGGTGGTTCTCCGCCGCTCCGGTGAATGGGAAACTTCGTCACCAGCGAGAAATGGATGCCGTCCGGATGTTCCAAGGTTTCCACCGTTTGGATGCCGCTCGAGCTGGACAGGGCTTCCTTGTCGTGCATGATGAATTGTTCAGCCGTCTCCTCCGAAAACAATTCCTTGTCCGTCTTGCCGTAAAGATCCTCCGCGGGTCTGCGGAACACATGTTGGGCCGCTTCATTCGCATAGCAATATCGTCCCTGCGCGTCTTTCACCCAAGCCAGTCCCGGTAAGTTCCGCATGAACTTCGAGAAGCGCTGCTCGCTTGCCATCAAGGCCTCTTCCGTACGCTTCCGCTCGGTGATATCCGTCCCTATCCCGAGAATCTGACGTACTCCGCCCTCGCGAGTCCGTTGCCACACCACGTCTCGGCTGAGAAACCAGCGGTACGATCCGTCGCGATGCCGCAAGCGATATTCCACTTGAGCGGTGACGCCATTTTCCAGGTCCTTGAAGCTTTCGAAGTGCTGGAGCAAGCGTATGGCATCGTCGGGATGCAACACGGTGGCGATAAAATCGGCTCCGAGGGTGTGGGCTTCTTCCGGGCTATAGCCCAGCACGGCCCCGGTGTGTCGGTTCACATAGACGTTCCGCTGTTCTTGGAGATCGAAAATATACAGTATGCCCGGAAGCACCGAAGTCATCTCACTGATGAATCGATGATTCTCAAGTAGCTGGTGCTCGGCCTGCTTCCGCTCCGTGATGTCGATGTTCGTGCCGACGACCCACTCAGTTGCCCCTTGCGCATCCGTCCGAGCGATTTCCACCGCCTCGATGTGTCGCTCTTCGCCGTCTCGATATCGGCGAATACGAAACCGTCTGGTGCTGGACCCGCAACGACGCACCGTCTCCCACAGGATCCCTTCTTGCACCGGCAACTCCTCCGGCACAACGGCATGGCTCCATGTCTCGTACGGAACAAAACCGTCCGCTGTTGGAGCCGCCCCATAAATCGTGAACATCTGGGTGTCCCACCGAATCCGATTCGTTTTCACGTTCCATTCCCAAATGCCCACCGCTGCCGCGGTGGTCGCCAGACGCAACCGCTCTTCGCTCTGCCTGAGTTGTTCATGCAGGTGTTGCCGACGCAGATCCGAGACGATACAGCAATAGAACCGGCCCGGCTCGACCGGCAGATGACGGGCCGACAGGAGAACGGGAATCGACTCCCCGCTTGCGCTGACGAAGGCCAGTTCCCGCCGGCTCGGTTCCCCGTTGGCCTCGCGTATCAGGTCGTCCCATTGCGATTGATCCGCCTGCGCCACAAATTGAGACAGTTGCCCGCCAAAGATCTGTTCCAACGGCAGGCCGACGAGATCGGCGAACAGATGGTTGGCATAAACGATGAATCCGTTCTCGTCGATGGTCACCGCGCCTTCATTCATGTGTTCGACGAAGACCCGGTACGGGAAGTCGGCTCCTTGGAGCGAATAGATCTGCTCGCCCTTCGGTCCCTCGACAACCAGGGCATCGACGCTGCCCGTCCTGATGGCGGTGAGGACGTCTCGCGCCTCGTCAAGTTGCGCGCGCAGCTCCTCGTTCTCTGTGACGAGGTCCTCGTACGATTTCTTCTGGTCGTTCATGTCGCTTTGGTCTCGACCGAGACGCCCAAACGCCGCAAACTCCCCGTCGTATCCGACAAATCACCGATGAGTCGTCGCAGCGGTGGCGGGACCGTTTTCAACAACGTCGGGGTCGCGAGTATTTGATGCTTCGCAGCCAGTCCCGGCTGCTGATAAAGATCGATCACTTCGAGTTGATACTGACCCTTGAGGTACGTCTCGCAGATCTTCTTGAGGTTGACGAGGGCCGCGCGCGAGCGGGGTGTCATCCCGCTGATGCAGAGCCGCAAGACATACACTTGTGCATCCGCCTTGGCCAACGCCCGGTCGTATGTGGCCGTCTTATCCCGCGGCTTCTTGGACATCGCGCCTTTCGCTAATCGTCCATGATGAGGTTCAATCGCCGGCCAGGTTGTCTCAAAGACATCGGATGCCGAGTGGTCATCATCGTGGCCTCAAATCCAAGCCTACCAACACCCGCTCCGCGTTCGACAGATCCCCGATGATTTTACGCACTGGTTCGGGCAGCTTTCGCACCAAGGTAGGAATAGCCAGGATTTGATCTCCCTTCGCGAGCTGTGGCCGTTCGAGCAGGTCCACGAGCTCGATGTCGTACCGGCCTGCCAGATGCTCCTCGCAAATCTTTTTCAAGTTGGCGAAGGCGGTCAGGCATTTGGGCGTCTGCCCGGCCACATACAGCCGCAATTCCCACTGTTTAGCGCGCTTCTGCTCGCGCCCGGTCTTTGCGTCCGCGACCGCGGCCCTGTTGTTGACGGAGATGTCCATTATCAGTCCCTTTCCGTAGTGACCCGCTGCCGTTTATCCTGTCGCCGCCGCGCAAGGCCGACAAGAGTTGCCGTTGTTTGCCGAGGACCCGCTCGGCGTTCTGTCCCTCGTTGATCAGCGTTTCCAGCTCGGAGGCTTCGGCCTCATACGCATCACGCAAGGACGCGATTTGCACCTCCATCGCGGTCCGTTTGCGCTCGAGTTCACGCTGCTTCCGTGCGATGTCGTTGTAGCGGACCAATTCTTCGGCCCGATCCCGTTCCTCCTGGATGGTGCGCGCGGTCCCGGTGAGGACACCGGACGTCCCGATATACGCCTCACGCAGGACGGCACCATGGCTCGTCAACACGAATTCCCGCACTTGGTTGGAATGGGGCATGCCGCGGGATTTCAGGATGTACAGTCCACGATTGCGTTCCCCGTTGCTTTCCAGGTTCCGCACCAGCAGCCAGGTGTCCATCAGCGACGAAATGCCGACTTCCGTCCTTTCGGGATCGTCCGTTTGAGAGGTCAAGCTCGTGAAGACGGCGGTGATGCCTCGAGCCTTGAGAAAATCCACGAGTCTCGTCAACATCGCCTTCGCTTCCGAGGAGGTCCCGATGTCAGTGAGGTTCGACACGGGATCGATGGCCACGATTTTGGGAGCAAACTCCGCGATCTGCTTATGCATGGTGGCTAAATGGGTTTCCAGGCCGCGGAGGTGTGGACGGGCCGGATGAAAGCGCAGGAGTCCTTGCCTCACCCAGCGCTCAAGATCAAACCCGATCGACTTCATGTTCCGGATGATCTGTTGCTGCGACTCTTCGAAGGGAAAGTACAGACAGCGTTCTCCTCGTGCACAGGCTGCATCCACCAGGTGCACGGCCAGGGACGTCTTGCCTGAACCGGGCGTGCCGGACACCAAGATGCTGCTTCCGCGGTAGAGCCCTTTTCCTCCCAGCATCTGGTCCAGCATCGGGATGCCGGTCGAGAGGCGGCCGGTCGGCGCCTCATGGTCCAAGCTGAGCGACGTGATCGGCAACACGGTGAACCCGGTGTTATCGATGAGGAACGGGTATTCGTTGGTCCCATGCGGGGAGCCGCGATACTTCACCACCCGCAGCCGTCGCGTCGACATCTGATCCACCACCCGATGGTCCAGCAGGATGACGCAATCGGAGACATATTCTTCCAACCCGTGGCGAGTCAGCATGCCGTCGCCCCGTTCGGCCGTCACGATCGCCGTCACGCCGCGATCCTTCAGCCAACGGAAGAGGCGGCGCAATTCGGCGCGCAGGATGTAGTGGTTCGGCAAGGCGGCGAACAAGGTTTCGATCGTATCGAGCACGACGCGTTTGGCCTTGATCCGGTCGATCGCATGGTCAAGACGAATGAAGATTCCTTCGAGGTCATAGTCGCCTGTTTCTTCAATTTCGCTCCGCTCGGCCCGGACAACGTCGATCATCAGAAGCTTCCGTTTCACCAAATCCGCTACGTTGAACCCGAGCGAGGCGACGTTTTGCAGGAGTTCTTGTTCGCTTTCCTCGAAGGACACGAACAGCCCCGGCTCCCCATACTCTTGGACGCCGCGAATGAGGAATTCCATGCCCAGCAGGGTCTTGCCCGAGCCGGCTCCTCCTGTAATCAGCGTGGTGCGTCCCTTCGGCAGACCGCCGTCGGTGATTTCATCCAAGCCTGTGATCCCGATAGGCGATTTGGCGAGCACACGCTTTGGGTTCGATTCTTTAGCATTGGTAGATGACATGACCGTCTTTCCCGCAGGCAGGCTACAGGTGAGTATCCCTTCTTACTAAGAAGAATCCCGAGAAGGGACGACATAGTAACCCATGGCATTAATGGGCTAGCCTAGGGGGATCCCTAGTTATTCAAGGTCGGTTTCATATGTGAACTCATACGAGCCATATGGCTATCTCTTAAGTATCCGTGGTTCGTTACTTGCCATGCTTCCAGGAACCGGGTGATTTACGACCGAGCCAGGATGGCACCCGCCACCAATACGCCCAAAGCGATCAGCAGGGATAGGCGGGGGAGCCAGCGCGCGGTTTTGAAGATAAAGTGCTGTCCGGTCGTTCGTTGCGATTTCGGAATGATACTCACCTGGCTGACTCGCGGACCGAATAGGAGGTCATGCAGCAAGGTGAGGACCAGCAACAGGGGACGAGCGTCCGTTTCAGAATGAAGGTATTCTAAAATAAATTAGGGTTTCCGAGACAACCGCTCATGTAAGGGTCGCGATCAGAGCGTTGCGTTGAGGGGGTCTCGGACTTCTAAGAACGAGAAGCGATGAAAATCCGCGTCCCGCGTATAGATTCGGCTGATGCCATGTTCCCGCATCAATACCGCCGTATGCACATCGTGCAACAGATTTCCTGCGAGGTGCGGGGTCTCGCGAATCGTCTGATGTGCCACCGCCGCATGGCGTTCGCTCGCGATCAGAACCCCGAGTCCAGGGGAGGCCAGCAGGGCTTCAACAAACTGCCAGGCTTGATCCGCCGTCCATGGCTGCCGTAGCACCCTCGGGTGCGTGGAAACCCTGAGGAACTCATAGAGAATGTTCCAGGTCACGTACCATGCCGATTCTTGACCGCGCCATTCCTCTATGAGAGCTCTGCACTGACGGTGGGCTGAGGCGTCGGCATCCGCCGCGTAAATGAGCACGTTCGTGTCGACAACGAACACTAGCGGCCTTCCATGGACTGGTACAGCGCATCGCGGTCGGCGATCTCGACAAGGTGTCCACCGCTCTTAAAGGAGGGGAGCGGCGGAAGGGCATCCCGGCGTCTCTCAGTGCGAAACAACGACCTGAGTGCGCTCTCAACCAGCTCGGACATGGTCCGTCCCTGTCTGACGGCTTCTCGTTTAAGCTGCGCCATGACGGAGGCATCAATATTCAAAGTTGTTTTCATATGGCAAACCATACTCAACATATGGCTGTATGTCAAGTGGCGTAGATTTCCTAGCCAATGTACCAACTGCGCGGAATCAGAACTCTTACGACCGGGCCAGGATGGCACCCGCCACTAAGACGCCCAACGCGATCAGCAGGGATAGGCGGGGGAGCCAGCGCGCGGTTTTGAAGATAAAGTGCTGTCCGGTCGTTCGTTGCGATTCCGGAATGATACTCACCTGGCTGACTCGAGGACCGAGTAGGAGGTCATGCAGCAAGGTGAAGGACAACAATAGGGCGACCAATGTCAACTTGACCGTGACGATTCCAGGCCATACGGTCGGGGTCATCACGCTGAGGCCTCGGTGTGAGAGGAGCATCGGACCGGTCACCAAAAGAATCGCCATCGCAACCCACACGATAGGACGAAACCGCAATGCGGCGGATCGAAAGAGGGCCATGAATTCCGGCGCGGCCTTCCTGCCCCTGACCAACGGGGCCAAGACGAACGAGAGAAAGATCATCCCGCCGATCCAGCTCACGGCGGCCAGGATATGGAGGACGACCAGGGTGGAATACATGGGCGACCATTCTAATCGATCCGAAGAGGAAAAATCGTCATCGGATAAACGACTTGTTCCCGGGCATTGACTCCTGGAGACCTTATCGGTACAGAACATCATGAACCGGCGATGGCCCATGTGCGGCCTGCTGCTCACGATGTTCGTCGGGTGCTCACTTGCTTCGGCGATCGGCGCGGCGAAGGATGACTCGGTGTATGAACGTCTCGCGGCTCTCGCCCGCCACTCACCGATGCTCCCTGTCGCCGAGGGGAACTTTCTCATGGGGACCGCCAGAACGGGGCACGATCTCTACAGTCTCGATCTTCCGTACGATGACACCGAACTACCGCAGCGCCGTGTGTGGCTGGATCGGTTCGAGATCGATCGTGACGAGGTCAGTCTCGGAGAGTTTGTCCGGTGGTTACAACAGCAGCGCCGTCCCATTCCGATGGAGATACGCAAACTGATCGACCATATGGTGACCGTCCATGCCGTGCCGCCCGAAACCCTCTCACGGTGGCCGGCGCTGTACGCGACATGGGCCGAAGCCTCCGCGTTCTGTCATGCACAACACAAGCGCCTGCCGACCGAAGCTGAATGGGAAAAGGCCGCCCGCGGAGACAGGGGCAACCTCTTTCCTTGGGGACAGAACCCTCCTGCGCCGGGCTTGGCCATGTTCGGACAGTATCATGTCCATGAAATCCCCATCGTGTCGGCGGTCGACAGCGGCGAGGAGGGCCGGAGTCCCTACGGCCTGCACCACATGGCCGGGAATGCCGCCGAGTGGGTCGAAGATTGGTTTGGGATCGATTACTATGTAGTGATGCCCGAGCGCAATCCGCGCGGCGTGGGGCACAGTCGCTATAAGGTGGTGCGGGGCGGCTCGTGGAAGAGCGCTCCGCCGTTACTGCGAACCGCGACGCGAAGCGGCGCATCACCGGAACAACGGACGGCCACCATCGGGTTTCGCTGTGCCACGTCGTCCGGTAAGGGAGGATAACACTGCCGTATGAAGCCACTGATGATTCGGGGATATCTTGTATTGGCCCTCGCGGCGATGAGTCTCATCCCGAACGTTCCGCCTTCACTCGGCGCGGTGGTAGACGCTCCCGATGGGAACGGCTGGAAGGTCTATACGAACGCTCGTTTCGGTTTTTCTCTCCGCTATCCGGATGACTGGAGGCTCGGAAATCCTCTGCCGGACGGAATCGGAGTGACGCTGTACCCTCCGTTCGAGCACAGCCTGGTCGCGTTGTCCGCCCACATGAATGTGGTGAGCGGCAGCAGCCAGGACGGACGCCAGACTCTCAAGGAATTCGCCGACGCCCATCGACGTATCATCTCCGATCTGTACGGACGGAAATCGGTCGCCATCAAATGGCGGCCGGATCAAGACACGAAGTTGGCCGGATTTCCCGCGAAACAAGTGACCTTCACGTACTCCGACAGCAAGCAAGGCAATGTGGTGGAGCACCACATCATGTCGCTCGGCCGCAACGAAGGGCGCGGCATCCGGGTGAAAGTCCCCCTCCCTGACGAAGAGCGGCTCATGTCGACGGTCAAGAAGATGCTCGAGACCTACCAGCCGGGACGAGATCAGAACGCGATCAGCCCCCTCGCACCGAGACCTTGAGGCCGGTAACGCGACGATGAACGGTTCGCGGACCTTATTAGGATGCTGAAAAAATATGCAGTGCGCTCACAGGCGTACCGCGCTTTGTTCGGCACAACGTGGACCTCGAAGGCTCAACATACCGCAACGGGAGAGAACTGCCTGGAGCTCGCGGGACAGGGCTACTCACTCGCGGTTTCATGAAACCGGATTCGGCCCGGAGTGGTCTCATCATTTCGCTTCAAATGAGAAGTCGAGCGAGACCGACTCGTTCGGTTTCACGGTGATATCCCGCTCCTGAGTTCCCAGAATCGGGTGCCAGGCCTTGATGTGGTAGGCGCCGGCGGGAATGTCACCGATGGCAAACGATCCATTGACGTCTGTGACCGCATAGTACGGATTGTCGATCGCATAGCCCCAATTCTGCATGTAGGGGTGCATGCCGCACTGCATGGTGAACACCTTGCGCCCTTTGACCAGTTGCACGATATCGGTCGTTCCACTCACATGGAGCGCGGGCCGATGGAGAACGATATCGACGCCTGACTGGTCGTACGCATAGCCTTGGATGTCGTGGGACACCGGATCCCGATTGAACACCGTGACGCGGCGCTTGTCGCTGACCACGGTGACGAACGGCAGGAACTGGCAAATCGTGGCTTCCACCTCGGCATCGGTGAACGTAAACGGCTTGCCTTTCTCGATGCCTTCCACCACCACGACGACATCCCGGAGGCCGCCGTCCGACCCGACATTGACTTCCTTGAGGAGCCGATACCCGTTTCCATCCGATAGGGCGCCGCAATACGCGCGGTCGTAATAGCGACGCAGCTCGAACGCTTTGGGAGCCGGCACCGTCCCGGTGAAGGTCACTTTCCCTCGCACCGCCGCCCCGTCCGTCACGGTTTCAGACTCATAGGCTCCGACATCCGGTCGAAAGCCGAAGGTCAGGATCGCCGATACACAGACCGTAAGCCCTACTCCTCCCAGGATCGCGTGTCTCATGTCTCCTCCGGTCGCAAATTCTAGTGGGTTCAATGTTGTGTCTCGGCGGGTGGATTCGCGTGATCCAACCGTCGCGGCAATTCGAACAGGAACTGGGACTGTTCCGTGAAAATCAACCGACGAAATTCTTCCGACCACTTCCCTTGTTTACTCACCGTCTTGAGCGGAAAACGTTCGGCCTTGGTCACCCACCGATAGTATTGCCGAGTCTCCCCCTGTTCAGCAACCGTGACTTCAAATAATTCCGTCGGATGCCCGTTCAGCGTCTCGTCACCGACGAACTCGCGCGAGACCTCGCCGTCCATCTTCTCCGTGACGGTCAACAGGTGGTCAGCCGAGATCGGGACCTCGAGGTACTGCCGCCGCTTTGAGAGGATGAGCCACGAATGCTGCTTATCCATCCGAACGATCATGATATTCGCGCCTCGTTGAGGTTGCGCGTACTCAAACCGCCAACGATCGTCCTTGGCGTTGACATGGGCCGTGACGACGGACTCTCCGCTTTTTACGATCCGGTCGGCCGAAAAATCAAGCGCGATGGCTGTCGAACTCCCCAGGAGAAAGATCGACATCAACCAGAACAGAACCCTCCCGATCGGTGAGGGTAAACCGGGTCGTTCCATAATTAGTATGTACAGGATCGTCCCGGATCGGTTCAAGCCGTCACTCGCCGATAACGCAAACGGGAGAACCCGGCCCTGACGAACCGGATTCCCCCGTTCTGAATGGCCCGATCGGCCTACTTCGTCGCTTTCTTCGGAGCCTTCATGGACACCGGCGTGGACTTCGCCAGAGACTGATCCTTGGCCTGTTGAGTGGACGGAACCCGGCCGCTCAACGGAAGAATCGCCCGACTGTCCCGATCCAGCACCTTCAACATGCCCCAGTGTCCGGCATCGAGGTACCCGGGCCGTTGGTTCAGCCAGAGGTAGTCGCCTGCCACACCGTTCGGCCCACCGGCTCCACCGTGCAGCCAGGCATTGATGACCTCAGACCCCCCGAATTCCATGGTGCTGACGAGATCCGCCCCGGCCATATAGGGCTCATGCTTCCACTCATGGCCGGAGACACTGAACAGCTGAACCTGTTCACTGAAGGCCCCCAGCACGTGAATGACGACCGGATCTCCGACGTGCGCTGCAATCGTCGGCGTCACCGGCTGATCCCCGGCCTTCACACAGGCAAAGACCTCGCTGTACGCGCAGCCTTTCTCCGTGCGGTAGTCCGTCGGCTCCGACCGGTAGTTCACCGCCGTCACGCCCGCCACTTTTTGGATGTACGGCATGAAGCTGGTGCCGATGATATTGTCTTCGTCCTGGAACAGGAGCGCAAACGAGCGGTAGTTCTGCCGCTTTTCGTTTCCTGACACAGTCCGATCGACAATCACATCCGCCCTCCACGAGCTCTTCTGGCCCAAATCGTCGCCGGTCACCGGATCGCGATACTGCGATCCTTTCGGACCGATGATGACGGCGCCGAAGAGTCCGTTCCGCGGATTTTCGATGACGTTCCCCCAATCCTGAATCAGCGCCGCGTTCTCGCCGAACTCCGGATGGGCATAGAAGGTATAGGTTCGGCTTTGTCCCGGTGCGACCGTCTGATCGCCGGGATTGTTACCGGCATTGATGCCCATGGATTCCTTGGGGTCATACGCGAGGTTGTCCACGTGGAACCCGGCACGGTCCTTGGCCATCTCGTTTCTTAAATTGATCTTGATGCAGTCCCCAACATTGACATGCAGCGTCAACGGGCTGGGCTCAAGGTTGCCCGACGCGACCTTTGTCTTTTCGCCTTCAAGCACATACATCTTGCCTGTCTCATTGCCCAGCACCATCTTGCGCTCCAGATCAACTTCTATCGTCCCAGGCGTGCCTCTGTTGTATCGGATCGCCTTGTCGATAGCCGAAACGTTGAAGCTCTTCACCGGTGCATCAGCAGGACAGACCGACTTGGCCGACTGTGGAATCTCGTTGCGCCCAGGCAGAGGCTTCAATGTCGCATCCGCCTTGTCGAGCACGCGGACGATCCCCCAGCTGCCTTCGACGAAGTGCGACGCCCGACCGCTATAGTACAGGTAGTCGCCCGCCATCTGTTGCGGTCCGCCGGCGGCCGGAATGGCCGCATCGTACCGTTCCCCGATCACCACGTGCAGTGAGCTGCGTGGGATGGAGTTCTTGCTGTACCGCTCCATCGGGAACCAGTGACCGCTGATGTGCCAGGAATGCACTTCATTGGCGGATGTTTCAAGCAGCCTGACCACCACTGGATCACCCAGGTAGGCCCGCAGCATGAGCGTATCCGGATCTCCGTGAATCCGACTGCTGAACAGCTGCGACGGATCGGGGTTATTAGCTAAGCGGACAGACAAGGGCTCAATCCGCATGTTGTACCCGCCACCGGTCGTGGCTTCGCCGCCGTTCAAGAACTTCATCGGCGAAAGGTTCAATTTCGCTGGATAGACCGCCGACGGCGTCCCATCCACAGAGATTGCGTTGACCCTCGCTTGTGGATTGTCGGCCGTAATCAATTCCGCCGTCCGAGGGTTGGAATCCATCACATGGGTCACGATCTCACGGAACGACCCCTTGATATGGGCGGAGACCTGTTCGGTCGTATGAATGTCCGCGACAGGGCCGCTCCTGATTTCCTTACCCGTGACGGGATCATGATAGGTCGATCGCGGCGGCTCCGTGATGAATGAGGCATACTGCCCGTGCCCCCACGAGTCGAGTCCAAACACATGGTCATGCCAGAACGTGGTACCGAAGTCGGCGTCCACATACCAGCGCTCGCGGATCCACTCGACCGAGGCAATCTCACCCTTCTTATGGGCATGCTGCAATGGCCGCTCGAAGGTGATCGTATTGCCGTCGATCTTGCTGATACGGGCTGACTCGAATCCATTCACTTCATCCATTCCCACGCCCAGTTCCGTCTTAACGTGGAACTTTGACGCATCCTTGACCTTGATGTTGGTTGCCCCCTTGGCGGCATCCGCCTCGATCGTCGTGTTCATCGGGACCGGCATGCCCTTCCCTGGGTGCTCGTCCTTTAAGATCGTGAATGGACGGAGCGACATCTCATAGGAGAAGCCGATGATGGGTCCATCCGAGGCTTGCGTGTCGAACTGGAACATGTGCGGATGCAGGTTCGTCTTGCTCGAGAACCCTTGCCGTGCATCGTCTTTCAGCTCGCTCTTATAGACAACGTCAATACAGTCCTGCACGTTTCCGCGAATGACCAGTGGAAACTGCTTCGCCCGATTCTTTCGGACCTCAGCCTCCTCTTCATGCAACACATAGAGCAAGCCGTCCGGATCGACGATCGCCGGCGTCTTGGCCGTCGCCGCCTTCAACGTAATCGGCAAGGTGATGGCGTGAATATTGAAGAATTTACGCGGCGCGCCCTCGGGGCAGAGGCTCCAAGGCCCGTTCTCGCCAGGCTTGGCGGGCTCAGTTGAATTACTGCCATCGTCACGCCGATGAATCGGCTCCAACCAGGGCGCCCCGCTATGGCTCGGCGAGAATGGCACCCGCCTGCCGAGATGCGGCCGCAGCCACGGCCACGACAACTTTCCACTCCGTGGATCGAAGAGGATCTCCTGCCGCTTGCCAGGAGTCGTCGACTTATAGTTCACCCATTCGTACGTCGTTTCAGGCTCGCTCAGCGCTTTCGCCCCGTCCCAAGTCCAATCATTGACCGTCGAGTCATAGGCCAGGGTTTGCTCCTTCTCCGTGTTCTTGTGCCCTGGTTTGCCCTGCGGCGGCACCTGCATCTCGACCCAGTCCTTGATGGAGACCTTGGCCGGATTGGCTTTCCAATCCGTCTTGTCCTTCGTGATCTCGAATTTCTTGCCACCGTACCAATCGACCGTTTGACCAACAAGCTTGTCGCTCGAAATACCCGTTCTCATACGACCGACACGGTCCGGCAACTCAACCAATGGCTTCATCACATCGGTCTGGAACCCTGGCGCCTGCAAGGTGTTGTAGACGCGCCAGAACCCCCACATGCCCGTCACATAGTGCTGCGGGATGTGGCAGTGGAACACGAACTCGCCGGCCAGCGCTTGCAGACCCCCGGAACCACCTTCAATGACCTGATCGTAGACTTCCGTCGGTCCGATGGACTGGACGTCCAAACGATCCGACGTGTCGCTGATCAAGGGGAACTTCACCGGTCCGTTTTTGGAGACGGCGAAATCCAGCATACTGTTGCCCGGTTGGCGTGCCCAGCGGATGGACCCCCCGTGCAGATGGTGGGAGTGAACGATCTCCGACCCACCCGCCATCCGGAACTTGGCCGGATCGCCGAGATAGGACCGGGGAATCGTGGTCGCCGGATCACCGAACGTATAGGATCCATAGGCCATGGATTCATCGCCATAGAACCCCATGTGCGCTTGGAGTTCGATACGTGTGCCGTGCGGCTCACTCCGATAGTTCAGCAGCCTTGCCCCAGGACGATAGGAATCGGTATGGGGGTCACGCTGCGGGAGCATCTCCCCCTTCTTGTTCAAAATCCGGAACGCCTCGTCTCCTGCCTCATGATAGAAGATCGCGAACTCACGAAAATCCGCCCCATTCGGATCTTCGATCATCGCTTCCCAGCCACTTGTCAGAGGTTGACCGTCGAACGGGCTGAGATAGCGGGATCCACGCGGTTCTACCACCAACATGCCGATCAAGCCCAGATTGAACTGTTCACGCGAGGCGTGCGACCGGAAAAACCGCGCACCCTCTTGTGTGTCCGGCTTGATGTACCATTCAAGACTTTGCTCTTTCCCCGCCGCCACGGTCGTATCCGGATTCGACGGAGTCGCCGGCTTGCCGGTGGAAGAGACCACCATCGACGAGCCGTTGATCACAAGATTGGTCGGCTCGTCAGCAATCCGATTGTGGAGCGTCATCTTGAGGCAGTCACCCTGATTCGCTCTGATGACCAGCGGTTGGATGACATCACCCTGCAAGCCGTTGGACACGGCACCGGGGTCATTCTCCTTCTCCCGCGCCTCTTTATTCGCTGTCTCCTCGGCCCGCGCTTTGTCCAGATTTTCGTTCAGGACATACATGTACCCGGGAAAGTAATCGAGGAACCGGCTCAGCGTGATTTCGATGTTGATCGCCGAGACGTGATATTCCTTGACGGGTGCATTCGCCGGACACCGCTGTCCGTTCCCCACGGCGACCTTGGAGGGGTCCTCCGCCACCAGCAACACGCCCTGTTGCATCATGTGGCTGTTGGCGCCTGTGCTGTACCCTCCCTTCTTTCCGATAAATTCCTGCTGCCGCTTAATTTCGTCCATCATGCGGTCGTGCAGAATCGCTCCCCCTTCACGATAGATGACCTTTTGCGCGGACGCCTGTCCCGCATCTCCCTGATGACTGTGCCGCTCTGCAGCAAATCCCATTGGCGCGAAGGCGAGGCTGCTTGCCAGCGCCAAGATTTGGAAGCGCAGCATCTTGCCGGCTCTCCTCTGCTCCCGACTTTGTACAAATGGAATGGACCTCATGACTCGGCCTCCTCTTTCGATATATCGCCTCACCAGGCGACCGGTTGAAATGATGCTCCCGAGGATTCTCAATGGTCCTCTCTCGATCATCCTATGAAATGAGGACCGGCCTCCGAACAACTTCCGGCCTCGATTCTCAGGAGGGATAAGAGCTGGTGAAGGGTTCCTTCTTGCGAAGGAATGGGTCATTCGGAGGCCGGTCCAAAATCACCCAGACCCTCACCAGCATTACTTTCGTAGGGCAATCACCGTGCCTTCCCTTCGCCGCATGCCTCATTGATCAAAATGTGCCGTTGTAACGGGAAGTTACAAAAGATTCGACGACCGAGAAGTCATCATTTCAATGTGAGGAAATTTTCTACGAATAAGACGCCAACCGACCGAGAAACTATTCATTTGTAAAAAATCAAAATGTTATGCTGTCCAATTACTTGGACAGGATCTAGGGGGATCCTGGGGCAGGACGGGGCAATGTCAATGCATTGAGTTGGAGCAAGAGCTTCCGTCCTCGGCTTTTCATAGCCGGACTACCGGTCCTGGTGAGCGATAAGAGGAGCGGTCGAATTGATTTCGCTAACCGGGGGTCCTGCTTTGCCAAATCGGTCAAGCCCTGCATCGCGAAGGTCTTCACGATTCGGCTTTCATCCTTGACATACCGTCGAAGCAACGCCAGCACAATTACCCGATCTCTTTTCGACAACGTCAAGCGAGGCAGCATCTGGGCCAAATGCCATCGCAGCTCTTGCTGTGTTGCCCTGCCCGCCAACGTGATGAGCCGCGCTTTGAATGGGCGAAGCCACTCAGGATTCATCTCGGTGAGTTTTTCGACTGCATCGGCGGCACGCATGCGGACAAGCTCGTCCGCATGGTGCATGCCCCCAATCAGGACGGGAAACAGTGCCGGCTGTCGGCGCACGAGTGCCACGACATGATTGGAGCGGCCGATGGAACGCCGATCGCCGCCCTTCAACAGATGTAAGACCGTCAGTGTGTCCATATGACCTGCTTGTAATGGCAATATCCCTAAAAACCAATGGCTCCATACATACCGGCTGTCCGGAAATCGTTCATCGTGTTAGTTAGACCGGAGGTCAGATGGAAGCGACTGTCGCGGCTGAGCCACAATTCGCTTTCACATGCGAATCGAAGGAGGTGGAAAAAGGCAACGAGGAGGTTAGTCGATGCTATAGGCCCGAAGCTTGTTGTAGAGACTGGCCCGGCTGATTTTGAGCAACTTGGCCGCCTTCAACCGATTTCCCGCGGTCTTTTGCAACGCGTCAACGATCCGGATGCGCTCGGTCTGCGCAACGGCTCCGCGCGCGGCTGACCGCAAACTCTCGTCTTCGGCCACGATCCCACCTGACATCAAATCGTCGCATATCAGCCATGGTCCGCCGGTCGTCACCACGGCCCGTTCGATGTAATGCTGCAATTGCCGGACATTGCCGGGCCAAGGAGCGTCGCGCAGCGCCCGCATCGTTCGTTCCGCCACCTGACGCACGGGTTGATGATGCCGAGGGCACGACGCGGCAACGAAATGCTGAACCAACAGCGGAATGTCTTCCCGCCGCTCGCGCAGCGCCGGCAAATAGAGCGGCAAAACCGCCAATCGATAGTAGAGATCCTGCCGAAACGTCTTGGCCTTCACCAATTCGGACAAGTCTTTGTTCGAGGCGGAGATGACACGCGCGTGAATCTTGATCGACCTCGTCCCGCCGACCGGTTTGATCTCCCCCTCTTGCAGCACGCGCAGCAGCTTCGCTTGAAAGATCGGCGTCGTATCGGCAATCTCATCGAGGAAAATCGTCCCTCCGTCCGCCTCTTCGAAGAGCCCCCGCTTGTTGGCGACCGCCCCCGTAAAGGCGCCCTTCACATGGCCGAACAGCTCGCTTTCGAGCAGCGTTTCTGGCAATGAGCCGCAATCGACGACGATGAAGGGTTGATCCTTCCGATTACTGAGCGCATGGATCGTTTTCGCCAAAAGTTCTTTTCCCGTTCCGCTCTCGCCCTGGATCAGGACGGCGGCCGAGCTGTCCGCCACGAGGCGGGTCATGTCGAACAGCTGCCGCATGACCGGACTCCGACCGAGCAAATCCCCCAACCGATCCCCTTGGGCCTGATCGACGGAGTCCTCGGGCGTCGATCGATGAGGAGGTTTCGGTGCAGGTTGAAAGAGGACCAGCATCGAGGCCACGGCTCCGTTCGCATCCGCCAGGGGAAAGGCCTGCTGCATTCCACAGGCCGTGCCGTCTCCTTCACTCGCACAGGACACACACTGCACTCCCGGCGCGTCGAATACCTTTATGGCCGGACAGGTCCCGCAGGGGTCTGTCCGATGTGCAAACGCTTCGTAACACTTGGCGTGAGGCCGCGATGGTTTTGCAGCCTGGTCCGTGGACCAAGCCGCTTCATTCGCGTAGACGACGTTGAACGATCGATCCATGACCGCCACCCGGTCGGACAGACCCTGAGCCAACTGTTTGATCGCTTCGACTCGTGCGGCAATGACGGGGTCAATGAGCGCCGGTTGATTGGAGCTGCCTGAGTCAGACAAGGTGCTCTCGCTTCCGGAGAATATATCCTCTCTGCTCACACATGACAGTGGATAAGCAAATAGCTACGTCATTCGTCCGACCGGCCGGACGTGTCAGCTATCGGCCCCACTTCCGTGGCCGAGCAATTGTTGCACACACTTCTTGAGATCGGCAAGCCGCACCGGTTTGTCGAAATAGGCAGTGGCTCCCGCCTTGAGTACCCGTGCTTTCAACGCGGCATCGCCGAACGCGGTCATGACGACGATCGGACAGGCGGGTGCCACGGTCCGCAACCGGCTGATGTAATCATCTCCTCCCGCCGGCATCCGAAGGTCCGTGAGAATCAGATCCGGTACCGATTGCAGCACCGCGAGAAACGCTTCGTCTCCATTGCGGGCTTCACGGAGTTGATACCCCGTTCCCCACAACTCATCGCACAGCAGACTGCGCATCTCTCGGTCATCTTCCACAATGAGCACCATGGCGGCTCTTCCTTTTGCTACCGTTGACATGCTCTGCTCTCATTCCGTCATGTCGCTTGCCTGACCCATGCCCGATTACCAGCAAGGAAGATGCCGACACGAGCCGTTCATGGGGATGGGTCGGATTCAAAGGAATCCTGAGGGAAATTGATTGTGAAGAAGGCCCGGTGGCGAGAAACACCACGATGAAGGGAGGCCCTATCGTAGCGAGATGCCACAGCGGGCCAATAGCAGTCAGCTATCAGCTTTCGACCGTCTCTCTGGCCTGAGAGCTGATCACTGACAGCTGACGGTTATCCGTTATCGGCTTGCGGCAGCAGGATCGTAAACGTCGTGCCTTTTCCTTCTTCGCTCTCCACGGTGATGGACCCCTGATGTTCCTCGATGATGCCCTTGACCACGGTCAATCCCAATCCGGTCCCTTGGCCGAAATCTTTTGTCGTAAAGAACGGCTCGAAGATTTTCCTGACCACGTCTTTGGGAATTCCGTGGCCGGTATCGCCCACCGTCAGTTTCACCGTCTGTTTTTCCGGACCAAGACCGATTCGCAACGTCCCCCCGTCCGGCATGGCATGCACCGCGTTCATCACGAGATTGATGAAGACTTGACTCATCTGATCGGGATCCGCCAGCACCCTTGGGCAATCAATGTCCAACGACAATTCGACCACGACGCCGTTTTTCGCCAGCCGTTCTCGAAACAGTTCCAGGCCGTCCTCAACAATGTCCTTCAAGAGGTGCGGGGCACGTACCGGCGGCTTGCGCCGTGCAAAGGCGAGCAGTTGGTTCATGACTCTGGTAATCCGTTCGACCTGGGTGACGATGGTCTGAAGCCCCTTCTTGACCGGCTCTTCCGTCACGCGATCCATCAAATATTCCGCGCGGCCGAGGATGACGTTCATCGGGGTCCCGATTTCATGCGCCATTCCGGATGCGAGGGTGCCGAGCTCGGCGATTCGCTCGGTCTTTCGCAATTGGTCCTGCAGCCGTATGCGTTCGCTGATGTCCCGGAGCATGACCAGGATGGCCGGCCCTTCTTCATCGACGAACCGCGCCGCGCTCACTTCGACATCGATCGACGTACCGTCCACCCTGACGATTTGTTCCTCGATCATCGGGACGGGCGGGCCGCCCTCCAGCAATTCATGGATACGCTCGCGCACGGCATCGTGAAAATCGGGATGAAACAGGTCCATGGGAGGCTTTCCCAAAATCTCCTCCGCCTTCACCGCGCCGAACAGTTTGATAGCCCGGTCATTGGCGAAAATGACGCGGTCTCCCCGGTTCACCAGAATCGCATAGGGCGAAATGGCGATCAGACGCCGGTAGCGTTCTTCGCTCTGCCGCAGCAAATGTTCGGCGCGCTTCCGCTCCGTGACGTCCGTGACGAAGCCCTCCAGATAGCTCAGTGTGCCGTCCGGTGCATAGATCCCCTCTCCCCTCTCCCAGACCCATTTCACCTCGCCGGACTTGGTCAGGATACGATAGGTCATCTCGAAAGGTCGGCGTCGTTCCAAGGCGGCTTGCACTTCCTTCCATACCTGCTCACCGTCATCCGGATGTGTTTTCTCCCCGCACGTGACGGTCTTCTGCGACAGGTACTCCTCGACCGTGTATCCGGTCAGATCGAAGACTCCTTCACTGATGTACTGCAAGGTCCAGTCACGGTCGTTGCGGCAACGATAGACATAGCCGGGCAAATTGCCGATCAAGGTGGCCAGCTGCCGCTGGCTCTGCTGGAGGTTTTCCTCGACCTGCTTCCGGGCGGTGATGTTGAGATGTGCGAGCACCACCCCGCTGGCGTCTTTCAGCGGAGTGACGCGAAGCAGGAACCATCTCGGTTCGTTGGGCGAATGGCACGGATATTCGGCACTGAAGGTCGTCTGCTTTCCTTCAAGAACCTCCTGGATACCGCGAAGAATCGACTCGGCGGTCGAATCTCCGTTCGCGACGGCTCGCCGGCATACCTCCAGATAGTTGTCCCCCACATCCCCGGCGGTCGAAGCGGAATCCGAATTGTCTTCGGCGAACCTCTTCCAAGCATCATTCGTCCTCATGATGGTTCCGCTCTTTTCCAACACGCAAATGTGCGCCGGGAGGGAATCCAGCACGTCACGAGTGAATGTTTCCTTCGCTTGCAGAATCTCCTCCGATTGTTTCCGTTCGGAGATGTCGCGAAGAATGACGGTATAGTATTGCTTTCTCTCGACGGCGATATGCGAGATGGCCGCTTCGATCGGAAATTCTTCTCCGTTCGAGCGAAGTCCCTTCACCGTTCCCAATTGCCCCATCTTCCGGCTCGTCACACCGGATTGTCCGAACGTCTGAACATGGTGACGATGGGCCTCGCGGAACCGTGCGGGCAAGAATCGATCGAGCGGCTGTCCGAGAGCCTCTCGAAAAGGACAGGCGAACATGTGTTCGGCGGCTCGGTTGAACAACACGACTCGCTGATCTTCGTCCACGGTTATGATCGCATCCATGGCGGATTCGATGATCCCTTCCAACCTGAGTTGGCTGACCAGGAGTCGCTCTTCCGCATCTTCGCGGCCGACTGCGGCACGCACCGCCTCCCGATTCGCGTGGTAGCGCGCCTCCTGCGCCTCCATCATCAGCCCTTCGGCATGGGCCTGTTCAACCAACGCCGATTTCAGCTGGTGCTGAGTGCTCTTATATCGGATCAGTCCGATGGCGATGACCCAGATGACCGCCGTGCCCAAGATACGGTTGAACAGGGCATAGGGCATCGGGAGACCGGACGGACTTATCAAAACGTCAACCCACGTCAGTAGCGTGACAACAGCGGCAAAGTAGAACGGGTCCCTCGTGCGGGGAGATGCATACGTGAGCAGCAACGGAACGACATACAGAATCGATAGGGCTACGCCCACCGGAGTCAGCAGGTCAAAGGCAAAAATGCCTATCGTCAGAAGAGGAATCGCCCAGGGTGCACTACGCATAGCGAGACTGCCGACACCATTCATGCGATCCATCCCGGCCTGGGTCAGGATTATTCGACTTCAATCCTGATTCGATGATCGGTAAAGAGGTTGTTACTCCTCCGGATGAGGCTTGCCTTCGATCTCGGCGAGTTTACGATACAGGGTCTTGCGGTCGATGCCAAGCGCGTGGGCGGCCTGATATTTGTTGCCGCCGGTCTTTTCCAACACCTTCTTGATATATTCTTTCTCGAGCTCGTGCAGGGGCAATGTATGCTCGGCGGCTTCGTCCAGCACCCGCCGATCCCCACGGGCCCCTTGCACCGCCCCGGGCAGATCATCCGGTGAAACCTTCTCTCCTCGACTGAGCGTCACGGCCCGTTCGATGACGTTTTCCAGTTCCCGCACGTTACCGGGCCAGGCATAATCCATCAGCATGGCCAGCGCCGCCTCGCTGACACCCTTGACCTCCTTCCCGCGGGCCTCACCGCACTTCTTGAGAAAGGCCTCCACCAGAAGCGGAATATCTTCGCGTCGCTCTCGGAGCGGCGGCAGCTTCAACTCGATCACGTTGAGTCGATAGTAGAGGTCCTCACGGAACCGCTTGTTCTTCACTTCCTCGCTGAGATTCAGGTTGGTGGCCGCGATGATGCGCACATCCACCGAGATCGGCTTGGTGGCTCCCACTCGCCGGATCTCCTTTTCCTGAATGGCGCGGAGGATTTTCGCCTGCAGCATGAGCGGCAGCTCGCTGATCTCATCGAGGAACAGCGTGCCTTTCTGCGCTTCTTCGAACAATCCCCGCTTGTCCACCTTTGCATCGGTGAAGGCGCCTCTCATATGCCCGAACAGTTCGCTCTCCAACAGCTGCTCTGGAATCGCGGCGCAGTTGACCGGGATGAAGGGCGCCTCTTTCCTGTCACTGTTGTAGTGAATGGCCTTGGCGACCAATTCTTTCCCGGTTCCGCTTTCTCCCGTGATGAGCACGTTGGTCGGACTATCCGCCACCCGCCGAATGAGATCGAAGACCGCCTGGATCGCCTTGCTCTTGCCCAGTATTTGATGAAAACTATATTCCTTGTGAACTTCTTTTCTGAGCCGGCTCACCTCGCGCCGTAAGGCCGCTTCCCTGATCACCCGTTCCACGACGCGGATCAGCTCGTCCTTCTTGACCGGCTTGGTGAGATAATCGTTCGCTCCATGTTTCATGGCCTCGACCGCCGTCTCCACCGATCCGAAGGCGGTCATGAGGATCACGTTGATCTCCGGATGGTCTCGCTTGACCTGGGTCAGCAATTCGAGCCCCTGCATACCTTTCATCCGAAGATCCGTCAGGACAACGGCATAATCTTCTTCGGTCAATCGTTTCAGAGCTTCCTCGCCGCTCCCAGCCGTGGTTACTTGATGACCCCGGTCTTTCAGCATGTCGTAGGCCAATTCCCTCATATCTGCATCGTCGTCGACGACGAGAATGGCGCCCCATTCTTCTCTCATTTCCTACTCCACCTAGGTATTGCCTGTCCCAAATTGCTACTGCACACCAGAGCCCCTGGCGCATTATGCATCAGTTTACTGCGATTCGGCTTACTAAAAGGGTGGGGCTGCAAAGGCAGGACCAGGAACTGCCATCCAGCAGGTATCGGCAGGAAGTCTTCCCGGAGAGAAATGGAGGCGGCGCCATAAGATTTGGAGATTTGGCTATTCCCGCCGAGGTTATAGCGAGTTCCTGGGTCGAACGGATAGCTATTCTGCTCGTGCAAGGTTCCTCTTTGATTGCCCACGGTGATGCCGTTTATAAGGCATGGCTCGTGACTGTCCGAAGTCTTAATGCGAAAAAAACCAGGACATTCCGGCATAGGGAAGCACGGCATCCAATCCAAGGTTCCGTTGTCCTATCCCGGCGTTCGAGATGTGATGGTATCGTACTCCAACTGTCACAGCCAGGCGCGTCGTCGGAAAGTATTGAACGCCTGGTCCGGTCTGAAGGGCAAAGTTCACCTGGCTACTGTCTTCGGCAATGCGGGGAGCAAGATCGGTCCACAGCACTCCGACTCCGGCATCCCAGAAGGGCACCCAGCGTCCGAATGAGAGCAGATTGTATTTCACGATTAGCGAAGCCCCGACCGTATCAGCAGAAAACCTGTTCTGAAATCGACCATAGAAGGGTTCCACAAGAATCTGTAGGTTGCCGGACAGCAGGCCGGCATCCGTTTCATCGGTCATGACCACCCCCAGCCTGGGCATGACAAAGATGGCATGGCGAGTGGCTGTGTGTGCCTCGGTGGGAAAGAGAAACTCTTCCCAGTACCCGACGGTTCCACCGGCTTCGATTGTCCCGCGTTTCAAAATGGCTCGGGCATCCGGTGCTAGGCCATCTGACTGTGCCCAACAGAATGGGACCCATCCGGCCCACGCCGCGAGAAATGCCACGCTAACATAGGACGATACGGCGTACTTGCTCTCTCGCAAATCTTCTTCCTGCTCCAGAGTCACCGCGTTATACGTTCGCCGGTTGCGCCGGCAGGAATGGATTCGAGTCGAAGTGGATTTTCCCTCAAAGAGAGACTCGCCAACGGTCCATGTCTACCCACAAGTGTTCTGCATGCCGTGATCGTTACTCCACGAAGCCGCACCAGGCCATGCCTCTCTTCCCTTGAACGGTTGTGTTCTAGTCTGCTCTCCCGTGGTAATCCTGTAAAGGTCTTTCTGGTGAGGATTCGTTGAATATGTGAAACACTCGCCGTATTGAAAGATGGCGAGTCAGCTGGAACTCAAGCCCTGTGGTTAATGGAAGTCAGTTCAAGTTGATGAGGCCGAGACGAAGATCGTCCTGGTGATCGGCGTGGTGGAATGTGAAGCCGCTCCCTTCCTGATAGTCCACGGTGACGCCGTTCATGCGAACGGTGCTGGTTGCGGGTATCGCCACTGTCAAACCGTCGTGTATCCGCACGTCGTCGTCCGGCTGAACGTTGGCCTCCAACGTAATGCTGAAGGCCAGGCGCGCTTCATCCAGATCCTTCACCTGCACTCGAACGATAGGATCCTCGGGATGCTCCTGAACCAATGCCTTCAACCGTTCGACGGCCGATTGTGTGAGCTTCATAAGCTATGCCGTTTCCTTTGATCCGATCCACTCATCTCACGACTTACAGAGCGGGACCATGACATCACGATATCACAGATATCACACATCATCCGATGGGTTCTGAAACGGGTCGTACGGTTGATCAGCGACTTCAGTAACGCGCATCCTGGCGGGATCTTCCATCAAAGAGAAGATTGGAAGAAGGTGGTGGAGGAGATCTCGGTCACATGAAGCGGACGGATGGTCGCCGCCCGGATGGGTCCTAGAGCCTTTCCCAGTGGGCTTTAGCGGAAATCGGCGTAGTGGTTAGGCAAGAAAACAGTCACCACCGTACAACCAATTGGTATCAAGAGGGGTCCGGATGACGCGACAAGATAAGCATGATGTACGGGAAGCCTGCCTGCGCCTGATGAAGACCGCAGAAGCCTTTGTCAGACGGGCGCCTCGGCAGAAGCGGATCGAGGCGGAACGTTCGGCTCTTTACAAAGCCCTCTACGAGGTGCAACTCGTGTTGTCGGTAACTCGATTGCCACTGTCAAACAAGGATTCTTCGAAGAGAGAGGGAGCAGCCCGCGTACTCGAAAAGGAACTAAAGCAGTCGAAGGCCAACTTGGCCAGATCTCAACACGCTCTTGAACAGATGGATTATCTCATAGAACCTGTCGCGACGAAGCTGGATGATCTCCAGGTGACGGCAAAAAAAGTCCAGACGGTTCTGAAGTCGGCGTTGAGATCTCCCGCTCGAGTGCTTCCTTTTCGGAAATCTCGGTAACACGTTGCCATCGAGTGTGGTGGCCGTTCGTTTACATGGGGTTGGTGTCGCCATCGTGTTTCTTCCTTGAAGTGACACATCCGGCACGGCGGATGTGCCTTTCGGGTATCGGCGGGGGTCGACTCCAGTTGTCGGCAGTCAGACACAGCGGAAGCCTGAGAACAGGAATGAGACCAAGTGCACCTTCGATCGGAGCTCTTTTTTGTATACAACTGGATGTGAACCCAACCGGTGACACGCTTTCCGAATCTCTTTCGATTCACTGAATCGAAAGAGATTCGCCTTCTGGTGCTCCTGCTCAAAGAATGGCGTGATAATCCATCGAAATTTAGGCAACCTTCGCTGACTCTTCCAAGGTATGGACTTTGCGTGAGAACGCACTGTCGAGTCGCTCTCATAGAGACGATATTGCGAACAGGTACGCCGGTCATGATGCCTTATTTGGAAGAGCCGTGTGACTCATCCATCACGAGTCGGTATGTCTTTCCGGTGAGGATACACGAGGGAGGACCTTATGCTCACGGTCAAGAGCCCGTTCGTTCAGCAGACATTGGCGGGGATTACACTCGTCCTGGTTCTCGGCACGCTCTCGATCATCTGGCCCGGCATCATGGCGCTCTTTCTTGGTGTACTTTTACTGCTCCAATCTTGCAGCGCCGAACAGGAACTTGCGGCGCTGTCGTGGACCGAAGTCGGTCATGTGTCGATCGTCTTGGCCTCTCTGCGGCGACCCGGTCTTCCGACGATACCTTCGTGACGAGTTCGAACGCTGCATTCATCCGTCGAGTGCATCCGCCGGAAGAGGATGGGCGGCCGGGTAATCATGAGGTCCGACGCGAAGGCTTGCCCTCCATGTACCGGGGCGAGAACAGCCATGCCAGCCTTCAGCTCGAAAGAGAGACTGGGTAAGCATTAATAGACGTATCTCGGAGAAAGGAGAGAGCCAGCATGAATGTAAAAGGGTTCATACTCGAAGACAATCAAGGAAGGGAACTGGTGATGGGGTGTGAGCGGCCCTATACGCGGATCCGGGGGACGTACTTTCTGCGGGGGTGGCAGCGGCGGCGACTTATTCCGCTGCGATATTCGGAACGAGAACTCCGCCAAATCGTCGGGGAAGTGCTGATTGCACTCGACGACTTGTCCAATAATCTTCTAGCAATGCACAGCAACCGGACGGTTACGGCACTTCTCTCGGAGAAATCTCCGGAGGGCCGGAAGCTTCCCAGGAAAACCGCTTAGCGCCTCGGTGTATGAGCGAGATTCCTACTCTTTTGCCTCAAGCGACATGAGCACATCGAGACGTTGAGATTCAAGGATGTCCCCATGCGCCATGGGGGACTGATCCTTGAACAGCCGCGAAAAAGTTTGACGATTGCCCACCAGGCATCCTCCGCAACTTCGTGCAGAAGGGACGCACCATATCTGACCGGCCCGATGCGACAGAGTAGCTATTCCCGTATACACCTGATAGGATGACGCTGTTTCATCGCGAAGGGCCTCGATGAAACGAGCATCCAACGGCCTACCACCGATGTTGTTCCTACCGAGAATCTGATCGGAAGCCTGACCTGAGCCGTTCACCAACTACGTCTTTGGCCCTCTCCTTCCTCTCTGAAGTCCTCTCGCGTCATGGACAATGTCATTCCCCCAAGGAGGACCTCATGGGTACAAAACTGTATGTCGGCGGGTTGCCATATGCGGTAACGGAATCGCAACTCACCACCTTGTTTGCCGAGCATGGCACCGTAGAATCGGCCCGCTTGATCACGGACAAATTCACCGGCCAACCTCGCGGCTTTGGCTTTGTCGAAATGTCGACCACGGAAGAAGCGAAGGCGGCGATCACAGCGTTAAACGGCTCGCAGATGGATGGACGATCACTCACGGTCAATGAGGCCAAGCCGATGGAACCGCGTTTTGGCGGGGGCGGCGGAAGGCCTGGAGGTGGGGGCGGACGGTCCAGCGGTGGACGCAATCGCTATTAATTCACAACCTCTACCGGAATCCCGAAGGGGCGCTTTGATTGAAGCATCCCTTCGGGTCCCCGGTCTCCCCATTCATCAGGAGAAGCTCCTGCATCGTAGAATTCTACATCGTTCCTCCCCATGTGCGATGAGCTTCACTCACCTGCTCGATACCCTCGGTCTTGGTAATCACCCAGTTCACGTCGTCTGGAATTGTGACGATTCTGAGGCTGGCGGCATGTCCATCGGCCGCTTCCCCAAGTTCCTCCACCACTCGAACGAGGTGCTCATCATCACGCGGAATAAGTTTGCCATATTGGTTCAAGCTCGGCTCCCGCGGGCCCGCAGCTTGAGGCCAATAGGCTCCGGAATCCACTTCCTCCAGCGCCTCCCGTTGCCCCAATTCGCGTAGCCGGACCAGTGCCTTATGGCTGACGCAAAATTTATCATAGCTTCTGTTGATCACGATTCGCTTCATATTCGCTCCCTTTGTCTTCGTCGCGTTCCTCGTCGGCTGAATGACGATCGACCTACAGCGCCGGAGCCTCTTCCTTATAACCGAGGTAGTTCCCCGACCAATGGCAGTAGCGCCGGTTGGCCCATGCCGCCACTTCATCCGTCTGAAGCTCGCCGTAGCGTTTCTGGAGGACGGCACCGAACACATCGAGGTTTCCTTTGATTTCCACGAGGTCCTCCTCGGTGATTCTCACCCACTTGGCCTTGAGCGGCGTCTTGAGCTGCTCCCAGAATTGTCCGAACTGTTCCTTATTCATATGGGCTCCTTGGTGAAATGTGAGGCCTCCACCCCTCGGCCAAGACACGTTCGGCGTCTTGGCGGAGAGCCAATGATGGAGATACAGGCGTAGAAGCGGCGAAGACCCGGGGAAATCAGACGCGCCAGGAGGCATGAGAAGGACGGCGCGAGAGATGGGATAGTCAGCGTAGCTCAATACGTCATGCGGTGAGCCTATAGGTTTACCCAGGTCCTGTCAATGGAGCGAACTATGGACGCAGACTCATCAGACCCGTAAAAGCCGAATGACTTCGATGAGCGCATTGGTATTCTCTTCGGGTCGCTTCTCTCCGCGAGAGCCGGGTATCTGGTCTGCCGTGCGAGTCTAGCAAAAGTCGATGTCGGTTCATGGGATGGTCTCCGGAATGCGATCCCCACTCCGAAGCTGTCGGATCGTGTCACAAACGGTAGTAGACGCCGTGCCTTTCGACAGGTAGGCGGAGGCGCCGGCTTCGTACATCAATTGCTCCAGCTTCGGATCCTCGTGCATCGATAGACCTATCACCGTAATGCCTGGGAACCGATGCTTGATGCGACGCGTTGCTTCCACGCCGTTGAGTTTCGGCATGTTGATGTCCATCAGGATAACGTCGGGATGAAGGGACGCGGCGAGCTCAACGGCGATTTCGCCGTCCATCGCTTCGGCCGCGACCTCGAATCCCGGTTCGGTCTCGAGCATGCTGCGGAGGCCTTGCCGCATGATTTGATGATCATCGACCAAAAGAATCCGAACCTTGATAGGGCTGGCTTCCCCGCTGCCGACATCCAGTGCGGCGGAGGCACGGACCACCTGACGGCCGACCTGCGTCGTGGCACTCGAGAGTCGCCGCAACGGCAACACTATCACCACACGAGACCCACGATCAGGGAGGGACGAGACACGGATGTGCCCCTTGATCGCGCGTAGTTGCTCGCGCAGATTAAACAGACCGAACCCGCTCTCTTGCGTGGGTGCTTGCGGGCCCTCCACTTTAAAACCGATGCCACGGTCCTTGACTTGAATGACAAGATGATGGCCGATTCGGCGCATCCGGACGGTCGCTTCGGTTACATCGGCGTGTTTCAGAACATTGAAGAGCAGCTCATGGAGGGACTGATGCGCGATGCGTAAGACATCGGGGTCCAACAGCTTTCGCCTGCCGTCGTCCACGACCCGCACGGTTAGTCCATGGCGCTGGAGCTTGGCTGCTACCCACTGAACTGCCGCAGCGAGATCCTCATCACCGCCGAGCGTCGGCGGCCGTAAATCACTCATCAAGTTTCGAGTGACTGTCAACGCTTCCTTGAGCAGCTCCGTGACTGGCGCGATGCCGGCGGCAACGGACGGCGGCGCGGCGTTCGACAGGGCCACCAGCTTCATCCGGCAGAGGGCGAGCGTCTGCGCGAGGTTGTCGTGCAACTCTGTCGCAAGACGTTGGCGGACCAGCTCATCCGCCTTGCGTAACTGTGTCGCAAGCGACTGCAGACGTCTTTGATACTGCAGGAGCTCCGTGGTCCGCTGCTTTCGCTCAGTAATGTCCATCAGAGTGAACACGAAATCGGTGGTGTTGGCGGCTTCGGTGAGAGGAAAGGCCGAACATTCGAGCTCTAACAAGGTGCCATCTTTGCGCCGGAACACCTGCTCGGCGAGTCGTGTGTATTTTCCATGTGAAACGGCCTCTTCCAGCACGCACTGAGAGCCACACAATCCGTCCCCCTCAGGGTGTACGCGGTCGTGGAAAAGACTTCCCAGAAGGTCATCGGGCGCATAGCCCAGCATCTGGGCCGCTGACCGGTTGATGAAGGAGCAGCGGCCTTTGTGGTTCACGCCAAAAATGCCCTGGTCCGTCGTCTGCAGCAATAAATGATACTGCGCCTCGGCCGCCGTAGCGCGAAGCCGTTCTACCTGGGCGAACTGCCATTCCTTCCGCAAGCGTCCTTGCAGCCAGATGAGAAGGTAGAATATCGGCACAATGATGACGATGCCTATCACCGCGACCTTGAGGTGAAACCATTGAACGGGCTGCACCAACGACGCCGTGGGAATGCGCACCAGCACCGTCCATCGGAACCCCTCGGACTGGCCCCATCCCCTGGTGGCGCTGTACCCGGTAATGACGGGAATATGCCGGCGCAGGTGCAATTCTTCTACATAACCCGCCTGTCCGTGGCCGGCCCGTTCCAGCGACTGCAGTTTCAGCGTGGAGAAGTTAGCCCGGCCCTTATGAGCCAAGTCGCTGTCGATGTAAGCGACGCCATCCTCGGCGATGATCTGGTACTCAATGTCCGTCAGCATGGAATTCTTGGTAAGCAAAGAGGGAAGCTTCTCCACGACAATAGCTTCCAAGACCGTGAGGGTGATGCGGCTCGTGACCACGCCGGCAAAGGTTCCGCGCGAATCATAGATGGCTCGCGAGATGGCAATCGCATCGGGCGCGCCTTCCTCGGTCAGGAAGGCGTCTACTCCTCCCAGCAGCGTTGCCTCCTGTCCGGCCACCGCTCGTGAGCGGATTTCCTGAAACCAGGAAGTTCCGCTGACGTCCGTGCCCTGCGGCGATTGAAGGGACGTCGAGCCCGTCAAGCGTCCTTCGCTGTCCGCCACCGCGACCCAATGATACGTTTGATAGGCGTCCCGTGCCGTCTCAAGGTAGCGCTGCACGAATGCCGTGTCGTCTTTCATGTGGTTCGAAAAGGCGACCGCCATCACACGTAAATCATCATAACGTTCAAAGATCATCCGGTCGAATTTTGAGGCGATCTCAGCCGCTCCCAAGCTGAGCGCCTCCCCCGCTGTCCGGATGAGCGACTGTTGGACATACTGCCAGGCCGCCAGCCAAGTGACCACGATCACCACCGCGATCGCCGTGATCAGAAAGGGCAATTGATAGAGAATGGGCTTGGATGTCTTCATCGGTGAAGCGAGGGAGGCACTCTACTGTATTGTCCCAAGACAGCAGCTAGGGGAATCCCTAGTGAAGTCGGCTCGACGGTCATCCCCTTTATCACCTTGGTGAGCCAATGGGATTCGAACCCAGGCTCAGAAGGCAGGAAATTCTAGGTTGGATTTGTTCTCCATGCCTGGGCTGGCCATGCCAGGGAAGCCGAGCACACAATATGCCGAAGGCAGGAGAGAAAAAGACTGCCTCATCTAGATGGTGTTGACACTGGTCGGTAGCGCGAAGAAATAGCGTTGGAATCGTTGATGTTGGTGGGCAGTATAGTGTCGAGCCTACGGCCTGCTGATTACAAGAGCAGGCGACCATCCATTCCATTCCTTGACCTCACCAGCCACGGTGACGAGTGACTCCAGGTCGTTGACACCCAACGAGATGCCGTTGCGCCAGACACCGGACTGATCCTTGAACGATCGGGAGAAGGTCTTTGCGAAAAATGGTCTCTTTCGCTCACATTCTGCCAAATCGTCGCCTTGAAGTTCCCACATCGCAACGCGTCGTCGCGGGTCGTTTGGATGAGTGGTTGGTCGCCATGGTGTTTTCTCTTTGGGTGACGTGAAGATGACTCTCTGCCGCGCGGAGGCGAGGCACCGTACAAGTCACTGAAGAAACAGGAGGCAGAGCCGGAACCAGCGTGCCGGAGAGATTCAAGCATTGGAGTGACGGCTCACGGGCGCGACCAAGGGCATGCGAATGAGCGTGATGACGGATAGCCGGATACAGTCAAAAAATTCCCGATATCTGTTTACCGGTTCGATCCAATTGTTGATCATGCGCTATTCCGTCTCTTCGGCGCCTTCGATGCACACCTCGCATTGGTCCAATTCCAAGGTTCCGTGCTCACTACAGAAATACCGACGGCAGCGGTTGCACGTCATGAAGGTCATCCTGACTCGATCTTCGGCTTCGCATCGATCACACTGGCCGGCGCTGCGGGCTTTGGGCATCGCGATGTCTCCACAACAAGTCGTCTTAGGTCTCAGGACATCATTCCATGATGTGGCGATTATTGTGGGAAGTGGCCCACGTCCGCCACATCAGGGGTCCTACACTGATAACACATGGGTGTTCGTCACTCCAATTCAAAACAGACCGGCGTTGGTCCGGCGAATCACCATCGCAACGGCATCGTTGTGACCCGTCACAGGTCTTGCGGCAGGCCGATTAAAGTTCACCAAGACCGCTTAGGGCAGGATGGATGGTGAGTTGTTTCGGGTACTAGACCGGTTCATCGCCTATTCCCCCGATATAGCTGGAGGCTTAACAAGTGCTCGCTATCGCAACGGTTTCCCCCTAATGTGCTGAAATATTGAGAAGGTATCGCATTCTATTAAGTTCTATACGTTCCCGCGCCTTACCTTCCATTCCAGCAGGGTTTTGTCACACAATTCACCACCGTTGTATTACGTATAAAGATGAGGAATTGATTTCTGCTTGGGATGCCTCCTCGTGATGGAAGGCCGTAAGAGGGTTGTCGACTGGGCTATCTCCTTGCAGAGTAATGTGAAGGCTGCTTAGTAGGTTCGGCTTCCGGCACCACCGTTGGTGATCGCCATCAGCGTCTCCTACGGCTTTCGCTCGAGGTCTCGCTCCCTGTACGGAACATGGATCGGAAAAGAAGTTCCGATTGTGCCGCCTGTTCTTCCTCGTGCTAGAATACCCGCGATCTCATCGGATGACAGATTGTAGAATCTGCTGCATGCATCTTATGCGAGCGTGATCGAACCGGAAGGAATCCCCCGCGATGCCCACAAGCCGCGACGAAGTCCTTAAGCTGATTGAGCAAAATCAAGCGATCCTCAGAAGGTTGGGAGTTCGCCGGCTTGGCCTGTTTGGGTCCTATGCCAGGGGCGAGGCCATGCCAGGGAGCGATCTCGATTTTGTCGTTGAACTGTCAGAGAAGTCTTTCGACGCCTACATGGATACGAAGATGTTCCTTGAGGACCTGTTCCGGTCACGCGTAGACCTGGTCACGATGAGTTCCATTAAGCCGCGCCTCCTGCCGATTATCCAACGAGAAGCCGTCTATGCCCCGGGATTCTAAGGTCTACCTGGAAGATATTCTTGAAGCGACTCGGAAGATCGCGACCTATACAGAAAACCTTTCTAAGGCTGCATTCCTTGAAGATGAAAAGACTTTCGATGCGGTGGTCCGGAATCTCGAAGTGATTGGTGAGGCCGTCAAGAAACTCCCGGAGGACCTCCGAACCCAGCATCCGGCACTGGAATGGAAGAAAATGGCCGGGCTTCGCGACATTCTGATTCATGAGTATTTCGGCCTGGATTCGGAAATCGTCTGGGACATCGTGAAGAACAAAGTCCCGACGCTCAACCAAGCGGTTCGGGCGATGTTGAAGCAATAGACTAAGCCGGTGGCGACCAGAAACATGGGAACACAGTTTGATGCCTGAGAGGGAGATGCCACCTAAAAAGACTCCCGGTACCTTTTCTCATTTCTTCACTTCACCACTTTCGGAAATGTGTAGTGTCCCTGGCCGCTTAGTGTCAGGGTCTTGTGGCAGCCAGAATTATCCAGATTCGCGTATTGGTTCAGAAAGTCGCATAACAATAACCCTACTTCTTATGTTCGAGGGCGCATCGCTTCGTCCTTTTGAAACATACAAACTAAGAATGCATCCATAATTCCGGTAAGCAGGGTAAGGTCATGGTCGATACTAACTACAGGGCTCCTAAAATAGTGACCTTGTTTATTCTTGAGATAGACCATATGGTCAGCTAACCTTTCCCTCTTTGAGTCACGCCATTGCGACACAGCCTGTTCTTCTAGCCATGCTTTACCCTCAGCGCTCAATGAACTTTCTCTAAATACATCGAAATCTGGGTCTTCGATCTTCAATATGTTTAGGATTTCTTCTTTAGACCTTTTAGAGTCTTCCGTATCAATAACCACTTCCGTTGGCATCGGAATTACTTGATGGGCTGCGGTATGCCTGAAGTCGCTCATTAAGCCAATCCAATCATGCACGATTGGGATCAGAAGGAACTTATAAAGACTTGATTTCTGTTCCTTTAGCGCCTTCAGGAATTTAGGTCTTCTAATACCACAATCGAACGGGTCTAAGCCGAGGTTGAAGATAAGATTGGCAAGCAGAGAGAGTTGATCCAGCATCCCCCACAGCAAAAGATAGAACTGATTGAGATGATAAGTAAGCCCAAACCCAAAATGAGAGTCGCCATGTCGTCTTGAGGCGTCTCGCTGCAGGCGATAAAACCTCACCATATCTCTGGCGTATAGGATGAACGGATATCGATTTAAAACAAGGGTCCGGAGCTGTTCCTGCGCCTGGTCACTGAAAGTATCTTTCTGAAGACTACTCCACCAATCCGCCAGTCGATGACATTTGTGATGGGCCAAGATGTAATACACGTCTTGATAGAGAGAGGACGAATGAGAAACAGACCAGAACACATTATGTCCATGGGCACATATTTCTACAAAATCCGCTAGTTCATAGAGCGGAATAATGTTGATCAGATCGCTTGCCAGCGCATACCGCGCTTCAAGCAAAGCTTGTGATGACCTTCCCCCTGAAAACTAGACCATTGGCAAGGAAGTGCCACTGTGCTGAGATGGGCTCCACAGGAGGGGGCCATGACACGGAAACGGCACACGGAGGAACAGATCATTGCGGTGCTCAAGGATGCGCAGGGGGGGATTGGAATTCCAGAGCTCTGCCGCAAGCACGGCATCTCGGACGCCACGTTTTATAAGTGGCGGACGAAATATGCTGGGCTCGAAGTCAACGATGTGAAGAAGCTCCGCCAGCTGGAAGATGAAAACCGGCGGCTGAAACAGATGGTGGCGGAGCAAGCGCTGAAAGCCATCAACGCAAAAAACTGGTAGGGCCCAAGGCCAAGCGAGCGGCGGCTCAGTGGAGCACCGAGCGCTTTGGGCTCAGTCAGCGACGGGTATGCCGCCTCCTGACCCTTGATCGGAACACGCTCCGGTATCGCAGTCGACGCCAGGAGGATGCGGCGCTGCGGGTCCGGATTCGGGAGATTGCCGAGCAGAAGCGGCGGTATGGCTGTCCTCGGATCTACGTGCGGTTGCGGCGAGAGGGCTGGCGCGTGAATCATAAGAAAGTGGAACGGATTTACTATCGGGACGAAAGGCTGTCGTTACAGCGGCGCCGCCGCAAGAAGGCGACAGCCGTCCCGCGCATGGCACTCCCTCGCCCAACGCAGCCAGGACGCTGTTATGCCCTTGATTTTGTGCATGATCGCTTGGTGACCGGGCGACGGTACAAATGTTTGACGATGACCGATCCGTGTTCCAAGGAGGTGCCGGTGATTGAGGTGGATGTGTCGATCGGCGGAGCCCGGGTCTGTCGGATTCTCGATCGGGTGTTCCTCACTCGCCCGCTGCCAGAGATACTGATCCTGGATAACGGCCCCGAATTCACGGGGACGGCACTGGATGCATGGGCGGTGCAACATGGCGTGCATCTGCACTTTATTCAACCAGGGAAGCCGGTGCAGAACGCCTTTATCGAGAGCTTCAATGGCAAGTTTCGGGACGAATGTTTAAACGAACACTGGTTTGTGACCCTGCAGGAAGCGCAGCTCGTCATTGAAGCCTGGCGGCGGGAATATAACGAAGAGCGCACACACAGTGGGATCGGTGATATGACACCACACGAGTTCATGCTTAACCATCAAAACGGGGCTCAGCTCACACAGGAGCTAACTTCTTCAGCTTTGGTGTAATAAATGGGGGAAGGTCAGTGACATAGTCACTAATCCATCGACCTTTTCGTGAATTGCCAATGCGCACAATGCCTTCTCATGAGTTGCAGTTGGATTATCCTTTAACAACTCTGCACGTGGATCGTTTTCACCAAGACGGGTAGGTACATACGCTCCCGACTGGATTCTGTCAGAAACAACTTCAAATAAAGGTTCTTGTAAACCTCTTTTCTCTGACGTCAGCAGTTGAATATGTATCAATGGGTTGAGCAATCTCAGATCAAGAATGAATTGGAGAATCTCGGATTGGAGAGGAGCGGAAAACAGGTTCAGGCAGTTGGGATCGATAAGGAGTCTGAAATCCCGCTTTGGGTAGAGTTGCCAGAGATGAGGACGCAAACCGTCTCTTATTAACATTGCTGCCACAACTTATTCTGGAGGTCTGTCCAGCTCTTCCATAGCATTCATGTCCATCATGTTTGCCCTAGAAGCGGGCGTGACGTTCCAGAATTGAATAGACACGGGAATCGAACTGTCTGCATACCAGACCCTATCGAGGCCACTTGGCAGACAGTCCGGATACAATTCTTCGACTGTTTTTATCATCCTCCCTCGGCTCATGTTAGCGATATCTTCATTCTCTATCAGAAGAATCAGCAAGTTGCAGCAGTCCCTGTACCTTGCGAGCTTTCGCGCCTTTCGGTCTATCTGCGATTCGAGCCGCTGAGGGAAATCTGATTCTTCCTCCAGACTACGTGCGAAAAATAGACCATGGCTGCCAGATACAGACTTCTGTACAGCTTCTGTACAGTGAGGGGGAAAGGAACTCCCTCAATGCTAATGTTATGTTTAGACTCATCGGCTGGCAATTGAGGAACGTTATCAAGGATCCATCTTCGTAGGCGATCTCGAATCTCGTCCCAGCGTATTCCTGTTGGCACTGCACCGAAAGGAGTGATCACACGTAGGTGAGAATGGATTTGTCCTTTTAACTCTTGCTCCAAATAACCAATCGCTTGTAGGAATCGCTCGTCATGCAGTCGCTGATTAGGAAGGTAATCGGTGCTTGTGTGTTCGATGGCAACGCGTTTGTCCCCGCTTTCAGCTATAGCATCAATATCGGTTGTGCGTGTGTTGTTCTTATCCGGCCATTCGACTATTCGAAGACCAGGATATAACCTTGCAGCAAGATAGGTCACAAAGGCTTTGACGATTAGGTCTTCAGGTCTCGGACAAGCCGGTCCATTCATTGGCTACCACAATTGTGGCCAATATGATCTCTTCTTCGTCGACGCCAGGATAGAGTTCATTCGTTCCAGAGTGGCGGGCTGTTATCCCCTGTCTTGACGAGCATTACCCCAACAAGACTAGTTGCCTTTCGCAATCTATTGGCAAGCCTTAACTAGGTTCCAGTCCTATTTGGCAAGATCGGAAGGGTGTTCGATGCCACACTTTTCAAATAAAGCAGCGTAGAAGGGAATTAACACTTCTGCAGGCGCTTGCCCGTCGTTGTACACCCCTTCAACTTCTATGTTGTCGCTTACACAAACCGGAGCTTCTCCCCCTATGTTTACAAAGCCAGACATTTGTGGCACCACCAGCTTACGACCTTTGACTCCCGTAATCCCCGCAATCCAGTGGTAGGGTGGGAGTACACCTAGGGCCTTTATGAATTGCGCATACCCAGACAAACGTTTATTGAAATACTTCTGAATGAAAGGGATCCAGTCGCTATTTCTTGCGAGGACTTCTGTATCGATGGTCCAGATTTCCCCAGTATCAAAAGCAAACACTATACTTGACGCTTCTCTTCGCTTTTGTTGCTCGTCAATCTGTCCTGAAGAGTCGAATGCCCCCCATCCATCTTCAGCTCGCAGAAAACTATAGCCCTTACTTTCCACGAGAGGGAGAAGGTTGAGGGTGTTACCGGCGATCGCCACTTCTTTAAGCTCGCGAGGGGTCCATTTCCTTCCAGGAGGGGAAAAAGGCATAATCCGCAGCCACATCGCAGGACCTGGTCTTAAATACACTTTCAAGGACCTGTGCGAATGACCGTCGCCATATCCGAGCTCCTCATTTGCATTTCTGAATCGAGCAGGTCCGTCTTTGGGGACGGCTTTAGGGAATATGGGTATCGGCTGGGCAGGAGGTGGTGATATCGTTGCGAGGCTAGCCCTGATAGCTCCCTTCAAGCTGGCAACTAATTTTCGCCTTGCGGCGGATTTGTGCTCGGCTGAAGCATTCTCCTGTAATGTGAAGCATGTTGGCCATCGAACGTGAGCAAGATCAAAAGGAAGTGTTTCTGCAGAAGGCTCGCCGTATGCGTCATTCATAACTGAGATGACCCGGGAATGGCCTAAGGACTTTAAGGCCCATCCATACTCTATGAGCACATTTGGATTCGGTGTCGGCCTTCCATCTACTCGCTTGGCAGTGAACGTCACATCTGCAACGAAGACGGCCGCGGTATCGATTTTTTTAAATATGGTTTCGGCTATAGGCGGCTGACCTGCCTCACCTTGTGTATCACTGTCCACCACTAGCTCGTCGCGCAAAGCTTCATCGATGCAGGATTCCCCCGCAAGAGCTTTCCTTAAAAAGTTCCTCCCAATTCCAGTTGGTGTATCCCCCTGCCAGGAAAAGAAAATTGAATTTTTCACGGTTGAAAATATTAAAACCTATTTCAAAATAGCGAGATGGCAATTCTTACTCGCAGCTTCACCTGATTCTACCTGGTGACATATCGCATAAAAGCGGTCCTGAAAGGCCTCAATTGCTTTTGGCATGGGCAACGGATCTTTTTGGTAGGTCGAGCCTAATCTCCTCGTATTTGTCTCTGAGCATCGTTATAAAATTATCACCACTAACAAGTTTTTCTATATCCTGAGATGAAACGACTATGATTACGATTCCACGATCTTGAAATACTTTAAGCAACTCCCTGGTCGCGGCTGTTGTATGTGCTTCGCCAGTGATTCCCAGCTTTGAAAACAAAAGACCAAACTTGCATTTGGCTGACTCTAGAACTCTTGCGAGCTTTGCAAGAGTGGTGAAATCTGCTGGCTTAGACCAGTCTTTGCATTCGCAGATCAAATAGCGGCCTAAGTCGGACCTAAAATCAACATCTTGACCTTCTAGGGCACCAACGACGTCATATTGGGTGGACTGGCTGCGCACATTCATCTTGGCTCGGCACCCGGGAATAGTACTCAGTAGATAATGAGCGAGCCATTCTAGGGATCGTCCCGGTTGGGATTTCAACCTTGTTTGAAGGACTCGAACATATCGTATATTGAGGAAGTATAGAAAAGACTCAGCTAAAGAGCGCTGTTCGATCATCCACGCATCGCCAAGCTGTTGCAGGATCCATTCAGGGAAAAGGCCCATGACACGGTTTCTCTTGTAAAGTCCCCAAATGTGGTCTGCGTAGTTGATCAGTTCATTGTGAGAAAGACCAAAACTCCAGACTAACTGTTGGTAGGCTCCAGACAGATGAGCCCTGAAGTTCCCCTTATCTCTAATAGAATCTTCACACAATGCTAACATCATGTACCGCTTCGCTAGAACTGGCCGCTGAGCTAATGAGTGACATCTGCTTAACCAGAACAACGACGTGCCTTTAGGTACATGGCAGTGATGCTTCTCTTGATAGTCCAACAAGCGATAATACAACTCATAGAACACAGGGATCGCTTCATGAACACGTCCTTGATTCAGAAAATAAAGTCCGAAAAGCTCCCAGACTCTTTGCAAATCTTTCTTGTTATCAAGAAGCGCCGTAGGTCCGATGAGCTTTGGCAATTCTGTAGCTAGTTCGGCAGCTCCTTCCATCTTAGTAAGGCGACCCAAGAGGGCCGCTACCTTGCCTTTAGCCTTTTGCTTAAGCTCATCAAGAATAATATTCTGTTGTGGTGTCATATCCGTTCTCTCAACTAAGGGCCGTTGGCCTCCAGAGGAATCGGCCAAGAGATAATTGCGTTTATCACAATTTGGCGGTCTTTTATCACAAAGGCCCCTTGACTTTCGCCTTTTCGGTCGAAAATCAGCGGGCCTTTGCTGTGACAACTTGTGATAGACGGCGTCTAAATCATAGACTCTATCGATTCAATAGAATCCATAGAACCGTCATAAGTAAATGAATTTACAAATGAAGGGGGAAACCGCTGACCGATCAAACCCTTGTGAAATTGGCCCTGAATGGCCTCTTAATCAGCGGGCCGTATGTGAGCCAAAACCGCAGAACCGGCCACTCCTTTTATTGGCAGTAACCAGATTTTGGCCATGTCTTGTAGGAAAGTCTCCATCGAAATCTCGACGGCCGATAACCCGAACTGTTGCAGCCGATGTGGTGAGAGTTTTGGGAGACTGTCCAATGGCTGTCCAATGGAGGTTCATTGGACAGCGAGTAATTTGTAAGTGATTGAAAAGTGGTGAGCCGGCTGGGACTCGAACCCAGGGCCCTCGCCTTAAAAGGGCGATGCTCTACCGACTGAGCTACCGGCTCACAATCAGGATGTTGAAAAAGACTTCCCGCTCCGTTCTCGCATCGGTGAAAATTCACGCATCTCTCTTTTACAAGATACTGGGCGCTCACCGACTCGCCCGGCGCGCACAAACGTGGCGCTCTGTCTTTATCGCGCCGTGCGCCTCATTATTCTCCGCGTCGCGGACCTTGCCTGAAGGCCTTTTTGAACATCCTGAATATTTAAACTCATTGGTTACTCGTGAAGCGACTGGGATGAAACCAGCCGAAGACAGCGCGCATCATAGCATTGACGAATGACCGAAGACCATGGACTATTTTTCAGGAGCGTTTGGGGCGTCGGCGAGAGCAGTCCAAGGGATTGCGCAGCATGATCGTCTCCACACGCTTGGACCCCGTCGAGATCATATCGATTCGGCACTGGGCCAACTCTTCGATGCGGGCCAGGTAACGTTTCGCTTCAACCGGGAGTCGGGCATAGCTGGTCGTTGCGGTCGTCGCCGCGCTCCACCCTTTCATCCGTTGATAGACCGGCACACAGTTCGTCAACGCGTCGAGATCCGCCGGCATCGTTTTATACAGGGTGCCATCATGTCTGTAGCCGGTACAGAGCTTCAGCTCCTTGCAGCCGTCGAGCACATCGAGTTTGGTCAGTGCCAGCGAGGTAAGCCCGTTCACCACCGTCGCATGACGAACCACGACCGCGTCAAACCAGCCGCAACGCCTGGCACGTCCGGTCGTCGAACCAAATTCCCGACCTCTTTCCTGCAGCCCTAGTCCCACTTCATCGGTCAGTTCCGTGGGAAATGGTCCGCTGCCGACTCTGGTGCTGTACGCCTTGGCGATGCCCATGACCGCGTCGATCATCGTCGGGCCGACACCAGTCCCCGTACAGGCTCCGCCGGCTGCCGCGCTGGACGATGTCACATAGGGATAGGTGCCGAAATCCACATCCAGATTCGTGCCTTGAGCTCCTTCGAAGATGACGATTTTGTTCTTTTCTATCGCGCGATTCAGCAACACCGTGGTGTCGGTAATGTGCGTCTTCAGTCGGTCGGCATACCCTAAATATTGCTCGAAGACTTTGTCGACCTGAAAGGTCTCGACCTTGTACAGTCGCTCCAAGAACCAATTCATCTCGACAAGATTCTCTTCGAGTTTTTTCTTGAACAAGGGCGGATTCAGCAGGTCGCCCATAAGAATGCCGACCCGTGCCATCTTATCGGCATACGAAGGCCCGATCCCCCGTCCGGTCGTCCCGATTTTCCGCGACCCTTTCGATTGCTCCGACGCCCGGTCGATCGCCTTATGATAAGGGAGGATCAGGTGGGCCCGCTGACTGATGGCGAAGTTCTTGCCGATCGGGATGCCCTTGGTCTGGAGCTGATCCATTTCTTCGATTAACGCGCCGGGATCGACGACGACTCCGTTTCCAATGACACAGGTCGTCCCCCGGTACAAAATCCCCGACGGAATGAGATGGAAAATATAGGTTCCCCGTTCATTGATGACGGTATGGCCGGCATTGGAGCCGCCTTGATAGCGCACGACGATGTCCGCGCCCCGGGCCAAGATATCGACGATCTTCCCCTTGCCTTCATCACCCCACTGCGCACCGATTATGACGAGATTACCCATCGTTGAGGATGTCCCACAGCGGTGTCGGCACGAAAAAATGGCTCTGCCCCTATTGGGAGATCAGAGCCAAGGGGCTTCATGGTAGGTGTAGCCTATTCTTTTGTCAAGTTGGTCGTTGAGATACTTCGTATCCGAAGCTTTGTTGGCGTCCTGATGGCGGAGAAGGAACAACTGGTCGGTTGACTGGCTCGGAGCTGCGTGTTAGCATGCCTACTGTTGTTTCAACGCCTTAATTTTCCATATCAATTTCGATTTCCGAATCTCCAAGAGTGGGGCTGTGGCGCAGTTGGGAGCGCGCGTGAATGGCATTCACGAGGTCGCCGGTTCAATCCCGGCCAGCTCCACCAAACCTCGCTTGCGCGTGCCGGCCGCTCTTTTGAGGTTTATCGTAATCGTTGCGGCCGGATGAACACCACAAGTGATTCAGGGTTTTAGATACCGCACATCGTGTGTACCGTCGGCTAATTTGAGATTTCGTTATTGAGCCGACGGATAAAACCCACAAGTGTCTTACAGTTTTAGATAGCCGTTTGAGCCGGCGGCTTTTTTGAGTAGTATCGTAACTATTGCCGCCGGATAAATCCCACAAGTGTCTTGGTTGTATGGAAACGCGTGCCGGCCGTTCTTTTTAAGGTTTATCGTAATCGTTGCGGCGGGATAAAACCTCAAGTGTCTTAGGATTCTAAAATGTTTGTTGTGTTTAATTTCCTCAAGCTGCCTCGCCTCCCAACCTGCTAGCCATTCATTTCGATCGAGTGCATCTCAGTCGATCTCGTTATTCAATTTCAGACGGAAGGTTTGTGCCCATGCTCCAAATAGAATCCATCAGCAAGCAATATTCCACGAAGGTGCTGTTGAGCGAAGCCTCCGCGCATCTTCGCCCCAATTCACGAGTCGGCCTCGTCGGCCCCAACGGCGCCGGGAAGACCACGCTCTTCCGCATGATCCTTGGTGAAGAGTCACCGGACAAGGGCTCGATCCGCAAACGGCCCAGGCTTCGGATCGGCTACCTCCCCCAGGAACTGGAAACCATCACCGGCAAGACCGCCCTCGATGCCGCCCACCGGGATGAATACCCTGAACACGAAGCCAAGCGCATTCTCATGGGACTGGGGTTTACGGAGAGTGATTTTCATCGTCCCGTAGAGAAACTGTCCGGAGGCTACCGGATGCGGGTGGCGCTGGCGCATCTGCTCTTATCGAACCCCGATGTCTTGATGCTCGACGAACCGACCAACCATCTGGATAAACCCACTCAACGGTGGTTTGAACAGTTCTTGCTCCAATCCGGCATGACGCTCCTGATCATCAGCCACGACACCGCCTTTCTGGACCGCGTCGTGACGCACATTTGGGAACTGCGGCACCATACGATCGAGGAGTACCGTGGAAATTACTCGCTGTTCCAAGAATTGAAAGCCGAAAAAGACGCCCAATTGCAGGCCTCCGCCTCTCGCCAGGCCAAGGAAATCGCGCGGGTTCAAAAGTTCGTCGACCGGTTCCGCTATCAGGCCAATAAGGCCAGTCAGGTACAATCGCGTCTCAAACAGCTCGAGAAAGTCAAGCGCATTGAAATCCAGCGGGACCCGAAGCGGGTCAAATTTCGGTTTCCCCTTCCGTCGGTCAGCGGCCGCCAGGTCTTGGACCTCGCCGGAGCGAGTAAACGCTATGGCGAGAAGGTGGTCTACAAGACGCTCGATTTCTCGGTGGAGCGAGGCCAGCGCGTCGCGCTCGTCGGTGAAAACGGGGCAGGAAAGAGTACGCTGTTGAAGATGCTCGCCGGTGTGCTTCCTCCCGATACCGGCACCAGAACCGTGGGCCATGGCGTGACCTTACACTACTTTGCCCAGCACCAGGCCGAGACCTTGAACCCGGAACATTCGATTCTCGAATCGCTCGAAGAAGTCACCAAACATGCGGAAATGAATTTTCTACGCGGGATCGCTGGTGCCTTCTTGTTTTCCGGCCAGGATCAAAAAAAACCGATTAAGGCGTTGAGCGGAGGTGAGCGGAACCGGGTCGCCCTGGCCCGCATGCTGGTCGAACCCGCCAATACCCTGCTGCTCGACGAGCCGACGAACCATTTGGATCCGGCCTCCGTGGATGTGCTCACTGACGCCTTGGCGGAATTTCCCGGCACGATCATTTTCATTTCCCATGACCCGACGTTTCTGGCTCGCATTGCCACCCGGATCGTCGAAATCGAAGAGGGACAAGCCCGCAATTACATCGGCGACTATGAGTACTATCTGTGGAAGAAGGCCCAGGAGTTTGAATCGATCAAGGAAACGAGCGAGGAACTCACGAAGCCGTCACAACCCGCCTCTTCCGCTCCTACGCGGGCGATGGCACAACAGGTTCAGCCGAAACTACGCGGTGGAGAGCGACGAGACCTGACCAAGACACAGGCTCGCTTGGAAAAGCAGGTGTCGCGAGCCGAAGGGGACATTACCGAGGCGGAGACCAAGATCAAGGCCCGTGAAGCGGAATTGGCCGATCCCAAGCTCTACGAAGATTTCGGCAGGTGGAACGTTCTGCACGAAGAACAAGAAGGGTGGAAACGCGATCTCGAGCGCCTGACCGCTCGTTGGGAATCGTTGTCGGCGGAACTGGAAAACGTGAAGCAACAACTCGTGTCCATGGGGTAGGAACTCTCCGCACCATGGCGTGACGCAATGGTTGTCGATGGACCGTGTAACGACGTGGCCGCTTAGAGTGTTAGGGGGAGGCTTTGAGGGTTTCTTCGAGATAGTAGTACAGCCAACGGTTCTTCTCTTTGGTCACCAATTCATCCCAGACGACTCCGATCAAAAACCCTTTCTTTTCCCATGGCTTGACCCAGGCGACCGTCCCGTCGAGCCGTTCCTGTTGTTCCGCTCCGTCGGAATCGAGAAAGGCGAGGGAAACAGTGACTTTCTCGTTTGAAGGGAAACGATCTTTGGTGTGAAGCCCGGCTCCGATCTTGTTAACATTATCCAAGACCGCGGTGCAGGCACGCCCGCCGCTTTTCGGCGACACCAAGGCGGAGCCGACCAAGGTTGCCCGGACGAATTTCCTCCGTTCACTCAAGGCCGCCACGCCGGCGGACGTTTTTCCTTCTCCTCTCTTCATTACTCTAAGTATAACCGATTAGACAAGAATGTAAACGAGGACAATCGGCCCTATTCCAGAGACTTTGGGCGGTAGTACCGTCGATCTTGGAGCGGAGGAGGAAGGTGTGTTTGCTCTCTTCGCGCCGACGGGTCGTCGTGGACGTACCGGTAGTCGGCTCCGTAGCCGAGGTCTCTCATGAAAGGAGTCACCGCGTTCCGCAGATGGAGGGGAACCCCAAGATTGCCATGCGCTCGTACGTCCCTGAGCGCTTCCAAGAGGCCGACATAGGACGCATTGTCTTTGGGTCGTGATGCCAGGTACGTGGTGCCCTGAGCCAGATTGATCTGTGCCTCCGGAAGTCCCACGAATTGGACAGCCTGTGCGACCGCGGTGGCCACGAGGAGCGCCACCGCATCGGCATTGCCGATATCCTCGGAGGCGAAAATCACCATCCGCCTGGCGATAAATTTCGGATCTTCGCCGGCGTCCAGCATGCGCGCCAACCAGTAGAGCGCTCCATTGGCATCGGAGTCGCGAAGGCTCTTAATGTAAGCCGAGATCACGTTGTAGTGTTCTTCGCCCGCTTTATCGTACCGCAGCGCCTTCTTACCCAACGCCGCTTCGAGCGTCGCTTCATCAATGACCCTTGTCCCATCAGCTTCAGCCGGCGCTTGCATCACCACAAATTCCAACGATGTGAGCAGCGCCCGCGCATCACCATTGGCGAATGCGATCAGCCGGTGCTTGGCCTCCGAGGAAACGTGCGCCTTCCATCCTCCCAGTCCCCGTTCCACGTCGGTGAGCGCACGATCAAGAATCTGACCCAACGCTTCCGCCCCCAGCGGCTTGAGTACGACAATCAACGACCGTGACAGCAAGGGACTGATGATCTCAAACGAGGGATTCTCCGTCGTCGCGCCGACCAGAACAACGGTGCCTCGTTCGACATGGGGAAGAAAGGCATCTTGCTGTGCCTTGTTGAAGCGGTGAATTTCATCCACAAACAAGATGGTCCGTTGCCCATTGATCGATCGGCGTTGCTCGGCAGCCTTGATGATGGTGCGTAACTCGGGCACGCCGCTCGTCACAGCCGAGAATGGAACAAAGTGTCCGCTCGTATGCCGGGCGATCAGATGAGCCAGCGTCGTTTTCCCCGAACCGGGCGGCCCCCAGAAGATCACGGACGAAAGCTGATCGGTCTCGATGGCCCGCCGTAGTGGTCGATCCGGCGCGGTGATGTCGTCCTGCCCCACGAAATCCGTGAACGTGCGTGGGCGCATCCGCTCTGCGAGCGGGGCCCCGACCGTGCGAGGGCCGTCGAGAGGTGTGAACAGATCAGGAGCCTGATCGGGAAAGTTGTCCATCTCACTCCTTTGAATGGCAGGATTGTATACGCCGCGTCGTATGTGCGCAAACGGCCTCTTGACCATGCCGGCCGCCGGTGGTACGAACACCGCAATCAACGGAGCTGCCCGTGCAGGCTCAAATCAACGGCATCACGCTCGCGTTCAACGATCATGGAACCGGTCTTCCGCTGGTCTTCCTCCATGCCTTTCCGCTCAACCGGACCATGTGGCGCGAGCAGGAAGAAGCGCTTTCATCGCAGTTCCGTGTCATTACGATTGACCTGCGCGGGCATGGGGAATCCGACGCACCGCTGTGGTGTTATACCCTCGAGCAAGCCGCTGATGACGTGATCGGCCTGCTCAATCACTTGTCAATCCGACAGGCCGTCTTCATCGGGCTTTCCATGGGCGGCTATATCCTGTTTGCGCTCCATCGAAAGTACACGGGCCGCATAAAGGGATTGGTGCTCGCCGACACAAGAGCGCAGGCAGACACCGCGGAAGGGAAAGCAGCACGGTTTCAGATGGCGCAGATCGCCTACAAGAATGGACCATCGGCTGTCGCCGACATCATGATCCCAAAATTACTGAGTCCCGGAACGATCCAGGCGAGGCCGGAGCTGGTTCAGCGTGTGCGCACGATGATCGAGGGCAACCAAGTCACCGGCATTGCGGGAGATCTCATGGCGATGGCTGAACGACCCGATTCCGTTCCGTTCTTGAAGCAGATCACGTGTCCCACCCAAATCATCGTCGGCGAATTGGACCTTCCCACTCCGCCGACAGACGCCACACTCATGGCCGACCAGATCCCCGGGGCACGATCGGTTGTCATTCCGGCTGCCGCCCATCTCACGAACCTGGAGCAGTCCGAAAGGTTCAATGACGCCGTCCGGGCCTTTGTGCGGAATGTGGCGAGCGAAACAGGACGCTAGACGATCACCGAGAAATCAGTCCGAATCACCGACGTTGCCCCGACGGATCAACTTCAAAAACTCCACGCGTGTCTGCGATTGACTGCGGAACGCTCCCAGCATGGAACTTGTGACCGCGACGGTGTTTTGTTTTTCGACTCCGCGCATCATCATGCAGAGATGCCGAGCTTCGACGACGACTCCGACGCCGTGCGCGTTCAACTTGGTGCTCAGCGTTTCGGCGATTTGAACCGTCAATCGTTCCTGTACTTGTAGCCGTCGAGCGAAGGTATCGACGATTCGAGGAATTTTGCTGAGGCCGACGACTTTCTTATTCGGCAGGTAGCCGACATGGACTCTTCCGAAAAACGGGAGCAGATGGTGCTCGCACATACTGAAGAAGTCGATGTCTTTGACGATGACCATCTCGTCGTATTCGATCGGAAACAGCGCTCCGTTCAACAAATGGTCGATATCGCGTTGATAGCCCTGCGTCATAAAGGCCAATGCCTTGGCCACGCGCTCCGGTGTTTTCAGCAAGCCGTTGCGACCGGGTTTTTCACCCAGGGCGAGCAACATTTCCGTCACCAGCGACTGGAGCACCCGCAGGTCTGCGGGCTTTCCCGTTCCGCCGGTATCTTCCACCGCTTCTCGTCCTTTCTCCTTTTTTCGTTGCTCGCTCACGCCATCCTCTCGTTTCAGGTAACGCCCGCATATTCGAAATAGTTGTCTCTTGTCTCGATGACCCCGACTTTCTGCAGACTGTCGGCGGGCAGGAACGGCGCCAAGATGTCCCAGATCACTTTGACCAGATTCTCCCCGGTGGTCGTCAACGCAGCGAATGCCGGATCACCGTTGAGATCGCGATGATCGAAGCGTTCGACGATGTTCTCACTGACGATGCGGTCAAGACGGTCCACGTCGCCCATTCCCTGTATCGCTCCGTTCCTGATCGTCACCAGCACCACGTAGTTATGCCCATGACCGTTCGGGTTATTACACTTTCCGAACGCGGCCCAATTCTCCTCCGGCGAGAGCTGATCCGTGTGGAGCCTGTGGGCGGCGCAAAACCGGTAGCGCCTCGTCACATATGTCCGTGGCATTCGTTTGCGTGTCTCTTGTGGATGGTAAAACAGCAAGGACCGCTCGAGCCTGAGCGGTCCTTGCCCGAAGGGTCTCTAGTCGGCGCTCCAACGCGATCCGGTGGCTCTTATGCGCTAAATGAGCTGCCGCAGCCGCATGTAGTTTTGGCCTGGGGATTCTTGATCGAAAAACCCGAACCCTGGACGCTGTCCACGTAGTCAACTTCCGCGCCCTGCAGCAAAGGGGCACTCTGAGAATCCATGATGAGTTTCACTTCGCCCTTTTCAATGACCGTATCATCTTCGGCCATCTTGGATTCAAAAGCCATTCCGTACTGATAACCGTGGCACCCACCGCCACGAACATATACTCGCAGCCCCACCACATCCTTTTCTTCGGCCATTAATTCCTTGATTTTCTGTTCCGCCACGGGCGTAATGGTAACCATCGTTGTCCTCCTCTATGGATCGATCCGGCCCGCATCAACGGGCCAGAGTGTTAGTCTAACATCTCTCTCTCGAATATCAACCCCATGCCTCCGTCGTCGCGGTCGTCGGATTCTCCCACTTGGCCTCCGGCACACGCACGACGACGTCTCCCAAGACACGCGCCTGGCACGCCAGGCGATGCCACGGCTCCGTCAGCGCTTCCCGATCCAGCAGGTCCTGCTCGTCAAAATCGATTTCCGAGAGGTGGTCATGCCCCGATTGTACCTCCACGCGGCAGGTCGTGCAGGAGGCGTTTCCTCCGCAGTCGTGATTCAACCGGAAGCCCACTTCTTTCGCGGCGTCTAGAAGGGAAATGTTCTCTTCCACGTCCCCGCTCCGCCCGTTCGAATGCAGAAAGGTCACTCGCGGCATGACTTCTCCTACGAATGAGCCCCCATCCCGGCCGGTGCTTCCTGATAGGGACACCGCTGCAACCGGATATGATCCTCGTATTCGTGACGGAACAACTTCAGGCTGCTTTGCACCAAGACCGAGGCACCGGTCACGAGGGTGCAGTACCCGGTCCCTTTGACGAATCCACACAGCTGCAGCATGCTGTCCAGGTCTTTTTGAGTGCCTTGTCCCGCTTCAATCTTCGCCATCAGCACGGCGAGATTGTTGGTTCCCATTCGACAGGGAGGGCATTGCCCGCAACTTTCGTTCTTGAAAAAATTGGAAAAGTGCAGAGTCTTAGCCACCATGCAGGTCGCATCGTCGACGACGATCACACCGGCCGAACCCAACCCTGTCCCGGCTTTCTTCAACGAATCGAAGTCCATGGGCAAATCGAGCTGATCCGCCGTCACCATGGAAAACGCCGGGCCGCCGGGAAAGACCGCCTTGATCGTGCGGCCGTTGGGCACCCCTCCGCCGCATTGCTCGATCAGGTCTCTGATCGTCACTCCCATCGGCATTTCGTACACACCGGGACGATTGACCGCTCCACTGAGTGAAAACATCATGGTGCCTGGGCACTTTTCGGTCCCGGTTTGAATGAACCACCCCGCACCTTTAGAGAGAATCCGCGGTATGTTGCACAACGTCTCAACATTATTGACCAGAGTCGGCTTGCCGTAGAGGCCGAAGTCGGTCGGATAGAACGGTGGTTTCTGCCGTGGCATTGCCGGACGTCCCTGCATCGACTCCAGCATGGCCGTCTCTTCACCGGCGACGTAGCTGCCATGGCCTTCAAACACTTCCAGTTCTATATCGAAGCCGCTGTCCAACACATTCTTGCCGATCAGCCCCCGTTCTTTCGCTTGAGCCAACGCTTTCTTCAGATTCTGTCGTTCTTCATGGTACTCATGGTTCACATAGATGAAGGAGGCTTTTGCCTGTACCGTGTGAGACGCGATGAGACAGCCTTCGATCAGCTGATGCGGCAGCGTTTTCAACAGATGACGATCTTTAAACGTTCCCGGCTCATGTTCGCCGGCATTGCAGACGAAATAGCGCTCTTTCACGCGGTGGTTCAAGACCTTGTCCCATTTGATTCCCGTCGGAAACCCTGCTCCACCCCGCCCTCGTAGGCCGGACTTCTTCAGCTCGTCGATCACTTCAGTCGCCTTCAGTTCTTTCACGCAACGCGTCCAGGCTTTATAGCCACCCACTTTGAGGTACCCTTCAATCTCCCAAGGAGCACCTTCCATCTGTTGCACAAGGCGTGGTTCTGCAGTCGTAGGCATAGGCATACCGCTTACGTCCTCAACACGGACTTCGTACTATACGGCTCCGCCTCTTCATCCGTCAAGGCGACTTGGCTAAATAGGCCTGAATCTCAATCAGTTAGGACTAGGTGACCTACCCTGATACTGGGTATAGAGGCGCAAGAGAGGCAACTAAACCGAGCTACTGCCACAAACTGTTCGCCGGTAAAGGGAACTTACCGGCGAACAGCCCAAACTTTTAACGAAAATGGCTGCCGGCTCCCATGAAGAACAACATAGGAATCGACAACATGAAATTGACGCGCGACGCCAGTAAGGCAGTCCGTCCCCATTGGGCCATCTCAGGCGGTGCAGGAGTTCCTTGCGCCGCCGCGGTGACGGCGGCAATAATCTTCTTCTGGTTCGGCCAAATAATGCCATGGACATTGCCCATCATGATGATGCCGAGCAGCCCGCCGATCGCCAAGGCGACAGCGCCCGTGCCGCCCTTGTGGTACATGTGGCCATACAGCAAGACGCCGGCCAGCACGGTGACCGTCGCCCCGTGCCGGAACCAGTTGAGCGCAGCCGGCATGAGCTTGGGGATCACGATGTTCTTGGTAGGCCCGTCCAGGCTTTTCAGGAACGCGGCATTGATCAAATTGAAGAAATACAAGAGCCCAATCCACGTGATGCCGGCCAGGAAGTGTATCCAGCGAAGGATCATGTTGGCCCACTCCGCTTCACCCGCGCCAATACCCGTTAAACCCAAATATATAACGATCAACACGATGGTGAGCGCAAATCCTACTCCCATCGTCTGCATCGGATCTTCAAGAAATTTCATAACTCCCCTCTCCTTCGAACGGTTGACTGCCTAATCCGATTTCTGTACGACAGCCTTTCTCCGAATGTCAAGCCGTCGCGACCTGTGGTGATGTCAAGCCGCGTGTGTAAATTGACGAA